>Ga0153999_1000004_pt1 | contig 594132 bp, 510 predicted proteins | sample TSNC083MetaG_FD_104675 | JGI IMG/M metagenome (GOLD analysis project Ga0153999, IMG submission 104675) | Attine ant fungus gardens microbial communities from North Carolina, USA - TSNC083 MetaG | ecosystem: Host-associated > Fungi > Mycelium > Unclassified | place: USA: North Carolina, Lumber...
CCATGCCGAACTCAGAAGTGAAACGCCGTAGCGCCGATGGTAGTGTGGGGTCTCCCCATGCGAGAGTAGGGAACTGCCAGGCATTAAATAAGTGAAGAAGCCCCGCACGCGAGTGCGGGGCTTTTTTACGTCTGTTGTTTGCCACTTTAAGCTGAAACATTTTCATTTTCTGCATGAAACCTCGACATCTTACAACGATCAGGCTAATGTTGGGCATCCAGATGTCTAAACGTTTATATGGTTGCGAGAGGTGAGCAGGCTATGCCAATCAGGGTTCCCGACGAATTACCGGCAGTGAATTTTTTGCGTGACGAAAATGTCTTTGTCATGACATCGTCGCGCGCCAGTGTTCAGGAGATCCGACCGCTTAAAGTGCTCATACTGAATCTGATGCCGAAAAAGATCGAAACGGAGAATCAGTTTCTGCGTCTGCTTTCCAACTCGCCCTTGCAGATCGATATTCAGCTGCTGCGCATCGACAGCCGCGAGTCACGTAATACGCCCACTGAGCACCTCAACAATTTCTACTGCAATTTTGAAGATATCCAGCACGACAACTACGATGGCTTAATCGTGACAGGTGCACCACTGGGACTGGTTGATTTTAATGATGTCGCCTACTGGCCCCAGATTCAGCGCGTACTGCACTGGGCCAATGAGCACGTCACCTCCACCCTGTTTGTCTGCTGGGCCGTGCAGGCTGCGCTTAATATTCTGTATGGCATTCCCAAGCAAACCCGGCATAACAAGCTGTCTGGCGTCTATGAGCACCAGATTCTGCATCCCCATGCGTTACTGACCCGGGGTTTTGATGATAATTTCCTTGCGCCACACTCACGCTATGCTGATTTTCCTACTCAGCTGATAACGGATTACACCGATCTTGAGCTGTTTGCTGAATCGGAACAAACCGGCGCCTATCTGATGGCGAGTAAAGACAAACGTCTGGTGTTTGTTACCGGTCACCCGGAGTATGATGCGCTGACGTTGTCGGGTGAGTATCATCGCGATTATGAAGCGGGAGTCAGCCCGGAAGTCCCGTATAACTACTTCCCGCAGGATAATCCGGCTCTGCCACCGCGCGCCACCTGGCGAAGTCACGGCAATCTGCTGTTCTCGAACTGGCTCAACTACTATGTTTACCAGATCACCCCGTTCGATCTGCGCCGCATGAATCCAACGCTGGAATAGTCCCACCTGACGATCAACTGAACCGTGTTAGCCAAAGGCAACACGGTTTTTTTTCGTCTGTAAAACGCTAATGAAATCCGTTCCTTTAATAAAAATAACTTTAATTGCATGTAAAACATCGGGATAGAATAATTTATATACAAAAATGGAAATAGTTTTTGATTTAGAAAAATAAATGCTTATGCTCTGATCCTGTCGCTCACAAAACGAACACCGTGTGGATCCGCTGCATTCGATCCTTTGAATACAGGAGAAAACCAGCATGACAGACTCAGTGATCAGCCATACCCTCTCTTTCAGCCAGCCCTTTAACCATGCCGAACAGCAGTTATTAACCCTCGAGGCCGTCTCTTTTCTGGAGGCGCTGGTTGCGCGCTTTGCACCGCAACGCGACGTGCTGTTATCAGATCGCCAGCAGCGTCAGCAGCAATATGACCAGGGCTATCTGCCAGACTTCGATATGGAAACCGCTTCCATAAGAGCCAGCGAATGGCGTATTCAATCCATTCCGGCAGACTTAGAAGATCGTCGGGTCGAGATCACGGGGCCACCCGAGCGAAAAATGGTGATTAATGCCCTGAACGCAAACGTAAAAGTTTTTATGGCCGACTTTGAGGATTCGCTGTCACCGGAGTGGTCAAAACTGATTGACGGGCAGCTGACACTGCGCGAAGCGGTGCAGGGCACCCTGAGTTACACCAGCGACACGGGCAAAATTTATCAGCTCGGCGCTAATCCAGCGGTGCTGATGTGCCGGGTTCGCGGCCTGCATCTGTCAGAAAAACATGTCAGCTGGCAGGGTGAGGCGATTCCGGGCGGGCTGTTTGATTTCGCACTCTATTTCTTCCACAACGTCCGGCCTTTGCTGGCTAAGGGCAGCGGACCTTACTTCTATCTGCCTAAGACCGAGAGCTGGCAGGAGATCGCATGGTGGCGTGAGATCTTCAGCTTCAGCGAGGATCAGTTCGATCTGCCGCGCGGCACGATCAAAGCAACAGTGCTGATTGAAACCTTACCCGCCGTGTTTCAGATGGATGAGATCCTGTGGAATCTGCGCGATCACATCGTTGGACTCAACTGTGGCCGCTGGGATTACATCTTCAGCTACATCAAAACCCTGAAACAGCATCCGGATCGCGTACTACCGGATCGCCAGTCCGTCACCATGTCTCAGCCGTTTCTGGATGCTTACTCGCGTCTGCTGATTAAAACCTGTCATCGCCGGGGAGCATTCGCGATGGGCGGTATGTCAGCGCTGATCCCCGCTAAAGATCCGACGCGCAATGCCTGGGTGCTGCAGCGCGTGACGGAAGATAAACAACGGGAGGCGGGCAACGGGCATGACGGCACATGGATTGCGCATCCGGGCCTGGCAGATACCGCTATGGCGGTCTTCGATGCTGCGCTGGACGACCGGCCGAATCAGCTGCATGTCATGCGTGAAGAAGATGCCCCGATCACGGCGGAGCAATTACTCGCACCCTGTCAGGGTGAGCGCACCGAAGCGGGGATGCGCGCCAACATCCGCGTCGCCCTGCAATACCTTGAAGCCTGGATCAGCGGTAACGGCTGTGTGCCGATTGACGGGCTGATGGAGGATGCCGCTACCGCTGAGATTGCACGCACCTCAATCTGGCAATGGATTCGTCACCAGCAAATGCTGAACAGTGGCCAGCGGGTCACGGCCGAACTGTTTCTGCGCTGGCTGAACGAAGAGCTGCATCTGCTGCAAAACGCGCTGGGTGAAGCCCGCTTTAGTGCCGGTCGCTATGATGACGCGGCGCAGCTGATGGCGCAGATCACCACCGAGCGCGAGCTGGTTTCCTTTCTTACCCTGCCAGGCTACCGCCTGATCCCCTGAACAGAGGAGCTATTGCCATGACACGTACTCAACAGATCGATCAACTGGAACAACTCTGGCAGACCGCACGCTGGGAGGGCATTACCCGTCCTTATAGCGCCGCAGAGGTCGTCAATCTGCGCGGCTCGGTCCTGCCCGCCTGTACGCTGGCAGAGCGCGGTGCGGAGAAGTTATGGGCGCTGCTGAACGGCGAAGCGAAGAAAGGGTATATCAACAGTCTGGGGGCGCTCAGCGGCGGGCAGGCACTGCAGCAGGCCAAAGCGGGCATTGAAGCAATTTACCTTTCTGGCTGGCAGGTGGCTGCGGATGCCAACGTAGCGGGGCAGATGTATCCCGATCAGTCGCTTTACCCGGTGAACTCGGTGCCGGAAGTGGTGACGCGCATCAATCAGACCTTTCAGCGCGCCGATCAGATTCAGTGGTCCAGCGGTATCGAAAAGGGTGACAGCCGATACACCGATTTCTTTCTGCCGATTGTCGCTGATGCGGAAGCCGGTTTTGGCGGCGTACTCAATGCGTATGAGCTGATGAAGGCGATGATTCAGGCGGGCGCGGCTGCGGTTCACTTCGAAGATCAGCTGGCGGCGGTAAAAAAATGCGGTCACATGGGCGGCAAAGTACTGGTACCGACTCAGGAAGCGATTCAGAAACTGGTGGCGGCGCGGCTGGCTGCGGATGTCATGGGCGTGCCAACGGTACTGCTGGCCCGCACCGATGCCGACGCCGCGGACCTGATTACCTCAGACTGCGATGAATACGATCGTCCCTTTATCCGTGGCGACCGGACGGCAGAAGGCTTCTTCCGCACACACGCTGGCATTGAACAGGCGATCAGTCGCGGGCTGGCTTATGCCCCTTATGCTGACATCCTGTGGTGTGAAACCTCAACGCCGGATCTGGCGATGGCGCAGCGCTTTGCCGATGCCATCCATGCGCGCTTCCCCGGCAAACTGTTGGCCTACAACTGCTCGCCATCGTTCAACTGGAAGAAGAACCTCGACGACCGCACCATCGCGAAGTTCCAGCAGGCGCTCAGCGACATGGGCTATCGCTTCCAGTTCATCACGCTGGCGGGCATCCACAGCATGTGGTTCAACATGTTCGATCTGGCGCATGCCTATGCCCAGGGCGAAGGCATGCGTCACTACGTGGAAAAGGTGCAGCAGCCTGAGTTCGCCGCCCGCGATCGCGGTTACAGCTTCTCGTCACATCAGCAGGAAGTGGGCACCGGCTATTTCGATCAGGTGACCAACATCATTCAGGGCGGTAAGTCTTCGGTCACCGCGCTCACCGGTTCGACCGAAGAGCATCAGTTCTGACGCTTCTCCTATGACGGATTCCCCGCCCGCACCACGCGGGCGGGCATTGACCGGAGCTGACTATGCCGCCACGTGAATCCCTGATCGCCCACACTATCCTGCAGGGTTTTGATGCTCAGTATGGCCGTTTTCTGGATATTACCGCCGGGGCGCAGCAGCGGTTCGAGCAGGCAGAATGGCAGGCAGTGCAGCATGCGATGAAGGCCCGCATTCATCTCTATGATCATCACGTCAGTCTTGTCGCCGATCAACTGCGGGTGCTGAATGGCGCGGCCAGCTGGGATGAGATTTTCTGGCTGCGGGTCAAGGAACACTATCAAAGCCTGCTGCCCGGCTATCCCCGGCATGAAATTGCTGAAAGCTTCTTTAACTCGGTTTACTGCCGGTTGCATGGACATACCGACCTGCAGCCGGACCGGCTGTTTATTTTCAGCTCTCAGGCCCAGACTGCGCCGGTGACACCTTTGCGACCGTTGTCGCGCCATTATCAGCCGGAGCGGGGCTGGCAGGCATTGGTGGATCAGGTGCTGGGAGATTTACCGCTGACGCTGCCCTGGCAGCACCGCGCGCGTGATGTCGGGTGGATTGTCCGCCATCTGGCGTCGCATTTCCCCCGGCTTGATCAGGGCTGGCTGGAGGTCAACAGTGAACTCTTCTATCGCAACAAAACCGCCTGGCTGGTGGCGCGCCTGCAGCTGCCGGAAGGCATTTTTCCCTGTCTGCTGCCGATCCAGCGCACGGAAGCTGGCGAACTGTGGATCGACACCTGCCTGACTGATGTGAATGACGCCAGCATTGTGTTTGGTTTTGCCCGTGCCTATTTCATGGTGTATGCCCCGGTGCCTGCAGCGCTGGTCGCCTGGCTGCAACCGATTCTGCCCGGTAAAACCCTGGCGGAGCGCTATATGGCGATTGGCTGTCAGAAGCACGGTAAAACTGAAAGCTATCGTGAATATCTTCAGGCGCTGGCAGAGAGTGACACCGCTTTTGAGATCGCGCCTGGCGTGCGCGGCATGGTGATGCTGGTCTTCACGCTGCCGGGCTTTGACTGGGTGTTCAAGGTAATAAAGGATCGCTTCGCACCGCAAAAAGAGGTGACGGAAGCGCAGGTCCGCGCCTGTTATCAGCAGGTCAAAGAGCACGATCGCGTGGGACGGATGGCGGATACGCAGGCGTTCGAGCAGTTTGCGCTGCCACTGTCGCGTATCTCACCGGCGCTGCTGGCGGAACTTCACGCCTGCGTGGCAGAGAAGCTGCATATCGAAGGCGATCGCCTGGTCATCCGTCACCTGTGGCTGGAGCGTCGTATGCAGCCGCTTAATCTCTATCTGGCTCAGGCCAGCGACGCTGAGCGACGACACGCCATTGAGGAGTATGGTAATGCCATTAAACAGCTGGCAGCCGCCAACATCTTTCCTGGCGACATGCTGTTTAAAAACTTCGGCATAACCCGCCATGGGCGCGTGATTTTCTACGACTACGATGAGATCCGCCCGATGCAGGAGCTGAATTTTCGCGAGGTGCCCGCGGCGCGCTATGAGGAGGATGAACTCAGCGCCGAACCGTGGTACAGCGTCGGGCCGGACGATGTCTTCCCGGAAACCTTCCGCTATGCGTTATGCAGTGAAGCCGCGACCGGTGCCTTGCTGCTGCAACTGCATCCCGAGATATTCGACGCCCGCTGGTGGCGCGCGCAGCAGCAACGCCTCGCCCTGGGTCATGTGGAGGAGGTGATCGCCTGGCGGCAGACGCAGCGTTTCAGCGTCTGCTATGCGGCGGAGACGGTCAACGGCCGCTATACGCCAGCGTAACCTGACGCGCTTCGCGGATGACCAGCGCACCTAATTCCGTAATCCGATCGTCTGTCATGCGCGCGATGGGGCCGGAAATCGAAAGAGCGGCAAACGCCTCGCCATGTTCATCATAAATGGGCGCGGCGACACAGCGCAGTCCGAGCGCATGCTCTTCATCATCCAGCGAAAAACCCGCTTTGCGCACCTGCGCCAGATTCTCTTTCAGACTCTGTGGCGACATCAGGGTTTTCGGCGTGTAGTAATGCAATCCTTTCTGATGCAGCAGGGCGGTGACCTGCTCATCACCCAGATGGGCCAGAAAGGCTTTGCCTGCGCCTGACGCGTGCATCGGCAGTTTGCCGCCAATCGGCGCAGACATCCTCATCAGCTGGGTGCACTGTACCTGATCAATGATCACCGCCTGGTGGTCGCTGAGATCCAGCACCGCCAGATTCACCGTCTCACCGGACTGCTCCATCAGGCTGCGCAGCACCGGGTGGACCAGCGCCAGCAGATTCCGGCTTTGCAGGAAACTGCTGCCGACCACAAAGGCGTGTGCGCCAATTGTCCACAGCCCGAGATCGCCCACCTGACGGACAAAGCCCTGCTGTTGCATGGTGCTGAGCAGGCGATGCGTGGTGGAGTTAGGCAGGCCCGCCTGCTGTGCCAGCTCGGTCAGCGCCACGCTGCCATGTGAATCCGCAATCAGCTCCAGCAGCGTCAGGCCGCGCGTCAGCGATTGAACCTGACCGCCCGCCGGTGCGGCGACAGGGGTGCCGCGGGGTTTCTTACCGCGCTTAACAGGAACGGGCGTTGCCATCGTTGTCTCTCCTTTTGCATTGTGGAAATCATTTTCGTTTTAATCACACCGTTTGCAAACGCTGGTTTTCTGGTCAGACCTGTATGGCCATGGATGGAACCTGTCGCAGAAGAGGTTACTTTGTCGCCAGACAGGCTTGTGCCAGAATGAAAAACAGGGTTTTCCGCCAGCAGACTGACGTGAATGGGGCAACAGTGAGCACTAAAATCGACGCGCTACATCAGCAGCTCGCACAACGCATTATGGTGTTGGATGGCGGCATGGGCACCATGATCCAGAGCTACCGACTGGCGGAAGAGGATTATCGCGGCAGCCGTTTTGCTGACTGGCCCTGCGATCTCAAAGGCAACAACGATCTGCTGGTGCTGAGCAAACCGTCGGTGATCCGCGAGATCCACGACGCTTATCTGGCTGCCGGTGCAGATATCCTCGAAACCAACACCTTCAACGCCACGTCGATTGCGATGGCAGATTACCAGATGGAAAGCTTGTCGGCGGAGATCAATTTCGAAGCAGCCCGGCTGGCGCGCGCCTGCGCCGATGCGTGGACGGCGAAAACGCCGGATCGTCCGCGTTACGTTGCGGGTGTGCTCGGCCCGACTAACCGCACCTGCTCGATCTCACCCGACGTCAACGATCCTGCTTATCGCAACGTCACCTTTAATCAGCTGATGGAAGCCTACCGTGAATCGACCCGTGCGCTGGTGGAGGGCGGTGCTGACCTCATCATGATCGAAACGGTGTTCGATACGCTGAATGCCAAAGCGGCTGTCTATGCGGTGAAGACCGAGATGGACGCGCTGGGTGTGAAACTGCCGCTGATGATCTCCGGCACCATCACCGATGCGTCCGGCCGGACGCTCTCCGGCCAGACCACCGAAGCGTTTTACAACTCGTTGCGTCATGCCGAACCGCTCTCTTTTGGCTTGAACTGCGCGCTGGGGCCGGATGAGCTGCGTCAGTATGTGGCGGAGCTGTCGCGCATCGCCGAGGGCTACGTCACTGCCCATCCCAACGCCGGACTGCCGAACGCCTTTGGCGAATACGATCTCGATGCAGAACTGATGGCGGAGCAGATTGGTGAATGGGCCACCTCGGGCTTCCTGAACATTATTGGCGGCTGCTGTGGCACTACGCCGCAACATATTGCGGCCATGGTCGCGGCGGTTGACGGCATCGCGCCGCGCAGGTTGCCGGTGATTCCGGTGGCCTGTCGCCTCTCCGGTCTGGAGCCGCTGAACATCACCGCAGAGTCGCTGTTTGTTAACGTCGGTGAGCGCACCAACGTCACCGGCTCAGCAAAATTTAAGCGGCTGATTAAAGAAGAGAAGTACAGTGAGGCGCTGGAAGTGGCGCTGCAGCAGGTGCAGAGCGGCGCGCAGATCATCGACATCAACATGGATGAAGGAATGCTCGACGCCGAAGCGGCGATGGTGCGGTTTCTGAATCTGATTGCGGGCGAACCGGATATTGCCCGCGTGCCGATTATGATCGACTCCTCGAAATGGGCGGTGATTGAGAAAGGGCTGCAGTGCATTCAGGGCAAAGGGATTGTGAACTCGATTTCGATGAAAGAGGGGGAAGCGGCCTTTATCCATCATGCGCGCCAGGTCCGGCGTTACGGCGCGGCGATGGTGGTCATGGCGTTTGACGAAGTGGGCCAGGCAGATACCCGCGCCCGTAAAATCGAAATCTGTCGTCGCGCTTACCGGATTCTGACCGAACAGGTCGGCTTCCCGCCGGAAGATATCATTTTCGATCCCAACATCTTTGCGGTCGCCACCGGCATCGACGAGCACAACAACTACGCCATGGATTTCATCGGTGCCTGTGAAGACATCAAGCGTGAACTGCCCCATGCGCTGATCTCCGGCGGCGTCTCAAACGTGTCGTTTTCCTTCCGTGGCAACGACCCGGTGCGTGAAGCGATACATGCGGTGTTTCTCTACTACGCTATCCGTAACGGCATGGATATGGGCATCGTCAACGCAGGCCAGCTGGCCATCTATGACGATCTACCGGCAGAACTGCGCGAGGCGGTGGAGGATGTGATCCTCAACCGACGGGATGATGGCACTGAGCGGCTGCTGGCGCTGGCGGAAAAATACCGTGGCGGCAAAAGTGATGGTGCGCAGGACAAGCAACTCGCCGAGTGGCGCAGCTGGGACGTGGTGAAGCGGCTGGAATATTCGCTGGTCAAAGGCATCACGGAGTTCATCGAGCAGGATACCGAAGAGGCGCGTCAGCAGGTGCCACGCCCGATAGAGGTGATTGAAGGGCCGCTGATGTCCGGGATGAACGTGGTCGGCGACCTGTTCGGCGAAGGCAAAATGTTCCTGCCACAGGTGGTGAAATCGGCGCGCGTGATGAAGCAGGCGGTAGCGTATCTGGAGCCGTTTATCGAAGCCAGCAAAGAGGCGGGGCGCAGCAACGGTAAAATCGTGCTGGCCACGGTTAAAGGCGACGTGCATGACATCGGCAAGAATATCGTCGGCGTGGTGCTGCAGTGTAATAACTACGAAATTATCGACCTTGGCGTGATGGTGCCGGGCGAGAAAATCCTCAAAACGGCGCGTGAAGTGAAGGCGGACATCATCGGCTTGTCTGGCCTGATTACGCCGTCGCTGGATGAGATGGTCAATATGGCGAAAGAGATGGAGCGGCAGGGCTTTACCTTACCGCTGCTGATTGGCGGCGCGACCACCTCGAAGGCGCATACTGCCGTCAAAATTGAACAGCACTACAGCGGCCCGACGGTCTATGTGCAGAACGCCTCACGCACCGTCGGCGTGGTGTCGTCGCTGCTCTCCGCCACGCTGAAAGACGACTTCGTTGCCCGAACGCGCAAAGAGTACGAAACCGTTCGCATCCAGCATGCGCGTAAAAAGCCACGCACGCCGCCGGTCCCGCTGCAGGCGGCGCGCCACAACGCCACCTCAATTGACTGGGAAAGCTACACGCCGCCGGTACCGCATCGCGCTGGTGTCAGTCAGGTGGAGGCCAGCATTGCGACGCTACGCAACTACATCGACTGGACGCCGTTCTTTATGACCTGGTCGCTGGCGGGTAAATATCCCCGCATTCTTGAAGATGAGGTGGTGGGTGAAGAAGCGCAGCGTCTGTTTGCCGATGCCAGTGCGATGCTCGACAGATTAAGTGAGGAGTCGCTGCTGAAGCCGCGTGGCGTGGTCGGTATTTTCCCGGCTAACCGGGTTGGCGATGATATCCATGTTTACCGCGATGAGCGACGCGATGAAATTTTGTGTGTGAGTCATCACTTACGTCAGCAGACCGAGAAAACGGACTTCGCCAACTACTGCCTGGCGGATTTCGTTGCCCCGAAGTCAGCGGGAAAAGCGGATTACCTTGGCGCGTTCGCGGTGACCGGCGGACTGGAAGAGGATGCGCTGGCGGAGGCCTATGATCGTCAGCACGATGACTACAACAAGATCATGGTCAAAGCGCTGGCGGACCGTCTGGCGGAAGCCTTTGCTGAATACCTGCACGAGCGGGTGCGTAAGGTGATCTGGGGCTTTGCGCCCAACGAAAACCTCAGCAATGAAGAGCTGATTCGCGAAAATTATCAGGGGATACGTCCGGCGCCAGGCTATCCGGCCTGCCCGGATCACACTGAAAAAGCTGCCATCTGGCGTCTGCTGGCGGTTGAAGAGCAGACCGGCATGAAACTGACCGAATCCTTTGCCATGTGGCCGGGTGCGGCGGTGTCCGGCTGGTATTTCAGCCATCCTGACAGCCGCTATTTCGCCGTGGCGCAGATTAAGCGTGATCAGGTGGAAGATTATGCGACACGCAAAGGGATGTCGGTGAGTGAGGTGGAGCGCTGGCTGGCACCCAATCTCGGCTACGATGCGGACTAAATAAAAAAAGCGGCCTGAGGGCCGCCTGAAGGGAGATCAGCCGCACCGTACTGGTCAGCTGTAATATCGAGCCAGCACAGGAAACACGGTCAGATCGGAAAGGCGCTAAAGCCAGTCCCTGGCCGCTCGGCCCGCGCCGTCCCTGGCGCGGGACGCTTTCCTCTTCTGCCCGTGTTCCCTGCGCATCAGGCTTCTTCATTGCTGAGAGTCACCCTGACCGGGCCTGTCAGCCAACTCATGCATACAGGTGACTTCCTGAAACGCGTGCCAAAGTCAAAGCGATGGGAGCATACGCCAGGAGTAAAGCATCGCGGGCCACAGATGGCCCGCGCTGAGCATGCCACGGATGGCGTTTTTGCGTCTTTACGCAGGGCGTTTGCTCCCTGAGCCTGCTTCTGTAAACAGCGTTGAGCGGCCCGGAGGCCGCCTCTGCTTAGTTGAAGCGAGCGTCGCGATCCGACGTCAGATCATACAGCTGGTACTTACGACCCAGCATCTGACCGCCATCACGCGTCAGCGGCACCCAGTTCACCTGCGCGCGACCGCGTGTTGGCGTCACGGTGAACAGATCCATCGGGATAGAGATATAGAAGCCTTTGGTGAAGTCGCCTTCGCCATACTCTTCAGACGACACGTTGGTTTTGGTGGCATAAACACCGACCATCACGCCGCTGTCGAAGCGCTTCGACACATCGACCGTCACGCCTTTATCTTTTGCCAGATACTGACCGACGCTGGTTTTCACCAGCACATCCTGCATGAACCACGGACGCCAGTAACCGGTCAGGTTGCCCGTTGACGCTTTGTAGCGGTTAAACTGCATCATATTGTCCCAGTCACGCTGACGGACGTAGTTGGCATCGACGCCCACCGCCCAGTTCGCATCGACCGGACGATAAAGCAACTCGCCGCCCACGCCGCCGTACATCGTCTCCAGATAGCCGCCGTAGACCTGACCATAGAAGCCGTTACCGAGGTGGCCCATATAGTTCGCCTGCAGATCGTTGACGTAGACGTTGTTCTCAACGTAGTCGCGGATATGGGTACGCACGCGCGGCAGCGAAGAGTCCGCCGGTGCGCCGTTGTAGTTGAACTTATCGTAGTTGTTGGCGAGGTTACCAAACAGACTGCCGCCCACCAGCAGGTGATCCGTCAGCCAGTAATCCGCGCTGGCCATCACGCCAACCTGATACATGTAGAAGCTTTCGGGGCCGCCCACCGACTGATTCAGCACTGGTGACAGGCTGTAGTTCAGGCGATCCTGGCGGATGAACATCCCCTGCTCGGTATTACCCGGATCGACCGGTTCTTTGCGGGTCTGTTGCAGCGGCTGTTCGTGGCCGAGCGGGTAGCCTTCCAGATCGTTACGCAGACTGGCAACTTTCGTTTCAGTGGTCACCTGCGGCATGTTAAAGCGCGACTCGGTCACATTGATGGTGTCGATGCCGTCCGGCAAGTGGTTCATGATGATGCGGTTAGCGCGATCCACCCCTTCACGGGTATCACGATACTTCGTCTGCTCGCCTGACACATACAACGTGTGGCCCTGAGTCTGAATCCGTGGACCATCAAGACCAGCGTTGTATTTCAGATCGGTCAGCTGAGTCCCGACTACCGTCGGTTCCAGCAACTGAGGCTGCGGCTGCGGATTGTAGGCCGGCTTCTCGCTGTCGATGTGCGCCTGACGCAGATCGTTGAAGTTGGTACGGATGGTGACACCAAACATAAAGGTGTTGCCGCGCTCGTAGCTGGCGTTGATGTCAGCCCAGTCGGTCACACGATAAATCGCGCCGACATTGAGCTTGCTGCGCTGATCAAGGCGGCCAGCAAAGTCATTCTGGTAGTCGTTGCCCTCATACTCCATCTTGAGACGCAGCGGCTGCCAGGGCGTCTGATACTCCACGCCGCCGAAAAATGCTGTCGGACCGTGGAACATCTGCGAGCCATTGATGGAACCCGCTTCGCCCACCCGTGGACGCTGGCAATAGCTGTCGCTATAGGAGCAGAACGGGTTCTTCACAGTGCCGCTGTTGCCGAGATAGCCCCAGCCGAGGCCCAGGGTGAAGTCGAACGGTCCCCAGGCTTTGGTTCCCACCACATATTCACTGTCAAACAGGCCGGTACCGCCGAGATCGCGGGTTCCCACCGCCACTTCCGGCAGCCAGAAGCCTTCCTGCCACAGACGCAGTTTCAGGTCGAAGGCTTTATCCTTATAGCTCTGCGTGCCGCTGAATTCTGACACTGCACTGTACTGCCGGGTGCGCACGTCGGTATAACGCACGGTCGTCTCCAGCCAGGGGAAGAGCTGCAGTGACGCAGAGTAATAGCGGTACTGATCGTTGTCGCGCGCATTGAGGCTGAACTCGCCTTCTTTGGCCATGCGCGCCGTCGGCACCTGCATCAGGCCCACACCACCGAAATCAGATTGTGACGGGCCCACCGGCGCGGGGAAGGTGTCGGCCTGCGCCTGACAGGCTGCCGCCACGGAAACAGCCAACAGGCTGAAGAGATAACGTTTTTTCATCAGTCTGGTATCCGGTGAGTCAGTACGGAAAGAATGCGATCGTTCAGATCTTCATAGCTGCCTGGCAGGCTCCATGAGGAAAAGCCGAGCCAGATAACGCTGCCTGGCTCCACTTCCGCGTGGCGATGATTCCAGTAAGCAACCGGCACCTGCTGTGTGGCGCCGGAAGGCGCAATCACCGTGACAAAATTGCGTTCTGCGCCGGAGAGTGACGGGTGTCCCTCCAGATAGTCGCGTACTGATTTACCCGGCTGCCAGCTCACTTTGCCTGCGCCGCTTAGTGCGCCGAGCAGCAGCACTGAATCGGATGGCGTCTGCAGCCAGAGGTCATAGCTGCCTTCAAGTCGACGGTTGTCCGCCGGATGGAGACGGATCCAGTCCGGGTCAAGCGGGGTGAACTGACGACCTGTCACGTTGATGGCGCTCATCTGGCGGATGACCTCATCAATAGCCGCCGCCCGATCGCCGCTGCTGTCAGCACGCCAGGCACGTAAAGCACCCAGCGTCTGTTGATATTGCTGCTGTGCGACTGCGCTGGCACCGCGCTCGGCAATAACGGTACGGCGCCAGTCCGTGTTGGCCTGCAGCGGAGGCAGTGTCGCCAACTGTGAGAGATCCGCGATCTGGCTCAGCTCAGCCTGACCGCCGTTGTGCGGTGCATGAACGATAACCTGCGCAGTCGCCTGCGCTTCTGCGGCGCTGAGCAGGCTCAGCCCGGCCAGCAAAATAGTGATTTTTTTCATGATTTCGCCGGCTTCAGAATAGTGATATCGACAGGGAAGGCATCGGCCGCCAGCATCTGATGGGCCTGCACCACATCACCGCTGCTGTTGTCGATCCAGAAGGTGTTTTCCCACTCGCGGTTACTGCTGTCGATGCTTACCTGCTCATGCCAGACACGGCACGGGATACGGTTGCCCGCCACGGTCAGCACTTCGTCGGTGCCGCGCTGGAAGGTGGAACGCACGGTCGCGCCGCGAACCTTGCCCTGCTCGGTCCACTGCACGATGCGGGTCCAGCCTGCGCCATTGCTGATATGCAGGCTGTCAGCAAGCGGATCCTGTTGCAGATTGCTGACGCTCAGCAGGTTATCCGGTAAGCCCAGGGTTTTAACCAGGCGGCCGTGCTGTGTCACCAGCATCGCCTGATCCTGCGTCACCCATTTCTGCTGCCCCTTCTCGCTGTAGCCCAGCACCACAAAAATGCGCGGACCGTCATTCAGACGAGCATAGAGACTGGCATAGGGAAGATTGTTGACCTGTTGATCGGTGACGGTCACGTCATCCGGACCGTTAACCGCGAGCAGCAGGGTCTGTTCAAGACCTTTTTGCGTTTGTGTACAGGCCTGCAGCAGCAGGCAAGCGAGCAGCAGAGGAAGTCGGCGCACTGTGTGTCCCTGATAAGTCATGCCAAAGTAAAAAATAACCACACAGGCGTGTGGTTATGTTTAAAGGTGCTCTGCCCGTCACGGCTGGCTGCAGAGATACAGGTTACAAGGCTCAGCGTCATCACTTAACGAAGTCAGTGATTCAGCCTCGGCCCGTTTGCTGCACATCAGCAATCAGACGGGAGTCGGGCATCCATCAACGAGTGGTGCTCGTCGTGGTCGTGGTTGTTGTACCGGTATTTGCGCCGTCACCACCGCCAGAAGCAGCAATGCCGAGCCCGACCAGCGCGCCAAGTGCGCCGATACCCACAGCCGTGGACGTGCCAGCAGAGATTGCTCCCGCCTGCGCGCCAGCTGCAGTACCTGCTTCACCTGCTTCCTGCGGCGCAGCAAATGCGCTGGAAGAAGCGGCAACGAGGATCAGGGCTGCACCGGCAACCATAGTTTTTTTCATAACAACGTTTCCTGCATTGAGTGAATGAAGGATCTCTGACCGGCGACAAGGGCTATACAGACAGGCTGCAACCAGAGCGACGGACAGTCCCATTGCGGGCGCGTTCATTATAGGGCAACAAAATATCAGAGTTCAGTACCATAAAAACCAGGGCAAATAGCGGGGTGATTGCGTGATTTAGTCAGCTGTATTGGGGATAACTACTTTTTATATCGGAGTTTTTCCGGTTGATACCCTATATTTCGCTACGGGTGAGGTAATTGCAAAGCGGAATGTTCTTTTTTAGTTATATCTGGTACGGAATAAGAATAATCAGAATTTACTCAGAAGAGCTTAAATTAAATATGACTATAAATCAATAGTTAACCCTGCGTGCCGCCTGTTTTCAGATCCATTTTATACTGGACGCCACTCTGTTTTATCACCAGATGTTCAGAATTATCTTAGGGTATTTTAAGACTTTTCCCGCGCTGGCGTGAATGACAGAATCGATAATCAGGTCATCCGGATGGAAAAAGAGACAAAAAAAGGGCGGCAACGTTGCCGCCCGATGAAATTAACGCCGATTAACGCCAGGATTTATAGCGGTTAATTAAGGCATTAGTGGAACTGTCATGAGAGGTAATTTCGTCCTCATTTTCCAGTTCCGGCAGAATACGGTTCGCCAGCTGCTTACCTAATTCCACACCCCACTGATCAAAGGTGAAGATATTCAGGATGGCACCCTGCGTGAAGATTTTGTGCTCGTACAGCGCAATCAGCGCGCCCAGGCTGTACGGCGTAATCTCACGCAGCAGGATGGAGTTAGTCGGGCGATTACCTTCAAACACCTTGAACGGCACAATGTGGGCCACAGATTCTGCAGATTTGCCGGCATCGGTAAACTCTTTCTCCACGACGTCGCGTGACTTACCAAACGCCAGCGCTTCGGTCTGGGCAAAGAAGTTAGAGAGCAGTTTTGGATGGTGGTCCGCCAGCGCGTTATGAGTAATAGCCGGCGCAATAAAGTCACACGGAACCAGTTTAGTACCCTGATGGATCAGCTGATAAAACGCATGCTGACCGTTAGTGCCGGGTTCGCCCCAGATAATAGGGCCAGTCTGGTAGTCCACCGGGTGACCGTCGCGATCCACATACTTGCCGTTTGACTCCATATTTCCCTGCTGGAAATAGGCGGCAAAGCGGTGCATGTACTGGTCGTAAGGCAGAATCGCTTCGGTTTCGGCACCAAAGAAATTGTTGTACCAGATACCAATCAGCGCCAGCAGCACCGGCAGGTTCTGTTCAGCCGGGGTGGAGGCGAAGTGCTGGTCCATGGCATGTGCGCCGCTCAGCAGCTGCTCGAAGTTATCGAAACCAATCGAGAGAATGATCGACAGGCCGATCGCTGACCACAGTGAATAGCGGCCGCCAACCCAGTCCCAGAATTCAAACATGTTATTGGTGTCGATACCGAATTCACCCACTGCTTTGGCATTGGTCGACAGTGCAGCAAAGTGTTTCGCTACATGCTGCTGATCGTCTGCGGTTTTCAGGAACCAGTCACGCGCGCTGTGGGCGTTGGTCATGGTTTCCTGAGTCGTGAAGGTCTTGGATGCAACCAGGAACAGGGTGGTTTCCGGGCTGAGATCTTTCAGCGTTTCGGCGATGTGAGTGCCGTCAACGTTGGAGACAAAATGCATATTCAGATGATTTTTGTACGGGCGCAGCGCTTCCGTCACCATAAACGGGCCAAGGTCGGAGCCGCCGATACCGATGTTCACTACGTCGGTGATCGCTTTACCGGTATAGCCTTTCCATTCGCCGCTGATGATGCGCTCTGAGAAGCCTTTCATCTTGTCCAGCACCGCGTTGACCTCTGGCATCACATCTTTGCCATCCACCAGAATCGGCGTGTTACTCCGGTTACGCAGTGCGACGTGCAGCACCGCACGATCTTCGGTACGGTTAATCTTCTCACCCGAGAACATAGACTTAATGGCACCGCTGAGATCGGTCTCTTTGGCCAGCGCCTGTAACTTATCTAGGGTTTCCTGGGTGATGCGGTTTTTGGAGAAATCCACCAGCATCTGATCATCAAAGGTGGCAGAGAATTTGGCAAAACGATCGGCATCCTGAGCGAACAGATCGGCAATTTCTACCGATTTCATCTGCTCAAAATGCTGTTGCAGCGCTTTCCAGGCTGCGGTTTGTGTCGGATTGATATTTTTCATGGCAACACTCTTGTTGATATTAAGAACCGTCATTCCATCGGAGGCACATCATGCCCGTTTAGCGTTTCAGTATGACCACACTTGTAACTGAAAGGAAAAATTTTGTCAGCGTACGCCGCGCAGGTGAGGTGAACGCTGCGATCTGACGTCAGCATTCACTGGCGCGAACAGCCTGCGGATGGCAGCAGTATCACGCGCTAAAGTGTGACGCGAAAGTCTGCGCAAAACGTTGTGCCGTGTCAGGGATTGTTGCAGGGGCTGAACCCATTAAGCACTGTAGTCGCTGCGGCGCAGGGTCATTTGTTTTCTGATGCGGCTCTCCGGCCATCGCTGACATTGACAGCAGGTCCAGAAAAGGCTAGATCTATGCGCCTACTTGCGCACCTGTGTGCAAGCCAGAAGAGGCGCGTCGCCCAGGCAGTGTGTTGGAGGAACCGTATCCGGTGAAAACACATCATGGGGAGCGACGCCGAGGTGGGTCAGCACGCGGTGTGTTGCCTGTCGGCTACAGGGGCTGAATCCTCTGGGTTGTCACCAGAAACGTCTGCAGTCGACGTTTTGCAAGGTGGGGCGCTTCTGGGTGACTCGTCTATCCGATCTTGTCCGCCCGTTTCTGCTCTTTCCTTGTGCCTGGCTGAAAGCATGTTTCTCGACCCTTTCATCGGCGAGAACAAGATAACCTGACACGAGGTCCTACATGTCTCAAACTCTGATAGTGGCAAAATTTGGCGGCACCAGCGTAGCCGATTTTGAAGCGATGAACCGCAGCGCCGATGTGGTGTTGCAGGACGCCAGCACGCGTCTGGTGGTGCTCTCTGCCTCGGCAGGCATTACCAATCTTCTGGTTGCGCTGGCTGAAGGCCAGCAGGCACCCCAGCGCGCTGCTCTGCTTGATGATATCCGCCGTATCCAGTACGCCATCGTCGATCGCCTGCAGCGTCCGGACGTGATCCGCGATGAAATCGATCGGATGATCGACAATATCAGCATGCTCTCAGAAGCGGCGTCACTCGCCACCTCAAATGCCCTGACCGATGAACTGGTCAGCCACGGCGAGCTGATGTCTTCACTGCTGTTTGTTGAAATTCTGCGTGAACGTCAGGTGAATGCAGAGTGGTTTGATGTTCGTAAAGTGATGCGCACCGACGATCATTTTGGCCGCGCAGTCCCGGATGTTCAGGTGCTGGCGGAGCAGGCGACGGCACAGTTGCAGCCGCGCATTGAGCAGGCGCTGGTGATTACCCAGGGCTTCATCGGCAGTGAAAGCGAAGGGCGTACCACCACTTTAGGGCGTGGCGGCAGTGATTACACCGCCGCGCTGCTGGGCGAAGCGCTGAATGCGGCGCGAGTCGATATCTGGACGGATGTGCCAGGTATCTATACCACCGATCCACGCGTGGTGCCGACGGCGAAGCGTATTGATGAAATCACCTTCGAAGAAGCCGCTGAGATGGCGACGTTTGGTGCCAAAGTATTGCATCCGGCGACGCTGCTGCCCGCCGTGCGCCGGGGTATTCCGGTCTTCGTCGGTTCCAGCAAGGATCCGGCCGCAGGCGGTACCCGCGTCTGCAACGAAACCCGCAATCCGCCGCTGTTCCGGGCGCTGGCGTTACGTCGTAAGCAGACGCTGTTAACGCTGCACAGCCTTAACATGCTGCATACGTTTGGTTTCCTCGCCGAACTGTTTAACATTCTGGCGCGTCATAACGTCTCCGTTGACCTGATCACCACCTCCGAAGTGAGCGTGGCGCTGACGCTGGACACCACCGGATCGACCTCAACCAGCGCCAGTCTGCTGACGCAGGCGCTGCTGACTGAACTCTCGTCGCTGTGCCGGGTAGAAGTGGAGGAAGATCTGGCGCTGGTGGCGATTATCGGCAATGAGCTGTCAAAAGCCTGCGGTGTCGGCAAAGAGGTGTTTGGTGTGCTCGACCCGTTCAACCTGCGGATGATTTGCTATGGGGCCAGCAGCTACAATCTCTGCTTCCTGGTGCCGGGCAACGACGCGGAAAGCGTAGTCCGTACGCTGCACCGCAATCTGTTCGAGTAAATTTATCTGCTGTTCAGGCCGCGTCTGCGCGGCCTGAACAGCGGCAAAAAAACTTCACTTCGTTCTGATCCTCCGCTGGTTTCTTTTTCCCAGATAATTTAATTATTCCAACGGCTTATTGCCCACTATTGCCAAATGGCAACCCCTTTCTTTGCGCATTTCGTGTACCGGCGTTGCGCTCCCTTTCCTCAGATTTATAATCCCGCCGCTGAATCAATTCACCCAAATTTAGGAAATATCATGAAAAGGTTAGTCGCAGAGGCGCTGGGGACTTTTGTACTGGTCGCAGGCGGTTGTGGTAGTGCCGTACTGTCAGCGGCGTTCCCGGAACTGGGCATTGGCTTCATGGGCGTCGCGCTGGCTTTCGGTCTGAGTGTACTGGTCATGGCGTATGCAGTTGGTCATATCTCAGGCGGTCATTTTAATCCGGCGGTCACTCTGGGATTAGTGGCAGGCGGACGTTTCTCCGCCTCGCAGGCCATTCCTTACATCATCGCGCAACTGGTAGGCGGCATTGCTGCTGGCGCGGTGCTTTATCTGATCGCCAGCGGTAAAGGCGACTTCAGCGCAGCGGCCAGCGGCTTTGCGGCGAACGGCTACGGCGAACACTCGCCGGGCGGCTTCAGTTTGCAGGCAGGCATGATCACTGAGGTCGTGATGACGGCTATCTTCCTGATTGTGATCATGGGCGCGACCAGCGAACGCGCGCCAAAAGGCTTTGCGCCGATCGCGATTGGGCTGGCGTTAACCCTAATCCACCTGATCAGCATTCCGGTGACTAACACTTCTGTTAACCCGGCACGCAGCACCGCAGCAGCCCTCTTCCAGGGCGACTGGGCGATCGCTCAGCTGTGGATGTTCTGGTTGATGCCGATTATCGGCGCTGTGATTGGTGGTTTGATCTACCGCGGTTTAGAGGATAAAGCAGCGTAATTTCGTCGATATTCAGCGGATCGGCAGCAGTCGATCCGCATTTTCCTGCCTCGCCCCATCTTCGCCTTACGCCATGATAATGAAGTGTTATGATCCCGGCCTCGTCACGGTAGTCGTTCCTGCATGATGACGCTCTATGGCAAATCTGCACTAAACATAACATTCTTATAAGGAAGTCTGGCTATGCTCGCCACGTTAACCCGCCTGTTCCCGCTCTGGGCCGTGCTGCTGTCTGTCGCCGCTTATTACTCTCCAGGTACCTTTCTCGGCATCGGACCCTGGGTCACTTATCTGCTGATGCTGATTATGTTCGGCATGGGCGTGACCCTGAATATCGACGATTTCAAACGGGTGCTGACCCGGCCTGCGCCGGTGATTGCCGGCACCTTTCTGCACTATCTGGTGATGCCGTTAGCCGCCTGGGGGCTGGCAAAACTGTTTCATATGCCGCCCGATCTGGCCGCCGGTATGATTCTGGTCGGCTCAGTTGCCAGCGGCACCGCCAGCAACGTGATGATCTATCTGGCGAAAGGCGATGTGGCGCTGTCGGTAACCATTTCTTCCGTCTCTGCGCTGGTGGGCGTGTTCGCCACGCCGCTGTTAACGCGCTTTTATGTCGATACCCACATTCAGGTTGATGTGGTGGGCATGCTGCTGAGCATCGTGAAGATCGTCGTGATCCCAATCAGCCTCGGACTGATCATTCATCACAGTATGAACAGCGTGGTTTGCCGGGTGGAACCGTGGCTGCCTGCGTTTTCGATGGTCTGCATTCTGCTGATCATCAGCGCGGTGGTGGCGGGCAGTCAGGGCTTTATCGGATCGGTGGGTCTGATGGTGATCGCGGCGGTCATCCTGCATAACGCGATTGGTCTGCTTGGCGGCTACTGGGGCGGCAAACTGTTTGGCTTTGATGAGTCAACCTGCCGTACGCTGGCGCTGGAGGTCGGCATGCAGAACTCCGGTCTGGCGGCGACGCTGGGCAAACTCTACTTCTCGCCGCTGGCGGCATTGCCGGGCGCACTCTTTTCAGTGTGGCACAACCTGTCAGGTTCGTTGCTGGCGGGTTACTGGTCCGGAAAGCCGATTAAGAAGAAGTAACCGTGGCGGCGCATTATTGCGATGCGCCGCTTCTCACTACTGTTGCGCCGGACGAGTGCTCCGGCGTAACTGTCTGTTCACACCCCTTATTCATAATCCCGTTCATCGTCGGGCTGGTCCAGCACAGTATAGGCCACGCTGCAGAACAGGGAATTCAGGCGCTTCATGTCGCCGAGTAAACCGAGGTGCAGCGAGCTGGTTTCAATGCTCTGCACGTTCTGCTGATGCAGGCGATCAACGTGGGCGTGAGAGTAGCGACGAATCATCAGGCGGAAGCGATGTTTTGCGCGGCGCAGACGTCTGGCGCTGGTGACATCGTGCGAAAGAAAGACTGACAGGCTCATTCTGAGGTTGGCGATCAACAGTTCCTGCAACTCCTGCAGCTCCTTTAATCCCTCGGCAGAAAACGCGCGGCCCGCTGCCAGCGACTTGTCAGCGACATCGCCGCTCATCCGCTCAATAATGTCACCGGCCTGCTCCAGATTCAGCGACATCTCAATAATTTCGCCCCAGCGGCGCGAATCCTCTTCGGGCAAATCCTCTTTGGGCATCCGCGCCAGATAGAGTTTGATGGCGGTATAAAGCACATCGACATCATCATCCAGCCGACGCACCGTGCGCTCCTCGCGGGACTCACCATGCACGACTTTATTAAACGCCTCCAGCATCTGTTCCAGCACGTCACCCATGCGCAGTGCTTCACGGGCGGCATTCACCAGCGCCAGCGCCGGGGTGTCCAGCGCGCTGCGATCGAGATGCTTTGGCTTAAGCTGCAGCGCGTTGTCGACGTCGTCAGCAATGAGTCGACGGCAAAGGCGCGCCATCAGGTCCGCAAACGGCACCATCGCCACGCAGCGGATCAGGTTGTAAAACACATGGAAGAAAATCACTAACTCTTCATCGTTGACCGGCAGCTTATCGAGCCAGGTCGCCACAATATCGACAAACGGCAGGATCAGGACGCAGCCAATGAACTTGAACAGCAGGCTGCCGAGCGCAACGCGCTTACCGGCGGCATTCGAGCCGCTGGCGTTGATCATCGCCAGCAGACCGCTACCGAGATTGGCACCAATCACCAGACAGAGCGCGACCTTGAACGAAATCACGCCGGTGGCAGTCAGTGTCGCGGTGATCAGCACCGCGGCCAGACTGGAGTAACTGATAATGGCAAACACTGCGCCCAGCAGCGCATCAAGCATCACGTCGCCGGTCAGGCTGGAGAAGAGTACCTGCACGCCCGCGGCCTGAGTAATCGGACGCGCCGCTTCGACAATCAGCTGCAGCGCCAGCAATATCAGGCCCAGGCCGATACTGGCACGGCCTAACTGACCGGCGCGGGTCTGCTTGCGGCTGAGGAAGAACACCACACCAAAGAAGATAAACAGCGGTGAGAGCCAGGAGAGGTCAAAGGTCAGGATGCGCGCCATGATGGCGGTACCAACATCCGCGCCCAGGATCACCACCAGCGCAGGCGTCAGGCTGACCAGATTCTGTGCCACAAACGAGGTGACCAGCAACGTCGTGGCATTGCTGCTCTGTACCAGCGTAGTCACGCCGAGACCCGCCAGAAACGCCATCGGTTTTTTTTCTATACTGCGGCTCAGCACGCGGCGCAGATCGGCACCGTAAACCCGCATGATGCCGGTTCGCACGATATGTGTGCCCCAGACCAGCAGGGCCACTGCAGAAAGCAGATTAAGCAGAGTTAACACTGGGTATCGCTCCTCGTTTGTCAGGCTTCAAACAGCACAGACTGCCAGCCTGACAGCAAGAGCAATCTGTGAAGGGGATTGCCGTGCTATGCGTGATTTTTTCCTGTGTTTTAAGCCACCTGGCGCAAAGTCGACAGCTCTAATTGTAGACCAATCTGCCTGCCAGCGGGGTGCAAATCCGCCGCCGATCGGTTAAGCACATCGACCGAAAGCTCCACGTCATGCGCCCGGATACGGTAGCGGATGACGTTGCCCAGCAGGCTGTGGCTGAGGATTTCCGCAGGAATACCCTGGCCCGGCGCGGTAAACAGCATCGACTCCGGGCGAATGGCGACCTGGCTGTGGAAAGGCTGGCCGGTCAGCCGCGTCGCCTGTTCGGCACTCAGCAGGTTGTAGTTGCCGATAAATCCGGCAGCAAAGAGATCGACCGGCTGGGTATAGAGCGCTTCGGCATCGCCGTTCTGCACAATTTTGCCCCGGTTCATCAGCACAATGCGGTCGGAGAGCGTCAGCGCCTCCTCCTGATCGTGGGTGACGAAGAGGGTGGTGAGATTCAGCTCGCGCTGAATGCGCCGGATTTGATCGCGCAGATGGCGACGGATGCGCGCATCCAGCGCCGACAGCGGCTCATCCAGCAGCAGCAGACGCGGACGCGTCACCAGCGAACGCGCCAGCGCCACGCGCTGACACTGGCCGCCTGACAGCTGATGCGGATAACGACGCGCATAGTCACTGAGTTCCACCAGTTCCAGCACCTCCAGCACCCGCTGGCGGATCTGTGCCTCGGGCAGCTTCTGCATCTTCAGGCCAAACGCGACGTTCTTCTCCACCGTCATGTTGGGAAACAGCGCATAGCTCTGGAACACCATGCCAATGGCGCGTTTCTGCGGGGCCAGCGGCACGATATCCTTGCCCTCCAGCCTGATTTCACCGCTGTCGACGCCGGTTAATCCCGCCAGACAGCGCAGCAGCGTCGATTTGCCGCAGCCGCTGGGGCCGAGCAGGGTGACAAACTCTCCTTCGGCGGCGCTGAAATCGATCTGCTCAAAAATCGGCGTCGGTCCATAAGACTTGTTCAGCTCTCTGACCTCAAGGTAACTCATATTCAGCCTCGTTCAGGATTCAGGGCATTGGCCAGCCAGGTGACCAGCAACACCACAAAGAAGTAGGAGATCACCAGCGCGCTGGTGAAGTGACCGCTGCCGTTACGCATGTTGAAGAGGTAAACCTGCAGGGTTTCATAGCGGTTGCCGACCAGCAGGTTAGCGAAGACAAACTCACCAATCAGAAAGGAGAACGAGAGCAGCACGGCGATCAGCATCCCTTTACGCAGGTTAGGCAGCACCACCCACAGCGCCGCCTGCCAGGTGCTGGCACCCAGCAGCTGTGCAGCATCAATCAGCTCTTTAAGGTTGATCGCCTGCATATTGTTCGCCAGCGCCCGGTAGATAAAGGGCAGTGCGATAGTGAAATAGCAACCGATTAAGATCCATGGCGTGCCGGTCAGCATCAGCGGTGACGAAGAGTAGAGCTGAAGTAACCCCACGGATGACACCACCGGCGGCACGGCAAAAGGCATCAGGATAAGGATGTTCATCACCGCATCCAGTCGGGGAAAGTAGTAAGCGATTACAAACATGGCAGGCAGCACCAGCACCAGCGAGAACAACAGCGCACCAAAGCAAATCAGCAGCGAATGGCCCAGCGCTGTCAGAAAACGTGAATCGCTCCAGAGCTGGATGAACCACTTCAGGCTGTAGCCCTGCGGCAGAATGGTATTGCTCCAGTCGGATGAAATCGCATAGAGCAGCGTCGCCAGCAACGGCAGCGCCAGCAGAGTAAAGAGTAACCCGACCATGATCCGGTGATAGAGATGCTCAGCACGTGACATGACGGCTCCTTTCATGGCTGTTTCGCATTGAGATAGCTGCGGCGCACCAGATACTGCTGTACCAGGGTGATCAGCGCCATGATTGCCACCAGCAGCATCGCCAGCGCGCTGCCGGTGTTGGGATCGAGCGAAATATCACCGGAGACCAGCGCGGCGATGCGCACCGGCACCACGTTGAAATTACCGGTGGTCAGCGCGTAAATCGTGGCATAAGCGCCCAGCGCATTCGCCAGCAGGATCACAAAGGTTCCGAGCAGCGCCGGGAACAGAATCGGCAGAGCGATGTGCCAGACGTAGCGCCAGCGGCTGGCACCCAGCAGCGCAGCAGACTCCTGCCACTCTTTTTTCAGCCCGTCGAACGCCGGGTAGAGCAGCAGCACACCCAGCGGGATCTGAAACCAGGTGTAAACCAGCACCATCCCGTTGCGCGAGAAGAGTCGGAAGCTCTCAATCACACCATAATGGCGCAGCAGCAGCGTCAGGCAGCCGTTCAGCCCCAGCAGAATCACAAAGGCAAACGCCAGCGGGACACCGGCAAAGTTGCTGGTCATGTTGGTAAAAGAGATAAGGAAGCGCTGCAGTCGTCCGCCGCCGAGCTGATGCAATGAATAGCCGGTGATCAGCGCAATCAGCAGTCCCCAGACGCTGGACCAGAGCGAGATATCCAGTGAGAAGCGAAATGCCTGCTGGTAGAACGGTGAGGTGATGATGTCGTGATAGTTATCCCAGCCCCACTGGCTGTTCATGTCACTCCAGAAGCTGTTGATGGCGATCCACAGCAGTGGGGCCAGCTGAAAGGCGACCCAGAACAGGGTGAAAGGCAACAGCATCAGCAACGCGAATCCTTTTCCCTTCATCTTTGCGGCTCCGCCAGCAGCCCGCGACAGGCCGGTTTGTCATGCGCCACTTCCAGCAGTTCACACAGCGTGCCGCACAGATCCGTCTGCTGCGGCGCAAGGTCAGGCTGCAGCGAGAAAGCGTGGCCAAAGACAAACAGCGGCACCGTTGTCTCCTCCGGCAGAATTCCGCCGTGGGAGCGATCGTCATTCATGCCGTGATCGGCCGTCACCATCACCTGGTAGCCTTCGGCCAGCCACAGCGGCATCCACTGCGACAGCAGGCCGTCAGCGATGCGCGCCCGGTTGCGGTACTGCGGCGAGGAGAGCCCCGACTTATGACCGGCATCGTCGATATTCATCGGGTGGATCAGCAGGAAATCGGGATCGTGACGCAGCCGCAGGCTCTCTGCATCCTCAAACAGATGTGAGTCAGGATAGCTATCGTCAGAATAAAAATGACCATACTGAATCGGCAGGTCCGGCGCGTCGGTATGACGATCGCGCGCCGGAACGAACGGTGTGCGGTTATAAAGCTCACTTACCCAGTGGTAGGCCGCCGCCGCTGTCGTCAGCCCTGCCGCGCGCGCAAAGTGAAACACGCTGCGTTCGCGACTTAACCGGCTGACGCCATTATGAATAATGCCGCTTCTGACCGGCGGAACGCCGGTCAGAATGCACTCATAAAGCGGGCGCGACAGCGACGGTAATTCACAGGTCATACGGTAATAGAACCCGTTGCCCTGTGAACACTCGGCATGCAGGTAACCCATTGCATGTTGTGCGACCTGATTGCTCAGCCCGTCCAGTACCACCAGGATGGTCTTCATTCTGTTCTCCCTGCCGCGAATTACTGCTGCATGTTGATGATGACGTTTTCCTGCCACAGGCGCGGCAGCATTTTCGACGATTTATCCCAGGCAGCCTGATCCTTAACCGGACGGGCATTTTTATATTCGGACTGCGGCAGCAGGCGAGCCTGAACGTCCGCTGGCAGGGTCAGATGCTCGGCACGAATCGGGCGGGCATAGCCCTTCGCCAGATTGATCTGTCCCTGGTCTGAGAAGATATATTCGCGCGTCAGTTTTGCGGCGGCAGGGTGTTTCGCATATTTGTTGATGATAGTGGTGTAGCCGGAAGTGACGGAGCCGTCAGACGGGATCACTACTTCGTAGCGATTTTTGTCTATCTGGTCACGGTAGTTCAGGGCGTTAAAGTCCCATACCACTGCCATCTGCACTTCGCCTTTTTCGATGTTAGCGATTACCGGATCGGTCACGCCAAGACGACGCTGTTTGGCCAGATCGGCAAAGAACGCCAGCGCCGGTTTCAGGTTCTTTTCATCGCCGCCTAAGGCGTAGTTTGCAGCCAGTACGCCATTAGCCGCCTGAGCTGCCACACCGACGTCGCCGATAGTAACCACATACTTACCTTTCTTCAGATCGGCCCAGCTGTGGGGAATATCTTTCACCTGCTGCTTGTCGATCAGAAAGGCAATGGTGCCGGTGTAGGCCAGCGCCCAGTGACCGTCTTTATCTTTGGCCCAGGCAGGAATCTGATCCCAGTGCGTCGGTTTGTAAGGCTGGGTTACCCCTTTGGCGACGGCAATCGGGCCAAAGGCGGCGCCCACGTCACCGATATCAGCGCTGGCGTTCTCTTTCTCTGCATCGAATTTCGCCAGCTCCTGCGCCGATGACATATCGGTATCGCTGTGCTTAAGGCCATATTTGCTGCTGATGTCGTTCCAGGTCTCTTTCCAGTTGGCCCAGCTATCCGGCATCCCGACGCTGTTGACCTGACCTTCACTGCGTGCGGCTTTTTCGAGTGCGGCGAGGTCGTTATCGGCGGCCTGCGCAACGGGCAGGGTGAGGACTACAGCACTGGCTACTACAGAGGCGATAAACGCTTTCATCTCAGTTGCTCCGGGTGTAAGTTGATGGGCCTGGCTGGTCTAGTCCAGCAAGAACCGAGCCAATGTAGCCCCTCTATATGAACGATTTATGACAAGGCGGCGGGGTGCGGGGAAGGGGCGACAAAAGACGCGGCCCGTTCGCCCACCTCAGGCGCGTTTACCTGAACAGTAAGAGTGCGAAGTCGCACCAAAATGAGGCTACTGTTGTGGAGTCGATAGCACTCAAAACGGCAGATGCGATAGCCAGCGCACTGCTGACGCGCATCCAGGCCGGTGAGTTCAGCGGCGGGCGACTGCCAGCGGAACGTGCCTTAAGCGAGGCGTTCAGCACCACGCGGATTACCCTGCGGGAAGCGCTGGGTAAGCTGGAGGCCCAGGGGATGATCTACCGGGAACTGCGTCGCGGCTGGTTTATCGCGCCACCACGTCTGATTTACAACCCGCTGCATCACAGCCACTTTCATGCCATGGCGAGGGAGCAGGGAAGGCAGGCGACCACGGAAGTGATCGCTGCTGAGCAGGTCGCAGCGCACGACAGCGTAGCGATCGCGCTGCGTCTGGCTCCAGGTTCGTCGGTTTACTGTATTCGCCGCCTGCGCCGCATTGATGGGCGCGCGGTGCTCTATGTAGAACACTACCTCAATCCGCGTTTTTTCCCTGGCCTGCTCGATGAAGATCTGACCCGCTCCCTGACCGATCTCTATGACCAGCGCTACGGTATTCGCTACGGCGGCGCGCGCTTCACGATTCTGCCCGGCCCGTTGCCGGAGATTGCTGCACCTACGCTGAATGTCGCGCCGGGCAGCCCCGGTTTGCTGATCACCCGTATCAACCGCAATCAGCAAAAAGAGGTGATTGATTGCGACTGTGAATACTGGCGGTACGACGCGCTCTGTGTGGATGTGGAAGCTTAGGGTTATTGTGATTTGCATCACACTCACGCATGATGTTGCGCGCTAATAACTCCTTTTTAAAGGCGCAACATGAGTGACAAAAATCCTTTGGCCCGCCACCTTGCAACGGTTCTGCAATGGGTGCTGAATCTGGGTCTGCTGAGTCTGGCGATCATCCTGATCGTCTTTTTAGGCAAAGAGACTATTCATCTGGCAAATGTCCTGTTTAACACCGGCGAGCAGGCCTCTTCTTACCTGCTGATTGAGGGAATTGTTATCTATTTCCTCTACTTCGAATTTATTGCCCTGATTGTTAAGTACTTTCAGTCGGGCTATCACTTTCCCCTGCGCTACTTTGTCTATATCGGTATCACGGCTATTATCCGCCTGATTATCGTCGACCATAAAAATCCCTTCGATACCCTCTGCTACTCAGCGGCGATTCTGATTCTGGTGGTCACGCTGTGGCTGGCCAACAGTAACCGGCTGAAACGCGAGTAATCCCCCTGCCGTCTGACACGACGGCAGGTGTTCGCATCGCCGCTCTGCGCTAAACTAGCGTCCTGAAAATTATCGGGAGTGGTGCCATGTCGCAAAACGCACTCAGCTTATTACGTTCGCTCAACTGGCTTTCTCCGTCGCAGGCCACCCTTGCGCCGCCCTTGCTCGACTGGCTGATGGAGGAGGATTCGATGACGCGCCGTTTTGAACAGCACTGTCAGCGGGTCACGGTTCAGCCGCTGCGTGAAGGCTTTATCGACGCCAGCGAGTTGGGTGAGGAAAGGGCGTTGTTGCCAGACGATGAACGCTTCTGGCTACGCGAAGTGCTGCTGTCCGGCGACGATCAGCCCTGGCTGGCTGGCCGCACGCTGGTACCGGAAAGCACCCTTAACGGGCCAGAGGCGATGCTGCAACAGCTCGGCAACCGTCCTCTGGGGCGCTATCTTTTTTCGTCGTCGACGCTGACCCGCGATTTTATTGAGCCGGGGCAGGTGGAGGGATTGTGGGGACGGCGTTCCCGTCTGCGTCTCTCCGGCAAACCGCTGCTGCTGACTGAACTGTTTTTACCGGCATCGCCGCTCTATCGCGATCTGGTCTGAGGATTTTGTGGTGCAAACGAGCTTAAGTATGAATAAATGGCGGGCCTACGCTCGCCTGATGCGTATCGACAAACCGATCGGGACGCTGCTGCTGATGTGGCCCACGCTCTGGGCATTATGGCTGGCTGACATGGCGATCCCGCCGCTGCCGGTGCTGGTGGTATTCGTTGCCGGGGTATTTGTGATGCGCGCGGCGGGTTGTGTGATCAATGACTACGCCGACCGTAAAGTTGATGGTCATGTGGAGCGTACGAAGCACCGGCCACTGGCCAGCGGCGCGGTGAGTGCAAAAGAGGCGAAGCTGCTGTTCGTGATCCTGGCGCTGATAGCTTTTGCGCTGGTGCTGACCATGAACCTGATGACGATCATGCTCTCCGTCGTGGGGCTGGCGCTGGCCTGGGTTTATCCCTTTATGAAGCGCTACACCCACCTGCCGCAGGTGGTGCTGGGGGCCGCGTTTGGCTGGGCGATTCCGATGGCCTGGTCCGCAGTTAGTGAGTCCTTACCTCTGGTCTGCTGGCTGGTGTTTATTGCCAACATCTGCTGGACGGTCGCTTATGATACGCAGTATGCGATGGTCGATCGGGACGATGACCTGAAGATTGGCGTGAAGTCGACGGCGATTTTATTTGGCCGTTTCGACAAGCTGATTATTGGTCTGCTGCAACTGGCAACCCTGCTGCTGATGGCGCTGGTGGGCATGATGCTGCATCTGAACGGCGCCTTCTACTGGACGCTGCTGCTGGCGGCTGCGCTGTTTGTTTATCAGCAGAAGCTGATCGCCGGGCGCGAACGCCAGCCCTGTTTCCAGGCTTTCCTGAATAACAACTATGTCGGGATGGTGCTGTTCCTGGGCGTACTGATGAATACGCCGCCGTTCAGTCAGCTGTTCTGACAGAGCGTTTTGGGCATAAAAAAGGCGACCTCATGAGGTCGCCTTTTTACTGTGCGCGGGGTCAGTCGTGCGCCACCGCGGTTTCAATCGTCATGCGCACATCGCTGGTGACCAGGTCAGCCAGGATATGCCAGGTCGCCAGGGTCTGCGCGACATCGGCATCACCGCTGTCGCTGATATACCCTTCGTCACGCAGCGTCAGTACCAGCGAGGTAAAGACCGCTTTGTCGAAGAACTCCGGCGCATTGATACCGTGCAGCACCGACAGACGCTGTGCCAGCGTCCGGCTCTCTTTCTCCAGCGTGCCACGGTTAATCGTCGGCTTGGCGCTGAGAATCGAGAAGGTAATGGCATAACGCTGCAGCGTTTCGCGCACACCGGCAGCCAGCAGTTGCAGCGTGCGGTAGCGCGCCGCAGTAAAGCGCAATTCACCGGCTTCGTAAGTAATCAGGCCCTGACGCGCCAGCTCCTGACTGATATCGTTCAGCAGTTGCGGCAGCTCATCGGTCTGCCAGCGCAGGAACAGTTCGCTCTTCAGCATCGGATAGATCAGGCTCACCTGACGCAGCAGTTCGGCTTCAGTCAGCGTCTGATGCTGCTGAACTATGGCGGCAATCAGCGACGGCATCACCAGCATGTGATGAATATTGTTGCGATAGTAGGTCATCAGCACCGCCTGCTCACGCGGCAGAATGATGATGTCGCCGATACTGTCCTTTTCATTCTCAAACTTATTCATACCCATGGCGTGATCCAGCAGCGCTTCCGCTGAAAGATCGGGTACGGTCGCGTTAGGTGAATAAGGCACATTGCGCAGCAGCTGGGTATAGCACTCCAGCTGTTCAATCAGCTGTTCACGGGTGAGTGAGCGCTGACGTGACGCCAGCAAAGCGGTAACACAGAGGTTCATGGCATTGGCCGCGCCCGCTTCATTGATACGTACCATCAGGCTGGCCGCGATATCATTGACCGTCGGTGTTAACCAGCTCGGACGCTGCGGCTCAATCGGATCGATGGCATCGCGCCATTCCGGTACCTGCTTGTTGAGATAGTTGACCAGCGGCAGCGGTTCGCCAAAGTTAACGTAACCCTGACCGAGATTGCGCAGCTTGCGCAAGCCACGCACCATCTGCATGAAGCCCTCTTTCTCTTTCGCCGCGCCGCGCAGTTCTTTGGCGTAAGTACCCACTTCCATCACGTGCTCATAGCCGATGTAGATCGGCACCAGCGTGATCGGGCGGTTACCGCCGCGCAGCATCGCCTGCAATGTCATGGCTAAGGTGCCGGTTTTCGGGTCCAGCAGGCGGCCGGTACGAGAACGTCCACCCTCGACAAAGTACTCAACCGAATAGCCGCGGGTAAACAGCTCGCCGAGATATTCACGGAACACCGTGGCGTAGAGCTTGTTGCCTTTAAAAGTACGACGAATAAAGAATGCGCCCAGACGACGGAAAATCGGGCCGGCTGGCCAGAAGTTGAGGTTGATACCGGCAGCAATGTGCGGCGGGACCAGGCCCTGATGATAGAGCACGTAGGAGAGCAGCAGATAATCCATGTGGCTGCGATGGCACGGCACATAGACAATCTCGTGGCCATCCTGCGCCAGCTGGCGCACTTTTTCGCCGCCATTAACGTTGATGCCCTGATAGAGACGACTCCATAGCCAGCCCATCACGCGGTCAGTAACGCGAATCGCTTCATAAGAGAAGTTGGCGGCAATTTCTTCCATCATCTCGACAGCATTCTGCTGCGCTTTCTCATGGGAGATTTTTTTGCTGCGTGCTTCATCTTCGACGGCTTTTTCAATCGCTTTGGATTGCAGCAGACGGTTAAAGAGATCCTGACGCGCCGGTAACCGCGGGCCAATCGCCGCCAGCCGCTGACGGGCAAAATGGATGCGCGCCACGCGAGCCAGCTTCTGGGCGATCGACTTATCCGTACCGTGTTCCGTGGCCATGCGGCGCAGCGAAACGGTCGGCGAGAAGCGAACAAAACTGTCGCGTCCGTGCCAGATCACCGCAAAGAATTTCTGTACGCCGTTCAGCACCCGCAGGTGTGGCGTGGCTTCGCCCTGGACTTCACGTCCTGGTGCGCGGCCAAACATCACCGTGACCGGCAGCATCTGGATATCCAGCGTAGGATTATTGCGATGCAGATCGAGGTAATCGTGAAAGATTTTCACCGATTCCACGCTGGGCACAAAATAGGGAAAGACGCGCGGGCCATCGTGGATAAATACGTGGCGCGGCAGCAGTGAACCATCAATCTCCAGCGGAGAGAGAGGGTCAGGCAGATGATGCCGCAGACACTGCGCGCGTAAAGTCAGTAAGTCGGCCTTCGAATCGTAAGGCAAAACATACATAATAGGTCGGGTCGGATCCAGACCATGTTCAGACACGGGATCGGCCGGAATGGCCTTACTTTTTACCAAAAACGACAGTGGTAAATTAAGCAATTTGTAATAGAGTTTACGCCAACCTGACATAGACAACATGAAGCCTCTTGTTAGCAAAGCGCCGCAAGCATACCAGAAAGTGCAGCGAAGATCTGTGGTGGTGCCAATTGCACGCAGCCCAGACATTGACGTCAATCCGATAAAAGGGTTCCCACATCATGGCAAATAATGCCACCGGACTTATCAGAATAGTTAAAGCCGCAGGTTACTCCTGGCAGGGACTGCGTGCCGCCTGGCAACATGAAGCGGCGTTTCGTCAGGAGGCCCTGGCTGCGCTGGTCGCCATTATTATCGCCTGCTGGCTGGATGTCGATGTGGTCTCACGCATCCTGATGATTGGGTCGGTGGTGCTGGTGGTCATTGTTGAAATCCTCAATAGCGCCATTGAAGCGGTCGTTGACCGCATCGGTCAGGAGCATCATCCGCTGGCGGGCCGGGCCAAAGATATGGGCTCTGCGGCGGTACTGATCAGCATCTTACTGGCACTGTTTGTCTGGATAGCGCTGCTCTGGACACATTTGCGATAAGCGTTCCATATCGCGCCGGAAGCCGCGTTTTGCCTGACAATCGGTTTCCATTTCGCCAATACCTGTATATACTCACAGCGACTGTATAAACAACCAGGGGGCGGGATGAAAGCATTAACCAGCAGGCAGCAGCAGGTCTATGACCTGATTCGCGACCATATTTCTTCAACAGGCATGCCGCCTACGCGCGCAGAGATTGCTGCACAACTGGGCTTCCGCTCACCGAATGCGGCAGAAGAGCACCTGAAAGCGCTGGCGCGTAAAGGCGTTATCGAGATCGTTTCCGGTGCATCGCGCGGCATTCGTCTGCTAATGGAAGAAGAAGCCTCAGAAGGCATACCGTTGATTGGCCGGGTTGCTGCCGGTGAGCCGATCATGGCGCAGGAACATATCGAAACCCACTACAAGGTCGATCCGGGCCTGTTTAAGCCGTCTGCCGACTTCCTGCTGCGCGTCAGCGGAATGTCGATGAAAGATATCGGGATTATGGATGGCGACCTGCTCGCGGTACATAAAACCCAGGATGTACGCAACGGCCAGGTTGTCGTTGCCCGCATTGATGATGAAGTCACCGTTAAGCGCTGGAAAAAGCAGGGTGCTATCGTGCATCTGCTGCCTGAAAACAGTGATTTTGACCCGATTGTTGTCGATACCCGTGCACAGTCCCTGACCATTGAAGGTCTGGCGGTTGGTGTGGTACGCAACGGCGAGTGGCTCTGATTTGAGGCCTGCGTGCATTCGCCTTTTCTGATGCTATTCTGTCTGCCCTAATTTTGTCGCTGCCTGTTTTGCGCAGCGACACCGAGCACGGAACGGCGAATGCGCTTTATCACGGCAACCGATAAAAATCTCTGGCGGCTTGCGCTGCCAATGATCCTTTCAAATATCACCGTTCCCTTACTGGGGGTGGTCGATACGGCAGTAATTGGTCATCTCGACAGCCCTGTCTATCTTGGCGGGGTTGCGGTCGGGACCACGGTGACCAGCTTCCTCTTTATGCTGCTGCTTTTCCTTCGAATGAGCACGACTGGCCTTACGGCGCAGGCGTTTGGTGCGGGCGATAAAACTGCGCTGGCACGCGCGCTGACGCAGCCGCTGATTATTGCGCTGCTGGCTGGTGTACTGTTCATCGCTTTACGTTATCCGATTATTCAGCTGGCGACCCATCTGGTTGGCGGCAATCCCGCGGTACTGGAACAGGCGGCGCTGTTTATTCAGATTCGCTGGCTCAGCGCGCCTGCTACGCTGGCAAATCTGGTCATTCTGGGCTGGCTGCTGGGCGTGCAGTATGCGCGCGCGCCGGTGATCCTGCTGGTGGTGGGCAATGTGGTTAATATCGTGCTCGATCTCTGGCTGGTGATGGGTCTGCACTGGGGTGTCGCGGGTGCGGCAACCGCCACGGCGCTGTCGGAGTACATTACGCTGGGTGTCGGCAGCATCATGGTCTGGCAGGTCCTGAAGCTGCGTGGTATTCCCCTGAGCCTGCTGAAGCAGAGCTGGCGCGGTGACAGCGGCCGGCTGCTGCGGCTGAACCGGGATATCATGCTGCGCTCACTGATGCTGCAACTCTGTTTCGCCTCGCTGACCGTGCTGGGCGCGCGGCTGGGCCCGGATGTGGTGGCAGTTAACGCGGTATTGTTGATGTTCATTACGTTCACGGCCTATGCGCTGGATGGCTTCGCCTACGCGGTTGAAGCGTTTGCCGGCGAGGCGCATGGTGCAAAAGATGGCGGCAAACTGCGGCGTGTCTAGAACTCTGCCTGTCGGCAGGCGGTGGTGGTGGCGCTGTTCTTCTCGCTGATCTATGCCATTGCTGGCCCGCAGATTGTTACCCTGTTGACCTCCCTTCCTTCGCTGCAACAAAGTGCTGACCGCTATCTGGTCTGGCAGATCGTTATGCCGCTGATCGGCGTCTGGTGTTATCTGCTGGATGGGATGTTTATCGGCGCGACACGCGGACGTGAGATGCGTAATAGCATGGTGATAGCAGCAGCAGGCTACTTTCTGACGCTGTTGAGCGTACCGGCGCTGGGCAATCATGGACTGTGGCTGGCGGTAACGGTTTTCCTGGCGCTGCGCGGTCTGTCACTGTGGCTCATCTGGCGCAGGCACTGGCGTCAGAACAGCTGGTTTGATGCCTGACGCTGCACAGATTGATACAGATTATTCCGTATTATTCCGGGTTTGTGAATCTGGTTGCTACAATTAACTTTATCCGGCGCAGTTAACCAGCGCTTTATATCGTTATTTTGTTAAGTAACAAGATAATCATTAAACCCGAGGGTTGGAGGTCTGCCATGAATAAAGACGAAGCGAGCGGCAACTGGAAGCAGTTCAAAGGCACAATGAAAGAGAAATGGGGCAAGCTGACCGACGATGACATGCAGGTTATCGAAGGCAAACGCGATCAGCTGGTCGGCAAAATCCAGGAACGTTATGGCTATGCGAAAGATGAAGCAGAGCGTGAAGTGACGGACTGGGAAGGCCAGAATAAAGACCACCGCTGGTAATGCAGCGCTGATCAGTTAACACATTCCGGTGCACCCGCACCGGAACCACACAAGGATGCGCCAGTTACCCGCGTTTTCCCCGCTTTTTCCCCTCATCCTGATGATCGTGTTCGCAGCTTTCATGGTGCGTACAGGCTTCTACTGCAGCACAATTTTCACATAAACCATGCGCTTCAATCACACTATGGCGTAAAGCGAACTGCGCTTCACCCGCCAGCGTCGCGATAATCTTCTCCACGCCCTGCGCCTGTTTCTCCGTTACTGCTGCACAGCGGTCGCAGACCAGCATCACTGAGGTATGTGCCGGTGCCTCGAAGTGGTGACACATGACGTAGCTATTGTTGGACTCCACCCGATGAATGAAACCCTGCTCCAGCAGGAAGTCCAGCGCACGATAGACGGTAGGGGGTTTGGCCTGCGGTTCGCTGATGCGGAGTTGATCCAGCAGATCGTAAGCGCTGATCGAGCCAGGCTGTTCGGCCATCAGGCGCAATACCTCAGCACGCTGCGAAGTCAGACGTACACCGCGCTGCAGGCACATTTTTTCAGCCTGAATCAAAATTTGCTGCGATGTCATGTTTGTCATGAAAAATTCTCCGCTGGATAAGTGATGTTATTTTATCACACATAGTTTTGCGGCGCTGATGTTCGTTTTCGCCTGTTAAAACAGCATTATTTGCCTGATAAAGCAGCATTTTAAGAATTTAAGCCGCTATCCATCTCAAATCTGACGAGAAATCAGATCCATTCTCAATCGACATGAAGCGGAATTTGTTGGCATTTTGCTTTGCATCTCACTGAGTTAAGAAGTAATGTTCAGAAAGACTTAAGGAAAGTCTGGTAGTATTTGAAATAACCCGACACAGTCTGAACAATTACAACGGTTTTTTGATTGGAAAACGTCCAATCCTTTGAATTAAGACACTGTTTCCTTTGAATTCACAGCAATAACGCGTTAGCCAGGGTTCACAATAGGGCTAACAAACTATTCAGTCGTTGAATGTTTCAATGACAATTTCTCAGGTGATGGCAGGCAAATGGTGAAAAAATCCGCTCAACGTTCAGCGCTGAAGTATTCCGCTGCAGCGACCGCGCTTTTCCTTTCTTCTTCCGCCATGGCGGCAGGGACCTGGTATGATGCACGTAATGACGCCATGGGCGGCACCGGCGTAGCATCTTCTGTTTATGGCTCAGCAGTGCTGGCGAACCCGGCATTAATGACGCGTGCTAAATCTGACGATAACGTCAGCATTATTATTCCCTCGGCAGGTATTCAGGTTACTGACAAAGATAAGCTGATTGATAAAGTCGATGATATTACTGACACCGTGGATCGCTATCGCGACGTGATTGGTAACCTGACTTTTGCGGATTATCTGCGTGGCTACCCTGAACTGCGTGCTGCCTCCGGCGACGTCGCTGACAAGCTCAGCGATTTACGCGGTAACAAAGCGGACGGCAGTGCAGGCGTGGCCGTGGCCGTCACGATCCCTAATGAGACCCTGCCTTTTGCGTTTATTACCAAAGCCTACGGTACGGCGCACGTCCGTGCCAACGTGGTCCAGGGTGATATCGACTACCTGCGCGGTGTTGCTAACGGAACGGTGCCGCCACGTCCTGGCGATCAAAATAACCTGCGTTCCAGTGCGAATGGCTTAGCGGCACTGACCATTGATTATGGTGTGGCGGTCGCGCATGAGTTCACCATCGCCGGTCAGCCAGTCTCGGTGGGCGTAACGCCGAAAGTGCAGAAAACCTCGCTCTATAACTACACTGCCAGCATCTATAACTACGACAAGAACGACATCAATAATAGCCAGTATCGCAGCACCGACACCGGCTTTAACGTTGATGCCGGTCTGGCGACTACCTTTGCTGAAAACTGGACGCTGGGTGTGACGGGACAGAACCTGGTTTCGCGCGATCTGCAGACCAAAGAGGTCAACGGGTTCCGCGATACCTACCAGATTCGCCCGCTGGTCACCACCGGACTATCCTGGGATAAAGGGCCGTTTACCGTGACAGGCGATGTGGATCTGACTGAAACCAAACGCTTCAAAACCCAGGATAACAGCCAGTATGCGGCAGTGGGCGCGGAGTACCGCGTGCTTGACTGGCTGCAACTGCGTGCCGGTTATCGTGCGGACATGCGGTCTAACGACGAAAATGTTGCCACCGCAGGTTTTGGTCTGTCACCGTTTAACAAAGCTGTCCATCTGGATCTGGCTGGCTCGGTGGGGGCTAACAACACCTGGGGCGCGATGATGCAGCTGGGCTTTAACTTCTAAGCACGTTATTCCGGCTGTTCGGGGGCGGGCGATGCACTATCGCCCGCCCTTGTGTTATCCTTGCACAGAATTCCATCACCCTTAATTACCGGATTGTCTGCGCTTCATGCCTAATTTCTCTTCGCAACGTTTCTCTATCGCCCCCATGCTCGACTGGACCGATCGTCACTGTCGCTATTTTCATCGTCAGCTGACCGGTGACACGCTGCTCTACACCGAAATGGTGACCACAGGCGCGATCATTCATGGCAAAGGGGATTACCTGGCATACAGCGAGGCGGAACATCCGGTCGCGTTGCAGCTTGGCGGTAGCGATCCGGCGGCGCTGGCGCAGTGTGCGAAGCTGGCAGAGCAGCGCGGCTACGATGAAGTAAACCTGAATGTCGGCTGTCCTTCGGATCGGGTTCAGAATGGTCGTTTTGGTGCCTGCCTGATGGCCGAGGCGAATCTGGTCGCGGATGCGATTAAAGCGATGCGCGATGTGGTATCGATTCCGGTGACGGTGAAAACCCGCATCGGGATTGATGAGCTGGACAGCTATGAATTCCTTACGGACTTTATCGGCACGGTGGCAGGTCGCGGTGAGTGTGAGACGTTTATCATCCATGCGCGCAAAGCCTGGCTCTCTGGCCTCAGCCCCAAAGAGAACCGCGAAATTCCACCGCTGGACTATCCACGCGTATATCAGCTGAAACGCGATTTCCCGCATCTGACGATCGCGCTTAATGGCGGCGTAAAAACGCTGGAAGAGGCACAGACCCACCTGCAGCACCTGGACGGTGTGATGATGGGACGCGAAGCCTATCAAAATCCCGGCATTCTGGCGCAGGTCGATCAGACGCTGTTTGGTCGTCAGCATCCGGCGGTTAATCCGGTTGAGGTGGTACGCGCCATGTATCCCTATATTGAAGCGGAACTGGCGAAGGGCACATATCTGGGACACGTCACGCGCCATATGCTGGGCCTGTTCCAGGGTATTCCGGGCGCCCGCCAGTGGCGACGTCACCTGAGTGAAAACGCTCACAAGCCGGGGGCGGATGTTCGCGTACTGGAAGCCGCGCTGGCGCTGGTGGCGGATAAGATCCCACAGGAAGTCTGATCCGTGATCGTAACCCTGAAAAACCAGCTCTGATAAGCTGGCTTTTTTTACGCCAGAATGTGGTTTTTCTCACCAGGTCGCTACACCTTTTTTAATCCTTATCAGCTTTAAATCAATAAGTTATCAGTTGGCACGCTTTTTGTAATAGCTATAACAACTGATTTTAAAAGGAGCGCTGACGTGGAAATTTTATTCGTATTGGGGTTTTTCCTGATGCTGTTGCTGACCGGCGTTTCACTGCTGGGCGTGCTGGCGGCACTGGTGGTCGCTACCCTCGTGATGTTTGTCGGTGGACTGTTTGCACTTGTTATCAAAGTGTTGCCTTGGCTGGTGCTGGCGGTCATCGCTGTATGGCTGCATCGTGCCTTTTTTGGCGACAGTGATGAGCGAGCGCGCCGTAAGCTGAGACGTAAGATCAACAGGTTAGACCGCAAAGGCTGGCGCTAAATGCGGTAGCGATCACAGTGTGAGAGATTGTTCGGCGCTGATCTGTAATTAAACATATTTTTTACTTATGTTTTCTGGCAGGATGCCTGTCGTCAAATCGATGTGCCATCGACTCGACATGAATTCATCGCCGCTGTCCCTACACCAGCGCGAACAAAAAATAAAAAAAAGAAGAGGGCTTCCCATGGGAAGCCCTTTTTGTTGCTTACGGGGTGCTGGCTGTTACGGGATTAACAGGCATGATCCCTGTGTGGCGCGGCTCTCCAGCATCTGGTGCGCCCGGCTGGCCTCTTTCAGCGCAAACTTCTGCTGCTCCGGCACATCAACCTTGATCGCGCCGCTCGCCAGCAGGGAGAACAGCTCGGCACTGGCGGTTTCCAGCTCGTGGCGATTGGTGATATAGCCAAACAGGGAAGGTCGGGTCACAAACAACGAGCCTTTCTTATTCAGAATGCCCAGATCGATGCCGGTCACCGGACCCGATGCATTACCAAAACTGACCATCAGACCGTGACGGCGCAGCGAATCCAGCGATGCTTCCCAGGTATCTTTACCCACGGAGTCATACACGACACCCACTTTTTTCCCTTCTGTCAGTTCGCTGATGCGCTGTGCAATATTCTCTTCGCGATAATTAATGGTCTCCCATGCGCCAGCATTTTTCGCCATCGTGGCTTTTTCCGCTGAACCCACGGTGCCGATCAAATGCGCACCCAGCGCTTTTGCCCACTGACAGGCGATTAACCCGACGCCGCCCGCCGCGGCATGAAACAGAAAGGTCTCACCGGCGCTGATTTTATAGGTCTGGCGCAGCAGATATTGCGTGGTCAGCCCTTTCAGATAGCTTGCCGCACCCTGCTCAAAGCTGATCGCCTCCGGAAGATGCATCAGGCGATCTTCCGCTACGTTGTGCACTTCACTATAGGCCCCCATCGATGCCAGACAGTAGACTACGCGATCGCCAGGTTTAAACAGAGTCACGCCACGGCCAACCCGCGACACCACACCTGCGGCTTCCGTTCCCAGGCAAGAGGGAAAAGCGGCAACCGGATAGAGCCCGCTGCGAACATAGGTATCGATGTAATTAATCCCGATAGCGCGATGCTCAACCTGCACTTCATGTTCAGCCGGGTCAGCAGGTTCAAAATCTGTCCACTCTAAGACGTCCGGGCCGCCATGCGCGCTGAACTGAATACGCTTTGCCATTCTGACTCCTGTGATTGTTTCATCATGAGGGTGAGGCGCGCACCCCAACTAAGGTATACTTGCGCGTCCCCACAGAAGATCGGTAATGCATTCACTATGGCAGGAAATAAACCCACCAACAAATCGAACGAAACGCAGGATCGCCAGCTCGCAGGCGTGAAAATGCCCCCGCATTCTCTGGAAGCGGAGCAGTCGGTGCTCGGTGGGTTAATGCTGGATAACGAGCGCTGGGATAACGTCTCTGAGCGCGTCGTCGCGAATGATTTTTTCAACCGCTCGCATCGGCTGATTTTTTCCGAGATGCAGCGGCTGCTGGAAAACAGCAAACCCATCGACCTGATTACGCTCTCTGAATCGCTGGAAACCCGCGGCGAACTGGAGATGGCCGGTGGCTTCGCCTATCTGGCTGAGCTGGCGAAAAATACCCCGAGTGCGGCGAACATCGGCGCTTATGCTGACATTGTGCGCGAACGCGCAGTGGTACGTGAGATGATCTCCGTCGCCAACCAGATTGCTGATGCCGGCTACGATCCGCAGGGACGTAACAGCGAAGAGCTGCTCGACTTCGCAGAGTCGAACGTCTTTAAAATTGCGGAAGCGCGTGCGGATAAAGATGCTGGCCCGAAAAACATCGAGCAGATTCTGGAATCAACCGTCTCCCGTATCGAATCGCTCTATCAGACACCGCATGACGGCGTCACCGGCGTGGATACTGGCTATCAGGACCTCAATAAAAAGACTGCCGGCCTGCAGGGCTCTGACCTGATTATTGTTGCCGCCCGTCCATCGATGGGTAAAACCACCTTTGCGATGAACCTGTGCGAAAACGCCGCCATGCTGCAGGAGAAGCCAGTGCTGATCTTCAGTCTGGAGATGCCCAGCGAGCAGATCATGATGCGTATGCTGGCGTCACTTTCCCGCGTCGATCAGACCCGCATCCGAACCGGACAGCTGGATGATGAGGACTGGGCGCGTATCTCCGGCACCATGGGCATCCTGCTGGAGAAGAAGAACATGTACATCGATGACTCTTCTGGCCTGACGCCCACCGAGGTGCGTTCGCGCGCCCGACGCATCTACCGTGAAAACGGTGGCTTAAGTATGATCATGATCGACTACCTGCAGTTGATGCGCGTGCCGTCACTGTCGGACAACCGTACGCTGGAGATTGCAGAAATCTCCCGCTCGCTGAAAGCGCTGGCCAAAGAGCTGAATGTGCCGGTGGTGGCGCTGTCGCAGCTTAACCGCTCACTGGAGCAGCGTGCTGACAAACGGCCGGTCAACTCGGATCTGCGTGAATCGGGTTCGATCGAGCAGGATGCGGATTTGATCATGTTTATCTATCGCGATGAGGTTTACCACGAAAACAGCGATCTGAAAGGGATCGCCGAGATCATCCTGGGTAAACAGCGAAATGGCCCGATCGGTACGGTGCGCCTGACCTTTAATGGCCAGTGGTCACGCTTCGACAACTACGCGGGTCCGCAATACGACGACGAATAATCTCCGCTTTGTGCTGTCATGCACGATCTGTGCATGACAGCCCTCATCATCAGAAAATAGTGTTGGACAACCTCTCGGGTTATCGGGTTATCTGTAACAAAGCGACGCCCATTACGCTGTGGAAACGGAATGACTCACGTAGACGATTACGACCTTAAAATCCTGACTTTATTACAATCTAACGGCCGTCTGACCAATCAGGAACTCAGCGATCTGGTCGGCCTTTCTGCCTCTCAATGTTCCCGCCGCCGTATCAATCTGGAACAGGCTAATCTCATCCTGGGTTATCACGCCCGGCTGTCGCCCGATGCGATCGGGCTTGGCATGGTGGGATTAATAGAGGTGCGCCTGATTAATCACACCGCAGAATATGTTGAGAGCTTTCACCGCATGGTGGAGCAGGAGCAGGCGATCGTGGATGCCTACAAAACCACGGGTGATGCAGACTACCTCCTCAAAGTGGCGGTGGCCGATCTCAACTCCCTCAGTGCGTTAATCAGCCAGTTAGTTGCCGGACACCAGAGCGTTTCCCATGTGAAAACCTCCGTGGTACTGGGACGAATGAAAGAGAACGGGCTGATGATGATTCCCGGAGAGAAGACGCGCTAAAAGAGTGCGTGCTGTGCGATTTTGGTGCACACTGGCGGCAGTTAATGCAAATAACGCGCATTTAAGATGGCTTTGGCGCATAGGTTGACGGCATCAGTCGAAATTCATGCACAAAGTTCCGTTATAAAGCGCCTTAGATATCAACGGGATATCGCTGGCATCCGCTTTACAGCCATTCAGTGCTGTGGCGATGGTGCGTTTTTTGCATCGGAACCGCATCATTTGCACTGAGAAAACCCCCATGGATAACATCGCAGAACCCACCCGCGTTCCGCATTCGCGCATTGAAGATGCGCTGGCGATGGTGCTCGGCACCCTGATGGTCTCGTTCGGCGTCATTATGCTGAAACAGGCCGGTGCGCTGACCGGCAGCACCGCAGGTATCGCCTTTCTGATCAGCTATCTCTCGCCGCTCTCGTTCGGCAGCGCGTTCTTCCTGATCAACATCCCGTTTTACTGGCTGGCGGTTAAACGCATGGGCTGGGAATTTACCCTGAAAACCTTTTGCGCCGTCGGGCTGGTGTCGCTCTTCACCCAGCTGCACCCGCTGTTCGTCCACTTTTCTGACCTTAACCCCTTCTATGCGACACTGTTCGGTAACGTCATCATGGGAATCGGGTTTATAGTGTTATTTCGTCATAAGGCGAGCCTGGGCGGCATCAATATTCTGGCGCTGTGGCTACAGGATCGCTTTGGGATCCGCGCGGGTAAACTGCAGATGGCAGTCGATACCTGCGTCGTGCTGGCGTCACTGTTTGTGGTGAGTGGCCCCATCCTGCTCGCGTCGATTGCGGGTGCGGTGATCCTGAACCTGATTATTGCAATGAACCACCGTCCGGGACGCTATCGGGTTTAATCCGCCGCTTACGGACCAATCATGGAGACCTACACCGTGTTTCAAAACGTTGATGCCTATGCTGGCGATCCGATTCTGTCGTTGATGGAAGCTTTCAAACAAGACCCACGCGAACACAAAGTTAACCTGAGTATCGGACTCTATTACGACGAACAGAACATTATCCCGCAACTGAAGGCTGTAGCGGCTGCCGAAGAGCAGATCTATGCTGAGCCGCATCAGGCATCGCTCTATCTGCCAATGGAAGGGCTGAACAGCTACCGTAGTGCGATTGCACCGCTGCTGTTTGGTGCCGATCATCCGGTATTAAAAGCGGGCCGTATTGCGTCGATTCAGACTCTGGGTGGTTCTGGCGCGCTGAAAGTCGGCGCGGATTTCCTCAAGCGCTACTTCCCGCAGTCTGCCGTCTGGGTCAGCGATCCGACCTGGGAAAACCACATCGCGATTTTTAACGGTGCAGGTTTAGAGGTAAATACCTATCCCTGGTATGACGCCGAAACCCACGGTGTGCGGTTTGATGCCTTTATCAGCACCCTGAAAACCCTGCCCGCGCAGAGCATCGTGTTGCTGCATCCCTGCTGTCATAACCCGACCGGCGCTGACCTGACGGATGCGCAGTGGGATCAGACCGTTGAGGTGCTGAAAGCACAGCAGCTGATTCCTTTCCTGGATATCGCCTATCAGGGCTTTGGTGCGGGTATGGAACAGGATGCCTATGCCCTGCGCGCGGTCGCGGCGGCGGGTCTGCCTGCGCTGGTCAGTAACTCCTTCTCCAAAATCTTCTCGCTTTATGGCGAGCGCGTAGGCGGTCTCTCTATCGTCTGCGACAGTGCCGAAGAGTCAGCACGTGTGCTGGGCCAGTTAAAAGCTACCGTTCGCCGTAACTACTCCAGCCCGCCAAATTTTGGTGCGCAGGTTGTGGCACGCGTCCTCAACGATGAGGCGCTGAAGGCCAGTTGGCTGGCTGAAGTAGAGGCGATGCGTCTGCGCATTCTTGCGATGCGCCAGTCGCTGGTGGACGTACTGAGCACCGCGCTGCCAGGTAAAAACTTCGACTACCTGCTGAAGCAGCGTGGCATGTTCAGCTATACCGGCCTGAGTGCGCAGCAGGTTGATCGCCTGCGTAACGAATTTGGCATCTATCTGGTGGGCAGCGGCCGCATGTGTGTGGCCGGTCTGAACAGCAAAAATGTGCATCAGGTAGCGGAAGCGTTTGCCGCCGTGATGTAACAGCAGCCAGGCTGTAAACAAGACCGCCAGGGTTTTCTCTGGCGGTTTTTTTATGGGTCAGGGTTTACCTTTCGGCGACATGCTGCACACTTAAACGGGATAACCGTTTCAGGAATTAGCTATGTGGCATCAACAAACTATAACGCTGAGTGCGAAGTCGCGCGGGTTTCATCTGGTCACCGATGAGGTCGTTAATTCGCTTTCCGGACTGCGTGATATCAAAACCGGACTGCTGCATCTGCTGTTGCAGCACACTTCGGCGTCGTTAACCTTAAACGAGAATTGCGACCCGACGGTGCGCAGCGACATGGAGCAGCATTTCATGCGGCACGTGCCGGAGAATGCGCCTTATCAGCACGACTACGAAGGACGTGATGATATGCCAGCGCACATCAAATCATCGACCTTAGGGGTTTCGTTGTTATTACCGGTTCAGCGGGGACGTCTGGTGCTGGGCACCTGGCAGGGTATCTGGCTGGGCGAGCATCGCATTGATGGCGGTGCCAGGCGGATTGTCGCCACTTTACAAGGGGAGTCGTAATGAATAACTCAGACTTACTGACCTATTGCATGAGCAAGCCGGGCGCGGAGCAGAGCGTCCATAATGACTGGAAGGCTACACAGATTAAAAGTTACGGCGTGCTGTTTGCAATGGTGCACGAGGTAAAAGGGCGGCCCGCCGTCTCGCTGAAATCGACGCCAGCGCTGGCCGAATTGCTGCGCGATGAGCACAGCGATATTATTCCCAGCGAGCATCTGAATAAGTCTCACTGGAGCACGCTGTTCCTCGACGGTTCGCTGAAAGATTCGCAGATATACTATCTGGTCGATGCCTCATACCAGCAGGCGGCGGCTGCCCGTTAAACGGCAATAAAAAACCCTCTTACCTGAGCAGGAGGGTTTCAGATCAGACCGCTTACGCGGCAGACTGATCGCGCAGGGTGTTAATATCAATAACAAAGCGATACTTCACATCGCTTTTCAGCATGCGCTCATACGCTTCGTTGATCTGGTCCATCGTGATCAGCTCAATGTCTGACGTAATCCCGTGCTCGCCACAGAAATCGAGCATCTCCTGGGTTTCCGCGATGCCGCCAATTAGTGAACCGGCGATGCTGCGGCGTTTAAAGATCAGGTTAAAGACCTGCGGTGCCGGATGATCGTGCTCCGGTGCGCCCACCAGCGTCATGTTGCCATCCAGCTTCAGCAGAGTGATGAACGGATTGAGATCGTGCTGAGCCGCCACGGTGTTCAGGATGAAGTCAAAGCTGTTCGCGTGCTGCGCCATCTGATCCGCATCTTTGGAGATCACCACTTCATCGGCACCCAGACGTTTGCCATCTTCAATTTTGGATGGTGAGGTGGTGAACAGCACCACATGTGCGCCCATGGCATGCGCAATCTTCACGCCCATATGGCCCAGGCCGCCTAAGCCTACGATACCCACTTTCTTGCCAGGACCGACATTCCAGTGACGCAGCGGCGAATAGGTGGTGATACCGGCACACAGCAGCGGTGCCACGCCCGCCAGCTCCAGGTTTTCCGGGATCCGCAGCACAAAGCTTTCATCAACCACCATCGACGTTGAGTAGCCGCCGTAGGTAATGGCGCCGGTTTCGCGATCTTCGCCGTTATAGGTGCCGACAAAGCCGTTTTCGCAGTACTGCTCCAGACCCTGCTGACAGCTCGGACAGCTGCGGCAGGAATCGACCATACAGCCGACGCCAACCAGATCGCCGACTTTGTATTTCTGCGTCTGTGGACCAACAGCAGTTACGCGACCCACAATTTCATGCCCCGGAACGACGGGAAAAATGGTGTTTTTCCACTCATTACGGGCCTGATGCAGGTCTGAGTGGCAAACGCCACAGAACAGCACCTCAAGCTGAACGTCATGGGCGCGCAGCTCACGCGGCTTAAAATCGAACGGTGCCAGTTTGGATTTTGCATCCTGAGCAGCATACGCATGCGTAATATTCATGGTGTCTCCAGTTTCGATGTGTCGTGAGTGTTTTTTGATGATGTGCAGCAGCGTGGATGTGCTGCGAAAACAGGGCGACGCCAGGGGCGTGCCAAAGAGGAACCGCTTAAGGATAGTCAGCGTGAGGAAAAGCGTATATGCCTATACATGTCTGAATCTTGCCTGATTCTGCATTTTTCTGGCTGAATCGGCAGGGGATAAAAAAGGCCCGCACGCGGCGGGCCTGAGAGAATTACTTCTGTAACAGGGGCTTCAGGAAGCGCGCGGTGTGGGATTTCTCACACTCCGCCACGGTTTCTGGCGTACCCGCCACCAGGATTTCACCGCCGCCGCTGCCGCCTTCCGGACCAAGATCGACAATCCAGTCTGCGGTTTTGACCACATCGAGGTTGTGCTCAATCACCACGATGGTATTGCCCTGATCGCGCAGCTTATGCAGCACTTCCAGCAGTTGCTGGATATCGGCAAAGTGCAGGCCGGTGGTCGGCTCATCCAGAATGTAGAGCGTCTGACCGGTGCCACGCTTCGACAGCTCACGCGCCAGCTTCACACGCTGGGCTTCACCGCCGGAAAGGGTGGTGGCGGACTGACCGAGGCGGATATAGGTGAGACCCACATCGATCAGCGTCTGCAACTTACGCGCCAGCGCTGGCACGGCATCGAAGAACTCACGCGCCTCTTCGATCGTCATCTCCAGCACTTCGTGAATGCTCTTGCCTTTGTATTTCACTTCCAGCGTTTCACGGTTATAGCGTTTGCCTTTGCACTGGTCGCACGGCACATAAATGTCCGGCAGGAAGTGCATCTCGACTTTCAGCACGCCATCGCCCTGACAGGCTTCACAGCGTCCGCCCCGCACGTTGAAACTGAAGCGACCCGGATTGTAGCCGCGCGAACGCGCTTCCGGCACGCCCGCAAAGAGTTCACGCACTGGCGTGAAGATGCCGGTATACGTGGCCGGGTTGGAACGCGGTGTACGACCAATCGGGCTCTGGTCGATGTCGATCACTTTGTCGAAGTGCTCCAGGCCTGCCACGTCACGGTAAGGTGCCGGTTCGGCGATGGTCGCGCCGTTCAGCGCACGCTGAGCAATCGGGAACAGCGTATCGTTGATCAGGGTCGATTTACCCGAACCAGAAACACCGGTAATACAGGTGAACAGCCCGACCGGCAGCGTCAGCGTAACATCCTTAAGGTTGTTGCCGCGTGCGCCGGTAATCTTCAGCACTTTGGCCGGATCGCCTTTAACGCGCTCCTCTGGCACCACAATGCCACGCTTGCCACTCAGGTACTGACCGGTCAGCGATTCTTCCTGCGCCATAATCTGATCAACGGTGCCTTCTGCGACCACCTGACCGCCGTGTACGCCTGCACCCGGACCGATGTCGATCACGTGGTCTGCGGCACGAATCGCATCTTCATCATGCTCAACCACAATCACGGTGTTGCCGAGGTCGCGCAGATGAATCAGGGTGCCAAGCAGTCGTTCGTTGTCACGCTGGTGCAGGCCAATAGAAGGCTCATCCAGCACATACATCACGCCGACCAGACCGGCACCGATCTGGCTGGCCAGACGGATACGCTGTGCTTCACCCCCGGACAGGGTTTCCGCAGAGCGTGACATCGACAGATAGTTCAGGCCGACGTTGACGAGGAAGCTCAGGCGATCGCCAATCTCTTTCAGAATTTTCTCGGCGATCTGCGCACGCTGGCCGCTGAGTTTCATGTTTTCAAAGAAGGACATCGCATGGCCGATGCTCATCTCAGAGATGGTCGGCAGCGTGGTGTTCTCCACGAAGACGTGGCGCGCTTCACGACGCAGACGGGTGCCTTCACAGCTGGCACAGGCGCGGTTGCTGATAAACTTCGCCAGCTCTTCGCGAACCGCAGAGGATTCCGTCTCTTTATAGCGGCGCTCCATATTATTGAGCACGCCTTCAAACGGATGACGACGAACCGAGGTATCGCCGCGATCGTTGATGTACTTAAATTCGATGCTCTCTTTGCCTGAGCCATACAGAATCACTTTCTGCACATTGTCTGGCAGGCTGCCGAATGACGCTTCGATATCAAAATCGAGGTGTTCCGCCAGCGAACGCAGCATCTGGAAATAGTAAAAGTTACGACGATCCCAGCCGCGAATGGCGCCGCCCGCCAGCGAAAGCTCGGGATTCTGCACCACGCGGTCAGGATCAAAATATTGCTGTACGCCCAGGCCGTCACAGGTTGGGCAGGCGCCCGCCGGGTTGTTAAACGAGAACAGGCGCGGTTCCAGCTCGCTCATGCTGTAACCACAGACCGGACAGGCGAAGTTAGCCGAGAAGAGCAGCTCTTCTGCGTCGCTGTCATCCATGTCCGCCACGATAGCCGTGCCGCCGGAAAGCTCCAGCGTGGTTTCAAACGATTCCGCCAGACGGGTTGCCAGGTCTTCACGCACTTTAAAGCGGTCAATGACCACTTCGATGGTGTGCTTCTTCTGCAGCTCAAGTTTTGGCGGATCGGAGAGGTCACACACTTCGCCATCGATACGCGCACGGATGTAGCCCTGCGTCGCAAGATTCTCCAGCGTTTTGGTGTGCTCACCCTTACGATCTTTCACCACCGGGGCCAGCAGCATCAGGCGACGGCCTTCCGGCTGCGAGAGCACCTGATCCACCATCTGGCTCACGGTCTGCGCCGCCAGCGGCACATCATGATCCGGGCAGCGCGGTTCGCCTACGCGGGCAAACAGCAGACGCAGGTAGTCATGGATCTCTGTGATGGTTCCCACCGTCGATCGTGGGTTATGCGAGGTGGATTTCTGCTCAATGGAAATGGCGGGCGACAAACCTTCGATATGATCGACGTCCGGCTTCTCCATTAACGAAAGAAACTGGCGCGCATACGCAGAGAGCGACTCCACATAGCGGCGCTGACCTTCCGCATACAGCGTATCAAACGCCAGTGAGGATTTACCGGACCCTGACAGGCCGGTGACCACAATGAGTTTGTCGCGTGGGATGGTCAGGTTGATGTTTTTCAAATTATGGGTGCGGGCACCACGAACTTCGATCTTATCCATTCACCTTTCCCGGATTAGCTGCACTCACCGTGCCTTGCCGACACGGCCAGAATAAACGTGTCATTATGGCACAAAAAATAGACTGAATATATATCCAGTACTCTCGGGCCTGGAAGCGGAGAGGGATTAAAACTGGAACCCCGCTCGAAAGTGGGAAACAGTCCGCAGGACGTGTTAGAATTGATAGATTAGACTGTATGCATTAACTCATCGGGAGACAGCAACATGGCCAGTCGTGGCGTTAACAAAGTGATTCTTGTCGGGAATCTGGGTCAGGATCCGGAAGTACGTTACATGCCAAATGGTGGCGCGGTTGCCAACATTACGCTGGCTACGTCGGAAAGCTGGCGCGACAAGCAGACCGGTGAAAACAAAGAGATCACTGAATGGCACCGTGTGGTGCTGTTTGGCAAACTGGCTGAAGTCGCAGGCGAATACCTGAAAAAAGGATCGCAGGTCTACATCGAAGGTCAGCTGCGTACCCGTAAATGGCAGGATCAGGGCGGCCAGGAACGTTACACCACCGAAGTCGTGGTCAACGTTGGCGGCACCATGCAGATGCTGGGTGGCCGTCAGCAGGGCGGCAACGCGGGTGCACCAGCAGGTGGCGGCGCGCAGGGCGGTGGCAACAACAATGGCTGGGGTCAGCCGCAGCAGCCGCAGGGCAACAACAACCAGTTCAGTGGCGGCGCGCAGTCCCGTCCGCAGCAGCAGCCACAGAGCGCACCGGCCAGCAACAACAACGAACCTCCAATGGATTTCGACGACGATATTCCGTTCTGATCCCGCTGGACAGAGAGTGCAAAAAAGCCCGCTTATGCGGGCTTTTTTATGCGCGGCTTTTGCGGGCGGTTACGACCATTCCGCCACAATCTCATCGGTACTCAGCACGCGCGGCACGTGGCCGGGAATCGACAATGAGGACCAGACCTCATTGTGCTGGTTTATCAACGCTTCAGCGCTGACCCAGCGACGATCGGCGGTGGTATGCGCATCAGCAGCCACGGTAATGGCATAGCCCGCACTGGCACCCACTTTTATGGTGGTATCCAGACAGTAGTCAGTGGCACAACCGCACGCCACAAACTCTTCCACCGCCAGCTTCTTTAACAGTGCGGCCAGCTCTGTCTGCCAGAAGCTGTCGCAGGCGGTTTTTGTGACGTAATGCGCGCCAGCAGGCTGAACCAGTTCCGGCAGCAGATTAAAAGCCTCATTCCCCTCGCACATCGCGCCTTCGCGGTGCTGGATAAAAATGGTGATGTCGGCGCGTTCAGTCAGCCGGTTAATCTGCGCCACCCGACCCGCCTGGTCGAAGCGTGGCGAGCTGAAGACCCCATTCTGCATATCGATAACCACTGCCACACGCTGTGCCATGCTTGACCCTATCCGTCTGAAAAAAACAGTGTTACCTGTGGCATTGCAGATAGCAATCTTTTGCATTTCAGACCCGGTCACAGGCATGCTTAGCAGACTGGTTAAATAAGGAGAGAGAAGTGGACGGTGTTCCGGCAAGTTTCCCCTGTGAGAAAGATCGCGCCCGGTTCCGGCAACTCGCAGAGCTGCCCGGTGTGGAACTCTATCAGGCCCACATCTCCCGCTACGCCTTTGAACCCCATACCCACGAAGCCTTTGGGATCGGCACCATTGAAGCGGGCGCGCAGCGCTTTCGCTATCGCGGCACCGAATATACTGCGCCGGAGAACTCACTGGTCATGATGAACCCGGATGAGCTGCACACGGGTGAGTCAGCGTGCGAAGAGGGCTGGCGCTATCAGATGATCTACATTCAGCCGCAGCTGATGGATGAACTGACCGGCGACCGCGGTTGGTGGTTTAACGAGGCGCTGCTGACCGATCCGCGCGTGGCGCAGCCGCTCTCCCGCCTGCTTGCCGCACTCTGGCAGGCAGAATCTGAACTGGCGCGCCAGAGCCTGATTGCTGAGCTGCTGCTGCAAATCCGTCCGCTGGCGCATATGTCTTCACAGAGCAGACCCGATGCCCGGCATCGTTTCGACCAGGTCAGAGATTTTCTGCGCGCAAACCTCGCAGAACCGGTGCGGCTGGAGGAACTGGCGGCGCTGGCTTCACTGTCGCCGTGGCACTTCTTACGTGCCTTTCGCCAGCACTATCACGTTACGCCGCATCAGATGCTGATGGCTTTCCGGCTCTATGACGCCAAGCAAAGGCTGGCACAGGGTGAAGCGGCCGCCAGCGTCGCGGCGGCGGTGGGATTGACCGATCAGGCTCATCTCACCCGCGCCTTTGCTCACCGTTATGGCATTACGCCGGGCCGCTATCAAAAGCAGGTCCGCCAGCCCTGATACCACCGCAATCTGCTACAAGCATTTCCCGCCCGAACCCGCCACACTCTGCCAAAAGTCTGTATAAGGAAGAAATCATGTTTGCGGGAATTATGTTTGCCGTCACTGCCGGACTGATGTGGGGGCTAATCTTTGTCGGGCCGCTGCTGGTGCCGGACTATCCTGGCGCGCTGCAATCGGCGGGACGTTATGTGGCGTTTGGGCTGATTGCGCTACCGCTGGCCTGGCACAGCCGTCGTCGTCTGCGTCAGCTGTCACGCGCTGACTGGCTTGAGGCCGTAAAGCTCTCGCTGGTGGGAAACCTCTTTTACTATGCGTTTCTGGCGAACGCCATTCAGCGAACCGGCGGGCCGGTCTCCACCATGATTATCGGCACGCTGCCGGTGGTGATCGCCGTCACGGCTAATCTCTGTTATGGCCATCTTGAAGGACGATTGCCGTGGCGGCGGTTGTTCCCGGCACTGGTCATGATGGCGGCTGGCTTGCTTTGCGTGAACGCGGCGGAGCTGCAGAGTCAGGGTGCTACGCTGGATCTCAGTCGTTATCTGACCGGTATCGTGCTGGCACTATTGGCGGTAGTCTGCTGGACCTGGTATCCGCTGCGTAATGCCCGCTGGCTGCGTACGCATCCCGAACTGCGCCCCTCAACCTGGGCTACCGCGCAGGGGCTGGTGACGCTGCCGATGGCACTGATCCTGTACGCGCTGGTCAGCGTTCAGCTCGCCTGGCAGCAGCCCGATTTTTCGCTGCCGTTCGGGCCGCGACCCATGGTATTCATCGCATTGATGCTGACGATTGGCCTGCTCTGTTCCTGGCTGGGTACCTTATGCTGGAATGCTGCCAGCCAGCGTCTGCCTACCGTACTGATGGGGCCGCTGATCGTTTTCGAGATACTCTTTGGCCTGTTATGGACTTTTCTCTGGTATCAACGCTGGCCGCCGCAGCTCACTCTGATGGGCATTGTTTGTCTGATGGCGGGTGTAATCTGGGCAATGCGCATCAAACCGCAACCCCAGGTCGTCGCGATTAAAGAGTAAACCGTAAAGCTCACCTGAATGCCTTTACCGCGCGGACAAGACGCCGCGCGGCTTTTTAAGATTAAACCCTATCCTGATTTGCTCGCTCTCCGGCAGATTTATACCGCGAAATCGATTTCATGGTTCCGCACTGTTGTCCGGTATCCCCCGATAACCCCCTTCATCCTCCCTTTGTCAGTAAAAAAACGGCCCTTTCTGGCGGCTGAAAGTGGCCTGTTCCAGCGCTGGCAACTGTTTACTGGTCAGATATCGGTCATTAATCAGGAAAAATAGCGCAGCATTATGGACGTTACGCTTTTATCTACTGCTGTTTATTGCGTTATGGACCTGAGAAAAGGGGACTAAAAACCACCATTAACTTCACTCAGTGATAAATGAGTAAGAGAATTCCGCCGCTGCGTTAATAATTAAAGATTAATCTCTGGCATCAATGATGCGCAATGAAGAGAGTGAAAAGATAGACCCATAACGTTAGTGATAAGGAGTAATAAACTATTTAACCCGGATTAATCCTGGAGTAAGTTAATGCAATAAACCCATCATCGGGAATTAAAGCGCAACCGCAAAATTTCAGGCAGGTCCATCATTAACTCAAATTTACGGTGATTAATGTTTGTGCGATGTTTAAAGCGGCTTAATGATATTGAGACGATTTAGTTCCGACGATTAGCAGGACTAAACTAAAAAAGGGAAGGCCCAATCCCGCGTAAACGAGATTGGGAGGGGAAGATAAGGCGTGGAATGCGAGACTTTTGCTGTTGTGAATCAATTTTACCGCAAAAAAAGAAGCTTAGCCGTGAAGCCATTCATTAGTTATAAATGGAGCGGAAAAGGGTGCCGCAATTGTCCTGTTAAATGATCTTCATCTCTTCTGGTAAGAACAAATCTCAGCGTTAAGTCTAAAAAGCGCGGTAGCATTAGGTTTAGCGATTCTCCGTGCCTGACGGATAGTGGTATACGCTGCGGCTGATATCTAATAAGCGGCAGCTGCGGCGGGTGCCAATGTCGAAGGTGGTCTGCAGGAAATCCACAGCCTGTCGTTTTTCATTAGTAGTAAAGAAGTGCTTCAGAACGCTCTGCAGCATCTCTTTGTCCGAGTTGAGCGTCTGCAGTTCACGTGTGACATTCTGCAGTTTTTCTTCCAGCTCCTTGATTTTTCTGCCTTCTTCCGAAGACAACCCAGAAAACTTCTTTTTCCAGCTATAGAACGTGGCTTCAGAGATGCCTAACTCTTCACAAATCTCTCTGACTTTCACGCCCGATTCAGAAGCTTTAATGGCATTTGTGATTTGATCTTCGCTGTATCGTGACTTTCTCATAAATGCTCTTACCTTTCTTATCGATTAATGGATGAGAATGACTTTAATAATTTCTGGCACTGTAAGATTTTATTAAGGCAGTATTAAAGTGCGCGAATTGAATTGCGAAGCCTAAATTAAGATATTTAGAAGAAATATCATCATGGGATAAATCTTATTTTATTCTTATCCGGGGGGCGTGCCTTCCTGGAGGCGGGTTTTTGTTATAAATTCATCGCATCCAAAATACGAAAAAATTCTACGTACACTGGATATTTAGCTTCGCCGACTTGATTAATATGCCGGTATAGCTCTTTAAGGTTGTTTTATTTTCAGCCTGAAATCGTTTCCATCAGAAGTGATTCGCGCCATTTATAATAAGAATTATCCTGAATTCACTCTCCGGATCATGATTTACATCTCAATTTTCGGACCAGTTTGGTCTGAAGTCATACATTTTCGCCAGGCCCACTGAGCGCTTATTAATTCGTTACAGGGATGTTGTACCGAAGCGGTTGTAGTTGAGTAATACTAAGGAAGAGTCGATGAAATTGAGCGTAATGTCTAATGCCGCCTGGATGATGTCTGAGAAGATCATCTCCGTTTTTGGCGTCATTTTTGTGACGTCTTACGTGGCTAAATCCTTTGGTCCAACGGTGTTTGGCCAGATGGCGTTTTCTACTTCACTATTTGCCATGGTGCAAACCGTCGCAATCTTTGGCACCGAAACCATTCTGTTTAAGCGCGTCAGCAAAAATGCGTCGAAAGGCCTGCGCCTGATGACCATCGCCCGTACGCTGCGCATGGTGCTATTGCTGGTCACGTCGGTGCCAGTCTTAATTTGGGTCTGGTACAACATGCAGGAAAACTTCCTGGCGTTTGCACTGGCCTCATTTGTTGCCTCGGTTTTTGTCACCCAGGACACCTTCAGCGTTTATAACAACGCACGTCTTGCTTCGCGTCTTAACACCATCGCTAACGCTGTGGGCATGCTGCTGAGTTTCGGCATCAGCTTTACCGTCGCCTGGCTGCGTCTTAATCCGCTCTGGCTGACGCTGTCGATTGTTGCCGTGACGCTGGTGCCTTACCTGATCAAGCGTCACAACTTCTATCAGGACCATCAGGATCAGATGCCGCCGCGCGAAAAGCGCACCGCCTATCTGCGCTATCTGATGTATGCCGGTCTGCCGCTGGCGATCTCCAGCATCTTTATCTCGGTGCAGGTTAAAGCGGCGCAGATGTTTCTGGCAGGCACGGCGCCTGCGCGCGACCTCGGTCTGTTTGCGGCGGCAAATACCATTTCCGCCTCCTGGATTTTTATCCCGGTTGCGCTGATCACCTCCTGCTTCACTGAAATCTTCAGGGAGCGCGGCGAGGTGGCTATTAAGCTGGCTGCCCGGCTCAATGGCTACGTTATGGCAGTTTCATTGCTGATGCTGCTGGTCATTTCGCTTTACGGCGAGCAGATCATCATCGCGTTGTACGGACCGGAATACACACAGTCAGGAAGTCTCATTACGTTGCTGTCGATAGCGACCAGCTTTTCGGCAATGGGGACCGTAGCGTATCGCTACATGGTCAAAGAGGGAGGATTTAACTACTTGCTGAGGAAAATCATCTGCCTGATGGTCATCAGTCTGCCGCTCTCCTGGTGGTTGATCCAGGGTCACGGCATCATGGGGGCCGCGTGGAGCGTTTTCCTTTCAGAACTTTTGTCCCTGACCGTAATGAATTACTTCTTTAAAAACGGCGTCATTCAAAAGATTCAGGTTTCCTCACTCAACTACAAAACATACAAATGAGGTCAGATATGCTCAAGTTGAAAGAAGAACTCAGAAAAAGTGTGCAGTACTTTATCAAGAAGATGCCCTGGGCTTATCAGGACCGCATCTACTACTTCCATAAGTTCAGAAAGCTGCCCAATCTGCGTCAGCCAAAAGTGTTCAACGAGAAGGTGTTGTACCGTAAGTTTATCTTCGGCGATTACCAGAACTACGGTCGTCTGTCAGATAAGTACTCGGTGCGCGAATTCATTGCTGAAAAAATCGGTAATGAATACCTGATCCCGCTGGTACACGAAACTACTGACCCAACCACGCTGAACAGCCTGCCTTGCTGGAAGGGAACGGTGATCAAGCCGAACCACGCTTCCAACATGGTAGAAATTCTGCTGGAAGAGCCGGACGCGTTGCGCAAGCAGCAGATCATTCATGACTGCTATCGCTGGCTGAAGACCGACTTCGCCAACGAAGCGCGTGAGATTCACTATCGCTACATCAAGCCACGCATCCTGGTTGAGAAGTACATTGGTGATGGCAAAAGCGCGCCGATCGATTACAAGTTTCATATGTTCAACAAGCGTGATGGCCGGTTCGAATATGTGCTGCAGGTGATCTACAACCGCTGTCAGCCGCTGCTGTCGATGAATTTCTACGTGAATAACCTCAATGAGGCCTATCACAAGATTCGCGATACCGGTCTGGATGTTTCACCGATTATGCCGTCACTGGAACATGCGCTCGAACTGAGCAAAAAGCTGGCCAGTGATTTCGACTACGTGCGTGTGGACTGGTATATCCATGACGAGCACATCTACTTTGGCGAACTGACCTTCACCCCAGGTGCAGGGCTGGTTACCGGATTGGATCGTGGTTTAAACCAGATGATGGGAGATATGTGGATTCAGGACCGCCGCGGAACGCAGAGCCCGGGCGTTACAGTGCAGGATGTTAATATCCCTGCCATGTTGAAGAAAATTTAAGTTCACACAGCAATATAAAAAACCCCGCTAAGCGGGGTTTTTTATGCGTAAAAATCAGGGCATCGGCCAGTCAGCAGGCGCCTGGCTCATCGCATCAATAAAGGCGTGCTTTGAGATTTCCACGAAGTTGTGCACGTTTTCCATGCTCAGGGTAATGCCCATCAGACCGGTAACAAACCAGCAGGTCATGCCTAAACCCATCCCGCCACACATAAAGGCCATCACGTGACGGCTGTCCTGACGAAGTTTGGTTTTCAGGGTGCTGGCAAAAAACATCATGATTGCGCTCAGCAGTTCCCAACGCATAACAAGAAAACTGGCGGTTAACGTAGCCATCGGCCGGACCTCAATATCAGTAAGTATTCCTGACAATCTGCGGACATCACCGGCGACAAAAAAGTGTGTCAGGTAGGACTTTTTTGCCGTCAACCCAGGTTCAAAGTGTGACTTGGGTCACATTATATCACCCGATTTTAAATTTTGAACAAAATTTGACTCTTGTATGGTAGTGATGTGCGGAAAAAGTGAGCAGCAGAAGAAGAACGGCGGGGGAAATCAGGCAGATGCGCCCGGAGCGGGCGCAGCAAAGAATTAACGGACCGGGCAGCACTCGCCGGTGGTGCGCTGGGTAAAGCTGGTAATGCCGTCGTTACAGCCAAAACTCAGCAGGCGAGGGCGCTGAATCGCCTGGCGGCGCATGGTGTGGCGGTAAGCGGTCGGGGTCTGTGAAAACTGACGACGAAACACCCTGGAGAAGGTCTGCTGCGAGTCATAGCCATATTGCATCGCGATATCAAACACCGGACGCTGTGTCTGCGATAGCGCTTCTGCGGCCAGCGTCAGGCGGCGCTCACGAATATAGCCACCCAGCGTCTGTTTCGTCACGGAACGGAACATACGCTGCAGGTGCCATTTCGAATAGCCTGATTTTGCCGCAACCTCATCAATCGACAGGCTCTTATCGAGGTTCTGGTCAATCCAGTCCGTCAGGGAATGAATGATCTCTTCTTGCATCATGGCCTCATCCTTCTGGTGCTTAATAAGGGGTAATGGGAGTTTAGGGGTTTCAATGGAGAAGGAGTATAATTCCTCAAGTTAACTTGAGGTAAAGGGTCTGATGAAAAAAGAACGCAACTATCCAAAACCGGTTTTAACACCCGGTGAAGTGGCGCGCCGCAGCGGTGTGGCGGTCTCGGCGCTGCACTTTTATGAAACCAAAGGCCTCATTTTCAGCACCCGTAACAACGGTAATCAGCGCCGTTACAGCCGCGACGTGCTGCGACGCGTGGCGATCATCAAGATTGCGCAGCGCATTGGCATCCCGCTGGCGACGGTCAGCGACAGTCTTGACCACATTCCGCCCGATAAGCGCATGTCGACGACGGAATGGGATGCGCTGACCCGGCACTGGCGCGAAGAGCTGGATAAGCGCATTGAAACCCTGACTCGCCTGCGCAATGACCTGGATGGCTGTATCGGCTGCGGCTGCCTGTCGATGCGCGACTGTCCGCTGCGCAATCCTGGCGACCGGCTGGGTCAGCAGGGCTCGGGTGCAGTGCTGCTTGACCCGGAACAGGATGATAAACATCCGCCTGTGGAGTGATGTCTATACTTGGTGAAGGTCAACACACAGGGAATCATGATGATCACCGTTCACCATCTTGAAAAATCGCGCTCGCATCGGGTGCTGTGGCTGCTGGAAGAGCTGGAAGTGCCGTACCAGATTAAACACTATCAACGCGAACCCACCATGCTGGCCCCGGAGGCACTAAAAAAAGTGCATCCACTGGGAAAATCGCCGGTCATTACTGACGGAAACCAGGTGGTAGCTGAATCGGGTGCTATTCTCGAATACCTTGAAGAGAAATATGATCGCGAATTCCGGCTGAAAGTGAGTGATGAGGCGTCACGGTTACAGTGCCGCTACTGGCTGCACTATGCTGAAGGCTCACTGATGCCGCTGCTGGTAATGAAGCTGATCTTCGGGCAGATGGGCAAAGCGCCGGTGCCGTGGCTGCTGCGTCCGGTCGGCGCGGCATTTGGCAAAGGGGTGCAGAAGGCGTTCCTGGATAAACAGCTTAAGCCACACAGGCAGATGATCGAACAGCATCTGGCGACGCATTCCTGGTTTGCCGGTGAGCGTTTCACCATTGCGGATATCCAGATGAGCTTTCCGCTGCTGGCACTGGCGCGCCGTGCCGGACTCGATCAGATGCCCGCCACCGGGAAATGGTTGCAGACGGTGCAGCAGCGCGCCGCCTGGCAACGCGCGATTGCGCAGGGCGGCGAGCTTTCGCTGCCAGGTTAATCGTCTCTCTCCACCGGCGCGTGCTGTACGATCACCGCTGCGCCGGTGTAAATCCTCTCTTTATATGACATTAAGTTTATGGCCTCAGCGTTTCAGACTGGCTTCCGCCGGGTGTCGGCCAGCCTGTTACGCCCAATCTTTATGCCAAAGAATCTCCCTCTTAGAGTTGAAAACGTGGCGCTAAACGCCGGATAATCGCATGCCTTTTTATCTGGCCGCTTTTGACGGCTAATTATCTGCGGCAAGGTAAACGTTTGCCTGGCGGGTTAATCCCGACAGTGACGCCGTTTACCCGCTTATTTCAGGGACAGCGATGGTCGCAGAGCGATCCACACAACAAAAATTTTTGAGGCTCAACTATGTCAACTGAATCACGCCCGGCCAGTGGAAAACTGGACGCCTGGTTCTCGATCTCGGCGCGCGGCAGCAGCGTGCGTCAGGAAATTCTGGCCGGACTCACCACCTTCCTGGCGATGGTTTACTCCGTCATCGTGGTACCGGGAATGCTGGGCAAAGCCGGTTTCTCCCCCTCCGCCGTGTTTGTCGCCACCTGTCTGGTCGCCAGCTTTGGTTCCATCCTTATGGGACTGTGGGCCAACCTGCCGATGGCGATTGGCTGTGCCATCTCCTTAACCGCCTTTACCGCTTTCAGTCTGGTGCTGGGTCAGCATATCAGCGTGCCGGTGGCGCTGGGCGCAGTGTTCCTGATGGGCCTGCTGTTTACGCTGATCTCCGTGACCGGCATTCGTGCCTGGATTTTGCGTAACCTGCCGATGGGCGTGGCGCACGGCACCGGCGTCGGGATTGGCCTGTTTTTGCTGCTCATCGCCGCTGATGGCGTGGGTCTGGTGGTAAAAAACCCGGCTCCGGGCCTGCCGGTAGCGCTGGGTCACTTCACCACTTTCCCGGTGATGATGACGCTGCTGGGACTGGCCGCGATTATCGGACTGGAGAAGCGCCGGGTACCGGGCGGCATCCTGCTGACCATTATCGCTATTTCGCTGCTCGGCCTGATCTTTGACCCGTCGGTGACCTGGCAGGGACTGTTTGCCCTGCCGAGCCTGCGTGACGCCAGCGGTCAGTCGCTGCTGTTCAGCCTCGACATCATGGGCGCGATGCAGCCTGTGGTGCTGCCCAGCGTGCTGGCACTGGTAATGACGGCGGTCTTTGACGCCACCGGCACCATCCGCGCGGTCGCAGGGCAGGCTAACCTGCTGGATAAACAGGGCCAGATTATCAATGGCGGTCGTGCGCTGACCAGCGACTCCGTCAGCAGCCTGTTCGCAGGTCTGGTAGGCGCGTCACCGGCGGCGGTTTACATCGAATCGGCGGCAGGAACGGCGGCGGGCGGTAAGACCGGCCTCACCGCGATTGTGGTGGGCCTGCTGTTCCTCGCCATCCTGTTTATGTCGCCGCTGGCTTATCTGGTTCCCGCTTACGCGACTGCGCCTGCACTCATGTATGTCGGTCTGTTGATGCTCAGTAACGTGGCGAAAGTCGACTTCGGTGATTTTGTCGATGCGATGTCGGGCCTGCTCACGGCGGTGATCATCGTGCTTACCTGCAACATAGTGACCGGCATCATGATCGGTTTCGCCAGCCTCGTAGTGGGGCGTCTGTTCGCCGGTGAATGGCGTAAGCTCAACGTCGGCACCGTGATCATTGCCGTCGCGCTGGTGGCGTTTTACGCCGGTGGCTGGGCGATCTGACTGTATAACCGGGCGTGCGACTGCGCGCCCGGAATTTTTCACTTTTTTCCCGCCCGGCGCACGCGTAGCTGACAACCTTCACCGCCGTTTGTTTTACACTTTAGCGCTTAACCAATGATTGAAAGAAACGACGCCTAAGGAAAGCATGGAAATCTTTTTTACTATTCTCATCATGACGCTGGTCGTGTCGCTCTCTGGCGTCGCGGCCCGCATTCTCCCTTTTCAGATCCCGTTGCCGCTGGTGCAGATCGCCGTAGGTGCGATGCTGGCCTGGCCCACGTTTGGTCTGCATGTCGACTTTGATCCGGAGCTGTTTCTGGTGCTGTTCATCCCGCCGCTGCTGTTCGCAGATGGCTGGAAAACGCCGATCAGTGAGTTCCTGCATCATGGTCGCGAGATCATCGGCTTAGCACTGGCGCTGGTGCTGATTACCGTGATCGGTATCGGCTATCTGATCTACTGGATGGTGCCAGGTATCCCGCTGATCCCCGCGTTTGCGCTGGCGGCGGTGCTGTCGCCGACCGATGCCGTGGCGCTCTCCGGCATTGTCGGTGAAGGCCGCATTCCCAAGAAGATTATGTCGATCGTGCAGGGTGAAGCCCTGATGAACGATGCATCGGGCCTGGTATCACTGAAGTTTGCCGTGGCCGTGGCCATGGGCACCATGGTATTTACCTGGGGCGGTGCCAGCGTTGAGTTCATGAAAGTCGCCATTGGCGGCCTGATTGCCGGTGTGGCCATCTGCTGGCTGTACGGGAAATCACTGCGCCTGTTCAGCCGCTGGAGCGGGGATGACCCGGCGACCCAGACCGTGCTGCTGCTGCTGCTGCCGTTCGCTTCTTACCTGATTGCCGAACATCTGGGTGTCTCAGGCATCCTGGCGGCCGTGGCTGCCGGTATGACTATTACCCGTTCCGGTATTATTCGTCAGGCACCGCTGGCTATGCGCCTGCGTGCTAACAGCGTCTGGCAGATGCTGGAATTCATCTTCAACGGCATGGTCTTCCTGATGCTGGGCCTGCAGCTGCCGGACATTCTGCAGACCTCTATCGACCAGGCGCAGGCCGACACCAACGTCGAGCTGTGGATGTTGTTCGCCGATATCGGGCTGGTCTATGCCGCGCTGATGCTGGTGCGTTTTGGCTGGCTGTGGATCATGCAGCGTCTGAGCAAACGTCTGTTGAAGAAGAAGCCGCTGGAGTTCGCTAACTACTCGCTGCGTGAGCTGTTGATCGCCACGTTTGCCGGGGTGCGCGGGGCGATTACCCTGGCGGGTGTGCTGTCAATTCCACTGTATCTCACCACGGGTGATCCCTTCCCGGCGCGCTATGAGCTGGTGTTTATCGCCACCGGCGTGATTCTGGTCTCATTGCTGGTAGGGGTCGTGATCCTGCCGATTCTGCTGCGCGGCATTGATAGCATCGATAAAGGTGCCCATCGCCGTGAGCTGCAGAATGCCCGTGCGGTGATGGCGGGTGCCGCCATTGAAAGCCTACATAAGATGGAAGATCGGCTGGAGAATGAGTCGGAAGAGAACATCGATCCGGAACTGCTGAAAGAGGTCAGTCTGCGCGTGATTGGCAACTTACGCCGTCGCGCTGAAGGGAAGAATGATCTTGAGCATGCGCTTTACGCTGAGAACCTTGAGCGTCGCTTCCGCCTGACCGGGCTGCGTGCCGAACGCGCAGAGGTCTATCATCTGCGCGCCACCCAGCAGATCTCCAATGAGACGATGCAGACGTTACTGCACGACCTGGATCTGCTGGAAGCACTGCTGATCGAAAAAGAAGAGTAAGCCCTGACCTGCACGCCTGCACATTCATGCGGGCGTGCCAGCTTTTCATACCGACAGGCGCGGCGGTTCATCCGGCCAGTGCTCGCGACAACAGTTGATCCACGCCTGCGCACTGCGCGACAGATAACTCCCTTCCCGCCAGATCAATCCCAGACTCCACTTCAGCTCCGATTCCAGCGGCAGCCACAATAGCGACTGCTTATCCAGCCGCTGACAGATCGGCTCCGGCAGAATCGCCAGCCCCATCTCCGCCTGCACCATTGCTGCCAGAAAATCCCACTGACCGCTGCGCACCGCCACCGTTGGCGTCAGGTTAAGCCGCTGAAACGCCTGCATCAGCTGACGATTCAGCGAGAACTCCTCATTGAAAATAAGTAAGGGATGCTCTGCCAGCTCTGCCAGTCCTACCTGCTGGCGGCTGAGCCACTCCGGGCGGCGCGGCAACAGCACGCAGAGCGGATGATGCATCAGGGGCAGCGTGTTCAGCGGCAGCTCAGGGTCAACCGGCAACGCAGTCAGGGCAATATCCAGACTGCCCGCCAGCACCGCCTGCTGTACGGTCAGGCCGCCGAACTCTGAAATTTTCAGCTTCACACCGGGATAGCGACGGCGAAAGGCGGAAATCGATCCCGCTATCTGCATACCCACCATCGGCGGAATACCGAGCCGCAGCTCGCCGGTTTTGAGCTGGTTGATGTCACCAATCTCCGCCTCCAGCTGATGAAACTCCTGCAGGATCGCCAGGCCGCGCTGATAAACTGCCTGGCCGCTGTCGGTAAGGTGCAGACGACGGCCATCTCGCAGGATCAGCGTGCAGCCCAACTCCTCCTCCAGCTGACGCAGCATTTTGCTGATGGTCGGCTGGGTGACAAACAGCTTTTGCGCCGCACGGGTAAAGCTCTGCTGGCGGACCACTTCAGTAAAGTAACGCAGGGCGCGGACATCCATAACTATTCCTTTAAGGCATGATTGCGATAATTTTAATTCATTTTTTTCACCTTGTGCTGGCGTTTTATACTGGTGACATCAATTTAATCGGGGAGACAAGGTGATGGCGTCAGCACTCACTTTACGCAGCAACCGCGCTATGCAGTGGATCAGCCTGCCGCTGCAGCTGGGTTTCTATATCGGCCTGTTTGTCGCCTGTGACCGGCTGGTGAGCTGGCTACATCTGCCGCTGCCCGCCAACATTGTCGGGATGCTATTGCTGCTGGCGTTAATCGTGACGCGGGTTGTGCCGCTGAACTGGGTAAAAGCCGGATCGCGCTGGCTACTGGCCGAGATGCTGCTGTTCTTTATTCCGGCGGTGGTGGCGGTGGTAAATTATGGCGATCTGCTGCGGGTCGATGGCTGGCGCATCTGCGTGGTGATCGGCGTCAGCACGCTGCTGGTGCTGGCCTCCACCGCCTGGGTGGTGGATCGGCTTTATCACTATGAAGTCGCGCGCGCCGCGCGTAAGCAGGATCCTCATGCGTGATTTTCTGCTCAGCCTGCTATGTGTGGCGGTTACGCTGCTGGTGTATGCGCTGAATAAACGGCTTTACCGCCGCTGGCGGACGCTGCTGTTAATGCCGCTGGTGATGACGCCGCTGGTGCTGGTGTCACTGCTGCTGCTGACCCACATCAGCTGGCAGGATTACATTGCAGAAAACCACTGGCTGCTCTGGCTGCTGGGACCCGCGACGCTGGCGTTTGCGGTGCCGGTCTATGAGAACGTGGAAATTATTAAGCGCCACTGGCTCTCCCTGAGCGTGGGTGTTCTGACCGCCACGCTGGTCGCCGTCTGCAGTTCGGTCTGGCTGGCGCGGCTGCTGACGCTGCCAGAGTCAATTCAGCGCAGTCTGGCCGTGCGCTCCATTACTACACCGTTTGCGCTGGCCGCAGCCGGACCGATTGGCGGTCAGCCCGATCTGGTGGCGCTGTTTGTGGTCATTACCGGCGTGTTTGGCATGGCGGTGGGTGATGTGCTGTTTCTGCGCATCGCGATTAAGCAGGGGGTGGCGAAAGGGGCCGGGTTTGGGGCTGCGTCGCACGGTGCCGGCACGGCTCGCGCTTATCAGCTTGGGCAGCAGGAGGGCGTCGTCGCCAGCCTGGTCATGATGCTCTCGGGCGTCGTGACCGTGATACTGGCTCCGGTGATTGGACACCTGATGTGGACAATATAGTCTACACTGCGTTGCGCAGGGACAGCTGCAATTCTGAACGCGACACGTATTTTTACGTAAAGTTTCCCGGATTTTGTTGTCTCCCCGTTTCAGGCTGTTAACCTTGCGGCCGAATTAATTGTCCTTCACGGAGTGGAATCATGTTTAAGCAACTTGTTACCGGGAGCGCCCTCGGGCTGGTTTTACTGAGCGGTGCCGCTCAGGCGATTGAAGGGAGTGTTGATGTCAGCGAACACAACACCAACCTGAATCTGGGCCTGGGCACCACTACACCCGGTCTGTTTCTGAAAGGTAACTGGCTGCGTAGCGACCATGACGGCAGCACCTACGGTGCCGGTCTGGGCTACAACGTTGACTTCGGGCCGCTGCGTCTGGCGCCGACCGCAAAAGCGATCTTCACCCATCCTGAAGATGGAAAAGATGGGTTTGCGGTGGCGGTGGGTGGTGCAGCGCACTACAGCCTGAACAGCATGTGGGGCCTTTATGGCGAATATTATTATGCGCCAGAGTCGTTCACCGATCAGCTCGACAGCTATCAGGAAGCCGCTGGCGGCCTGAGCTTCACGCCAGTTTCACTGCTTAACCTGCGTGTGGGTTATCAGTACATCGAACTGAACAACAAAGATGGACGCAAAGATAACGTGCTGGTCGATGGCCCGTACGTCGGTGCATCACTGCGCTTCTGATTCTGCTGCGTGAAAGAAAAGGGCGACTACCCCGGTAGTCGCCCTTTTTTATTGTCCGATCGTCAGGAATGAAAATGGCGATCAGTGCGCTTTGCCCTGTTCAATACCGGTGCCGGTCTGCGAGCGAATAAACTGTGCGCGGAAGCGTGAACGTTCCTCTGCGCCCTGCTGCGAATGGTCGGTAATCGAGAAGAGCCAGATACCGACAAAGGCCACCACCATCGAGAACAGCGCCGGATACTCATACGGGAAAATCGGCGTGGCGTTGCCCAGCACCTGTACCCACACGGTCGGGCCGAGGATCATCAGGATAACCGCGGTCAACAGACCCAGCCAGCCGCCCACCATCGCGCCACGCGTAGTGAGTTTTGACCAGTACATCGAGAGCAGGATGATCGGGAAGTTACAGCTGGCCGCAATCGAGAAGGCCAGCCCGACCATAAAGGCGATATTCTGCTTCTCAAACAGTATTCCCAGCGCAATTGCCACCACGCCCAGCGCCAGCACGGTAATTTTGGAGACCCGCAGCTCATCTTTCTCGCTCGCCTGGCCTTTACGATAGACGCTGGCGTAGAGGTCATGCGACACCGCTGACGCACCCGCCAGGGTTAAGCCCGCGACCACCGCCAGAATCGTGGCGAAGGCAACCGCAGAGATAAAGCCCAGGAAGGTGCTGCCGCCGACCGCGTTAGCCAGATGCACTGCCGCCATATTGGTGCCACCAATCAGCGCGCCGCTGGCATCTTTGAAGGCCGGGTTCGCGCCCACCAGCAGAATCGCTCCGAAGCCGATAATAAAGGTCAGGAAGTAGAAGTAGCCCATAAAGCCGGTGGCCCAGAAGACGCTTTTGCGCGCCTCTTTGGCATCCGCGACGGTGAAGAAGCGCATCAGGATATGCGGCAATCCGGCCGTACCAAACATCAGACCCAGGCCAAGCGACAGCGCCGAGATAGGATCTTTGACCAGCCCGCCAGGCTGCATGATCGCGATGCCTTTGGGATGGACCGCCATCGCCTCGGTGAACAGCGTGTTAAAGCTGAAGTTGGCCGCTTTCATCACCATTATGGCCATAAAGGAGGCACCAAACAGCAGCAGCACCGCTTTGATGATCTGCACCCAGGTGGTCGCCAGCATGCCGCCAAACAGCACATACATCACCATCAGAATGCCGACCAGAACCACCGCGACATGATAGTTAAGACCAAACAGCAGCTGGATCAGTTTACCGGCACCTACCATCTGGGCGATCAGGTAGAGCGCCACCACTACCAGCGAACCGCAGGCTGACAGGGTACGGATCGGCATCTGCTTCAGACGATAGGAGGCGACATCGGCAAAGGTGTAGCGGCCCAGGTTGCGCAGCCGCTCGGCGATTAAAAACAGAATCATCGGCCAGCCGACCAGGAAGCCGAGCGAGTAGATCAGCCCGTCATAGCCGGAGGTGTAAACCAGCGCTGAAATGCCCAGGAACGAGGCCGCTGACATGAAGTCACCCGCCATCGCCAGGCCATTCTGGAAGCCGGTGATATTGCCGCCTGCGGTGTAGTAGTCGTTACGCGAACGGGTTCGCTTTGATGCCCAGTAAGTAATCCCCAGGGTGGCACCGACGAAAATCGTAAACATGATAATCGCCTGATAGTTAGTCGCCTGGCGCTGCACCGCACCGGTGATCGCATCGGCGGCCAGCGCTGAAAACGGCAACATTAAGGCCAGCAGCCATAAGGTGAGACGGGTCATGATTTCACCTCGCTGAGGATCGCTTTGGTTAAACGGTCAAACTCACCGTTGGCGCGCCAGACATAGACGCCGGTCAGCACAAACGACATCACAATCAGCCCGACACCAATCGGGATACCGCGCGTGACGTTGGTACCGGCATGCAGCGGCGTGCCGAGCCAGCCGGGGGCAAATGCAATCAGCAGGATAAAGCCGACATAGAGCACCAGCATGATCAGCGACAGCAGCGTCGCGAACGCCTGGCGCTTACGGACTAACTCATGAAAACGGGGATTACGTTCAATCTGCTGATTGATTGCATCCTGATTCGAAAGGGCGTCATTCATCACATTTTCTCCAGAGGGCTTGCAGGCGAGAACCTCACGACAGGGCGCGGATTCAGCTGGTTATAATTTTTGTGACTAGCGAAACAGACTGCGTAGGGCGGGTGTGGCGGGAAGCGATCTTCCCGCCGGACAGCGTGCGCTTAAGGCATTTTGATCGACTGTTTCTCCTCAAGCAGTTTTTCGACAACGCCAGGATCGGCGAGGGTAGAAGTGTCACCCAGGTTACTGGTATCGCCGGTGGCAATTTTGCGCAGAATACGGCGCATGATTTTGCCGGAGCGGGTTTTCGGCAGTGAGTCGGTCCAGTGCAGTACATCCGGCGTGGCGAGCGGGCCAATCTCTTTGCGGACCCACTGACGCACTTCGGTGTACAGCTCGGGCGACGGCTCTTCGCCGTGATTCAGCGTGATATAGGCGTAAATCGCCTGACCTTTAATGCTGTGCGGAATCCCGACCACGGCCGCTTCGGCAATTTTAGGATGCGACACCAGCGCCGATTCAATCTCGGCAGTGCCAAGACGGTGACCGGAGACGTTGAGCACGTCGTCGACACGTCCGGTGATCCAGTAGTAGCCATCTTCATCGCGACGGGCACCGTCACCACTGAAGTAGACGTTTTTAAAAGTGGAGAAGTAGGTCTGCTCGAAACGGTCATGATCGCCAAAGAGGGTGCGCGCCTGTCCTGGCCAGGACTCGGTGATCACCAGATTGCCTTCACAGGCACCTTCCTGGGGCTGACCTTCGTTATCCACCAGCGCCGGTTGCACGCCAAAGAAGGGTCGGGTGGCGGAACCTGCTTTCAGTTCGGTCGCACCCGGCAATGGCGTGATCATGAAGCCCCCGGTTTCGGTCTGCCACCAGGTATCCACTATCGGACAGCGGCTGTTGCCGATTTTTTTGTAGTACCACTCCCAGGCTTCCGGGTTAATGGGCTCACCGACCGATCCCATAATGCGCAGGCTGCTGCGATCGGTACCTTCAATGGCCTTGTCTCCTTCGGCCATCAGTGCACGGATGGCGGTGGGTGCGGTGTAGAGCAGGGTGACTTTATGTTTATCGACCACTTCCGCCATACGGCTCGGCGTTGGCCAGTTCGGCACCCCTTCAAACATCAGCGTGGTGGCACCGCACGCCAGCGGGCCATAAATCAGATAGCTGTGTCCTGTTACCCAGCCGACATCGGCGGTACACCAGTAAATGTCATCCTGATGATAATCAAAGACGAACTTAAAGGTGGTGGCGGCATAGACCAGATAACCGCCGGTGGTATGCAGCACGCCTTTGGGTTTGCCGGTAGAGCCAGAGGTATAAAGGATAAACAGCGGATCTTCCGCGCCAACTTCGGCTGCAGAGTGGTTGGTGCTGGCGTCCCGCATCAGGTCATGCCACCACCGATCTCGGCCTTCAACCCAGCCTACATCTTTGCCGGTGCGCTGGAACACCACCACGTTTTTCACGCTGGTGACATTCGGATTTTTTAACGCGTCATCGACATTTTTCTTCAGCGGAATACTGCGACCGGCGCGGATCCCTTCATCGGCGGTAATCACCAGCGAGGCGCTGGAGTCGACGATGCGGCCAGCGACCGCTTCCGGTGAAAAGCCGCCAAAGATCACGGAGTGAACGGCACCGATACGCGCACAGGCCAGCATCGCCACCGCCGCTTCCGGCACCATCGGCATGTAGATCGCCACCACGTCGCCTTTTTTCACTTCCAGCAACTCAAGCACATTGGCGAAGCGACAGACTTCAGCATGCAGCTGGCGGAAGGTCAGGGTTTTGCTTTCGCTGGCGTCGTCGCCTTCCCAGATAATCGCCGGGTGATCGCCGCGCGTGGCGAGATGACGGTCAAGGCAGTTTGCCGCCAGGTTGAGCGTGCCATCTTCGTACCAGCGAATGTTAATGTTACCTGGCGCAAACGAGCAATTTTTCACCTTGCTGTAAGGTTTAATCCAGTCAAGGATTTTGCCCTGTTCGCCCCAGAAACTGTCTGGATCGTCGACAGATTGCTGATACATCGCCTGGTACTGTTCAGCCGTAATCAGGGTGTTTGCTGCAATGTTCTCTGGAACGGGATGTTTATGTATTTGGCTCATGGCGGATCTCCTTGAAGATGTTAATGATATGTCAATCAATGGTTAATTGAAGCCTGCGCCATAGCTTTGTTTCTTTTTTGCGCCACAGATCACGAGATAAACTTCTTCGGGAGAAGCGTGAAGCCGTTCTGATATTTCCGGTTAACTCTCTGGCGGCGAGGGGGAATTAAGAAGCGGTGTCATCCGGGATTAGACTGGATAAAAAGCAAGCAAACGCGCCGGACGCGTTTTTAACCCACTCTGCATAGCTATGCGGAAATTCATCTAAGTATTACTTTTCATAACAGCAGGTTAGGGATTTTTACTTCCGGCAGCACTTTATGCTACTCAGGTGGCTAACTTTTAATCGGATTCGCCAGGGGTTGCATTTACCACAGTGAAAATGGTACTTATCTCGCCCCTGTTCTGCAGGTATCAACTCAGACCGCGTCTGAAAATGGGTATGGGAATCATCAGATTTTCATACGAGGCGCTGTTTCTAAACACCCTCTAATTTACCGGGCTTTTTGCTCACTCCCTGTGTGTATTGTCTTCTGCACCTTCGCAGTAGAGAGAAACGGGTTTTGACTGAGGAAATTACGCGTTATGAAAGGTTTTAAAATCAGCCTGGCCTGGCAGATTCTGACAGCCCTGGTGCTCGGCATCGTTGTAGGTGCTGTGTTGCATAATCAGCCAGACAATCGTGAATGGTTAGTCACCAACATTCTCAGTCCTGCAGGCGATATCTTTATTCATCTTATCAAGATGATTGTGGTACCGATTGTGATTTCATCCCTGATTGTCGGCATCGCTGGCGTGGGTGATGCAAAGAAGCTGGGACGCATCGGCGTCAAAACGATTCTCTACTTTGAAGTGATCACCACCATTGCCATTGTGGTCGGTATTACGCTGGCTAACGTATTTCAACCCGGCACCGGCATTGATATGTCAACGCTGGCAACGGTGGACATCTCTAAATATGAAGCGACAACGGCAGAGGTACAGGGCGGTCCGCACAGCCTGGTGACCACCATTCTGTCGCTGATCCCGCAGAATATTTTCGCCTCTATGGCGAAGGGCGACATGCTGCCGATTATCTTCTTCTCGGTGCTGTTTGGCTTAGGCCTGTCGTCACTGCCGTCAGAACAGCGCGATCCACTGGTGAACCTGTTCCGTGGTATCTCTGAAGCAATGTTTAAAGTGACGCACATGATCATGCGTTATGCGCCGGTCGGTGTGTTTGCGCTGATCGCGGTGACGATTGCTAACTTCGGTTTTGCCTCGCTGTGGCCGCTGGCTAAGCTGGTGCTGCTGGTTTATGCGGCGATTCTGTTCTTCGCCTTTGTGGTGCTGGGCGGGGTAGCGCGCTTCTGTAAGCTGCGCATTACCACGCTGATGCGTATCCTGAAAGATGAGCTGATTCTCTCTTACTCCACGTCCAGCTCGGAAACCGTGTTGCCTCGCATCATGGAGAAGATGGAAGCTTACGGCGCGCCGAAAGCGATCACCAGCTTCGTGGTGCCGACCGGTTATTCATTTAACCTGGATGGTTCAACGCTGTATCAGAGCATCGCGGCGATCTTTATTGCGCAGCTGTACGGCATTGACCTGTCGCTGACTGATGAGATTGTGCTGGTTCTGACGCTGATGGTGACCTCGAAAGGGATCGCTGGCGTGCCAGGCGTATCCTTCGTGGTGCTGCTGGCTACGCTGGGCAGCGTCGGCATTCCGCTGGAAGGTCTGGCGTTTATCGCCGGTGTTGACCGCATCATGGACATGGCGCGTACCGCGCTGAATGTGGTCGGTAACGCGCTGGCAGTGCTGGTGATTGCCCACTGGGAAAACCAGTTCGACGCCGAACAGGCGAAAGCGTATGAGCTGCAGCTGCGGACGCAGACGGCAAGCTGAGAACAGCGCTAACGTAAAAAAGGGCTCAACGAAAGTTGGGCCCTTTTTGTTTGTGCGGCTTAGTTCTTACCTGGTCAATAGAGCAGAAATGAAAGATCAGCCTTTGTGCCGTTCAGTCGGGCACAAAGGCAGGCTGCGTAAAGTCGGCATAAACCCGTCCCTGGGCCTCGGCCGCCGGTTACTCGCCTCATCCATGAGGCTCGCCCGCAAGCGGGCCAGCGCTTTACGTTGTTCAAAAACGCTCCAGGCGTTTTTGTCCATGCGGCGGATGCTTTACTCCGCTACTCATGTTTATTCGCCACACTTGTTCGAACAGCAGTAAAACAGCCCGAGGGAAGAAAAGGTTCACCTGAAGAGTAAAGCGTCCCACGCCAGGGACGGCGTGGGACGAGCGTCATGGATGACGAATGCGTCTTTACGATCAGGTGAACCTTTTCTGACCAGCTCCGATTTCCCAGCAACACTACTCACACACCCTGCGCCCAGGCCGGAATGCACAGCATTTAAACCCCGTATACCAGTCACCCTGCTTAAACTCAACGCTGTCCCGCCCACTCCCCGCAACATGATTCACCCCACATCCATTGAAAAAAGATCTCACTCAATGAATTAATCATTCGTTATGATGTTTGGTAATTTGAATAATTTATTCCTTAACGGAGCCCGCCATGAAACTCGACCTCAGCCAGATGATCACCGAAGGCCGCAACCCGGCCAGCCAGAACATTGATGAACTCTCTACCGAAGCGATGCTGCGCGTCATTAACGATGAAGATAAAATGGTGGCACTGGCGGTCGAGGCCATCGTGCCGCAGATCGCCTACGCCGTTGACGCCATCTGCGCTGCGTTTAAAGCTGGTGGGCGATTAATCTATTGCGGTGCGGGCACCTCCGGGCGGCTGGGCATCCTGGATGCCAGCGAATGCCCGCCTACCTTTGGTACGCCACGCGAACAGGTCATCGGCCTGATTGCCGGCGGTCATACCGCCATACTCCAGGCGGTGGAAAATGCCGAAGATAACCGGGAGCAGGGCGCGCAGGATCTGAAAGACATCCACTTCAGCCGCCACGATGTGCTGGTCGGTATCGCTGCCAGCGGCCGCACACCTTACGTGCTCGGTGCGCTGGCTTACGCCAACGAGCTTGGCGCAACCACCGTGTCGCTCACCTGTAATCCCGGCAGCGCCATGTCGCAGGTCGCTGCGATTGCGCTCACGCCAGTGGTCGGCCCGGAAGTGGTCACCGGCTCCTCACGGATGAAAGCGGGCACGGCACAAAAACTGGTGCTCAACATGCTCACCACAGGCTCGATGATCCGCAGCGGAAAAGTCTACGGCAACCTGATGGTTGATGTGGAAGCGACCAACCAGAAACTGGTGCAGCGCCAGGTCAACATCGTCATGCAGGCCACGGACTGTGATGACGCGACCGCCAGCGCTGCGCTTACCGCCTGCGGCGGACACTGTAAAACCGCGATCCTGATGGTGCTGGCTGACCTGGCCGCCGATGAGGCGAAAGCGCTGCTCAGTCAGCATCAGGGCTTTATCCGTCAGGCTCTGCAGGCAGCGGGAGCACGCTAATGGCGAAAATCACCGAAGCACTGTTGCGTGACATCCTGCAGGCGGTCGGTGGCGCGCAAAATATCGCGGCCTGTGGTCACTGCATGACGCGGCTCCGCCTGACGCTAAATCAGCCGGAACAGGCTGATCTGGCAGGATTAAAAAGCCTGCCGGGCGTGCTGGGCGTTATCGACAGCGAGGCGCAGTTACAGATTGTCCTGGGGCCAGGCAAAGCGCAAACCGCCGCCGAGGGGATGCAGAGCCTGCTGGCGCAGGGCGATACCGCGCTGGCACCGCGGGGTGAAACAGCCGATCTTAGCCAGCGGGCGGCGCAGCAAAAGCAGCAGCTAAAGGCAAAACAGACCAGCGGCGTGCATCAGTTCCTGTCGCGCTTCGCGACTATTTTCACCCCGCTGATTCCGGGTTTTATCGGCGCGGGGCTGCTGCTGGGCTTTGCCACGCTGATTGAACAGAGCCTCCACCTTAATGCGCCCGGCGACCATGCGCCCTGGCTGCTGCACACCGTGGCGTACATGAAAGTGTTCGGCAAAGGACTGTTCACCTTTCTCAGCATCCTGATTGGCTATAACGCGCAAAAAGCCTTTGGCGGCAGCGGCGTCAATGGTGCCATCATCGCTTCACTGTTTGTGCTCGGCTATGTGCCCACCGCCACCACCGGCTACTACAGCGGCATGGAGAGCTTCTTTGGCCTGACGATCGACCCGCGCGGCAACATTATTGGCGTGCTGATGGCGGCGATTATCGGGGCGTGGATTGAGAAACAGCTGCGCAAAATCATTCCCGACAACCTCGATATGATCCTGACTTCACTGTTTACGCTGGTGATTACCGGGGCCATCACCTATCTGCTGATCATGCCGCTGGGCGGTGAACTGTTCAAAGGAATGTCGTGGCTGTTTATCCACCTCAATAACAACCCCTTTGGCTGTGCGCTGCTGGCCGGGCTATTCCTGATCGCGGTGATGTTCGGCATCCATCAGGGCTTTATTCCGGTCTACTTTGCGCTGATGGAAACGCAGGGTTTTAACTCGCTGTTTCCGATTCTGGCGATGGCGGGCGCAGGACAGGTCGGTGCATCCCTGGCGCTGTGGTGCAAAGCAGAAAAAGGGGCGCTACTGCGGGCGCAGATCAAAGGTGCCATTGTGCCCGGCCTGCTGGGCGTCGGAGAACCACTGATCTACGGCGTCACGCTGCCGCGCCTCAAGCCGTTTATTACTGCCTGCGGTGGCGGGGCGCTGGGCGGGTTCTTTATCGGGCTGGTAGCGTGGCTTGGTCTGCCGGTGGGGATGAACACGGTATTCGGACCGTCCGGGCTGGTCACGCTGCCGCTGATGACCTCCAGCCAGGGGATCTTCGCGGGTATGGCGGTCTACCTGGCCGGACTGATGGTGGCCTGGACCGGCGGATTCCTGCTCACCTGGTGGTTTGGCACCCGGAATGTCGACCTCAGCTGAGCGCCTGCCGGAATTCTGAAATCCGGCTAACGGATAAATAATCACCTGAAAATGTGAAATCTGCCGCAAAGCGGCTTTTTTCGCGGCGGAAATTTAACTGAAACGTTAAAGAGAGTAAGGAAGCATGCCGAAAACATAAAAAAAGGTAATCGTTATTTCTCAGCCCACCGTTTTCACGCTGACACGCAGACTGTCACGTGAAGGCGGTCGGGTCTTCAAGGATTTTTGATGCGTAACAACCAGCCTGTCTCTCAGCGTGAATATCAGTTTGACGATCATGCGACACTCATGTCGACCACCGATCCCAACAGCCACATCACCTACGCCAACGACGCGTTTATCGAAGCAAGTGGATTCACTGCTGACGAGATTAACGGCCAGCCGCATAACATGGTGCGTCACCCCGATATGCCACCAGAAGCGTTTGCCGACATGTGGGCGACGCTGAAACAGGGCGAGCCCTGGACTGCACTGGTTAAGAACCGCCGTAAAAATGGCGATCACTACTGGGTGCGGGCCAACGCTATTCCGGTGGTGCGCAACGGTAAAGTGCAGGGCTATATGTCAGTACGCACCAAACCCACGGCAGAGGAAGTCCGTCAGACCGAAGCGCTCTATCAGGATTTTCGTGAAGGCCGCGCCAGAGGGCGACGTTTTCACAAAGGCCTGTTGGTTCGCAGCGGCTGGCGTCGTCCCGCCTCCATTCTGAAAACGCTGCCCCTGCGCTGGCGGATCCGCAGTACGCTGCTGGCGTTACTGCCCCTCTCAGTGGCAGGTGTCTGGGCGCTGGGTATGACGCACGCAGCACTGGCCGGCTTTACCGCAGGCATGGCGGCGCTACTCACACTGAGCAGTCTGTGGCTGGAACAGCAGATTTCACGGCCTATCGAGCGGATGTGCAAACAGGCGCTGAGCGTGGCGACCGGTGCGAGTCACAAGGTCGAGCAGATGGATCGCGTTGATGAGGTCGGCGTCACGCTGCGCGCTATCGGTCAGCTCGGATTGATGTTCCGCTGGCTGGTGGATGATGTCAGCGGTCAGGCGATCAATGTGTTAAGCGCCAGCGACGCCATTGCCCGCAGCAATAACGAACTGAGTCGTCGCACCGAGCAGGCCGCGGCCAACGTACAGCAGACCGCAGCCACCATGAACGAAATGACCGCCACGGTGAAGAGCAATACTGAAACGGCGAACGAGGTGAATACCCTGTCAGCTGACACCAGTCAGGCAGCCAGTAAAGGCGGTGAGGTAATGACCGAGATGATGGGTATGATGGGCGAAATTGCTGACAGTTCAAAGCGGATTGCCAATATTACCAGCGTTATTGACGGCATTGCTTTTCAGACCAATATTCTGGCGCTGAACGCCGCAGTAGAAGCGGCACGGGCCGGTGAGCAGGGCAAAGGCTTTGCGGTGGTGGCAGGCGAAGTTCGTAGCCTCGCACAGCGCAGCGCCAAAGCCGCCAGCGAAATCAAAATGCTGGTCGAAACCAGTGCCAGCCGCGTTCAGTCGGGCAATGAGCACGCCAGCGCGGCGGGCCGGACGATGCAGGATATCGTGTCACAGGTACAGAATGTGACTGCCCTGATCGCTCAGATCAGCGCCGCCACGGCCGAACAGGCGACCGCGCTCAGCGAAGTCAGTTCAGCGGTGGAAGATCTTGATGACATCACCCATCAGAACGCCGCCCGCGTAACAGAAAGCGCCGAGGCTTCAGGTCGCATGACCCATCAGGCTAACCGGCTGGTGGAAGCGATCAGCGTGTTTCGTTAAGAGATCCGATTACGAGGCCAGCGCCTGCGTGCCGTCGCGTCCGGCACGCAGCGCGCCTGGCGACTGCCCGACAATCCGCTTGAAGGCGCGACTGAACGCCGCAATCGAGCCGTAGCCGAGATGATAAGCGACGGCTTCCACCGCTTCGCCATTGTTTACAATCCGTTGCACCGCCAGCCGCATCCGCAATTCGGTCAGATATCGCAGCGGCGTCATGCCGGTAGCCGTGAGAAAACGTCCGGCGAACACCGAACGCGAACAGCCTGCTACGCTGGCGAGTCGCGCCACCGTCCAGTTTTCGCCCGGCTCCCGATGCATCGCGGCAATCGCCTGGCTCAGACGCGGATCGCGCATCGCCTGCACCAGCCCGCTACTCTGGCCGCAGCCGTTCTCTACCCAGCCGCGAACTATCAGCGCGGCAACCACATCAGCCAGACGCGACAGAATCCCGGCAAATCCCGCCTGGCGGGTCCGCGATTCCCGCTCCATCGCCGCCAGAATAGGCTGAATCTCCGGGTACTGCGACAGCAGCGTACTCACCAGCATCACATCCGGCATGGTGTTGATCAGCGGTTGCATGCCGCCAAGCTCAAACGCCATGCAGGCGCTGAACAGCAGCACGCTGTGCTCGTCATCACAGGCATCTTCCGGTGCGGCAATCGCACAGACGCTGTCGCAAATCGGCTTACTCGCCATGTTCTTAATACACTGGCAGTCCGCCTCCTCACTGGAGATCAGGCTGTGCGGCTTACCGTGCGGCACCAGCAGCGCATCACCGCTGTTGAGCTGAAACACCTCACCGGAGGCGCCGCGTACCAGCAGTGAACCGCGCCCGACAAAGTGAAACTGCGCCCGCCCCGGCGCGTGCTCATAATGCAGCCCGAACGGCGCGCTTACCGCGATACGCTGATAGTTCACGCCATACAGACGCATTCCCATCAGCAGCTCACTGGTCAGATCTCCATAGTGGCTCATACGATTCCAGACGAATTATCAAAAATGAAGGTGTAAGCATCATAGATCGTCCTGACGCTCCACTCTATGCTCTCACTCACTTTTTTATCTTCCGGAGAAGCAGCATGAGTCTGACAACCGAAGTGGCTGATGAGGTTTCCTCGCCGCCCCGTCCCGCCTGGGGCGCGGTGTTTGCTATGGCGTTTGGGGTGTTCAGCCTGATTACCGCCGAATTTTTACCCGTGAGTCTGCTGACGCCAATGGCCCACAGCCTGGGCGTTTCAGAAGGGCAGGCGGGACAGACCGTTACTATTACCGCGCTGGTGGCGCTGTTTACCAGTCTGGTTACCGGCAGCGTCACGCGGCGCATCGATCGCCGCATCGTTATGCTGGTGTTTTCGCTATTGCTGATTGCCTCGGCGCTGATGGTGGCGTTTGCGGCTGACCTGACGGTGATCCTGCTGGCGCGGGTGCTGCTGGGGATGGCCATTGGCGGCTTCTGGACGCTCTCAACGGCCATCACCATGCGTCTGGTACCCACCGATCAGGTACCGCGTGCGCTCTCTATTGTCTTCAGCGGGATCTCGCTGGCGACGATTATCGCCACGCCACTTGGCAGCTATCTCGGTGGACTGGTGGGCTGGCGCAACATCTTTATGCTGACCGCCGGACTGGGTGCGGTGGCGCTGCTGTGGCAGTTCTTTACCCTGCCCGCCATGCCAGCAGAGAACAAAGCCCGCAATGGCGGCGTGCTGGCGCTCCTGCGTATCGGCGTGATGCGCTGGGGCATGCTGGCGGTGATCATGATGTTTACCGGCCACTTCGCTTTCTTCACCTATCTGCGTCCATTCCTGGAAGGCGTTGCACACCTCAACCTTAATCAGCTGTCGCTGGCGCTGCTCGCCTTTGGCGTGGCGAACTTCTTTGGTACCTCGCTGGCGGGTTTTCTGGTCACCCGCAGCGTATCGCTGACGCTGAGCGGGATGGCGCTGTTAATGAGCGTCACTGCGCTGATGCTGGTGAGCTTTGGCGATGTCAGCTGGATGGTAGGCGCAGGCGTGGCAATCTGGGGCATGGCATTTGGTTCGATGCCAACCGGCTGGTCAACCTGGATTTCGCGCGCGGTGCCGGATGACGCGGAATCAGGCGGCGGGTTACTGGTCGCCACCATTCAGCTGGCGATTACCGTCGGCGCGGCTGCGGGCGGCTGGATGTTTGACCTGCGCGGAGCAGGCGGCGTGTTCGTTGCCAGTGGCGTGCTGATGTTGCTGGCTGCACTGACTATCTTCACGCGGGTGCGGCATCACGGTTAATCTTCTGAGGGCAGCGCATTATGCTGCCTTTTTTTATGGTAGTGGGTTATTAACCTTTTGAGCGATAACTGTGCGATACGTGCTTTTTATGTTCAGTTTTACTGAAAGAGTTAAGCAAAACCCTCCGCTTTTTACTGATCAATTTCCGGACTAATATATCTATCAACAAGGCAGCACGCCTTACCTGATAAAAATTAACCGAGGAATTGACCATGAAATCTATCAAAACTTTTGCAGCTGTTATCGCGCTTTCTGTTCTGCCATTCGCCAGCTTCGCGCAATCTGTGACCGCCATCGACTCTACGCTGGATGGTGCAGAAGCGAAAATTGCTGCACAGGCGCAGGAAGCTGGTGCTTCATATAAAATCACTGAAGCTTACACCAACAACGGCGTTCACATGACCGCTGAGCTGCTGAAATAAAACGCTTTACCCTCTTGTGCTGACAGGACGCCTCCGGGCGTCCTGGCTTCGTTTCTCCGCGAATAATCCTGTCCCTTTCCTTCATAAATAATTATCATTCTCAAAAAAACGTAAATCAGCCTGTGCGTCAGGCCTTTCTGGTTGCAATGTCGGGCTTTCTTATCACTGCGTCTGCAGTGGATTAACTCTGGAGAAGTTATGAAAGCGATTACCATTACGCGCCGGACTCTGCGTCCGCTGTTACTGGCTACGGCCCTGTTCTCTGCCTCAGGATGGCTGGCAGCGCAGGCGGCGGATCTTAATCAGTCCGTGGGTAAAGGTGTTTATGAACTGGCGGTCAGCCCGAAAGACAACGCGCTGTTCGTGGCGACAGCGCAGAACAGCAGCGGTAACGGCGGTACGGTTTTCCGTCTCGACCCGTCTACGCTGGCGGTACAGCAGGCAATCAACACTGAGCTGAAATCCTTTGGTGCGGCAATCAATCCCCAAACCAACGTGCTTTATATTGGTAATACCGTAAACGGTTCGGTCACCGCTATCGATGCCAGTAGCAGTAAGGTACTGAATACGCTGGTGCTGGATAGCCGTCCGCGCAGTGAGACCGTGCGTCCGCTGCAGCCGCGCCAGGTGGCGGTGGATGTGAAAACTAACCGGGTGTATATCACCGGACTGGGACCGCAGAGCGTGGTCTGGGTGGTGGATGGCAGCACGATGAAGCTTGTCAGCACCATTCCGAATACCGGCAAAATGGGCACCGGTCTGGCTGTGGATGCCGATGCGCAAAAGGTCTACGTCACCAATGCGGATGGCGAACTGGTTACGATTAATGCGCGTACAAATGCGGTTGAGAAGAAGCAGAAGATTGACGGTAATAAAGCGCACTTCTTCCTGAACCTTGCGCTGGATACGCGTGGTCAGCGCGCTTTCCTGACCGATTCAAAGCAGGCGCAGGTGCTGGTTGTGGATCTGCGTAATCAGCAGATAATTCAGCGGATTGATGTGCCTGAATCGCTGGCGGTGTTGTTCAATGCGCAGCGTGATGAGCTTTATGTTACCCATCGCAAAGCCGGTGAAGTCAGCATCATCGACGCCAGCAGCTATAAGGTGAAGCGCACGGTAAAAACCCCGGCATTGCCTAACAGTCTGGCGCTCTCGGCGGATGGTAAGGTGCTGTACGTCAGCGTAAAACAGCCCGGCTCGCGCAAGGAACCGCCCAAAAATCCTGATAGCGTGATGCGTATTGTACTGTAAGTGATTCCTCTTCCTCTCCAGCCAGAGAGGAAGAGTCTTCCCCTAAACCACTAAACCACTAAACCACTAAACCACTAAACCACTAAACCACTAAACCACTAAACCACTAAACCACTAAACCTCTTCCGATGCCTCGCGCATCATCTCATCATGCGGCACATCATCCAGGATCTGTTCAAAGCTGCGCAGACGTTTGTAGATCGACATCAGCTCGATCAGCGTTGACCAGGAGGCGATCAGATACTGGAACGAACCGCGCACCTGATCAAACACGTTGGTGATCTGGTTGAGTAAGCCCAGCGTGATGGTGCCTGCCACAATCGACGGGAATAGCAGGAACAGACCAAACACGTTATCGACCTGCAGATAGAGAATGCGGGTGATGTTGAAGTAGAGATAGTGGAAGTAGAGACGAAAGTAGTTAACCCGCACCCGACTGAACAACTCCTGCACTGTCTGTGGCTGTGCACGATCGGCATTGTCTTCGCCGTAGACCAGCTCTTTACGGTATGCAGCTTCAACCCGCTGATTACGGAACTCCAGACCCGGTAGCTTAATCCCGACCAGCGCCAGCAAGCCGGTGCCGAACACAGACCAGAGCACCGCTGCAATCACCAGCGCGTAAGGGATATTGCCGAGGATCGGGATATCTTTCACGTGATGTGACAGCGCCACCAGCACCGGTAAAAACGCCACCAGCGTCATAATCGCCTGAATAAAACTAACACCCCAGTTTTCCAGCGTAGTTGTAAACCGCATGGTGTCTTCCTGCACACGCTGTGCGGCACCTTCCACATGACGCAGACGCTGCCAGTTATGCATGTAGTAGTTATTCATGGCGGTACGCCAGCGGAAAACCCAGTGGCTGATAAAGAAGGAGTTGAGAACGCCAATCACCACCGCGATTAATGCGATGCCGAGAAAAGAGATAACCTCATGGTAAAACTCTGCAATCTGCACCGATCCCGCTTTGGTCAGGGCTTTCTGAATCAGGTCATAGAACGGACCATACCAGGCATTAATGGCCACGCCCACCTGCACACCAAACCAGGTGACAAAGATAATCAGCGCGGAACCCCATACTGACCAGCGTTGCCACGGATGCGCATCAATCAGCCGCCAGGCCAGGGCAAAAGTGGCTACCATGATCCAGTAATAGAGATAAAACCAGATCTGACTCGCGGCGATAAAACGTGCCGCTGTGGTCGGTAAAGGTTGTTTCATTGCCGTTTCAAAAGTTGGCCACATGCCGGGCAGATGCGCGGCAAAGCCGAACCAGGCAAAAATCGCTACTAAGCTCCAGACAGCCGCAGAGCTGAAAAACAGCGCTGGCCGCGGAAAAAAAGACTTAAACATAGGCACTCCGCTGTTGTGTGTTGCCTGTTATAACGTTTTTGGCGGGTCGCTGTCTGTAGTCTGTTGTTTCTGCTCATGACAGGACGGTGATAGATGTTAATGAAATTGTGCGGTTTTGTTTCGTGGAACTAAATCTTTGTGAATGGCAGTGTTACAATATGGTGCTTTGTTACCGGTAACAAAAATCTGTCACCCTGAATTTGCTTATAAAAACCATTACAACGCAACCCTCTACTTTTTCATACCGCTCACGATAGCGGGAATGAGGCAATGTCATGTCAGAACAAAAAAAGGGTCATTCACGCAGGGATTTTTTGCTGAAGACTATTACCCTGGCGCCTGCAATGGCGGTAGGTTCCACAGCGATGGGCGCGCTCTCCCTGCCGCTCGCTGCGCAGGCGGCTGAAACCCCGGCGGGTCCACAGCAGGCGCGTGACTACCAGCCAGCCTGGTTTACCGCCGAAGAGTTTGCCTTTATTACTGCCGCCGTAGCTCGCCTGATCCCCAGCGATGAACGCGGGCCGGGTGCGCTGGAAGCCGGCGTGCCGGAGTTTATTGATCGTCAGATGAATACACCGTATGCCACGGGTTCAAACTGGTATATGCAGGGACCGTTTAATCCCGATCTGCCGAAAGAGCTGGGCTATCAGCTGCCGCTGGTACCCCAGCAGATCTACCGGCTCGGTCTGGCCGATGCCGACAGTTACAGCAAGCAGCAGCACGGCAAGGTTTTCGCCCAGCTCAGTGGCGAGCAGCAGGATGCCCTGTTGCAGGCGATGGAGAGTGGCAGCGCGGAATTCAGTCAGCTGCCATCAAAAGTCTTCTTCAGCTTCCTGCTGCAGAACACCCGCGAAGGCTTCTTCAGCGATCCCATCCACGGCGGAAATCAGGGCATGGTCGGCTGGAAGCTGATCAACTTCCCTGGCGCACGCGCCGACTTTATGGACTGGGTAGAGCGCGGCGAACGATATCCGTTCCCGTCAGTGTCGATTCGCGGGGAGAGAAGCTAAGTATGGCTAACGAAATGAAAAAAGTGGATGCAGTGATTGTCGGCTTCGGCTGGGCAGGCGCAATTATGGCGAAAGAGCTGACCGAAGCGGGCCTTAACGTGCTGGCGCTGGAGCGCGGACCGCATCGCGACACCTATCCTGATGGCTCTTATCCGCAGTCCATTGATGAGCTGACCTATAACATCCGCAAAAAGCTGTTCCAGGATCTGTCGAAAAGCACCGTGACCATTCGTCATGACGCTTCGCAGACGGCCGTTCCCTATCGTCAGCTGGCGGCGTTTCTGCCCGGCACCGGTACTGGCGGCGCGGGCCTGCACTGGTCCGGCGTCCATTTCCGTGTCGATCCGGTTGAACTGCGGATGCGCAGCCATTACGAAGAGCGCTACGGCAAGAACTTCATCCCGGAAGGCATGACGATTCAGGATTTTGGCGTCAGCTACGATGAGCTGGAGCCGTTTTTCGACAAAGCAGAAAAAGTCTTTGGCACCTCCGGCAGCGCCTGGAGCATCAAGGGGAAAGTGGTCGGCAAAGATAAAGGCGGCAACCCGTTTGCGCCGGATCGCTCCGATAACTTCCCGCTGCCCGCGCAGAAGCGCACCTATTCGTCACAGCTGTTTGCTCAGGCGGCCGAGTCGGTTGGTTATCACCCTTACGATCTGCCGTCCGCCAATACTTCGGGTCCTTACACCAACACCTATGGCGCGCAGATGGGGCCGTGCAATTTCTGCGGTTACTGCAGCGGCTACGCCTGCTACATGTATTCCAAAGCCTCGCCAAACGTCAACATCCTGCCTGCGCTGCGTCAGGAGCCGAAGTTTGAGCTGCGCAACAATTCTTATGTACTGCGGGTCAATCTCAGCGATGACAAAACGCGCGCAACTGGCGTGACCTATGTGGATGGTCAGGGTCGTGAGCAGGTTCAGCCTGCTGATCTGGTGATCCTTTCCGCTTTCCAGTTCCACAATGTTCACCTGATGCTGCTGTCAGGCATTGGTAAACCGTACAACCCGATCACCAATGAAGGCACCGTAGGCCGCAACTTCGCCTATCAGAACCTCTCTACGCTCAAGGCGCTGTTTGATAAGAACACCACTACCAATCCGTTTATCGGCGCGGGTGGTGCAGGCGTAGCGGTTGATGATTTCAACGCGGATAACTTCGATCACGGGCCGCTGGGCTTTGTCGGCGGTTCGCCATTCTGGGTTAACCAGGCGGGCACTAAACCGATCTCTGGCCTGCCGGTGCCAGCGGGTACCCCTAACTGGGGCAGCAAATGGAAAGCGGCGGTGGCGGATACCTACACCCACCATCTGTCGATGGATGCGCACGGTGCACACCAGTCCTATCGCGCCAACTACCTTGATCTCGATCCCAACTACAAAGATGCCTATGGACAGCCGCTGCTGCGCATGACCTTTGACTGGCAGGATAACGACATCAAAATGGCGCAGTTTATGGTCGGCAAGATGCGCAATATCGCGGAAGCAATGAATCCGAAGATGATCATCGGTGGCGCGAAAAAGCCGGGCACCCATTTTGACTCGACGGTGTATCAGACCACCCACATCAGTGGCGGGGCGATCATGGGCGACGATCCTAAAACCAGTGCGGTGAACCGTTATCTGCAAAGCTGGGACGTGCCAAATGTGTTTGTACCGGGCGCATCCGCCTTCCCGCAGGGACTGGGTTATAACCCGACCGGCATGGTGGCGGCGCTGACCTACTGGTCAGCCAAAGCGATTCGCGAACACTACCTGAAAAACCCCGGTCCACTGGTGCAGGCATAAGGAGATGGCGATGAAAAATGGCATTCTGGCTCTGATTCTCGGCTCCCTGTCGTTCGCCGCCCTGGCGGATAACAGCCAGGACGATCTGGTTAAACGGGGTGAATATCTGGCGCGTGCCGGTGACTGTGTGGCCTGCCACACCAGCAAAGGCGGCGCGGCGTTTGCCGGTGGTCTGCCGATGGCGACACCGATTGGCACCATCTACTCCACCAACATCACGCCCGATCGCGACACCGGCATTGGCGAATACAGCTACGACGACTTCCAGAAAGCGGTGCGTCACGGCGTGGCGAAGAACGGCGATACGCTCTATCCGGCAATGCCATTCCCCTCCTACGCGGTGGTCAGCGATGAGGACATGAAGGCGCTTTACGCCTACTTTATGCATGGCGTTGCGCCGGTTGGACAGCCAAACCGGGAGAGCGACATTCCCTGGCCGCTGTCAATGCGCTGGCCGCTGGCGATCTGGCGCGGCATTTTTGCGCCCGATGTAAAAGCCTTCCAGCCTGCAGCGCAGGAAGATCCGGTACTGGCGCGTGGTCGTTATCTGGTTGAAGGACTGGGTCACTGCGGGGCCTGTCACACGCCGCGTAGCATTACCATGCAGGAGAAGGCGCTGACCAACGAGGAGGGCAGCGACTATCTGGCGGGCAGCAGCGCACCCATTGATGGCTGGACCGCCAGCAACCTGCGCGGCGACAACCGTGACGGGCTGGGTCGCTGGAGCGAAGAGGACCTGCGTCAGTTCCTGCGTTATGGCCGCAACGATCAGACCGCCGCTTTCGGTGGTATGACCGACGTGGTAGAACACAGTCTGCAGCACCTTAGCGAGGCCGATATCACGGCTATTGCACGCTATCTGAAGTCGCTGGGCGCAAAAGACCCGCATCAGGCAGCGTTCAGCGTGGATGATGCCACGGCAAAAGCGCTGTGGCGTGGCGATGACAGCCAGACCGGTGCGGCGACCTACGTCGACAGCTGTGCGGCGTGCCATAAGACCGATGGCAGCGGCTATAAACGCTTCTACCCGGCGCTGCGCGGTAATCCGGTCGTCATGGCGGATGATCCGACCTCGCTGATCCACATTGTGCTGGTGGGCGGACAGTTGCCTGGCGTGAATGGTGCGCCGTCGACCATTACCATGCCGGCATTCGGCTGGCGCCTCAACGATCAGCAGGTGGCGGACGTGGTGAACTTCGTGCGCAACAGCTGGGGCAACAAGGCGTCGGAGCAGGTCAGCGCGAAACAGGTGGCTGAGCTACGTAAAGATGAAAAAGATCGGCTGGGCAGTGCAGATATCCGGGTACTGGAAGGCAAGTAACCGGCAGTAAAAAAGGCCGTCATCATCAGGATGACGGCCTCTTCTTTTAAATATTCTCCAGATCGATTCCGCGCGTTTTCGGCCCGTAAATTCCCACCGACAGCATTACCATCACCATGCTCAGCACGATAAAGGTAATCACGCCTGGCGTTCCGGCATACTGCAATATCACCCCGATCAGGATGCTGCTGAAGACTGTAGAAAGGCGGCTGAAGGAGTAGCAAAAACCGACTGCCCGCGCCCGAATATGGGTGGGGAAGATCTCGGTCTGATAGGCGTGGAAGCTGAAGGTCAGCCATGCATTTGACCAGGTGATCAGGAAGCCGCACATAATCAGCAATACCGGCTGCGTCTGGAAGGCAAAGAGCGTACCGAACACCACCGTCATCAGCGACGACAGGACGATTTGCCACTTATTCTCCATTTTGTCAGCGTAGCGGCTACAGATTAGCGATCCCAGCGGATAGGCCAGCGTGATGAAGAAGGCGTAGAGCAGGCTATGCGTCACCGTGGCACCGCGGCCTGACAGCAGTGCAGGCAGCCAGTTACCAAAGCCGAAAAAGCCAATCGCCTGGAAGAAGTTCATCACCACCAGCATCAGGGTGCGCTTACGGTAAGCGGGTGACCAGATCTCACTGAAACGCCCCTGTTTTGGCAACTGTGCCGCCGCATCATCGGCTGAAAATGCGGGTCCGGCCGGGATGCCACAGCGCTGCTCCATCGCGGACAACACCTGATGCGCCGCCTGATGACGCCCCTGCTGCGCCAGCCAGCGTGCTGATTCCGGCAGGTTCCTGCGTACCAGCCAGATCACCAGCGAACAGACCGCGCCCGCGATCACCACCCAGCGCCAGCCTTCCAGGCTGAGCAGCGTTTGCGGAATCAGCCACCACGACATCAGCGCCACGGCAGGCACCGACAAAAACTGCACGAAAAAGGAGAAGGCAAAAGCGCGGCTGCGCAGATGGCTCGGCACCCATTCCGACAGATAAGTATCAATGGTCACCAGTTCGACACCCAGCCCGATCCCCACCAGGAAGCGAAACAGAATAATCATCTCCGCACTCTGCTGAAACGCCATCAGCAGCGAAAACAGTCCATACCAGAGCAGCGCGCACATAAAGGTCAGGCGGCGGCCAAAGCGGTCAGCATAGGGTGCCAGCAGGCTGGCACCGAAAAACAGACCGAGAAAGGTGGCCGAGGCGAACGCGGCCTGATCGGAGAAGCCCAGTACACCCGCCGCGCCGGTGTGAAATACGCCCGCCGATAGCAGGCCGGTGCTGATATAACCGGTTTCAAACAGATCATAAAGCTCAAAAAAACCGCCCAGCGCCAGTAGCGTGATAAAGCGCCATAATCCGGCAGAGGAGGGCAGCGCATCAACGCGTGCGGCTAAGCTGTTACGGGCCGCCGATGAAGCGTGCATCGGCGGCAGTCTGGTGGAAGTGGTGGTCATATCAGCGTGAACCTCAGGCAGTGTGGATACGACTCGCAGCCGGTCAGAGGCTTATTAAAATAGTTAACCGTTAGCAAGCGAAGAAATAGCAGGATAATCAATTCATCCGCCGTTGCCGAGAGCGTCGTTGCTGACGATTTAGCAATGTACGTTGCAGGTTTTGCCATCCATGGCACGGCGCCTTAAGGCAGTTTCGGCCAGACGCCTGGCCCGATTGGCAGACCCAGCAGATACCACACCATCAGCAGCGCTATCCAGCTGATAAAGAACACCAGCGGATAGGGGAAGATCAGCACGTAATAAGTGCCGAGCTGCGCATCCTTCTGGTAACGCTGCAAAAAGGCCAGGAACAGCGGCAGAAACGGCGACATCGGTGCCAGCGGCAGCACGGCGGAGTCGGCGATGCGAAAAATCATCTGGGCAAAGGCGGGATGGAAGCCAAGCAGCATAAACATCGGCACGAAGACCGGGGCGAGAATCGACCAGATTGCTGAGCCGCTGGCAATAAACATGCAGAGAAACGCCGACAGGAACATCAACCCCAGAAACGCGGGCGCACCGCTGACGCCTGCGCTTTCCAGCACGTCGGTCAGCCCGATTGCCATGAACTTGCCCATGTTGCTCCAGTTAAAGAACGCCACGAACTGCGACAGCGGAAACACCATCACGATAAAGCCCGCCATGCCCTTCATCGGATCGACCAGCAACTGCGGGATATCATCCGGACGGCGGATCTGTCGGGTGACCACACCGTAAGCAATGGCGACCACAAAGAAGAACAGAATGATGATCGGTACGATGCCCTGAATAAAGGGGGAGGGGATAATGGCGCCGGTAGCGGGGTTGCGCAGCGGCGCATGTTCCGGCACCACCAGCAACGCCATTACGGCGATAAACAGTAATGCGGCGATCCCGGCGGCCCGCAGGCCGCGGTTCTCCAGCGGCGTCAGTGCCGCCAGCTTCTCACCATTGCCCTGCCACTCTGGCAGGCGCGGCTCGACAAATTTGTCGGTCAGCAGCGCACCCACAATCGTCAGTACAATCACCGAGGTAGCCATAAAGAACCAGTTATCGATGACGCTGACGTGCACTGTGTCGCTGACCGCTTTAGCCGCCTCGGTGCTGATCCCCGAGAGCAGCACATCGGTGGTGACAATCAGCAGGTTGGCGGTAAAGCCAGAAGCCACACCGGCAATCGCGGCCAGCAGGCCCGCCACCGGATGACGCCCTACCGCCAGGAAGATCAGCGCCCCCAATGGCGGCATCACTACCAGCGCGGCATCCGAGGAGATATGGCTGAAGAAGGCGATAAACAGCACCATGTAGCTGGCATAGCGGCGGCTGACGCGCGATGCCATCTTTACCATCAGCGACTGTAACAGGCCGACCTTTTCTGCCAGTCCGGCACCAATCACCAGCGCCAGAATCGATCCCAGTGGGGTAAAGCTGCTGAAGTTCTTAATGATATTGGGCAGTATCCACTGAATGCCTGCGACACTCAGCAGGTTGTTCACCCGGACAATTTCGCCGTTGCTGGGGTTTTTTACCGCCAGGTCCAGCGCGCTGATAACGGCGGTTGCCACCATCAGAACAACAATCAAATAGACAAACAGTAAAAAAGGGTTGGGCACTTTATTGCCCACGCGCTCGATCCAGCTGAAAAGCCGGCCAGGGCTGCGGTTCCCGGAGGTTGCTTCCATGGTATTGGTTCTCGTCTTGTGTTCCCTTATCGGCGGAGGTCCGGCCTGGCGCCGGTCGTGGTAGACGACAGACGGTGAGTTCAGTTCCGGCTCCGCTGAATCAGGGAAGTGTTTGCAATATTTTTATAATGGTCCGCGTCAGAGACACGGCCGTTGGCTCATTCGGCCAGTTTTGTGGGTGTGATCCCCGCCGGGATCGGACAGATATAAGGCTGCGCGGCGCGTACTCGATCAAACTCGGCCCGGCAGCCAGCCAGCGCCTGCGGATCCGTTAACAGCGTTAACACCGTGGCCGCCATCACTTTGCCCGCCAGAAACATCCCCTTATGCCCGATACTGGTGCGGCCCTGCGCCACCAGTTGCCAGGTGTGCAGCGGTGTACCGAAGGTAAAGCAGGGCGCAAAGCACTGTGCGGTCGGCGTCACCCAGCTGACATCGCCGACATCGGTGGAGCCGTAGAGCAGCTCGCGCGTGACCGCATAGGGCGCGACCTCATCCATAAACAGTTTATCGCCCAGCTGTTCAGCCCAGGTATGACCGGCTTCGCCACCGGTGCGGGCGGCATTGAGCCGGGCATTGCGCAGATCGTCATCGGTCAGGGTGGCACGCAGTTCAGCCGCAAACGCGCGTTCTTCGTCGCTGTAACCGGGCAAACCAAACTGATGCAAATAACGCTCCATCACCGCTTCCAGCGCGCGATTAGGCACGTAGTCAGAACAGGCTTTGTCAAAACGCACGGTCAGCGTGGTGTCGGTCATCAGCGCTGCGCCCCTGGCGATATTGATCACTCTCTCATAGATCGCCTGCGCCTGAGGCAGTTCCGGGGCACGAATCAGGTAGAGCACCTCCGCATCGGCCTGCACCACATTCGGCGAGACGCCGCCGCTGTTGGTGATGGCGTAATGCAGACGCGCTTCCTGTACGATATGCTCGCGCAGGAAGTTGGCGCCGGTGTTCATCAGCGTGACGGCATCCAGTGCGCTGCGGCCCAGATGGGGTGAGTTGGCGGCGTGAGCGGCGACGCCTTTGAAGCTGAAGGCCGCCTGAATATTGGCAAGCGTGCGCAGATTAAACATCCCGCTGAAACCTTCCGGATGCCAGGTCACGGCGGCGTCAACGTCGTCAAACAGCCCCTCGCGCACCATAAAGGTTTTGCCCGAGCCGCCCTCTTCGCCAGGACAGCCATAAAAGCGAACCGTACCGCCCATATGATGCTGCTCCATCCAGGCTTTCACGGCGCAGGCTGCAGCAACCCCTGCCGTGCCAAGCAGGTTGTGGCCGCAGCCATGTCCGTTGCCGTTAGCTTCCAGCGGTTGTGGCCGGGCGCAGCCCGACTGCTGGCTCAGACCGGCCAGCGCATCAAACTCACCCATGATAGCAATCACCGGCTTACCGCTGCCCATGCTGGCGATAAAGGCCGTGTCGATGCCCCCCACGCCGTGTTCCACTGTAAATCCTTCTCTTTCCAGCGCACCGGCCAGCAGAGCAGAGGAACGGGTTTCGGCGAAGCGCGTTTCCGGCGTGTCCCAGATGGCGTCGCTGAGCGTGCTGAAGCGGAGCTGATGGCGATCGATATAATCGGCAATAAACGCTTCCATCATCGTGAGCCCCCAAACTGCGCCTGGTTCAGCACCAGCGTTGCCAGCAGCGTGATGGCGTCTGGCATGACCCGCTCGTCAAAGTCGAATTTCGCATTGTGGTGACCCGCCGCCAGCGCACAGCCGAAAATAACGTAAGAGGCCTGGCCGCCGCGCTGTTTTACGCGCTCCATCATGTAGGTCGCATCTTCCGAACCTGCTGCCTGCGCTTTACGATCGACCACCGAGTCGAAAAGGCCGAGTGCATCTGCCTGCTGGTGGATGAAATCAACCCACGGCTGTGTAGGCGTACAGCTGCGCGCGGCACCCATCAGTGAAATCTGCTGCTCAACGCCATACATCGCTGCCGCACCGGCAATCACCCGCAGCGCCTGCTGATAAATATCGTCGTTAACCTGATTGGTCACGCCACGGGTTTCGACTTTCAGCAGGGCGCAGTCGGCCACTACGTTGCGGCCGGTTCCCGCCTGCAGCACGCCCACGTTAACCCGCGCCACACCGCCGCTGTGCTGGGTTAAACCATGCAGCGCCAGCGTCGCCTGTGCCGCGGCCAGCAGAGCATTGCGACCCTCTTCAGGGCGACCGCCCGCATGGGCACCGACGCCGGTAAAGTGAACATCCAGCTTGGTGGTAGCCAGGAAGCTGTCGCTGCCGCACACCACTTCACCTGCCGGCACGCCGGTACCGATGTGAATCGCAGTGAAGCGCTCAACGTCATCGACCACGCCCGCGGCGACCATCGCTTTCGCGCCGCGCACACCCTCTTCGGCGGGCTGGAAGATCAGTTTAATCGTACCGCTGAGCTGATCTTTCATCGCCATCAGCACTGCGGCGAGGCCCAGGCCAATGGTGGTATGGCCGTCGTGCCCGCAGGCATGCATCATGCCCGCGTTACAGGAAGCAAATCCTTCACGCTGCGGCAGATGATCGGTGGCCTGGCTTTCGTTGAGATCCAGTGCATCCATATCGACGCGGAAGCCCATCACCGGGCCGGGACGGCCGGTATCGAGTGTTGCCACGATGCCGCAGAATCCGCCAGAGAAGTGGCTGATCCACTGCGGCAGTGCGCCCTGCTGCAGCGCACGGGCTTCCTGCTGCTTCAGCACGGCGTCGTCGGGCAAGCCCATCCGCGCATCGGCATCGATCACTTCACGGCCCAGCTTCAGTTGATAACCGAGCTTATGCAGTTCTTCAGCGACTAACGTCGCGGTACGGAACTCCAGCCAGCCTGATTCGGCGTAGTGATGGAAGTCGCGACGCCACTGTTGCAGCTGTGGCAGCAGGGCATTGACGTGGTCTGAAAGGGGGGGCATCGGCTCTTTCCTCGTTGTTGATTTTTTATGCACTGCGTTGAATCTACACAATGGTACTGGGTGGCATAAGATGCGAATATCTTGTGACTGATAAACAACGGTTATCGCAAAACTATGTCTGCCAATCTCAAACTTCATCAGCTGCGCGCCTTCACTGACGTAGCACGACAGGGCAGTATCCGGGCGGCAAGCCGGCTGTCCGGGCTGTCGCAACCGGCGTTAACCAAAGCGATTCAGGAACTGGAGCGAGAGCTGGGCGCAAAGCTGTTTATCCGCCGTCAGCAGGGCGTGGTACTGACCGATATCGGTGATAACTTTTTTCGCCATGCCAGCCTGGTGCTGGCTGAGCTGCGGGTCGCAGAAGAGGATATCCAGCAGCGGCTGGGACTGGGTGGCGGTCAGGTGAACATCGGCGTGGGGGGCAGCGTGGCGCGCACCATCATGCCGCAGGTGATAAACCAGTTTCATCGCGAATACCCGCTGGTTAAGGTTCGCATCGTCGAGGGCCAGCTGGTGTCGATGGTGCATGAACTGCGTCAGGGGGCGCTCGATTTCACCATCAACACCTACGATCAGAGTCATCTCGATCAGGAGCTGATGTATGAGCGGGTGATGGAGCGCGAGTATAGAGTGGTGGTGCGTAAAGGCCACCCGCTGGAAAAGGCCCGTTCTCTGGCGGCGTTACAGCAGGCGGACTGGACGATGCCAACGCCAAAAGGGAGTTACTACCGCCTGCTGCACGATTTGTTTGGCGAGCGCGGTATGGCACCCAAAATCGTGGTGACCTGTGAAACCTTTATGGCCTGCACCAGCCTGGTCGCGCAAAGCGATTTCATCAGTATTCTGTCGGTCGACGTGATTGACGATCCCATTCTGGGGCGGTCGCTGGTGGCGCTGACGCTCGACGAGCCCCTGCCGAAAGCCATCTTCTATCTGATCCAGCGCAAAGACACCGCGCTGACGCCGATGAGCAGTTATATGGCGCAACTCTTCCGGCGTTATTGCCAGTAAATTCAGGGAGTAAAGTCGATCGTCTACACTATAGGGGTACTGTAAAAAATCCACCCGACAAATAGAGGTTACGATGCAAGTCAGTCCTTATCTGTTTCTCTATGGCCGTTGTGAAGAGGCTATCGACTTTTACCTGCAGGCGACCGGGGGAGAGCTGCTCTCTAAAATGAAATTTGGTGATATGCCGGATCAGGGTGAGCAGGTAGGCGATCAGTCTGCTGCGCCGCAGCCGCCAGAAAAGATCATGCATGCGCAACTGCGTATCGGTGACGGTGAGCTGATGTTGAGCGATGGTAATACCGAGAAGCCGCCCGCGTCTGAACATGCCGGTTATGCAGTCAGCCTTTCAACTACTGATGTCGAAAAGGGTAAAGCCTGGTTTGAGAAACTATCGGCAGGCGGCAAGGTCACAACGGAGTGGCAGGAGACGTTCTGGTCGAACGGATTCGCGATGTTTATCGATAAGTTCAACATTCCATGGCGCATCAACGTTGAGAAGCCACAGGAATAACCGAAGGTAAGATGCAGGACTGAGTTGCTAAAACTGCCTCTCAAAAGCTGGCCTGGAGAGACAACGCTCCAGGCCTGATCTCCTGCGTGACGGGCGGTTTTTTCAGCCGCCCGTTATCTTTATCAGAAGTTGTAACCCGCCACCAGGTAGTAACCCCAGCCCGTCGATTTCACTTCAAACGGGCCTTTGCCGAAGTTCAGCTCCTGACCATCCGCCCACTGTCCGCCGTTGTGGAAGTAACGCGCCACCGCAGAGAAGTGCCAGTGATCGTAACCCAGTGACAGAATGTGGCTGGAGGCGATGGAGTTGCTGGTGCGTGATGAACCGCCTTTCTCGTTGAGATCGGAACCCCAGTCGAAGTTGGTGAAGCCCACATAGCCCAGATTACCGCCCCACAGCGTGGTGATAGGCACGAAGTATTTCACCTTGAAGCGATAGCCATCCCAGCTGTTTTCGTTCGCCGCGCCGTAGTTTTCCCACTGATATTTGGCGTAGACGTTCAGCGACAGGCCGACATCGCTGTGCGTATCGATATCGGTGCCCAGCCCCATATACCAGGTGTTCTGGCGGTTATCGCTATTGCGGCCCATATCGTAGATGTAGTTGTTAGCGAAATACCATTCTTTGAACGGACCAAAGGCCAGGCTGGTGCCGGTCAGTTTATCGATAGAGAAGCGCGGTTCAATCTCCATAAACATCGGTGAACCGTGGTCGAATACGCCGTTGGCATTGCTGTTGCCGACGCCGAAGAAGTTAGGTACGTCGAGATAGCCGTAGAAATCGAACCAGTCTTTCTTCGCAAACGCTTCATATTCCAGATAAACATCGTTGTTAAACTGCGGTCCGAAACGCGTATGGTAGCTGCCTACCACGTTAACGCTCTGATGCCACCAATCCGAGAGATACTGCGGATCGCTTTCAGAGGCCTGCGCAGCACCACTCAATGAACATGCCAGCACGGCACCTGCTATCAACGTTTTATATTTCATTATTATCAGCCACATGCTTTTGACCGCCGCACAGCAGACGCAGTCAGAGAGAAATCGGTCCCTTGATGGGAATGAGGGTTTCACAGCAAATAACAGCCCGTTCTTCAGCCCGCGTAGCGTGCCTGTAACAGATCGATAGAAAATAGATTTTGCTCACGTTTGTCAAAAAGTGTTGCATTACAATTCAGCTAAAATGTGATGCACTTCACAATAACGGCGTGGATCGAACGGAACCAGGCAACCGTTTACGTTGTCTGGTTCGTGATCAAACAGGCGGGATCAGGGAAGAGTGACGCGAACCTGCAAACCACAAATTGCACCCTGTGGAGTCAGGCAATTGGAAAGGGCGACGTGAATCTGATGTTTCTGTGCGACGTTGCGCACAATCGATAATCCCAGCCCGCTGCCCTGGGCTTTAACGTCTGGCGAACGGGTAAAACGGTCGAACGCACGTTCGATAAAGGATTCCGGCATGCCCGGTCCGTTATCAACAATATCGACCACCGTTTTGCCCGCGACCCGATGCAGCAGCACATCGACCAGGCTGCCTTCCGGCGTGTGCAACATAGCGTTACCAATCAGGTTGTCGAACAGGCTGCGCAATTCGGAACGGCTGGCCTGCAGGCGATACTGCGTGGAGCCATTAAAGCCGATATCGATGCCGCGCTTATCCGCCACCACCATCAACTGCTCAATGCTCTCTTTTAGCAGATCTTCAAGTTCGATATGCTCCACGCTGGACACCACGCTCTGGTCATCCTGACGTGAGACATTGAGTAACTGCGTGACCAGGTGACGGGTACGCGTGACGCCCGCTTCCAACTGGCTGAACTGACGGCTCGCTTCACCCGGCTGAATATGCTGACGCAGGTTTTCCAGCTGTAACGTCACCGCTGTTACCGGCGTACGCAGCTCATGCGCGGCATCTTCCAGGAACTGACGCTGCGACGACCAGGCGTCACGCAGCTTACTCAGCAGCGAGTTGTAAGCGGCTACCAGCGGCAGGATCTCATCCGGTAAGCCTTCCGGTGAGACATTGTGTGGATGATGGGTTTCCTGCGCCGCAATCTGACGCGAAGCGACCTGCAGATCGCGGGTGATCTTGCGCACCACCAGCCAGATCACCAGCAGCGACAGCGGCATCATCAGGATCATCGGAATGATCGCCGACAGCGCCCGCTTGACCATTGAGGCCTTCATGTAGCTGAGGTTGTGCATCACCTGAATCGTTTTGATCTCGCTGCCAGGCATGCCGGGCCGGGAAAAAATACGCCATTCACAGTCGTCGCACTGACCCACATGCACATCGTGATAACCGCGCTGGTTTTGCAGCGGGGCCTGCAACTCCGGCCATGAACTGGCCCGCAGCTGGCCCTGATCGTCCCAGAGCTGAACTACAAAGGCGCTCTTTGCTTTGTCAGGTGCAATAAGCATCGGCATCAGGGCGGGCATCTGTTTATTGGTGGACCAGGCATCAGCGATTTTTGCCAGCTGATCGTCCTTCATGGTACCGACCATATCGCCGTAACAGCTGAAGAAATACCAGGTGACGCCGCCGATCATCAGCAGATGAATAATCAGCAGGGTAGAGAGAAGTTTATTGCGCAGTGAGCGCATAAAGCGGAAAGGTTTCATATCGCCGGAACCCGCCAGCCCAGTCCGCGTACATTACGGATCACGTCGTTATCGAGTTTGCGACGCATGCCGTGGATCAGGACATCCACCGCGTTGCTGCTGACTTCATCGCCCCAGCCGTAGATGCGGTTTTCCAGTTGCTCGCGCGACAGAATAGCGCCCGGCCGCTCCAGCAGCGCGTAGAGCAGGGCATATTCCCGCGCCGTCAGCTGCTCGCGCTGGCCTTTGTAGAGCACCTCGCGGGTCATCATGTCCAGCTGCACATCGCCGCTGCCAAGCACCGAGTCTGCCGCGCCGTGGCTGCGCCGGGTAATGGCGCGCATCCGGGCCATCACTTCCTGGAGATCGAACGGTTTAAGCAGGTAGTCGTCCGCGCCGCTGTCGAGTCCCTGAATACGCTGCGCCACCGTGTCGCGTGCGGTAAGAATCAGGACCGGCGTGGCGTCGCCGCGCCCGCGCGCCCGGCGCAGAACCTGCAGACCGTCATCGCGCGGTAAGCCGAGATCAAGCAGTACACAGCTGTAGCCGCCTTCGCTCCAGGCATTCTGGGCATAGACGCCATCGCGCACCCAATCTACTGACCAGCCCGCGCCCTGCAGTGCCTGTTGCAGGTTCGCGCCGATCATTTCATCATCTTCAACCAGTAACACGCGCATGGCTGATCTCCTTTATAAAGATGAGAGAGAGTTTATCCATCAATTGTTAGGCCAGAATTATCCTTCCGCCGTCATACTTCGCACTGTGGCGGCGTTGGCTGCTTTTGCTCACCCCAGTCACTGACCAATGTCAGCTCCTGGGGATTCGCGCCTTTGCCGCCTTGCCACAGCACGAATTATTTTGACGGACAATCGTCATAGCTTGCTCTGAAATGGCTATTATCGCCCCATTCCCGCCGTTGCTAATTCTGCGCTAATTTTCTGCTAATTAAGGGATAAATTTTAGCGGGTAGAGTGGCTCCACTGCACATCAGCATCAACAGGAGGAACCATGAATCAGCGCGAGTTTATTCGGAGTTTGCTGGACTGGATTGAGAACAACTTAGGACACGATCTGCATCTGGATGAGGTGGCACGCCGCTCGGGCTATTCGCGCTGGCATCTGCAACGCCTGTTTCGCCAGCACACCGGCTTTTCACTGGCAGAATATATCCGCCAGCGCCGCTTAACCGAGTCTGCACTCAGTCTGCTAAGCAGCAACGAAGCGATACTGCAGGTGGCGATGAACTACGGCTTCGATACCCAGCAGGCCTATACCCGCACCTTTAAAAACTACTTTATGATGACGCCGGGCCAGTTGCGCCGTCAGCGTCGCGTTGAGCCGGATCGGCTGCTGTTTCCTCTGGCGATGGCCAGCTGATGCCTGTTAAGACCTTCCCGTCACCGCATACAGACGGGAAGGTCGGCCCGCGCTCAGCGCCGCTCTCCTCCTGAACTTTGCCTCGTCTTTTTTTGCCCGCCCGCCACAGTGACCCCGCCCTGACGTGTTAGTTTGTTGCCTGCCCCTTTTACTGTCGGAGTCGGGAACATGGAAAACGGCGAGAATTTAACCGCCATGTTGGTGTTTGCACGGGTCGTGGAATTGCAGAGTTTCAGTGAGGCAGCACGGGCACTTGGCCTGTCCAGATCCCATGTCAGCCGGGAAATTGCCCGTCTGGAGCTGCGGCTCGGTATCCGGCTGCTACAGCGTACCACCCGGCGGCTGGCACTGACTGAGCTGGGCCAGGCTTATTATCCCTACTGTGTGCGGATGCTGGCTGAAGTGCAGCGCGCCGAGGCGTTTGTGCAGCAGGTGCATCAGCAGCCCACTGGGCATGTCAGGCTGCAGGCGCCCGTCACGTTCGGCTGCCAGTGCGTGGTTCCCGTTCTCAATCATTTCCTGCGCCGCCATCTGCATATTAACGTCGATCTCGATCTGACCGATCGCAATCACGATCGGCTGGACGATCAGGTTGATCTGGCGATTGTGATCCGATCCTGCTCGCCGCAGCAGGGCAATTTCCGGGTACTGAGCGATATCGAGTGGGGGCTTTATGCCGCGCCGGCTTATCTGGCGCAGCGACCCGTAATCACCCATCCTGAAATGCTGCCGCGCCATGACCTGCTGCTATTTCACGGTCCGGCGCACACCGCTGCGCTGCCATTCCGCCGTGATAAACAGCGGCTGGCACTGGACGTGCGCAGCCGCTTTCGCGCCAATAACAGTATGGCGCTGCTCAATGCCGCACTGGCAGGCAGCGGTATCGCTTATCTTCCGTCCTATATGGCGCAGGAGGCGGTGGCGCGCGGCGATATCCGGCAACTGCTGCCGGAGTGGCAGATGGATCGCCTGCAAAGCTATCTGCTGCTGCACAATACGCCTGAACCGGCGTCGCCGGTGACACTGCTGTGCGATGCCCTGATTACGGCGCTGAATCCGGGCTGATTGTTGCCTGCTGACAACAATCAGCGCCACAGAGTAACTATTACGCCACGACTGTTGTTACTCTGCGACTCCGGTTAGCCTGTATCCCTGATCATTCAACGGATATCATCATGCAACAGTCACCCGAAACGGCAGAGTTTCAGTACTGGAGACGCAACTTAGCAGTCTGCGTCGTTGGCTCTTTTACCACCATTGTGGCGATGACGCTGCTGCTGCCGTTTCTGCCACTCTATGTGCAGCAACTCGGCGTTGAGCAACCCGCCGCTATCGCCCGCTGGTCGGGGCTGGCCTATGGCGCGACCTTTTTCAGCGCCGCGCTGACTGCGCCGCTGTGGGGCAGGCTGGCTGACCGTTATGGTCGTAAGCTGATGCTGATTCGGGCCAGTCTGGGGATGGCAATTGCGATGTCGCTGATCGGCATGGCGACCGCGCCCTGGCAGCTGGTGGCGCTGCGGCTGCTGGCCGGACTGCTGGGTGGCTACGCATCGGGATCGACCATTTTGGTGGCAGCGCAGACGCCAAAAGCGCAGACCGGCTGGGCGCTGGGCGTATTGTCTTCCGGCATTATGGCGGGCAATGTGGTCGGGCCGCTGCTGGGTGGAGTGTTACCGCCGCTGATCGGCATCCGTCAGACGTTCTGGCTGACCGGCGCGGTAATCTTTCTTGCCTTCCTCGCCACCACCTTTTTACTCAAAGAGCAGCCGCGTGCTGCTGCGAGGTCGCGTGCCAGCCAGCAAGCGCAGTCCGCAGACGAGCCGGTGAATCACACCCTGGTGAGGCTGATGTGGCTCTCCGGCATGTTGCTGATCTTCGCCAGCATGTCGATTGAGCCGATCATCACGCTCTACGTGGGCGAGTTCGTGCAGGGCGATCATCAAATCACGATGATCGCCGGACTGGTGATGTCTGCGGCGGCGCTGGGTACGGTGCTGGCGGCACCCCGGCTGGGTCGTCTGGCCGATCGGGTAGGGCACTGGCGGGTTCTGACCGGCGGCCTACTGGTCAGTGGGCTGCTGCTGATTCCGCAGGCGTTTATTACCGCGGCCTGGCAACTGGTGGTGCTGCGTTTTCTGATGGGGATGGCGCTGGGCGGATTGATGCCGTGCATTACAGCGATTATCCGCCATAACGTGCCCGGTTCCCAGGTCGGACGGATGCTGGGATATTCAACCTCGGCGCAGTATATCGGTCAGGTCAGCGGCCCGCTGTTTGGTGGGCTGGTGGGTGGGACATTCGGGATGCGGCCAGTGTTTCTGGCGACCTGCGTGGTGATGCTGTTTTGCGCCTGGCTCAACTGGCGCGGGATGCGTAAATAACGCGATCAAAAAAGGCGGACCGGAGTCCGCCTTAGTTTATTCACAGCGTCGTGAATTACTTCTGGTCTGGCAGGGCGTAGGCAATCACATAATCGCCCAGCTTAGTACCAAACGAACCGTGCCCACCTGCTGCGATGACAACGTACTGCTTGCCATTCACTTCATAGGTCATTGGGGTCGCCTGGCCGCCTGCTGGCAGACGGGCCTGCCATAACAGCTCACCGGTATCGGTGCTGAACGCACGCAGGTAGTTATCTGCTGTCGCACCAATGAAGAACACCTTACCGGCAGTGGTGATAGGACCACCCAGCATCGGCATACCCATTTTGAACGGCAACGGAACCGGTGCGCTATCGCGAACGGTACCGATACGCTGTTTCCACACCACGTCGTTGGTCTTCAGATCCACCGCGGAGATGTAACCCCAGGCAGGCTGTTTACATGGCAGACCAAACGGTGACAGGAATGGATTTAGCTCGACGCCATACGGCACGCCATACTGTGGCTGAATACCGGTTTCCGTACCTGAACCACCCTCTGCGCCTTTCGGCGGCTCAATCGGGTTGCCCGGGCCACGTGGAACCAGCTTCGAGACAAACGGCAGCGCCATTGGGTTAGCAATCGCAATCTGACGATGTGGATCGACGGCAATACCGCCCCATTCGAACATACCGAGGTTACCCGGGAACACCAGCGTACCCTGCTCAGAAGGCGGGGTGAACGGACCTTCATAGCGCAGGCGCTTGAAGATTACGCGGCACACCAGCTGGTCAAACATCGTTGCGCCCCACATATCCTTGTCCGTCAGGTTCTGCTTCGGACGGAAGGTCAGCTCAGAGTAGGGCTGAGTAGCGGCAACGTGATCGCCTTTGGCAGCACCCTGTGGTACTGGCGTTTCTGGCGCAGGTACCACTGGCTTGCCGGTGCGGCGATCCAGGACAAAGATGTTGCCGGTTTTCGCTGGCGCATAAACCACCGGTACGGTGTTGCCATCTTTATCGGTGATGTCAGCCAGCGTTGGCTGCGACGGCAGATCCATATCCCACAGGTCGTGATGCACGGTCTGATAAGACCAGACCAGCTTACCGGTGGTGGCGTTCAGAGCCAGCACGCTGCTCGCATAACGCTCCTGCTCTGGTGTGCGGTTACCGCCCCAGATATCCGGTGTAGTCACACCCATTGGCAGATAAACGGTATCCAGTTTCGGATCGTACACTGCCGGTGCCCATGAGTTCGGTGAATTCATGGTAAAGGTGTGTTCATCAGCCGGAATGGCATTCGGGTCTTTCGCGCCTGGATCAAACACCCACAGCAGTTTGCCGGTATTCACATCAAAACCACGAATCACGCCTGACGGCTCGCTGGTTGAGAAGTTATCGGTAACCGCACCCGCCATGACGATGGTGGTGTTAGTAATGATCGGTGGCGAGGTCGGCTCATACATACCCGCAGTCGTGACAGGCTGTTTGTGCTGCAGATCCAGCTCGCCGTTGACGCCAAATGACGAGCAGCGTTCGCCGGTCTCTGCATCCAGGGCAAACAGGCGACCATCGTTGACAGGCAGATAGATACGACGTGAGCAAAGCGCAGGCTGCGTGTTTGCCGCATCGGCGGCTGCCGGCACTTCGTGATAAGAAACACCACGACAGGTCACATGCTGGAAGGTTGGGTTAACCTTCATGCCCGGATCGAATTTCCACTTCTGCTTACCGGTGGCCGCATCCAGAGCAAACAGGATCTGGTGTGGCGAACAGAGGTAAAGCGTGTCGCGGATTTTAATCGGGGTAACTTCGTCGGTGATTTCACCCGGATCGTTAGGGGTTTTCATGTCGCCCGTCTGGAACTGCCAGGCAACCTGCAACTCTTTCACGTTCTGGTGATTGATCTGCTTCAGCGGCGAGAAACGGGTTCCCTGCTGATCGCGCGCATAAGCGGGCCAGTCAGCATCCGGGATGTTGCTCAGCGGCGCAGCCTGCGGGGCGTTGTCAGCGGTTTCTGGCACTGAACCGTTTATCACCTGCGGGTCGTTAAACACCGCATAGGCCAGCACGATAGCACTGGCAACCAGCGCCACAGCCATCGTACCCAGCGCGGCTTTACTGCCTGCGTTAACACTGCGATAAACAAACGGCAGGATCAGCCAGACACCAAAGATCACCAGCACATCGGTGCGCGGTGCCAGTGCCCAGAAGTCCGTACCCACTTCCCATACACCCCAGATCAGGGTGGCGATTAGCAGCAGCGCATAGAGAACCAGCGCGGTGCTTTTACGACGGGAAAGCAGATAAGCGGTGATAAGCATCACCACACCGCCGAAAACGTAATACCAGGAACCACCAATGGCGGCTAACCAGCCACCGCCAATCAGCATAAACGCGCCCGTCAGCGCTGCGAACAGCACTGTCAGAAAACGAATTACGCCAAATGATGAGGAGTTTTTCCCCATAATATCGACCTCGTTTCGTTACCATAAAACACACGAAAACAACCAGATAGGTTGCTTCCAGTTATCAAGTACAAATGATTAAGGGTGTTCTTGAGTATCTCTTCCGCTAAGACAGACGATCCCTTTGTGTTAAATGTTATAGCAAAATCAGATCGAGGTTTGATTTTTTTAGCTTAAAGCGCTTAACAAATGCAGTAATGCGACATTTTATGAGGGATTAAAGGACGTTAAGCGCACCGCCGTGTGCCCTTAACGCCGGAAGGCAGGATTTGTGAATCAGCAGCTAATAAGATCGCCGTCCGAGCGTTGCTGTTGCCAGCCGCTGATATTTATCTCAGCAAACTGCTCAGCCGTTAAAGTCGGCGTATGACTTCGCACGATGACCTCTGCTCCTTTTTCACGAAATGTCGCCATAAAAAAGGGAAAGGTAAATTTTTCATAATTGTCATTAAAGAACGCTTCGTTTAAAACAATTCCTGAAAAAGGAAAGGATTCCAGCAGTCGCCAGTCTGCTCCCGGCGGCGCAAAATCATAAAGCCAGAAATCAAATTTCTTAGTTAATTCAAGCAGTGGCGCATAATGTGCCACTAAACTGGAATAATTGATTCCAATCCGGATACGCCCATTCTGTAAATGTGAATAAGCGTCCGGTACAGCCATCATTCCCCGTAATCGCATATCATCGATCGGAATAATCATTAATGCTGCTTCAGTGGCAATTTGATTGTGTAATGAAATAATGTTGTTTGTATTAAGTGTATTTCTGCTTTCCTGGTTTTGCTGAAGATAAGGCACGCTATAGCAAATGCCAGAGACATTACGCTTAACGTGATGGATAGGTTCAGTAACATAGGGGTTATATAAACTGTTTTTCATTATCTCTATGAAATGCAATAAAAAAGGATTTGTTGATAATTAATCATATAAAAAGTCGCATTTTTTTAAACGCGTGAATAAATATAGATCATCTGCTTAATCCAAATCATCCTTTTGTTGCCTGAGAAAGTAAATAAACCCATTAGCAAAGAGATGATAATTCCTTTGGCGTCTGATGATGTGCTGGAATATATTCAATAGCCGGGACCAATAGGCTGGTAATAGTCAGGAGAGGTCGGACGTGCCTGTGCCAGACGGGTATGCCTTTTGTTGGGCAGAGAGACAGGGCTGGAGCCGCAGCCATTCAGGTCTCATCCGGTCTGTTAATTTAACATCATCAATCACCACACCAATAACACCGCGCAACGATGCGGGCTTCCTCACCTGATTTGGGATAAGACATGGGATTTATGGCATCAACAGCGGAAGAGTCGCTGTGGCGACATCGGACATTTGTGGCGTTCTGGCTGGCGCGTACCTGCTCATCATTTGGTTTTCAGATGTTCTCGGTAGCGATCAGCTGGCAGATCTATGCGCTGACCAACAGCGCAATGGCGTTAGGGATGATTGGCCTGATGCAGTTTCTGCCGTCGGTATTGCTGGCGCTACCTGCAGGTCATCTTGCGGATCAATATGACCGGCGGCGCATTGTGCTGCTGGGGCAACTGGTGGAATTTGCTGCACTGGTGGCATTAGTGGTGCTTACCTTATTCCATACCGCCGATAAGACCGCGCTGTGGGGGCTGGTGTTTATGATTGCGGTGGCGAAGGCGCTGGAGTGGCCCGCGATGTCCTCAATGTTGCCGTCGCTGGTGCCGCCCTCGATTCTGGCACGCGCGATGGCGATGAACTCGGTAGGGGGCCAGGCGGCGGTGATTGTCGGGCCGACGATAGGCGGCTTGCTGTATGTTGCCGGGCCGCATGTTGTGTATGGCGTTTCCGGGCTGTTTTATCTGATTTCGCTGACGCTGGTGAGTCTGCTGCGTTATGAGCGTCCGGTGCAGACCCGTCTGCCGATGAATATGAAGAATCTGTTTGCCGGGGTTCACTTTATCCGTGAGCGCAAAGATGTCCTTGGAGTGATTTCGCTCGATCTGTTTGCGGTGCTGCTTGGTGGCGCAACGGCGCTGCTGCCGATTTTTGCCAAAGATATTCTGCATACCGGGCCGTGGGGGTTAGGGATGCTGCGCGGTGCGCCCTCGGTAGGCGCATTACTGGTGGGCATCTGGCTGAGCCGTCACAAGCTGGACAAGCATGTCGGGATGATTATGTTTGGCTCGGTGGCGGGATTTGGCGTGGCCACGCTGGTATTCGCGCTGTCCACGCAGCTGTGGCTGTCGCTGATTGCGCTCTGTGCGCTGGGCGGCTTTGATATGGTAAGTATGGTGATTCGGGGTGCGCTGGTGCAGCTGGATACGCCGGATGCCATGCGCGGACGGGTGAATGCGGTTAACGCAATTTTTATCAATACGTCAAATCAGCTGGGCGAGTTTGAGTCGGGATTGCTGGCAGCCTGGATGGGGGCGGCACCCGCGGCAGCGATTGGCGGCATCGGTACACTGATTGTGGTGGCGTTGTGGATGAAGCTGTTTCCGCATCTTCGGCGGCGTCAGAAGCTGGAGAATGAGGTGGATCCGGTTTAGAGCTGGTTAGAGGTATGCAGCGGTCATGGGCCACTGAGCAGGCTCAGGGAGTATACGCCTTTCGCAAAGACGCAAAAGACGCCATCCCTGGCAGGCTCAGCGCGGCCCATCCCTGGCCCGCGATGCTTTGCTGCAGGCGTATGCTCCCATCGCTTTAAGTGCGTAAGTTGCCTTGGGCTGAGGAGTGGTTTGTTAGGGCTGGTTGTGGAGAGCAGGTCTGGATCGGATACAGGCCTATATCCCAATCGCTTTAAGAATGTAAGTTGCCTCAGGCTGGGGAGAAGGGAAAAGACGTTGGTTGAGAGTTGGGCAGAGTTATTAAGATGGCGCTCAACATCAATAATGTCACTGGCCCGAAGGCCAGTAGAGGAAGTTACCAGTCATACTGCCATTCAAAACCCGGAGTCAGAGGGGGAGTCTGACCCGCAGGCTGGGACCATCAGGCCCCGGTTTTTCCCAGGTTGGCGTCAAATGTTAGCCAGCTTTCACGCATGTCCACTACGCTGCGGGTTTTGCGCGCCTCATCGATTTTTATGGCGGTGAGGCCCGCTTCCAGCGCGTCCACAACTGAAACTTTCAGCGGTGTTCCCTGTTTAATATGTTTAACGATCTCTTCTGCCATCAGGGCATCTGCACCGTAGTGACCATCATAAGCATTGCCGCTGTAAGCGGTGTCGACCTCTTTCTCACCGCTGCGCGCGTTGTGAACGCGGAAGTAGTTTCGCACGAAGTCGCCTTCCGCCATGCCGTCCGTGCCCATGACGCAGAAACGGCGGAACTCATCCGGAACGTTGAGGTTGGCATGGAAAGCAAGTGTCGCGCCGCCTTCGTACTCAATCAGGGCAGTCTGGTAGTCTACAATATCGGCGTCGCTGTCGAAGACCGCATCGGTGCTCGACCAGCCGCTAGGTTTCTCGTGATAGAGCGCTGATTCAGCGGTGATCGCCCCCTGCGGCGCATGCGCCGGGGTAAAAGATTTGCGGCCACCAAAGCTGGCGACGCGGATCGGACGCTCCTGCAACAGGCCCTGATAGAGATCGATGTCGTGGCAGCACTTTTCCAGAATGTAAGGACCGGCATACTTCTCCAGACGTCGCCAGTCGCGCTGGAAAAAGGCGCCGTGATAAGGCTTGATATGTTCTGTCGCCTCAATCGAGGTGATTTCACCTAATTGCCCGGCATCGCGTGCCGCCAGCAGATCGTGATAGAGCGGGGAGTAGCGCAGCACCAGGCCAACCAGAATGCGTGCCTCGCCATACTGGCGCACCAGCTTCGCCATCTCCATGGTCTGCTCTTCATTGATCACTACCGGCTTTTCGGTAAATACGGTGTAGCCCGCCGCCAGCGCCTGACCTACATGCTCCAGATGCAGGAAGTTGGGGGAGCCAACCAGCACCACATCCATGCCGCCGTGTTCCAGCAGCGCGTCGATGGACGCAAAGGCCTGGCCGGGCGCGATACCAAAGCTGTGCAGATTAGGCAGTCCGGCTGGGGCCGGATCGTAATAACCCACTACCGAGAAGGCGTCGTCGGCTTTGCTGAACTCTTTGATCACGTGGGACAGACGAAAGCCGAGACCGATAATGCCTACTTTCATGTTAAACCCCTGCTCCTGAAATCGGATAATGCATAGCCCGCCTGCGATCGGGCGCGCCTGTTGATAATCTGACCACCAACTTATTACGATGGAAAAACTAATGTCAATAACACGCTGCGCGTTTTGCGGCGTACTTTTTGTTATCTCAATGTAAAATAAACAAAAAGTGTCGATATATTTTTGCCATATTTATTTGTTATTGCGATTTAAGTTTTTTTATCCTATCGTTCGCTCATTATGGCTATAACCCAAAATCGGGAAGGAAGCGCGTGCAACCACACTATCTTCTTGGCATTGATGGCGGCGGTACACAGTGTCGCGCGCGGTTAACCGACCTGCAGGGCCGCGTGCTGGCGGAAGCTACCGGCGGGCCTGCCAACGTCTGGTCAGACTATGATGCGGCGCTGACCTGCGTCGGACAGCTGATTGACCGGGTATTGTCACTGGCGGGATTAGCGCCGGAGGCGCTGGCGCAGACCGCGCTGGTGGCCGGATTAGCGGGTGCCAATGTCGCTTCGGTGCAGGCGCGGCTCGCCAGCTGGCAGCCTGCCTGCGCGGCGTTACAGGTGGTCAGTGATGTGGAAATCGCCTGTGCGGGCGCGCATGCTGGCGCTCCTGGCGCCGTCTTTATCATCGGCACCGGCAGTCAGGGCGCGGCCTGGGATGGCGAACGCTTTACGCTGCTTGGCGGCTGGGGCTTTGCCCTGTCCGATCAGGGATCGGGCGCGGAGCTGGGCCGCCGTGCGCTGCGTCTGGCGCTGCTGGCCCATGAGTTCATTATTACGCCGACCGCCTTTTCCCGGCAGCTGATGGCACAGTTCGGTGACAGCCCGGAAACGATGCTGCTCTGGACGCGTTCAGCGACGCCTGCCGACTGGGCGCGCGTGGTGCCACAGATTTTCGCAGCCGCCGACGCGGGCGATCGCCACGCACAGGATCTGCTGCATCAGACCGCCGCCGATATCGGCCTGATGGTGCGCCGTCTGATTGCGCTGAGCAGCGGACGGGTGGCGCTGATGGGTGGCCTGGCGACGCCAATACAGCGCTGGCTGGACGACGATATTCAGGTCCGGCTCGTGACGCCACAGGGCGATGCCCTGAGCGGGGCGCTGATACTGGCGCAGCAGCTGACCTCTGTCCGATTACCGATCTGAAACTGGCTGAGCCTTCTCAGCCAGATAACCCGAGGAATTTATGACCGCTCCCAACGTAACCGCGCGTATTCTGCGGTTGATTGTTGAAAATGCGCCGATCAGCCAGTCAGACCTGAAAGTCCGCAGCGGACTGAGCATGTCGACCGTGTCGCAGGCCACTAATCGGCTGCTGGCGCAGGAGATTGTGCAGGAGCTGGGGCTGCGTCGCGTGTCGATGGGGCGACCAAAAACCCTGCTGGGCCTCAATCCCGATCGCGCCAGCGTGATTGGCATTCAGCTCAATGCGGAACGTAACCTGATCGTCATGACCGATCTCAGCGGCAATCTGCTGGGCGAACAGCAGATGCCGAAAGGTACGCTGACACCACGTCAGCTTGGCGATGCGCTGGCGAAGTTCCTGCGCGGCGTGGAGGAGAAGCGGGTTGGGGCGATAGGCCTGGCGCTGTCGGGCCTGGTCGATGCCGAAAATGGCTACTGCATCCGCTCCAAAGTGCTCGACTGGGATAACGTCCCGATTGCACGCCTGCTGGAAGAACGCTTCTCGCTGCCGGTGTTTATCGAGAACGACGCCAACGCCATGGCAATGGCTGCGCTGGTGTTTGGTCAGCTCGGCAACGCCCAGTCGGCGGTGATCGCGACCTACGGCAAAGGGATCGGGGCGGGCATCATCCTGAATCGTCAGCTCTACCGCGGTCGTCACGGCAAGGCAGGCGAGATCGGCAACGGGCTGGTGGGCGACGGCTCTCTGCGTCTGCTGGAGGATGTCGCCTCATCGCGCGCCATTCTGCAGCAGTTGGCTGAGCAGGAACCGGTAGAAGGCCTCACGTTGCAGGCGCTGGATCAGCGACCCACGCCTGAGGTTCTGGCGGTACTGCAGGAAGCCGGGCGCGAGCTGGGAATTTCGCTGGCGAACCTGTCGGTGGCCTACGACCCGGATGTGGTTTATCTGGCGATGGAGCCGCATATGGCGTCACGTATTCTGCTCGATCACATCACCCAGAGCTTCCAGGCTTACCGGCTTAAACTGACACCGCACATGACGCCGCTGCAGTTCCTGACGGAATCGAACCGGATGTGGGCGCTGGGCGCGGCGGGTTTTGCCGTCAACCGGCTGCTGGATCTGCTGGCGGCGCAGGCCGACGAAGAGCCGGTCACCTGATTGAGCTCTCAAATAAAAAACGGGCGCTTCGGCGCCCGTTTTTTATTTCCGCGTTTGCCTTAGCGCAGGCGCATTCCCTGCTCATCAAACAGCAGGCAGTGTGCGGCAGAAAAGCCCAGTTCAACCTGCGTACCCAGATCGCGCGTAGTTGCCTCGCGCTCTTCCACCACCAGCATCTGCTCGCGCCCGATATCCAGGTAGAGATAGTTGGTGTGGCCCAGCATCTCGCCATAGGCCAGCTCGCCATGAAAGCGCTGTGCCTCCGGTGTCTGCGCGGCAGGCTGGAAGTGCTCAGGACGAATGCCCAGCGTCACGGTTTGCCCCTCGCGGCAGTCGGCGGCAATCTTCAGCACCAGCCCCTCAATCTTCAGTTCCGGCACCCGCAATTGCACTTCACCCTCGCTGGTGGCACTGATCTCCGCCCGCAGAAAATTCATTTTTGGTGAGCCGATAAAACCGGCGACAAACAGATTATCCGGGTCGTGATAGAGCGTCAGCGGCGCGCCGACCTGCTCAATGCGGCCCTGACGCAGCACCACAATGCGGTCAGCCAGCGTCATCGCCTCCAGCTGATCGTGGGTCACATAAATCATCGTGTTACCGAGTGAGGCGTGCAGCCGGGCGATCTCAATCCGCATCTGTAGACGCAGCTCTGCATCAAGGTTAGAGAGCGGCTCATCGAACAGGAAGATACGCGGATGACGGATAATCGCCCGGCCAATCGCCACGCGCTGCCGTTGTCCGCCCGAGAGCGCGCGCGGCAGGCGATCGAGCAGTTCGGTGAGATGCAGACGGGCTGCCGTCTGAGTGATCGCCTCGTTGATCTCCGCTTTGGACTTTTTCATCACCTCCAGCGGATAGGCCAGATTGCCGCGCACCGTCATGTTGGGGTAGAGCGCATAGGACTGAAACACCATCGCGATGCCGCGCTCGGTGGCGGGCTGCTGCGTCATGTCCTGCTCCTCAATCAGCAACTGTCCGCTGCTGATCTCCTCCAGCCCGGCGATCATCCGCAGCAGCGTCGATTTACCGCAGCCAGATGGCCCGACAAACACCACAAATTCGCCGCTGTTGATCGTCAGATCGATGCCATGAATGACATTAACGTGTTCATACGACTTCTTCACATTCTGCAAGCGCAGGCTGGTCATCGGCTACCTCACTCAGAGTAACTGGCCCATGTAGATGGCATTGCTGCGCAGGATGGGGGTAAAACCCATGCGCGCATAGAAGGCGCAGACCTGCTCATTCTGCAGGCTTACGCCAAGATGGACACCACTGACGCCCGCCGCCCGCAGCGCCGCCAGTTCATGCTCAATCATCCGGCGACCCCAGCCGCCTTTCTGCGCTGCCGGCAGCAGGTTGATATGCAGATGCGCGGGCCACTGTGTCACCAGCGTTTCTGCGGCCTGGTCGGGATGGCGGATCGCGTCGAGCACCTTGCTGTCGAGCGGGGCGCTGGGGCTGCGGTCGCGATATTTTTCCTGCAGCTGTGGCCACCATTCGGCCTCAAGCTGTGCTTCGAACGCGCGGGTATCCGGTGTTGCCACCACATATCCCTGCACCTCATTGTCCCGCTCCAGCACAAAAGCAAAGTCTGGCGCGAAGCGCGCATAGGGGACGGCAAAACGCTGGCCGGGATAGTCAGGATCGGAGTAGAGCGCGCGGGCATCGCCGCCTGCATCGGCTGTTTCCAGGCAGATGCGGTAGAGCGCCGGGTAGTCCGCCGGCGTGGCCGGACGAATGACACCTTGATTCGCCATGGTGAATTCTCGTGAGTGAGGGAACCGGTCAGGGATTGAACAGATCCGCAGGTGAAAGTTACGTTAATGAAAGTGGACTTAGTTTTCAAGATAGAATAATTACCTTATCGCACTAACATGGGCGGTTCGGCAACGTTTAACGGCGTCAGGATGCACAACTGTGATCGCCAACACGCCCGGAACAGGGCGGCTGGCGGCAGATTCACGGCCGATCAAAAGAGAAAAGTGTGAGCGTGATAGGATTTTCATATGTTTTATCAGGACGTTATTTTGCGATTATCAGGCTGGTATCTCCTGCTGAAGAAAAAGCGGCTGGCGACGTGCCGCCACGGTTAATGACGTAAAAGCCAGCGTGGCGTGCTGAATTTCGCCTCATATCGTTGTTTATTTGCGCGTGCTCACAGCGTTGCAATTCCCAATGCAGGCTGTTTGACTTTATTTTTCCATTAAAGTAAGTATGAGTGAGTGCGTTTGTGTGCGGCTGCAGCCTGCAGGATGTCAGGCGGTGAGATGAAAGGATGCCGATCCTGGTCTGAAGAAGGTGAGCATAATGTCTGTTTCCTCCGTTCGTTCGTTCCGAATTCGCAATGTGGGTCGGCTGCTGGCAGCGGGCCTGCTGGCGGGCAGCGTTTCTCATGCCGCTCACGCCGCCGTTAATCTGAATGAGTGGGATATCTACAATTACCCGGAGCAGACTGCTGCGGTGGATGAAGGGATTAAAGAGTTCTCACAGCAGAATCCCGGCATCGTGATTAACCGTTCGGTTCACTCCTTTGAAGATACCCGCATTCCGCTGAAGCTGGCACTGACTGCCGGTGATGGCCCGCAGATCGCCCAGGTCAATCAGGGCGGCGGCGATATGGGCTCGCTGGTTAAAGATAAGCTGCTGCTGCCGCTCGACAGTTACGCCGCCAGCTATGGCTGGACCACCCGCTTCCCGGACTCAATTCTGAAACGTAACCGCTGGTCAGATAGCGGCGAGTTCGGCAGCGGCAAGCTCTACGGTGTCGCCAGCTTGGGCGAAATGGTCGGGCTCTATTACAACAAAGCGCTGCTGGATAAAGCGGGCATTGCGGTGCCGAAAACGCTGGCCGAGCTGGAGAGCGCCATGGCGAAGCTGAAACAGCAGGGCACCGCACCGATGATGCTGGGCCTGCTCGATGGCAACATGGGCCAGCAGCTGCTCAGCACCCTGTGGCAGGCGCAGATTGAGAGCCACGACCGCAAGACGCTGGATAACCTGATTTACGATGTGGGCGGCACCTTCAAAGACAGCAAGCTGGTCAATGCCGCCACCATGATGAAAAGCTGGACCGACAAAGGGTACTTCTTCCCTGGTTTTCAGGGCATTGGTCACGACGATGCGGCGACACTGTTCCAGAACGGCCAGGCGGCGTTCCTGGTCAGCGGCACCTGGTATCTCGGCCAGTTTAAAGACAACAAGGATATTCACTTTGCTGCGATGCCTGCCGGTGACGGCGTGAAGCAGCCGCTGATGGTAGGCGGAACCGATCTGGCGTTCTCGATTACCAGCACCGCTAAAGGCAAAGATCAGCAGGATGGGGCGGCGAAGTTCATCAACTATATGGTCTCGGATGCCATGGCGAACCGCTGGCTGAAAGTGGGCTTCCTGCCGGCCAGCACCAACAAGGCGGCCAAAATGCCGGCGGATAATCCGCTGCTGGCAGAGGCGTATCAGGTCTGGCTGACGCTCAACGACTATGACGGTTTAGGTCACTATGTAGACTGGGCCACGCCGACCATGAATGCCGAGCTGAATCAGAATGTCCAGCTGCTGCTGGCGGGTCGTCAGACTGCCGATCAGATGGTGGTGAATTTTGATAACAACTATCAGCGTTACCTGAAAACTCTGAAGCATTAAGCCGGAGGCCCGGCGCACAGCCGGGCCTGAGCATCGTTCTGAACCACGAGTAGGGTTATGTTGAATTTAAGCAGCTGGCGTAATTTTCTCTATGTTCTGCCTGCGGTGCTGGTCTATGCGGTGTTTCTGCTGTTCCCGCTGCTGGCCTCGCTGGGCATCAGTTTTACCGAATGGGACGGCACCTCGCTGCCGGTGTTTAGCGGCATCAGCAACTATCTGCGGATGTTCAGCGATCCGGTGTTCTGGATTGCGCTGGGCAATAACGCCATCCTGATGCTGTTCTATACCCTGTTGCCGATTGGCGTCGGCCTGCTGCTCTGCAGCTTTCTCTATGACACGCGCAACAACAGCGAACGCAGCGTACTGCGCATTCTCTTTTTCCTGCCCTACATCATGCCGATGGCGGTACTGGGCGTGGTGTGGCGCTGGCTCTATAACCCGGCGTTTGGCCCGATCGACCAGATATTACGCGCGATCGGCCTGCCACAGCTGGCGCTCTCCTGGCTGGGTGATTTTACCTGGGCGCTGCCCGCTGTCGGTCTGGTCGCCACCTGGTACTTCTTTGGCTTCTGTCTGGTACTGTTTATGGCGGGCCTGCAGCGCATGGACCCTTCACTGCTGGAAGCCGCCGACCTGGATGGCTCATCGCGTCGCCAGAAATTTATGCGCATCACGCTGCCTGGCCTGCGGCCTGAGCTGCGGATTGCCCTGCTGCTGACGGTGATCGCCAGCCTGAAAGCCTTTGACCTGGTCTATGTGATGACCCAGGGCGGGCCGGGCACCTCCACCATGGTCACCAACATCTTTATGTATAAGCAGGGCTTTGACCTGCACTACTTTGGCTACGCCTCGTCGGTAGCGGTGTTCAGCATGATTATTGTTTTAGGGATTAACTATCTGATCCATCTGGCCCTGAAGGAGCGTTACTGATGCGAAGCACGCCGGTAATTTCACGCGCGCTGATCTGGATCGTGGCGCTGATGACGATTCTGCCGTTTCTGATGGCGCTGATGACCTCGTTTAAAACCCAGATGGAGCTGTTTCAGGGTGTTTTCACGCTGCCCGCCTCGCTGAATTTCAAAAACTACGTGACCGCCTGGCAGCAGGGACACTTTAACGTCTACTTCCTCAACTCGGTGCTGGTGGTGATCCCGGTGGTGCTGTTCAGCGTGCTGCTCGGCATTCTGGCCGGGTTCGGTTTCGCCTGGCTGAAAATCCCCGGTAAAAAAGTCATTGGGGCGATGCTGGCGCTGGGGATGGTGCTGCCGAGCGAAGCCTTTATCATTCCGCTCTATCACGAGCTGCGCTGGATGGGGCTGACCAACACCTACCTGGCGCTGATCCTGCCGCAAATCGCCCTGTCGCTGCCCTTTACCACGCTGATGATCGCCAGCGCGTTTCAGCAGGTGCCGAAAGAGCTGGTAGAAGCGGCGGTGATGGATGGCGCGTCACGCGTCAAAATTCTGTGGGGCATTCTGGTGCCCGCTATCTGGCCGACTCTGTCAACGCTGGGGCTGCTGCTATTTATCTGGACCTGGAATGAGTTCCTGATCCCGCTGATTCTGGTTAACAAGGATGAGCTGCGCACGCTGCCGATTGGCATGATGTTTTTCCAGAACAAAAACACCATCGACATTCCGGTGCTGATGGCGGGCGCGATGATTGTGATTATGCCGCTGATCGTGGTGTTCCTGATTTTCCAGCGCAAGTTTATCAGCGGCGTCACCGAAGGGGCCGTTAAGTAATTTGTGATGTCCCGCACGAAACGGCGCACTGGCGGCCAGACAAAGGTTTGCCGCGCCGTGTCGTGCTGCAATTCCTCCTCCTCAACCCTGCGGGAGACGCATGATGCACCTTTCCCTTGCTGATTTTCACCCTGTCGCCGATGGCGAAACCCCGGACACGGCCGTGTTGCAACGCGCGATGGATCAGATTGCGGCGGCAGGCGGTGGCCGTCTGACGCTGCCTGCCGGACGTTATCGCAGCGGCTGCCTGAATCTGCCCTCTGATTTTGAACTGCACCTTGAAGCAGGTGCGGTGCTGATCGCCAGTCCGCGGCTGGCCGACTACCAGGCGGTGCAGGCGCTGAGCTGCGCGGAAAAGTCCCACAACGTGCTGCTCTATGCGCTGGGCCAGCGCAATATCATCATCAGCGGCACCGGTCGCATCGATGGCGAGGGTGAAGCCTGGTTTGCCGCTGAGCGGGATGAGCAGGGCTATCGTCTGCCGCGTGCCGACCGGCCACGCATTATTGTGTTTGAGGATTGCGAGCAGGTGACGCTCACCGCTTTTACCATTGTGCAGGCACCGATGTGGACAGTGCATCTGGTGAGCTGTCGCCATGTGCATATCGACCACCTCACCATCGACAATGCGATGACCATGCCGAATACCGATGCGCTGGATATCGACAGCTGCGAAGCCGTGTTTGTCAGCAACAGCTACCTCAGCGCCGCTGATGATGCCATCTGCATTAAAACCACCCATAAACCGGCCGCGCTGCGGCGTCCGGCGCGGCAGATTATGATCACCAACTGCCTGCTGCGCAGCTACAGCTGCGCCTTTAAGATCGGCACCGAAACCTGGGATGACGTCGAAGATGTCACGGTAACCGGCTGCACCATTTTTGATTCCAACCGCGGCATCGGCATTCTGTCGCGTGACGGCGGCGCGATGCGGCGTCTGCTGTTCAGCAACCTGACCTTCGCCTGTCACCACGCGCCGCCCTGTCACTGGGGTAAAGCCGATCCGCTGCATATTTCGGTGCGCCGCCGCGATCCCGCCATCACGCCCGGCATCGTGGAGCAGGTGCAGTTCAGTAACCTGACAGGCGTAGCAGAAGGGGCGATTAACCTGCATGCGGCAGAACCGGGCTGGATACGCGATGTTCTCATCAGCCAGCTGCAGATGCGGCAGAGCGTGTCGCCGATGACACAGGGACACTACGACGTGCGGCCGCCCTGTAATCCGGACTCGCCGACCGGCATGGGGCTGGATAACGCCTACAAACTTGACCCGAAAACCGGCGAAGCCTTTGGCGTCGAGCGCTATCCCGGCGGACTGCCGGGCCTGTTCGCGCGTGGGGTAGAGAACCTGCAACTGCACAGCCTGGTGATAACACGTCCGGAGCCGCTACCGCCAGGCTGGCACCCTGAGTGTGTGGTGCAGTTGCCGGATTGATTTACAGCGCGGCGGCGATGGCTGCACCGAGCTGTCCGGTGCTGGCGCTGCCGCCGAGATCGCGCGTCAGATGCTGTCCCGCCGCCAGCGTGCGTTCAATCGCATCTAACACCGCATCACCCGCCGCTTTGTAGCCGAGATGTTCCAGCATCATCGCCCCGCACCAGATCTGCCCGATGGGATTGGCGATGCCTTTGCCAGCGATGTCGGGCGCAGAACCGTGAACCGGCTCGAACAGGCTGGGGAACAGGCCTTCCGGGTTGATATTGGCGGACGGCGCAATGCCGATGGTGCCGGTACAGGCCGGGCCGAGGTCGGAGAGGATATCGCCAAACAGGTTGCTGGCGACCACCACATCAAACCAGTCCGGGTGCAGCACGAAGTTGGCGGTGAGAATATCGATGTGATATTTGTCGACGCGAACCTCGGGGAACTGGCCGGACATCGCTTCGACGCGGCTATCCCAGTAAGGCATGGTGATGGCGATGCCGTTGGATTTGGTGGCGGAGGTCAGGTGTTTCTTCGGCCGGCTCTGCGCCAACTGATACGCAAACTTCAGGATGCGATCGACGCCGGTGCGCGTCATCACCGTCTCCTGAATCACCACTTCACGGTCGGTGCCGGGGAACATGGTGCCGCCAACGCTGGAGTATTCACCCTCGGTGTTTTCGCGTACCACATAGAAGTCGATATCGCCGGGCTGACGATTCGCCAGCGGCGCTTTGACGCCTGGCATCAGTCGTACCGGGCGCAGATTAACGTATTGATCAAACTCCCGGCGGAACTGCAGCAGTGAACCCCACAGCGAAACGTGGTCGGGCACCACATCGGGCCAGCCCACCGCGCCAAAATAGATCGCATCAAAGGCTTTCAGCTGCGGGAACCAGTCGTCAGGCAGCATCTTGCCATGCTGCTGCCAGTAGTCGGCGCTGGCGTAATCGAACCACTCCCAGCGCAGCGGAATGTTAAATTTCTCTGCGGCCACATTCATTACGCGGACGCCTTCCGGCATCACTTCTTTGCCAATGCCGTCGCCAGGGATCACAGCAATGCGGTGGATTTTGTCAGTCACAGGGTACCTTTCCGGTTGATGTTCGAATTGTGTACGCAGTATAACTGTCGATTCCGGGGAAATAATGAGCCTGAAAGGCAATCCATTGTTGAATCAAAGTAGAGAATCCCGCACCTCCACCGATGACTTAGCCTTCTTTGTTCGCCTCGCCGCACTGGATAGTCTGACTGCGGCGGCGCGCGAACTGGGCCTGTCGCTGGCGGCGGTAAGCAAACGTCTGAGCCAACTGGAGCAGCGGCTTGGTGTGCAACTGCTGCGCCGCACCACGAGACGGCTGGAGCTGACGCCGGAAGGCCGCCGTTATCTGGCAGGCGCGCGCCCGTTGCTGGATCAACTGGCGGCGCTGGAAGAGGCAGTCAGCGGTGAAACGGCTCAGCTGCGCGGCACACTTAACATCAACGCCTCATTTGGTTTTGGTCGTCGCCATATTGCGCCCTGCGTCTCGGCCTTTGCCGCGCTGCATCCGCAGCTCTCGCTGTCGCTGTCGCTCAGCAGTCAGCCGCTTAATTTTCTGGATGCGCACATGGACATTGATATCCGCGTCGGCGAACCGCCGGACTCACGGCTGGTGGCGCGTAAACTGCGCACGAATCCACGCATCCTCTGCTGCTCACCCACCTATGCTGCCCGCCACGGCCTGCCCGTTACGGTGCGCGATCTGGCGCAGCACAACTGTATTCTGCTGCGCCAGCACGACAGCGATTTTACCCTGTGGCGGCTGACCAGCGGCGAACAGAGCATCAGCCAGAAAGTGCGCGGCAGCCTGATCACCAACGATGGTGAAGTGGCGATGCGGCTGGCGATGGATGGGCATGGCATTCTGCTGCGTTCCTGGTGGGACGCGCAGCACAGCCTGGCAACAGGCGAGTTACTGCATGTTTTACCCGACTGGCAGGCACCTGATGGCGATATTTTTGCGGTCTGGCAGGCGCAGCGCCAGCTGCCGGCACGCATCATCGCGTTTGTGGAGTTTCTGCAGAGCAATCTGCAATCGGTTGATTAATCATGTTTTTATACTGACTGACTGACTGACTGACTGACTGACTGACTGACTGACTGACTGACTGACTGACTGACTGACTGACTGACTGACTGACTGACTGGCGTGCGTGAAAAAGCGCCTGTGGACAATTAACATACCGTATTAAGCTGATTCGGTGGCTTGAGGCTGCCGCTGCGTTTACAGCCTTTTTTCTGCTGCGTATGATTCTCATTCATTTTCTTCCCTGCCTGCCCTCTGCATTGCGGCCAGCCGGGAGAGCAGGTCGATAGGGGAGTTAAGCATGAAAGCGTTGTTCAGCCCGCGTAAAACGGCACTCGCACTGGCGGTGGTCATCACCTTCAGCCTGACGGCATGCCAGACCGCGGTGAAAAAAGTCGATGGCGGCGCCGTAGTGATGCAGCCCTCCAGCCCCGATAACCTGATTGAGCGCGAGCTGGGTGAAGGTTTGTATGAGATGGCTTATCTGCCCGCGAAAAACGCGCTCTATGTCGCCAGTGCGCCGGAAGGTAAGGATATCAGCGGCGGGATGATCTACCGTCTTGATGGCACCACGCTGCAGAGCACCGGGGCGGGGCATTTCGACCTGAAAAACTTTGGGCTGATTAGCGAGCCGGACGGCAGCGCACTCTACGCCACCAACTCACTGGACGGCGGTATCTCGAAGATTGATCCGGAGAACGGAAATGTGCTGAAGCGCCTGATATTTGACGACAAAAACGAGAAAGGGTTACCTGTTGGCACGCGTGAAATCTTTCTGCATGACGGGCTGCTCTATGTCGGCGGCACAGGCGATCCGGCTGTGATCTGGGTGGTCGATGCCAAAACGCTGACCCTGAAAACCCGGATTAAAAATGCCGGGAAGTGGGTCACAGGCATTATCTTCTCGCCGGTCAGCGACCGGATTTACGCGGCGAACGGCAGCGGCGAAATCCTGGTGATCAATCCACGTAATCACAGGATCGAACAGCGTCTGACAGCCGGTGACGGGCAGAACACTCAGTTCCTGAACATGGCAGAGGATCCGGCGACGGGCCGCCTGTTTGTCACGGATAATTCTAAGGCGAAAAACACTCTGGTGTTTGATGAGCGCAGCGGCAAGCTGATTCAGCGTCTGGATCCGGCTGATTCGATGGGGATTAAGTTTAATGGCAAGCGCAATGAGATTTATATCAGCCAGCGCGACTCGAAGAAGGTGCTGCAACTGGATGGCACGACCTATGAAGTGAAAAACAGCTGGTCATTTGATAGTCACCCGAACAGCCTGCTGGTGTCACCGGATGGGCAGACGCTCTATGTCACCACCAGACCTGACTTTAATCAAGATCTCAGCAGCAAAGAGCTGGACGGCGTAGCACGTATTCAGCTGAATTAAGTTAATAAATGGCGGCCGCAGTCCGTCTTAATAATTTTATCTGATTTTCAATTTCAGTTGTTGTTATTAATTATTAGCAAAAATGTATTTTTGTCTTTTGGCATGAGCCTATTTCACTGGCTGGGAAACGGTTTTTGCTATTCATTCGGGAATTAATGTTGTTAAAAAATTAAACATATAACCAGTTGGCTGGCTTTTTTATTATTTTCATCCCAATATTATCCCGGATTTTTGATTATTGAATAACATCTGGAAAGTGATTTTGTTATATTTGGGTTTTTTTCCAGAAAATGGATTTTTTTACTATTTTTTTTAGCATTCTGCTGCTGTATTGTTCCAGTAAATGAATTTTACATTTCCTGAAATAAAAGGGCTTATAAATTTACATTAAATAGCCGGAGTAAAAATAATGAGAAAGCTAAAGGAATACGAGATTAGTGTCGTCAGTGGTGGTGCTGTAGCGACTGCCGATGAGGTTAACGCTTTTTTTGAAGGTATTGTCTGGGGGGCGCTGGATGGATTAGCAACCGGTGTTACCGTCGGTGGAAGCGCAAGCCGTGATGCAGTATTCGGCATTATCGCACAGGGAGTCGGAGCGATATTAGGTGGCATTATTGGCCCAATAGCGGGCGCGATTATGGGCGCAATGGTTGGCAGAGACGCAGTCGCAGCGTATGCGGCTGACTTCAGGAAGCAATACGCCAGCTAACTGCAAGCGTTGCGTCATACCCTCTTCATTAAAAATACTTTTTAATGAAGTGTTTTTATCAATACTTATTTTAAATAAAAGGAAATTAATCATGCGTGAATTATCTTTGATTGAAATGGAAACCGTAAGCGGTGGTACATTAGTGGCTTCTCTGGGTGACGCAGCTGAAGGTGCTATGTGGGGTCTGCTCGAAGGTCTGGCTACGGGCGTTACCGTAGGCGGCAGCGCCAGTCGTAGCGCCGTGTTCGGTCCTATTGCTCAGGGTGTCGGCGCTATCCTGGGCGGCATTATCGGTCCGGTTGTAGGTGCCGTGATGGGCGCGCTATGGGGCAAAGACACCGTTTCCGCGTATGCTGCTGACTTCCGTCAGAATTATGGCACCAACGGCAGCGCTGCCATCGTCTAAATTGATAAGTTGCTGTTAAGCCCCCGCCCATCCAATGGTGTTATTTTTTAAATCCGCCTTTGCTTACATTGTAATGGTGTTAATTAAAAGTCTTTAACGTTGTTATGATTAAGGGGGTTAATCAAAACTCTGTGGCAAAGCAGGCTACAGAGTTTTTTTTATGAATGGCAGTGTTTTGCCAGCAGAAAATATAATGGTCTGTTAATTTTTATTTTTATGCAGATTTAAAGTTTAGCGTAAGGTTTCAGATGAGTCATCAATGTTAACATAAGGAAAGGAGGAAAGATGTCGGTAGTATTAATCGGAAATGATTCTCCTGACGGCCGGGTTAAAAAGCCGTACCTTGCTGGCTACGGCTTACTTTTTTTATATTAACGTTACGCTATTATTGCTCTACACCCTGAACCAGCACCACGCGGTATTCCGCACCTTTCAGGCGGTGCTGTTTCGCTTCCTGATATTCCGGGCTGTCATACCAGCCGTGCGCTGCTTCAGCTGTCGGAAACTCCAGCACGACAACGCCGTCCGCTTCCGGTCCTTCCAGCGTCTCAAGCTGTCCATAAAACGCCAGCGGCGTAATGGGATGGTCGCCGCGCGCTTTGCCCGCTTTCTCGCCGTAAATAGCGAATTCCTCAGGATTAGTAATTTTGTCGCGAATAAAGATTACATATGCGCTCATTGTGGGCTCCTTTACGCCTGGCGTTTATCTTCAGTGTTAATGTCAAAATCGGCTGCATCATGACGCTCATGCAGCTGGTCGGCCGGGTCACCCATAACGCGGTTAACCTTGCGGCCACGGATGACGGCAGGACGCTGTGCGATCTCTTTCGCCCAGCGCACCACGTTTTTATAGGACTGCACATCCAGGAATTCGGCTGCGCCATACTGATCGTTGAGCACCATGTTGCCGTACCACGGCCAGGTGGCGATGTCGGCGATAGTGTAGTCATCACCGGCCAGATAGCGGTTATCAGCCAGCTGGCGATCCAGCACGTCAAACTGACGCTTCGCTTCCAGCGTGAAGCGGTTAATGGCGTACTCAATTTTTTCTGGCGCGTAGTGATAGAAATGGCCGAAACCACCACCAAGGTAAGGCGCTGAGCCCTGCAGCCAGAACAGCCAGTTCAGCGTTTCAGTGCGGCCAGCGATATCTTTCGGCAGGAAGTAACCATATTTTTCCGCCAGATAGAGCAGGATATTGCCTGATTCAAATACCCGAATCGGCGGTGTTGCCGAGTGGTCGCTCAGCGCCGGGATTTTTGAGTTCGGGTTCACGTCGACAAAACCACTCGAGAACTGGTCGCCGTCGCCGATACGGATCAGCCAGGCATCATACTCGGCATCTTTGACGTTAAGCGCCAGCAGCTCTTCCAGCAGGATGGTGACTTTCTGGCCGTTAGGCGTGCCGAGCGAATAGAGCTGCAGAGGGTGTTTGCCGACCGGCAACGCTTTCTCATGGGTGGGACCAGCGAACGGACGATTAGTTTTAGCGCCGTTACCTTTGGCTTCAGGGTCCCAGGTCCAGACTTTTGCGGGCTGATATGCATTTTCCGACATAATGAAAGTTCGCCTTATGGTGTGGTATTGGTCTGGAGTGTAGCAGGTGCTGCGAAGGCGGTTTAACTCTGCTGGCTGCGCGAGGCCATACTGCGACGGGCCGAGGTCAGGCGGGGAGCGGCTTAGCGGAAAAGTGCTTACAAGTGTGTCAGACGGGGCGATGTTTGTCCTGCGCGGACATAACCGTGCAGCCAGCAACGGCTGCACGGCAGGCAGGTTTACAGCAGTTCGCGTTCAATCAGTTCGCGGGTTTCAATCGCCTGCACCTTCATCTTTTCCGGGTAGCCAAACAGTGACGCTGCGATAATCGGTTCACCGCCCACTTTATGCGTGCGGGTAGCAAAGCCGGTGTCGCGCAGGGTTTTAAACAGGGTATCGAAGTCGACTTCACCTTCGCCAACGCCGACATGCTGGTGAATGGTGGCATCCACCCCTGGCGGGTTGACGATGTAGCGACAGTGCTTCGTATGGTTCATGGTGTCGGCGATCAGCATGTGCGACAGATCGTCACCCGCATACTCCAGCATCGGTTTCACATCGCCTTTGCCTTTGTCATAGAAGAAGGTGTGCGGCGCGCTGTAGATATACTTCACGTTATCGCTACGGAACGACTTCACGATATCCACCGTTTCATTGTTTTCTTCGCAGAAATCCCACGGATGCGCCTGAATTTCGACGCGGATACCTTCACGTTCGATAATCGGCAACAGCTCTTCCATGGAGCGATAGAACATCTCTTCACAGATTTCCGGCTCGTTAGGCGTGCCGGAGAGTTCGGTGTTAATGACCTGCACACCCATCTCAACCGCAATCTCAATCATCCGCTTCCAGTTCTTTACCGCCGCCTGACGACGCAACTCATCCGGGCCGGACCAGCGATAGACCACGATAAAAGAAGAGATTTCCAGCCCGGTGGCGCTCAATGCATTCTTATACTCGGTGATGATCTCACGGCTGGCTTTGGGATGTTTATAAAACGGGTTGATCTGCGGATGCGGCGACTGTTCGATATATTTGTAGCCCCAGTCGGCCACCTGATGAACCATTCGGGTGATGCCTAAGTCTTTAATCACATCCACATCAAAAGCGATTTTCATCTTTCTGCTCCGGGCACATTAAGGTTGCTGTTCTTCGTTGAAGGTCACGCCGATCTGCTGCCTGACGTTGTCCATTGCGGCCAGGGTGATGATCGCCTGGTCAAGCGAATGGACAGGTGAATCGATCAGGTTCTGGCCGACGCACCAGGCGAAGTGGTTAATTTCATGACAGAGTTGTTCATAGCGGTTAGTGGGTTCCTGCCACTGCAGGCGATGACGCCGATCGCTGGAAGTAAGCGTGAAATTACCGGGTGCATAGAACTGGCCTGCCAGCTCCAGCGTAGCGTCGCGACCGGCAATCACCGCGCAGCCGGGCGTGTTGCTGAACAGGGTAGTATTCAGCACCGACTGCATGCCGTGCTGATGGGTAAACAGCATCGACGTCTGACCGTTGACGCGGCCATCCGGGACGAGCTGACCACGGGCGACGATCGTGTCAGGCGCACCGCCGCCAGCAAACACGCTAAGCGCCACCAGATAACTGCCGAGATCGAGCATCGGACCGCCCGCCAGATCGGCATTGAAGATGCGGTGATCCGGAGTGAAAAACTCACCGTGATCGGCAATCAGGGTGTGGACGTCACCGAGTACGCCATCCGCCAGCAGCTGACGAATGACGTCATACTTCGGCGCAAAGTTGCACCACATCGCCTCCATACAGAGCCGATTGGCGGCAGCCGCAGCCTGTTTAAGCTGAGCCGCCTGCTGCGCATTCATCGCCAGCGGTTTTTCGATCAGCAGATGCTTTCCGGCGGCAATCGCGCGCAGGCCATCGGGAAAATGGTGATTGTGGGGTGTCGCGATATAGACCGCATCCACATCATCCCGCGCCAGCATCGCATTGAGGTCGCCTGTGGCATGGCCGATTGACCATTTGTCAGCAAAGGTCCGTGCTTTTGCCGGGTCGCGCGCAGCCACCGCGGTGATCTGCTGGTGAGTATGCTGGCGCAGCGCATGAGCAAAATGGTCGGCGATCCAGCCTGGCCCGATAATGCCCCAGCGCAGTTGCGGAACCTGACGGGAATCGGTTATGCGTGGAGCCGGAAGCGTTGATGGGAACATTACTTTTCCTTTTTTACGTGCAGGCTGGGGGTGCTCAGGTCTCCACTATAAAAAGCTCACCGTCACCGCTCTAACCTTTTGATGATGTGATCCCATCAACCGGATCGACGCGGGATTTTTACCCGTTTTAGCAAATAGACGTTTTAAAGAGAACACAGAAAGAAATGGATGTTTCATTTTGAGAGGAAGATCAAAATTAGCTCTGATTTTCTATCAAATAAATGAGAGGAAATGGCCCTGTCGCGATACCCTGTCGCGATAAAGTAGTGCTGTTTTAAACAACAGAACATAAAGACGTAGCCGTCAGTTAACGGGAACAGGAAAAGCAGGAGAAGGGTGATGTCAAAAGTGACGATGACGGCCATTGCGCAGGCGGCGGGCGTGGGTGTGGCGACGGTAGACAGGGTGCTGAACCGCCGTGCGCCGGTACGCAGTGTGACCGAGCAGAAGGTGCTGGCTGCGGCCCGTGAACTGGGCTATCGCCTGACCCAGGCACACAGCCAGACCACCGCGCCACTGGCTGCAGCCGCACTCCGCGTGAGCTTTATCCTGCTGCCTGCCCGCTACTCGTTTTATCAGCAGCTGGGCGAGGCGCTGAAACAGCAGTTCAGGGCGCAGCAGCCACAGGGCAGCGAACCTGAATTCTGCTGGCATGATATCCACGAGGTTGAAGCCGTCGCGCATTCCTTGCGTCAGCTGGCACAGCGCAGCGATGTGATTGCTCTGGTGGCGCTGGATCACCCGCTGATCCGTCACGCAATCCAGGATGTTTCACGGCTGGGTGTGCGGGTTTACGCACTGTTCTCCGATTTTTCGCCCTGTGACCATGCCGGATTTATTGGCATCGATAATCAGAAAGCAGGACGCACTGCGGCCTGGATGGCACAGCATCTCCTGCATCAGCCGGGATGTGTCGGTGTGCTGCTGGGCGACCACCGTTTCACCTGCCAGGAGAGCAGCGAAATCAGTTTCCGCTCCTATCTGCGCGAGTCGGGCATCAGTCAACGGGTACTGGAACCGTTAAAAACGCATGAGTCGGGTGAAGGAGGCTATCAGGCGACCCGGCAACTGCTGGAAGCCCACGATGATCTGGTCATGATTTATGCGCCCTGTGGCGGCATAGAGGGCGTGATACAGGCGCTGCGTGAGAGCGGTCGCACGCAGATTGATTTGCTGTGCCACGGCCCGCTGCCTGGCGATGAACTGGCGCTGATTGATGGCACCATCACGCTGATGGTGCGGCACCGTATTGATGCGATGGCGGAGGCGGTGATCGCTACCTGTCTCAGCAGCCGGATGGATCAGCCTGACCATTTTGCACAGGTGACCGTACCGTTTGAGATCGTAACGCGTGAAAACCTGTAGAAAGAACAGGTTAGTCAGTATTTGATAGTAATCTATCATTTAATGGGATTTTTAAACGCGATCTCTATCAAAAAATGAAACTTTCATAGTTGTCTGAGGTGAAATTTTTATTTGATACTGCCAGCAGTTTTCACTGCACAGGCAGATATCATGACCTTTCATATTGCAAATGCCCCCTGTAGCTGGGGCGTGGATGATCCCGCTAATCCCTTTCTGCCGCCGTGGCAGAAAGTCCTGACCGAAGCCGCGCAGGCCGGCTATCCCAGTATTGAACTCGGCCCCTGGGGCTATCTGCCAACCGATGCCGCTGAACTGACCCGGCAGCTTAATGCGCATCAGCTTTCGCTGGTGGCAGGCACGATCTTCGATGATTTGGTCAGTGAGGCGCATTTTCCGGCGCTGGTGACGCTGACCCACAATCTGTGTCGCACGCTGTCCAGCGTACCTGTTGCGACTAAAACGCCCGGTGCCAGCGCGCCTTATCTGGTGATCATTGATTTCGGTAATCCGGAGCGGGCGAAATATGCCGGTCAGTCTGAAAAAGCGCCACGGCTTTCCGCTGACGACTGGCAGCGCATGATGCAGCACATCACCATTCTGAGTGAGATCGCCTGGCAGGAGTATGGCGTGCGGCCGGTAATCCATCCGCATGCGGGCGGCTGCATTGAGTTTGCCGATGAGCTGGCACAGCTGGTCAGTGATATTCCGCATCAGGTCGCCGGTTTGTGCCTGGACACTGGTCATCTCTATTACGCCGGCATGGACCCGGTCGCTTCGCTGGAGCAGTACTGGGACCGTATCGACTATCTCCATTTTAAAGACGTTAATCAGCCGGTCTGGCGTGATGCCCTCTCGCAGGGACTCGACTTTTTTACTGCCTGTGCGCAGGGGGTGATGTGTCCGCTGGGGCAGGGCGCAATCGACTATCCGGCGGTGCGCAGCCTGCTGACTGAACGTCATTATCAGGGCTGGATCACCATCGAACAGGAGCGCGATCCGCGTCATGCCGACACCAGCCTGCAGGATGTGAAAGCCAGCCTGGACTATCTCCGATCAACAGGATTCTGAGGACAACAGCATGATTAACGGTAAAAAAGCAGTTAACCGCTCGCTACGCTGGGGCATGATCGGCGGCGGCGGCACCAGCCAGATTGGCTATATCCATCGTTCGGCGGCGCAACGTGACGGCAATTTTGCATTGCTGGCGGGGGCGTTTGATATCGACGCGGCGCGCGGCCGCGAGTTTGGTCAGGCGCTGGGTGTGGCACCTGAACGCTGCTATCCCGACTACGCCAGCCTGTTCGCCGGAGAAGCGGCGCGCGAAGATGGCATTGAAGCGGTGTCGATCGCCACGCCAAACAATACCCATTTCGCCATTTGTCGCGCGGCGCTGAATGCCGGGCTACATGTGGTGTGCGAGAAGCCGCTCTGTTTTACGGTCGAAGAGGCCGATGAGCTGGAGCAACTTAGCCGGGAGAAGCAGAAGATTGTCGGCGTAACCTACGGCTATGCCGGGCATCAGCTGATTCATCAGGCCAGAGAGATGATCGCTGAAGGCATATTGGGTGAGATCCGCATTGTAAATATGCAGTTTGCTCACGGCTTTCATAATGAGGCGGTGGAGTTGCAGAGTGAAAGCACTCGCTGGCGGGTGGATCCGCGCTTTGTCGGCCCGAGTTACGTGTTAGGCGATCTGGCGACGCATCCGCTGTTTATCGCCGAAACGATGTTGCCCCAGCTGAAGGTGACGCGTCTGCTCTGTTCGCGCCAGAGTTTTGTCGCCTCGCGTGCGCCGCTGGAGGATAACGCCTTTGTGATGATGGAGTATGACAACGGCGCGGTGGGTACGCTCTGGGCCTCGGCGGTGAATGCAGGCTCCATGCATGGGCAGAAAATTCGCGTGGTCGGATCGAAAGCCAGTCTGGAGTGGTGGGATGAGCAGCCAAACCAGTTGCGTTACGAGGTGCAGGGTGAGCCGGTTCGCATTCTGGAGCGCGGCATGGGCTACCTTAACCCGCGCGCGCTGGAAGAGGATCGTATTGGCGGCGGGCACCCGGAAGGGTTATTCGAAGCCTGGTCGAATCTCTATCGCCGCTTTGCGCTGGCGATGGATGCCACCGATCGCCGTGACACCGCTTTCCTGGAGGATTTCTGGTATCCCGATGTGCATGCCGGATTAGCGGGCGTGCGCTGGGTGGCGCAGTGCGTAAAATCAGCGGATGCGGGTGCAGAGTGGGTGATCTGCTGAATTGAGCCTTTTTCGTGGGCCAGGGGGCACGCTTGCTCTACCCATAGAAGCGCTATTTATCATGACCGGGATATAAACCGGCTGGCTCTGGTTCAGGAAGTCAGCTCTGGCCGCTCGATTTGCTCACGAGGCGGTTCGGTTACTGATAGGAAAAAGTAATACTCGCCAGTGCATTAGCTGTTCCGGGCACCAGATCGCCCGTACGAATATACTGCGCCTGGAAAGGCAGTGACAATACCTGGTTTGCTGATGAGGTTGTCTGGATAAAGAACTGGTTGAGTGTACCATCAGCCGTGCTGTCCGGGCCCATGCTCAGAGGACCGATACCGTTGTAGAAGAACTGTACGCCTACGCCCGAAGCGGTAGAGTCGCCCGTTAGTGTCACAACCGATGAACTATTTGATGGGGTTGTCTGGTCGGTCATAACCGCATTCACCGCGATGTTCTGATCACAGGTGAGGGTGACGTTGAACGTGCCCGAAGGTGAGGTGCTACCCACGGTTGAAAGTGTGCGGATATCCAGCGTGCCCAGATCGACATTCGCACTTTTCGTATTGACCGTACAGCCGCTGGCGACCACCGTGATGGTGGTGGGGTTGATGATGACCTGCGCTGTTTTGGTTTCATTATTGTAGGCCGTCAGAATGGCAGCAGTGATTGTGGGCGTTGTATAGGTGCCCGACTTCAGTGCTGTTCCCGTTTTAATAAATGTTACTTTTGCTGACCAGCCCAGGTTCTGGGCATAACCTGATGTACCGGAGGCTGGATAGCTCTGAGTGATGCCAGTTTGTAATGGAACATATTCCGACCCATTAAAATCTTTGAGACCCAGGATGTAACCCACGCCGGGTATACCCGTTTCAAAAATGGTGTAATTTACTCCATCAACGGTAACCGTCATGCCGCTGGATATTGCTGAGGGAGAGGGTTCCAGCGTGCCCTTTGAGCAAGTCCATATCAGTCCGCACCAGAACACTTCCGAGACGTCAGCTGTCGCGCTCCAGGTCGAACCAATAATATCTCCGGGCATTACCGAATCCGCTGGCCCGGAATATTCCATTGGCAGGGGCGAGAGCGTGATGTCTGATCGCCACTCCAGAGCCAGCGCGCTGGCCGAGGTGAGAAAGCAGGCAAGCAACAGTAAAATACGCATCATTGATACTCCGTAGTCCAGGTGGCGATGGCTGAAACGCCGCCAGCGGTAACCTCAGGGCCTGTAGCGGTTAACCGGGCATAAAAATTCATCTGTACGCTGTCGTTACCGGCTACGCCATAGGCGGTCGTCTGGGTATCAAGTGGGACAAGCGCGCCCTCCTGATCGAGAATTTGCACTGCCACGCCTGTTGCTCCGCCCTCAGCCACTTTAATCAGTCGCGGATCGATCTCATCCGGCGTGCCACTGAAGCGGATCTTCACGCCCGAAAAGGTGGGGCCGCACGCTTCCAGTGTGAGTGTGAACGGAGTTTTAATGTTGCTTACCGCACCTGCTTTACTTAGCTGTCTGGTGCCGATATCACCAAGCGGTACATTTTTCTCCAGCGAGTCGGCGGCCACTACACACGTGTTAGCGATCAGATTTCCCGTTACCGAAACCAGCACATCGTAGCCGCGCACCGGTAACGAACCGGCGAAAAAAAGGACGATGCATACCAGACGCTTTGTTACTGACATACTCCCTCCTGTGTATAGAGGCCCGTGCGGGCATTGAAATCCTGCTTATTGAGCTGGAAGCGAACAGAACAGCGTGCCATGTTATCTTTGCCCCAGACCGCGTTAAGTGTGCCTTTCATTGGCAGGCCCGATAAATAGACGCTGCCGCCATCACCCACAATGCTGCTAACCTCGCTGTCTTCCAGTGCGACGACGGTACCAAAAGGCAATACCGTGCCGTTCTGACGTAAGACAATCATCGCTTTTGCACCCTGCTGAGTGGCAATGGTGGCTCGCACCAGTGCGCCGTCGGTAGGCGTTTTGCTGATGATGGCGTTATCGGGTTCAACATCATTACCCGTGGTCGTGGTGTCCAGTCCTACCCGGTTAATGCGATAAGGCGTAGCGTAAGGAATGACCGCATAACCCCGGCTGTCGGTTTTAATACTTCTATGATTCAGAACCGCAACCTCGCTGGCTCCCGGTGCTTTGATCAGAATATTGGTATTGCCCAGAGGCTGGCTCAGCGTCAGACCATCTTCGTGTAAAACAGCACCACCGCTTATGCCGTAGCTGAGATTGCGAGCATCACGCCCGTAGCTGTAACCCAGGTTGTACTGGCCCCGCTGATTTTTGTATTGCAGTGCAGTATCGCCGCCATACGCTTGCCGGGCGCTGTAGCGCTGATTGACGCTGTAATAAAGCTCATCCTGTCCAGGTACATAACCACTGACGCCACCGTTGTAGGTCGTTCCTGCTGATTTCCCCTGAGTGGTGGAGAAACGTGCCCGTGTCGAATTTTTAGGATTGCCGAAGGGTATCGAGAGCGATAACGCCAGAATGTTATCTTTACTGTCATCATACAGACTGGTACTGCGCTGGAAGCTCACCCCCAGCGAGGCCGATCGCAATGTCGTATTCCAGGCAAACTGGATTCCCTGAGTCGTTTTCGAAGTATGCCAGTAGGTTTGCTGATCCCAGGACAGTGACAGTGAGCCATATTTGTCCATCGGCTGCGTGAGCTGCAGCTGGTTTCTGGCTTTGCGTGACATCCGGAGGTCATAGAGATTTTCATAGCGGGTAGTCACAGTTCCATCTGCTTCTACTATTTGTTCCGGCTTGCCGCCACTCATCCTTTTATAAGCCGTATCACTGAGGTTATAGAACCCTTGTGTGGAGTAGCGTAGCGAGTAGAAATTCACGCGCGTTCCGATGTCATTGAGCAGTTTGCTGTAGCGCAGGCGAATGGAATCACCTGTGTAATGTTTGTCATCCGCAAGCTGGCTCTGGGCATGGGTAATATCCAGCGAATAGGCACCAAAACGGCCCAGGTTCTGACCGATGCCTGCTGCAACTCCGCGATAACGCTCGGAAAGCTGAGCGCCACCATAAAAAGTGAGTCCATACCGCCAGCCATAAAAGAGTTCACCCTGGGCAAAAGTGGGTGCATTCTGATTATTAACGGGCTGGAATTTTCCTGCATTAAGGGCATATTTAGCCTGGCCGCTTCGAACCAGATTAGGAACGCTGGCGAAAGGCACGCTGAACTGGGTTTCGTAGCCATCGTTCTCCCTTATAGCGACAGACAGATCACCACCGGAAGAGGTTGGATAGAGATCGCTAAGCACAAATGGCCCGGGCGACACACTGGTTTGATAAATAACATTGCCGTTCTGCCGAACGGTGACGACAGCATTGCTGCGCGCAATCCCCCTGACTTCGGGCGCGTAACCGTTCAGGCTTGCAGGCAGCATATTGTCATCAGTTTTAAGCGCCAGCCCGCGTACACCTATGGAATCAAATATCTGAGATGACGTGTACGTTTCCCCAGCGTAAAGCTGTGCGCCCAGCGCCGGAACATCGCGCTGTAGCCAGGTCTGTACATGCTTCAGCTCATTGGTGTCTTTAGTCCAGGTGGTATAGTCACGCAGCCGCCATGCGCCAATGTTTATGCCGCTGTTCAGGCTGGCAAACAGCTGCTGCTCGCGAGTTTTATTATTCCCTCGGTAGGTGTTATTTGAGCCGTTAATAACATAGTTCAGCCACCCGGCGTGAATGCCATGTTCCCAGCTTTCCGGACTAACGTAGCCACGTGGCAGATTGCGCATCATGCTCTGCGGTAAAGTGATGTTGAGCGTGAGGGTTCGCGGCTCATAATCCGTGCTGCTGCCGGGAAACAGCGTGTTGAGAAAATAGCACTGCTTTACCAGCGGCAGGCTGACACCCTGTGCCTGTGCCATGTCAACGCCGATCGCATTAAACTGACTGGCCGTCAGGCACGCTGCGGTTATATCCTGCCCATTTGATTTATCCACAGCAAAAATGACGTTGCCAGTGAAGGCATAGTTCTTATTGATATAGACGTTAATATTATATTCGCCTGGTGGTAAGGCACTGCCTGTATTTACCCAGGATAAATCAGCCATTGACGCGCTCTCGCCATTAAGGAAGGCGGGGTTAAAGTGCAAATCGCTTTCCGCGGCTGCGGTATACCGCATGGCATGGAAAGCCACCACCGCACAAACGATTTTCATTTTCACGCGATCATCCCTCAAAGAGTTTATTTACGGTTCAACGGGGCGCGGGTGGCAGGTGTCCATGCACCATAATCATTGATGGTCTGAAAGGTCAGCGATGTGGCCTGGCTGAATTTCTCCGCCAGTGTGATAGTTGATTTTGGTGGCAACATTACAGGCTTAACCGTCTTACCATCAACTTTGAGATTGATTGTGGTAATGAACCAGGGCGTTGGATTGTTCAGCACGATTTTGCCCGAAGTGTATTTACCGCTAATTTTTTTCCAGCCTTCGTTAGCATTATCGGAAAGTGAAGCGGGGCGATAAAATACCTTAATACGATTTGCAGAGGCGAACTGCAGAGAGTTACCTGCACTATTTTTCGTTTGCTGTGGAATCGCTTTTACCGTCATCCAGTACAGGGATTCACGATCCTGTGGCAGAGATTTACCATTAAAGATAATCTTCACTACGCTTTCGGTTGACGGTTTTAAAACATAAAGCGGGGGCGTAATAACAAAATCCTGCGTGCGCTCACCGCTGGCATTCTCCATCCAGGACTGAATCAAAAATGAGGCTGTTGCATGGGTGTTTCTGACCTGAAGAGTGGACTGTTTTGAATCAGCTGAGTAGACCATACGTGTCGCACCTAACCCCACGCCACCCGCGTATACCTCGGATGAACACAGTGCGGCAGCCAGAAAAACCCAGGTTAAAGAACGCATTTTTTTCTCCTGAATGTCTATTTATGCCCGGTCGTTAAACCGGGCATAACGGTTACGAGTAGGTTACGGTGTAGGTGGCAACTGCACTGGCATCGCCCGCAGTGGCACCACCGGTCGGGGAATAATATTTAGCGCTAAAGTTCAGCGTGTTAGAGCCTTTACGCAGTGGCGTTGCTTTCGCTGCTTCACCCAGTTTTACGACATTGCCCTGTTCGTCATAAAGACGAATGGCCACATTCTGCGCAGAGGCTGTACCACCGTTTACACCCGCCGCCAGGCTGTTGGCATCATTAGCATCTGGCGTACCTGAAAAGGTCACCGAGACAGTGGTCGCAGCAACCGGGTTCTCTTCTGTAGAAGCTGAGGTATCAGCAATTGCGCAATCCTCCAGGGCGATAGAGAACGTTTTTCCCACGCTTGCTTCACTGCCTGCAGCGGCCAGCGTTGCAGTACGGACTTCACCCATATCAACATCAATGTTTGCGCTGTTGGCACTGATGGCGCAGGCTGATGTCACGACGCTTCCGTTAAAATTGACAGAACCACCGCTGGCCGTTGCCGCCAGCGCTGAGCCCATCGGAAACAGAGCTGAAGCACCTAATACCAGAAGGTCTTTTTTATTTAATTTCATGTAATCACCTTTATTGTTGAGTTTGCTTTGTTGTGTTTTGTAAATAAGGGCTGACAATAAATATAAAAATTATTTTTACTGTAAATATGCGAAAACACAGGTGTTGGATTTTAATATAATTTATTTTTTTCTTTATTGTTTGTTTTTGCTGCTTCGATGTATGTGGGGTGATTGCCTCCTCTTAATAATAAGATGGGGGCATTATAATTTATTTAAGAAAAAAGCACCTGTGGTTTTTTATTGTATGGGCAGGGTGTTGATGAATAACTATTCTATATTGAAAACTTATGTTAATAGGTTATTTATTTTTAATGAAATGGTGAGATTTATGAGTTTAGCCTTTCCCTGAGAGTGAATAATAATTTCATCATCATTTGATATTTATTTTGATTCGTATTTCTATCGTAATAAATGAGAAAAATGTTATCTCTTCTGCCCACAGAAAATACCTTGATGAAGATCATGAAAGATCGTTTATAATGATTTTTTTAAATGCCATTCTGGACTGTTGGATAAAAGGGGATAGCCCGGGCAAGTAGAGACTAGCTGGATCCCTGTTTGTGACAGCGAGCATGATCGCCGGGTCTTTGCCGGGATGGCCATTAACATTAATATAGTGAATAGGTTCATTAAAGCGTACAGAGGATAATTGAGGGTCAGTTCAGTCGTCATGCCTGACTCTCGGGGCTGGCGGACAATAGCAGAATAGTGCACATAAACCAGGGATGGTGGGAAACACGGCAGAGGTACGGGGACTGGCGTCCCAAAAGCAAAAAACCCGCCAGAGGCGGGTTTCTTTAAATTTTGGTGCCCGAACCCGGAATCGAACCAGGGACACGGGGATTTTCAATCCCCTGCTCTACCGACTGAGCTATTCGGGCAACGGGGCGCATTAAACCGTAAAGGCCGCGGGTCGTCAACGGCTTTCACTAAAAAACCCCTGGAAACGTGACTGATTGCCTGATTTTCAGTCAAAGCGGGCAAAACCTCAGGCCAGCGCGCCATTTTTACGGCACAGCGCGATGCTGTAAACATCCTCCGCCAGTCGCTGGGCGGTGGCGACATCCTGCACATTACGCTTCACCAGCAGCTTGCTCAGGCAGCCTTCAAGGATCAGCTCCATCTGATCGGCGACCATGCTGGGATTATCCAGCGCCTGCTCTACCAGAATCTCATGGGTGAACTGCCAGGAGCCGCGTTTCTGCTGCTCGGCCAGCTGATGAATGGGCTGCTCGGGCTGTGGATAGAAGCTGCAGGCGGCGATAAACAGGCAGCCCGGAAAACGGCCTTTGCTGACCTGCTCACTCAGTACTTCATAGCGCGCCATCAGCTTCTGATCCGGTGACAGCGATTCATCCAGCAGGATCTGGCGGCGCCAGGTTTCGATCTGCTGGCCGTGATAGCGCAGCGCATCATAGAGCAGAGCGTCACGATCGGGCCAGAACAGCTGAAGCTGCTCAAGGGTTAATTCAGTCTGTCCCGCCAGGGTTTCCAATGAGAGGGTGGCGGCGAGGCCGTTTTGTTCAAGCACATTCAATGCATGCTCGAGTATCTGTTCACGCTGCAAGTGACTCTCCTCTGGTATGCAGGCCCGGTCATTCACCGGGCAATGACCTGACTCCAGTGTTGTTTACGGGGTAAGTTTCTGCAAATGCGCTCTGAAGTCGGCGGCATTGAGAAACCCGGTGATGCGCGAATCGGGGACTTCATGGCCCTGCGCATCGAAGAACAAAATCGTCGGTAAGCCCAGCACCTGAAGATGCTGCAACAGCGCGTTGTCGCTGGCGCTGTTGGCGGTGACGTTGGCCTGAAGCAGCTGTACCTGACTCAGGCTATCGCGCACGGCGCTATCACTAAAGGTATATTTTTCAAACTCTTTGCAGGCGACGCACCAGTCAGCGTAGAGATCGACCATGGTGATGCGGCCGCGGGCCTGCTGCAGCGCGCTATTGAGCTGCTGCGGTGTCTGAAGCGTCTGGAACGGCAGCGGTGCTACAGCATGCTGCGCGGCCTGACCGCCAAAGGCCCAGTCCTGCAACGGACGCGCGCTGATCAGCGCAGCGGCCAGCATGATAATCTGCACCACGCGCCACTTACCGCTGCTGGCGTGCAGGCTGACGGTGAACGCCCAGCCGAAGAAGGCCACGCCGAGCAGGCTCCAGAGCCGCACTCCCCACGCGTCACCCAGCACCCGCTCCAGCAGGAAGACCGGCAACGCCAGGATGACAAAGCCAAAGCCTTCTTTAACGGTTTGCATCCACGGGCCGCTTTTCGGCAGCAGCCGGTTACCAAACAGGGTCACGGCAATCAGCGGTAAGCCCATGCCGACCGCATAGAGCCACAGCGTTCCGGCACCGGCCCACAGATTTCCGCTCTGCGCGATGTAAAGCAGAATGGCACTGAGCGGGGCCGTGGTGCAGGGCGAACAGATCAAACCTGCCAGCGCACCCATCAGGAAGACGCCGGGCAGCGATCCTCCCTGCTGGCGATTGCTCCACAGGGTCAGACGGGTTTGCAGGCTGGCGGGCAGTTGCAGCGTAAACAGGCCGAACATCGACAGCGCCAGCACGATGAACAGCAGGGAGAGCGTGAACAGCACGTAGGGGTGCTGCAACGCAGCCTGGAAGCGCAGCCCCGCGGCCGCGACCACCATCCCCAATAACGTATAGGTCAGCGCCATTCCCTGGACATAGACCATTGCCAGCGCAAATAGTCGGCCCAGCGAATAGTGGCGCTTGCCGCCAAGGATGATGCCGGAGATCAGTGGATACATCGGCAGTACGCAGGGGGTAAACGCCACGCCGATGCCGATCAATAACGCCCAGAGCGGAGAAAAGGGCAGCGGACTGGCGGGCGCGGGCTGAGCACTGACCGGTGCTGGCGCGCTGCTGGCTGCTATCTCACTTACTGGCACGCTGCGTGTCTCAGGCGGATAACAGAATCCGGCGGCGGCACAGCCCTGATACGTGACGCTAAGCGTAGCATCAGGGCCTGCCTGTTTCAGCGTCACCGGCAGCGTCAGGTCCTGCGGATAGATCTCACTTTTGCCGAAGAATTCATCTTCATGCGGCTGACCGGCGGGCAGCGTCAGCGGCGCAATGGTCGCGTTCTGCGGCGTGATGTGGATTTGCTGGCGATAAAGGTAGTAACCCGGTTTCACTTTCCAGTGCAGGTTGAGCTGCGCGCCCTGCTGGTCAAAGTCAAACGTAAACGCCTGATCGACCGGCACAAAGCGGCTGGTCGCCGGATTTGAAAAGAGTGATGCGTGCGACTGCAGACAGATAAACAGCGTCAGCAGAAGCGTAATTAAGCGAGAGATGCGTGCAGCCATGACAAGTATTCACTGTCTCCATATTGAACCGGTAGCGCCAGCAGTTCAGGCACGTCGTAGGGATGCGCCTGTTTGAGCAGGTCACACAGCGCCTGCTGATGATCGCTGTCGCACTTCAGCAGCATCTGGACTTCGCTGCTCTGCTCCATTTTGCCCTGCCAGAGATACCAGGAGGTCGCGCCCGGCAGCATTGTGACGCAGGCCGCCAGTCGGGCTTCCAGCGCCAGGGCAGCAAGTTTTTCTGCCGTGGCCTGATCGGGCACGGTGCAGAGGATCACGACAGCGTTCATCCTGTGACTCCTGTTGAAAAGAGCGCCGATGATAGCACGCTCCATCCGTAACACGATGACGGCGCTATAACAGCAAGCCGCCAAAGACGAAGCCGGAGAGTACCGACAGCGCAATGGCGATCACGCCGGGAATAATAAAGGCATGGTTAAAGACAAACTTGCCAATCCGGGTTGAGCCGGTGTCATCCATCTCCACGGCGGCCAGCAGGGTCGGGTAGGTCGGCAGCACAAACAGCGCCGAAACCGCTGCGAATGACGCGATGGCCGTCAGCGGCGTCACGCCCAGCAGCAGCGCGGCGGGCATCAGTGCTTTAGTGGTAGCGGCCTGTGAGTAGAGCAGCATGGAGGCGAAAAACAGCACCAGCGCCAGCATCCATGGATAGGTTTTCAGCGCGTCGCCCGCCAGCATCTGGATCTCCGCCAGATGCGCTTTGACAAAGGTATCGCCCAGCCAGGCAACGCCCATCACGCAGATACAGGCGCTCATGCCGGATTTAAAGGTGCTGGCACTAAGGATTTCGCTGGTGTCGAGTTTGCAGGTCAGGCTGATCAGCGTGGCGATGGTCAGCATAAATACCACAATCGCTTCGTTACGTGGCAGCGGCGGATTGGCGATCAGGCCGACGCTGGCGCTGGTCGCGGTGGCATAGAGCACCACGGCCACAATCCCTGTCAGAAACAGCAGCACCGACTTTTTCGCGCCCGGTTTTGCCTGGAAGATGCTGGCACCGCGCAGCGTGACTTCGCCTTTGGCGAGACGTGCCTGATAGACCTCATCATCTTTCAGCTCACGGCCCAGGAAGTTGGTCACCAGTGCCGCCAGGAAGAGACCCACCATAGTTGAGGGGATGGCAATCGCCAGCAGCGTGATGTAGCTGACGCCGCGCGGTTCAAGCAGGGTGGCGAAGAAGACCACCGCGGCTGAAATCGGTGACGCGGTAATCGCGATCTGCGAAGCCACCACCGCAATCGACAGCGGTCGGGAAGGGCGAACGCCTTGCTCCTTCGCGACTTCGGCAATCACCGGCAGCGTCGAGAACGCGGTGTGCCCGGTTCCGGCCAGCAGCGTCATCAGATAGGTCACCAGCGGAGCCAGTAGAGTGACATGGCGCGGATGACGGCGCAGCAGGCGTTCCGCCAGGCTCACCAGATAATCCATGCCGCCCGCCACCTGCATGGCGGCGATTGCGGCGATCACCGCCATGATGATTTCGATCACATCGAACGGGATAGCACCGGGTGCCATGCCAAATCCCAGCGTCAGCACCAGCACGCCCATGCCGCCGGCGAACCCGATGCCAATGCCGCCAAGACGCGCGCCCAACCAGATCGCCATTAAGACGATAAGCAGCTCAACCACAAACATGAATCACTCCTGTAAAGTAAACCGGTAAAACCTGGGTGTGCTGTGTAACAAAAAAAAAGGCACACCGTGTTGATCGCGGTGTGCCTTTGGTTAACCAGCGTCGGTTAAGCCTTACTGTTCGTTTTCATCGGTATAACGTTTCGCTTTATAAACCGGGTACATCAGGTTCTGCACTGAGAAGATATCGTCCAGCTCACTTTCCGTCAGCAGTCCGCGCTCCAGCACCACCTCACGCACGCTTTTACCGGTTTCCGCACAGATTTTTCCAACGATATCGCCGTTGTGGTGGCCGATATACGGGTTGAGGTAAGTGACGATACCAATCGAGTTGAAGACGTAGGCTTCGCACACCGCGCGGTTAGCAGTAATGCCGTTGACGCACTTCTCCAGCAGGTTGTAGCAGGCATTCGTCAGGATGCTGATTGACTCAAACAGCGCCTGGCCAATTACCGGCTCCATCACGTTAAGCTGCAACTGGCCGGCTTCCGAAGCCATCGTTACGGTGATGTCGTTGCCGATCACTTTGAAGCAGACCTGGTTAACGACCTCTGGCACGACCGGATTGACCTTGGCCGGCATGATAGAGGAACCCGCCTGCAGCTCTGGCAGGTTGATTTCGTTCAGCCCGGCGCGTGGACCGGAGGAGAGCAGGCGCAGGTCATTACAGATTTTAGAGAGCTTCACCGCCAGACGTTTCAGTGATGAATGGACCATCACATAGGCACCGCAGTCAGAGGTCGCTTCAATCAGATCTTCCGCTGGCACCACCGGCAGATTGCTGACTTCCGCCAGACGCTGAACCGCCAGATGCTGATAGCCTTCCGGGGTATTGAGGCGGGTGCCGATGGCGGTCGCGCCCAGGTTCACTTCCAGCAGCAGTTCAGCAGTGCGCAGAATGCTTTTGGTCTCTTCATTCAGCAGCACGCTGAAAGCGTGAAACTCCTGACCGAGGGTCATTGGCACGGCATCCTGCAACTGGGTGCGGCCCATTTTCAGGATGGTCTGGAATTCATCGGCTTTGTGCTGGAAGCCTTCGGCCAGCTGGCTGATGCCATCAAGCAGTTTCAGCAGCGAGCTGTAAACGGCAATGCGAAAACCGGTCGGGTAGGCGTCGTTAGTGGACTGGCATTTGTTCACATGATCGTTGGGGTTAAGGTACTGATATTCCCCTTTCTGGTGGCCCATCAGCTCCAGGCCGATGTTTGCCAGTACCTCATTGGTGTTCATATTGACCGAGGTTCCGGCCCCGCCCTGATAGACATCCACGGGGAACTGGTCCATACAGCGACCGTTGTTCAGCACTTCGTCGCAGGCCTTAATGATGGTATCGGCAATGTTACGCGGGATGGTCTGCAGCTCTTTATTGGCCATCGCTGCCGCTTTTTTTACCATCACCATACCGCGGACAAATTCAGGTATGTCGCTGATTTTACTGTTGCTGATATAAAAATTTTCAATCGCACGCAGAGTATGAACGCCATAATAGGCATCCGCCGGAACTTCGCGCATACCTAACAGGTCTTCTTCGATACGAATGTTGTTCGCCATGATAACCTTCTTGTTGATGCCGCTAACCATCACAAAGGATGTGTTTATTTTGTTGTGGTGTGCCCGTGCCGACATATTATCCGTCTTCACCGTGGCATGTGCGATCATATTCTGATGCATAAGAAAAGCACGCATGCAGATCACTTAATGCTGCCGTCTGGTTAACGATATGTGAAGTTGGTTACAAAATTAACCCCGCAGGATAAATTTGACAGGATCGGTTGAAAATGGCGGCGTGGGTGCCCATCTCTTTTCTTATCATCCTCAGGATGAACGCTTTCTGCTGACCGGCACGCTGCCGTTCAGCCCTACTTACAGGAGAGTACGGTGCGCTGGATACCGTTATTAGTCTTTTTTGTTCTGGCCTGGATCGAGATTTCGCTCTTCATTCAGGTTGCGCACGTCATGGGCGTGCTGCTGACCATGCTGCTGGTGGTCTTCACCTCGTGCATCGGGGTGTCGCTGGTCAAAAATCAGGGCATGAAGAACTTCATGCTGATGCAGGAGAAGCTGGCGCGTAACGAAAGTCCTGCCAGTGAGATGATCAAAAGCGTATCGCTGATCATCGCCGGTTTCCTGCTGCTGTTGCCGGGCTTCTTTACTGACCTGCTCGGTCTGTTGCTGCTGCTGCCACCGGTGCAGAAGCATCTGACGCTGAAGCTGATGCCCCATCTGCGCGTCTGGCGCGGACCGGGTGCCGGACCGGACAGCGGTTACACCATGGATGGCGAATTCGAACGTAAAAACAGCGATCGCCTTGAGCACCATGACGATCACAAGGATCGTTAATCACAGCGGTTACTTTTGAAAGCGCAGCCTCCGGGCTGCGTTTTTTATTTGTCGCGCCTTCTGTTCAAAAAGCCGCCACTTATCACGTTCGCGTAAAAAATTTGTTGTCCTCCCCCTTGAAAGCAGGTGGGTATGGCCCTATCTCTCTGGTCACGAGGCCGGAAGCCATGCAGCCCGGTGTTCAACCCCAAAACTGAATGATTGGACTTCTCAAAGGAGAGCTATCAAATGAAAATTCGTCCATTGCACGATCGCGTCATCGTCAAGCGTAAAGAAGTTGAAGCTAAATCAGCTGGCGGCATCGTGCTGACCGGTTCCGCAGCAGGTAAATCCACCCGTGGTGAAGTTCTGGCTGTCGGCAATGGCCGCATCCTTGAGAGTGGCGACGTTAAGCCGCTGGACGTGAAGGTTGGTGATGTCGTGATCTTCAATGAAGGTTACGGTGCTAAAACCGAAAAGATCGACAACGAAGAAGTGCTGATCATCTCTGAAAGCGACATTCTGGCGATTGTTGAAGCGTAATTTTTTCGCGTAACTCACTGAACGAAACGAATTTAAGGGACAATTGAAATGGCAGCTAAAGACGTAAAATTCGGTAATGACGCTCGCGTAAAAATGCTGCGTGGCGTGAACGTACTGGCAGATGCAGTAAAAGTTACCCTGGGCCCGAAAGGCCGTAACGTGGTTCTGGATAAATCTTTTGGTGCACCGACCATCACTAAAGATGGTGTTTCTGTGGCACGTGAAATCGAGCTGGAAGACAAGTTCGAGAACATGGGCGCGCAGATGGTGAAAGAAGTGGCCTCTAAAGCGAACGACGCTGCGGGCGACGGTACCACCACGGCAACCGTACTGGCACAGTCAATCATCACCGAAGGCCTGAAAGCGGTCGCAGCGGGTATGAACCCGATGGACCTGAAGCGCGGTATCGACCAGGCCGTTATCGCTGCAGTTGAGAAACTGAAAGCGCTGTCTGTGCCTTGCTCAGACTCTAAAGCGATTGCACAGGTTGGTACTATCTCTGCTAACTCCGATGAAACCGTAGGCCAGCTGATTGCTCAGGCGATGGAAAAAGTCGGTAAAGAAGGCGTGATCACCGTTGAAGAAGGCACCGGCCTGCAGGACGAGCTGGATGTGGTTGAAGGTATGCAGTTCGATCGTGGCTACCTCTCTCCTTACTTCATCAACAAGCCAGAAACTGGCGCGATTGAACTGGAATCTCCGTTCATCCTGCTGGCTGACAAGAAAATTTCTAACATCCGTGAAATGCTGCCAGTGCTGGAAGCTGTTGCGAAAGCAGGCAAACCATTGCTGATCATCGCGGAAGATGTTGAAGGCGAAGCGCTGGCAACACTGGTGGTTAACACCATGCGCGGCATCGTGAAAGTGGCTGCGGTTAAAGCACCAGGCTTCGGCGACCGTCGTAAAGCTATGCTGCAGGATATCGCTATCCTGACCGGTGGTACTGTGATCTCTGAAGAGATCGGTATGGAACTGGAAAAAGCGGCGCTGGAAGATCTGGGCCAGGCTAAACGCGTTGTGATCAACAAAGACACCACCACCATCATCGACGGTGTGGGTGAAGAGGCGACAATCCAGGGCCGTGTGACCCAGATTCGTCAGCAGATCGAAGAAGCAACCTCTGACTACGACAAAGAAAAACTGCAGGAGCGCGTAGCGAAACTGGCAGGCGGCGTAGCCGTTCTGAAAGTAGGCGCAGCAACTGAAGTTGAAATGAAAGAGAAGAAAGCCCGCGTTGAAGATGCGCTGCACGCAACCCGTGCTGCTGTCGAAGAAGGCGTGGTTGCAGGTGGTGGTGTGGCGCTGGTTCGCGTTGCCGCACAGCTGGCCGATCTGCGTGGTCAGAACGAAGATCAGAACGTCGGTATCAAAGTTGCGCTGCGCGCAATGGAATCTCCACTGCGTCAGATCGTCTCTAACGCCGGTGAAGAGCCATCCGTTGTTGCTAACAACGTGAAAGCGGGCGACGGTAACTACGGTTACAACGCGCAGACTGAAGAGTACGGCAACATGATCGACTTCGGTATCCTGGACCCAACCAAAGTGACCCGTTCTGCTCTGCAGTACGCGGCCTCTGTTGCTGGTCTGATGATCACCACCGAATGTATGGTCACTGACCTGCCAAAAGGCGACGCACCTGATTTAGGCGGCGGCGCTGGCGGTATGGGTGGCATGGGCGGTATGGGCGGCATGATGTAATTGCCGTTGACTGCTTAAGTCATCACAGAACCCCCGATCGGAAACGGTCGGGGGTTTTTCTTTTGGGCAGGAAAATAGTATAAGTAGTGGCGCAATCGTTCGTCTTTCCTCTTGATATCTCCCGCTGTCTGCGCGCTGACTGTTGCCGCCCTGCCGGATTGACTTACTGCTGTAAGTTTATCGGGATGCGCCAATCTGCCAGCCTGAACTCAGTATGAAATATTGAGGTGATATAACGGGATTAAGGCAATGAATGTTCAGAAAAAAGTGATCTTTTTCTGCTACGCTGCCACCCGACTCTGATGATAATAAATGGGGATTACAATGCGGATTAACCTCTTGCTCGGACTGACGGCTGGCGCGTTATTGCTGGCGGGCTGCAGCAGCTCTACGCAACTCTCTTCAGCAGGACAGCGTGTAACGTTTACCGATCAGCAGCCTGGCAATAACTGCCAGCTTCTGGGCAATATCACCGGCTCACAGAGCAACTGGCTGAGCGGTGCAGGCGGCGAAACCAGCGCACTGCGCGGTGCAGCGAATGATCTGCGCAATCGCGCAGCGGAGATGGGCGGCAACGTCATTTACGGTGCAACCAGCCCGACGCAGAATCTGTTGTCCGCGTTCGCGCCACTCGACAGCAAAATGACCGGCCAGGTTTATAAGTGCCCATAATGTGAATCGGGCGTCTGCTTTATTTAATCGGCCAGCTTTTTGCTGGCCGTTTTTATTCCTGACGCAGCTGTAAATCCAGTGGTGTTTTACTTGGCTCTCCACCAATTTCACGCGCCAGCTTTGGCACCAGATAACCCGAGACCTGTGACAACAGCGCACGCACCAGTTGACGGGCTTCCTCATCTGACACAAAGAAGTGCGCGGCACCCTGTACCTTATCCAGCACATGCAGATAGTAGGGCAGAATACCGGCATCAAACAGCGCATTGCTCAGGGTGGCCAGCGTCCGGGCATTATCGTTGATGCCGCGCAACAGCACGCTCTGATTCAGCAGGGTGACACCGGCACGCTTCAGGCTGCTCATCGCCTCACGCAATTCATCATCGATCTCCTGCGCATGGTTGATGTGCGTTACCATCAGCACCTGCAGGCGGGTTTCGCTGAGCATCTGACAGAGCTGATCGGTGATACGCGCCGGGATCACTACCGGTAAACGACTATGTATGCGCAGACGCTTCAGGTGCGGGATCTGTTCCAGCGCCGCGATCAGCCAGGCGAGCTCATGATCTTTCGCCATCAACGGATCGCCGCCGGAAAAAATGATCTCATCCAGCTCAGGATGATCGGCGATATAGTCCAGTGCAGCCTGCCAGCTACGCTTGTTGCCGGGATTGTCCTGATAAGGGAAATGACGACGGAAGCAGTAGCGACAGTTGACGGCGCAGCCGCCTTTTACCAGCAATAACGCCCGGTTTCGGTATTTATGCAGCAATCCAGGTACAACGTTGCTTTGTTCATCGAGTGGATCGGTGCTATAACCTGGCGCATCGATGAATTCCTGGCGGCGGGTCAGTACCTGAAGCAGCAGCGGGTCGTGCGCATCGCCTTTTTTCATCCGGCGGATGAACGCATGCGGGACACGCAGGGCGAAAAGACGCCGCGCATCCGCACCTTCAGCCAGTTCAGTGTGCTGATCAAGGGCTAAAATCCGCAGTAATTCATCAGGTTCGGTGACAACATCCGCAAGTTGCTGCAACCAATCTTCTCTGGAAGGTGTTTTTAGGGTTACAATGTGTGCCATTTTTTTGGCTTAGTACCAGTGTCAATTTTCGTAGAGGGCCTTCATGGCGACTTATTCTAGCAACGATTTCCGTCCCGGTCTTAAAATCATGTTCGAAGGCGAGCCGTATGCCATCGAATCCAGTGAGTTCGTTAAACCGGGTAAAGGTCAGGCATTCGCACGCGTTAAAATGCGTCGCCTGCTGACGGGTTCTCGCGTTGAGAAAACTTTTAAATCTACCGACTCCGCTGAAGGTGCAGACGTTGTAGATACCAACCTGAACTACCTGTACAACGACGGCGAGTTCTACCACTTCATGCACCCGGAAAGCTTTGAGCAGTTCCAGGTTGAAGAGAAGACGGTAAGCGATGCAGCGAAATGGCTGCAGGATAACGCTGAATGTATCGTTACGCTGTGGAATGGTCGTCCAATCGCCGTTCAGCCGCCGAACTTTATCGAAGCTGAAGTTATCGAAACCGATCCAGGTCTGAAAGGTGATACTGCGGGTACTGGCGGCAAGCCAGCCAAGCTGTCTACCGGCGCCGTGGTGAAAGTGCCATTGTTCGTGCAAGAGGGCGAAGTGGTCAAAGTTGACACCCGCTCTGGCGAATACGTGTCACGCGTGAAATAAGATTCGCAGGCGCATCTTCTGGTGCGCCTTTTTCTTGTCTGAGAGAAAAAAATGATCAAGCTGGCAAAATTAATCGCATTCGCGTTGCTGGTCTCTTCTGCGCTTAGCGCCTGCAACACATTCCACGGTTTTGGCGAAGATGTCTCCCACTTAGGCGGTGCCATTTCGCGTGCGGCAAAATGACCTTAACTGATTGTCCTTTTTAGAGTCCCGCCCGCAGCAACTGCCTGAAATCCGGCTATGCTTAAAGCGCTGTACTTTACATCCATCAAAAAGGACATTGTTATGTTAAAGAAAAGTATTGCCGCAATCTTCTCTGTACTGGTGCTCTCTTCTCTGCTGACGGCGTGTAATACCACGCGCGGTGTCGGTGAAGATGTCGAGGCGGGTGGCCAGGCGATTCAGAACAGCACGAAGTAACCTGTTATTCCAACCGGTACGAAAGGCTTTTCGTACCGGCTTGTCATAATCTGCACTATTTCTGTTTTACCCAGATTAGCTCTTCGACCGGGAAACCATCCCGACGCGCCTGCTCAACCAGTTTCTCTTTTACACCCGGCTCCAGTTGGGGTGTCCGTGACAGTATCCAGAGATAGTGGCGATTCGGGCCGCACACCAGCGCATAGCGATAGTCGGGATCCAGTGCGATAACGTTATAGCCACCGTAGAAGGGGCCAAAGAAAGAGACTTTCAGCGACGCACGCTGAGGTTCACCAGTAAAGTAGGCTTTACCGACGCTCTCCTGCCAGCGCTGCTTTTTGACGTTATAGCCACGATTAATCACCTTCAGGCCGCCATCTTCACGCGGGCTGTAGTTTGCCGTCACCTGCTCAAGGCCACGCTCAAAGGGATGGTTGAGGCGGGCAATCTCATACCACTGACCGAGATAGCGCTGACTGTCAAAGTTATCAATGACCGTGACGTTCTTTGGCGGCGTGGTGCTACAGGCAACTGAGAGAAAAGCACTCAGGCTGGCAACAACTGTTTTCCATGGAGACATAGTGGGATTCCTTTGTGATTTAACCGCTTAAGTATAGAAGCCGAAACGCTGTTTTTGGCAGCGCGGGCACGAGATTGTTTGCCGCAGGCATTGCAGGTAGACTTCCCCCCCTAATTTGTATCAGGAGTCATCACCATGAGCGAAACGGCAAGCTGGCAACCAAGCGCATCCATCGCCAATTTGTTAAAACGCGCCGCTATTTTAGCCGAAGTGCGTCGTTTCTTTGCCGATCGCGGCGTGCTGGAAGTCGATACGCCGGCGATGAGCCAGGCAACGATTACCGATATCCATCTGGTGCCCTTCCAGACGCGTTTTGTCGGGCCTGGTGCGGCGCAGGGGCGCGATCTCTGGCTGATGACCAGCCCGGAATATCATATGAAACGCCTGCTGGCGGCGGGCAGTGGCCCGATCTACCAGATGGCGCGCAGCTTCCGCAATGAAGAGGCGGGACGGCACCATAACCCCGAATTTACCATGCTGGAGTGGTATCGTCCGCATTACGACATGTACCGTCTGATGAACGAAGTCGACGATCTGATGCAGCAGGTGCTGGAGTGTGACAGCGCCGAGTCGCTCTCGTATCAGCAGGCATTTATCCGCCATCTGGATCTGGATCCGCTGTCAGCGGACAAAGCGCAGTTGCGTGAAGCAGCAGAGAAGCTGGGTGAAGGTGAGCTGGCGCGCGCAGAAGAGGATCGCGATACCTTGCTGATGCTGCTGTTTATGCTGGGTGTGGAACCAAAGATTGGTCAGGATAAACCCTGCTTCGTTTATCACTTCCCGGCCAGCCAGGCGGCACTGGCTGAGATCAGTACGGAAGATCATCGTGTGGCCGAGCGTTTCGAGGTCTATTACAAGGGCATTGAGCTGGCGAACGGTTTCCGTGAGCTGACCGACAGCCGTGAGCAGCGTCAGCGCTTTGAGCAGGATAACCGTCGCCGTGCAGCGCGCGGCCTGCCTGTGCATCCGATTGATACCTATCTGCTGGATGCACTGGCGCATGGCATGCCAGCCTGTTCCGGGGTCGCGCTGGGTATCGATCGCCTGATCATGCTGGCGTTGAAAGCGGAGTCATTGAGTGAAGTGATCGCGTTTCCGGTGGATCGTTGCTAAACGTCCGGGTGAAAAGGGCGGGGATGGCCCATCTGATCGCAAAGGAAACCTGCATCCCTGCAGGTCGGCCTCGCCATCCTGGCTCGGACGCTTTGCTCTTCAGATGGGCCCCCCCTGCCCGTCAGGCTAAGGCATTGCTGTTAGTCTACAACCCCGCCAATCAGCTGCTGCTATCCGGAAACTCCTGAATGGTTACTGGCAGCGTCAGCTTCTGGTCGTTTCGCAGCACCTGTACATCAATTACTGAACCCGGACGAATTTCGGCCACCTGATCCATGGTCTCCTGCGCGGAGATGGCGGGCTTGCCGTTGACGCTGAGCAATACATCGTTGGCCTGAATCCCGGCTTTATCTGCCGGTCCATCTGGCGTGACCACACTGACAATAATCCCCTGAACCCGATCCAGATTGCTGCCCTGTCCGTGCAGCGGCGGCAACTCACGCCCGGTAATGCCGATATAGCCGCGGATGACCCGGCCATCACGAATCAGCTTATCCATGATTTTTGAGGCTAAGACAGTTGGAATGGCGAAACCGATGCCTTCCGGGGTTTCACCATCATTACTCTTATCAAACGTCAGGGTGTTAATGCCCATCAGTTCGCCAAGCGAGTTAATCAGCGCACCGCCGGAGTTACCCTGGTTGATTGAGGCATCCGTCTGCAGGAAGTTCTGTCGGCCTGACGAACTCAGACCTACGCGGCCCGTGGCGCTGATAATGCCCTGCGTTACCGTCTGACCGAGGTTATAGGGGTTACCGATCGCCATTACCACATCGCCGATATGCGGCTGTCGGTTGGGATTAATCGGGATAACAGGCAGGCCTGAAGCGGTAATCTTCAGTACGGCCAGATCGGTCATGCCATCGGAACCCACCAGCGTCGCTTCAAAGAAGCGGCCATCCTGCAGCGCCACGATAATCTGATCGGCATTGTTGATCACATGCTTATTGGTAAGGATGTAGCCTTTCGTATTCATGATCACCCCTGAACCCAGGGTAGTGATGCCACGATTGTTGTTGCCATGAGCGCTGCGGTTGTAAACGTTCACAACGGCAGGCACGGCGCGGCGCACCCCCTGATTGAAGCTAAAGGGCGTTTCGTCGGTAATATTTTCGTGGTTATAGAGGGCGTCGCTGCCCATACGCAGTGCAGGCAGTGCTGCGAGCAAAATACCCGCCACAATCAGGCCCAGCACCACGGCACGCAAAAGTTTAAGAAACATGGTGTTAAATCACGCCAGGGGAGATCGCAGGGGAGAATAACATGAGAGCGGCGGACACACACGCGCTTGTGTCCGCCGTAATGCGAGGTTTATCTCAACAACAGATAGATACTTTCATCGCCGCGCACCACATTCAGTGCCAGTACCGGCGGTTTTCCTTCCAGAATTTTACGCATTTCTGCAATGGTCTGAACGCGATTGCGGTTAACGCCGATAATCACATCATCTTTCTGCAGGCCAACCTGTTCAGCCGGCGTGCCTTTTTCGATGGTATCGACCTTCACGCCTTTATCACCGGTTTTGGTCTGTCCATCACTCAGGGTTGCGCCCTGAAGTGCAGGTGACATCAGCTGAGCGCTGGCGGTACTCTGGGCGCTCTGTTCCAGCGTGACGGTAACGGTTAGCGACTTACCTTCGCGCAGCAGGCCAAGTTTAACCTGTTCGCCTGGCGGCGTGGTGCCCACTTTGACACGCAGCTCTGCGAAGCTGGTAATCGGCTTATCGTTAATCGACGTAATGATATCGCCTGACTTCACGCCCGCTTTCTGTGCGGCAGATTGCGGTAAGACTTCTGAGACAAAGGCGCCGCGCTGCGCATCGACATTGAACGCTTTAGCCATATCGGCCGTCATTTCAGTGCCTTTGATGCCGAGCTGACCGCGCTTCACTTCACCAAATTTGATCAGCTGTTGCGCGAGGTTCATCGCCATATCGCTCGGAATCGCAAATCCGATGCCAATGTTGCCGCCGCTGGAGGCCAGAATCGCGGTGTTGATACCGATCAGCTCACCGTTAAGGTTGACCAGCGCACCGCCTGAGTTGCCGCGGTTAATGGCAGCATCGGTCTGAATAAAGTTTTCCAGCCCTTCCAGGTTCAGGCCGCTGCGGCCCAGCGCCGAGATAATCCCGGAGGTGGCGGTCTGTCCCAGGCCAAACGGGTTACCGATCGCCACTGCGAAATCACCCACTTTCAGCTGATCGGAGTCTGCGACTTTCACCTGCGTGAGGTTTTTTGCGCCCTGAATCTGAATCAGCGCGATATCGGTCTGCTCATCATGGCCGATCAGTTTGGCTTCATATTCACTGCCGTCGCCAAGCTGTACGTTGATCTTATCCGCACCGTTGACCACGTGATTGTTGGTCAGCACGTAGCCTTTAGCGGCATCAATAATGACGCCAGAACCTAAGCCTTCAAATGGCTGTGGCTGACTGTTTCCGCCGGGCATCTGGCCGAAAAAACGCTTCAGGGGTTCAGGAATATCCTGAGCCTGCGCACCGGAATCGGTGCCTTCCACGTGAACACTGACCACGGCAGGTAACACTTTTTCCAGCATCGGTGCCAGACTTGGCAGCGGCTGGCCCGCAATTTGTGCTGGCAGCGTTGCCATCGCGTCTGGCGCGGCGGCAAGGCTCATCCCAATACTCAGGGCTAATGCGCTAAACAGGCGTGCTTTTTTTTTCATTGCTACAACGCTCTCGCTGCAAAAGGTGGGAGGAATTAATGAGTGTGACAGTCGTTTGCGGCCAGGGTTCGCAAAAACAGCGGGCGCAGACAGGCTGCGCCCCAAAAAGATTAGTCGCGGGCAGGGCGCTCGCCACGCAGTAAACCGGATGCGCCTTCAGAGTAGTCGCGCGGCATCTGCACCGGCACCTGATCGTTGTCCGCTTCAGCTTCAGTCAGCTGATAGGCAAACGGATTTTTCTGGCCAGGCAGATTTGGCAGCAGGTCATTCGAGCCTTTTGCCATATGCTGATAGAGCTGACGATAGTCACGCGCCATGTTGTCCAGCAGCTCCGCGCTCTGCGCGAAGTGGTTGGTCAGCTCTTCACGATAATCAGCCAGCTCCGCTTTCGATTTTTCCAGCTCATACTGCATGCTGCGCTGCTCACGCAGCTTTTTGTTGCCAAAACGCATGGCGACTGCGCCGACAATAATACCTACCACTAAACCAATTAGCCCGTATTCCCAGGTCATAATGACTCCCGTGTTATTTCCATTGTTCCGTAGGGCGTTACACCATATTCAATAATAGTCACTATACCCGTTAATCTTATGGATGTGGAACTCCGGAGCAGCATGGCTTAGTGTAGAACGGCCTTTTTTTCAGCAACCGTGGTATCAATCAGACACCATTCAGGGACTTTGAAACAATAATGCAAACCTCAACTCCGCTTGCACGCTATGAGCAGGCGCTGTCGCAGGGCGAATTCAGGCCCGATGACGTACAACGTGAAGCGATTACCCGTTTAGACGCGCTGCAGCAGGCGCTGGTTGCCCGGCAACAAGCCGCCGCGCCTTCCTCATCCGGCCTGCTGGGACGCCTCTCTAAATTGATGGGCAAAGAGAAAAACGAGACGGCACAACCGGTACGCGGGCTCTATATGTGGGGCGGTGTCGGTCGCGGTAAGACCTGGGTCATGGATCTCTTTTTTCAGTCTATTCCTGGCGATCGCAAACTGCGTCTGCACTTCCACCGTTTTATGCTGCGGGTACACGAAGAACTTACGCAGCTTCAGGGCCAGAGCGATCCGTTACTGATCGTGGCGGACAAATTCAAAGCCGAAACCGACATCCTCTGTTTTGATGAGTTTTTTGTTTCCGATATCACCGATGCCATGCTGCTGGGCACGCTGATGGAAGCGCTGTTTGAACGTGGCATCGCGCTGGTCGCCACCTCGAACATTCCGCCGGACGATCTCTATCGCAATGGTCTGCAGCGTGCGCGCTTCCTGCCTGCGATTGAGCAGATAAAACGGCACTGTGATGTGATGAACGTGGATGCGGGTATCGACTACCGGTTACGCACGCTGACCTCCGCGCATCTGTGGAACTTCCCGCTCAACGCAGAGACACATGCCGAGATGGGCCGGATGTTCAAAGCATTGTCAGGCAGCCAGCCTGAAGCGGCACCGGTTCTGGAAATTAATCATCGCCAGATGCCGACGCTGGGTGTGAGCGAAGGCGTGCTGGCCATTAATTTCACGACCCTCTGCGGTGAGGGACGCAGTCAGCATGACTACATTGCGCTTTCGCGCCGTTTTCACAGCGTGCTGCTCTATGACGTGCCGGTGATGATCTACAAAACCGAAGATCAGGCGCGCCGTTTCCTGGCGCTGGTCGATGAGTTCTATGAACGTCATGTGAAGCTGGTGGTCGCGGCGGAAACGTCACTGACCGAGATTTATCAGGGCACGCGACTGAAGTTTGAATACCAGCGCTGTTTATCCCGACTCCAGGAGATGCAGAGCGAAGAGTATCTGCGTTTGCCGCACCTGCCGTGAGAATAAACAGGATAAATACCGAAATAGGGTTCGATTTTTGTAACCGACTTCTCTATAATCTTGCGACCCCACGTTACAGCAAAGGATTTTTTTCCCAAATCCTCTGTGTTCCAGTAACTCTATCCGAAGGGGTGGCTTGCTGGTCAAAATGGTCGTGTGAGCCTCATTCGTTTACTTAAGCGTTTGGGATTTCACCAACGTGTAACTTAATTTGGGTAAGCTTTTCGATGAAAACTTTTACAGCTAAACCAGAAACCGTCCAACGTGACTGGTTTGTAGTTGACGCAACGGGCAAAACTTTGGGTCGCCTGGCGACTGAACTGGCGCGCCGTCTGCGTGGTAAGCATAAAGCGGAATACACTCCGCACGTTGATACGGGTGATTACATCATCGTTCTGAACGCAGAAAAAGTTGCTGTAACCGGCAACAAGCGTACTGACAAGATCTACTATCACCACACCGGCCACATCGGTGGTATCAAACAGGCGACCTTTGAAGAGATGATTGCTCGCCGTCCTGAGCGTGTGATTGAGATCGCGGTTAAAGGCATGCTGCCGAAGGGCCCGCTGGGTCGTGCTATGTACCGTAAACTGAAAGTTTACGCAGGCAACGAGCACACCCATGCGGCACAGCAACCGCAAGTTCTTGACATTTAATCGGGATTAAAGGCAATGGCTGAAACTCAAAACTACGGCACTGGTCGCCGCAAAAGCTCTACCGCTCGCGTATTCATTAAGCCGGGTAGCGGTAACATCGTAATTAACCAACGTTCTCTGGAACAGTACTTCGGTCGCGAAACTGCCCGCATGGTAGTTCGTCAGCCGCTTGAGCTGCTGGACCTGGTTGGTAAATTCGATCTCTATGTCACTGTTAAAGGTGGCGGTATTTCTGGTCAGGCTGGTGCGATCCGTCACGGTATCACCCGCGCTCTGATGGAATACGACGAATCACTGCGTGGCGAACTGCGTAAAGCAGGCTTCGTTACTCGTGATGCGCGTCAGGTTGAACGTAAGAAAGTCGGCCTGCGTAAAGCACGTCGTCGTCCTCAGTTCTCCAAGCGTTAATTGTTTGCAGCTCCGGCTGCGGCAATTGGCTCAAAAAACCCGCTTCGGCGGGTTTTTTATTTTCTGCCTTCCCACGACTTCCCGCGAAAACCGTAACATCGCGCTCAATTTACCTGCAAAGATTCATTACACGCCCACAAGCAGCCTAAAATCTGGTAAACTCTGTGTCACTTTGCGCCCGCAGGCCGGTGCGTTATGCGCCTTCCCTCTGTCGGGGCGTCAGTATCTGTGACGCGGCTAACCAGGTTGCGTGCGAGTTCGATAAGCTGGTGAATCGCCGTGTGGTTGGCTATTCGCAGTATCTTTTTGTGAACAAACTTGGAGGTTTTCATGGCTGTCGCTGCCAACAAACGTTCGGTAATGACGCTGTTTTCTGGTCCTACTGACATTTTCAGCCATCAGGTTCGTATCGTCCTGGCGGAGAAGGGTGTCAGCGTAGAGATCGAGCAGGTCGAAATGGATAACCTGCCGCAGGATCTGATTGACCTCAATCCGTATCGCACGGTACCAACGCTGGTAGATCGTGAGCTGACGCTGTATGAATCACGCATCATCATGGAATATCTGGATGAACGCTTCCCGCATCCGCCACTGATGCCGGTTTATCCGGTTGCCCGTGGTGACAGCCGCCTGATGATGCATCGCATCGAGCAGGACTGGTACAGCCTGATGCGGAAAGTCGAGAACAGCACGGGTCAGGAAGCCGAAGCCGCACGCAAGCAACTGCGTGAAGAGCTGCTGGCTATCGCGCCACTGTTTGGTCGTACGCCTTACTTCATGAGCGAAGAGTTCAGTCTGGTCGATTGCTACCTGGCGCCGCTGTTATGGCGTCTGCCTTCCATGGGCATCGATCTGATCGGCTCGGGTTCAAAAGAGCTGAAAGGTTACATGAACCGCGTATTTGAGCGTGATTCTTTCCTTGCTTCATTAACTGAAGCTGAACGTGAAATGCGCCTGCAAGCCCGGGCTTAACGTATGGAAATGTCGCAACTTACTGCACGTCGTCCCTATCTGCTGCGCGCCTTCTATGACTGGTTGCTCGACAACCAGCTGACGCCGCATCTGGTGGTCGACATTAATCTGCCGGGTGTGCAGGTGCCGCTGGAGTATGCGCGTGATGGTCAGATTGTCCTGAACATTGCGCCACGCGCTGTGGGTAACCTCGACCTGGCCAATGAACAGGTGTCGTTCAACGCCCGCTTTGGTGGCGTTCCTCGCCAGGTTAACGTGCCGATGGCGGCGATTCTGGCGATCTATGCACGTGAAAACGGTGCCGGCACGATGTTTGAACCGGAACCGGCTTACGAGCTGGGTATGCAGGAGGCATCAGAGGGTCAGGAAGAGACCATGATGTCCGTGATTGATGGTGATCGTCCTGACGATGCCAGCGATGACGAGACACCGCCTGATGACGATCCACCGCCACGTGGCGGACGGCCTTCACTGCGCGTCGTGAAATAGCCGTGACATAACAGCGAATACCCGCCCATCCGGCGGGTATTTTTTTGCCTGTCAGCCATAAAAAAAATCCGGCTGCCTGCGCAAGCCGGATTTTTCAGCAGACCTTCGCGATTAGTAGACGTCGCGCAGGTAGCGTTTCTCTTTCTTCAGCTGATCGACATAGTCGGCAGCGCGCTCGGTGGAGAGACCACCAAACTGACGAACCACTTCATACAGCGCATTATCCACATCTTTCGCCATACGCGAAGCATCGCCACAGACGTAGAAGTACGCCCCTTCCTGCAGCCAGGCGTAAAGCTCAGCGCCCTGTTCCAGCATCCGGCTCTGCACGTAGATCTTCTTCTCCTGATCGCGTGAGAAGGCCAGATCCAGACGGGTCAGCAGGCCGTTATCCCGCCAGGCCAGCAGCTCATCCTGATAGATAAAGTCATGTTCCTGATGCTGATCGCCGAAGAACAGCCAGTTTTTGCCCTGCGCGCCGGTTGCCTGGCGTTCCTGCAGGAAGGCGCGGAACGGTGCGATACCGGTGCCCGGTCCCACCATGATCAGTGGTGCGCTGTTATTGGCAGGGACGCGGAACGCTTTATTGGGTGAGATAAAGATGGCGGGCTTCTCACCACGACGCACGCGTTCGGCCAGATAGGTCGAGCAGACGCCACCGCGATTACGGCCGCCACTGTGATAACGCACAGAGGCAACGGTCAGGTGCACCTGATTCGGATGGGCTTTAGAGCTGGATGAAATTGAGTAAGCACGATGCTGCAGCGGGCGCAACAGGGCAACAAACTCCGGCACTGTCAGCGTGCGCGTCAGTTCGAGCTGCAGCAGGTCAAGGGTATCTTTGCCCCACAACCAGACGCCCAGCGCATCTTTATCATCATGCTGTAAGACATGACGCAGTTCCTGATTGGTGGTGTTCTGTCCAACCCACTCGATTAACTTGCGTGAAGGCTCAGAGATCTCAAACTGATAGGTCAGCAGGTCGCCGAGGCTGCGGTCGAAGCCAGGTACTGGCGTCTGGTAGTCAGCATTAAGCTGGGTCAGCAGCAGGCTGACCAGTGAAGGTTCGTTGACCGGAATCACGCCCAGCGCATCGCCCGCTTCATACTTCAGGCCGCTGTCAGACAGGTCGAATTCGAAGTGACGAATATCTTTGGCTGACTGCTCGCCTGACAAGCGCTTATTCGTGATCAGCGCGGCGGCATACGGATTCGATTTGTTGCTGCCTGGAATGACCGGCGCTTCAGGCGCGCTCTCCAGCACGGTGCCGCTGCTGCCTGCGCTGGCGGCAAACTGTGGCATTGAGCTGTTCAGCCACTCGCTGGACGGCTCTTCATAGTCGATATCGCAGTCAATGCGATCTACCACGCGTTTTGCACCCAACTGCTCAAGACGCATATCGATGAATTTGCCCGCCTGACAGAAGCCATCGTAACCCGTATCGCCAATCGCCAGCACGGCGAAATGCATCTGCTCCAGACGCGGTGCGGTACTGGCAGAGATCGCATCCCAGAACAGCTGGGCATTGTCCGGCATCTCACCTTCACCATAGGTCGAGGTGACAATCAGTACATGGCGCATGGTGGCAAACACGTCGAGATCGACATCGCCCAGCGCCTGAACCACTGGCACCAGCCCTTTCGCTCGGGCAGATTTCGCAGCGGTCTGCGCCAGCGCTTCGGCATTGCCGGTCTGTGAGCCGTACAGAATATGCAGTTGCGTGGTCGCGGCTGCGCCCGTACCTGCAGCAGGTTGCTGCTTGTCTTCTAAAACCAGCAAACGGGAGTGAAGGCCCGCGAGAAAGCCAGCCAGCCAGTACTTCTGATCGCCATTAAAAGGTGCATCTTCTGGAATATAAGGAATTTTCATGGGTACTTTTACTCAATCCCGTTCTCGCCCGATATCAGTGGCGTTCCCCGGTCTGAAAGCGGTTCCGCTTCCCCGCGCCGCAGTGTGTGCAGCAGGGGAAAGCGGTTCTGCCTCTGTCCGGTACAACGATTAATCCGGGCAATGATCAATTAATAATATTCAGTTCAGCCTGATCAGTATCACTGTCAGGAGAGTTTACCCACCGCAGCGGCAATTTCCGGCAATGCCGCACGTGCAAACAGCTCTTCAAAGTCAGGCAGGTGGCCCAGCACTTCCCGGTTACAGGCATCCTGATACATGATCCAGCCGTAGGTCGCCAGACTGTCCATGGAGCGGATGTTACGTTGCGTCAGTGCCGCTTTGTAATCTGACATGCGTTTAGTACCAATCAGACTGGCCAGTTCATCATCGCTGTAACTCTCGATGGCAGAACGGGCATGACGTTGCAGCTTGCTGACCAGTGAAAAGTCTTCCGTCATCAGCAGATTGCGGACCGCTTTTTCCACCGCCGCATCTTCAACCGGCGTGCCTTTCGGCAACTTCGCCAGTGCCAGCTGCTGGGCAAAGCTCAGCACGGTGTAGTTGTTCAGCAGGACAAACATCTCCTGCGTATCGGTCGCGCCATAGGCCGGAACGGCACCGTTGGCAATGGTTTTACCCTGACGCCACGCGGCTTTGAATTTCGCCACCTGATGGCCTGCCAGCGCTGTCGACAGCTCTTCAAGCAAATCTTTGCGGCTCTTGGCTTTCAGGATCTCGCCGCCATCCTGATAGAGCAGCAGTGAGCGCGGCATCACGTAAACAAAGTGGTGGCACTCTGTTTCCCAGTTCTCCAGCAGCCACGCGGCACGCGGTGACTGGGTCGCCTCCAGGTGCCAGTTCAGCATGGTCAGCACGGCCTGCTTGTGCACCTGCGCCATCTCATCCTGATCCGCAATCGATCCGAACCGTACTGAATCACCTGCAGCGTGGCTGGCCAGCGATCCATACGGGTCGTACTGGTAAGCAAAGCCGCCGCTCATACCGTTGCCAAATCCTTTACCAAAGGTGCCGAGGTTGAGAATGGCACCGTTAGTCATATATTCGCAGCAGAAGTCACCCACGCCTTCAACCACAGCCGTTGCGCCGGAGTTACGTACTGCGAAGCGGTCGCCAGCCTGGCCCTGCACGAACAGTCGTCCGCCAGTCGCGCCAAACAGGGCAAAGTTACCGATCAGCACGTTGCCATCGCCATCCTGCGCGCCGCCGCCAGGCGACATCACAATCAGCTCACCACCACACTGTCCTTTGCCGACACCGTCGTTACAGGTGCCGTAATGGGACAGCTGCATGCCATCGTTGCAGAAGGCGCCAAATGACTGACCGGCAGATCCGGTGGTAGAAATTTTTACGCTTTCAGGGGCCAGATAGCGGCGACCGCGATCGTCGGTCATTACCGCAGGCATCGCCTGCAACTGCTGTGCGCTGAGCTGATGGTTCAGCATGCGCTCAATGTCGATGGCCAGCTGGCCGCCAACGCTTTTGTTGCGGTTGTTCAGGACGATGCTGTTGCCCAGTGAGACGTCAGGATTTCCCTGCTCCACCAGTGACTGCTTAACCTGCTCAATCCAGCCATCATCCAGCTCAAAATCTTTTTCCAGGTAAACCGGCTTGTCGATTTTCAGCTCTGGCACCACGGTGAGCATGGCGCGTAAGTCGAGTTTGCCGACTTCCAGCGGATGATCCATCAGGTGCAGCAGGTCAGAGCGACCACGCGCCTCACGCAGGGAACGCAGGCCCATACGTGCCAGAATTTCACGTACTTCATGCGCGACGTTGAGGAAATACTGCGCCAGCTGACGCGGGTCGCCATCAAAGGCCTCGGCGTTGGTGGTTAAGCCAGCCGGGCACTTCACGTTGCAGTTCTTCGCCATCACGCATTTCAGCATCATCAGCGCGGTGGTACCGAACTCAAAGCTATCGCCGCCCAACAGGGCAGATTTCACCACGTCGCTGCCGGTCTGCTGTGCGCCAGAGCAGCGCAGCAGCACTTTCTCACGCAGGCCGTTGGCACACAGCGCCTGGTGGACTTCAGCGATGCCGATTTCGGCCACGCGTCCGGTATATTTCAGGCTGGTCACCGACGCCGCGCCGGTACCGCCGGTGTTACCTGCAACGTTAATCACGTCGGCACCGGCTTTAGCCACGCCAACTGCGATGGTGCCGATCCCTTCTGACGACACCAGTTTGACAATGACGCGCACGCGCGCGGCTTTACAGTCGTGGATCAGCTGCGCCAGATCTTCGATGGAATAGGTGTCATGATGCGGCGGCGGCGAGACCAGCTCGACGCCAGGCGTACCGCCACGGGCCGCAGCAATCTCTACGGTCACTTTGGCCGCCGGTAACTGACCGCCTTCGCCAGGCTTCGCACCCTGACCAATTTTGATCTCCAGCTCTTCCAGCATCGGATCCGCCAGATAGGCAGCCCAGACACCGAACCGACCCGAAGCCAGCTGTTTGATACGCGAGGCACGGATGGTGCCGTGACGGGAGTAATGCTCGCCGCCTTCACCGCAGTTGCTCATGCCGCCGACCATGTTGGTGCCGTGTGCGACCGCTTCATGAGCCGGCGCGACCAGTGCACCGTGGCTCATTGCCCCGGAAGCAAAGGTACGGGTAATTTCACAGGCTGGCTGTACTTCGCTCAGCGGCAGTGAGGGCAGGGTGGTGAAGATACGTGACAGATAATCTGCCGCTTTACCGTATGCGGTCACTTTCAAAGCGCCAGTGACCACGTCGCTGCTCTCAATATCATCGCCGAAACGGGATTTCAGGGCGCGGGAGAGGTTCTGCAGGCGTTCGGTCTCAGGCTTTAGCCCCTCAATCGCATCGGTCAGACGCAGCATAAAGTGATTCAGGCTGCCATCCACCGCTTCACACTCCATGCCACGAATAGCAAAGCCGTTGTTGGTCAGCGAGTAGCGTCCCAGCTTGCGACGGAACTCCGCTTCGCTGTCAATGTGGGTCAGATCAGCCGGGAATGTCAGAATGTCACGCAGCGCCGCCGGGCGACGTTTACGCTCTTCATACATCAAACTTGAGAACTGACGGTAATCGGCCGTAATCGCAAAGTTGTTGATCACGTCATCCGGGATGCGCTCAAAGCTGCTGTCTTTGAAGGTCTCTGGCTTAATACCAAACGCGTTATCCAGTTTTGCCAGCGTCATCAGACGAATGAAGTTGTCCTCTTCGCGCGCCTTGTCGGCAAAGCGAATCGGCTCTTCGGTCATGTCGATGAAGGTGCGCACGGCGATAGTGCCGTAGGAGTGACCTGCACCTTCTGCACGCTCTTTAAACAGGCCCAGCAACGGCACTTCAGATTCGCCCTGAATCCTGAGCGCGCTCTGGTGCCAGTCAACGGCCATCGCTGCGATGGCTGCGAAGCCCGCGCCACCCACCGGGGTTTTGATATTCGGGAAATACTTTTTCAGCACCGGATCGTCAGTGTTGAGGAAGTTAGGCTCAAAGAATTCGCCGCTGCTGTAACTTTCAACGGTACAAAGGCCCACTTTGCCCATGGTTTTCATCAGCGCTTTTTCAGCGGCTTTGGCATAGCGCTTAAAGGCTTTGTTGCCTTCTTCACCTTCACCAAATTTTTCCTCTGCACGCATCTGTACGCCCAGCGGATAGATAGCGGAAGCCCCGAAGCCGAGGGTGGCAGCAATGTGGTGCGAAGATATGCTCTGGCCGCTTTCTACGACCAGAGAAACATCCAGACGCAGGCCTTCCTGCACCAGTCGCTGGTTAATGGCAGAAACCACCAGCAGCATCGGGATTGCGGCGTGCGTTGACGAGATGTGACGGTCAGTAAGCACGGCGATGCCACCCTGCGAACGGGCAAAATCCACGACCTGTTGCGCCAGGTCATCAATCGCTTTTTCCAGCGCGTTTGCGTTCGCGGTGGTGCTCAGCAGATCTTTGCCGATTACCGGCTCATAGAGCATCTCAAAGCGGGCATAAGGTGCGATGGTCTGCTCGCGCAAACGCAGCATATCAAGGTGGCTGAGGATTGGGGTCGGCACCACAATCTGACGACCTTTGCTGCGGCCCAGATGCGGTTTCGCACCCAGCGCGACACGCAGCGTCATACCATCCACTTCGCGGATTGAGTCCAGCGGCGGGTTGGTGACCTGAGCAAAGCGCTGAGAGAAGTAGTGCGCCATGCCGCCTTCATGATCGGATAAGCCGTTAATGGCGTTGCCGTAACCCATCGCGGAGATTTTCTCTGCGCCGGTGTTCAGCATCGGGTCCATCATGAACTTGAAGCTTTCCTGGTTGTAGTAGTAAGCCACAAAGCGCTGATAGGTTTTCAGATCGCCGCGATAACGCAGCGGTGAACCCTGCTGCTCTGCCGGGATTTCAGGCAGATCGTCAAGACCGACGCGCGCTTCACGCAGCAGCGCTGAATAATCTTTCTCCGCCGCCAGTTTTTCCAGTGCCTGCAGCGTGGTGTAGCTGCGTTTTTCACGGTGATCGAAATAGAGCATGCCGCCCGCTTCGATACGGCCGCGACGCAACACGCTTTCGGGTGGGAAGGCGATCTGACCGGCTTCAGACATCGCACCGATATACTCAGCCGTTTCGACTGAGCGCAGTGGACGCAGGCCAAGACGGTCAAGACGGGCGCCAATCACTTCACCATTGCCAAAGATTAATGCTGCCGGGCCGTCGTTCTTCTCTTCATACAGTGAGAAATATTCCAGCATGTCACGCACTTCTGGCGGCAGCGAACTGTCGTTTTCCCAGGCGGGTGGCATCATTGAAACCACGGCGGTGATCAGGTCGAGATCATCTTCCATCAGACGGCTGTGGATACTCTGGTCCAGACGCGAGCTGTCAGACTGACCTTTGGGCCGCACGATTTTCTTGCCACGGGCCAGTGCCAGCGCGGACTCAGCGATGCGGTTTTTACGGTCCGTATTCAGCTCACCGTTGTGCGCCATCAGGCGGAACGGCTGGGCCATCGTGGTATGCGGATCGGTGTTGGTGGAGAAGCGGGTATGGAAAAACAGCCCGCGCACCTGATGATCGGGATCGGTCAGATCTTTGAAGTAGGGGATCACTTCATTGGAATTCAGGCGGGCTTTAAACACCTGGGTGCGCGACGACAGCGACAGCGGATAGAGACCGCCAAATTCGCTTTCGGTAAAGGCACGGGCTTCAATCGTCAGCAGGGCGCGGTAGATGCGTTGTTCGAAGTCGTTCTGGTCGACCACGTCCTGTGGCGCAGTGAAAATCCACTGCAGAATCGGTAACTGAAATTGTACGGCTGCCGGACGCGTCACGCTGCTGTCGAGCGGCATGTCACGCTTCATGATCACCGGCAGGCCAAAGCTGTTGAGTGTCTCATCTACCAGACGTTCGGCATTCGCGCGCAGCGCAGCATCTTTCGGCACAAAGAAGTTGCCGACGCCAAAGCGGCCCGCTTCCAGCGGCTGGCCGGTAATCTTGCGGAAGAAATGCAGGGAAAGGTCAACGTTGACCCCCGCGCCGTCGCCGACGCCTTCCGCTGACATACCGCCGCGGTGAGGCACCGTGCACAGGGCGCTGTGCGCCATCTGCAGAATTTCGTGGGTCTGCTCGCCGTCCTTGCGCGTAATGAAACCTACACCACAGCTGTCACTGCCTGCTGTCGGATCATACAAGCCATAGGATTGAGGTTTTTTAGTGGACATTGAGGGTCTCCTTAACTGCTTTGACATTACCTGCACTGTTTCAGGGTCTGAGCGCAACGGGGCGCAACATCATTTTCATCGCCATGCTCTGTCGAGCGCGCGTCATAGCCCTGAGCATTTCTCTCCAGACATCGATAAAACGTCCTTAATTGAGCTGCTCTCTGATTTCCGGTCTCTTAAAGGAGATGACTTAAACCGCGCGGGAGTCTTCTTGTTGCATAGATATGCCGAGACAATGGCCCGTCTGGAAAGCTTTCAGCGGATTTCCAACTTATCGGGAAAGCGTAATCAGGTCAAATAGGGTGGTCAGACAGGGTTAACAGGGGTTTTATCTGAGTAAGATATTGAATTTATTGCTTTTTAAGGTTTAAAATGTATCACTCTGCTGCCTGCCGATCGGCCCATAAATGTGAACTGACTCACTGTAGTGCAGGCGTCAGATCTCTGCACCATGCTGGTGACGGGGTGTTAGACAGCATTAAATGCTGTTCAGAACCGTTGATGCATAGCATGTATCTGTTTTTCTTATGTCCGTCTATTTGAATGAAACAGCGGTTGGTTATAAGAAAAATTAATCAACACTGTCTTGCTTAAAATATCATTTAAGTTGAATGGGTATGCATATAAACAGGGTGTGCCTGCGCAACAGGACGTTGCCAGGATATTGAAAACAGGCCATACGGAGAAATCACGGATTCGCTGGCGGCATTACAGATTATTCATTTGGCACAATCAGTCAAGGGTTTTAACCGCTTTGTCCTTAACGTCGCCGATCGGCTATGCGAATGCACCATAAAAGCGCATTTGATCCTGTATCTCCGCGCGACGTGCCGGGACGTCAGCAGGCTAACTGCGCTATTATGAGGCTGTTTCTCTTCCAGGGAGTTGTTATGAAACAAATTCGTCTGTTGGCGCAGTACTACGTTGATTTAATGGTCAAGCTTGGACTGGTGAGGTTCTCGCTGCTGCTGGCATCTGCGCTGGTGGTGCTGGCGATGATCGTCCAGATGGCGGTTACGATGGTACTGCGAGGTCATGTCGAGAGCATTGACGTGGTGCGTTCGGTTTTCTTCGGGCTGCTGATTACGCCCTGGGCGGTCTATTTTCTGTCGGTGGTGGTCGATCAGCTGGAGGAATCGCGGCAACGGCTGGCACGGCTGGTGGATAAGCTGGAAGAGATGCGCACCCGCGACCTGGAACTGAACCAGCAGATGAAAGAGACCATCACGCAGCTGAATCAGGAGATCAGTGACCGTAAAAAGGCGGAGCTGGCTCGCGAGCAGGTGATGGACAAGCTGCGTGAAGAGGTGACCCGTCGCGAGCAGGCACAGATTGAGCTGGAGCAGCAATCCTCCTTCCTGCGCTCATTCCTGGATGCTTCGCCTGACCTGGTTTTCTATCGCAACATTGATAAGCAGTTCTCCGGCTGTAATCGGGCGATGGAACTGCTGACCGGCAAAAGCGAGAAACAGCTGATTGGCCTGACGCCACGCGATATCTATGATGATGAAGCGGCAACGAAGGTGCTGGAAACGGACGAGAAGGTGTTCCGTCATAACGTCTCGCTGACTTATGAACAGTGGCTGCAATATCCCGACGGGCGCAAAGCCTGTTTCGAGATCCGTAAAGTGCCTTATTACGACCGCGTCGGTAAGCGCAGCGGGCTGATGGGCTTTGGCCGCGATATAACGGAGCGTAAGCGCTATCAGGACGCGTTAGAGAACGCCAGCCGGGAGAAGACCACCTTTATCTCTACGATCAGCCACGAGCTTCGTACGCCGCTTAATGGCATTGTCGGCCTGAGTCGTATTCTGCTGGATACCGACCTTAATCAGGAACAGCTGAAATACCTGAAAACCATTCACGTCTCTGCCATCACGTTGGGCAACATCTTCAATGATGTGATTGAGGTGGACAAAATCGAGCGCCGCAAAGTGCAGCTGGACAATCAGCCGCTCGACTTCACCGGTTTCCTCGCCGATTTAGAAAATCTTTCCGGCCTGCTGGCTCAGCCAAAAGGGCTGAAGTTTGTGCTTGCGCCACAACTGCCGCTGCCGCATATGATTTCGACGGACGGAACGCGTCTGCGTCAGATTCTGTGGAACCTGATTGGTAACGCCGTGAAGTTCACTCAGCAGGGCGAAATCGTGGTGCGGGTAGCCTATGAGCAGGACGAAACGCTGCGCTTTGAGGTGCAGGACTCCGGTATGGGTATTCGGCAGGAGGAGCAGGATAAGATCTTTGCGATGTACTATCAGGTCAAAGATCAGCATGGCGGTAAACCGGCGACTGGCACCGGTATCGGGCTGGCGGTTTCACGTCGTCTGGCGCAGGCGATGGGCGGTGACATCCATGTACATAGCGCACCAGGACAGGGCTCATGCTTCACCGTAGAGATTAAGGCGCCGCGCATTGCTGAAGAGGTGGAGGATGAAGGCCTGGACGACAGCCTGCCACTGCCTGCGCTGCATGTCCTGCTGGTTGAAGATATTGAGCTGAATGTGATTGTGGCGCGCTCGGTACTTGAGAAGCTGGGCTGCAGCGTCGAGGTCGCCATGACCGGCAGCGAAGCGCTGGCGCTGTTCGACCCGCTGGAGTTTGATCTGGTGCTGCTGGATATTCAGCTGCCCGATATGACCGGGCTGGATGTCTCGCGTGCGATTCGCCAGCAGTATCAGGGAACGCATCTGCCACCGCTGGTGGCACTGACCGCCAACGTCCTTAAAGACAAAAAAGAGTATTTCGACGCGGGCATGGATGATGTTCTGAGCAAACCGCTGGCAGTGCCGGCGCTGACCGCGATGATCAAAAAGTACTGGGATTATCAGGCAGATTCGGAAGAGGAAACCGCAGAGGTCAGCGATGACAAAACCCGGATGCTGCTGGATGTCGCGATGCTCGAACAGTATATCGAGCTGGTTGGCCCGGGCCTGATTACCCAAAGCCTGACGATGTTTGAAAAGATGATGCCGGACTATCTTGCGGTGCTGGAATCGAATCTGATGGCGCGCGATCAAAAAGGCATTGCTGAAGAGGGGCACAAGATCAAAGGGGCGGCAGGTTCGGTCGGGCTGCAGCGCTTGCAGATGCTGGCGAAACAGATCCAGAGTCCTGAATTACCGGCGTGGTGGGACAACGTTGTTGAATGGATTGACGAGCTGAAGCATGAGTGGCGACATGATGTGCAGGTATTGCGCGACTGGGTGGCAGAGCAGGATAAGTCATATCCCGGAAAAAAATGACCCCAGCCGAGGCCGGGGTGCGCGAATACTGCGCCAACACCAGGGAAAACATTGCGGCCGCTATGATTTGAATAATTAATGCAGCCGCAGGGTATTGGTTAACACTGACATCACCTTAGCAAATTCATCTTCTCATGCGACAAGATTCATTAAAATTTGTGATATTGAGCAGCGTTTAAATACAGAAAACATTAATTTGGCAACACAGTCAAGTAAGGAATCATTTTCTCTGCTGCATTGCTGTTATTTTAATCAAATTTGTGGTTTTTGGTATAGTTTTGACGCTGCTCAGCTGCAAAGCAAAGGCTGAGCAGCTGTAAATTAAGCTGGCATTAACCTCTGCCTCTTCAGAGAGGCTAACGCGCTGATATTGCAAGTGACCACCCTGAAATGACACGAATTATCCAAAACGATTTGGAATGATAAAAAAGAATCTAAAACTTTGTCCTGCACTTGCACTGACATCATTGCGCTTAATGAGAGTAAAAAGGGCCACAACAACTCTGAGTAACGCTGTTAAGCGCTGTTTATTTATACGTTATCAGCGTGATTCTGTTTAAGCTTTGGGCGGCTCATCATTCATAAAAAAATAACAGTTAAGAATATCGAATGATTTAAACCGGCGCTTATCACCCATTATTAAGTATTTATCTGGAAAGATGCTAAGCCGTGGCAATGAATGGAACCGATTCCTTTTTACCGGAAGTCCTTGAACTATTTCGAACTGTTGCAGCATTTTGATGCAAAATGATTGAATAAAGTCTGGAAACCGCCGCAAGGTTTTCAGCGATTTTTGTGAAAAAGCTGCTTTTCTGGCAGTGATTACATGAGTGATTAATTAACGTCTGAAACAGGTATGGGAAGATTGCATGAACAAGCATAAAGGAAGCGTCGGACAGCGTATCAGACGTATTATTGGTCGTGTCATGCTGGTATGGCTGGGCGTATGGCTGGCGGGAATTTTGCTCTTTTCGTTCCTGCCGGTACCGTTTTCAGCGGTGATGGCTGAACGACAGATCGGTGCCTGGTTACGCGGTGACTTTAGCTATGTCGCCCATTCTGACTGGGTCGGACATGATGAGATTTCGCCGTGGATGGGGCTGGCCGTTATCGCCTCAGAAGATCAAAAGTTTCCGGACCACTGGGGTTTCGATGTCGCGGCGATTGAATCTGTACTGGATAACAGCGATAGCCGGATGCGTGGTGCCTCCACGCTGTCACAACAGACAGCAAAGAATCTGTTTCTGTGGGATGGCCGCAGCTGGGTGCGCAAAGGTCTGGAAGCGGGGCTGACAGTAGGTATTGAGACAGTCTGGACGAAACGACGTATTCTGACCGTCTATCTTAATATTGCAGAGTTTGGACCGGGTATCTTTGGCGTTGAAGCAGCTTCACAGCGCTACTTCCACAAGCCAGCCAGCCGGCTTACCGCTGCCGATGCCGCCTTACTGGCGGCCGTTCTGCCTAATCCTATCCGTTATCGTGCGGCTGCGCCTTCAGGCTACGTCAGAGAGCGACAGCAGTGGATAATGCGTCAGATGCGCCAGCTTGGCGGGGAAGGCTTTTTGCAGCGTAATAAGCTCGACTAAGACTTAGTCTTCATCAAAGCCTGCTTCAAACAGCTCAATGACCGCTGCCAGCGCCGGGATCTCCTCCGGACCGCTGGCTTCAATCTCTATGTGTCCGCCTTTAGCCGAGTCGAGCATCAGCAGCGCAATTACGCTGCTGGCTTCGGCTTCTGTGCCCGCTTCGTTGCGCAGCAACACTTCGGCATCGAAGCTCTGCACCAGCTCAAACAACTTCATTGCCGGACGGGCATGCATGCCCAGCTTATTTTTGATTTCTACAGTTTGTCTGACGGTCATGATTTGCGCTTTTCCAGCGTGCGATGGCGTGACTGTACATTCTTACCGCGCGAACGGAAGTAATCCGCCAGCTGTTCTGCAATATAAACTGAGCGGTGTTTGCCACCAGTACAGCCAATCGCCACGGTAAGATAGCTACGGTTGTTGGTCTCCAGCATCGGCAGCCAGAGTTCAAGATAGCTGCGTGTCTGGTAGATAAAGTTGTGCACTTCAGTGTGGCGGTCAAGGAAGGCCGCCACCGGACGATCAAGGCCGGTCATCGGGCGCAGCTTAGGATCCCAGTGGGGATTAGGCAGAAAGCGCACGTCAAAGACATAATCAGCGTCAATCGGGATGCCATGTTTGAAGCCAAAGGATTCAAACACCATGGTCAGTTCGCGTTCACGCTTGCCCAGCAGACGGGTACGCAGCATCTCGGCCAGCTCATGTACCGACATCTCTGAGGTGTCGATGATCAAATCGGCACGCGAACGCAGCGGCTCCAGCAGATCGCTCTCTTCATCGATAGCGCTCTCCAGCGACAGATTTTTGCTGGAGAGGGGATGCAGACGGCGCGTATCGCTGTAACGACGAATCAGGGTATTGCGATCGGCGTCGAGAAACAGCAGCTGAGGTGAAAATGTGTCAGGCAGATTATTCAGCGCGGTTTCAAAAATTTCCGGGGATTCAGGCATGTTACGCACGTCGATGCTGACCGCCGCCGAAATATTGCGTTCCGCCAGCGAATTGGCCAATTCAGGCAGCAGCACGACCGGCAGGTTATCAACGCAGTAGAATCCCATATCTTCCAGCGCACGGAGCGCCACTGACTTCCCCGAGCCTGAACGACCGCTAACGATCATCAGCACCATGACCTTCTCTCCCGTTTTAAAACCGGCACCGGGCCGGTAAAGACGCGTTACTGCTCTGTCTGGACTTCCGTAATAATGGCATAGAGTTCTTCATCACTCTGCGCAGCACGCAGGCGACGGCAAACCGTTTTATCTGCCAGACGTTTTGCCACCAGTGAAAGGGTGTGCAGGTGTGTTTTGCACTGGTCAGCCGGAACCAGCAATGCAAACAGTAGGTCGACCGGCTGGTTGTCGACGGCATCAAACGCAATCGGCTGCTCGAGGCTGATAAATACCCCAACCGCACGCAGCGTATCCTCTTCCAGCTTGCCGTGAGGAATGGCTATTCCGTTACCAATACCGGTACTGCCCATGCGTTCGCGGGTCAGAATCGCTTCGAAAAGCGTCTGGTGCGGCAGGTTGAGCTGCTTAGCGGCCAGTTCGCTGATGATTTCCAGCGCACGTTTTTTGCTCTGGCAGTGTACGCCGCTGCGGGTGCAGTCTGGCGAAAGCACTGTGCTCAATTCCAGTGTAAGGTCGTTGTTCATTATCGTTTCACTTGCGTGTTCACCAGGCCATTCACCACCAGCGCGCTGATATGTGCGACAAACGGCGCTTGCTCAGATGACAAAACGGGGCGGATTATCCGCCCCATCCTGTCGGCTCTGCGCGGCAGGCGCGCGTAGCTAGCGTGAAGGTTAGTGTTTTTTCAGTTTATCTTTGTGTTTGGTCAGCTGACGGGCCAGTTTATCGATCAGCCCGTCAATTGCCGCATACATATCTTCCGCTTCCGACGTGGCGTGCAGCTCGCCACCGTTCACGTGGAGTGTTGCGTCAGCCACCTGCGTGACTTTCTCAACCTTCAGGACAATATAGACCTGATTGATATGTTCAAAATAGTGTTCCAGTTTGGCAAATTTACCGCTGACGAATTCACGTAAAGGTGGCGTGATTTCAACATGTTGCCCGGTCAGGTTCAGCTGCATAGGTCTTCCTTCTCATTTCTTTCAAACCAGCTGTTTACGCTGGTTCGATGGCGGGATGGATAAAGACTCACGATATTTGGCGACGGTACGCCGTGCCACCATGATCCCCTGATCAGATAACATGGAGGTCAGTTTACTGTCGCTCAAGGGTTTGGCTGGATTTTCCGCCGAAATTAATTTCTTCACCAGAGCACGGATCGCGGTAGAGGAGGCTTCACCGCCACCTTCCGTATTAACGTGGCTGGAGAAAAAGTACTTCAGTTCAAAAATGCCACGCGGGCTGTGCAAATACTTCTGCGTGGTCACACGGGAAATGGTCGATTCGTGCATCTCAACAGCCTGGGCGATATCGGCCAGCACCATCGGACGCATAAATTCTTCACCCTGCTCAAAGAACGCCTGCTGCTGCTCAACAATACAGCGCGTGACTTTAAGCAGCGTGTCATTGCGGCTTTCCAGACTCTTAATCAGCCAGCGCGCTTCCTGCAGATTACTGCGAATGAACTGGCTGTCGCTGTCATTGCGCGTTGCACCGCCCATTGCCGCATAGTGCTGGTTGATTTTCAGACGAGGCACGCTGTCGGCATTGAGCTCAACCGTCCAGCGGTTGCCGACCTTACGCACCAGCACATCGGGGATAACATATTCCGGCTCGCCGGTGTTGATGGACTGACCCGGCCGCGGGTCCAGCGACTGAATCAGCAGCATCGCCTCTTTCAGCACCTCTTCTTTGAGGCGCGTGACGCGCATCAGGCTACGGAAGTCGTGATTGGCCAGCAGGTCGAGATGTTCGCTGACAATCAGGCGTGCTTCAGTCAGCATCGGCGTTTCTGGCGCATACTGGGAGAGCTGAACCAGCAGACAGTCACGCAAATCACGTGCGCCCACACCGATCGGGTCAAAGCGCTGGATGCGTTTCAGCACCGCCTCAACCTCATCCGCTTCAAGCTCATCATTGCCGATGCTGTCGAGGATCTCCTCAAGCGAGACGGTGAGATATCCGGTGTCATCGATAGCATCGACGATAGAGGTCGCAATCGCGCGGTCGGTATCGCTGAAAGGCGTCAATTCGACCTGCCACATCAGGTAATCCTGCAGTGACTGCGTGGTTTCGCCCTGATAGACCGGCAACTCATCATCCTGATAATCGGTACCGGTGCCGGAAGGGGTGCCAGCGGTGTAGATTTCATCCCAGGTGGCATCCAGCGGCAGCTCATCAGGCATCTCTTTCTGCTCAAGCGCTTCACGGGTATCCAGCGCTTCGGCTTCTGACGATTCCCGGGAGTCAATCTCGTCATGCAGATCGGTCTGCTCAAGCAGGGGATTACTTTCCAGTGCAAGCTGTAACTCCTGCTGGAGTTCAAGCGTGGAGAGTTGCAGCAGACGAATCGCCTGCTGCAATTGTGGAGTCATTGCCAGCTGTTGGCTGAACCTGAGTTGTAAACCTTGCTTCATAGACAGGATGGTAGTTCCCAGGTAAACATCGGTATTAACGACACCTTATCAGAGTCTGAACTCTTCACCCAAATAAACCCGCTTAACCTGCTCATCCGCAAGAATTTCATTGGGTGTACCATGCGCAATCAGGTGGCCCTGGCTGACGATATAGGCCCGCTCACAGACCGCTAACGTTTCGCGCACGTTATGGTCGGTAATCAAAACGCCGAGGCCGCTGTCACGCAGATGCTCAATGATCTTCTTGATGTCGATAACGGAAATAGGGTCAACACCGGCAAAAGGTTCATCCAGCAGAATAAACTTAGGATTGGCAGCCAGCGCGCGGGCAATCTCAACACGACGTCGCTCACCACCCGACAGTGCCTGACCCATGCTGTCACGCAGGTGCTCGATGTGGAACTCTTCCATCAGCTCACGGGCGCGATCCTGGCGTTGCTCTTCGGTGAGGTCATCACGGATCTGCAGTACCGCCATCAGGTTATCGTAGACGCTGAGGCGACGGAAGATCGATGCCTCCTGCGGCAGATAACCGATGCCGCGACGCGCACGCGCATGCAGCGGCAGGATACTGATGTCTTCATCATCAATGACAATGCGGCCAGCGTCACGCGGCACAATGCCCACCACCATGTAAAAGGTGGTGGTTTTACCGGCTCCGTTCGGACCCAGCAGGCCGACAATCTCGCCGGATTTTACCTGCAGGCTGACATCTTCTACCACGCGACGGCCTTTATATGCCTTCGCCAGGTTTTCTGCGATTAATGTGGCCATAGCTATCAGTTACTCTTCTTTCCGCTGTTGGACGAACCTTTATCCTGAAGTTGCGACGGCACCAGTACGGTCGTGACGCGCTTGTTCTGGCCCTGGCTGTAAGCCTGCATTTTCTGCTCTTTCACCAGATAGGTAATACGATCGCCTTTGATGTTGCTGTCCTGCTGCTCTATGAACGCATTGCCGGTCAGTTCAACGAAATCGTTGGCCAGTTCGTAGTGCAGTTTAGCGGCATGGCCCTGAACCGGCTTGCCGCTGTCCTGCATCTGATAGAAAGTGGCGGGATTACCGTAGGCGTCAACGATGGTTTTCTTGCTGTCGCCGCCCGGACGGGTCACCACGACTTTATCGGCCGTGATTTTGATAGAGCCCTGCGTCACGATGACATTGCCGGTAAAGGTCGCGACATTGCCCTGCAAATCCAGCGCCTGATTCTGCGAGTCAATATTGACGGGTTTGTCCGAGTCACCGGTCAGGGCCAGCGCCGGAACGCTGGTTGCCAGTAACATGCTGGCCAGTAAAATCTTCAGGCTATTTTTGTTCATTTTGGATTTCATAAGAGGTTTTGACCTTCTCGATTAACTCGGCGTTTTTTGTCCGTAAATTGCCGCGCATTTTCATGCCGGTGGAGTTAAAGCTGCGGCCATACAATGTCACCTGGTCATCAGAGGTAACGTCCTGAGTGACAAGGTTAATCTGTGCATTATCGGTTTTGATCCGCTCAAGCTGGGAATCCTGCGTCAGCGTATTCAGCTCAACATGGCCATACAGATAAAGCATACGATCTTTGGTGAGCTTTGCTTTATCTGCGCGTAACGTCCAGGTAGGAATTTTATTCTCATCAAAGGTGGTCATTACCGGATTGTCGAACCAGCTCAGCTCGTCATCCGAGAAATAGGTCACTTTGTCAGAGACCAGTTTATAGGACAGCGCGCCCTGCGGGTTATACACCACAGTGTGAGAATCATCACTGGTATAGGTCGGCGACTGACTATCCGTCCCGACTGGCGTGCCATCGCCATCCTGGTTGGTAAGATTCCAGCCGATCAAAACCAGTGCAATCAAGGTCAGAATCAGCGTTATCCAACGCCTGCTTTTACTCATACTGATTGCCCTTTGGCATCCTCAAATTTGTTCTGCGCCATTAAGATCAGGTCACATACTTCGCGAACCGCGCCGCGTCCACCCGCAATCCGCGTAACATACTGCGCGCGCGGCAACAGGATCGGATGTGCATCCGCTACCGCCACGCTTAATCCCACTTTCGCCATCACCGGCCAGTCGATCAGGTCGTCACCGATATAGGCGACCTGATCATCAGAGAGAGACAGTTTATCCAGAAGTTCACGATAGGCCAAAAGCTTATCCGATTGTCCCTGATAAAGATGACGGATGCCGAGCGTTTTGCAGCGATCTTCCATCAGACGGGCATTGCGGCCAGTAATAATAGCCACTTCCACATCGGCGGTCAGCAAACAGCGTACACCGTAACCATCCCGCACGTTGAAGGCTTTCAGCTCTTCACCCTTGTTTCCCATGTAGATCACCCCGTCGGACATGACGCCATCGACGTCGCAGATCAGCAGACGAATGTTGCTGGCGCGCGCCATGACGTCAGCACTGATCGGTCCATAGCAGGTGTCAATCGTGGGCGTTACCTGTTGCATTTTCTTTTCCTGTTCAGACTACGCCAGCGCGCAGCATGTCATGCATATGTACCACACCGAGCAGATGGTCGTCATCGGCCACCAGAATCGAGGTAATGTTTTTGGTCTGCATCAGGTTCAGGGCTTCAACCGCCAGCATATTTGGCCGGACGCGGATGCCACCTGGCGTCATCACTTCCCCGATGGTGGCGCGCTGAAAATCGATGCCCATATCAAAGATGCGGCGCAGGTCACCATCGGTAAAGATACCTTCAATTTTCATCAGACCGTCGACGATAACCGTCAGGCCCAGATTTTTGCGGGTAATCTCCAGCAGCGCATCACGCAGTGAGGCGTCACGGGTGACGTGCGGCAGCTCATCGCCGCTGTGCATGATATCCGCTACATGCAGCAGCAGTTTGCGGCCCAGCGCACCGCCAGGGTGGGAGAGGGCGAAATCTTCCGCCGTGAATCCACGTGCTTCCAGCAGCGAAACCGCCAGCGCATCGCCCATCACCAGTGTGGCTGTGGTACTGGTGGTTGGCGCAAGGCCTAACGGGCAGGCTTCCTGCGGAACATGGACACACAGATGCACATCGGCAACCCGGCCCATCGCGCTGTCAGGCCGTCCTGTCATGCAGATCAGCGCAATGTGCTGACGTTTTATCACCGGAATCAGCGCGAGGATTTCATTCGACTCACCGCTGTTAGAGATGGCAATCACCACATCATTTTTGCTCACCATGCCCAGGTCGCCATGGCTGGCTTCGGCCGGATGAACAAAAAAGGCTGGCGTACCGGTACTGGCAAAGGTCGCCGCCATTTTTTTGCCGATATGACCAGACTTACCCATGCCCATCACGACCACTTTACCCTGACAGGCGTAGATCAGGGCGCAGGCGCGGGCGAAATCGTCATTAATATATTGATCGAGCTGTTCCAGTCCTTCACGCTCGATGCGCAGGACGGTTTTCCCCGCCTGCTGAAAATCAAATGCTGTTGGTTGCTGATATGACATAGTGAGTCTGTCCTTGTTAGCCGTCCATGAATGCCGGCTGCATCCACAGCAGCGTCACCCAGACGAAGAAACCACAGAGTAAAATCAGGCCGGCGATGCGGCCAACGCGTCGGCGACGCAGCAGGCAGAGCAGGGCAAACAGCACGCTGACGCCCAGCATCACCCAGTAATCACGGGCAAAGGCGTGATAGTCGATACTGCCGGGGTGAATCAGCGCCGGCAGGCCCAGCACGATGGCAATATTATAAATGTTGGCACCGATCAGATTGCCGATCGCGATATCATCTTCACCTTTCAGCGCCCCGGCAATCACCGTCGCCAGTTCAGGCAGGCTGGTGCCTACGGCGATGAGCGTCAGGCCCATTACCAGTTCGCTGACGCCAAAGTAGTCAGCAAAGGCGGTGGCATTGTCGATCACCATCCGGGTCGACATCGGCAGAATTATCAGCGCGACGGCCAGCCAAAGAAAGGCCACCGTGTTTCCGCTCTCTTCACGGGGCAGCTCGGCCAGCTGCTCGCGGGTCAGGGTGTCGTTGTTGTCCCGTTCTGCTTTACGCGCAATGCGAATCACCACCATCAGATAAATAGCGGCGATGGCAATCAGGCCAATTCCATCCAGTCGACTAAGCTGATTGTCAAACAGCATAAATCCGCTGAGCAGGGTAACCAGCAACATCAACGGCAGTTCACGGCGTATCAGATTAGAATGGACGCTGAGTGGATGCATGAGCGCAGCGGCACCCAAAATGAGTAAAATGTTGGTAATATTCGAGCCGAGCGCGGTGCCAACTGCCAGATCCATCTGGCCATGCTGGGCCGCGGAAAAGGAGAGGATCATTTCTGGCAGCGAGGTGCCGATGCTGACAACGGTCATGCCAATGATCAGCGGCGGAATGCCAAAGGATCGACACAATATAGAGGCGCTAAACACCAGACGATCGGCACCATATGCCAGTAAAAGCAAACCGATAATCAGCAGTGCAGAAGCTACGAACATGAAAAATCCTTGCGTAAAAACCCGGGCCGGCAATGCCTTTACCGACCCGTTTAAGGTTCTGTTTGGCGTGACAGCCGCTGATTTTGACCGTCTGAACGGCAAAAGTAAATTTAATGACCATTTTCGCCAAATCTTAGCGGTAAGTTTCTGTAAAGCTATCGTGAATCAGGACCGAACAGGCTACCATCGTACCCCATGTTTACGCCCGATCCTTACAAGAGGTAATAATGATCCAGCAGCAAACGAATCTGGTTGAGGTTCGTGGCGTGAGTTTTTCGCGCGGAGATCGCACCATCTTCGACGACATTTCGTTGACCGTGCCGAAAGGCAAAGTGACGGCGATAATGGGACCGTCGGGGATAGGGAAAACCACTCTGCTACGCTTGATTGGGGGGCAACTTCAGCCGACCCGCGGTGACATCTTTTTCCGTGGCGAAAACATTCCGTCATTGTCGCGCGCTAAATTGTATGAAGCGCGCAAGAAGATGAGCATGCTGTTCCAGTCTGGCGCGCTATTTACTGACTTAACGGTCTACGAAAATGTCGCCTGGCCGCTGCGCGAACATACCCGTCTTCCCGCACCGATTCTGCACAGCACGGTATTAATGAAGCTGGAAGCCGTGGGGCTGCGTGGCGCAGCTCAACTGAAACCGGCTGAGCTGTCGGGCGGAATGGCGCGTCGTGTGGCGCTGGCGCGCGCGATTGCGCTTGAGCCGGAACTGATCATGTTCGATGAGCCTTTTGTCGGTCAGGATCCCATCACCATGGGTGTGCTGGTCAAACTCATTGATGAACTGAACCATGCTCTGGGCCTGACCTGTATTGTGGTCTCGCACGACGTACCGGAAGTACTGAGTATTGCGGACTATGCCTATATCGTGGCCGGACAAAAAATTATCGCACACGGCACCACGCCGGAACTGCGAGAGAATAATGACCCGCGCGTCCGCCAGTTTATTGATGGCGATGCGGATGGTCCGGTTCCCTTCCGTTTTCCTGCCGGCGACTATCTCGCTGATTTAACCGGCTCAGGGAGTAACTAAACAGATGGTCTTGAAGGCGCTGGCGTCATTCGGTCGTCAGGGAATTGAAACGTGCGCCAGTTTTGGACGCGCAGGATTAATGCTGTTTCACGCGCTGGTAGGAAAACCCGCGTTCCGCAGACACTCGCCGCTACTGATTAAACAGCTCTATAGTGTTGGCGTGTTGTCGTTACTGATTATTGTGGTGTCGGGCCTGTTTATCGGCATGGTACTGGGACTGCAGGGTTATCTGGTACTGACCACTTACGGTGCTGAAACCAGTCTGGGCATGCTGGTGGCGCTGTCGTTGCTGCGTGAGCTGGGGCCGGTCGTGACCGCGCTGCTGTTTGCCGGACGGGCAGGCTCGGCCCTCACGGCTGAAATCGGTCTGATGAAAGCCACTGAACAGCTCTCCAGTATGGAGATGATGGCGGTGGATCCGTTGCGTCGCGTCGTTTCGCCGCGCTTCTGGGCCGGTTTTATCAGTATGCCGCTACTCGCACTGATCTTTACCGCGGTAGGCATTGCTGGCGGTGCCCTGGTTGGCGTGAGCTGGAAGGGAATCGATCCTGGTTTCTTCTGGTCAGCCATGCAGAATGCGGTCGATTTCCGCACCGACGTTGTTAACTGCATCATCAAAAGCGCCGTCTTTGCCGTGACGGTTACCTGGATTGCTCTTTTTAATGGCTATGACGCGATTCCCACTTCTGAAGGGATCAGTCGCGCGACAACGCGTACCGTAGTACATGCTTCACTGGCGGTGCTCGGGTTGGATTTTGTGCTGACAGCACTGATGTTTGGGAATTGATGCAATGCAAAGCAAAAAAAGCGAAATCTGGGTTGGCATTTTTATGATTATGGCGTTGATCGCCGCATTGTTTCTCTGTCTGCGCGTCGCCGATTTAAAGTCGATGGGCACAGAGCCAACATGGAAACTCTACGCCACGTTTGACAATATCGGCGGCCTGAAAGCCAGTTCGCCGGTCAAAATCGGCGGTGTGGTGATTGGCCGGGTAACGGACATTGAGCTTGAACCGAAAACGCTGCTGCCACGTGTCACGATGGAGATCAGCGATCAGTATGCGAATAAAATTTCAGACACCAGCTCGCTGGCGATTCGCACGCAGGGACTGCTGGGTGAGCAGTTCCTGGCGCTCAACTTAGGCTTTGACGATCCTGAACTCGGTTCGGCGATGCTGAAAGATGGCGATACGCTGCGCGATACCAAGTCAGCGATGGTGCTCGAAGACCTGATTGGCCAGTTCCTTTATAAGAGCGGCGATAACAAGCAAAACAGTGACAACAAGGATGCGCAGGAAGGCGACAGTGCTGCGCCTGCGGCACCGGCTCAACCTTAAAGAAGAGGGTATACCATGTTTAAACGTTTACTGATGATTGCCATGCTAGTGGTTGCCGTACCACTGACGGCGACAGCAGCCGATCAGAGCAATCCCTACAAGCTGATGAACGAAGCGGCGGAAAAGACGTTTACCCGTCTTAAAAATGAGCAGCCGAAAATCAAGCAGGACCCAAACTACCTGCGTCAGATTGTGCGTCAGGAGCTGCTGCCCTATGTACAGATCAAATACGCGGGCGCGTTAGTGCTGGGCCGCTACTATCGTGATTCGACCCCGGCGCAGCGTGAAGCCTACTTCAGCGCCTTTGGTGACTATCTGGCACAGGCCTATGGTCAGGCACTGGCACTCTATAACGGTCAGAGCTACCAGATTCAGCCTGAGCAGCCGTTGGGCGATGCCCAGATTGTCGCTATTCGGGTCTCCATCATCGATCCTAATGGCCGTCCACCGGTTCGTCTCGACTTCCAGTGGCGTAAAAACAGCCAGACCGGTAACTGGCAGGCTTATGACATGATCGCCGAAGGCGTCAGCATGATCACCACCAAACAAAATGAGTGGAGCGATCTGTTACGTACTAAAGGTATCGACGGTCTGACAGCGCAACTGAAATCCTCTGCGGCACAGCCAATTACGCTGGATAAACAAAAATAATGCACGAATCGTTACACTGGGAGCGGGAAGCCAGCACGCTATTGCTGAAAGGCGAACTGGATCGCGACACGTTAATGAGCCTGTGGCAGCAACGTGAAACGCTGATTAAAGATGTCGATACCATCGACGTTGCAGCGCTGGAGCGTGTTGACTCTTCCGGTCTCGCCCTGCTGGTGCACCTGCGGGAAATCGCCCGGGCACAGGGCATTACGCCACGCTTTACGGGTATCAGCGACAAACTGCACTCGCTGATTACGCTTTACAATCTGCAACAGATTATTGTTTCTGCGGATAAAAGCGCCTGATTTCCGGTTGTTATCCTAAGCCCCTGTTTTCAACAGGGGCTTTTGCGTATTTAAGAGTCAGCCGCTTTCCTCTACTATGTCAGCCTTATTATTATTAAGTGAAGTTAAGCCCAATGGAAAACAGTGAAATTCAGGCCGTGCTGATGGCCGCATTGCCTTTAGACGAAGTTCATGTGATGAGCAACGATGGCAGCCATTTTCAGGTGATCGCCGTAGGCGAACTGTTTGGCGAACTGAGCCGCGTGAAAAAGCAGCAGGCTGTCTATGCGCCGCTGATGGAATTCATCGCGGATAACCGCATGCATGCTGTCTCTATTAAAACCTATACTCCCGCTGAATGGGCGCGTGACCGTAAACTCAACGGTTTCTGATCCCGCAGCGTAGTGAACTCGCCGTGGGCGAGTCCAATCTTTAGCTAGTTAATTGAGAGCCGTGTTAATGGAAAAATTTCGTGTGCAAGGCCCCACCCGCTTAAGTGGTGAAGTCACCATTTCCGGGGCGAAGAACGCCGCACTTCCTATTCTGTTTGCTGCCCTGCTGGCCGAAGAGCCGGTAGAGATCCAGAATGTGCCAAAGCTGCGCGACATTGATACCACCATGAAGCTGCTGAGCCAGTTGGGTGCGAAGGTGGAACGCAACGGTTCTGTGCATGTCGATGCCAGCGCGGTAGATGTATTTTGTGCGCCTTACGATCTGGTCAAAACCATGCGTGCCTCAATCTGGGCGCTGGGCCCGCTGGTGGCACGTTTTGGTCAGGGTCAGGTTTCTCTGCCGGGTGGCTGTGCGATTGGCGCGCGTCCGGTTGACCTGCACATCACCGGTCTGGAACAGCTGGGTGCCGAGATCAAGCTGGAAGAGGGCTATGTCAAAGCGTCAGTCAATGGCCGTCTGAAAGGCGCGCTGATTGTCATGGACAAAATCAGCGTTGGCGCAACCGTAACCATTATGAGTGCTGCGACGCTGGCGACCGGTACTACCGTGATTGAAAATGCGGCCCGCGAGCCGGAAATTGTGGATACTGCCAACTTCCTTAACACCCTGGGCGCTAAAATTAGTGGCGCAGGCAGCGATAAAATCATCATCGAAGGCGTAGAGCGCCTGGGTGGCGGTGTTTATACCGTCCTGCCCGATCGTATCGAAACCGGTACCTTCCTGGTGGCTGCCGCGATTTCGGGCGGCAAAGTGATGTGTCACAAAACTCAGCCCGATACGCTGGATGCAGTGCTGGCGAAGCTGCGTGATGCGGGTGCCGATATCGAAACCGGTGAAGACTGGATCAGTCTGGATATGCACGGCAAGCGACCAAAAGCGGTCAACGTGCGCACCGCACCGCATCCGGGGTTCCCGACCGATATGCAGGCGCAGTTCACTCTGTTAAACATGGTTGCGGAAGGCACGGGCGTGATTACCGAAACCATCTTTGAAAACCGTTTCATGCATATCCCGGAACTGATTCGTATGGGTGGACATGCTGAGATTGAGAGCAACACGGCGATCTGTCACGGGGTTGAAACCCTGTCAGGTGCGCAGGTGATGGCGACCGATTTGCGTGCGTCTGCCAGTCTGGTTCTGGCAGGTTGCATTGCAGAAGGAACGACGTTCGTTGATCGCATTTATCACATCGATCGTGGCTATGAGCACATCGAAGATAAGCTGAAAGCGATGGGCGCGAACATCGAGCGCGTCAGCGAAGAGTAATCCTGCAGATGCGCTGAAATAGCCAGCCCCCGCGGGGGCTGGTTTTTTTTCGCCTGAGGATCGCCAGATATCTCAGGTGTTATCCGTCTGGCCGGCAGGTGGCCGGATACGTTTTCTGCGATCCAGCAGGCAGTTTGTATCGGGATCGTAATAGCGGCTGGGCCAGATCTCACTGGGATGAACTTTGATCGCGTCGGCGATCAGCCATTCACCTTTGGGCCATGGACGCGTCAGTGCATTCGCCAGCGTGGATGAACTCAGGCCTGCTGCGCGTGACAGCGCTGCCAGCGTCATACCACGCTTATGCAGTGCCGCGATAATGTCAGCCGGGTGCCAGTCTTCCTTTATTTTTTGCATAACCTGTTCTCCTTTTCCTTGTCATTGCATCATCCAGCGAGACGCTGGCTTTCCTTTTACCATTATCTGGAAATAGTCAGAATTTTATAGCAAATGTTTCCTGTTAATTTCCAGTAATATTTGGATCCCGCGTCTGGTCTGTGTGGTGGCACGCAACAGGAGTGCAATAGCTAAGAGGGAACAAAAAGAAGTGAGAGCAGGATCGTAAAAACGGAGCCCGGCAGGCTCCGTGAGGGATCAGAAGTCGCGCTGAACAGACATGTGTGCCAGCGACTCCAGCGCGCTGCGCCAGGGGGATTCAGGCAGAATCCGCAAGGCTTCAATCGCTTTATCCGCTTCCTGTTCCGCGCGACTGCGCGTCCATTCCAGCGAACCACACTGATTCATCGCTTCCAGCACTGGCTCCAGCAGATGGCGGCCATTTCCCTGCTCGATGGCTTCACGGATCATCTTCGCCTGTTCAGGCGAGCCGTGCTGCATGGCATGCAGCAGCGGCAGCGTTGGTTTGCCTTCGCTCAGGTCATCGCCGGTATTTTTACCCAGCGTCTCGCCGTCAGCACTGTAATCCAGCAAATCGTCAATTAACTGGAAAGCGGTACCCAGATAGCGCCCATAATCCTGCAGCGCTTTTTCCTCTTCAGGCGTCGCTTCAGCCAGTATCGCCGAGGCCTGTGAGGCCGCTTCAAACAGGCGCGCGGTCTTACTGTAAATCACGCGCATGTAGCTCTCTTCGGTGATGTCCGGGTCGTTGACGTTCATTAGCTGCAGGACTTCGCCTTCAGCAATCACGTTTACCGCCTCTGACATCAGCGCCAGGATACGCAGCGACCCCATGCTGGTCATCATCTGGAAGGCGCGGGTGTAAATAAAATCACCGACCAGCACGCTTGCCGCATTGCCAAACGCCGCGTTCGCGGTCGCTTTGCCACGACGCATATCGGATTCATCCACGACATCGTCATGCAGCAGCGTGGCGGTGTGGATAAATTCGATCAGCGCCGCATTGGTCACGTGCAGGTCGCCCTTGTAGCCCATGGCACGTGCAGATAGCACGGCAATCATGGGACGGATACGCTTGCCCCCGCCACTGATGATGTAGTAGCCCAACTGGTTGATGAGCGAGACATCCGAATTCAGCTGGTCGAGGATGGTCTGGTTAACGGCAGCCATATCCTGTGCGGTTAATTCATTAATCTGTTCTAAGTTCATTCGTCTTTTCAGCTATGACTCGTTATCTCTGCCATGGTAAGTGGTTTACCCAGCCAGCGTTCAGGTAATCTGTTACTGATTGTACTTGAATTTTGTGCCTGAGAAACGGTTGCATTCAGCCTGTGTTTTTTTTCTGCAAGAGTGTGCAAAGTGCTCTTGTCTTCTTCTGGAGTTTTGCGTAGAATTCGCGCCCTATTGTGAATATTTAGCGCGCCGCCTGATGAACTAAAAGGCAAGCGCAGAAGCGGAGTTTTATATGTACGCGGTTTTCCAAAGTGGTGGTAAACAACACCGAGTAAGCGAAGGTCAGACCGTTCGCCTGGAAAAGCTGGACATCGCAACCGGTGAAACGATTGAGTTTGACCAGGTTCTGATGATTGCTAATGGCGAAGACGTGAAAATCGGCGCGCCACTGGTTTCAGGCGGAATGATCAAGGCAGAAGTTGTTGCTCACGGTCGTGGCGAGAAAATTAAGATTGTTAAGTTTCGTCGTCGTAAGCACTACCGTAAGCAAGCAGGCCATCGCCAGTGGTTCACTGATGTGAAAATCACTGGTATCACGGCGTAAGAGGAGATCTGACAAATGGCACATAAAAAGGCTGGTGGTTCGACTCGAAATGGTCGTGACTCCAATGCAAAACGTCTGGGTGTAAAACGTTTCGGTGGCGAATCTGTTCTGGCAGGTAGCATCATCGTTCGTCAGCGTGGCACCAAATTCCACGCCGGTACCAATGTAGGTTGTGGTCGTGACCACACCCTGTTTGCTACCGCAGACGGTAAAGTACAGTTCGAAGTTAAAGGTCCGAACAACCGTAAATACATCAGCATCGTTGCTGAGTAAGGTTGTCGTGACGCAGACGTCTGACGTCTGAACGCACGAATTGAAGGCCCCGCAGCTCCTGCGGGGCTTTTTACATTCTGCGGTCTGTCGCGGTAAAAGCGACGCATCACAAAAGTTTGCTGTACACTTTGTGTACGCACTGGCGAAAGCCAATCCTGATTTATCCGCCGCTGGTCAGCGCAGAAGACCCTGGCGGACCCGTCTGCAGAGTGCTGCAGGCGATTGTGTGACGGAGATTTAAAAATGAAGTTTGTTGATGAAGCGACAATTCTGGTCGTCGCCGGTGATGGCGGTAATGGTTGCGTCAGCTTCCGCCGCGAAAAATATATCCCGAGAGGCGGCCCTGATGGGGGTGATGGTGGTGACGGCGGTGACGTTTATCTGATCGCTGATGAAAACCTCAATACCCTTATCGATTATCGTTTCGAAAAATCTTTCCGCGCCGAACGTGGGCAGAACGGCCAGAGCCGCGACTGTACCGGTAAACGCGGTAAGGATATCGAAGTTAAAGTGCCGGTCGGCACCCGGGTTATCGACCAGGGTACCGGTGAGACACTCGGCGACATGACGCGCCACGGTCAGAAACTGATGGTCGGTAAAGGCGGCTGGCATGGCCTGGGCAACACCCGTTTCAAATCGTCAGTGAACCGCAGTCCGCGCCAGAAAACCATGGGTACCCCAGGTGAAAAGCGTGACCTGCAGCTGGAGCTGATGCTGCTGGCGGATGTCGGGATGCTGGGCTTACCGAATGCCGGTAAATCGACCTTTATTCGTGCCGTCTCGGCAGCCAAACCTAAAGTAGCGGACTATCCGTTTACCACCCTGGTGCCAAGCCTGGGCGTGGTGCGTATGGACAGCGAGCAGAGCTTCGTCGTGGCCGATATTCCAGGTCTGATTGAAGGCGCAGCAGAGGGCGCAGGCCTCGGCATTCGCTTCCTGAAGCATCTGGAACGCTGCCGCGTACTGCTTCACCTGATCGATATCGACCCCATTGATGAAAGCGATCCGGTTGAAAATGCCCGTATCATCCTCGGCGAGCTGGAAAAATACAGCGAGAAGCTGTTCAATAAACCACGCTGGCTGGTCTTCAACAAAATTGATCTGATCAGTGAAGAAGAAGCGCAGTCACGGGCGAAAGCGGTTGCTGAAGCGCTGGGCTGGGAAGATAAGTATTACCTGATCTCTGCCGCAAGCCAGACCGGCGTCAAAGAACTCTGCTGGGACGTGATGAGCTTCATCAACGCTAACCCGAAAGAAGCGGAGCTTGAAGAGAAGCAGCCGGAGAAAGTGGAATTCATGTGGGATGATTACCACAAAGAAACCATTGAAAACACGGTCGAAGTGGAAGACGAAGAGTGGGATGACGACTGGGATGATGAAGACGACGAAGGCGTTGAAATTATCTATCAGCGTTAACAGAACGCCTGCTACAGCGTAATATGTGATGCCCTCTTTCAGTATGAAAGGGGGCATCGTTCTTTCTGCCGCTAGCTCATGACCGCTACGCTCAGCCGCGCACTGCAGCACAGCTGATCACGACTGTTCCGAATCTCAATCTGCCAGCTCTGACTGCGTTTACCCAGATGCAATGGACGGCAGGTCCCCCGCACCCGCCCCGCTGACACCGCGCGATGATGGCTGGCGTTAACTTCAACACCGACCACGCTGCTGCCTTCTTCAACCGCCATATACCCGGCAATTGAACCCATCGACTCCGCCAGTACCACGGAGGCGCCACCATGCAACAACCCGAACGGCTGCTGCGTCCGGGCATCGACCGGCATCGTCGCTTCCAGATAATCATCACCTATCGCAGTAAAAACGATCCCCAGATGCGCCACCAGTGAGTGCTCACCCAGCGCGTTCAGTGCAGGAAGATCAAGGGATCGTTTCCAGATCGCAGTCATCATCAGGCTCCCAGGGTTGCGCCGCCATCGACCACAATATCCTGCAGCGTCACATGGCTGGCAAGATCCGACGCGAGAAACAGAACGGTGGCCGCAATTTCCTGCGGCTGCGCGATCTTGCCCAGCGGAATACCCAGCTTAAACTGATCCGGGAAGCCCGCAATCATCTCCTGCTCGCCGGTCGGTGTGTGCCACAGGCTGCGCTGCATATCGGTGTCAGTGGAGCCAGGCGAAACAATATTACAGCGCACACCGTAAGGCGCCATTTCCAGACCCACGGTCAGACAGAGGCTGCGCAGCGCGGCTTTTGACGCACCATAAGCGGACATGCCAATACGCGGTGCATGCGCTGAATTCGATGCGACAGTAACGATGGCACCGGCGCGCTGTTCGCGAAAGCGCGGCAGTGTCTGCTGGAACAGATTAAACGCACCGCCCGCATTGACGTTAAGACAGGTCTGCCAGTCAGCAAATGAGAGCGCATCAGTGGCACCAGTACGCAGAATACCGGCTGTGTTGACCAGCACATCGATGCGCGGCTGGGCGGCCAGCACCCGCTGACACACGGATTTTACCTGCGCCGGATTGGCTACATCCATGATGTGACAGGAAAACGGATAGTCATGGCCCTGGAACCGCAGATCAAACGCCTCTACCTGCGCGCCCGCCTGGTGAAAGGCCAGCGCTGTGTGGTAGCCAATGCCCTGACCGGCACCGGTCACCCAGACAATTTTACCGCTGAAATCGGATACATGGCTCATTCAGCGGGCTCCCGCGACAGCAGCGCCCACCAGCCGTCGATGCTAGGATTTCTGGCCAGGCTGACAAAATCAATGTCACGATGTACCTGACGCCAGCGTGCCGCCAGCGCCATCACACGTACCGAATCCAGCCCGTAGTCGATCAGGTTTTCATCATCGTCCGGCACCTCATCATCTTCCAGCAGCGGCAGGATCAGCATGCGCAGTTCGTCTTTGCTGAGCGGTACAGGCATCAGATCGGCGGTCATCACCACTTTTCCGCTGCGACCCGCGGTGTAGGTCAGCGCCATCATATGTTCCTCACGGCTGAAGTCAGCCAGCGCATCGGCCACCATAAACGGCTGGATATTACGCATAAACGCATCCGTGGCGGTGGTCAGGCAGCCGATATGGGCATAGACGCCGGTAATAATCAGCTGATCGCGGCCCATCTCCTGCAGGATCGCCTCCAGCGGCGATCGGTGAAACGCACTGTAGCGCCACTTGGTCAGGACCTGATCGTGCTCATCCGGTGCCAGCGCCTCCACGATCTTCTGCTGATCGGGATGTTTATTCAGGCCGGGTCCCCACATATCGTTGAGCAGCGCACGATCTTCATCGCTCTGCGCGTTAGGCTGAGCGGTGTAAAACACCTGAATGCCCTGCGCTTTGCAGTAGCGTCGCAGGCGGACAATATTGTCAACGACCTGCTCAACCAGCGGGCTGTTATCGCCCCAGAAGTTAAGGAAATAGCGCTGCATATCGTGGATCAGCAGGGCAGCACGGCCCGGCTCCAGCGTCCATTTCACCTTGTTGTTCGGCAACTCAGTGGCGTCAGGTAGCGGATAAGAGGTCAGTTGTGGAATAGCCATTAAAATTCTCCGGACAGATCAGGCTTGCGCACGCTGATCGGCAAGTTGTTGGCGCAAACGTTTTTTGTCTACCTTGCCGACCGCGGTCAGCGGCAGGGCATCTACGCAGGTAATACGGTCGGGCAGCTTAAATTCGGCGACGCCCAGTTCACGCAGGTGACGACGCAGCGCCACCGGTTTCACCGGCTGACGGGTGACAATAAACGCACAGCTCTTTTCACCCATCAGTTCGTCGCTCATAGAGACCAGCGCCGCGTGGATCACATCCGCATGGCGCTGCAGCAGGTTTTCAATCTCTTCAGCTGCGATCTTTTCGCCGCCCCGGTTGATCTGATCTTTCTCACGACCCTGCACAATGATGTTGCCAGCGGGGGTGATCTCAACCAGATCGCCAGAGCAGTAAAAGCCCTGGTCATCAAAGCTGGCGGCGTTATGTTCCGGGCTGTTGTAGTAGCCACGGAACGTATAAGGACCGCGTGTCATCAGGCGCCCAATGGCACCGACCGGCAGCGGATGCCCCTGTTCGTCTGCGACCCACACCTCGTCATCCGGTGATATCGGACGGCCCTGCGTGGTGAGAATGGTCTGTTCATCGTCATCCAGCCGGGTGTAGTTCACCAGACCCTCCGCCATCCCAAACACCTGCTGAAGGGTACAGCCCATCTCGTTCTGGATGCGCGCAGCCAGCGTTTCACCCAGCTTTGCGCCACCGACCTGAATACGTTGCAGTGAGGCCAGCGCGGCATTGCTGCCCCATTCCTGAATCGCCTGCAGCCAGAGACTGGCCGCGGGTGGAACCAGGCCGGTATCAGTAACCTGATGTTTTTCAATCAGCGGGAAACAGAGGGTCGCGCTGGGATCGGCCGCTAAGATCACCTGGCCGCCCGCGTAAAAGACGCCCAGCGCGCCCGGAGAACTCATCGGGAAATTATGTGCAGCGGGCAGAGCAATCAGGTAACGGGTATCTGCGTTGACCCCGCAGATCACGTCACTTTCCCGGATGCTGTAGTAGTAATCATTGTGGGTACGCGGGATCAGCTTCGGAGTGCCGGTACTGCCGCCCGACAGCTGGAAAAAAGCGACGTCATCGCCTGCGGTCGGGGTTGCCCTGAAGTCACCTGCGGGTTCTGCCAGCAGGGCGTCGAGACTGTTTTCCGCATGAGCGTCATTACGCAGGATCACCTGCTGCAGTGAATGCTGTTCCCGGCGAAGCTGCGTGATAAAGGCGTCATCGGCGAACAGGGGATGGCTGCGATCGGCAATCAACAGGCACGGCGCGATCTGACTGGCATAGGCGACCAGTTCGGTACGTTGATGGCTGAAAAGAGCGTTAACCGGGGCGACGCCGATTTTGAACAGCGCAAACAGCGTCAGATAAAATTCCGCCACGTTGCCAAGCTGCACCAGCGCCGTATCACCGGGTTTCAGGCCACGATGCTGCAGGGCCGCTGCCAGATTGTCACTCAGTGAGGCCATCTGGCGATAGGTAAATTGCCGGTCGCCATCAATCACCGCCACGCATTCGCTGTCGCGGTGACGTTCCAGGATGTCGGTCATCGGCAGATCCAGCCAGTACCCTTTTTCACGGTAACGTGCAGCCAGATCGTCCGGCCAGCGGCTGTAAGCAATCGTCATACAGGTTCCTTTAGTGCAATCCAAAAGCGCGAAGCATGGTGTCGAGTTTGACGCCGGTTTCGCGCCACTCGGATTCAGGTTGTGAGTCCGCCACGATGCCCGCACCAGCAAACAGCCGGACCCGCGGACCATTCACCGTGCCGCAGCGGATGGTGACGACCCATTCGCCGTTGCCCTGATCGTCACACCAGCCGACGATGCCGCCAAACAGCTGACGCTCAAACGGTTCAAGTTGCTGAATCAGCGCCTGAGCACGCTGATGCGGAAAGCCGCTGAGCGCCGGTGTCGGATGCAGCAGGCAGGCCAGTGACAGCGCATTTTCGCGGTCGTCCAGCACTTCGCCCCGAATCTGCGTAGCGAGGTGCCACAGTGTCGGGGTGGTCAGCAGGGAAGGGATTTCCGGGACTGACAGCAGGCGACTGCGCGGCTGCAGCGTCATGCGCATCGCGTCCGTCACCAGTTTATGTTCATGCCGGTCTTTAGCTGACCGCATCAGGCTGTCACCTGAGGCCTGGTCACGCTGTGGATCGCTGTTGCGCGGCGCTGAACCGGCCAGCGGACAGGAGCTGAACTGACGGCCCTGCTTACGGATCATCAGTTCAGGGCTGGCACCCACCAGCGCGCCGCCATCAGGCAGCGGCAGGTGAAAATGATAGCTGTCAGGGTTCTGCGCCAGGATGCGCTGCATCAGGGCGGCCGTATCGACCGGCTGTTCCGCCACGATCTCCATCAGCCGCGACAGCACCACTTTATCCGGATCGCCGCGCTGCGTGGCCGTTACGGCCTGCGCAACCATGTCAGTGAAGGTGGCGTGATCCGGCAGCGCCGTACGGCGACGAACTTTTGGCAGATTGCTTTCAGCCAATGAGGCGTGGGCTTTCAGATCGTCACGTTGAAAGGTCTGATACGACTCAGGGATAAACAGTGCAGCGGGCTGATCCACATCGAACGGGATCGCACCCACCAGAATGGGATGGGCTATGCCCTGTTTTCTGGCCGAGGCAAAATGATGCTGCAGTTGTTGCTGAAACTCTCCGGTCAGCTGCTCACCCTGGTTTACCGGAGCAGTGAGTGTCGTAAAACAGCCCTGAGTCGTCAGGCTTCGCCAGGGAGAAGTAAACAGGAAGCCACGGCAGAGTGCCGGAAAATCCTGCAGCAGGGGATGTTCAAATGCCAGTGATTCCACCATAATTTCACCTATAAATGATAAGATAACTAATAATGATTATCATTTGTATTATGGTGCAGTAACCTACGTCGAATAGCCGAAGGTGTCAATAAATACGCGGTGATTCAGCTGGTTTTGTTGGTTAAATCAGCACAAGTTGTCGCCCGGATTACCAGAGAGAAATAGGATGAAAACAAATGACTAAACAGGGAGTAACGTCGGCATTAGCGCTGTTTTTGCTGAGTATCACTCTGTTCAGCGTGACCGCTGTTGCACAGACCGGCTGGCCGCGCACCTTCGCGGGGGCAAAAGGTCAGATCACCCTGGCTCAGGCACCGACCCGCATTGTCTCGACCAGTGTCACCCTGACTGGCTCGCTGCTGGCGATTGATGCGCCAGTAGTTGCCAGTGGCGCAACCGCACCCGGCAGCCGGCTGGCTGATGAGCAGGGATTCTTCCGGCAGTGGGGGCGTGTGGCGAAACAGCGTGGCGTAAAGCGGCTCTATATTGGTGAACCCAATGCGGAAGCGATCGCTGCGGAAGCGCCAGACCTGATTGTGGTCAGCGCCACCGGTAATGATTCAGCGATCAAACTGGCCGATCAGCTCTCGGCGATTGCACCGGTACTGGTCGTTAACTATGACGATAAAAGCTGGCAGCAGCTGGTGACGCTGCTGGGTGAGGCGACCGGGCATGAGGCGGATGCCGCTGCTCGGATAAGCGAGTTCGACGCGCGTGAAAAGGCGCTGAAGGCAAAGCTGACCCTGCCTCCGCAGCCGGTTTCTGCAATGGTGTGGAACGGAGATGGCCGGGCTGTGAATCTCTGGACGGAGGCATCGGCACAGGGGAAGTTACTGCAGGAGCTGGGCTTCACGCTGGCAACGCCACCGGTGACGCTTCAGTCTGCTCACAGCATGGGACAGCGTAAAGATATTCTTCAGCTTTCAGGCGAAAATCTGGCGGAAAGCCTGAATGGACAGACTTATCTGCTGTTTGCCGCCGAAGATAACACGGCTGCGCAGGTAATGAGCAATGCTTTTCTGGCGCAGACCCCAGCGGTGCGCGCTAAAGCGGTCTATGCGCTGGGGCTGGATAGCTTTCGTCTCGACTACTACAGCGCCAGTCATTTACTGACGCGGCTGGAAGCGCTGTTCGTGAAATCATGATGTGGCATCGTCGGAGGCAGGCCGTTGATAGCGTCGCAGGCGGGCCATCAGCAGCCACATGATGAGACCCAGCACGGTGGCTGCCAGGCCAGAGAGGGCGGCGGCCTGCTGCGGCAACAGCAGTGAACCCATCGCGCCAATTATTGCTGCACCTATCGCATCGCCGGTGACATTCTGCGCTGTCCAGAGGCTGTTGATCCTGCCAAGCAGCGCATCGGGCGTCAGCGTCTGAATCATCGCGTACTGCACCAGGCTGCTGATGGCACTGAAATAACCAAAGGCTACGAGGCAGATCAGACTCAGGCTGAACCACGGCATCAGGCTGAACAGAGCCAGTGCGACGAATGCCGCGATGGCACTGACCAGAATCAGGCGGCCCGGCTGTGGCGACTGTGCCAGCCGTCCGCTGGTCAGCGCGCCTGTCGCAGCACCCAACGGCACGGCGGCGTACATCAGTCCCAGCGCCGTCAGACCGACCTGCCAGTGAGGGGCCAGCGCCGGATAGAGCACACGCACCGCGCTGGCTAGCGTTACCAGCGCGCCAGTCAGCGCCGCCATACCTACAATTGGCGTATCGAACAGGAAGCGGACGCCGCTGCTTAGTGCCTTTATGGGATGTTCACGCGGCTGCGGCGGTGGCGCAAGCGGCGGCAATCGCAACAGGGTTAACACCGTCAGCAGCGTGCCGAACGCGGCCAGCCCGTAGTTCCACGCCACACCGCCCTGAGCAATCACCATACCCGCAATCGCGGGTGACAGAATCGCGCCAAAGCGCACCGTCAGCATAGTAATGGCACCCGCCTTCATCAGATTCTCACGCCCGACCAGCGCCGGCGTGGCCGCCAGCAGCGCCGTGACGCCTATCGCGCCGAAAAAACCATCCCAGAGTCCCAGCGCGAAGACGGCGATGACCGACGGTGAAGGGAGCAGGGCATTAATGCACAACGCGGCAAAGCCCAGGCCACAGGTGGATCGGGCAAACAGGATCAGGCGACGACGCTCATAGCGATCGGCCAGCACGCCGCCGGTCAGCAGACCGATAAACATACCGGCTCCGGCCAGCGTCACCGCCAGTCCTACCAGCAATGGTGATTGCGTCAGTTGCTGAATCTGAACCGGGACCGCCACCGCCAGCATGCCGAGAGCGACAATCGAGATAAAGCGGGCGATAAACAGGGCGCGAAAGGCGGGATGGGTTCTCAGCAGAGTGAGATCGATAAAATGGGAGGGTTTGTTCATAGCGTCGCTTTTTAGCACCCATTTTCCTCATTATTGAATCTGAGAGTCATGGTAACATACAAAAAATAGTTAATAACGATAACAAGTATCATTATCATAAACACTCGCAATTGCGAGCCATGTTGAATTCGTGAAGGTTTAAACGTTATGCGTCAACTCCGTGCAATAGCCGGTTCAGGGATGCTGCTATTGTTGCTTATTGCGCTCAGCCTGATGCTGGGAGCCAGACCTGTACCCTTTCATGATGTCACACATGCCTTACTCTCCGACTGCAGCCGCATCGATTGCGTGATCGTGCGCGATGCCCGGCTGCCGCGAACCCTTGCGGGACTGCTGGCCGGGATCAGTTTAGGTCTGGCGGGCGCACTGATGCAGAGCCTGACGCGCAATCCCCTGGCCGATCCAGGCATTCTTGGTGTGAATGCCGGAGCGGGTTTTGCGGTGGTGCTTGGCATCGCCCTCTCTGGCGCCGATTCTCCTGCGGAATGGCTGGGTTTTGCTTTTACGGGTGCACTGCTGGCGTCGCTGCTGGTGGCCATGACGGGTGCGATCGGCGGCGGCCGCGTGAATCCGCTGCGTCTGACGCTGGCAGGCGTGGCGCTGGGTGCGGTGCTGGAGGGTTTAACATCTGGCCTGTCGCTGCTTAATCCCGATATTTACGATCATCTGCGTTTCTGGCACAGCGGCTCGCTGGATATCCGCAATTTCGCCATTCTGCGCACTATCTTTCCGGCGGTCGTAGCCGGGAGCCTGCTGGCGTTGCTGCTGGCACGTTCGCTCAACAGCCTGAGTATGGGCGGAGATATGGCAACCGCGCTGGGCACCCGTGTGATGCGTACTCAACTGGTGGGATTGCTGGCGATTGCACTGCTGAGCGGTGCGGCGACGGCGGCAGTCGGCCCCATCGCCTTTGTCGGGTTAATGACACCGCATCTGGCCCGCTGGCTGCTGGGCAACGATCATCGCTGGATGCTGCCGGGAACCCTGGTGATCACTCCCTGTCTGCTGCTGGCGGCCGATATTCTGGGACGGCTGCTGGTGCCGGGTGAACTGCGCGTGTCAATTGTCACGGCCATTCTCGGTGCGCCGATGCTGATTGTGCTGGTGCGCCGTAAGCTGGGAAGAGGGCAGATATGACACGGACGATGATCAATGCGCTGCTGCTGATGGCCTGCGGGGCGCTGGCTTTTCTGGGCGTCACGCGCGGCACCTTACCGATCTCCGCCAGCCAGTTATGGGCACTTCTCAACGGCGAGGCAGCGCGCAATGTTCAGCTGATTGTACTGGAGTGGCGTCTGCCGCGCGTCATGATGGCGCTGCTGATTGGTGCGGCGCTGGGCGTCAGCGGGGCGATTTTCCAGTCGCTGCTGCGCAACCCGCTGGGCAGTCCCGATATTCTGGGTTTCAACACTGGCGCTTACAGCGGTGTGCTGGTGGCGCTGGTGCTGTTCCAGCAAAACATGGAAGGGATGACGCTGGCGGCGCTGGCAGGCGGGCTGCTCACTGCAGGTGTGGTCTGGCTGTTCAGCTGGCGCAACGGCGTGGAGACCTTCCGGCTGATTATTGTGGGCATCAGCGTGCGGGCACTGCTGATGGCGCTGAACAACTGGCTGATTATCAGTGCTTCACTGGAGGCGGCACTGAGTGCCGGGCTCTGGAGCGCCGGTTCACTTAACGGCATTACCTGGGCAAAAACCATGCCGGTGATCACCGTGCTGCTGCTGGCGCTGCTGGCAACAGGCATGCTGGCCCGCCGCATGCGACTGCTGGAGATGGGTGACGACACGGCCTGCGCGCTGGGCGTTCCGGTTGAGCGCAGCCGCATCATGCTGATGCTGACGGGCGTTATCCTCACCGCCGCCTCGACGGCGCTGGCCGGTCCGATCTCTTTTATTGCGTTGCTGGCACCGCAGATTGCGCGGCGGCTCAGTGGTGGTACTAAAGGCGCGCTGCCGCTGGCTGCCTTGTGTGGCGCGCTGCTGTTAATCGCCGCGGATTACGCCGCGCAGCACTTTTTCCTGCCTTATCAGCTGCCGGTTGGCGTGATCACGGTCAGTCTGGGCGGACTCTATCTGATTGCGCTACTGGTGCGGGAGGCACGACGTCAATGAAAGTGACAACACGTTTGCAGGGTGACGCGCTGACGCTGGGCTATGACAAAAAAATCGTGGCGGAGAATCTCTCTGTCGCGATCCCTGACGGTGAGCTGACCGTGATCATCGGTCCCAACGCCTGCGGAAAATCGACGCTGCTGCGTACCTTAAGCCGCCTGGTCTCGCCGCTACAGGGCGAGGTGCTGCTGGATGGCAATACGATTGCTCACTACGCTACCAAAGAGGTGGCACGCCGGCTGGGGCTGCTGCCGCAAAGCTCGAACGCGCCTGCGGGTATCAGCGTCAGCGAACTGGTGGCGCGCGGGCGTTATCCGCACCAGTCGCTGTTCGGGCGCTGGCGACAGGAAGATGAGGCAGCGGTGCAGCAGGCCATGCAGGCCACCGGCGTGGCCGGTTTAGCGCAGCAGCAGGTTGATACGCTCTCTGGCGGTCAGCGGCAGCGGGTGTGGATTGCGATGGTGCTGGCTCAGCAGACACCGCTATTGCTGCTGGATGAACCGACCACCTGGCTGGATATCGCCCATCAGATTGAACTGCTGGAATTAATGCAGGATCTCAATCAGCAGCATGGCCGAACGCTGGTGGTGGTGCTGCACGATCTTAATCAGGCGTGCCGCTACGCCAGCCACCTGATAGCGATGCGCGACGGGAAAATCGTTGCCGAAGGGAAACCGGCGGAGATTGTGACGCCGGAACTGATAGAAGCGATCTACGGCCTGCGCTGCATCATCATTAACGATCCCGTGGCCGGTACGCCGATGATTGTGCCGCTGGGCAGAGGCTGACCCGCGCTTTCTCCGGTGAAGAAAGCGCGAGGTCAGGACGGCTCAGGAAATCAGCGCCGCCAGACACTGCTGCAGTCGTGGGCCAATCTGCTCGAACATGCGTGGTGAGATGATCTCGACGTGCGCACAGTCCAGCGGCCAGACGGTCAGCCCGCCAATCCAGGGCGCCCAGGCGCGACGCACATCCTGACCGGGCTGCTGCGTCTGTTGCGCCAGGAACAGCGTGGCGTGTCCCCCGAAGCGGGCGCTGCGTGCCGTCGCCAGCAGGCGCACCGAACTGGCGTAGTTGGCTTCAATGGTGGTGAACAGCGCCGCCATCCCTTCACCGGCCTGCTCGCGCTGTGCCGCGATAAACTGCTCGCGCTCCCGATTCACTTCTTCCAGCACCGCCGGGTCCAGCACGTTTTCGCCGCGCCGTTCATCCCAGTTCTGCGTCTCTGGCGGCCAGGTATCCAGCAGCCCGAGGAAGGCGACCGTTTCACCTTCGGCCTCCAGCCGCGCAGCGATACCCTGTGCCAGCGTGCCGCCCAGTGAGTAGCCAAGGAAATAGTAGGGCCCCTCTGGCTGCTGCTGGCGCACCGTCGCCAGATGTGCGTCACACACCGCATCAAGGTGCTGCGCCTGATTCAGCGGGCTGGTAATGTCGGGTGACTGAATACCGAGCAGCGACCAGCGGGCATCCAGATAGCGCTGCAACACGCTGAACTGCCAGGCAAAACCGGAGGCGGGATGGAAGCAGAACAGCGTCGGGCCGGTAGTGCGCCGCAGCGGCAAGACCGCCTCAAATCCGGCGCGGGCTGTCTCCGCGGATTCGCTACTGAGCAGGGCGGCCAGCTTTTCTGCCGTAGCTGCCACCATAATCTGGCCCACTGACACCGGCTGATTCAGCGTCCGCCGCAGATGCGCCGCCAGCCGCATCGCCAGCAGCGAATGGCCACCCAGCGCAAAAAAATCATCCTGTGCGCTGACGGACTCACGTTCCAGCAGCGTGGCGAACGCCTGCGCCAGCGTGGTTTCCAGACCAGGGTGCGGCGCACGACCGGCAGCCGCTGTCCGGGTCTGTGGCAGCGGCAGCGCTTTACGATCCAGCTTGCCGTTGCTGCTGAGCGGTAATGCCGCCAGCTGAACAATCGCCACCGGCACCATATGCGCGGGCAACTGTGTCGCCAGCGTCTGGCGCATGACGTCGGCATCAATCGGGCCATCTGCCACTACATAGCCGACCAGCTGGCGGGCATCACCCTGCTGGTAGTTGCTGCTGCCCAGGACCACTGCATGCGTCACGGCCTGCACAATGTCAGGCAGCGCAGCCATGGCATGATCAATCTCATTCAGCTCGATGCGCTGTCCGCGGATTTTAAGCTGATCGTCGCTGCGGCCCAGATACTCCACCGCACCATCCGGCAGCCAGCGCGCCACATCGCCGGTGCGGTACATGCGGGAGCCGTGACCCCACGGATCTGCCACAAACCGGCTGGCCGTGAGGTCGGGGCGATCCAGATAACCCTGTGCCAGCTGCACGCCGGTCAGCCAGAGATCGCCCGCCACACCTGGCGGCACCGGCTGCAGACGCGCATCCAGAATCCGTAAGCCGGTGTTCCAGACCGGGAAGCCAATCGGCACGCTGGCACCGTCGACGGCTGCCAGCGCGGGTCCGAACGCCGGGTAGAAGCTGACATCCACTGCCGCTTCGGTCGGGCCATACAGGTTATGCAGGGGTACCCGGGTCAGCGTCTGCCACTGGCGCGACAGCTCAGCGGGCAGCGCTTCGCCACTGCAGAACACCTGCCGCAGGGTGGTGCACCTTTCTATCGCATTGTCATCCTGCAGCGAGGCAACAAAGGCCGCCAGCATCGAGGGAACAAAATGGGTGGTGGTCACGCGGTAGCGGGCAAACAGCTGCTGCAGGGCTTCCGGGTCGCGGTGGGCATCAGGCGGTGCCATCACCAGCTGTGCGCCAGCAATCAAGGGCCAGAAGAACTCCCACACCGAGACATCAAAGCTGCTCGGCGTTTTCTGCAGCACGACATCATCACCGCCGAGCGGATAACAATCCTGCATCCACAGCAGCCGGTTGACGATTGCCTCATGACTGACCAGCACGCCTTTTGGCCGACCGGTCGAACCAGAGGTATAGATGAGGTAAGCGCCATCATGCGGACGCGGAGCCTGTGTCAGCACGCGATCAACCGGTGTTAACAGCGCGTCGTAAAACAGCGGCGCAACCGGTGAGAGAGCCGCCAGCCGGTCTGCCAGTTCGCGGCAGGTGATCAGCGTTTTCGGCGCGGCATCTTCCAGCATCATTTTCAGCCGATCGTCCGGGTAGCCGGTATCAAGCGGCAGCCAGGTTGCGCCTGTGCTGACAATCGCCTGCAGTGCCAGCGATAAAAAGACCGAGCGCGGCAGCGCCACGGCGACAATGTCACCCCGCGTCACACCCTGCGCAATCAGCTGTTGTCCCAGCGCGACGACCTGCTGCTGCATCTGCTGATAATTAAGCTGATGCGCCTCATCCGCCAGCGCCACGGCGTGCGGCGTACGCTGCGCCTGCAGCAGCAGCAGGCTGCTTAGCGTCTCTGCAGGCAGCATCACGGCGGTCTGATTGATCGCTGCCAACTGCTGATGTTCTTCCGGCATCAGCATATCCAGCTCGCCACAGGCGCACGCTGGCCGGACGGCAAGCTGCTGAAGCAGCAGACTAAAGCGGCTGGCATGTTGCTTCAGCACGGTTTCGCTGTAGCGCGCTGCATTAGCCAGTAATTCCAGCGTCAGGTCGCCCTGTTCGCTGAGGTAGATAGCAATCTCCAGATCGCGAACCGGGCCTGACGCCAGCTGATGAGTGATGCCTTCAATGCCGGCGAAATCGAGCTGATAGTCGAACATCTTCAGGTTAATCACCGGCCCATAGAGCGGAGCACTGTCACCCAATCGCCCCAGATCGCGCTGCACCTGCTCAGCGTCGTAACGCTGATGACGGCGCATTTTTCTGACCTCACCCGCCAGCCGCGCGGCCAGTGCCGTCAGCGGCTGTGCCGGATCGTAATGGATCGCCATAGGCAATACGTTGATCACCGGACCGGTGGCGCAGAGCGCGGCCGAGCCGATGCGGCGCATAAAGATGAAACCGGCGGCAAAGTCGTTCTGACCGGTGAGGCGCGCCAGCCACAGCGCCACCAGCGCAAAGGCGGTGTCCGCCGCGCTGAGATTCTGCTGCTGAGTATGCGCCAGCAACGCCTGAAAGGTGTGTCGCTCCACGGCAAATGTGTGTCGCAGCAGGTCGGTGCTGGCACTCTGACCCGCCAGCGGCAGCGAGGATAACGAGGCGGGCGCAGATAAATGCGCCCCTTTTTCCAGCCAGAACTGACGATCGCGCTGCCAGGTCGAAGAGTGCTGATAGCGCTGATACTCGTCGACGACCTCGCTGAACGGGACAAAGGGGCTCGGCTCCGGCGTGTCGCCGTGCCGCCAGGCGGTGTAGAGATGGGCGATACGGCGGGTCAGGGCGGTAAAGCTGAAACCATCGACCACCAGATGATGGTAGCGCTGATACCAGTACCAGTGATCCTCGCCCAGCCGAAGCAGGCTGTGATGATAGAGCGGCGCACCGCTCAGCACCCGCAGATCGCCGGACATATCATGCTGCATCAGCGCCCGTGCGGCCGCCGCCGGATCGGCGGCATCGCGTAGATCGATTATTTCAGGCTCGCGAAAATGCTGGGGGGCAGGCCACTGCAGCGGTTCACCCTCCTGCTCGCCAAAGGCCATATTCAGCGTGTCCGCTTCCTGCATGCCGGCAACGATGGCGCGAGACAGCAGCGCGCTGTTCAGCGCACCACGCAGTTCAACGAAATGCGCCACGGCGTAGGCATTGGAATAGGGGGATAACTGGTCAGCGATCCAGATGCCGGGCTGAGCGGCCACCAGCGGCAACGTTTTTTGTTCTGTCAGCGGGTTCAGGGTGGTCTCAGACATTGTGGCTCCCACTGTCCGGCGTCATAACCGGACGGATATCGTGCCAGTTTTCATTCAGCCAGCTCAGGCAGCGAACCTGTGGTTCGGGCCCATAAACAGGCCGCCATCCTGGCGGAACCGCACAAAAGGCGGGCCATAAGCTGTATTGCTGCTGATCGTTTTTCAGCACCTGACAATCCTGCTGGGGATCGTCGAAAGGATTGAGTTGTTGCATGTTGGTCTCCTGTCCGAAGTCGTCGGGCGCGTTAACGCCGCTCTCCTGCGTATCCTTTTTCTTTCTTTTAATGGCGCACAGGCGGCGGGAGTTCAGCGGGTTATGACGATTGCCACATAGCTTTGAGGCCCGCCAGCAGCCCGCCGCGCCAGCACAGCGCATCGTGACCACCTTCAACCGGGTGATAGCTGACCTGATGTCCTGCCACAGTCAGATCGCGCTCAAACTGCTCGTTTGCCGCCAGAATCAGTCGTTCGCGCCGTCCCGCCTCCAGATAAAAGCGCCGGGAGGGCGCCTGCAGCAAACCCTGCTGTAACTGCTGCGGCAGCCAGCCATTCGGGTCGCCGCGCGCGGGCCACCAGAACGAACCGGAAAGACTGACGGCACCCGCAAAGGTTTCCGGCCAGGTCAGGGTGGCGTAAGCGGCAGAAAGGCCGCCAAAACTCTGTCCGGCCACCAGCGTACTGTCGGCCCGGAACGGTGCCCACTGCTGAATTTGTGGTAACAGCTCATGCTGAATCGCCAGCCAGAAATCGGGATTACAGGTCAGTTCACGCGTGCGGTGTTCGCGGTCAATGATGTCGATCATGACATAGACCGCAGGAGGCAGTTCGCCTGCCTCAGTGAGTTCCTGAAGCGGACCGGCAACCGGCATGCTGTGCGCCCAGAACTGACCATCCAGCAGCAGTGCCAGCGGACGATCGGCAGCGTCTGCCTCGCCGGTGACATAAAGCCAGACCTGACGTTGATTGCCCAGCCGCTGGCTGCGCCACAGATGCTGCTGCAGCGGAATCCTGGCGGCGCGACCTTCATCAACTGCACGCCAGACCTGCTGCTCAGGCGCAAGCGGCAGATGCAGCGGTGAGACGCTCATGCCGCGCCCGGCCGACCAGCTCCGCAGCGGATTGAGCGGATCGCTTTGTGCGTGCCGGAATTTCTGACCCCACCACTGGCGCAGCGCCTGCATATCAGCCTGCCCGGTAAACGTCTCTGTCTGGTTATCAGGGATCAGGCAGTAGCTGCCGCGCCAGTCAGCGGGCAGGATGGTTTGCCACCACCAGACATCGGTATCAGGAACAGGTGTTAAGGAGGAAGGTGAGGCTGTGTGATGATGATCGGTTACACCGGTAATGTTGATCCAGACGCGCCGGGTATCAGAGTGCAGCGGGTCACCCTGCGGATCACGCCAGAAAAAAGTGACCTGACAGGTCCCCTTTTCAGCGGGTTCAATCAGGGGAATGCCCTGTTGCTGCTGATGATGCCACCAGCGTTCGCTGCCGGTCTCTTCGTTTAACCACGCCATTCGCGCCATGATTTAATCGCACTTGCTTAGGGTCATGCATGTTACAGATAATAGTATTGATAATTATTTGCATTTGCAATAGGGTGTTTCCGCTCGACAGGGAGCGCGCGCATTCTCTCTGTCGCATCAGATTTCAGACGGACGTAACGCGGTTCTGAAGCAGGTGTGACGGGAGGGTTAATGCGTTGCAAACAAGGTTATGACCTTTTTACCGGTACGCCGGCAGTGGCACGCTCGCTGGCACTCCAGGAACAGAAAAATGAAAAAGTTATCCCGGCTTTCGTTAGCCATTATGATTGAACTGGGTTTTACTGCCTCTCTCATTTCTGCTGGCGCAGTGGCTGCTGAAGCCCACAGCGACCCGGCGATCAACAACACGTCAGATACGATCCACGACGGCACCATGACGGTCACCGCCGCTGAGCAGACGCTGCAGGCACCTGGCGTATCGACGATTACCGCCGACGAAATAAAAAAACATCCCCCTGCGCGCGACGTTGCCGAAATTATCCGCACCATGCCGGGTGTCAACCTGACCGGTAATTCCACCAGCGGCCAGCGCGGAAACAACCGTCAGATCGATATCCGTGGCATGGGGCCGGAAAACACCCTGATTCTGATCGATGGGCTGCCGGTAACCAGCCGTAATTCCGTGCGGCTTGGCTGGCGTGGCGAGCGCGACACACGCGGCGACACGAACTGGGTACCGCCAGAGATCATTGACCGCATTGACGTCATCCGTGGTCCGGCAGCGGCCCGTTACGGCAATGGTGCGGCGGGTGGTGTAGTTAATATCATCACCAAAAAAGAGATGGATAATCAGTGGCACGGCTCGTGGAGCGCCTATTACAACGTGCCGCAACACAAGGAGGAGGGCGCGACGCGGCGTACCAACTTCAGTCTTGAAGGACCGCTGGGCGATGATGTCAGTTTCCGGCTCTATGGCGGTCTGGCAAAAACGCAGGCCGACGCTTACGACATTAATGAAGGTCACGCCGCTGACCGCACTGGCAGTTATGCAGGATCCTACCCGTCGGGCCGGGAAGGTTCAGTCAATAAAGATATTCATGGCCTGCTGCGCTGGGCGTTTGCACCAATGCAGGCGCTGGAAGTGGGGGCCGGTTACAGCCGGCAGGGCAACCTCTATGCTGGCGACACCCAGAACACCAATACCAACGCGCTTGTGAAAAGCAAATATGGTGACGAGACCAACCGGCTCTATCGGCAGAACTTTTCTGTTAAGTGGACCGGCGCCTGGGATAATGGCCTCAGCACCAATACCTATGCGCAGTATGAAAACACCCGCAACTCGCGCCTGAATGAAGGGCTGGCGGGCGGCACTGAAGGTATCTTTTCCAACAGCAACTTCAACACCATCCAGCTGGATGATGTGTTGCTGCACAGCGAGATCAGCGTGCCGTTTGAGTGGCTTGTGAATCAGACCGCAACCTTTGGCACAGAATGGAATCAGCAACGGATGAAGGATCCGTCCTCAACGACGCAGGCCGCCAGCTACGGTTCGATTCCGGGTATCGCCACCACCGGACGCTCTCCCTATTCGCAGGCGGAGATCTTCTCACTATTTGCGGAAGACAATATTGAGCTGACCGACAGCACCATGCTGACGCCAGGCCTGCGCTTCGATCACCATTCGATTGTCGGCGATAACTGGAGCCCGTCGCTCAACCTCTCACAGGGATTAGGCGATGAGGTCACCCTGAAAATGGGCATTGCACGCGCTTATAAAGCGCCGAGCCTCTACCAGACCAACCCGAACTATCTGCTTTACAGCAATGGTCAGGGCTGCGCGGCCAGTGCCGGTACCTGTTATCTGATGGGTAATGATGACCTGAAAGCGGAAAACAGCATCAATAAAGAGATTGGACTTGAATGGAAGCGCGACGGCTATCAGGCGGGTCTGACCTGGTTCCGCAACGACTATCGCAACAAGATTGAGGCAGGCACGGCTCCCACCGGCACGGCGTCTAACGGCAAAACCGATATCTACAAATGGGAAAATGTGCCCAAAGCGGTGGTTGAGGGGCTGGAAGGTACGGTTAACGTCCCGTTCTCCGACAGCGTAACGTGGAACAACAACTTCACGTATATGCTGCAAAGCAAAAATAAAGAGACCGGCGATCGCCTGTCAATTATTCCGGCGTATACGCTCAATTCGACGCTGAGCTGGCAGGCGACGCAGGATCTCTCCCTCCAGACAACCCTGACCTGGTACGGTAAACAGGTGCCGAAGAAGTATGACTATAAGGGTAAGGCCGTCACCGGCAGCGCGACCGATCAGGTCAGCCCCTATTCGGTGGTGGGGATGAGCGGCACCTATGATGTTAATCAGTATGCCAGCCTCACGGTCGGTATCGACAACCTGTTCGACAAGCGTCATTTCCGTCAGGGCAATGCGCAGACTACCGGCAATGCCACCACCGGCGCTTACCTCTACGGCGCGGGAGCCAATACCTTTAACGAATCGGGCCGCACATTTTATATGAGCGTGAACACCCGCTTCTGATCGGTTCAGCCATAAAAAAACGCAGCAGGGTGATCGCCCGCTGCGTTTTTTATCTCTGCTTTATCAGTTGTTCTGATTGATATCGCGGTAGAGTCGGCTCTCAAAACGTACCAGTGGAATACGGCGGGTACGTTGATCTTCCGGCGGCACTGCATAACCGGAAAGGAACTGAACAAAGGCGACACGGGCACCACTGGAGGTGGTAATAAAGCCCGCCAGATTATAGACGCCCTGCAGTGAACCGGTTTTCGCCGAGACCTTGCCATCCAGTCCCGCTTCATGCAGTCCGCCGCGATACTGTAGCGTGCCGTCATAACCCGCCAGCGGCAGCATCGAAATATAATCCAGCGTGTTGTCATTCTTCGCAATGAACTGCAACACCTGCATCATGGTTTGCGGCGAAATCAGATCGTGGCGCGACAGACCGGAACCATCGACCTGAATGCTGTTGCCCATATCCACATTGGCTTTGGCTTTCAGGATCCGGCGGACAGCATCCTGCCCGGCGCGGAAGGTACCGGGCACGTTGAAGTAGTGATGACCAATGGTGCGGAAGACCGTGTCGGCTATCATGTTGTCTGACTTCTTCAGCATGGTGTGCAGCAGCGTATGCAGCGGGGCAGACTGGGTCGATGCCAGTACGGTACCTGGCTCCGTAACCTGCGTCTGGCGTACCAGATGGCCACTGTAGTCAATCTCTGACGACCGCAGCTCTGCCTTCAGGATTTCACCCGCCCAGGCCGCGCCATCCTGCACCGCAAAGGCCAGCGGCAGCGGTTCGGCACGCTGGCGCATACAGCCTGTCAGGGTGTAGCGGTTCAGCTCACCCGGCACCACATCCAGTTCACAATATTGCCCTTCACCACTGTTACGGCCGATGGTGCGGACCTGGCTGTACATATGCGCCGGATAATAGGAAGCGATGCGCACAAACGCATTTTCACCCGGCGTATTAGCGCTGTAGAGCGACACCGAGAAGCAGTTTTTATCTACAATCGCGGCACCCGGCGGGGCGCTGAAGCACTGGGTCATATCGTTCCACGGCCAGCCCGGTGCCATGTCATGACTGGCAAAAACCGAGGTGTCGATAACCAGATTGCCTTTTATATGGTTAATGCCCTGCTTCTTTATCGCCGCGATCATGTTGCGCAGATCCTGACGGCTTAACGTCGGATCACCGCCGAAACGTGCGACTAAATCGCCGTTCAGGGTGCCATCTATAATGGCACCCCGGGTCTCAAACGTGGTCTGAAAACGGAAGTCGCCACCCAGTTCCAGTAGTGCCGCCAGCGCTGTCACCACTTTCATGGTACTGGCGGGCAGGGCCATCTGTTTGCCGTGGTAATCAATGATTGGTGTTGATGCACCCACTTTCTGAACCATCAGCGCCAGATTGGCGCCATCTGGCAGGTACTGCATGTATTCATCAACTGGCGCTGCGTGTGCCTGCAGCATAAATGCACAGCTTAATCCGGTAACAAGTCGTGAAAATCGCATAATCTCGCGGTAACTGGCAGGTGAGGGCGTCAATACTACGTCGCTGGGCGGTGCAAAGTAAACGATGACCCGCAGGGAACTCTGGGGTAAAATACGTATCAAATTGCAAAACTCTTTTCTGGCCTGGAGGCATCTCCGGGTCAGGATTCTTTTATTTGCAAAAACGGGCTAATGCGCCGCAGAGCGCTTTTTTCTGCGGTCACCGGTCAGGATGACATCGTTAAACAGGAAAGAGGGCGAGGAGCTTAAATGAATCAGATTCCGATGACGTTAAGAGGCGCTGAAAGATTGCGCGAAGAGCTGAACGAGCTGAAAACCGTGAAGCGCCCGCGCATTATCGCCTCTATCGCTGATGCACGCGAACATGGCGATTTAAAAGAGAACGCGGAATATCACGCTGCGCGTGAAGAGCAGGGCTTTTGTGAAGGCCGTATTCAGGAGATTGAAGCCAAACTCTCCAATGCGCAGGTTATCGATGTCACGCAGATGCCGAAAACCGGCCGCGTGATCTTCGGTGCCACGGTGACCGTGCTGAACGTCGAGACCGACGAAGAAGCCACGTATCGCATCGTGGGCGATGACGAAGCGGACTTTAAGCAAAATCTGATTTCGGTCAATTCGCCAATGGCGCGTGGCCTGGTGGGTAAAGAGGCCGATGATGTGGCTATCGTAAAAACCCCGGGCGGCGACGTTGAGTATGAGATCCTGAAGGTGGAATACCTTTAAGATGTTGCTACGCTTTGAAAAGCGTTTAAGCACAATGTAAAGAAAGGAAAAAGGCCGCATTGCGGCCTTTTATCTGAGGTAAGAGCATGTCACTTTCTTTGCCCACTTAGCGTGGCAGAGAAATTTTGCTCTCTTTAGAGGGGCGATACAGCACCAGCGTTTTGCCGATCACCTGTACGTTGCTGGCACCGGTCTCACGCACGATAGCCTCGACGATCAGCTGTTTCGTTTCACGATCTTCAGAGGCGATTTTTACCTTAATCAGTTCGTGATGCGACAGAGCCTGCTCGATTTCGGCCAGCACGCCTTCAGTCAGGCCATTGCCACCCAGCATAACCACTGGCTTGAGCGGATGGGCGAGGCCCTTGAGGTGCTGTTTTTGTTTGGTACTTAGATTCATCGTAGTTTTTTACTTACTCAGGGATTGAAAACGGTTCATTCTACCGCCATCTCGGGTATATCACCAAATCGACGCAACCCATTGCGTGCAGGTTTATCGCTACGATGACGATTTAACTGGAATTATTATGACGGGTAAAAAGCGTTCGGCCAGCTCCAGCCGCTGGCTTCAGGAACACTTTAGCGATAAATATGTGCTTCAGGCGCAGAAAAAAGGGTTGCGCTCGCGCGCCTGGTTTAAACTTGATGAAATACAACAGGGTGACAAGCTTTTCAAACCCGGCATGACCGTGGTAGATCTGGGTGCTGCACCTGGTGGCTGGTCGCAGTATGTGGTTCAGCAAATCGGGAATAAAGGCCGCATCATTGCCTGTGATATCCTGCCAATGGATCCGATAGTCGGTGTCGATTTCCTTCAGGGCGATTTTCGTGAAGAATCGGTAATCAATGCGCTGCTTGAGCGCGTTGGCGATCAGAAAGTTCAGGTTGTCATGTCCGATATGGCGCCGAATATGAGTGGTACACCTGCCGTAGATATTCCCCGGTCGATGTATTTAGTGGAACTGGCGCTGGAGATGTGTCGGGATATCCTGGCACCTGGCGGCAGTTTTGTAGTGAAAGTGTTTCAGGGAGATGGCTTCGATGAATACCTGCGGGAAATTCGCTCCCTGTTTACGAAAGTAAAAATTCGTAAGCCGGACGCTTCACGGTCTCGTTCACGTGAAGTGTACATTGTGGCGACTGGGCGCAAACTATAACCAAATTGCTGGAGATGTCCGCAGCTTTGCTGCGATTCCATGTATGCAGGAACTATAGTACCCTACGCTATCTGTTAACACCGATGTAATATGAGGTTAATCCCTTGAGTGACATGGCGAAAAACCTGATTCTCTGGTTAGTCATCGCGGTCGTGCTGATGTCAGTATTCCAGAGCTTTGGGCCCAGCGAGTCGAATGGCCGTCGGGTTGATTATTCAACCTTCCTGTCGGAAGTGAACCAGGATCAGGTCCGCGAGGCACGTATTAACGGGCGTGAAATTAACGTTGTCAAAAAAGACAGCAATAAATATACCACCTACATTCCTGTCAATGATCCTAAGTTGCTCGATAACCTCTTGACCAAAAACGTCAAAGTGGTTGGCGAACCGCCGGAAGAACCGAGCCTGCTGGCTTCCATCTTCATTTCGTGGTTCCCGATGCTGCTGCTGATCGGTGTGTGGATCTTCTTTATGCGTCAGATGCAGGGCGGCGGCGGTAAGGGCGCGATGTCCTTCGGCAAAAGCAAAGCCCGCATGTTGACAGAAGACCAGATTAAAACCACTTTCGCCGACGTTGCGGGTTGTGACGAAGCGAAAGATGAAGTGGCTGAGCTGGTGGAATATCTGCGTGAGCCGAGCCGTTTCCAGAAGCTGGGCGGTAAAATTCCAAAAGGCGTTCTGATGGTGGGGCCGCCGGGTACCGGTAAAACCCTGCTGGCAAAAGCGATTGCCGGTGAAGCCAAAGTGCCTTTCTTCACTATTTCTGGTTCTGACTTTGTGGAAATGTTTGTCGGTGTCGGTGCATCACGTGTGCGCGACATGTTCGAACAGGCCAAGAAAGCCGCACCGTGCATCATCTTCATCGATGAGATCGATGCCGTCGGTCGTCAGCGTGGCGCCGGTTTAGGCGGTGGTCATGATGAACGTGAGCAGACGCTGAACCAGATGCTGGTTGAGATGGATGGTTTCGAAGGTAACGAAGGAATTATCGTTATCGCCGCGACTAACCGTCCTGACGTACTGGACCCTGCGCTGCTGCGTCCAGGCCGCTTTGACCGTCAGGTTGTGGTCGGTCTGCCAGACGTACGTGGTCGTGAGCAGATCCTGAAAGTGCATATGCGTCGTGTGCCACTGGCAACCGACATTGACGCCGCAATCATTGCACGTGGTACGCCAGGCTTCTCAGGTGCCGATCTGGCTAACCTGGTGAACGAAGCAGCGCTGTTCGCCGCTCGTTCAAACAAGCGTGTGGTGTCGATGGTTGAGTTCGAGAAAGCGAAAGACAAAATCATGATGGGTGCGGAACGTCGCTCCATGGTGATGACGGAATCGCAGAAAGAATCCACTGCCTATCACGAAGCGGGCCACGCCATTATTGGCCGCCTGGTGCCAGAGCATGATCCGGTGCATAAAGTCACGATTATCCCGCGCGGCCGTGCGCTGGGTGTGACCTTCTTCCTGCCTGAAGGCGACGCGATTAGCGCCAGCCGTCAGAAACTGGAAAGTCAGATCTCAACGCTGTATGGCGGTCGCCTGGCAGAAGAGATCATCTATGGTGTTGAACATGTTTCTACCGGCGCGTCCAACGACATTAAAGTCGCGACGAATCTGGCACGTAACATGGTGACGCAGTGGGGCTTCTCTGAAAAACTGGGTCCGTTGCTCTATGCAGAAGAAGAGGGTGAAGTGTTCCTTGGACGTTCTGTCGCGAAAGCGAAACACATGTCTGATGAAACAGCCCGCATCATCGACCAGGAAGTTAAACACCTGATCGACAGCAACTACCAGCGTGCTCGCCGCATTCTGGGTGAGAACATGGACATTCTTCACGCGATGAAAGACGCGCTGATGAAGTATGAAACCATTGATGCACCACAGATCGACGACCTGATGGCACGCCGCGAAGTGCGTCCGCCAGCGGGCTGGGAAGATCCAGGCAGCAACTCAGACAGCAACGGTACGCCAAAAGCGCCACGTCCGGTTGATGAACCGCGTACGCCGAACCCAGGCAATACCATGTCAGAGCAGTACAACAAATAAGACGCATCATCGTCAGACAAAACCCCGGCTGGTCCGGGGTTTTTTACATCCAGATATTGATCAGCAAGGAGTTTTCACCATGAAGTTGTTTGCCCGTGATTCCCATCTCGATTTATCGTTTCCTCATGTGATGGGCATTCTGAATGTCACGCCGGACTCCTTTTCAGATGGTGGTAAACATAACGCGCTGGTCGATGCGCTGACGCATACCAATGAAATGGTCAACGCCGGCGCAACCATTATCGATGTAGGCGGCGAATCAACCCGTCCTGGCGCTGATGAGGTCAGTGTGGAGGAGGAGCTGGAGCGGGTCATTCCGGTGATCGATGCCATTGCCCAGCGTTTCGAAGTCTGGATTTCAGTAGACACCTCTAAAGCGGACGTGATCCGGGAAGCCGCGCGAGTGGGTGCTCACATCATTAACGATGTCCGCTCACTCTCCGAACCGGGGGCGCTGGAAGCCGCCGCCGCAACCGGACTGCCTGTCTGTTTAATGCATATGCAGGGCGAACCGCGCACCATGCAGCAGGCACCGGTTTACGAAAACATCTTAAGCGAAGTGGACACTTACTTCGCTCAGCAGATTGCGCGTTGCGAAGCGGCGGGAATGAAAAAAGAGCAGCTGATACTCGACCCGGGCTTCGGTTTCGGTAAAAATCTCAGCCACAATTATGAACTGCTGGCTCATCTCAGCGATTTTCACCACTTTGGTCTGCCACTGCTGGTGGGGATGTCGCGTAAATCGATGATTGGCCAGTTGTTAAATGTCGGCCCGTCACAGCGTTTAACCGGCAGCCTGAGCTGCGCGGTGATTGCTGCCATGCAGGGCGCGCAGATTATTCGCGCCCATGACGTAAAAGAGACGGCCGAAGCGATGCGCGTGGTCGAAGCGACCCGAAGAGCAAAAGGAACATCATGAGTAATCGTAAATATTTCGGTACAGACGGCATTCGCGGCAAAGTCGGTGAAACACCTATCACGCCAGATTTCGTCCTGAAGCTGGGCTGGGCCGCGGGTAAAGTACTGGCGCGCCACGGTTCCAAAAAGATCATCATCGGCAAAGATACCCGTATCTCTGGCTATATGCTGGAGTCTGCGCTGGAAGCGGGTCTCGCCGCCGCGGGCCTGACCGCTGCGTTTACCGGTCCGATGCCGACCCCCGCCATCGCCTATCTGACCCGAACCTTCCGCGCTGAGGCGGGCATCGTTATTTCAGCGTCGCACAATCCATTTGACGATAACGGCATTAAATTCTTCTCGTCCGAAGGCACCAAATTGCCTGATGACGTGGAAGAAGCGATTGAGCTGGAGATGGAAAAGCCGATTACCTGCGTGGAGTCCGCGCAGTTAGGGCGCGCCAGCCGCATCGTCGATGCAGCAGGGCGTTACATTGAGTTCTGTAAGGGGACTTTCCCCAGCGAGCTCAATCTGAATGGCCTGAAAATTGTGGTCGACTGTGCCAATGGTGCGACTTACCACATTGCGCCGAATGTCCTGCGCGAGCTGGGCGCAACCGTCATCGCAATCGGTGTGCAGCCAGACGGCATGAACATCAACAAAGAGTGCGGTGCGACCGATCTTAAACTGCTGCAGCAACGCGTACTGGCAGAGAAGGCGGATATTGGCCTGGCCTATGACGGCGACGGCGACCGCATCATGATGATTGACCATCTGGGTGACAAAGTTGACGGTGACCAGATCCTTTACATCATTGCACGTGAAGCGCTGCGTCAGGGGCAGTTACGTGGCGGTGTAGTGGGTACGCTGATGAGCAACATGGGCCTGGAATTAGCGCTGAAACAGCTCGGCATTCCGTTTACCCGTGCCAAAGTCGGTGACCGTTATGTGCTGGAGAAGATGCAGGAGAAGGGCTGGCGTCTCGGCGCGGAGAACTCCGGTCATGTGATCCTGCTGGATAAAACCACCACAGGCGACGGTATCGTGGCAAGTTTGCAAGTGCTCACTGCGATGGTGCGTAACCACATGAGCCTGCACGATCTCTGCAGTGGTATGAAGATGCTGCCGCAGGTGCTGGTCAACGTACGCTTCGCGGGCGAGCATGACCCGCTGCAAAGCGACGCCGTCAAAACGGTCACCGCCGATGTTGAAAAAGCGCTGGCGGGTCGCGGACGCGTTCTGTTGCGTAAGTCAGGCACTGAGCCGCTGATTCGTGTGATGGTCGAAGGCGAAAATGAGGCGCAGGTCACCGAACTGGCTAATCGTATTGCCGATCAGGTCAAAGCGGTTTAAACCTCTTAAAGGCGGTTATCAGAATGCGGATCCGCCTGTAAAATCACCGGGATGGCGCTTTTTTCTGCAATCAGTTTGCGTAAGAGAAATTGCACTTGCAGAGATATGCGCCTTTGGTTAGTATTCACACCCGCTTCTGATGGGTGATGACGAGACGCCCCATCAATACTGGTTGAAGCTTTAACTGTACGATTATCGTGCAAGGAACAGGTTGAATATGTACGAAGCTCTTTTAGTTGTTTTCCTTATTGTAGCTATCGCCCTCGTGGGTATGATCATGCTGCAGCAAGGCAAAGGCGCTGATATGGGAGCCTCATTCGGTGCAGGCGCATCCGGTACGGTGTTTGGTTCTTCGGGTTCAGGTAATTTCATGACCCGTACCACTGGCATCTTAGCGGCACTGTTCTTCATCATCAGCCTGGTTCTGGGTAATCTGAACAGCAATAAAGCCTCGAAAGGAAGCGAGTGGGAAAATCTTTCTGCGCCGGCGCAGTCTTCTCAACAGACTGAAAAGCCAGCTCAACCGGTTACACCGGGCAGCGATATTCCTAAGTAAGGTCGTCAGCACAACGAATCGTTGTGGTCAGTGCAGTGCCGTGGTGGTGGAATTGGTAGACACGCTACCTTGAGGTGGTAGTGCCCGATTGGGCTTACGGGTTCAAGTCCCGTCCTCGGTACCAAATAGCAGTATCTCTTGCATTTTATGCAGGTCTGGCGTATTATTCGCCACGTTTTCGGACGCGGGGTGGAGCAGCCTGGTAGCTCGTCGGGCTCATAACCCGAAGGTCGTCGGTTCAAATCCGGCCCCCGCAACCAATTTTCCCTTTGAGTTCTTTTTCAAATATACTGTATGCATCGACGGACGCATTCACGGCTATTTTTTGAAAGAAAATTCTTTGGATGGAGTCCGGGCCGCATTGCGGCATACAGGGTCCAGTGACTAAAAGCCCCGAATATTCGGGGTTTTTTGTTATTAGCGAATCGTAATACTGGGCTATAGGCCCTTTTTTTATGTCTTGGGGGTGGGCTTGTCCACATTAGAGCAAAAATTGACAGAGTTGGTATCGGCTCCCGTAGAAGCGCTGGGTTACGAACTGGTTGGAATTGAATTCGTTCGTAGTCGCACATCTATCCTGCGCATCTATATTGATAGTGAAGATGGCATCAATGTCGATGATTGCGCCGATGTCAGCCACCAGGTAAGTGCGGTAATGGATGTTGAAGATCCGATTACGGTACCTTACAACCTTGAAGTCTCTTCACCGGGACTCGATCGTCCTCTGTTCACCGCAGAACACTACACCCGTTTTATGGGTGAAGAAGTGAGTCTGGTGTTGCGTATGGCCGTTCAGAACCGCCGTAAATGGCAGGGAACCATCAAGTCAGTTGATGGCGAGATGATCACGGTGCACGTTGAGGGTAGCGATGAAGTGTTCGCGCTGAGTAATATTCAGAAAGCGAACCTGGTCCCCCACTTTTAAAAGTCCGGATTGAGGCTAACCAGGATGAACAAAGAGATCTTAGCTGTTGTAGAAGCCGTTTCTAACGAAAAAGCCCTGCCGCGTGAGAAAATCTTCGAAGCGCTGGAGAGCGCGCTGGCGACTGCGACCAAGAAAAAGTACGAGCAGGAAATTGAAGTACGCGTCAGCATTGATCGCCGCAGTGGCGATTTCGATACTTTCCGCCGCTGGGAAATCGTAGAAGAGGTGACACAGCCGACGCGCGAGATCACGCTGGATGCGGCCCGCTTCGAAGATGAAGCATTCAATCTGGGCGAATATGTCGAAGATCAGATTGAATCGGTCACCTTTGACCGTATCACCACTCAGACCGCTAAGCAGGTTATCGTGCAAAAAGTGCGCGAAGCTGAGCGCGCGATGGTGGTTGATCAGTTCCGTGAGCAGGAAGGCGAAATCATCACCGGTGTGGTGAAAAAAGTTAACCGCGACAACATTTCCCTCGACCTTGGCAGTAATGCCGAAGCGGTCATTCTGCGCGAAGATATGCTGCCGCGTGAAAACTTCCGTCCAGGCGACCGTATTCGTGGCGTACTCTACTCGGTACGTCCGGAAGCGCGTGGCGCGCAGCTGTTCGTGACGCGTTCCAAACCGGAAATGCTGATTGAACTGTTCCGCATTGAGGTGCCAGAAATTGGCGAAGAACTGATTGAAATTAAAGCCGCTGCCCGTGATCCAGGTTCGCGCGCTAAAATTGCAGTCAAAACTAACGACAAACGTATCGATCCGGTGGGTGCCTGTGTGGGCATGCGCGGCGCGCGCGTTCAGGCTGTTTCCAGTGAACTGGGCGGCGAGCGTATCGATATCGTGCTGTGGGACGATAACCCGGCGCAGTTTGTTATTAACGCCATGGCTCCGGCCGATGTGGCGTCAATCGTGGTTGATGAAGATAATCACACCATGGATATCGCCGTAGAAGCTGGCAATCTGGCTCAGGCGATCGGCCGTAACGGCCAAAACGTGCGTCTCGCTTCGCAGCTGAGTGGCTGGGAGCTGAACGTGATGACCGTCGATGATCTGCAGGCTAAGCATCAGGCTGAAGCGCATGCAGCGATCGATATGTTCACTAAACATCTCGACATCGACGAAGAGTTCGCCACCGTACTGGTGGAAGAGGGCTTCTCCTCGCTGGAAGAGCTGGCATACGTGCCAATCAACGAGCTGCTGGAAGTCGACGGCCTCGATGAAGAGACCATTGAAGCCCTGCGTGAACGAGCAAAAAATGCGTTAACCACCCTGGCACTGGCGAAAGAAGAGAGTCTTGGAAATCAGGAGCCCGCTGAGGACCTTCTGAATCTTGAAGGCCTCGATCGTGCGCTGGCGTTCCGCCTGGCGTCAAAAGGCGTTTGCACGCTGGAAGATCTCGCTGAGCAAGGTGTTGACGATCTGACGGATATTGAAGGCATGTCTGATGAACAAGCCGGCGCGCTGATTATGGCCGCACGTAATATCTGCTGGTTCGGCGATGACGCGTAATAACAGGAAGGAACAGCATGACAGATGTAACCGTAAAATCGCTGGCCGCAGAAATTCAGACTCCGGTCGATCGCCTGGTACAGCAATTTGCTGATGCGGGGATCCCTAAGTCTGAAAATGACGCGGTGACCCAGCAAGAGAAAGAAACCTTACTATCTCATCTGAACCGTGAACACGGTCAGGTCGGTTCAGCTAAGCTGACGTTGCAGCGTAAAACGCGCAGCACCTTGAATATTCCAGGCACCGGGGGTAAAAGTAAGTCGGTGCAAATTGAAGTCCGCAAAAAGCGTACCTATGTGAAAGGTGATGCAGAGTCTGAGCAAGCTCAGGCAGAAGCTGAAGCCCAGGCGCAGCGTGAAGCGGAAGAGCAGGCGCAACGCGAGGCTGAAGAAAAAGCCCGTCGCGAAGCTGAACAAAAAGCGCAACGTGAAGCCGAAGATAAAGCAAGGCGCGAAGCCGCTGATAAGGCCAAACGTGCAGCAGCGGAAAATGACAAAGTGACAAATCAACCTACCGATGAAGTGACCAGGGCTGCGCAATCAGACAAAGCCCGTCGCGAAGCTGAAGCTGCTGAACTGAAGCGTAAAGCTGAAGAAGAAGCCCGCCGTAAGCTTGAAGAGGCTGCCCGCCTCGTAGCCGAAGAAGCCCGCCGTCTGGCTGAAGAGAAATCAGCTGAATGGGAAAAACCGGAAGAAGAGGATAAAGGCGACTATCACGTCACCACTTCGACCCACGCCCGCCAGGCAGAAGACGAAAACGACCGTCAGGTTGAAGCAGGCCGTGCGCGTGCGCGTACGACTGCTAAAGCTGCGCGTCCTGCGAAAAAAGGCAACAAACATTCCGAAGCCAAAACTGACCGTGAAGAAGCGCGTGCGCAGGTTCGTGGCGGTAAAGGCGGTAAGCATCGCAAACCTAGCGCACTGCAGCAGGGCTTCAACAAGCCAGCGCAGGCCGTTAACCGCGATGTTGTGATTGGCGAAACCATCACCGTAGCCGAACTGGCGAACAAAATGGCTGTGAAAGGTTCTCTGGTCATTAAAGCGATGATGAAGATGGGCGCCATGGCGACTATCAACCAGGTCATCGATCAGGAAACTGCACAGCTCGTAGCCGAAGAGATGGGCCACAAAGTGACCCTGCGTCGTGAGAACGAGCTGGAAGAAGCGGTAATGGACGATCGTGATACCGATGCGGCACAGGAATCTCGTGCGCCGGTTGTGACCATCATGGGCCACGTCGACCACGGTAAAACCTCTCTGCTGGACTATATCCGCTCCACTAAAATCGCCTCTGGCGAAGCGGGCGGTATTACACAGCACATCGGTGCTTACCACGTTGAAACCGACAACGGTATGGTCACCTTCCTGGATACCCCGGGCCACGCCGCGTTTACCGCGATGCGTGCACGTGGTGCACAGGCGACCGATATCGTTATCCTGGTCGTTGCCGCAGACGATGGCGTGATGCCACAGACTGTCGAAGCTATTCAGCACGCCAAAGCTGCTAAAGTGCCGGTTGTGGTTGCCGTGAACAAGTGCGATAAGCCAGAAGCGGATCCGGATCGTGTTAAAAACGAACTGACTCAGTACGGAATTATTCCGGAAGAGTGGGGCGGCGAAAACATGTTCGTGAATGTCTCTGCGAAAGCGGGTACCGGCATTGATGACCTGTTAAACGCTATCCTGCTGCAGGCGGAAGTGCTGGAACTGACGGCTATCCGTGAAGGTATGGCGAGCGGCGTAGTGATTGAATCGTTCCTCGACAAAGGTCGTGGTCCGGTTGCTACCGTGCTGGTTCGTGAAGGTACGCTCAACAAAGGCGACATCGTTCTTTGTGGTTTCGAATATGGCCGTGTTCGTGCAATGCGTGACGAACTGGGTCGCGAAGTTCTGGAAGCAGGTCCTTCTATCCCGGTTGAGATTCTGGGTCTGTCCGGCGTGCCGGCTGCAGGTGATGAAGCGACCGTGGTACGTGACGAGAAGAAAGCACGTGAAGTTGCGCTCTATCGTCAGGGCAAATTCCGCGAAGTTAAACTGGCTCGCCAGCAGAAATCTAAGCTCGAGAACATGTTTGCTAACATGACCGAAGGCGAAGTGTCTGAACTGAACATCGTTCTGAAAGCTGACGTTCAGGGTTCTGTGGAAGCCATCTCTGATTCCCTGCAGAAACTCTCCACCGACGAAGTGAAGGTGAAGATTGTGGGTTCAGGCGTAGGCGGGATTACCGAAACCGATGCAACCCTGGCGGCTGCTTCTAACGCCATCCTCCTTGGCTTCAACGTTCGTGCCGATGCCTCTGCGCGTCGCGTCATTGACGCAGAAAGCCTGGATCTGCGCTACTACTCTGTCATCTATAACCTGATTGACGAAGTTAAAGCGGCGATGAGCGGCATGCTGGCACCAGAGTACAAACAGCAGATCATTGGTCTGGCTGCAGTGCGCGACGTGTTCAAATCACCGAAGTTTGGCGCGATTGCCGGTTGTATGGTGACGGAAGGTAACATCAAACGTCACAATCCAATCCGTGTCCTGCGTGACAACGTGGTGATTTACGAAGGCGAGCTGGAATCTCTGCGTCGCTTTAAAGATGACGTCAACGAAGTGCGTAATGGCATGGAGTGCGGTATCGGCGTGAAGAACTACAACGACGTTCGCGTTGGCGATATGATCGAAGTGTTTGAAATCATCGAAATTAAACGCACCATCGAGTAATAGACTGCTGATGTGTTGCAATTTGGGAGGCCTCTGGCCTCCCGAATTATTTGGGAGAAATAATGATGGCGAAAGAATTTGGTCGCCCGCAGCGCGTGTCACAAGAGCTGCAAAAAGAGATTGCGATGATCCTGCAGCGTGAGATTAAAGATCCGCGCCTTGGCATGATGGTCACCGTATCCGGCGTTGAAGTGTCACGCGATCTTGCTTACGCAAAAGTGTTCGTGACGTTCCTCAACGACAAAGATGAAGATGCGATTAAGCATGGCCTGAAAGCGCTGAAAGAAGCCTCAGGCTACATTCGCATTCTGCTTGGCAAAGCGATGCGCCTGCGTATCGTGCCTGAGCTGACGTTCTTCTACGACAACTCGTTAGTCGAAGGGATGCGCATGTCTAACCTCGTCACCAGCGTCGTGAAAAACGATACAGAGCGCCGTGGTCCGGATGCCACCGGCGATGACGAGGAGGCGTAATGAGTCGTCCGCGTCGTCGCGGTCGCGACGTCCATGGCGTGTTGTTGCTGGATAAGCCACAAGGCGTTTCGTCGAATGATGTCCTGCAGAAAGTGAAGCGTATCTTCAACGCCAATCGCGCAGGCCATACCGGCGCGCTTGATCCACTGGCCACCGGCATGTTGCCAATCTGCCTGGGTGAAGCGACCAAGTTTTCGCAGTATCTGCTCGATTCCGACAAACGCTACCGTGTGATTGCCCGACTGGGCGAGCGCACTGACACGTCAGACGCCGATGGCAACATCGTGCAGACGCGTCCGGTCAGCTTCAGTCAGGCCGATCTGGATAGCGCCCTTGAGAGCTTCCGCGGTGACACGCTGCAGGTGCCATCAATGTTTTCGGCGCTGAAGCATCAGGGTCGTCCGCTGTATGAATATGCACGTCAGGGCATTGTGATTGAGCGTGAACCGCGTCCGATTACGGTCTATGAGCTGCAATTTATTCGCTGGCAGGATAATGAGCTGGAGCTGGAAATTCACTGCTCCAAAGGCACCTATATCCGTACCATCATCGATGATCTGGGCGAAAAGCTGGGATGCGGTGCGCATGTCATCATGCTGCGTCGTGTACAGGTTGCCCGTTATCCGTATGAACGGATGGTGACGCTGGAACAGCTCAATACCCTGCTGGCGGAAGCCACAGAAGCGGGCATCCCACTGGAAACGCAGCTCGATCCGCTGTTGTTGCCGATGGACAGCCCCGCTTCTGATTTCCCTGAAGTAAATATCCCGCCCGCCGTGGCAGATTTTTTCCGCCAGGGACAGCCGGTGCAGGCCAGCAATGCGCCTGCGCACGGGCTGGTCAGGGTATCGGAAGGCGAAGCACGTAAATTTATCGGTATGGCAGAAATTGCCGATGATGGCCGTCTTGCGCCACGTCGTTTAGTGGTTGAGTATCAGGATTAAGCCAGGCGTTCACTTTTCGCTGATGGGGCATTTGCGTTGCTATCGGGCGCAGAGTAGAATAGCGCGGCTTTAAAGCGGGATGCTGAATTAGAGATCGGCACCCATACATTCATTTATTACTGGAGTTTATTATGTCTCTAAGCGTAGAAGCTAAAGCAGAGATCGTTGCTAAATATGGCCGTGGTGCTAACGACAGCGGTTCAACTGAAGTTCAGGTTGCCCTGTTGACCGCGCAGATTACCCATCTGCAGGGTCACTTCTCTGAGCACAAAAAAGATCACCACAGCCGCCGCGGTCTGCTGCGCATGGTATCTCAGCGTCGTAAGCTGCTGGACTACCTGAAGCGTAAAGACGTTGCACGCTACAGCAGCCTGATCGAAAGTCTCGGTCTGCGTCGCTAAGTCTGAAGAATCTGATCGTCGGGGCATTATGCGAGCTTTTGCACTGTGTGCAGCTTACGATCAGATTTGTGCGAGTTTCGTGAAGAGGGGGCCTTTATGGCCCCTTTTTTCGAGCAATCGGCAGCAATCCGGGCCAAACTGATGTATTGTTGCTTAGTGTGATCTTTAGTTTGCAGAATTTCGCGCGGCTAATGAGAGGCTTTACCGCAGGGGCGGTCGAGGGTTGTCATTAGTCGCGAGGATGCAGCTGAAGATTGGTAATCAATGGCGGGCTACAGATAGCCCAGCCCCGAAGTTAAGGACTTTGATTTTGCTGAATCCGATCGTACGCAAATTCCAATATGGTCAACATACCGTCACGCTGGAAACCGGCATGATGGCTCGCCAGGCGACAGCCGCTGTGATGGTGAGCATGGACGATACTGCAGTGTTCGTCACTGTCGTAGGTCAGAAAAAATCTAAACCAGGTCAGGACTTCTTCCCACTGACCGTGAACTATCAGGAGCGTACTTACGCTGCTGGTCGTATCCCAGGCAGCTTCTTCCGTCGTGAAGGCCGTCCAAGCGAAGGCGAAACCCTGATTTCGCGTCTGATTGACCGCCCGATTCGCCCGCTGTTCCCGGAAGGCTTTGTTAACGAAGTTCAGGTTATTGCGACCGTGGTGTCTGTTAACCCACAGGTTCATCCGGACATCGTTGCAATGATTGGTGCCTCTGCTGCACTGGCGCTTTCTGGTCTGCCGTTTAATGGCCCGATTGGTGCTGCGCGTGTCGGTTACATCAACGATCAATATGTTCTGAACCCAACCGCAGATGAGCTGAAACAGTCTCGTCTGGATCTGGTCGTTGCCGGTACGCAGAATGCCGTACTGATGGTTGAATCTGAAGCTGAGATCCTGTCAGAAGAGCAGATGCTGGGTGCCGTGGTCTTTGGCCATGACCAGCAGCAGATCGTTATCGAAAACATCAATGCTCTGGTGGCTGAAGCCGGCAAACCACGCTGGGACTGGCAACCAGAAGCGGCTAACACCCCGCTGATTTCTCGTGTTGCTGCCCTGGCAGAAGCGCGCATCAGCGATGCTTACCGCATCACTGACAAGCAGGAGCGTTACGCGCAGGTTGGCGTCATCAAAGACGAAACCATTGCTGCGCTGCTGGCTGAAGATGAAACGCTGGATGGTTCAGAAATCGGCGACATCGTGCATAGCCTCGAAAAAACCGTCGTTCGTACCCGCATCCTGAATGGCGAGCCACGTATCGATGGCCGTGAAAAAGATATGATCCGCGGTCTGGACGTGCGTACTGGCGTATTGCCACGTACTCACGGTTCATCACTGTTTACCCGTGGTGAGACACAGGCACTTGTTACGGCAACGCTGGGTACTACCCGTGATGCGCAGAACCTGGATGAGCTGATGGGCGAACGTACCGACAGCTTCCTGTTCCATTACAACTTCCCTCCATACTCTGTCGGTGAAACCGGCATGGTCGGTTCGCCGAAGCGTCGTGAGATTGGTCACGGTCGTCTGGCGAAGCGCGGTGTGTTAGCGGTAATGCCTAAAGCGGAAGATTTCCCTTACACCGTGCGTGTGGTGTCTGAAATCACTGAATCTAATGGCTCCTCTTCAATGGCCTCTGTCTGCGGTGCCTCACTGGCGCTGATGGATGCAGGTGTGCCAATCAAAGCCGCCGTTGCCGGTATCGCAATGGGTCTGGTAAAAGAAGATGAGAAGTTTGTCGTTCTGTCAGACATTCTGGGCGACGAAGATCACCTGGGCGACATGGACTTCAAAGTAGCCGGTAGCCGTGAAGGTATCACCGCGCTGCAGATGGACATCAAAATCGAAGGCATCACGCGTGAAATCATGCAGGAAGCCCTGAACCAGGCCAAGGGTGCGCGTCTGCACATTCTGGGCGTCATGGAACAGGCTATCAGCACACCGCGTACCGAGATTTCTGAATTCGCTCCACGCATTTACACCATCAAGATTAGCTCTGACAAGATCAAAGATGTGATCGGTAAAGGCGGCTCAGTGATTCGTGCACTGACCGAAGAGACCGGCACGACGATTGAAATCGAAGATGACGGCACCGTGAAAATCGCTGCGACCGATGGTCTGAAAGCGAAAGAAGCGATTCGTCGTATCGAAGAGATCACTGCAGAAATCGAAGTGGGCCGCATTTACAGTGGTAAAGTGACCCGTATCGTTGACTTCGGTGCCTTCGTTGCTATCGGCGGCGGTAAAGAAGGTCTGGTTCACATTTCACAAATCGCTGACAAGCGCGTTGAGAAAGTGACTGACTATCTGCAGATGGGTCAGGAAGTGCCGGTTAAGGTGATGGAAGTTGATCGCCAGGGTCGCGTACGTCTGAGCATCAAAGAAGCGACAGAATCTAAGCCGCAGACTGAAGAAGCTGCAGCGGTGACCACGCCTGACGCTGAATAAGTCGTTGCTGATTTGCCCCTCTTTGCCTGGCAGGGAGGGGCGTTTGTATCATCGCGAGGGCGGGAATCCTTGTGCACAGCAGGCGGATGACAGGATGGTTATCCCAATGTTTGTATTCGGGAGTGGGAAATGAAGCCTTTTCTGCGCTGGTGTTTTGTTGCGACAGCTTTGACGCTGGCAGGATGCAGCAACTCCAATTGGCGTAAGAACGAAGTTCTTGCAGTGCCTTTACAACCCACACTGCAGCAGGAAGTGATACTGGCGCGCATGGAACAAATTCTTGCCAGTCGCGCTCTCACCGATGATGAACGCGCACAGCTGTTATATGAGCGCGGAGTGTTGTATGATAGTTTAGGTCTGCGGGCATTAGCGCGGAACGATTTTTCGCAAGCGCTGTCTATAAGACCAGATATGCCCGAAGTGTTTAACTACTTAGGCATATATTTAACGCAGGCGGGCAACTTTGATGCCGCCTATGAAGCGTTCGATTCTGTACTTGAGCTTGATCCAACTTACAACTATGCGCATTTAAACCGTGGTATCGCCCTCTATTACGGCGGTCGATACAAGTTAGCGCAAGATGATCTGCTGGCGTTTTATCAAGACGATCCTAACGATCCTTTCCGCAGTCTGTGGCTCTATCTCGTTGAACGTGAGATGGATGTCGACAAGGCAAAAGTCGCGCTTCAACAGCGTCACGACAAAGCGGTCAGAGACCAATGGGGATGGAATATTGTCGAGTTCTACCTTGGAGATATCAACGAGAAAACGTTGATGGAAAGTCTCAAGGCGGACGCAACGGATAACACCTCGCTCGCTGAACATCTCAGTGAAACCAACTTCTATTTAGGTAAGTACTACCTAAGTCTGGGGGAGAAGGACGACGCGAAAGCGTTGTTCAAACTGGCGGTGGCCAACAACGTTAACAACTTTGTTGAACACCGATACGCATTGTTGGAACTGGCGCAACTCGGCCAGGCACAAGACGATTTATCAGAATCTGACCAGCAATAGCTGACGAACTTAATTTGCCTGTAAAACCTGTTAAGTCATCATCTTAAGGGATGAAGGCTTTTCTGTTCGTCAAAACTTCTAATTTGAGCCGGTTCACACTTTTTGATGAAAATGACTGAAAGTTTTCACGACGAGTTATGTAGACTGGCCGCCGCAATCTAAGAGGCACGTGTACTACATGACTGATATTCAAACCACTTTTGCTGACCTTGGCCTGAACGCCGACATCCTTGAATCACTGAATGGCATGGGCTACGTAAAGCCATCCCCAATCCAGGCTGAGTGTATTCCTCACCTGCTGGCGGGCCGTGACGTGTTAGGCATGGCGCAGACCGGGAGTGGTAAAACTGCGGCGTTCTCTCTGCCGCTGTTAAACAACATCGACCCGACTGTTAAAGCACCACAGATTCTGGTGCTGGCACCGACCCGCGAACTGGCGGTACAGGTTGCTGAAGCAATCACTGAATTCTCTAAGCACATGCGTGGCCTGAACGTGGTTGCCCTTTACGGCGGCCAGCGTTATGACGTGCAGCTGCGCGCTCTGCGTCAGGGACCACAGGTTGTTGTGGGTACCCCTGGTCGTCTGCTTGACCACCTGAAACGCGGCACGTTAGAACTCTCTAACCTGCGCGGTCTGGTGCTGGATGAAGCTGATGAAATGCTGCGTATGGGCTTCATCGAAGACGTTGAAACCATCATGGCTCAGATTCCAGCCGGTCATCAGACTGCGCTGTTCTCTGCAACCATGCCGGAAGCGATTCGTCGCATCACCAAACGCTTCATGAAAGATCCACAGGAAGTGCGTATTCAGTCAAGCATGACAACGCGTCCTGACATCAGCCAGAGTTACTGGACCGCTTACGGTCGTAAAACAGACGCACTGGTTCGCTTCCTGGAAGCAGAAGACTTTGATGCTGCCATCATCTTCGTGCGTACTAAAAACGCAACGCTGGAAGTGGCAGAAGCGCTGGAGCGTAGTGGCTATAACAGCGCCGCGCTGAACGGTGATATGAACCAGGCACTGCGTGAGCAGACGCTGGAGCGCCTGAAAGATGGTCGTCTGGACATCCTGATTGCAACCGATGTTGCGGCCCGTGGCCTGGACGTTGAGCGTATCAGCCTGGTTGTAAACTACGACATCCCGATGGATGCAGAATCATACGTTCACCGTATCGGCCGTACCGGCCGTGCCGGTCGTGCTGGCCGTGCGCTGCTGTTCGTTGAGAACCGCGAGCGTCGTCTGCTGCGCAACATCGAACGTACCATGAAGCTGACTATTCCTGAAGTCGAGCTGCCTAACGCAGAACTGCTGGGTGAGCGTCGTCTGGCCAAGTTTGCCGCTAAAGTTCAGCAGCAGCTGGAAAGCAGCGATCTGGATCAGTACCGTGCTCTGCTGACTAAAATGCAGCCGGAAGATGAACTGGATCTGGAAACTCTGGCAGCCGCACTGCTGAAGATGGCACAGGGCGAACGTCCTCTGATTCTGCCACCAGAAGCACCACGTCCTGCACGTCGCGAATACCGCGATCGTGACGAGCGTGATGGCCGTCGTGACAGCCGTGAAGCGCGTAGCGATCGTGGCCCACGTGAAAGCCGTGACAGCCGTGATGGCGATCGTCCACGTCGCGAACGTCGTGACGTTGGCGAAATGCAGCTGTACCGCATCGAAGTGGGCCGTGATGATGGTGTTGAAGTTCGTCACATCGTTGGCGCTATCGCTAACGAAGGCGACATCAGCAGCCGTTACATCGGTAACATCAAGCTGTTCGGTAACCACTCGACTATCGAGCTGCCGAAAGGCATGCCAGGCGATGTGCTGCAGCACTTCACCCGTACGCGTATTCTGAACAAACCGATGAATATGCAGCTGCTGGGTGATGCACAGCCAAACGAAGGCCGTGGCGATCGTCGTCCAGCCGGTGCTGGCGGTGAGCGTCGCAGCGGTCCTGGCGCAGCCAACCGTGAAGGTGGTCGTCGCTTCTCTTCAGAGCGCCGTGAAGGTGGTCGTGAAGGCGGTGGACGTACTTTCAACCGTGAAGGTAGCCGTGGTCCACGTCGTGAAGAAGGTGCAGCTGCCGCTCCACGTCGTCGTGATGCATAACGATTTAACGTCGTAACGAAAAGGGAAGCCGCTGGCTTCCCTTTTTTTATGCCTGTCAGGCACCGCCGCTGATCATGACGCGCTCGCCGCTGACATAAGCGGACTCTTCAGACGCCAGAAACAATGCAACCTGCGCCACATCCTCCGGCAGACCAAAACGCCCCAGCGGGGTAGCCGCCAGCAGCTGTGCCTTGAGCTGCGGGCTCATCCTCTTCGCGGCCAGCAATCCTTCGGTCAGAATCATGCCAGGTGCCAGCGCGTTAACCCGGATATTTTTTGCGCCCAGCTCGCGCGCCAGCCCCTGAGTCAGCGTATCCACTGCACCTTTGGTGGCCGCCCAGAGCACGGAACCTGGCGTACTGTTTTTACTGTTCAGGGCGCTGAGGTTAATAATGCTGCCGCCGTGCACGGGAAAGTGACGAATTGCCTGCTGACAGACCATCAGCGTGCCGAGCAGGTTAACGTTAATCTGCTGCTGCATCTCCTCTGGCGTCAGCGCCGCAAACTCGCCATGATGAAAACTGCCCGCATTATTCACCACAATATCGGGTGCGCCGAAACACTCTGCGGTGGTGGCAAACAGCCGTTCCACGTCCCGCAGATGAGAAATATCAGCCTGTACCGCCACGGCTTCACTGCCCAGCGTGACGATATCGCTCACCACGTCTGCCGCTCCCACCTCGTCCTGACGATAGTTGACCACGACCCTGGCGCCCGCTGCGGCGAACGCGATGGCAATCGCTGCACCAATCCCTTTTGAGGCGCCTGTCACCAGTGCGATTTTGTTCTGCAGTGCTTTCATTATGTCATTCTCCGCCGTAATGATTGCGTCGAAAGACTATGCGCGCTGGTGACGAAAAGCGGGTAGCGCAATCCTGCAAGCTTTTTGCACGATCCTGCAAAAGTGCGGCAGCAGGACAGGCATTTCGCCTGACGTCAGGTAATATCGGCACAGAGAGCGGAAGGGGAGAACGCAGTGACAGAGAGTGACAAGTGGCAGGCGCTGGCACAGTTAATTGCCCGTCATGCGCCGGAGGATGGCCGGCATTCCAGTGCCATCGATTGCCTGTTTTTTGGCCGGGTTTCAGCACCCACAGAGCCTATGCACTTTGCTCAATGGGCCAGTTTTGCGCTGGTGGCGCAGGGCAGCAAAGCACTACATATGGGTGATGAGGTGCTGCACTATGGACCGGGGGATCTGTTGCTGGTGACGCTGGATATGCCAGTGCGCGCCTGCGTCACTGTCGCCACGCCGGAAAAGCCGAATCTCGGTATAGGTATCGCGATTAATGAATCCCGGCTTATGCGCTACCTTGAACAGTTTCCGCCAGCGCTGCCGCTGTCAACCGCAGGCAATGAACGTGGTGTCACCGTGCATAAGGTTTCACCTTTGCTGGTGGATGCGGTCATCCGGCTGGTGCGTCTGCTTGACCATCCGGAAGATATTGAGGCGCTGGCCCCGCTGATTGAGCAGGAAATTTTCTACCGGCTGCTGACCGGGCCGGAGGGATCGCGCATCCTGAACATGGCGCTGGCTGAGCGGCCGGGTAACCGGGTGGCGCAGGCAGCTCGCTGGCTGCGTGAGAATTTTCATCAGCCGCTGAAGATAGACCAGCTCGCCAGCAGTGTCGGCATGAGTATCTCTTCGCTGCATCATCACTTCAAAGCCGTCACGGCCATGACGCCGATGCAATATCAGAAACAACTGCGGCTCAACGAGGCGCGACGTCTGATGATGGTGGAAAAGCTGGATGCCGGTACCGCAGGCTATCGGGTGGGCTACCAGAGCGCATCACAGTTCAGCCGCGAGTATCGCCGCCTGTATGGGCAATCTCCGGCCAGGGACAGTCGTCAGCTGGCGGTGAGCCCGGATACCCTGCGCCCACCGCAAAACTGATTACAGGCTGTTTGCCGCTTCCATCGCAATGGCAAAGGAGCGCAGGCGTGCCTCGCTGTCAAAAATCTGACCATTAACCATAATTTCATCCGCCTGCGTTTCACGCATCAGCGAGGCCAGGCCATGACGCACCTTGTCGGTATCGCCTACCAGCGACATGCTCAGCGCCTGCTGCACGCCATACTGCTCTGACGGCGACCAGAGGTTATCCATGTTTTCAACCGGTGCCGGCAACGGGCCAGGTTTGCCGCGGCGCAGGTTAATAAACTGCTGCTGCTGCGAGGTAAACAGGAAGCGCGCATCACGTTCATTATCAGCGGCAACCACGTTAATACAGACGGTGGCATACGGCTTGTCGAGACGCGCTGAAGGCTGGAAGTTCTCACGATACACGTGCAGCGCCTGGAACAGCTGGTCAGGCGCGAAATGGGAGGCAAAGGCAAATGGCAGGCCCATTTTCGCTGACAGCTGGGCGCTGTAAAGGCTGGAACCGAGCAGCCAGACCGGGATCTTCAGGCCCAGACCCGGCACTGGCTGAACCGGCAGCTGCGCATCCGGGTCAGCATCAAACCAGTGAATCAGCTCAGCCACATCTTCGGGAAAGGTGTCAGCGTGCATGCTGGCCTGGTGACGGCGGAGCGCCATCATGGTGCGCTGGTCAGAACCGGGCGCACGGCCTAAGCCGAGGTCGATACGGCCAGGATAGAGAGAGGCCAGGGTGCCAAACTGCTCGGCGATGACCAGTGGCGCATGGTTAGGCAGCATAATGCCGCCTGAACCCAGCTTCAGGGTCTCGGTGTTCGCCGCCAGATAGCCGATCAATACCGACGTCGCAGCGCTGGCAATCCCTGTCATGTTGTGATGTTCAGCCAGCCAGTAGCGTTCGAAGCCCAGTTTTTCAGCCTGACGCGCCAGCGCCAGTGAATTATGGAACGCATCCCGTGCGGTCGCGCCCTGTGGAATCGGCGCAAGATCCAGCACGGACAGGCGAAGAGGTTTTTTATCAGACATGACTACTCCCGTTGTATGGCGCAGGCGTAAAAACCTGCACCATTTAGTATTACGCATCATTCCTTATATTAAAACTGCTAACCTCAGCAGGAATATAGCCGGTATGTGCTTTTACTCAGGATGCCAGCGTCATACCTGCCAGTTTGCGCCAGTAACCGTTACAATCGCAGCCTTTCGCGACCATAAGCGGGGCCTGACCGTTTTCATTAGCGCGGAAACGGTCAATCTCCGCCAGCGTCGACGTATCCTGCGGCGAGAGTCTCACGCAATCGACCTGGCCACGCATTCCCGCCAGATCGTTACCCAGGTTATAGCAGTAGCCGCTCATGGTCTGAATGCCATTGAGGACGAACACCTGCTGTCCCTCCTGAGAGTTGACGCGGCGGCCTGTCGGATAGTTGATGCAGCAGGTTTCACAGTCATCTTTCGCGCGGTTTTCAGAGCGGGCGGTGAAGCAGCGCGCTGACAGCGCCAGCGGCAGATGACCGTAGCCCATCACCTCCACTTCAAACTGCTGCCGGATACCCCGTGTTTCGCACTGCGCCAGCAGCTGTAGCAGCCAGTCACGCGACATCTCCACCGGCATACACCAGCGCGTCATGCCCTCTTTGACCAGCAGCTGCAGCGTGTCGGCGTTATAGACATTCAGCGTCGGACCGGCGACAAACGGCAGATGGCGCTCAGCGGCCATATTGACCGTGCCGATATCATTGGCTTCAATCAGGAACTCGCCGTTTTCTACATAGCGCTGCAGCTCTTTCAGCTCAGAAGGGGATTGCAGCAGCGCCAGTGTGCTGAGTACGACCTGTTTGCCGCTGGACGCCACGTCACGCGCCAGCGCCATCCAGCGGGCATAGGGCGTGGCGCGGCGTTTACTGCACACCGCCTCGCCGAGATAAATAATATCCGCACTACTGCGGGCAGCCTGCTGGTAGAAATCTTCCAGCGTATCGGTCGGCCAGTACCAGAGCACCGGCCCAAGGGCATATTGCATCATGACTCCTTATTGCCATTCACGGTGATAAGCACCCAGCGTGGTTTGCGTGCCTTCGGAGAGATCGCCCAGCGTCTGCATCCACTGTGGCGCGACGTCAAACTGTTCCGGCTGCGCCTTGCAGCGATCGATCGCCTGACGCCAGACGCGCGCCACATCAGCGACGTAGGCGGGACTGCGCTGGCGGCCTTCGATTTTCACCGAGGCAATGCCTGCCCGCAGCAGCTCCGGCAGCAGTTCCAGTGTGTTCAGACTGGCAGGCTCCTCCAGCACGTGATAACGCTGATTGTTAACCTCATAGCGTCCTTTGCAGAGCGTCGGGTAACCGGCGCTCTCATCGGGCGCGTAGCGATCGATTAGCACCTCATTCAGGCGTGACTCCATGCCCTGCGGCGTCTGCTGCCAGCGCACAAATTTAGCCGGGGAGCAGGCACCTGCGCTGTTAGGCGATTCGCCGGTCATCCAGGAGGAGAGATAGCAGCGGCCTTCCGCCATAATGCACAGGCTGCCAAAGGCGAACACCTCCAGCGGCACCGGCGTGCTGCGCGCCAGTTGTTTAACCTGATGAATCGACAACACCCGCGGCAGCACCACGCGCTGCAGATTGAAGTGGCGATGATAAAAGCGAATCGCCTCAAGATTGGTTGCCGAAGCCTGCACAGAGAGATGACGTTCAACCTGTGGATAATGCTTCGCGGCATACTCCAGCGTGGCAATATCGGCCAGAATCAGCGCGTCGGCTCCGTTTTGCGCCGCCACATCAATCGCCCGCTGCCAGCGTCCCATGCCATCCGGGTGGGCAAACGTGTTGATCGCCACATGCAGTTTGCGCCGATGCTGATGAAGATAGCGCGCCGCTTCAGCCAGCTTTTTATCGGTGAAGTTCAGGCCCGCAAAGTGACGGGCATTGGTGTCATCTTTCAGTCCCACATAGACCGCATCTGCGCCATTCTCTGTGGCGGTGCGCACTGCGGGTAAGTTTCCTGCCGGGCAGAGCAGTTCCATAGGTGTTCCTCTCAACATGCGATGGGCGTCGAGTCTAGGCATCTGGTCCGTCGAGCGTGTTGATTTGGGGCAGTGAAATTCCAGTTCATCCGGCCTGGCGGCGCTTTTTTTCCCTCTATAGCCGCGTTTTTTATTGATCCCGGATGAGGCGCGCAGAAAAGGATATGGCAATATACGTAAAATTTTCTGAAGGGAGTGACGAAAGTGTTAGAGCGGATACATGCCCATTGTGTGAAAAATGGTCCAAAAATCTTAGGGTTACCCGTAGCGCTTACCCCATTCCCGGTCAAAAAGTTGCTGCTGCAACAACTCTTAAACTGGCAATTTCGCCATGCTTTGGCTGAAGGTGAGTTAGACTTTCTGAACGGTCGCCTGCTGGGTATCGGGATTGCCGATCTCAATCTGCAATGGATAACCACGCTGCAGGATGGCCGACTGGCGGTATTGCAACAGTCCGAAGCGGATGTCTGGTTTCGGGGCAATGCCAATGATCTGTTGCTGGTGGCAGCACGTAAAGCAGATCCCGACATGCTGTTCTTTCAACGCCGTCTGGTGATTGAAGGCGACACAGAACTGGGACTTGAGGTGAAGAACGTAATGGATGCTATTGAACCCGAGGCTATGCCCACCGCGTTACGCACGGCTATTGAGCAGATGGCGGCATTTGTCGACGCCGGCATGAAACAGGACGCGAAGGCCGCACAGGCACGCGCGGGTGCCGCATGTTGATCCGTAGCGAAATTGGTGTTGATGCCGCAGGCATCGACATACTGCTCAGACGCTGCTTCAGTACCTCCGCCGAGGCGGAACTGACTCAGGCGCTGCGTGAAGATGGCCTGCTGACCCTGGGCGTGGTCGCCACGGATGATGAGGGACAGGTGCTGGGTTATGCCGCATTCAGTCCGGTCAGCGTTCAGGGCGACGATCGCGGCTGGGTGGCGCTGGCACCGCTGGCCGTTGATGAGACGCTGCGCGGTCAGGGCATTGCCAGCAAGCTGATTTATGAGGGGCTGGATACGCTTAATGAATTTGGCTACAGCGCGGTCGTGGTGCTGGGCGATCCGGCGCTGTTCAGCCGGTTTGGTTTTGAATCGGCTGCACGCCATGGCCTGCGCAGTCGCTGGCCGGGAACAGAGACAACGTTCCAGGTCTACCGTCTGGCGGACAATGCTTTTGACGGCGCGGAAGGGCAGATCGACTACGCCGAACCTTTTAATCGCCAGCCGTAATACCCAGCCAGCTCTCCAGACTGATCGGCTGACCCGCCACCAGCAGTAACTTCTGCTGACGGGTCAGTTGTTTAACCTGATACTCCAGTCTGGAGGCGCTGGCGCGATCGCCCGCCTCACAGTGAAACACCAGGTCCAGCGGACCTTTGCCCCGTAGCGCGCGGGCGCCGCGTCCGCTCTGGTGCTGAGCAACCCGGCGCACCACATCCGTGGTAATGCCGGTGTACAGGCTCCCTTTCGCCGTCCGGACGATGTAGAGTTGCCACTGCTGAGCCATACGTAATCTATTCCCAAAAAAAGGTGCCGGGCAGTGTAGCGCGCTTCACGCTCCGGTGCACCGCCAGGAGTTTATCTTGTCCGATCACGCCCATCTTGTTCGCTATCTCCGAAAGCAGCATGTGCTTTCACTCTGCTGTACCGCCGACGATCAACTCTGGTGCGCTAACTGCTACTACGTCTTTGATGAGACGCGCATGGCCTTCTGGATCATGACCGAACCTGATACCCGCCACGGTGAACTCATGGTGCTGAATCCGCAGGTTGCAGGCACCGTAAATGGCCAGCCCAGAACTGTCCTGCTGATTAAAGGGGTGCAGTATCGTGGCCGGGTCACACGGCTGGATGAAGCATCAGAGCAGATCGCCAGAGCGGCTTACCAGAAACGTTTTCCGGTCTCACGCAAAGTGTCGGCCCCGCTGTGGGAGATTGAGCTGGATGAGGTGAAGATGACGGATAATGCGCTGGGATTCGGCAAGAAAATTGCCTGGCAGCGGGAGAAATAGATACGCCCCTTTCAGCAGAAAAGGGCGTAGCGGATTTACAGCGCTTCGAGGATCCGCAGGGATTCACGGTTAAAGGCCGGTAAATCGTCCGGCGTACGGCTGGTGACCAGCTTATCGCCGTCCACGACCACTTCCTTATCATGGAAGTCAGCACCGGCATTGATCAGGTCAATGGCAACGGCTTTAACGGTAGTCATCTTGCGACCGCGCACGCCGTTCGCGCTAATCAGCAGCTGTGGACCGTGGCAGATGGCAAAGATCGGTTTGCCGCTGGCGACAAACTCTTTGGTAAAGGCAACAAAACGATCGTCGCCGCGCAGCGCGTCAGGCGAGTGGCCGCCTGGCAGCAGCAGGGCATCAAATTCCGCCGGGCTGACGTCATCAATGCTGCGGTCGATGGTCACTTCCGCTTCGCCTTTCTTGCCTTTAACGACATTACCGGCCTGTTTCTCAATGGTCACCACCTCAAAACCAGCGCCTTTGTAGGCTTCCGCAGGTGAGGTAAATTCTGAGTCTTCAAATTCATCGGTAATCAAAACCGCAACTTTCTTGCTCATCTTTTTTCCTCCTTAAATTTGTGGAGCGCGAGGCGCGCTATCCGGATAACGTTGTAAGCCTGGTCGCTGAGCGTGAGAACGCAAGCCAGCCCGTTAAGATCAGCTATCTTTTAAGCTGTCAGCAGTGAAATAAGGACGAATCTGAGATGAATCGCGTATTACTGACCGGTGCCACCGGCTTAGTCGGGTCGCATCTGCTGCGCTTACTGATTGAGGATCCGCGTGTTGATGAGATCATCGCGCCCACCCGCCGGCCACTGCCCGTAATGCACAAAGTGGTGAATCCGGTAGAGGCCGATCTCACCGATGTGCTGGGGCCGCTGCAGAGTTCGCTGGATACGGTGTTCTGCTGCCTGGGCACCACACGTAAGCAGGCGGGCAGCAAGCAGGCCTTTATTCACGTCGATTACACGCTGGTGGTGGACAGCGGGTTATGCGGATTACGTCTGGGGGCGAAGCAGATGCTGGTGGTCAGCGCGCACGGTGCCAGCCGTCACTCACCGTTTTTATACAATCGCGTCAAAGGCGAAATGGAGAATGCGCTGCGCTATCAGGGCTGGCCGCGCCTGACGCTGGTGCGGCCTTCACTGCTGCTGGGGGATCGCGCGCAGAAACGACAGGGCGAAAGCCTGGCGGGACCGCTGTTTTCGCTGCTGCCGGGCAACTGGCGGGCGGTTCACGCACGCGACGTGGCACGCTGTCTGCATCAGCAGGCATGCATGCCGGGTAGTGAGAGCGTCAGCATCATTGAGTCGGGCGACATCCCGCGTCACTCAGCGTAACTGCCAGACGATCTGATTTCGGCTGCCGCGCCATTGCAGCGTGGCATCCTTCTCCTCTTCGACAAAGCGGCCATCGATCAGCACGTCGAGATAGTCCAGCACGGCACGCTGTGCCGCATTCAGCTCCTGCATCCGGTAGCCGGTCCAGAGCCAGATATCTTTACCGGGGCATGTCTTTCGCACCCGTTTCACCAGACGGCGAATGTGCGGCACGTTATGCGGATGAAGGGGATCGCCACCGCTCAGCGACAATCCCTGGCGCGGAATGCGTGTGTCCTGCAAATCCGCCAGCAGTTGCTCTTCCATCGCCAGCGTAAAGGGCACGCCGGAGTCAGTGCGCCACGTACTCTGGTTGTAGCAGCCGCGACACTGATGTTCGCAACCGGCGACAAACAGCGTGCAGCGGGTGCCGGGGCCATTCACGATATCCACATCGTAGTAGCGGTGAATATGCATCATCCCAGCGGCCCTTCGGCCAGATGCTTAACGCGACGCTGCACTTCCTGCTGCTTACCGGCGTTAAAAGGTCGCGCATCCGGGCTGCCCAGATAGCCACAGACCCGCCGTGTCACAGAGACGCGTGCCGGATCGTGATTGCCGCAGTTCGGACAGGTAAATCCACGGCTGGTACAGGTGAACTCGCCGTTGAAGCCGCACTCGTAGCACTCATCAATCGGCGTATTGGTACCGTAATAGGGCACGCGGTCGTAGCTGTAATCCCAGACATCCTCCAGCGCTTTGAGGTTGTGCTGTACGTTCGGGTATTCGCCGTAACAGATGAATCCACCATTCGCCAGCGGCGGATAGGGCGCTTCAAAGTCGATTTTATCGTAAGGATTCACCTTCTTCTCGACGTCAAGATGGAAGCTGTTGGTGTAATAACCCTTGTCGGTAACGCCCGGTACCACGCCAAACTGTGCCGCATCCAGTCGGCAGAAGCGGTCGCACAGATTCTCACTCGGCGTGCTGTAAAGGCTGAAGCCGTAGCCTGTTTCCGCTTTCCAGCGGTCAGTGGCGGCGCGCAGATAGGCGATGATCGCTACGCCTTTGGCGCGCAGTGCCGCGTCATCGTAAGGGTGCTGGTGGCCGCCGCTGAGGGCATTCAGGGTTTCGTGCAGGCCGATGTAGCCCAGCGACAGTGACGCCCGGCCATTACGGAAAATAGGGCCGACTTCATCATCAGCATTCAGCCGGACGCCGCAGGCCCCTTCCATGTAGAGGATGGGCGCGACGCGTGCTTTGGTCTTCTCCAGACGCGCCACACGCGTCATCAGCGCCCGCTTAGCCAGCAGCAGGCGGGCATCAAGCAACGTCCAGAAGCGGGCTTCATCCCCAGCCGCCTCAAGCGCAATGCGCGGCAGGTTCAGGCTGATCACGCCGATGTTGTTGCGGCCCTCATGAATCTGCTCGCCATTCTCTTCATAAACGCCCAGGAAGCTGCGGCAGCCCATGGGCGTTTTGAACGAGCCGGTGACTTTCACCACCTGATCGTAATTGAGGATGTCGGGATACATCCGCTTGCTGGCACACTCCAGCGCCAGCTGCTTGATATCGTAGTTAACGTCGCCCGTCCGGCGGTTGACGCCTTCACGAATGCTGAACACCAGTTTAGGGAATACCGCAGTTTTACGATTTTTGCCCAGTCCGGCCAGCCGGTTGCGCAGAATCGACTGCTGAATCAGCCGCGCCGCCCAGTCCGTTCCCAGGCCGAAACCAAAGGTGACAAACGGCGTCTGGCCGTTGGCGGTGTGCAGGGTATTCACCTCGTACTCCAGCGACTGAAAGGCGTCGTAGCACTCTTTGTCCGTACGCTGACGTGCATACTGTTCAGCCTGCGGAATCTGCCACTGTTCAGCGATCGCCAGATGCCGGGCATAGCTCTGCTCAACAAACGGGGCCAGCACTTCATCAATGCGGTTAATGGTGGTGCCGCCGTAAATGTGGCTTGCGACCTGGGCGATGATCTGCGCCGTCACAGCAGTGGCGGTGGCGATCGATTTAGGTGGCTCGATCTCAGCGTTGCCCATTTTAAAGCCATTGGTCAGCATGCCTTTCAGATCGATCAGCATGCAGTTAAACATCGGGAAGAAGGGTGAATAGTCGAGATCGTGATAGTGGATCTCGCCGCGCTCGTGCGCCAGAACGATATCCCGCGGCAGGATCTGCTGCTGCGCGTAGTGCTTCGCCACGATCCCGGCCAGCAGATCGCGCTGTGTCGGGATCACTTTGCTGTCTTTGTTAGCATTTTCGTTCAGCAGCGCCGCGTTGGTCTGATCGACAAGACCGCGAATGGCGTGGTGTAACTGGCTCTGGCGATCTCGGGCGACATCGCGATCGTGGCGGTATTCAATGTAGGCGCGCGCCAGTTGTGGATAAGGGCCCGCCATCAGCGTCTCTTCTACCGCACACTGAATCTCACTAATATCCACTTCGGGACGATCCGCCAGCCGCAAAGCAACGCGCTCGGCGACCTGCGCGCACCAGGCCGCATCGTCGACCTCTGCTGCCCGTGCCGCCGCCATGACAGCCTGCTCGATACGCTGCGCATCAAAGCCTGTCCGGCATCCATCGCGCTTGATTACCACCGTCGCCATTTCTCTCTCCGTAAACTACATATGGGGTTCGGGAGGATTCTATTCCCTACATGTAGTGATTGCTGAGAATTAATGCGCTCTGATTTGACCTGAAGCAAGGAAGCCTCAACCCGGCAGAAAATTCCGACCGACGTAAAAAATCGGGTTCGGGTTCAGGTTTCCTGCAGCGCTGGCAGGCCAACGCGACGGCGGTAATGCCGATCGTCACCAGCAGCGCGACGCTGAAGCCGCTGGCACACAGCGTGCAACAGACCGAAATGCTCAGCACCATGGGCTTCGCGCTGGTGAATGCTTACGTCCGTAATCAGGCATCTGGTGCCACTGAAGTGGCCGGGATGCAGGCGACACTGGATGCCGCCGCAGAGGTGCAGGATGAAACGGTGATAGCGCTGGTCAGGCCGCTGGAGACGCTGCTGCGTGCCTTTCAGTAAACGCGATGGCTGGATGAACCGGCCACCGCGGCGTCAGGCCGGGCCGCTGACCGAGTGACGGCGCACCAGCGTCGGGCTGAACATGTGAGTGACTTCCGGCAGCGGCAGATCGTTGGCCAGGGCCAGGGCCAGCTGAGCGGCCTGCTGCGCCATGGTGACAATCGGATAGCGGACTGTCGTGAGGCGTGGTCGCACATAGCGCGACACCAGCACATCATCGAAACCGATCAGCGACATCTCTTCCGGCACGCGGACGCCGTTATCGCTCAGCACCGCCAGCGCGCCCGCCGCCATGGAGTCGTTGTAGCAGGCGACGGCGGTGAAATTTCTGCCGCGTCCCAGCAGTTCTGTCATCGCCTGCTCACCGCCGACTTCGTCCGGTTCGCCCCAGGTCACCAGCCGATCGCTGCACGGCAGACCGTGCTCTTTCAGCGCATCGTAGTAACCCTGCAGGCGATCTTCGGCATCAGAGATGGTGTGGGTTGAGCAGATAAAGGCGATATTCTGGTGGCCGAGCTGGATCAGATGGCGGGTCGCCAGCCAGGCACCGTAGCGATCGTCGAGTGCAATACAGCGCTTTTCAAAGCCTTTTATCAGCCGGTTCAGCAGTACCATTCCGGGCACCTGCTTCATCAGCACTTCCAGCTCTGCGTCGGGAATCTTCTTGGCGTGCACCACCAGCGCCGCGCAGCGGTGACGCATCAGCTGTTCAATCGCCTGACGCTCTTTTTGCTCATTGTGGTAACCGTTACCAATCAGCAAAAAGTTACCGGTGTCGCCTGCCACTTCATCCACGGCTTTCACCATGGCGCCAAAAAAGGGATCGGAGACGTCACCGACAATCAGGCCGAGCGTTTCGGTCGATTGCTGCGCCAGCGCGCGTGCGTTGGCATTCGGGTGATACTGAAGCTGCTCCATCGCCTGGCCTACGGCCTGTCGGGAGCTGTCGCTGGCTTTGGGAGAATTATTGATTACACGGGAGACTGTGGCGACAGAAACGCCAGCCAGTCGCGCAACATCCTTTATGGTAGCCATGCGTTGACCTGCTTTGGGGAAAACGTTTACACATCGCATCAGTGTTACGGAAAAGGGCGGACACATCAACCCGACAGAATGCCAGCGTTGTCGCAAAAAGGGGCAAAATCAGACCCACAGGCACATCTTCTGCTGAGACGTCGCCCCATGTTATGCTCAGTTCCCCACCTGGCTACCGTGAAAAAAACAACGATGAAAACCAAAGTGCCACATCTGGCGCACTGGGGCGCGTTTACCGCCGTCACTGAAAACGATCGTCTGACTGGCTGCGAACCTTTCTTCGCCGATGCCGATCCGTCGCCGATGATCCACACTATTCCCGAGCTGGTCTACTCCGACAAACGCATTCGCCAGCCGATGGTGCGCCGCTCGTGGCTGAAGTCACGCGAGAAGAGCGACCGCACGCTGCGTGGCCGGGAAGATTTTGTCGCCGTGGACTGGGAAACCGCGCTGGATCTGGTGGCGGAAGAGAATCGCCGCGTCCGCGATCGCTACGGTGCATCGGGTATTTTCAACGGCTCCTACGGCTGGTCATCGGCCGGTCGCGTTAACCACGCCCGCACGCTGGTGCGTCGCTTCTACTTTCAGGGTGGCGGCGGCGTCGATCAGCAGGGTAACTACAGCTGGGGCGCGGCGCAGTTCTTCCTGCCCTATGTGATCGGCACCTATATGCCGCTGACCGGACGCGTCACCGAATGGCCGCAGGTGGTGGAGCACGCCGAAATATTTGTCGCCTTTGGCGGGCTGGCGCTGAAAAACGCCCAGGTCGCCTCGGGAGGCGCAGGGCAGCACAGCCTGAAACCGGCGCTGATGCAGCTGGCGGCTAAAGGCACGCCGGTCATCAACATCAGCCCGATGCGCGATGACTGCCCGGAATTTGTGAACGCCGAATGGATCCCGATTCGCCCCAACACCGACGTGGCGCTGATGCTGGCGCTGGGTCATGAGATCACCCAGCGCGGCGCGGTTGACGAGGCGTTTCTCGCCAGCCATTGCACCGGCTGGCCGCAGCTGCGCGCCTATCTGCTGGGCGAAACCGACGGCGTGGCGAAAACCGCCGGCTGGGCCAGCCGTATCACCGGCATTCCGGCTGACCGCATCGTGCAGCTGGCGCAGCAGCTGACCGGCAAACGCAGCTTTATTACCTGCTCCTATTCCGTGCAGCGCGCCCATCGCGGCGAGCAGCCTTACTGGATGATGATTGCGCTCTCCTCAATGCTCGGTCAGCCTGGCCTGCCGGGCGCAGGGTTCTCCTTTGGTCACGGGTCGATGAACAGCGTCGGCAACCCGCGTCAGGAAGGGCCAGCGCCGATGATGAGCACCGGCCCGAATCCTTCGGGACTGTCGATTCCGGTGGCGCGCATCAGCGATATGCTGCTCAATCCCGGCCAGCCCTATCGCTTCCAGGGCGAAACGCTGCACTATCCCGACATCCACATGGTGCACTGGGCGGGCGGCAATCCGTTCCACCATCACCAGCAGCTGAACCGGCTGGTGGAGGGCTGGCAACGGCCCGATACGGTGGTGGTGCAGGATATCGTCTGGACGCCAGCGGCGCAGATGGCGGACATCGTGCTGCCCGCGACCACCACACTGGAGCGCAATGACATCGGCGGCTCGTCACGTGACCGCTTTGTGCTGGCCATGCATCAGGCGATTAAGCCGCAGCATCAGGCGCGCAACGACTTCGATATTTTTGCCGATTTAGCAGAGCGTCTCGGCTATCGCGACACCTTTACCGAAGGACGCAACGAGATGCAGTGGATCGCGCATCTCTATCAGCAGTGTGCGACCGCCCATCAGCGCAAAGGCATTGATTTCCCGGAGTTTGATGAATTCTGGCAGCGCGGCTTTGTGGAAATTCCGGAAGGCGGCAAGCCCTACCAGTTTATGGAGGATTTCCGCGCCGATCCGCAGGCGAATCCGATCAAAACCGCCAGCGGCAAAATCGAGCTGTTCAGCCAGACCATCGCAGACTACCAGCTGGACGATTTCGCCGGCCATCCCGAGTGGCGTGAACCGCAGGAGTGGCTCGGTTCGCCCATCAGCCGTGACTATCCACTGCACATGATCTCCATTCAGCCGTCCGACCGGTTACACAGCCAGCTGGATGCCACCGACACGGTGCAGGGCAACAAAACGGCCGGACATGAAACGCTCTGCATGCATCCAGTGGATGCGGCCGCGCGCGGACTGGTGGAAGGCGATGAAATTGAGGTGAGCAACGCCCGTGGTGTGATGCTGGCGGGTGTGCGCATCACTGAGGGTGTAACGCAGGGCGTGGTGATTATCGCCACCGGTGCCTGGTTTGATCCTGGCTTCGGCAGGGCATGGCAGCCTTTCGATCGCGCGGGTAACCCCAACGTGCTGACGCTCGACATCGGCACCTCGTCGCTGACGCAGGGGCCAAACGCCATGAGTTGCCTGGTGGAAATCAAAAAACATCAGGATTGCACAATAGCGTAAGGATCTCATGGCTGGTTACATTTTGCGGGTAACTGTTGCGTTTAGGCGATGGCAGCCGATCAATCCCCTTTGCTACATTCAGGGTCCCAGAGGTATTGATGGGTGAACATCAATAGATTTTCTTGATTACACCAACCTGCGCAGATGCGCAGGTTTTTTTTGCCCGCAATCTGCCGTCGATAACGAACTGATACACAGTTTTCCTGTTATACGGCCAGCGCTTTCTTTATAACTGCTGGCACCAGCCCCTTTCTCTTTATTTTGCGCAGCGGAATGCCATGCCCCGGATTAAAAAACTACTGGGAAAAGACCAGATAAAAGCGCCCTTTAACCCTTTTCGTTTTCGGCTGATCTGCCTCGGTGTCACGACCTGCCTGGTGGTGCTGCTGGCGCGCGTCGCGGACCTGCAGTTCCTGAATCAGCCGATGCTGGAGCACGAAGCGGATCAGCGATCGCTGCGAACCGTCACGCTGCCCACCAGCCGCGGCACCCTGCTGGATCGTAACGGCGAAGCGCTGGCGCTCAGCGTGCCATCGCGCGACGTGATTGCCGATCCACTGCGCGTGCTGGAGAGCAACCCCGATTTTACCAGTGCCAAATGGGCCTATCTTGCAGCGGCGCTGAACACCCGTCCTGAAGAGCTGGCGGCGCAGATCACCGCCAACCCGAAACGTCGCTTCCTCTATCTGGGGCGTAAAGTCGAACTGGGTATCGCCAAAGACATTAAAGAGCTGAAGCTGAAAGGCATCAGTGAAGTGTATGACGACAGCCGTTTCTATCCGATGAGTGAAGCTTCTGCGCCGCTGATCGGCATCGTTGGCGCGGATAACGTCGGCCTGAACGGGCTGGAAAAAGGCTTTGATAAGGTGTTGCAGGGCGAGCCAGGCAAAGAGGTCTATCGTCAGGATGCGGCAGGCAATATCATCGCGATGATCAACTACCAGCCGCCGACGCAGCCGCCAACGGTGCAGCTCAGCATCGACAAATATGACCAGTACACGCTCTACAGCAAACTGCGCGACGGCGTGCTGATCAACAAGGCGGACTCGGGTGCCGCCGTGCTGGTGAAGATTGACACCGGCGAGATTCTGGCGATGGCCTCTTATCCGTCGTTCAACCCCAACAACTATGAAGGGGCTACCCCGGCGCAGATGCGTAACTCGGCCATCAACGACAGCTACGAACCGGGATCGACCGTGAAGCCACTGGTGGTGATGGAAGCGCTGGAGCGCCATCTGGTTCGCCCGGACTCGGTGATCGACACCACGCCTTACAGCGTGAACGGCCACCTGATCCGCGACGTCGGCCACTGGCCGCGCCTGACCATGACCGGCATTCTGCAAAAATCGAGCGACATCGGGGTCTCTCACCTCGCGCTGGCGATGCCCGCGGAAGCGCTGGTGAATACCTATCATGCGTTTGGCCTGGGCAAACCGACCGGATTAGGGCTGACCGGCGAAAGCGTCGGTTACTTCCCGCTGCACCGTGCCCGCTGGGCTGACATTGAGCGGGCCACCTTCTCCTTTGGTTATGGCCTGCGCGTCACGCCGCTGCAGATTGCACGCGAATACGCCACGCTCGGCTCTTATGGCGTTTACCGTCCGCTGTCGATCACCCGCGTCACGCCACCGGTTATGGGACGGCAGGTTGCCAACCCGGAAACGGTGAAAGAGGTGGTGCATATGCTGGAGAGCGACGTATTGCCAGGCGGAACCGGACTGAAAGCGGCGGTGCCGGGCTACCGTCTGGCAACCAAAACCGGTACGGCGGAAAAGATGGGCACCAGCGGCAAGTATGATGGCGGCTACGTCAACTACACCGCCGGTATCGCGCCCGCCAGCCATCCTGAAGTGGCGCTGGTGGTGATGATCAACCATCCGACGGCGGGCGATCACTTCGGTGGTTCGGTTGCTGCGCCGGTATTCGGCAACATCATGGGGCCGGTTCTGAAACACATGAACGTTGCGCCGGATGCCATCTACACCAAACCTGCGGCCAGCCCTTCGGATAAATCTTAGTTAGATCTGAGTGTAAGCGAGGCGTGAAGGATAGTCACACCTCGTTGCACTTCCCCGAACTCGGTTGCGTTTTCCTGCTGTCTCCGCGCGGTCAATCAGTGCGAGGATAGCAGTCCCAGAGGTATTGATGGGTGTGAAAACAACACCGCTTCGGCAGTGAGACCCTGTTATTACACCGACCCACGCAGATGCGTGGGTTTTTTTTGCCTGCGCACCGGACTCCTGCCTTTTCGGCTGTATCAACCGCCGTTAAATCATCATCGTTCTTAACGAAACCCTGACAGTTTGCCGGTAGAAACGCGCGTCGCCTTTCACCGATAATGGCCGCTGTGACGCCTGGCGTTTTTTTGCTCGCCACAACCGGTTTTCACTGCCGCATTCCGCACGTTCCGGGATTTCTTTTTCTGCTTATCTGAAGAGTTCGACGATGACTCACCTTTCTCGCCCCGCGCGTTCCTTTGGGCTTAAATGGCTGCTCCTGTTGCTGGTTGTTGTGATTGTCGCGGGCGTTATCTGGCGTCTGCTCTCTTCGGGGCACGGGCCGGGTGAGGGAATGCCGCCGGGCAGACCGGGTGCGCCTGGCATGATGGGCGGCGGTGCAACGCTGGTTCACAGCGGCGTCGCCAGCACGGCGGATGTGCCAGTATGGCTGAATGCGCTCGGCACGGTGATCCCCAACGCCAGCGTGACGGTGACCAGCCGCGTTGATGGTCAGCTGGAGCAGGTTTTCTTCACTGAAGGGCAGAAGGTCAGCGCCGGGCAACTGCTGGCGCAGATCGATCCGCGCAGCTATCAGGCGACGCTGAACCAGTATCAGGCTGAACTCAGCGAAAACCAGGCGCTGCTGAAAAGTGCCGAGCTGACGCTGGCGCGTTACCGCAAACTGGCGGCGCAGGATGCGCTGGCGCGTCAGGATCTGGACAGTCAGATTGCCACCGTCGGGCAGTATCGCGGCGCTGTCGCCGCCGATCAGGCGCAGATTGCCAGTGCGAAGCTGAGCATTGAGTATGCCCGGATTACCGCCCCGATCAGCGGGCGTGTCGGCCTGCGTCAGGTCGATCCCGGCAACATGGTACAGAGCTCCAGCAGTACCGGCCTGGTCACCATTACGCAGATGCAGCCCGCTGCCGTGACCTTCAGCGTGCCACAAAGCGACATCCCGGCGCTGGTCAGCGTGCTGCATCAGGGACAGAGCCTGCCCGCCACGCTGTTCGATCAGGACAATCAGCATCCGCTCGCCAGCGGCGAAGTGAAGTTCATCAGCAACCAGATCGACACCGCCACCGGTACCGTGGCGCTGAAGGCGATGTTTGCCAACCAGGATGAAGCGCTGTTTGCTAACCAGTTTGTGAATATCAGGCTGCAGACCCGGGTGCTGAAAGGCGCGACGGTGATTCCGGCGCAGGCGCTGCAGCTCAGTAGCGATGGCAGCTTCGTCTTTGTGATCAACAAAGATCATACCGTCACGCGCAAAGCGGTCACCACCGGCCCGGCGTTCGGCGACGATCAGCAGGCGATCCTCAGTGGCGTTTCGCCGGGCGATCGGCTGGTAACGGAAGGGATCGATCGTCTGACCAGCGGCAGCAAAGTCACGCTGGCAGATGAGACGCCCGCTGCCGGTGCTGTATCGAAATGAACCCGTCTCGCCTGTTTATTCTGCGTCCGGTCGCCACCATTCTGCTGATGGTCGGCGTGCTGATCGCGGGCATCTTCGCCTATAAATTTCTGTCGACCTCGGCGTTGCCGCAGGTCGACTATCCGACCATTCAGGTCACCACGCTCTATCCTGGCGCCAGCCCGGATGTCATGGCGTCATCGGTCACCTCACCGCTGGAGCGCCAGCTAGGGCAGATGGCGGGGCTGAGCCAGATGAGCTCCACCAGCGCCAGCGGCTCGTCGATCATTACCCTGAAGTTCAGCCTGGATCTGTCGCTGGATGTCGCCGAGCAGGAGGTGCAGGCGGCCATTAACGCGGCAAATAACCTGCTGCCTGACGATCTGCCTAATCCCCCGACCTACAAAAAGGTCAATCCGGCGGACAGCGCGGTGGTGACGCTGGCAGCCATTTCAGACACGCTGCCGCTGACAGATGTGCAGGATCTGGTGAATACCCGGGTGGCGCTGAAGCTGTCGCAAATTTCCGGCGTCGGTATGGTGACGCTGGCGGGCGGTCATCAGCCCGCGATTCGGGTGCAGATGAACCCGCAGGCGCTGGCGGCGCATCATCTGACGCTGGAGGCGGTGAATACGCTGATCGGCAACAGCAACGTCAATGGCTCCAAAGGCGGCTTTGACGGCAAATATCATTCGGTCACCATCGACGCCAACGATCAGCTGCGCACCGCCGAAGAGTACGGCAACCTGATCCTCACTTACGAGAACGGCGCGGCGCTGCGCCTGAAAGATATCGCCCATATTGAGCAGGGTCCGGAGAACAGCTTCCAGTCCGCATGGGCCAATAACCAGCCCGCGATTGTCATCAGCGTGCAGCGCCAGCCCGGCGCAAACGTTATTCAGGTGGTGGACAACATCAAGGCGCAGCTTCCCGCACTGCAGGCGGCGCTGCCGGACGGGGTAAAGATGACCATTCTCTCCGACCGCACCCAGACCATTCGCGCCTCAATCAGCGACGTGCAGTTTGAGCTGATGCTGTCGATTGCGCTGGTGGTGATGGTGACCTTCCTGTTCCTGCGCAACGTGGCCGCCACGCTGATCCCGAGCGTGGCGGTGCCGCTGTCGCTGGTTGGCACCTTTGGCGTGATGTATCTGGCGGGCTTCAGCCTGAATAATCTGTCGCTGATGGCGCTGACCATCGCCACCGGCTTTGTCATCGATGACGCGATCGTGGTGGTCGAGAACATCTCCCGGCGGCTGGAGCAGGGCGAGTCACCGATGGAGGCGGCGCTAAAAGGCTCACAGCAGATTGGCTTCACCATCATCTCGCTGACCTTTTCCCTGATTGCGGTGCTGATCCCGCTGCTGTTTATGGGCGATGTGGTCGGGCGGCTGTTCCGGGAGTTCGCGATTACGCTGGCGGTGGCGATCCTGGTGTCGATGCTGGTGTCACTGACGCTGACCCCTATGCTGTGCGCGTATCTGCTGCGGCACATTCCGCCAGAGCAGCAGTCAACCTTTGCCCGCAAGGGCGGCGCGCTGTTTGACCGGCTGGTGCGCGGCTATGACCGGCTGCTGACCATGGTGCTGAATCATCAGAAACTGACGCTGCTGGTGGCGCTGGCGACCTTCGGGCTGACGGCGCTGCTCTATCTGATGGTGCCGAAAGGCTTCTTCCCGACGCAGGATACCGGGCTGATTCAGGGCGTCACCGTTGCCTCTCAGGATGTCTCGTTTAACGCCATGGCTTCGCGCCAGCAGGCGCTCTCTAAACTTATCCTGACAAACCCGGCGGTGGAGAGCGTCTCATCGACCATCGGTATCGACGGCACCAACACCAGCCTCAACAGCGGACGGTTGCAGATCAACCTTAAGCCGTTTGGCTCGCGCGATCTCAGTGCCAGCCAGGTCATCAGCCAGCTGAACCAGGCGACCGCCAGCGTGCCGGGTATCCGGCTCTATCTGCAGCCAGCGCAGGATCTCACCGTCAACGATCAGGTATCGCCGAGTCAGTATCAGTTCACCCTCGACGACGCCGACAGTGAAAATCTGGTCCGCACGTCGCCGAAACTGGTGGCTGCCTTGCAGCAGCGGCCCGAGTTTAATGGCGTGGTGAGTAACCTGCAGGATCAGGGGCGTGTCTCTTACGTGGAGCTGAACCGCGACAAAGCGGCGCGCTTCGGCATTACCGCATCGGACGTGGACACTGCGCTCTATAACGCGTTTGGTCAGCGTCTGGTCTCGACCATTTTTACCCAGTCGAATCAGTATCGGGTGGTGCTGGAAGTAGCGCCGGCTTACCAGCAGGGGCCGGCGTCGTTTGATGATGTTTATCTGCAGCCGTCCACCAGCAGCAGTTCAACGTCGTCATCCACCAGCACGACGTCATCTGCCTCTTCGTCCACCTCTTCATCCACCTCTTCATCAACGTCGACGTCCACCTCAGGTTCGGACAGCACTACGGCCAGCAGCGGGATGGTGAAACTCACCTCTATCGCGACGATTCATCAGCGCACCGGCTCGCTGATGCACATGCGGCTGAATCAGTTCCCGGCGGTGATGATCTCATTCAACCTTAATCCAGGCTACTCGCTGGAGGATGGTCAGCGGGCAATTGCAGAGGTGCGCCAGCAGCTGCAGCTGCCGGAGAGCACCACGCTGCGCTATCAGGGGGAAACCTCGGCGTTCCAGAGCGCCACCGGCAACACGCTGTGGTTGATTCTGGCGGCGCTGATCACCATGTATGTGGTGCTCGGAATCCTCTACGAAAGCTTTATCCATCCGGTCACGATTCTCTCTACGCTGCCGTCGGCGGCGGTGGGCGCCCTGCTGACGCTGCTGCTGGCGGGCACGGAGTTCAGCCTGATTGCGCTGATTGGCGTCATCCTGCTGATCGGCATCGTGAAAAAGAACGCCATTATGATGATCGACTTCGCACTGGAGGCGGAACATCAGCAGCACCTGAGCGCGCGTGAGGCGATTCATCAGGCCTGCCTGCTGCGCTTCCGCCCGATCCTGATGACGACGATGGCGGCGCTGCTCGGCGCGCTGCCGCTGATGCTCGCCTCCGGCTCGGGTGCCGAACTGCGTCAGCCGCTGGGGCTGGTGATTGTCGGCGGGCTGATTGTCAGTCAGGTGCTGACGCTCTTCTCCACGCCGGTCATCTACCTCTGGTTTGACGGGCTGGCGCAGCGCGGCAACGCCTGGGTGAAACGCCGTCAGCAGCAGGCGCGGAGCGGGCAATGAATCTGACCCGGCTATTCATCTTTCGTCCGGTGGCGACGCTGCTGCTGACGCTGGCGATCCTGCTGCTCGGCGCGCTGGGCTACCGGCTGCTGCCGGTGGCACCGCTGCCGCAGGTCGATTTTCCGACCATCATGGTCAGCGCCAGCCTGGCGGGAGCCAGCCCGGAAACGATGGCGGCGACGGTCGCCACCCCGCTGGAACGTTCGCTCGGGCAGATTGCGGGTATCAGTGAGATGACCTCCAGCAGTTCGCAGGGCTCCAGCAGCATCATCCTGCAGTTTGAGCTGGACCGTGATATCAATGGCGCGGCACGCGACGTGCAGGCGGCGATCAACGCGTCGCGCAGCCTGCTGCCGAGCGCGATGGCCTCGCTGCCGACCTATCGCAAAGCCAACCCGTCGGATGCGCCGATTGTGATGCTGGCGCTGACCTCTGCCACCCGCACGCCCGGCGAGCTTTACGATCTGGCGGAGAGCAAGATCGAACAGGCGATGGGACAGGTGCAGGGCGTGGGCGAAGTGTCGCTGATGGGCAGCGCCTTACCCGCGGTGCGGATTGATCTGCAGCCGCTGAAGCTGACCCATTACGGCATCTCGCTGGAGACGGTGCGTGCCGCCGTTGCCAACAGCACCACCAATCTGCCCAAGGGAATCCTGCAGGGCAGTGACCAGTCGTGGCTGGTGGACAGCAACGGCCAGCTGGAAAAGGCCGCCAGCTATCGCGATCTGATCGTCACGTATCAGCAGGGCAAGGCGGTGCGGCTGCGCGACGTTGCCACGGTCTATGATTCGGTGGAAGATCGCTACCAGGCGGGATTTCTGAATGCCACGCCTGCGGTGATGATCGGCATCAAACGTCAGGCGGGCGCTAATATGCTCGAAACCATCGACGCGATAAAAGCGCAGCTGCCGCTGCTGGAAAAGAGCCTGCCCGCGGACAGCCAGCTGAAAGTGGTGGTTGACCGCTCGCCCGGCGTGCGCGCCTCGCTGTATGATACCGAAGAGACGCTGCTGATCGCGGTGCTGCTGGTCATTGCGGTAGTGTTTATTTTCCTGCGCAATCTGCAGGCGGTGATCATTCCGGCACTGGCGCTGCCGGTGTCGCTGATCGGCACCTGTGCGGTGATGTACCTGCTGGGGTACAGCCTGGATAACCTGTCGCTGATGGCGCTGATTATCTCCACCGGCTTCGTGGTGGATGATGCGATTGTGGTGCTGGAGAACATCACCCGTCACATTGAGCGCGGGCTGAGCCCGTTACGGGCGGCGCTGCGCGGGGCGCAGGAGGTGAGTTTCACCGTGCTGTCGATGACCGTATCGCTGATCGCGGTGTTCATCCCGATCCTGCTGATGGGCAGCATTGTGGGGCGGCTGTTCCGCGAGTTTGCCGTGACGCTCACCGTATCGCTGCTGATCTCGCTGTTTGTCTCGCTCAGCCTGACGCCGATGCTCTGCGCACGCCTGCTCAAACCAAAGCCGCCCGTCAGCCAGCGGCCGCATCCGCTTTATCAGTTTATTGAAAATCAGCTGAACCGCCTGCTGGCCGCCTACGGACGCGGGCTGGCCTGGGTGATGCGCCATCAGAAACTGACGCTGCTGAGTCTGCTGCTGACCGTGCTGCTGAATGTTTTTCTGTTTACCGTAGTGCAGAAGGGCTTTTTCCCGAATCAGGACACCGGGCTACTGATGGGCGCGCTGCGCGCCGATCAGAACATTTCATTTCAGGCGATGAAGCCGAAAATGCTGATGTTCACCAAAATCATTCAGGAAGATCCGGCGGTCGAGAGCGTGATGTCGTCGATGGGCAGCGGGATGTTTGGCTCCCGTAACAGCGCCAACTTCTTCGTGCGGCTGAAGGACTTTGACCAGCGCGATGCCACGGCCACCGAAGTGGCCAACCGGCTGACGCGTAAAACCAGCCACATCGCCGGGGCGCAGATGTTCCTGATGGCGGCGCAGGATCTGCACATTGGCGGACGCAGCGCTAACGCCACGTATCAGTACAGTCTGCAGGCAGACGATCTTGATCTGCTGCGGATCTGGACGCCGAAAGTGCAGGCGGCGCTGGCGGCGATCCCTCAGCTCAACAGCGTAGACTCCGACTCGCAGACCGGCGGTCAGGAGGTGGAACTGACCATCGACCGCGACCGAGCGACCCGGCTGGGCGTCAACGTGAAAATGCTCGATACGCTGCTGAATAATGCGTTCAGCCAGCGGCAGATCGCTACGCTCTATCACACCCTGAATCAGTATCACGTGGTGATGTCGCTGCAGGACAGCGACACCGCGAATCCGGAGACGCTGCAGCAGCTCTATGTGATTAACGACAGCGGTGACCGCGTGCCGCTCTCCGCCTTTGCCCGCTTCAGCGGCGGCAATGCGCCGCTGTCGGTGGCCCATCAGGGCCAGTCAGCGACCAGCACGGTGGCGTTCAATCTCAATGATGGCGTTTCACTGGAGCAGGCGCAGGGTCTGATTAAACAGGCGATGGCGAAGCTGGGCCTGCCATCGACCATTCATGCCGGTTTTGCCGGTACTGCCGCCGCCTTTTCCCAGCTGACCGCTACCATGCCGTGGCTGATTCTGGCGGCGCTGGCAGCGGTCTATATCGTGCTCGGCGTGCTCTACGAGAGCTACATCCATCCGCTGACCATTCTTTCGACGCTGCCGTCTGCGGGCGTCGGCGCGCTGTTACTGCTACTGCTGACCAACACGCAGCTCACGGTGATCGCGCTGATTGGCATCATCCTGCTGATTGGCATCGTGAAAAAGAACGCCATCATGATGATCGATTTTGCCATCGACGCGGAACGGCGGCAGGGCATGTCGCCGCAGCAGGCGATCACCCAGGCGTGCCTGATGCGCTTCCGGCCGATCATGATGACCACGCTGGCCGCGTTTTTCGGCGCGTTGCCGCTGGCGCTGGGCAGTGGCGGGGATGCCGATCTGCGCAGTCCGCTGGGGATTGCCATCGCGGGCGGTCTTGCGCTCAGCCAGCTGCTGACGCTGTTTACCACACCGGTTGTTTATCTGTGGCTCGACCGTCTGGGCCGTGCCACTCAACGTCAATGGCGTCGTCTGCGCCATGCGGAATCCTGATCCATGAAATCTCTTATCCCGTTTATTGTGCTGCTGCTGGCTGGCTGTAGCGTTGGTCCCGATTATCAGCGCCCGGCGGTGGCGATGCCGGTTCACTATAAAGAGACGAAAGGCTGGCAGCAGGCGACGCCGCTGGATGCGCAAAGCAAAGGCGAATGGTGGGCGGTCTATCACGACGCCACGCTGGGCGGGCTGCTGAGCCAGGTCAGCGTGTCGAATCAGAATGTGGCGACCTATGCCGCGCAGTACCGGCAGGCGCAGGCGCTGGCGGCGGAGTCTCGCGCGGCGCTGTTTCCTTCGCTGGGCTATGACGGCAGCGTGACGCGCAGCGGCAGCCATGCAACCAACAGCAGCGTTCGCACCACCAGCAGCAGCCATCAGGCGGAACTGAGTGCCAGCTGGGAGCTGGATCTGTGGGGCAAATTGCGGCGCACGCTGGAGGAGGACCGCGCCAGCGCCGCGGCCAGTGCGGCGGAACTGGCCAATATCACCCTGAGCGCCCAGTCTGAGCTGGCGCAGGACTATTTCCAGCTGCGCATCATGGATCAGAAAATCGCGCGCTATCAGCAGAGCGTTGACGCCTATCAGCGCTACCTGAACGTCATTACCAGCCAGTATCAGGCGGGCACCGCGTCGCGGGCGACTCTGGCTCAGGCGCAGCTGCAACTGGAGAATGCCAGCGCCTCGGCGCAGGATTACCAGTGGCAGCGCGCGCAGATGGAGCACGCCATTGCGCTGCTGATCGGCAAAGCCCCCGCCGACTTTAGCCTGGCCGCCGCGCCGCTGACCGCCACGCTGCCCGCGATTCCGGCGGCCCTGCCGGGCGAGCTGCTGCAGCGCCGTCCCGACATTGCATACGCCGAACGCAACATGGCCGCCGCCAATGCCGCCGTGGGTGTGGCGGTGGCTGGTTACTACCCCGACCTGACCCTGAGCGCCAGCGGTGGCGTCAGCGCTTCGGTGCTGCATTCGCTGTTCTCACTGCCGAACCGCGTCTGGTCGCTGGGGCCGGAGCTGAGCGGCACGCTGCTTGACGCGGGCGCGACCTCTGCCAAAGTCGATCAGGCGCGGGCGAGCTGGGATGCCAGCGTCGCGACCTATCGTCAGACGGTGCTGTCCGCGATGCAGGAAGTGGAAGATAAGCTGGTGGAGCTGAACACGCTGCAGGGCGAAATCGCCGCACAGCAGCGCGCCACCGATGCTGCACAGACCTCGGCGCGGGTGACGCATCTGCAGTATGAGGCGGGTATGATTAACTACCTGGATGTAGCGACCACTGAGAACAGCAGCCTGAGTGCGCAGCAGAGTTTGCTGACGCTGCAGAGCACGCAGTGGGTCAGCAGCGTGGCGCTGATTGCCGCGCTCGGCGGTGGCTGGCAGGCCCCCTGAAGCCGCGTCAGACTGCCGATAATTCGGTTGTCGAACCGCGTCAAATCCTGCATCGTGAGGGGCTAATTTTCACGATGCTAAGGAACCGGCATGGCTTTCACACTTTTACGCCTGATATTTCGCCTGTTATGGCGGGTCGAACTGCGTGGCGACGTCGCCGAACTGCATAAGCAGAAGGTATTAATCACGCCGAACCATATGTCGTTTCTCGACGGCATGCTGCTGGCGCTCTTTTTACCGATTAAACCGGTATTCGCCGTCTACTCGACCATCAGCGAAAGCTGGTTTATGCGTCTGATTAAACCCTTTATCGACTTTGTGCCGCTGGATCCGACCCGGCCTATGGCGCTGAAGCAGCTGGTACGGCTGATTGATACGGGCCGTCCGGTGGTGATCTTCCCGGAAGGCCGGATAACCGTGACCGGATCGCTGATGAAGATCTACAGCGGGGCCGGCTTTGTCGCCGCGCGTTCAGGCGCGAATGTGGTGCCGATGCGCATCGAAGGCGCTGAATACACGCCGTTCGGTCGTCTGGCGGGCGTGTTCAAACGTCGCCTGTTCCCGCGCATCACCCTGACCATTCTGCCCGCGACCCGCATTCCGATGCCGGAGGCGAAACGGGCGCGCGACCGGCGCGTGCTGGCCGGGGAGCATCTGCATCACGTGATGATGGAAGCGCGCATGGCGGTGCGTCCGCGTGAAACCCTGTTTGAGGCGTTTCTGGCGGCGCGGACACGCTATGGCGCGTTTAAGCGCTGCATCGAAGATGTGAATTTCAAACCCGACAGCTACACCGGACTGCTGAAGAAGTCGCTGGGCGTGGGCCGTATTCTGGAGCGCTACAGCCAGCCGCGAGAAGTGGTGGGGCTGCTGCTGCCCAATACCACTGTGACAGCAGCAGCGATTTTCGGGGCCACCCTGCGCGGGCGTGTTCCGGCAATGCTCAACTACAGCGCAGGCGTTAACGGCATGCGGGCTGCACTGACCGCCGCGCAGATCAAAACCGTCTTCACATCACGGCAGTTCCTGGACAAAGGCAACCTGTGGCATCTGCCGCAGGGGCTGGACGATGTGCAGTGGATCTACCTGGAAGATCTGAAAGATACCGTCACCGGCAAGGACAAACTGTGGATCCTCGCGCATCTGCTGATGCCGCATCGCGCCCAGCTGCCTCAGCAGCCGGAAGACGCCGCGATGGTGCTGTTTACCTCCGGCTCGGAAGGCAACCCTAAAGGGGTGGTGCACTCGCATAAAAGCCTGCTGGCAAACGTTGAGCAGATCCGCACCATCGCGGACTTCACCCCGCGCGACCGCTTTATGTCGGCGCTGCCGCTGTTCCATGCGTTTGGTCTGACCGTCGGGCTGTTTACGCCGCTGATGACCGGCGCACAGGTCTTCCTCTATCCCAGCCCATTGCACTATCGCATCGTGCCGGAGCTGGTTTATGACCGTAACTGCACCGTGCTGTTTGGCACCTCAACCTTCCTGGGTAACTACGCGCGCTTTGCCGCGCCCTATGATTTTGCCCGTCTGCGCTATGTGGTCGCGGGTGCGGAGAAGCTGCAGGAGAACACCCGTCAGCTCTACATCGAGAAGTATGGCATTCGCATTCTCGAAGGCTACGGCGTAACCGAGTGCGCACCGGTTGTGGCGATTAACGTGCCGATGGCGGCGAAGACGCACACCGTGGGGCGCATTCTGCCGGGCATGGATTCACGACTGATGTCGGTGCCGGGCATTGAGCACGGCGGACGCCTGCAACTGCGTGGGCCGAACGTAATGAAGGGCTATCTGCGGGTCGAAAATCCTGGCGTGCTGGAAGCACCGGCCGCCGACGATGGTGAAGGCAATATGGAAGCGGGCTGGTATGACACCGGCGATATCGTCAGCTTCGATGAAGGCGGCTTCTGCCAGATTCAGGGCCGTGCCAAACGCTTTGCGAAGATTGCCGGTGAGATGGTGTCACTGGAGATCGTCGAGCAGATCGCCCTTAAAGCGTCACCGGACAAACAGCACGCCGCTTCACTGCGCCCGGATGGTCAGCGCGGTGAGGCACTGGTGCTGTTCACCACCGATGCTGAGCTGACGCGCGACAGGCTGCAGAAAGCGGCCCGCGAGCTGGGTGCACCAGAGCTGGCACTGCCGCGTGATATCCGTGTCATGAAGCAGCTGCCGCAGCTGGGCAGCGGTAAACCCGACTACGTCACGCTGAAAAAAATGGCGGAAGAGGAGCAGGCATGAGCCTTGATCGTAATGCGCCGCTGATGTCGCGCGGCATGATTGCCGTGATTATCGCCCAGTTCTTTTCGGCCTTCGGCGATAACGCGCTGCTGTTTGCCACGCTGGCGGTGCTGAAAAGTCAGTTCTATCCCGAGTGGAGCCAGCCGGTATTACAGATGCTGTTTGTTGCAGCCTACATTCTGCTGGCACCGTTTGTCGGGCAGGTGGCGGACAGCATGGCGAAAGGGCGGGTGATGATGCTCGCCAACAGCCTGAAGCTGCTGGGCGCGCTGGTGATCTGCTTCGGCTTCAATCCCTTCCTCGGCTACACGCTGGTGGGCGCGGGCGCAGCGGCCTACTCGCCGGCCAAATATGGCATCCTCGGTGAGATCACCCACGGCGAGAAGCTGGTGAAAGCCAACGGGCTGATGGAGGCGTCGACCATCGCCGCCATCCTGCTTGGCTCGGTGGCAGGCGGTATGCTGGCTGACTGGCATATTCTGGCGGCACTGGGGATCTGTGCGCTGACCTACGGCATCGCCGTGGTCGCGAACCTGTTTATCCCGAAACTGCAGGCGGCACGGCCGGGTCAGAGCTGGCAGTTTGGCGTGATGACGCGCAGTTTCTTCAGTGCCGCTGCGCTGCTGTGGCGTGACGCAGAGACGCGCTTCTCACTGCTCGGTACCAGTCTGTTCTGGGGCGCAGGCGTGACGCTGCGTTTCCTGCTGGTGCTGTGGGTGCCGGTGGCGCTGGGCATCAATGACAACACCACGCCAACCACGCTGAATGCGATGGTGGCGATCGGCATTGTGATTGGCGCGGCGGCGGCGGCGAAGCTGGTCACGCTGGAGACCGTGCGTCGCTGCATGCCAGCTGGTGTGCTGATTGGCGTGATGGTGGTGGTCTTCGCGCTGCAGCACTCCCTGATGAATGCTTATCTGGTGCTGATGCTGATTGGTGCGCTGGGCGGTTTCTTTGTGGTGCCGCTGAATGCGCTGCTGCAGGCGCGCGGCAAAGAGAGCGTCGGGTCAGGCAATGCGATTGCGGTTCAGAACCTGGGCGAGAACAGCGCCATGCTGATCATGCTGGGGCTCTATACGCTGGCGATTAAGGCGGGAGCCCCTGCGGTGGCGACGGGCGTCGGTTTTGGCGTGCTGTTTGCGCTGGCGATTACGGTGCTGTGGCTGTGGCGACCGGCTAAGCGGTAACAAATTCGCCGCCTCTCTCCGGCTTACGCGGGAAGAGGCGGCGTGAGGCTTAGCGACGGACGGCAATCGCTTCGATTTCGATCTTCACATCTTTTGGCAGACGCGCCACTTCGACACAGGAACGCGCCGGGAAGTTAGCTTCATGCTCGGTGAAAAACGCTTCATAGGTCGCGTTGACCGTGGCGAAATCATTCAGGTCCTTCACGAACACCGTGGTCTTCACGATGTCACCCACCTTCAGACCCGCGGCTTCAACAATCGCCTTCACATTTTCCAGTGACTGACGCGCCTGTGCGGCAATGTCATCTGCCACCTGGCCGGTCGCCGGATCGACCGGGATCTGACCTGAGGTGATGATCATGCTGCCCAGATCGACACCCTGAACATAGGGACCGATAGCGGCAGGGGCTTTTTCCGTACTGATTTCACGAGACATCATGGCTCCTTTGATTATGTCGTCAGGCGGCGATGCCGCCGGTGCAGCCCATTATAGGGTCGGGCAGGGCGATTACCAGTGACCCAGCACCACATGACGGGCGAACTCTTTCTCGCAATATTTGCACTTCAGATGCACATCGTCGGCACGCTGCTTCACGGCAAAGCTGGAGAAGACCGGCTCGCTGCGGCTGATGCAGTTGCTGTTCGGGCAGGTCAGCACCCGTTCAACGTGATCCGGCAGCGTCGGGGCGATCTTCGCCACCACTTCGTAGTCGTCGATGCGGTTAACCGTGGCGTGCGGCGCATAGACCGCCAGCTGATTCACCTGATCGTCGGTGAGAAAGGTGTTCTCAATCTTGATCAGATCTTTGCGGCCCATCTCGCCCGACGGCAGATTCAGACCGATGGTAATGCGCTGATCGGTTTCGGTCAGCCGGAACAGGGAGAGCAGTTTAAAGCCGATCTGCGCCGGAATATGGTCGATGACCGTGCCGCGTTTGATCGCTTCGACCTGCAATTTGTTGTCCTGCGTCATGGGGGTTCTCCTTACAGGGCGAGTTCGCTGTTTAAAACCAGTGCCAGCAGAGCCTGGCGCGCATAGATGCCGTTACCCGCCTGCTGGAAATACCAGGCATACGGGGTTTTATCGACATCGGTGGTGATCTCGTCGATGCGCGGCAGCGGGTGCAGCACCTTCATGTTGTCGCGCGCTGTGCTGAGGTCGGCAGCGCGCAGAATGAACTGTGCTTTAACGTTGGCATATTCGGACGGGTCGAGCCGCTCTTTCTGCACCCGGGTCATGTAGAGGATATCGAGCTGCGGCATCACCTCTTCAAAACTGTCGTGCCGTGACCAGGCGATGTTCTTCTCATCCAGCATGTCGGTGATATAGGCCGGCATCGCCAGCGCATCGGGTGCGATGAAAAAGAAACGGTTGCCATCAAATTTCGCCAGCGCCTGTGTCAGGGAGTGCACGGTACGGCCATACTTCAGGTCGCCGACCATCGCCACATTCAGCTGATTAAGACGGCTCTGCGTCTCCTGAATGGTGAAGAGATCGAGCAGCGTCTGGGTCGGATGCTGGTTTGCGCCGTCACCGGCGTTGAGAATCGGGATACCGCCGGAGAACTCGGTCGCCAGCCGCGCCGCGCCTTCCTGCGGATGACGCATCACGATCGCATCAACGTAGGTGCCGATGACGGAAATGGTGTCGGCCAGGGTTTCGCCTTTTTTGCCCAGCGAGGTGTTACTACCATCTGCAAAGCCCACCGCTGACGCGCCCAGGCGATGGATCGCAGTTTCAAACGACAGGCGGGTACGGGTCGAGGCCTCAAAGAAGCAGCTGGCGATCACCTTGTGCTTCAGCAGTTCCGGCTGCGGATGGGCTTTCAACTTTGCGGCGGTGTGCAGCGCCAGTTCCAGCTCTTCACGACTGAGGTCGTTGATTGAAATAATGTGCTTGCGATATAGCGGGTTAGGCATAGCTCTCTCCTCTGCGCGGCCGGATTGCGGACAAAAAAAAGCCCCTCATTAAGGGGCTTTTTTAAGATCGGGTCGATGACCGAAAGAAACAGCAGCGCCGCCTGCGGTCAGGCGTGATTGAACGTTAAATTGTCCGCTGTGCTGTCGCATATTTCCTCCGGCAAATTGGGCCGCATTATACCCGTTCGCGGTGGGGCGGCAAGAGGAAAACGTTTGCGCCTCGGAAGCAGCTAAGCGCGCATGGGCCGTCAGACGGGTGACGCGCTCTTCACCAGCGGACGTGACTTAGCGTCCTCAGCCCGTCTGAACCCCGCCGGTCAGCGCTGGCCCAGCGTGGCGACCATCACCGCTTTAATGGTGTGCATCCGGTTCTCGGCCTGGTCAAACACAATGCTGTGCGGCGACTCAAATACCTCGTTGCTCACTTCCATACCGTTGGGCAGATCGTACTGCTCTGCCATCTGCTGGCCCAGAGTGGTCTGGTCATCGTGGAAAGCGGGCAGGCAGTGCAGGAATTTCACCAGCGGATTACCGGTCAGATCGAGCATCGCCCGGTTGACCTGATAGTCACGCAGCAGGGCAATACGCTCGGCCCAGACTTCTTTGGCTTCGCCCATCGACACCCAGACGTCGGTGTAGATAAAGTCAGCGCCTTTTACGCCATCAGCAATATCTTCGGTGAGGGTAATTTTGCCACCGGTCTGCTGCGCAGCGTCGCGGCACTGCGCCACCAGTTCGTCCTCTGGCCAGCAGCTCTTCGGTGCCACCAGACGCAGATCCAGACCGACCTGAGCGGCGGCTTCCAGCATGGTGTTACCCATGTTGTTGCGCGCATCGCCCACATAAACCAGCGTCATCTCGCTGAGTTTTTTGCCCGGCAGATGCTCCTGCATGGTCAGCAGGTCGGCCAGCAACTGGGTTGGGTGAAACTCGGTGGTCAGACCGTTCCACACCGGCACACCGGCGTGTTCTGCCAGCGTCTCCACCAGCTCCTGACCGTAACCGCGATACTGAATGCCATCGTACATGCGGCCCAGCACCCGCGCCGTGTCGCGCATTGACTCTTTATGGCCGATCTGACTGCCACTCGGGCCGAGATAAGTGACGTTTGCACCCTGATCGTAAGCGGCAACTTCGAAAGAGCATCGGGTACGGGTCGAGTCTTTTTCGAAGATGAGCGCGATGTTTTTGCCTTTCAGATACTGCACTTCGCTGGCGCTTTTTTTCGCCTGTTTCAACTCAGCGGACAGGGAAAGCAGGTGAGCAATTTCGGCGGGGGTAAAATCCAGAAGCCTGAGGAAATGGCGCTGATACAGTTGACTCATACAACACTCCGGTAATCATTAAAATGAATTAAAATTCAATTTAACCGTATGAATATTCATTTTCAAGTCTGGAGCTAATAAACTTTTCGTTTTGTGTAGTGGCGCGACAGGCAGTGTGGGAAAATAATTGATTATTGCCGAACTCAGAGAGGACATTGTCATGGCATATGAAGCATTACTGGAAGAGCAGCAGGAAGAGACACGGCAGATTATCGAAGAGCTGCTGGAGGATGGCAGCGATCCTGATGCGCTCTATACCATCGAGCATCATCTCTCATGCAATAATTTTGATTCACTGGAAAAAGCCGCGGTTGACGCATTCAAGCTGGGTTATGAAGTGACCGAGCCGGAAGAGCTGGAGCTGGAAGATGGCACCACCGTGATGTGCGTCGACATCATCAGCGAATCTGCGCTGAAGCCTGAACTGATTGATGTGCAGGTTGAGCAGCTGGTGAACCTGATTGGTAAGTACAACGTCGACTACGACGGCTGGGGTACCTATTTCGAAGACCCTGATGCCGAAGATGAAGACGAAGATGACGACGCCATCGAAGATGAAGATGATGATGGTATTCGCCACTAAGTAGCCGGGGCGGAGCGTTCTCCGCCTGTCACTTCTGCCACCCCTTTTGACATCATGAATTACGCACCCTTACTTGAACCGATCTATCAGTTTCTGCACTGCCGCACGCCACAGGCCTGGATTGACGAGGCGCGCAAGCCGGAAAACCTGACTCTGCTGTTAACCGACCATCTGGTGTGCGAGCTGAAAGCTGCCCAGACCGCGGTGTGGCTGATCCGCAAATATGTCGCCGACAAACCCAGCGGCGACGCCATTCTGGCGTGGCTGAAGCCCTATGAAGATTTTATTTTCCGCGAAGATGGCGACAGCGACTTTATCAACGCCCATAAGAACCTGACGAAAAGCGTTATTGTGCGCAATGCGCTGCCGTGGGCGGATGAGCTGGTGGAGAAGATGGTGCTGCTGATTAAAGAGGAGCTGCATCACTTCTATCAGGTGTGGGAAATTATGCAGTCGCGCGGGCTGGTCTATCAGAAGATTACCTCCAGCCGCTATGCCAAATCGCTGCTGCGCGAAGTGACCACCCATGAGCCGGAAACGCTGGTGGATAAGCTGATTTGTGGCGCTTACATTGAGGCGCGATCCTGCGAGCGTTTCGCCAGCCTGGCACCGTATCTTGATGATGAACTGGCGAAGTTCTATATTTCGCTGCTGCGCTCCGAAGCGCGGCATTATCAGGACTATTTAATGCTGGCGGCACAGATTGCCGGTAAAGATATCGCGCCGCGGGTTCAGGCGATTGGCGTGACAGAAGGGCGGTTAATCAGCGAACCCGATAACGAATTACGTTTTCACAGTGGCGTACCGGCATGGTAAGCCATGCCTGATGACACCCTCTCAGGGTGTCACCTTATTTTCTCCATTTTTCCCGTTGTCCTTTTTAATACTTTATCATTTTCACTTGCGCAGCCTTGCCTGAAATAAATGTTCAGGTGACGTATTAATTTAATAACTCCGGCTTTGTCGGGCGTTTTTCTGTGCCATGCCTCACATAAACTATTTTTCCCGCTGACTTCCGCGCTATATATAAATATATTCCAGATAGTGAATCGGGATTGTTATTCTTAAAAGCAAAACCCGGCGCGTGACCTTTTTACCAGAAGGTTATGCGTCGGGTTTTTTATTGCACACTGAACGGTGTTTTTATCTTTTTTGTATCACTTTTAATAAATGTCGCAGGGAGGGTGTCAATCATGAAGGAGAAGGTCTTATTTCCGTTATTGACTTCGCTAATATTAATGGCGTTCCAGGCAAAGGCTGATTTCTCCGAAGCGTCTGCCTCTTTCATCCGGAATAGCCTCTGGCAGGAGGCTGAGCTTGATCTGAAACTACATAACCACTGGAAATACCTTAAGGAGAACGAAGCACAACCTGTGGCGGTTCATAATGCCTGGGGACAGGCACTGGCGCTGGACTTTCACTCCGGGTATTTATGGGACCGGATTGGGTTTGATACAACCTACACCCGGGCTGTCAGGCTGGGTGCCAGTGACTACTTTTCCACGCGCGGGCTGCTTTATGATAGCGGCGGCAACATGAAAAAAGAGGATGCCCACGGCTTCAGTAAATTTGGCCAGCGTTATCTGAAGCTGAAGCTGGGTGATCGCGCGCTGGCGCTGAAGGCAAAGGCCGGATGGCAGGAGCTAAAAAATATCGGCGTGCTGACTTCAACCGATCGGTTATCACGAAACAGCTACGCGGGCTACAGTGGGGCGCTGAACTGGCGAAATACGCAACTCGATGTGGGGGTTTTCCACAAAACCCTACGCCATGACTCGGCTAAAACGCTCAACCTGCAAACACAGTCCGGCCGCAAAGTTGATGCTATTTATACGGGTGCGCTGAGCTATAAAGATGAACAAAGCGCGCTGGTCTACGCTTTTGGGGAAGCCAAAGATTACCAGCGTCGCCACGTAATTGAGGCCGCTTACACCCTATCACCACGCTGGCATTTTTCCTCGCAGATTTATGGCAGTCAGGGGCTGGAAAATTATAAGAATATGCCTGCCAGCAAACGAAGTTTTGATAAACACGCCTGGCACTACGTGGGTGAAGCGAAGTGGACACAGGATGCCTGGACCCAGAGGTTTGCTGTCGCCTGGACCTCAGCCCCTAAAAAAAATGCGGTAGGGTATTATGTCCGGCCTTTAACAAAAAACAGCCGTGGACGTTTCAGCTCACTGACCTCTGCCGGTAAAGACTATACGCGTGATAAAGAGCTGGCGCTGGTTTCATTAAGTCAGTATCAGATCTCACGCGGCATAAAAAGCGGAATACAGCTCAACTATGGTCAGTTTCATTATCGCAATAATCTGGTGCGAACCGGTGAGGTCGCATTAATTAATCGGTTCAGTAACTGGCATCCCTCTTTTAAAGATCTCACCCTCTCAACCCTGTTTGGCTATGGCTGGTCCTATAAAAACAGTAAAGAGACACCCCGACTAAATGCCCGCGGGCACTTTATGCGCTCTGATAACCTCTCAGCTGAGATTGTTATTGAATATAAGTTTAATATTTTTTAATCAGGAGAAAAATATGAATATTTTAATTAAAATTCTATTTGTGACCGTGGCGATAGCCTCCGGTTTTTCCGGCGGGGCCTGGGGAGCCGACGTTATGCTCTATGTCACCCGGCATGGCAAGACGATGTTTAATACGGTTCATCGTGCACAGGGATGGGCTGATACACCGCTGACGGCCTCTGGTGCAGCGGTAGCAGAGCAACTGGGGCGAGGGCTGCAACCTTTAACGTTCGTCGCGGCCTGGTCAAGCGATTCGGGCAGGGCGAGAGAAACCGCCCAACTCGCGATGAAAGCCTGGAAGAAGGTGCCGGTGCTTAACGAGGATAAGCGGTTGCGGGAAGTCTGTTTTGGGCTTTATGAAGGCGACCTGGATAAGAACATGATTACTGCTGCGGCGCTTAAGGCGGGCTATGCATCGGATGCGGCGTTACTGGATGCGTTCAGCACAGGTAAGATTCATATGAATGGCATTATAGACGCGATCCACCAGGCGGAAGCATCAGGTACGCCATCGCTTGCAGGCGTCAACTCTATCGGGCAGGCCGAAACCTATGAGCAGGTTGCTAAGCGCATGCTTGAGGGTATCACCGCGATCGCAAAACAGGCTCAGCAGCAGGGCGGCGGCAACGTTCTGGTCGTCAGTCATGGAATGGCAATCTCAACACTGCTGCAGGCGCTGGGTGATACCTCATTACATGCGCAACTCAGTAATGCCAGCGTTACGCTGCTGCGCTACACCGACAGCGGAAAGTTCGCCATTGAGGCCGTCAATGATATGCGTTACGTCGAACGTGGCCTATAGCGCTTTCAGCATCCGCACTTCGCAGTCGACATGGCCGGTGCAGCCCATTGCGCTATCGATATGCTCAAAGCCCAGCGACTCATAGAGTTTAATCGCCCGCGTCAGGCTGGCGGTGGTTTCCAGATAGCAGCGACGGAAGCCGTGGCTGCGTGCATATTCTATCGCCCTCAGCGCCAGCTCGCGCGCCAGGCCCTGACCGCGCACCTCTGGCAGAAAGTACATCTTTTGCAGTTCGCAGATATCGGGCGCGCTGCAGGCCAGAGGTGCAACCCCGCCGCCGCCGACCACTTTGCCCTGATACTCCACAATCCAGTAGGCGCTCTGTTCTGCACTATAGAGCTCAAACAGCTGGTCGAGCTGCGGATCGGAGACGGTGTAGCCCTTGTCAGCCGTCAGGCCGAACTCCGCAGAAACATCACGGATCACCTGGGCAATATGCGGATTATCGGCGGCCGTAATTGGCCGCACCTGGAGGTCAAAACGCGGGATGGTACTGGTCGTCATCATCTCTTCCGGATTTGTACGAGGTCAATAAAAAAGCCGGGCAAGCCCGGCTTTATGAATAAGCTGTCAGCTAAGACGCTTACAATGCCGCAATGACCGCCTGCTGTTCAATCAGTTTTGCTTTTGATTGTTGCAGGTCTGCCACGCGTTCGCGCTCTTTCGCGACGACCGCTTCCGGGGCACGCGAAACAAAGCCTTCGTTTGCCAGCTTGGTCTCAATCTTCTCGATCTCGACATCCAGCTTAACCAGCTCTTTCGCCAGACGCTCCAGCTCGGCGGTTTTATCCACCAGATCTGCCATCGGGATCAGCAGCTCTGCGCCTTCAACCAGTTTGGTCACCGACACCGGGCCTTTCTCGCCCGCAGGCAGAATGGTCAGGCTTTCCAGACGCGCCAGGCGCGACAGGAAGTTGCGGTTAGCCTCAACGCGACGCAGCGCCGCAGGCGAGCAGTCACGCAGCAGCACATCCAGCGGCTTGCTCAGGGCGATATTCATCTCGGCACGGATATTACGCACCGCGACGATTGCCTGCTTCATCCATTCGATGTCCGCTTTCGCTTCGGCATCTTCTTTCGCCGCATCGTACTGCGGGAAAGGCTGCAGCATAATGGTGTCGTCGCTGATATTTTTCAGCCCCTTCACGCGCTGCCAGATGGTTTCAGTGATAAACGGAATGATCGGATGCGCCAGACGCAGCAGCGCTTCCAGCACGTGAACCAGCGTATGGCGGGTGCCACGCAGTTCAGCTTCACTGCCGCTGTTCATCACCGGCTTGGTCAGCTCCAGATACCAGTCGCAGAACTGGTTCCAGGTGAAGTCATATAGCAGGTTAGCCGCGATGTCGAAACGGTAGCTATCCAGCGCTTCACGGTATGCTTTCACCGTGTTGTTGAACTCAGTCAGGATCCAGCGATCCGCCAGCGACAGGGTCATCTCGCCGCCATTCTGTCCGCAATCCTGGTCTTCGGTGTTCATCAGTACGAAGCGGCTGGCGTTCCACAGCTTGTTACAGAAGTTGCGATACCCTTCCAGGCGCTTCATGTCCCAGTTGATGTCGCGACCGGTTGAGGCCAGCGCCGCCAGAGTGAAACGCAGCGCATCGGTGCCTGATGGCTCAATGCCGTCCGGGAACTGCTTCTCGGTACGTTTGCGGATCTTCTCCGCCAGCTGTGGCTGCATCATGTTGCCGGTGCGTTTTTCCAGCAGCGCTTCCAGCGAAATGCCGTCGACCATATCCAGCGGGTCAATCACGTTGCCCTTGGATTTCGACATCTTCTGACCTTCTTCATCGCGGATCAGACCGGTCATGTAGACGGTTTTAAACGGCACCTGCGGTTTGCCATTTTCATCTTTGATGAAGTGCATGGTCAGCATGATCATGCGGGCAATCCAGAAGAAGATGATGTCGAAGCCGCTGACCAGCACGCTGGTCGGATGGAAGGTGCGCAGCGCTTCGGTGTTTTCCGGCCAGCCCAGGGTGGAGAAGGTCCACAGACCTGAGGAGAACCAGGTATCCAGCACGTCATCATCCTGACGCAGCGCCACATCGGCGGCCAGGTTGTTCTCGGCGCGAACTTCATCTTCGGTACGGCCAACGTAGACGTTACCGTTGTTGTCATACCACGCCGGGATGCGGTGACCCCACCAGAGCTGACGGGAAATACACCAGTCCTGAATATCACGCATCCAGGAGAAGTACATGTTTTCGTACTGCTTCGGCACGAACTGGATGTCGCCGTTCTCAACGGCTTCAACGGCGACTTTTGCCAGCGGCGCGGTACGCACATACCACTGGTCAGTCAGCATCGGCTCGATCACCACGCCACCACGATCGCCGTAAGGGACGGTCAGATCGTGCGGCTTGATCTCTTCAAGCAGGCCCAGCTCATCGACAGCGGCAACGATGGCTTTACGCGCGGCAAAGCGTTCCATGTTCTGGAAAGCGGCCGGGATCTCATCGGAACAGGCATCGCTGGCTTCGCCGTTGGTGTCATATACCTGAGCGCGGTCGCGGATATCACCATCGAAGGTCAGGATGTTGATCATTGGCAGCTTATGACGACGACCCACTTCGTAGTCGTTGAAGTCATGCGCCGGGGTGATCTTGACGCAGCCGGTGCCTTTTTCCATGTCAGCGTGTTCGTCGCCAACGATTGGAATCAGACGGCCAACCAGCGGCAGCAGCACAAATTTGCCGATCAGATCTTTGTAACGTGGATCTTCCGGGTTAACGGCCACGCCGGTATCGCCCAGCAGGGTTTCCGGACGGGTGGTGGCAACGACCAGGTAATCTTTACCGTCGGCGGTTTTTGCGCCATCAGCCAGCGGATAGCGGATATGCCACATCGAGCCTTTGCTCTCGCGGTTTTCCACTTCCAGATCGGAGATCGCGGTGCGCAGCTTAGGATCCCAGTTCACCAGGCGTTTGCCACGGTAGATCAGGTTCTCTTTGTAGAGGCGAACAAACACCTCTTTCACGGCGTTGGAAAGGCCATCGTCCATGGTGAAGCGCTCGCGCTCCCAGTCGACGGAGTTACCCAGGCGGCGCATCTGGCGGGTAATGGTGCCGCCGGATTCCGCTTTCCACTGCCAGATTTTCTCAATGAACGCATCGCGGCCATAATCCTGGCGCGTCTTGCCCTCTTCAGCCGCAATTTTGCGCTCAACCACCATCTGCGTGGCGATGCCCGCGTGGTCAGTACCGGCCTGCCACAGGGTATTTTTCCCCTGCATGCGCTGGTAACGGATCATGGTGTCCATGATGGTTTGCTGGAAGGCGTGACCCATGTGCAAGCTACCGGTGACGTTCGGCGGCGGGATCATGATGCAAAAGCTTTCCTGGCTGGTATCGCCATTCGGTTTGAAGTAGCCCTGCTTTTCCCAATGCTCGTAAAGCGGCTGCTCGATATCTTGCGGGTTATATGTCTTTTCCATTTCTGCTATGTCGTTTCCGGCTGTGGTGGCGCTGCCGTATTCAATTGGAATCCAACGCTGCGATACGCTTTGTAGCGGTCGCGCGCCAGTTGTTTGAGAGCGTCTTCGTAAGGAACGAAGTCTATCACTTCATGGAAAGCAGTAGCAAAATCTGCGAAGTGGGGCAGCAGGCTAATCAGCAGGTCGCGCTGTGAACTGCCGCGACGCTGTGGCCAGGCCAGCTCGACCGGCGCACCGTAGCGCGGGCCTTCACCCGCCAGGTTGTGCGGCACGAAGGCGTTTGCCGGTCGTTGCCACAGCGCTTCGTCGAGACGAATGGCTTGCTGTTCATCTTCGCAGGCGATCAACACCCGCTTTCCGGCCCGCCAGCGTGTTTCCGCCAGATTGCACACCAGCGCTTCAACGGCACTCAGGCCATCGCTCGTTGCATCGGTTTCCAGCACGTAGAAGGTTGCGTTTTTCATCGGTTAGCTCATCAGAAGATCAGGGGCGGATTCAGATCCGCCCCTGCTGTCAGAAAAGAGGGCGGTTAGTCGTCGCCGTTCAATCCTGCCCGATTCAACAGAAACTGCGACAGCATCGGCACCGGACGTCCGGTCGCGCCTTTGGCCTTGCCGGAACGCCAGGCGGTACCGGCGATATCCAGGTGCGCCCAGTTATATTTGCGGGCAAAGCGTGCCAGGAAGCAGGCGGCGGTAATCGCGCCACCTGGACGGCCACCGATGTTGCCCATATCGGCAAAGTTGGACTCCAGCTGCTCCTGGAACTCATCCGCCATCGGCAGACGCCAGGCGCGATCGCCCGACTGTTCCGAGGCGCTGATGAGCTCATGCGCCAGCGGATTGTGGTTCGACAGCAGGCCGCTGATGTGATGGCCCAGCGCAATCACACAGGCACCAGTCAGCGTTGCCACGTCAATCACTACTTCCGGGTCGAAGCGTTCCACGTAGGTCAGCGCATCGCACAGCACCAGACGGCCTTCGGCGTCGGTGTTCAGTACTTCAACCGTCTGACCCGACATGGTGGTCAGCACGTCGCCCGGACGCATCGAGCGGCCATCCGGCATGTTTTCACAGCCCGCCAGCACGCCCACTACGTTCAGCGGCAGATTCAGCTCGGCCACCATCCGCATCACGCCATAGACGGCAGCCGCGCCGCACATGTCATATTTCATTTCGTCCATGCTGTCGGCAGGCTTAATGGAGATGCCGCCGGAGTCAAAGGTCAGTCCTTTACCCACCAGCACAATCGGGCGCGCTTCAGCGTCCGGATTGCCTTTGTATTCAATTACCGACATCAGCGATTCGTTCTGCGAACCGGCACCGACGGCGAGATAGGCGTTCATGCCCAGCTCTTTCATCTGCTGTTCGCCGATCACGCGGGTCGTCACGTTTTTGCTGAAGGCATCGGCCAGCTGGCGGGCCTGCGACGCCAGATAGGCAGCGTTACAGATGTTTGGCGGCATATTGCCGAGATCTTTAGCGGCTTTCATGCCGGCAGCGACCGCTAATCCGTGCTGGATCGCGCGTTCGCCGCTGGTGAGTTCACGGCGGGTCGGCACGTTAAACACCAGCTTGCGCAGCGGACGACGCGGCTCGGCTTTGTTACTTTTCAGCTGGTCGAAGTTATAGAGGGCCTCTTTTGAGGTCTCCACCGCCTGACGCACTTTCCAGTAAGTGTTGCGGCCTTTGACATGCAGCTCGGTCAGGAAGCAGACCGCTTCCATGGAGCCGGTGTCATTCAGCGTGTTAATGGTTTTCTGAATGACCTGCTTGTACTGGCGTTCATCCAGCTCACGCTCTTTACCGCAGCCAATCAGCAGAATACGCTCGGACAGGATATTTGGCACATGATGCAGCAGCAGTGTCTGGCCCACTTTTCCTTCCAGCTCGCCGCGGCGCAGCAGGGCGCTGATGTAGCCGTCGCTGATTTTATCCAGCTGCTCGGCAATCGGTGACAGACGACGCGGTTCGAAAACGCCAACGACAATGCAGGCACTGCGCTGTTTTTCCGGGCTTCCGCTTTTTACACTGAACTCCATGCACTCTCCTGAATCTTAAAGACAACGGCCGCTGCTGCCGCTAGAATGTAGCGCGCTCATGACCCATTTATTCATTGTCGCAGCATGACATTCTGCCGCTGGAGGTCATAATGAATCAGGGTGACAAGATGTTGTTTTTTCACCACCCGGACGCGTTTTTCATACAAATTTAGCTACGGCGACGGCCATTGATGAAGAAAAATGGCTGATAAGCGTTGAAACTAGCGATTTTCCTGCAAAAAGACAAGTTTTCACAGGCGTACTAAGCGTGATCATCATTAGATATCTGGTTCGGGAAACGCTCAAAAGCCAGCTGGCTATCCTGTTTATCCTGCTACTCATCTTCTTTTGCCAGAAGTTAGTCAGGATCCTGGGAGCCGCGGTGGATGGCGAAGTGCCGACAAACCTCGTTCTGACCTTGTTAGGACTCGGTGTGCCTCAAATGGCACAACTTATACTGCCCTTAAGTCTGTTTCTGGCGATCCTGATGACGCTGGGGCGTCTCTACACGGAAAGTGAAATTACCGTGATGCACGCCTGCGGCCTGAGTAAGGCCGTGCTGGTAAAAGCGGCGATGGTACTGATGCTGTTTACCTCGGTGGTGGCAGCGGTGAACGTCATCTGGCTGGGGCCATGGTCATCCCGCTATCAGGATGAGGTGACGCAGAACGCCAAAGCGAATCCAGGTGCTGCGGCGATGGCCGCCGGGCAGTTCCAGACCTCCAGCGACGGCAGCGCCGTGCTGTTTGTCGAGGATGTGAAGGGCAACAACTTTGGCAACGTATTCCTGGCGCAGTTACGGCCAAAAGGCAACGCGCGTCCTTCGGTGGTGCTGGCTGACAGCGGTCACATGGAGCAGCATAAAGATGGCTCGCAGGTGGTAACGCTGGATAAAGGCACCCGCTTTGAGGGCACCGCACTGCTGCGTGACTTCCGTATCACCGACTTCACTAACTATCAGGCCATCGTGGGCTATAAAGCGGCAACGCTCGATCCTAACGATGCCGAGCAGGCCAGCATGACCGACCTGTTCGCGAATAAGACACCGGATTTCCAGGCCGAGCTGCACTGGCGTCTGACGCTGGTGTTTGCGGTGCTGGTGATGGCGCTGATGGTGGTGCCGCTCAGCGTGGTGAACCCGCGTCAGGGTCGTGTGCTATCGATGCTGCCCGCCATGCTGCTCTATCTGATCTTCTTCCTGTTGCAGAGCTCGCTGAAGTCGAGCGGAGCGAAAGGGCGGCTCGATCCGGCGCTCTGGATGTGGGTGGTGAATATCAGCTATCTGGTGCTGGCGGTGCTGCTTAACCTGTGGGATACGGTGCCGATGCGTCGGATTCGCGCCCGCTTTACCCGCGGAGGGTCGGTCTGATGTTTCGCGTACTTGACCGCTATATCGGTAAAACCATCTTTAATACCATCATGCTGACGCTGTTCATGCTGGTGTCGCTTTCCGGCATCATCAAGTTCGTCGATCAGCTGCGTAAAACCGGCCAGGGTAGTTATAGCGCGCTGAGTGCCGGTTATTACACCCTGCTCAGCGTGCCAAAAGATATTGAGATTTTCTTCCCAATGGCGGCCCTGCTGGGTGCGCTGCTGGGATTGGGCGCGCTGGCGCAGCGCAGTGAGCTGGTAGTGATGCAGGCGGCGGGCTTTACCCGCATGCAGGTGGCGCTGTCCGTTATGAAAACGGCGATTCCGCTGGTGCTGCTGACCATGGCAATTGGTGAGTTTGTTGCGCCTTCGGGCGAGCAGATGGCGCGTAACTATCGGGCGCAGCAGCTTTATGGCGGCGCACTGGTCTCAACGCAGAATGGTCTGTGGGCGAAAGATGGTAATAACTTCATCTATATTGAGCGCATCAAAGGCGACAATGAAATTGATGGTGTGAGCATCTATAACTTCAACGATCAGCGTCGTCTGCAGAGCGTGCGTTACGCGGCGACGGCGACCTGGGATGCGGCTAAAAAGCGCTGGATGCTGTCACAGGTCGATGAGTCAAACCTGACCGATCCGAAGCAGATTACCGGTTCACAGAGTCTGAGTGGCGAATGGAAAACCAATCTGACGCCGGACAAGCTGGGTGTGGTGGCGCTGGATCCGGATGCATTGTCGATTCGCGGTCTGCATAGCTACAGCAAGTATCTGAAGCAGAGTGGCCAGGAAGCGGGACGTTATCAGCTGAATATGTGGAGCAAGATTTTCCAGCCGCTGTCGGTGGCGGTGATGATGCTGATGGCGCTGTCGTTTATCTTCGGTCCGCTGCGTAGCGTGTCGATGGGTGTGCGGGTCGTGACCGGTATCAGCTTTGGCTTCCTGTTCTACGTGCTGGACCAGATTTTTGGTCCGCTAAGCCTGGTCTACGGCCTGCCGCCGATTCTGGGGGCGATTCTGCCAAGCTTTGCGTTCTTCGCGATCAGCATGTTTATGCTGATTAAGCGGCGCTGACCGTCACCACGAAAAAGGCCGCCTTTCAGGGCGGCCTTTTTTATGGCAGGCAACGTGCGCCAGTGTATTCGTCCAGCCGTCTGATGCATCTCTCCATTACCTCATCCAGTCGTTAATCAGCGCACCATATAAAACCTCCGCTTCCGCTAACCGGCTCAGCAGGCAGTATTCATCGGTCTGGTGCGCCATTGATGGCTCACCGGGACCAAGAATGATGCAGGGCGGCCTGCCCAGTGCGGGCAACAGCAGTGACGCATCAGTAAAGTAGGGCACAATGCGCGGTGTCAGCGGGGCGTCATGTAACGCCTGACAATGGTGATAAACAGAATGAATCCAGGCCTGATTGTCTTCACTCAGCACCGCCGGCAGATCTACCAGCGTCGTCACCGTTACGCTCTCTCCCAGTAAGGTTGTCAGTTGCTGACGAATGGTGGCGTGATGCAGATTAGGTGCGCTGCGGATATCCACGTCAAACTGCGTGCGATCGGGCACCGAGTTAATGTTCAGGCCGCCTGCAATGCGTCCGACGTTAATGGTCGGCTGCTTCATCAGCGGATGGGGTGCGCCAGGTGAGAAGTGCTGAATCTTTCCCAGTGCCTCCGCCGCCAGATAAATGGCATTGATGCCCAGTTCCGGCATTGCGCCATGGGCTGTTTTCCCGCGGGTTTCACAGCGTAGCCATAGCGCGCCTTTGTGGCCGATAACCGGATAGTTGGCGGTAGGCTCGCCGACTATCAATGCGCCAACAGGGGGCAGGTCAGCGGTATCAATCAGCGCCCGCGCGCCATCACAGCCCGTTTCCTCCCCGCCGGTGATCAACAGTACTACGCCGGAACCCTGTCGAATCGCCTGCTGATTCGTCACGCAGGCCACAGCAAAAGCCGCGACAGCGGCCTTCATGTCACTCGATCCCCGCCCGTAAAGTCGGTCACCCACGATTTCACCGAAAGGATCGTACTGCCAGTCAGCATTGCCGAGCGGGACGGTATCCAGATGGCCGGTAAACGCCAGCTGCGGTCCGGGCTGACTGCCAGGCAGACTGGCAATCAGGTTCAGGCGATTTTCACCGAAGGAGGACAAGGTGACGTCAAATCCCTGTTCCACCAGCCAGTTCGCCAGAAAGTGCATGCAGGCCGCTTCATTGCCCGGTGGGTTAATGGTGTCAAAGCGCAGCAGCTGCTGCGCCAGCGTCTGGCTCTGGCTCATCATCCGCGCACCGTTAACCAGTCCAGACAGTTGATCCACAGCTGGCGATAACCCTGCCAGCGGGCAAATTCCTGCGGCAGCCAGTGCGCAGACATATCGCTGGTCCAGACCAGTGAGCGGCCCTGCTGATACTCGCGCACCGCCAGTAGCGGATGTGACGTACCATCAATGGTTGCCAGCAATGTGCCTTCAGGGTGCATTTCTACTTCGTTATAACCCAGCAACCACGGCCATTCGTCTGGCATATCGGTGAACAGCGCGTGGGATTCCGTCACGCTGGGGTAAACGCCTTCGGGCGTTTCGATACGGTCATCCCAGGCCAGGCAGCGCACCGGCAGGACTTTCTCAACTGCCGTGTTGCGATAGCGCGCGCCGCCATTAATACCCTGAAAACTAAAGTAGCCGCCCACCATCATCAGCGCGCCGCCCGCGGCCACATAGTCGTGAATCAGCGTCAGACGGTTCGCCGTGCGCTGGCTCTTCAGCCAGGTATCCGGGTGCAGCAGCAATGTATTCGCGCCGATGTCGGAGAGAATGATCGCGTCCCACTGCTGAAGCCCGTCCGGTGTTAAAGGAAACTCGGTGGCAGCAGCATGGGCGGGCATGTAGGTAATGGCATAATCACTGTCGGCCAGCGCCGCCATAAAGTCGGTTGCGCCATTATGCCAGGTAGCGGTGGCAAACTGATCGAAGCCTTTGACGTGAACAGACGTGCTGGTCCAGGACTCGCCGACCAGTAAAATTTTCTTCTGCATTACGGTTCTCCCTTACCCACCAAAAACGCGCTGTGGGTTAGCAATCAGTAAGGTTTCAAGTTGTTCGCCGCTCACGCCGTGGCGTTTCAGACGCGGAACAAAATGTTTAAGGATGTAGCCATAGCCATGACCGCCGTAGCGGGTCAGCATGGTTTTCAGGAACACGTCCTGTGACAATAAAATCTGTTCAATAAAGCCGTCATCGATCAGCTCGCGAATAGCACGGGCATTCTCCTCATCGGACGGTGACTGTGCGGACTCGTCGGCATAGTAATAGCTCATGCCGATCATGTCGTACTCCAGAAAGGCTCCGCGCTGCGCGAGTTCGCGCTGGTAACGTTTGTCGGCGAAGCTGGGGTTCATGTGACACAGCACCACATGGCGCAGGTCTGCCCCTTCATCTTCAAGGATATCCAGCACCTGATGGCCTAATCGTGCCCAGCCGGGCAGGTGCACCTCAACCGGCACACGTGTCGCGGCACTGGCACGGCCCGCCGCCCGCAGGGATTTCTCCTCGTCGGGCGTAAAGCGGCTGGACACGCCAATCTCGCCAATCAGGCCAGCCAGCACCTCGGGTTTTTCCTCCCTGCCGCCGAGGTCGTAAATCAGCTTCTCAGTCAGGGCTTCGATGCTGATCGTTTTCACCCAATCCGGATGCGACGGTTCCAGATATAACCCGGTGCTCATGATGATATTCAGCCCGGTCAGGCGTGCGATGCGTTGCAGTGCTTTGGGATCGCGGCCAATGCCAATATTAGTGGGGTCCACCACGGTATCGCCGCCCAGCGCCCGGAACTTCATTAGCTCCTCAACCGCTAAATCGACATCAAACAGCTGGCAGTTATCGCGGCTGATGAGGGGATTAAGCGACAGTTCGCCCAGGTTTTCGATGCTGACGGGCAATTCCGCCAGATGACGATCGCTACAGCAGCAGGGCGGCACCCATTTGCCGGACGCATCCAGCAAAATATGTTCGTGCATCAGCGTCACACCCATCTCACTGACAGGGAGCGGGCCGAGTACGGTCATCACATAGCCGCTGTTGATGCCCAGCGGCAGGGGATCAGGATGACGAAAAATCGAATGTTTCATCAGCTATCCTTTCGCCGCCGATCGCGTCGGGTTGAGAATGCGGGTGTTCAGCCAGATCGCCAGCAGAATAATCGTACCGGTGGCGATCTGCGTGTAAAACGGGGAGATATGCGACAAAATCAGGCCGTTCTGGATGATGGCAATCGACAGCGCGCCTAACAGCGTGCCAATAACGGTGCCGAAGCCGCCGAACAGACTGGTACTGCCCAGCACCACCGCAGCGATCACCTGCAACTCAAAGCCTTCGCCCTGATTAGAGGACCCGCTGCCGAGACGGGCGGTGATGATCATGCCCGCCAGCGCTGCCGCCATGCCGCTGAGGATGTAGACCTTCATGGTCACGGCTTTGGTGTTAATCCCGCTACGGCGTGCGCCTTCCGCATTCGCGCCAATTGCCGTGACATAACGACCAAAACGCATATGGTTCAGCACGATATGGCCGACCACCAGCACCACAATGCCAATCAGTGCGGGCATCGGAACGCCCAGCACCCAGGCGCGTCCCATAAAGGCGAACAGGCTGTCGGCAGGGATAGGAATGGAGTAACCCTGGGTGACCAGCAGCGCCACGCCGCGCACCACCGCCAGCGTCGCCAGCGTGACGATAAAGGCCGGGATGCCTTCGTAAGCAATAAAGAAGCCGTTGATGGCACCGACCAGCGCGCCCAGCAGCAGACCGCCCAGCAACACCACCGGCCAGGGCAGGCCCCAGTTATTCAGGGCGATAGCGGACAGCGCGCCGACCAGCGCCAGTGTCGATCCCACCGAAAGATCAATCCCACCGGTGGTGATCACCAGCGTCATCGCTGTGGCGACGATCAGCAGCGGCGCACTCTGACGAATGATATTCAGCCAGTTCGCGCTGCTGAGAAAGTTGCCGGTGATCAGGGAAAACACCACGCAGCAGAAAACGAAAAACAGCGCGATGCTGACCACGCCAGAGTGGTTGTGCAGAAGGCGACGCGGCAGCGAGTGCTGTGCCATACGGGAACTGCTCAGATTCATAATAGTCATCCTGTTACCTCGCTCAGTGCGCTGCGGCCGAGCGGGCGACAAATTTCTCACCCACGATCAAATTGACGATCTCGGTCAGATCCGTTTCGGCCACCCGGCGTTCCGCCACGTTAGTGCCTTCGTACATCACCATGATGCGATCGCAGACCAGGAACAGATCCTGCAGGCGATGCGTGATCAGGATGACACTCACGCCACGTGCCGATACCCGCCGGATCAGCTCCAGCACCGCCTCTACTTCGGCGACGGCCAGCGCGGCGGTGGGTTCATCCATGATCAGCACTTTGGGATCGAAGGCGGCGGCGCGCGCAATGGCAATCGCCTGGCGCTGTCCGCCGGATAAATTGCGCACCAGCAGTCGTGTGTCCGGAATAGAAATCCCCAGTCCCTTCAGCATCTCCCGTGCGTCAGCGTGCATTTTCTCTTCATCCAGAAACGGAATGCCGAGAATCGATTTCATCGGCTCACGTCCCATAAACAGATTGCCTGCCACATCGACGGTGTCGCACAGCGACAAATCCTGATAAACCATCTCGATATGGCAGCGGCGTGAATCCGCCGGGTTGCTGAAATGCTGAGCCTCACCATCAATACGAATCGTGCCGCTGGTCGGTACGACCGCACCTGACAGCACCTTGGTCAGGGTGGATTTCCCCGCACCGTTGTCGCCCACCAGGCCCAGTACTTCACCCGGCGCCAGTTGCAGATTGACGCCGCGCAGAGACCGTATCGCGCCATAGGTCTTGGTAATATTCACCATCTCTACCCGAGTCCGGGCAGTTTGTGCTTGCTGCATGTGATTACTCCCATCACCATTAACGGGACCGTTACTCTGTATGCAAAAAAGGGTTATCCAGCACGGTTTACGCCCATGTAAACCGGTTTACCTGCAGAATAAAACCTTTGTCACAACACACAGAACAACACGCTACAACGATATTTGTTTGCCGGGTAAGACATTGCAGCTTCCGTGCCAGCCTGGGAACAGGCGCTACACTCGCGGTCTAACCTTTTGTAATGAAGAACATTTAAATGTTAACTTCAGGTAAACCGGTTTACTTACTATAATGCTGAGAAATTAAAAAGCGCGTTATTTGCGCTAAAACTGTGCGCTTTTGCGCCATTTCGGGACGTTGTTAACACATTTGTATTGAATCGCGCGCCACCCATTCTACTGGCAGACGGGTTTCGGCGGGGACGGGGAGGTCGTCATTCAGAATGCGCAGCATGATCTCTACCGCCGTGCGGCCCAGTTCACGGGCGGGCTGGCGGATGGTTGAAATACGGGGTTGGGTAAAGTCAGCATAGGTCGCGTCATCAAAGCCGACCAGCGACAGCGCGTCGGGCGCGTTGAGTCCACGCGCGCGCAGGCCATCCATCAATCCCAGCACGAGAAAATCGCTCGCGGCAAAGACGGCAGTAGGGCGTTTAGCGCGGCTAAACAGCTGTTCCAGCGCCTGTTTACCGAACTCACGCTGGTATTCGCCGTACATCACCCATTCGGGCGGGATACACAGGCCAGCCTGCTCCATAGCGGTGCAAAACCCCTGGAAGCGTTCGCGCACACTCATCAGTTCGTCCGGACCGCCGACAAAGGCGATATGCCGGTGACCCGCAGCGATCAGCTTTTCGGTAGCAATCCGGCCACCCTGAACGTTATCGACAAACACCTTGGGCACTTCGCTGCCAGGAATGTCCTCATCCAGCAGCACGATGCGCTGGTGGCGGTTAATTTCTTTGCACAACAGGCCGTTATCAGGATGGTTGGTGGTAAACAGCAGGCCGTCTACCTGGCAGGTATCCAGCCAGCGGATAAACTGGCTCTCTTTGTCTGGATGGTTGCGGGTAATACACAGCACCAGGCTGTAGCCATGGGCAGAGGCGGCTTCTTCGGCGGCATCTGCCAGTTCGGCAAAGAAGGGATTGGTAATATCAGGCAGCACCAGCCCCAGGGTTTCACTACCGCCCTTACTCAGGCGGCGTGCCAGGCTGTTACCGCGATAATCCAGTTGACGAATCGCCGCTTCGATACGGTTAATCGTCTCCTGCGGCAGCATAATGCTTTGATTCATATAGCGGGATACGGTCGCTTTAGACAGTCCAGCCAGCGCTGCGACATCGGATAACAGCACCCGTTTTTTACTCATATCACCTGCCATCTTGCCCGGAATCGGCTCTCAGTTAACACCGTTGCGCGCAGCGAATACAGTTTTTCTCTGCCCGCTGACGATAAAATAATCGCTTGACAAAATTTAGCCAAAAGCGAATGTTAAAGGCAGTTTACCGCATTACCCGGGAGTCACTCCCAAACCCGATTAATCCCTTTCACACGTGCACCATAATGGACGGTGTGCAGAAAGTCGATTATTCAGGTTCTGGCTCAAGCAGCCATTCAGACGATATTTGCCCGCCAACACTATTCCCTCTGCATTTCGATGCGGAGATCAACTGGTTATCGCTCATTCCCGACGAGGAATTTTAAGATGATGGCATTTAACACCAGAAAACTGCGTGCTGTTGCGCTGGCAACCGGCCTACTGTCTGCGGGTTCTTTATTTTCACTGGCGCAGGCCGCTCCCACTTATGCGCTGGTTCAGATTAATCAGCAGGCCCTGTTTTTTAATCAGATGAATAAGGGCGCCCAGGACGCAGCAAACGCCAGCGGTAAAAAGTTAGTGATCTTTAACGCCAACGATAATCCTGTGTCGCAAAACGATGCGATCGAAAATTATATTCAACAGGGCGTGAAGGGTATTTTGGTGGATGCGATTGACGTCAACGGCATTATGCCAGCCATAAAAGAAGCGGCCGCCGCTAAAATACCGGTGATTGCGATTGATGCGGTATTACCGGCGGGCCCTCAGGCGGCGCAGGTGGGCGTGGATAATCTGGAAGGCGGCAAAATTATCGGTAAATATTTTGTCGACTACGTGGCGAAAAGTATGGGCGGCAAAGCGCGACTGGGCATTGTGGGCGCGCTGAATTCAGCCGTGCAGAACCAGCGTCAGAAAGGGTTTGAAGACACCATTAAGAGCAATCCGGGCATCACCGTGGCAGACGTGGTTGATGGCCAGAACGTGCAGGATACCGCAATGACGGCGGCAGAAAACCTGATGACCGGTAACCCGGATTTAACCGCTATCTATGCGACCGGTGAACCGGCACTCCTGGGGGCGATTGCTGCTGTTGAAAACCAGGGCCGTCAGAAGGAGATCAAAGTCTTTGGCTGGGATCTGACGTCAAAAGCCATTAGCGGAATTGATGGCGGTTATGTCGAGGCCGTGCTGCAGCAGGATCCGAAAAAGATGGGTGAAGAGGCGGTTAAGGCCCTGAACGCGCTTACGTCGGGCAAAACCGTGTCAAAAACCATTCTGGTGCCGGCCACGGTGGTCACCAAAGCCAATGTGGACAGCTACCGCGCGATATTTAAGTAATCGCTGACTCGCCGCCTGTCTGGAGCAGCGCGGCGAGTTCCTCTGCGGTGGGGAAGGCCTGAAGTGTCCCATGACGGCTGACGGTCAGCGCAGCAGCCTGACTGGCATGAGTCAGTGCCAGGGTATCAATTTCACCCCCACGCAGGAGTGCGGACGCCAGCATCACGGCCAGAAAGGTATCACCTGCGCCGGTAGTATCGACGGCATTGGCGGGTTGTGCCGGGTAAAAGGTTCGCTGGTCACCCTGCGTCAGCCAGGCACCGGCGCTGCCGAATGTGGTCACTAACGTTTTCACTACGCGGGGCTGCAGCTGTTGGGCTTCGTGCTGATTGACCACCGCAATATCCACCAGCGGCCAGCATGCGCTGAACCCTGCGTGCACTGGCGAGGGGTTAAATACGGTGATCAGGTCGTGGGATTTGGCCAGGCTGAACAGCGCATAGGTTTTATCGGGCGAGAAATTGCCCTGCTGCACCAGCAGATCGCCCGGACGCGAGCTGGCAAGATGGTGCTTAAGCGTATCGATGTCCAGCGCATCTGCCGCCGTTGTACTGGTAATAATGGCGTTATCGCCATCGGCGCTGTGCAGAATAAGCGAGGTATCACTCAACGCAGTCATGGGCTGCGTGGGCAATAACGTCACGGGCTCGTTCATGAGCTGCTGGCGGATCCATTTTCCATTGCTGTCATAACCGGTCGCGGCAATTAAATAGGTTTCAATGCCGCAACGGGATAAAAGTATCGCCTGATTCGCGCCTTTACCGCCGATATCCTGCGAACGTTGATAACCGTGAACAGAGGCGCCCTTAGCCGGAATGTCTGTGACAGACCAGGTTTCATCGACAGTAATATTACCAGCCACATAAACACGCATAGTGTTTTCCTGAACAGGATAAAGAAGCGATGGTTGCTATATCAGCAGAAAAAATTGATGCAATACAAGCGATATTTTCACGCCCTAAAGCGGTTATTGGCGTCATTCACTGTGACCCTTTTCCGGGGTCGCCAAAATATCGCGGCAAACCCGTCAGCGCGATAATTGATCGTGCATTACGTGATGCGGAAAACTATATTCTTGGCGGCGTTCACGGCCTGATTGTGGAAAATCATGGCGATATTCCTTTTTCAAAACCTGAGGATATTGGCCCGGAAACGCCGGCGCTGATGGCGGTAATTACGGAAAAAGTGCGGGAGCGTTTCGGCGTGCCGCTGGGCATTAACGTGCTGGCGAACGCAGCCTTACCTGCTTTTGCCACCGCGCTGGCGGGCGGGGCGGATTTTATCCGCGTCAATCAGTGGGCCAATGCGTATATCGCCAATGAAGGCTTTATTGAAGGGGCCGCCGCAAAAGCGCTGCGCTACCGAAGCCAGCTTCGCGCCGAACATATCCGGGTGTTCGCCGACAGCCACGTTAAACACGGCAGCCATGCGATAGTGGCCGATCGCTCCATTCAGGAGCTGACCCGCGATGTCGATTTCTTCGAAGCGGATGCGGTTATCGCCACCGGACAACGTACCGGTGACAGCGCCACGCTGGAGGAAATCGACGAGATCCGCGCCGCCACCACTTTGCCGCTGCTGGTGGGGTCGGGCGTGACGCCTGCCAACGTCTGCCAGATTCTGGAACGCACGCAGGCTGTGATTGTGGCCAGCGCGCTCAAAGTCGATGGCGTCTGGTGGAACGATGTGGATCGGGACAGGGTAAAACATTTTATGGCGGTGGCGCAGGCTGCGCTGTACCCGGCGTAGCCGCCGTTTAACACCGGATGCAGGCAACAGAAAATCCCGTAGATGAGGCAACGTTTTTTGTTCAGGTGAGCACGGTGGAGTGTGGCGGCCACCGTGCCACAACAGGTTCAGATCAGCCAGCTTTTCACCACCGGCAGCACGGCGGGCAGCTGCGACAGCAGATAGAGAATCAGCCCGATGGTGCCGCCGACCAGCGTGCCGTTGATACGGATAAACTGCAGGTCTTTGCCGATATTGAGTTCGATCTGCTGCGACATGTCGCGCGCATCCCAGCTCTTCACGGTGTCGCTGATGTGACGCGTCAGGAAGCTGGCAAACTCCGGCGCAACGCTGCGCGCCGCCTGTTCCAGATGCTGGTTCATGGAGTCACGCAGCGCCGGATCGGCCGCCAGGGTTTCGCCCAGCCACAGGGCCGCACCGCGCACTTTCTCCTGCACCCGCGAATCCTCACTGCTCAGATCCGCCTTAAGCCAGTTGCGCATGTCATTCCACAGTTCGCCAATGTAGCGATTGAAGGAGGCATCCTCTTTCAGCCAGTCCTTAATTTCTTCGGCGCGCTCGGCCATTTCCGGGTCGGTCTGCAGCTTAACGATCAGTTTATCAACCGCCCGGTTAAAGCCGAGGCGCAGCTCATGGCCCTGATCCAGCGCTACATCATCCAGCAGGGAATCGACCGCGTTGGCCACCAGCTCGGCGCTGTGTTCGCCCAACCATTCGGTCGGCAACATTTTGGCTTTGATCGGATGCTCGCGTTTGAGCCAGCGCACCAGCTGCATCGCAATAAACTCGCGGGTGCTGGGTTTATGCAGCAGCTTCAGCAGCTGTTCAATGGCCGCATCCAGCAGCGCCTGATGACGGTTATTTTTGGTGAGGCTCTCCAGCACCATGGCGCTGGTCTGGGTGAGATCGACCTTGTCGATGGCGCGATGCACGGCGCGGCGCATAAAGGTCTGGATCCGCGCGTCATCGGTGAGATCAAGGAAGCCGCGCATCACCTGCAGCAAATGGCGGCCAACGCGGTCGGCATTGCCCGGCGCATTCAGCCACTGGGCCAGCAGGTTTGAAGGATCGTGACGGCGAATCAGATTCAGCAGGGAGTCGGTATCAAGAAACTTCTCCTGCACAAAGCGCCCGAGGTTTTCACCGATACGATCTTTGTTGCGCGGAATGATAGCGGTATGGCGCGAGATAAAAGGCACCGGCACGCGCCGGAACAGCGCCACCACGGCAAACCAGTCCGCCAGTGCGCCGACCATCGCGGCCTCCGCAATCGCTTTGACGCCACTGACCCAGAAGCCGGGCGGCAGAAAAAGGGTGACGACAAAGGTGGCGACGGCGAGCAGCAGCAACAGCAGCGCCAGGCGTTTCATCCGTTTCAGTTCGTAGTGTTTATCCATAACCTGATCTTAGCAGAGAGCACGGTTCATCGGCGACGGCCACCCAGCAGGCTGCCGAGCACCCCACGAATGATCTGACTGGTAATCTGACGCGTGGCGCTTTTCGCCATGGTCTGGACCACGCCGTCGTGTTTGCCGCCGCGCGGGCCGGTGCGGCCAAACAGAATCTCTTTCAGACCACCGAGAATGCCATTGTCGACCGCGACAGCGTCGCCTTTGGCCGGGGGGGCACTCGCCTCATCGCTGGCGGCCTGGAAGCCTTTCTGCAGCTTTTCAAACGCCGATTCGCGATCGATTTCGGTGTCATATTTGCCATAAAGCGGTGAATGGTTGATCAGGCCGTTACGTTCATCGCCGGTGACCGGTCCCATACGCGAGCCTGGCGCAATGACCATCGCGCGTTCTACTACCGACGGGCTGCCTTTGGCATCCAGGAAAGAGATAAGTGCTTCGCCGGTGCCCAGCGCCTGAATCGCTTCCACGCTGTCAAACGCCGGATTGGCGCGCAGCGTATCGGCGGCCGTTTTCACCGCTTTCTGATCTTTCGGGGTGAAGGCACGCAGGGCGTGCTGGACGCGGTTGCCGAGCTGTCCCAGCACCCGATCCGGAATATCTGCCGGGTTCTGGGTGACGAACCAGACGCCGACGCCTTTGGAACGGATCAGCCGCATCACCTGCTCGATTTTCTCCAGCAGCACGGCTGGCGCGTCGGTAAACAGCAGGTGCGCCTCATCAAAGAAAAACACCAGCTTTGGCTGATCGAGATCGCCCGCTTCCGGCAGATGCTCGTAAAGCTCCGACAGCAGCCACAGCAGGCTGGTGGCGTAGAGTTTTGGCATCTGGTAGAGCTTCTCAGCAGAGAGGATGTTGATGACGCCTTTGCCGTTGTCGTCGACGCGCATCCAGTCGGCGATATCCAGCATCGGCTCACCAAAGAAGTCTTCCGCACCCTGCTGCTCCAGCGTCAGTAATCCGCGCTGAATCGCGCCGACCGAGGCGCTGTTGATATTGCCGTAATGGGTCTGGAAGTTTTTGGCGTTGTCACCGATATATTGCGTCATGGCGCGCAGATCTTTGAAGTCCAGCAGCAGCAGGCCCTGGTCATCGGCGATGCGGAAAATAATCTGCAGCACGCCGCTCTGGACTTCATTCAGGTTCAGCAGCCGTGCCAGCAGTAATGGACCGAGATCGGAGACGGTGGCGCGCACCGGATGGCCTTTCTCGCCAAAGATATCCCACAGCACTACCGGATTGCTCTGCGGCTGCCAGTCGGTGACGCCGATTTTCGCCAGCCTCTCCTGCAGCTTTTCGCTGAACTGGCCCGCCATCGCCACGCCGGTTAAATCGCCTTTGACGTCAGCCATAAAGACCGGTACGCCACTCGCAGAGAACGATTCGGCCAGCTTCTGCAGCGTCACGGTTTTCCCGGTGCCGGTCGCACCGGTAATTAAACCGTGACGGTTGGCCATTTGCGGTAACAGATGAAGTTCGACGTCTGGCGTACGGGCAATCAGTAGCGGGGAAGTCATAGTTTTCCACTCTCAGTCAAAGGATTATGCCTGAAGGATAGCAAGCGGAGCATAGACAGGAGGAGAACAATTCGTCAAAAATGCGGCCGCTGCCCCTAGAGCAGCGGCCTGAAACGCGGGATTACTTCTGCACCTCTTCGAAATTGAGCAGGCTGACGCCGATGCCTTGCTGCAGGTGACTGAGGTTGCTGCGCACCGCCACCTGAGTCGCGCCCTGTAACAGTACGATAAACGGCGAATCCTGCTGGATACGGGTTTGCAGCCCGGTATAGAGGCTACGGCGTTTAGCCGCATCGCTCTCTCCGGCGGCGGCGCGGGTCTGCGCACTCAGCTCCGGAATGGTCCAGCCGACGCGCCACGCCAGGGTTTTACCGCCGCCTGGCACGTTAGAAGCAAAGGTGCTGGCATTGGTGTTGGGGTCGACGTAGTCCGCGCCCCAGTAAGTGAAGATGGCCTGGAAGTCGCGGCTGCGCATTTTGCTCCACAGCTCTGACTCCGCCACCGGCTGGATATCGAGCTGCACATCCGCTTTGGCAAAGCTCGCCTGCAGCGCCTGCGCCACGTCAATAAACGGCGGCTGGTTCACCACCGTCAGCGCGATGTGGGTGCCCGGTTTGATGCCGCCTTTCTGCAGGATTTCCTGTGCCTTTTTCAGATCGTAATGGAACGGCGTGGTGTTCAGTGCACCATCGAAGCCATCCGGCAGGAAGCTCTGATGGATGCGGTACTGAGCTTTCAGCAGCTGATTTGCCAGGCTGTCATAGTCCACCAGCCAGCGAGCCGCCTGCCACAGCGCCGGATTCTTCAGCGCCGGTTGCTGCGGGTTTTGGGTGTTCAGGCCGATGTAATAAATCAGGCTGGACGGGAAGGCGTCGACCCGCACATTCGCCACATTTTTCAGCGCGGCAATCTGGTCCGGACCGAGCTGATAGGCGACGTCCACATCACCCTGCTGAATCAGCAGTCGGCGGCTGCCGGCTTCGGCGACGCCCTTGAGCAATACCCGCTTCAGATGCGGCTTCTGCGTGCTGTAAGGGTTAGCTTCCAGCACCAGCGCCTGCAGCGGGACAAACTGTTTGATGGCATATGCAGCGCTGCCAGCCGAATGCGTTTTCAGCCAGGCATTGCCGTAATCATTGTTGCTGACGTGTTCCTGCGCCAGTTTACTGTCAACGATGGAGGCGACCGGCGCAGTCAGCAGGCGCAGCGCCAGATCGCTGCCGATCTCAGCCGGCCAGCGCAGCTCAATCTGGTGATCGTTGATCACCGTGAACTGCTGATCGATATTTTCCGGCGTCCAGCCAAACTCACCCAGGATAAAGGAGGGCGCCTTGTTGAGTTTTACCGCACGGGTTAATGAGAACACCACATCCTGAGCCGTCAGTGGATTACCACTGGAGAAGCGGGCCTGCGGATTGAGATCAAAAACGAGACTGTGCGGCGTTTTCCCGGCCTGCCAGTGCGTAGCGGCCAGCGGCGATAATTTTTGCGGATTCTGATGGTCCGGCTCCACGAGCCTCTGATAGATATTGCGCTGGCTGCTGTTGCTGACCATTTCAAAACTTTCCGCCGGATCGAAACTAATGATGCCATCCAGGGGAACGGCAACCACCAGCGTGTCGGCAGGCGTCGCGGCGTGTGCCGGGTGAACCAGTGCCAGTGCAGTCAATAAGGAGAGTGAGAGTAGCGATTTGCGCATCGAGAGTTATCCTGAGTCGTTGATCGCTCTACTCTATCGGGCGCCGGATAATCTCAAAATGCCGGTTTGTTATGAGCTTTGCACAATTACATGCTTAGTTATTCAGGCAAAAAGACGAATTAAGATAATGTCGGTCAGTTATTATTTCAGCGTCATTTTACAGCAGGCGGAATAAAGCCGGATTTATCCAGGCGATCACAATTTGCGCACTGTCTGATTGTATGACCATCAAAGTCACTATAGTGTTATCGATGAGAATGATTCTCTGGTATGGAAGTATGATATTTTTTTATCGGTTATTCAGCGTGATGATGACAGGACGAAAATAATATCCGTCGCTCCTGCGTTAAAACGGCTAAATACCCGATGTTTATGCGGTTTTAGACGCAATTTCCTCGCTGTAAATCTTTTACCTATCCGTAACCCTTCCGCAACACCATGATAAACTTTCACTGCGACACATTTTAAATTCAATTTTTACATTCAGACATAGTTATATCCCTAATATTGCCAGGTTATTAACCGATATGTTCCGTTAGTCACCGAACCATAATTCTACCTGCCTTCTCTGTTCTGCCGTTGTCTGTGCTGTGTGCGTTCATCCCTGCGGGAAGTTTTCTGCCTGCACCAGGCCTTTCAGCGTCATAACACCGTAAGCGGGTATTTAGCAGATGAGAGTCGTGCGGATATGCTTTTAGAAAAACCCACCACCAGGCGTAAATTTTTGCTCGGTTCACTGCTGGCGTTGCCATTAAGTGAGCTGGTCCTGAAAGGCATGACTGCGGCACAGGCTGCAGAGATGGCCGCACCCGAGTTAGCCGATTACAAACCGATCTTTTTTAGTGCCGATGAGTGGCAGTTTATTCTGGCCGCCACCGACCGCCTGATTCCGGCGGGCGGCAAAGGCAAAGCGCCTGGCGCGCTGGAAACTAACGTGCCGATCTTTATCGATCAGCAGCTGCACAGCGAAGCGTTTGGCAGCGAAATCTATATGCAGGGACCTTTCAACACGAAAGCACCCGCCACGATGGGTTATCAGATCCCGTTCCGTCCCCAGCAGATGTATCAGACCGGTATCCGGCTGATTAATCAGTGGTCGCAGACTACGCACCAGAAAGCGTTTCATGCGCTGACGCTGGAAGAGAAAGATGCGGTGCTGACCCAGGTCAACAAAAACGAGATCGACTTTGCCGCGCTGGGCGAAGCCGATCTTAAGCCTTCCCATTTCTTCAGCCAGCTGCTTTCTGATACCAAGCATGGCTACCTGGCCGACCCGATGTACGGCGGTAATAAAGGCATGAAAGCCTGGATCGCCATCGGCTTCCCGGGGGCGCGTGCCAGCTTCACCGAATGGGTGAAACAGCACAACGTTCCTTATCCACTCGGCCCGGTCAGCATCAAAGGTGAACGCGCATAAGCGCTTCCACATCAGGTAAACAGGATTATCATGGCACAGGTTACTAAAAAAGAAGTCGACGTCGTGGTCTGCGGCCTCGGCTGGGCAGGCTCGCTGATGAGCATCGAGCTGGCACTGGCAGGTCTGGACGTGCGCGCCCTGGAGCGCGGCGGCGATCGCGATTATGACGAGTTCGCCTACCCTAAACCGGCGGATGAATATGCCTACGCGGTGCGCAACAAAGTGTTTGCGACACCCGCCGAAGTGGCGGTCACCGTGCGCTACAACAGCAGCCAGACGGCATTGCCAACCCGTAAATGGGGCGCATTTGCACCGGGCACCGGCGTAGGCGGTTCCGGCCTGCACTGGACGGCGGTACTGATCCGTCCGACACCGACCGATATCAAACTTAAAACCTACGTTGACGAGGCTTACAAGCCCGGCATTCTGCAGGACGATATGCGGGTGATGGACTTCCCGTTCAGCTGGGAAGAGATCGAGCCGTACTACTACAAATTTGAACTGATTTGCGGCCAGTCGGGCAATACCGGCAACCTGCGCGGCAAAATCCTGGAAGGCGGCGACCCGTTTGAAGGCCCGCGTTCCGAGCCTTATCCGCTGCCCGCGCTGGATGACACGCTGAACAACGTGATGTTCAAAGAGGTGGCGACGAAGCTCGGTTACCACCCGTTCCCGAACCCGTCAGCCTGTGTGTCGCGTGCGTGGAAAAACCCTTACGGTAACCAGATCGCACCGTGCAACTACTGCGGCTACTGCAGTAAATATCCGTGCCTGAACTACTCCAAAGCGTCGCCGCAGACCGCGGTGATGGATTCGCTGAAGCGTATGCCGAACTTCTCGTATGAAGTGAATGCGGAAGTGATTAAGGTCGTGCTGAACGATGATAAGAAAACCGCCAAAGGCGTGATCTACATCGATGCACAGGGCAATGAGTGCTTCCAGCCCGCCAAAATCGTGGTGCTGAGCAGCTTCCAGCTCTACAACGTGCGTCTGATGCTGCTTTCCGGCATCGGCAAGCCTTACAACCCGATTACCGAAGAGGGCGTGGTCGGCCGTAACTACGCGTTCCTGTCGAACGGCGGCGCAACGCTGTTCTTCAAAGATAAAAACTTCAATCCGTATGCGACTGCGGGCGCGACCGGCCAGATGTTTAACGATATCTCGCCAGGCAACTTCGACGGTCCTTCGCTCGGCTTCCTGGGCGGCGCGAAGATCCACAGCTCACAGGCGACCGGCACGCCGATCAGTACCGCGCTGCCAAAAGGCACGCCGACCTGGGGCATGGGCTACAAGGAAGGTCTGGAAGAGTGGTACGGCCATTCGATGAAGATCAGCATCACCACCACCTGCCAGTCTTACCGCGATATCTATCTGGATCTCGATCCGAACTACAACGATCACCGTGGCCTGCCCCTGCTGCGTATGACGTTTAACTGGAAAGAGAATGAGCTGAAGCTGCAGCAGCATCTGAAGGGCATCGTCGGCAACATCGCTAAAGAGCTTAACCCCGACAGCATGAGTATGAGCTTCCTGCCGATGGGCGCGGACTTTGATATCACCAAGTATGTCTCTACCCATAACGTGGGCGGCGCGGTGATGGGCGATAACCCGAAAACCTCGGCGCTGAACAAGTATCTGCAGAGCTGGGATGTGCATAACGTCTTTGTGCCCGGCGGCAACGCCTTCCCGCAGAACTTCCAGGCGAACCCGACCGATACCATCGGTGCGATTACCCTGATGGCGGCGCAGGCGATCAAAGATCACTACCTGAAAAATCCCGGCCCACTGGTACAGGCATAAGCGCATGAATAAGCTGAAACTGAAGTCTTTTATTTTTGCCAACGCGGTGCTGCTGGCCAGCGGATTTGCGCTGCCGGTTCACGCCGAGGATGAAGCGCAACTGATTAAGCAGGGCGAGTATCTCTCGCGGCTGGGCGACTGTATGGCGTGCCACTCGCTGCCCGGCAAACCGGCCTATTCGGGTGGACTGGCGATTGAGTCGAACCTCGGCACCATCTTCTCGACCAACATCACGCCGGATAAGCAGCACGGCATCGGTAACTACAGCGAGCAACAGTTCTCTGACGCGGTGCGCAAGGGCGTATTACCGGACGGATCACACCTCTATCCGGCGATGCCGTATCCTGACTACGCCAAAATCAGCGATGCTGATATGCACGCGCTCTACGTCTACTTCATGAAAGGCGTGCAGCCGAGCGCGGAACAGCCACCGGAAACCGATCTGAGCTTCCCGTTCAGCCAGCGCTGGGGCATGCGGTTCTGGAACTGGGCGTTTGCGTCCGATAAGCCGTTCCAGCCGATTGGTGGCGCATCAGCCGAAGTTAACCGCGGTGCCTATATCGTGGAGAGTCTGGGTCACTGCGGCAGCTGTCATACGCCGCGCGGTCTGGGCATGAACGAGAAAGCGCTGGATAGCGGTGACGATAAATTCCTGGCGGGCGGCAGCCTGAACAACTGGGATGTGCCGTCACTGCGTGGCCTGCCACACTGGAGCGAGCAGGAAGTCATTGATTACCTGCAGACCGGGCGTAACGATAAAGCGGCAGTAGGCGGCGAGATGACCTCGGTAGTTGAGCACAGCAGCTCACACATGACCGATGCCGATCTCAAAGCTATCGCGGCCTACCTGAAGTTCCTGGGCGGCAATCCGCCACTGCAGGCCTTCAACGTGCAGGCGCAGCAGGCAACGGAAGCGAAACTCACTGCCGCGAAGAACCTCAGCGAAGGCGAGCGTCTCTATCTGGATAACTGCGGTGCCTGTCACTTCGTGACCGGCAAAGGCGCACCAGGGATCTTCCCGGAGCTGGATGGCGCAACCATCGTCAATGCCAAGGATCCAACCGGCCTGATCCACACCATTCTGGCCGGCGCGCAGCAGCCTTCTACCGAGAAAGCGCCGTCTAAACTGGCGATGCCGGGCTTTGCCCAGCGGCTGAATGATGATGAAGTCGCGCAGCTGGCGACCTTTATTCGTCAGGGCTGGAGCAACACCGCGCCTGCGGTGAGCAAAGATGAGGTTGCTGAAGTACGTAAAACGCTGAAGTAATCGCGCTTTCCCCTCTGCCTGTCCGGAGAGGGGAAAACCCGGATTAATGGAAGGTGCGCACCACTTCCAGCACGCCGTTAATGATGAACTGCACGCCCATACAGACCAGTAAAAATCCCATCAGGCGTGAAATCGCCTCAATGCCGCTTTTCCCCACCAGCTTCATAATGGCTCCCGAACTGCGCAGCGAGATCCACAGGATCAGGCTCACCAGCAGGAAGGTCAGCACCGGCGCAACACTGATCACCCAGGCAGGAAAATCGACGCCACTTCTCACCGTTGAGGCGGAAGAGATGATCATCGCAATGGTTCCCGGTCCCGCCGTGCTTGGCATCGCCAGCGGCACAAAGGCGATATTCACCGGCTCTTTCGTTGCCTCCTGTTCATCCAGTTTGTGTTTCGCTTCGACCGAATGACCCGCCGGCTTCGCCGGAAACAGCATCCGGAAGCCGATAAAGGCGACGATCAGGCCGCCCGCCATACGCAGGCCAGGAATGGAGATGCCGAAGGTATTCAGCACCGCACTGCCCGCGTACCACGCCACCATCATGATGGCGAAAACATAGATAGAAGCCTGCCGCGCCTGGCGGTTGCGCTCCTGGAAGTTCATGTCACCCGCCAGCCCTAAAAACAGCGCCACGGTGGTGAGCGGATTGGCGAGCGGCAGGATCACTATCAGCCCCAGGCCAATCGCTTTAATCAGCTCCAGCATGTCCGAACTCCCTGATTAGTGTTTCGGGCGCTCCAGCGCCTCTAACAGTTCCGGGAAGAAGTCCTGCAGGATTTCGGGCGTCATCAGTTCGGGATACTGCATCAGATGTTCGCGGATACGCTCATTAACGTCCGGCAGCAGGCGCTGGGCCGCGGCGCTGGCGGTGATTTTGTGCTTCTTCATGGCGCGCAGCAGATCGCCTGGCAGCGTGTCTTCGTCATCGCCGTCATCGACCATCTCCAGCGCATCCAGCTCGTCGAACATCTCCATCAGCGCTTCGGTCTGCGGCGTGCGCGACTCATATTCACGCGGATGTTCATCTTCCAGGAAACGCAGCATCGCGCGCATCGGCGTACCGTCTGGCGTGGATGGTGGCTCGGTAGCAAACCAGCTCAGCAGCTGATGCATAGTGACCTGATGGACGCGATAGCCGCTGTCGACCAGCTCATCGGCCAGCAACTCGGCGGTTTCGTTTTCAATCAGGCAGATGTGGGTGCGTTTAGGTTCGTACTGCTCCAGCCACTGGTAGATCTCTTCAATCACGCCATCGTCATACTCGAATTTTTTGCTGAGATAGCTGTCGTCCTGTTCGTGAACGCAGGCCTGAATCTGATCGGGGTCGAAGTAAAGTGCGATGTTGATGCCTTTCATGCGTGCTGTCCTGTAGAAACCAAAACAACACTATAGCGCTCAACCCCAGGTTAAGGGAATGTCAGGCATCACAGCAAAGCGGGGTTTAACGCTCCCCTCTGAGAAGAGAGGGGAGAGAAGAGGAGAGGGATCAGGAGATAAAGTTTTTGCCCTGCTTCAGGACCACGTCACAGGCTTTGGTTTTCAGCTTCTCACCCATTGGCGAGTTGCTCAGGCTTTGCAGATTCAGCTGCTGGCCGTTCCCGGTATTCAGCAGGCCTGCCACGCCCTGGGTGTAGTCGGTTTTCTGCTCCTGCGCGGTGGTGGTGTTCAGACCGAGCTTGCTCAGCACCTGATCTTTCACCGACTGCACATTATTTTTCACCACGTTGTGTTCGACGCAATACTGCATTACACCGGCCGCATTGGTCATGCTGTTGGCGCTGACCGCTTTGTCGCCGCCGCCCAGCATGCTGGTAATAGTAGAAAGCGACATGCCGCCATTCTGCTGCGTGGTGCCGGTGGTAGTGCCGTTGTTCTGCTGGCTGAGCTGTGATGCTGCACTGCTCAGCTGATCCTGCCAGCTCGCCGCTGATGCACTGCCTGCCACCAGAAGTGCCGCCATGCCCAACATCCATGCACTGCGTTGTGCCTGTTTCATCTTAACCTCAGTATCTGCGTATTCAGTTTTGCTAAGAGAGTCTGACGAGCAGAAAGTTCCTGAACTTCCTTCATAAATAACGCTTTGGGAATCTTCTGTAATAAAGGCGATTAAATATTCGGATGAGCACGGGTGTTATTATTTCGTGAGGTGATTCACCCTGGTGCGTTAATTAGCTATCCCACTGAAACATTGTTTAATATTCTCGGCGGTTTTATCAGGAATTGTCCTGGTCTGAATTAAAATATCCGTTTTTCTATAAGCAGTTTTATAAGTCCTTGTGTCTGCGCTGTTAATATTTACCTTCGCAATTACTTCTTCTCAGGCTTCAGTTTTATATGTGTTTTTTATTTTTAGCGTAGCGGTAGTGAAAGAGATTTCGGGGTTTCAGACGGGATTTTTCGTACCGTAATTAAATCAGTCCCGCAAAAAATTTTATTATCCCGCCTTGCGAAAATCGTGAGGGTGTTCATGCTTAATCACTGTGTCATGCAGTCGTGGCAGATATTTAATTTAACGGGAGCGATATTATGGCTGGACAGCCAGAGCACAATAATAATGCAGAGGTCACGCTTAAACTCGCTGAAGAGTAAATAGCCCTGACGAAGCAAAAGATTGTGGATGGACATGTCCGCGTTACCCGTTCCACAACTGAGCATGACGAGGTCATCAGTACGCTGCTTAACCGGGAGAAGGTTGAGATTGAGCATGTAGCAAAAGCGCAGCCCGTTGAAACGATGCCCGAAATCAGGGAAGAGAACGGTGTACTGATTGTCCCGGTAGTAGAGGAAGAAATCCAAATCGTCAGAAAGCTGGTGCTTAAAGAGGAAATCCACATCCGAAAAGTGCAGGAGAATGTTCCTTTTCAGGAAGTGGTGACCCGACGTGAGCAGCAGGTGAACGTTGAGAGAGATGACGATCAAATCAGCTAACAGAGAGGAACCTATCATGGCACAGGAAAAAATCGTAACACTGTTCGATTCTGCAATTCAGGCAGAGGCCGCGAAAAGAAATCTCGTGAAAGCAGGCTTTTCTGATCGGGACATCAGTCTTATCAGTGGAGAACGTTTGCAGCAGGAAGGGCAGTCTATCCGCCATCCGAGCCTGTGGCAGCGTCTGTTTGGGCACGACGTCGATAAAGATGAGGCGGATGTGTATACCCGAGCAATGGACAAGGGCGGCGTAGTGCTGACCATCCGCACCGAGGAAGAGAAGCTGGCTCGCGCCATGACGATTCTCCATTCTCATGACTCGGTAGATGTGCCGTCACGTATGCAAAGTTCAGTCGGGAACGGCACCACTGCACCGGGCATTAACCCGACCGCAGGCAAGCAATTTGCCGGTGAGACCAACGACCGCCCGGCTGAGCCGCTACGCACCTCACTGACCGGTGATGAGAGCGAAGCAGATATTTTGCGTCTGGCCGAAGAGCAGGTGGAAGTGGGTAAACGCCTGGTCAGCGAAGGTTCGACCCGCGTACGCCGCTATACCGTGACCGACAACGTATCTGAAGATATCTCGCTGCATGAGCAGCACGCTGACATCTTCCGCCGCTCGGTGAACGAACCCGCGCTGGCCGGAGAAGTGGACTGGTCAGAGAAAACCGTTGAGGTTGCTGAGACTCACGAACAGCCGGTGATTAACAAAACGACCCACGTGAAAGAAGAAGTGGTGGTGCGTACCGACGGCAGCGATCGTACTGAGACCATCAACGACACAGTGCGTCGTCAGGAAGTGGACATCGACCATGCACGAGGTGGTCTGGAGAGCGAACTGCCGGGTACAGCAGCAGGGGGGAAACCTGCCGCCGCTGCGCAGTCACCCGGCGTGCATAACCGCGACCACAAAGAGAGCCTGACTGAGAAAGTGAAGGACAAAGCTGGCGAAGTGAAAGATAAGGTAGAGCATAAGCTGCATGATCATTCGCATTGAGGCGCTTATCCTGACAACAACAGGCGCTGATGGGTATCGCTGATACCCGATGTTGAAGATGCAAGAAAGAGCCAACCGCGAGGTTGGCTCTTTTGCGTTGTGGGGGAGGTGAGGGGTTAAGGTTGCGGCTTGTTAAGGTGGTGCTGTCTTTATTTGACTGGCTGAGCAGCGACGCTGTATTGCTCAGCTGATCCTGCCAGCTTACCGCTGATGCACTGCCTGCTACCAGACGTGCCACCAGTCCCCATTCCTACGCACTGCATTGTGCTTGTTCCATCTCAACCTCGGTATGTACTTATTCAGTATTCTTAAAAAAGGCTGAGTAGCAGAACGTTTCTGACTTTCTTCATTAAATAGCGCTCTGGGAATCTTTTGTAATAAAAGTGATGAAATATTCAGATGCTTGTGGTTATTATTTTTTTGTGAAGTGATTTTTTAAGTCAGTAATAAGCAAGTTCCGCTTTGCTTGTGGCAAATTTTATAAGCGGCCTCCTCGGGTTGTAGGGTGTTTATCTTTGAGGTTATATTTACCGAGTCGTCCTTTTTTCTTTTATTTTTAATGGAATAATAGGCGTGCCGATGAATTTAATGCCGCGATTAATTTAAGGTTGAAAGATTTTTTATTATCCTGCTTTGCGAAAATCGCCATATATACCTCCTGACAGACCGATTACGCAGGAGGCAAGGACAGCGTGTTCGTTAGATATCTGGTCTGAACTTATGGCGACTTACGTTTGTTGTCCGGGCTTTAGTCAGCACAGGGTTAACGGCGGTCTGGTTTTTCAGCTATCAGCCACGTCAGGCCGTAAACAACCAGTCCCGCGACAAGAACGAGCAGCGGAACAATGATGCGCATGGCACCCTCATTCAGCGTGGCTGCCAAAAAAATGCCCACCACCATAGCCATTAATACCAGACCGCCAGACACTTCAGCGATGAGCTTACGAAGAAGTCTAATAAGTTTCGATAGCATTAATAAACTCTCTGGAGGCTGAGGGATTTTTACGTAACATTTCACCCATTTTGATGAAGTTCTGCAGAGGCTCTTCAAACATGAAATAGAGCATGTCGTAGTCGTTAATCCGCAGTTTTCGCCACAGTTCAGGGTTTTGCATCTGAAGTCGTCTGGAGGCTTCACAGGCGCGGGAAATTACGCCCTGAGCGATGACGCCGCCAGTCAGGCCACCGGTCAGCCCCCGGAGTGCCACGCGGGAAATTAATGACAGCATGACACCACTGACGACCTTTGATCCCAGGTAAGAAGACAATGTAAGTTGCGTAGCCGTCCGGCTGGTCATTGACGTTGCGTTGCCTATCAGCTTGTCATAAACCTTACGCAGTGCAGGTTCGGGAAGGAACTGCAACGAATCATCAATGATGATATTAACGATTTTCGCTATCTTATTTCTGTCCCTGAAGGCCTGATAGACAGCCCGGCCAACGCGGACGTCGTCATGCATATTGCGTGACTGGATGCCTCTGCCGTCATCAGAAAGGTTTAAATCCTGAAAGGTTCGCTCCAGTCCCAGATAAAAATCCATCGGTACTGAAACTACGCCCGATAAGACTGAACTGGCGAGCATTGTTGCGTCCATTGCTTTTCCTCGGAAACCGTGTCCATTGATGAATTAACATTAAAATATTGTAACTGTCATGGCAATCTTTTGACGATCCTGGCCGCACCAAAATGACAGCTGTAAGATTTTATGTAAAAAACTTTCCATGAACTTTCAACGGGTACCCGGCGCGCATAACCATGACCACAAAGAGAGCCTGACTGAGAAAGTGAAGGACAAGGCTGGCGAAGTGAAAGATAAGGTCGAAAAAAAATTGCATCATGACCATACGCATTGAGGCGCTCATCCTGACAACGACAGGCGCTGATGGGCACTGATAATGTCTGATGCTGAGCATGTGATATGCAAGAAAGAGCCAGGGCCTTTTACAGGGCAGCTAGAAGATTAAACTTTTCCTGATAATCGCATTCAGCCACACTTCGTCGCCGCGTCCGATACGAACATCACCGGTCTGCCAGATTTTTGTCGTTTCAAGCGCGAACCTGCTTCCCGTTGCGTCCTCAGAGCCAGCCTCTTTTTTTATCCCCATCTTATTTTTAGCCAGAATGCCACCACCGACACTATTAATCCCCTCGACGCGTTTCTGTAACCCTGCCGCATCCATATCCGTAAATCTGCGCCCGTCCTTTTCACGTTCGCCGCGTCCATGTTTGAAAGAGAGATACCATACGCCGCCAGGTTTCAGCGCTATGGCCAGCTTTGTCATGACCTCAGGGAGTTCAGTGTCGGAAACATGCAGCAGCGATGCACAGCACCAGATACCGTCATATCTTTCAATCGCATCAACATCCTGAAAACGCATCTGCACTACTGGTTTTCCGGATAACTGACGAGCCAGCGCGACCAGCTCCGCCGAGGCATCAAAGGCTTCGACGTCAAAACCCATTTCGCTAAAGGCTTTGACGTCACGACCTGAACCACAGCCCGCATCCAGAATGCGTGCGCCCGGTGGCAGGAAGTCAACAAAATGTGGGTAAAGCGCAGACATATCCACGCTTACCGTATCGGTAAAAAACCGCTGAGCGTTCTGCCGGTAATACTCTTCGTTGCTCAAAACACGCTGTCTCCCTGTGCCGCTGGCTGCCACTCGTGGAGCAGGGAAAATTTTGCCGTATCCCAGCTGTTTTGCAGGAAACTGTGCCGCAGCAGCGGCGTTGCGCCGGTCTGGCGGATTAACGTCTCCCGCAGTGGCAGATGGCTGTTAATAAAGTATTCGTTTCGATCATGCAGCCGCTGCAGCAGCGTTATCGACGGGATACGCGCAAACTTACCCTGAGCGCCACGATTACAGGTCTGGCAGGCCAGCACCAGATTCCAGACACCGTTGAGGTTGCCGATTTGCTCGCTGAGCATCAGCGGCAGGAAGTGATCGACATCAGCCAGATTCTCCTCGCCGCCCGTCACGCCAATGGTGCGGAAGCAGTAAAAGCACAGGCCTTTCTGGTAGCCGTTCAGGCTGCTGCGACAGCTGGTAATGTTGATGCGGCGACCGCTCTGGCGGCTGAAAAGCACTTTGTCATTATCGTCATAATCAACCGCAATCAGGTTACGTGAAACGTTCATCGCCCAGGCTTCTTCAACCAGCCGCCATCTTGCATCCGTTTCCGCTTCCAGACTGGCGAACTGTTCGGTTTCCGTCAGCTGATAGAAGTTATCCGTAAGCCGGATGCCTTTATGGATTCGCCGTTCATCCAGGAAAAAGCGTTTGTCGATCTCGGCATGATTCACATTATGAAAAGCATCAATGACATTAGAAAAACCGCGCTTAACGGTAATAGCGATCAACTGTTCTTCGCTGATTTCGCCTGCGTTGAATTGTCTGCATGCCTCCAGAAACTCACTGCTTTTACTGGTGATCTGCTTTGGCGCATGGCGCAGGTGGGCGCATAAATGCCGCACAAAGGGCACGGCCAGCTCGTCCAGCGTAATCAAATCGTTGTCCGGCTGCTTCAGGTCGTACAGCGCATGGGCAAGAGCAAATTTATAGGACGCGACGTTTTTGCCAAAAAGAATAACGCCGCGCCAGTAGTTTTCAAGGCGGGGATCGGCCAGGTAAAAGCGCATGCAGGATCCTGTTTTGCGAGACGGCTCGAAGAATTCACGTAACAGGATCACATAACAAATGCAGGTAAATGTAAACTGTGAAGGTCGGGAGGGGCGGCGGAGCGTTCTTTACAGGCTTTGCTGCTGTTGGAAGCCGGAAGCCGTTGGAATATTGACAGAGGGCAAAATCAGGGTGCCGGAACGGGTTGTTCAGAAGAGGCTAGCGCAGGTGCTCAGGCAGGAAGTGTTAATAAGATGCGCTCTGCTTTCAGAGCGCGCCTTTTAATCGCGGAAACAGCTTATTTTGGCCCGGTTCGGTCCGTATAGCCCTATACATCAGAGCACTAATTAAATAAGCGATTTGGCAGGAAGCGCCTGTGCCACAACATCAAATCCTGCTTTATCAGCCCATACGTTACTGTCACCAATCACAAAAATATTGTTCTTTGCACGGGTGAGTGCAACGTTCAGCAGATTGGGTTTACTGGCCGCCCAGTCTGCTCCACCCTGATGAGCAGCGTCGCAGCCCAGTACAAGAATGACAATGCCATTTTCCTTGCCCTGAAAAGTATGTACGGTTCCCACATTTTTCCCACGCCATGCTTTCAGTTCGGTTCTTGACATCCCCGTTTTCATGGTCAGTTTGTCCACGACATCTGGTCGCTGCAGAGCATCAATAAGTCCTGCCCGAACCGCTTTAAATGGCGTGATGACATAGATATCGGCAAGCTTATAGCCAGCATCAGAAAGCCTGAGGAGCAGGGTTGCAGTATCGCGAGCCAGTTCGGATTTGTATTGCTTACGAATACACTCTCCTTCCGACGAGTACCAGCAGTTGCTCAGGCCCTTTTTTAGCGGCTGGCTGACTATAGCCTGATCATTCAGCCCATGGATCATACGGTTATCGTAAGCTATCTGGTTCGCGATGCTGAACATAGGTTCGATACAGCGACGATGTACCCATAAAGGAATACCCACCCACACTGGTTTATTCATCACCGTCAACGTACAACCATACGGATTAGCGCGATCGGCAATCTGTTGTACCGACCATTTAGCAGGAGTCCACTCTTCTGCATCATCAGCTAATACTGCCTCTGTCAGATACCTGGTCAGACGTGGTGGAGTGACAAATACCGGCTCAATCTGTAAAGGATCGCCCACCACCAGTACACGTCTGGCACGCCATAGTGCGCCGACCGCCGCCTGTGGCAGCGCCTGACCCGCTTCATCTATCATCAGCCAACCCAATTGCGCTTCCGATACACCACTGAACATCCGCCCCAGCGAAGCAAAGGTGGTTGAAACAACGGGCACTATCATAAACAGAAGCTGCCACATGCCCAAAGTATTGGCTTCAGAGCCGGGAGCACTCAAAAAGGCACCCATTTTAAAAAGTTTTTTGCGGAAGTTACCATTTCTGGAGACTTCTGCCAGCCAGGCCTGATGTAGTTCCATTGCCGCAATAAATAATAAAGATCGCTGGCGGTTGATGGTTTCGTTCTGCCAGAAAGCATAGCGCTGTGTATCAGCGTCCTGAATGCTGTGTTCTGGCCCAGGGATAACGATGCCGGGGAGTTCTTGCTTAAGTTTCGAAAGATGCAGATTAGCGTCATGCAGTGCTGTTTTGGCGTCTGTCCAGGTTTGCTTCGTGGCATTTTCATTATCAATGCATTGAGACAAATGATTTTCTGCCACGCTGAGTTGCTCGCATGCAGTCAGTCTTTTTTTGCGCTCGTTAATCAGCTCACAATTTTTTGAGTCCAGTTGCTGAAGAAAGCTCTGATAGTGTTTTCGATTGAATAAACGCTGAAGCCAGCCGGGTTTACGCTGCTGTAATGCCTGGTATTCTTCATGCAGGATGCTGACCTTCTCTTCCAGAAGATTGGCGGATTGCTGAAGCAGCCTCTGCTTACTTTCTGCCTGGTTACGATATGACACCGCCTCCTGATGTTTTATTTCCAGAGCATTAATTATTTTTCCATCGTTGTATTTCGCCAGCCAAGTGGTCAGTTCATCCAGTTGCTGTAGTTTCTGCTGCGACTGTTCCACTTCTGCAAGCGCTGCGTTAAATTTTTCTTTTGCCTGCGAGAAGGAAAGTGGCGCGGCCGTTTTACACCAGCGCCAGTAATTGAGAAAATTAAACTTATCTGGGCGATCGGCTTCTTCGGCGCTATTTTTTTTAAAATGCATAGTAAAAAAGAACCGATTGACGAATTTAGTCCGGTTTTTTTTATTGCCCATAGTCGCAGCAATTAATCCCCAGCACTGCTCCTCTTCCGCCAGGGGAAGGAGCTGACCCTTTTTGTTTTCACGTGCGCTAAACTGATTAGCGACTGCACGCAAATAGTCCGTTTTGCAGAACTCTTCTGCCAGAGATTTGCGCTGGGGCAGTTCACGAGAGATATTTTCTACTGCTGCATTATTAGAAGAAGCTACCACCATTTCAAAACCGGTCAGGCTTTTGATCAAAAATCCGTCTTCGTTAAAGGCATCGGTTGCCTGTTTTAAAGACGTCAGGACTTTGGCGCGTTCAACCACATTGTGCGCCATCAGGTCACGCAGCATGGTAGTTTTCCCTGTTCCCGGAGGGCCGTTTACCGAGAGCAATCCTCCTTCGTCTAACTCCTGAATGACGGTATTGATGGAAAACTGCTGCATTAGCGACAGGCTGAAGCGGGGATCGGACGGCCAGCGACCATGCGGTGTATGCTGCGGCGCCAGATGGCGAACAATCGTTTCCAGTCCTTTAGGGGAATAAAGATCGCTGTGACGATTCTGGCGAATTGAAAGATATTGATGTAGCGCTTTGCCGCCTTGATCCTGAGCCAAGGCCAGCATAGCCCGTTCTAAATCTTCCAGAAAAAAACTGTTGAGTATAGGCAGGACTTCAGCGCTACTTTCCTGGTCTTCTTCTGCCTCTGCAATGACTGTCAGCTCATTTTGCTTGCTTTGATTCTGTTCGTTTTTTTCCTGCTTCAGATGCGGTAAACCATTCTCTGCCGAGGGAGCGGTTTTCAGGGGATACCAGTCAAGCTGCAATGTAAAAGGTGAAGAGGGAGAATATTGTGCCCACTGGCATAAAATCTGCAAAAGCCCTGTCAGGGCAGCGGCGTTCAGATAAGATTTACCGGACTGTGGATGAACCGGTAACAAAAGAGTAAGCCGGTTCAACTGCTCAGTTAACAGCGTATTCCTGCTACGGAAAGCCTCAAGGGAGAGTTTAGCTGCAGACCCCTGCGAAAGCTGCCCAAGCGCCCATGGCAAGGTGCTGACTGAAAGGCCTTTAAAATCAGGCGTCCCTTCTTTATCAACAATCAGTTTTGCGAAGCAGGTCATACCTTCCGTATCCAGTCGCTGTTCCTGCTCGTAGCTGGCGAGTGGAGATGCCTCATTACCAAACAGCTTTTCGCTTAATAGCTCGGCCTCATTTTTAGGGAACAATCCCAGATGAAGAATATAACGTACATCGGCATTTTTAATTCCGGCCCTTTGGCGTTGGGATTCATTCAGCCACGGCAATAAAGCATCGCTACAGCTTTCCAGCTCTGATGCGGTGATCTGAATGCTGTTTTCTTCTTCCTCAACGTTATAGGTTTGAAAGAATTCAATAAGATGCCAACTGCTAAGAATGCGTAATGCTTGTTGTTTATCCACTTTAACCGTCCATGAGGAAGTGTATAGGTCCATCAGCGATATGAACGCCTAATGACAAGGAAAATTTATATATCAGCAGTGTAAAGGATCCACTCATAAGGATCGAGAGAAAACGGGTGGATACTCTTTGATTTTAATAGGAATGTTAGTTCAGCATTAACGGGCTATGCGCCTGTCAATCGGAAGGCCTAACAATTAAATGGGATTATAACAACGCAGCTGTTAATAACTATGAGCATCGTCTTGATAAAATTTTTTACTGCATTGACTATTTCTGCCGTTCCGGCTTTCGCTCAGGAAAGCGGAATATCCTTTTATCACAAGGCATGATCATTGGTCTGCGATAATACCTTCACCTACTGTATCGGTGGCTAAAGCACATAGTTGAATGTTGGCGGCGCACTGCTGACGCCTGCGGCTGGCGCGGAGAGTGGGAGCTCTGGCAAAATTATGCCGCCGCAAGACAGCAAAATCGAAAAGCCGGTAAAAAAAATTACGCTGCGGCTTGATAGTGAGTCTGGAGGCGAATCGCTGGAGGTTGTTTGAAGCGCAGATGCTCGCGTTGAACAATGCCATCAAATAAAGTTGGCTATTAGTTTTCTCGCATCCGTGGTGGAAGAGTGATACCTGTGCTGATATCAGAAATAAAACTTGAGGGATTAAAGTGAACTGTAAACCGATGCTTTTCGTGCTGGCGGCGCTCTCCCTGTCGGCTCAGGCCGCCCAGAGCGGAAAAACGCTCGAGCACAAAGACTGGGAAGTTGTCTGTGATAACACCCTGACCTGCCGCATTGCAGGTTATGCCAAAGAAGAGGATCCCTCCGGCTCCATCCTGCTCACCCGTGCTGCTGGGCCTGGAGCGGAGACAGTGGGAGAAGTGACGCTGGGCGACACCGAAGATGACAGCGAACCGGCGGAAAAGCTGACGCTGTGGATCGACGGGAAATCCGCTGGCGATCTGGTGGCGGCTGATGACAACTGGCGAATGTCAGCCAGTCAGACCGCTGCGGTAATCAGCGCTGTAAAAGGCAGCGGTAAAGTTGAATTTAAAGGCGGCACAAAGCCATTCCAGCTTTCCGGCGAGGGCGCGTATGCCGTGCTGCTGAAAGCGGACGACGTGCAGGGCCGTATCGGCACGCCCGGTGCGCTCACTAAAAAGGGCAATAAGCCGGAAAACAGCGTGGTTAAGGCAGTGCCCGCACCGGTTATTCAGGCAGCTAAAACCCTCAGCGGCGAACCCCGTCTGCTGACCGCTACGGAAAGCGACGCGCTGAAAACCCGGCTGCTTGCAACGGTCAATCACAATGACGATGACACATGCGATAGCCTCTATTCACCTGCAGAAAACAGCGATCCGGAAACCGACGGACTTACGCTTACGCCACTGGATGACAGTCACGCTTTGCTTTCAGCACTCTGCTGGCGTGCCGCTTATAACGAAGGATATGGCTACTGGGTCATTGATAACCAACTCAAAGGCAAGCCTGAGCTGGTGACCATTTCCGGGTCCGATTACGACAAGGGCGAGATTACCAGCGTGCAGAAAGGCCGGGGAATTGGCGACTGCATGAGCCAGGAAAGCTGGGTGTGGGACGGCAAGGCCTTCCGCAAAAGCTATGACGGCGGAACCGGTATGTGCCGTTACATCCATGCGGGCGGCACCTGGGATCTGCCGACGCTGGTGACTGATGTGAAGGCTGTTTTGGGTTAAGCAGCTAAACCTAGGAACCCAAAAGACGTTTTTTTCAGCAGTTGCAACACTGCCTGCGGATAAGGGTTGCGGAAACAGGGGGTAACGGTATAATCCTCAACGTTTTCCGCATACCCTTCAGTGCCGAAGTGGCGAAATCGGTAGACGCAGTTGATTCAAAATCAACCGCCGCGAGGCGTGCCGGTTCGATTCCGGCCTTCGGCACCAGTATCCTGTTCATCCTCGTCCGAGGAAGTCAAAAAAACCTTTAAAATCAAAATGCAGGCTGATTTTATCGTCCTGCATCGTCCGGGCACATCCGTTGCAATCCAGACCATGCTGGGGGCATAATTGGGGGCATTGCCACTTCGATAAGAAATGTACCCCCAAAACGAAACTGAATGCCCGCCAAGTGGACACTGCAAACCCTAAAGAAAAGACCTATAAAATGGCTGATGGTGGCGGTTTGTATCTTGAGGTCACGACCAAAGGATCAAAGTACTGGCGTATGAAGTACAGGCGGCCAGCCGACAAAAAAGAAGACCGGCTTGCCTTTGGCGTCTGGCCGACAGTAACGCTTGCTGAGGCATGTGTTAAGCGTGATGAAGCTAAAAAGATCTAAGGGCAGGGGATTGACCCCAAAGCTGAACAGAAAGAAGCCCAGGCTGAAAATGCGGGGGCTTACACTTTGAAATGATCGCCCGCGAATGGCATGCCAGTAATAAGCGCTGGAGCGAAGACCATCGATCGCGCGTTCTTCGCTAACTTGAGCTTTATATTTTCCCTCATGTCGGTTTGGCAGATATTCGTAAACTGAAAACCAGCCAGCTCTTAGCACCTATCAAAGCCGTTGATGCCAGTGGCAGACATGACGTTGCTCAGCGTCTTCAGCAGCGTGTTACGGCGATAATGCGCTATGCCGTGCAGAATGATTACATTGAATCGAATCCAGCTGTTGATATGGCCGGGGCACTTTCTACCGTCAAGGCTCGCCATTACCCCGCATTACCCTTCAGCCGTTTTCCTGAATTTCTCGAACGTCTGGCCACATACCGTGGACGTATCATGACCCGTATTGCTGTAGAGCTTTCATTACTAACTTTCGTCCGTTCCAGTGAACTGCGTTTTGCCCGTTGGGATGAGTTCGATTTCAAAAGGGCTTTATGGAAAATTCCTGCTCAGCGTAAAGAGATAGAAGGAGTTCGTTACTCCCATCGTGGCATGAAGATGAAAGAGGAGCATCTTGTACCCTTAAGCCGTCAGGTTTTAGCCTTGCTGGAAAAGTTGAAACAATTAAGCGGTGACAACGAAAGGCTCTTTCCCGGTGACCACGATCCTAAAAAAGTCATGAGCGAAAACACGGTTAACAATGCTCTTCGCGCTATGGGGTATGACACGAAGACCGAGGTCTGCGGACATGGGTTCAGAACAATGGCGCGTGGTGCTCTAGGTGAATCTGGGTTATGGACTGAGGACGCCATAGAACGACAGATGAGTCATTCAGAGCGAAATAGTGTTCGTGCTGCATATATTCATACATCAGAGCATCTTGATGAGCGGAGATTAATGGTGCAATGGTGGGCAGATTTTCTTGAGGCTAATGGCGATAATTCTATATCACCCTACGATTTTGCCAGAACAAATGCGTAGAAATTGGTAGGAGAAACCCTGTATTTAATTTTGAAAAGTATGACAGGGTTATTAAATGATTTTACCAAGATATTGGACGCCCAACATAACCTTTATTAGGGTGATTTAGGAGCCAATGAGACATGTTGTTTATAAGTGGCTGACTAAAGTTTACTCTATAACCTCTGCCCGTAGGATACGCATTTTCATTTACCCCTTCAAAAGTTGGGGAGGGGATGCTATCGCAACCAAAATAAATAAAATTTTGGCTAATCAAAACATCTAGGCTGGAGGTGTCTCTCTCTAAATTATCTTGGTTCAAAACTCCATCTTCAAAACTATGATGCGAATCTACCTGTATCCAGTTATTATATTCATCTTGGTGATATATATTATCTCCAAAAGCGTTAGCTTTATTACTGTAAAGGTTAGGTTTTTTTTTATAAAATCGGACGTCATCCCAATACTGTTGATATGTTATTTTTTCATCAACTTGCATAATGTAAATTAACTCTTCATTATGACCCATACCTTTACTTCCGTAACCTAATATTAAATCTCCAGTCTTTGCATGCTTGCGGATCTGTGGCTTGCACGTGGCTAATGTGCAATATCCATGGAATGGATTAGGTGCAAAACCATAATCTCGTACTATTTTGTACGAAAACATTCTTATTGTCATTGACATTTTACTCGATCAATTTGTCTTCTTGGTAGTTTATTTCCATCTGAGTCCTCCCATATGCTTTCACCTTTCACCGCATTTTGAAAATTTCCACTTTGAAGAGAAATTACTGAATTTGCTTTTTCATCAATGATTGCAGGCAATTTTACTTTTTTTCCTGTAACTCCAATTATGTTTTTCCCACCCGCCACCGCGCATCCAACAGCTCCGCCAAATGATGGGTATTCATTACATTTATCATCTAATAGGAATATGCAAACTTCAGCATTACTCTGACAATCTGCTACCGCTGGAGTTGATTTCTCTTCACTCCATGACTCTTCTAATTTGACAGAACATATACTAAAACCATTATCCTGAAGTTTCTGCTCAGTCGCAGGCAGCATATGTTCAGTCTCTTCAATATAAATTACGCATGCTTTTTTCATTAGTGATATCCAATTGAGTGAAATATAATTATCTATTGATAAGTCTTAATATTGTTAAGAAAGAAAATCTTTTTCCTAAACTCACCTTGACCTCCATAACTTGGATGTCTAACTTTTTCGTGAAGGATTCCTAAATCAGATAACCTCTTAGATGCATCATTTCCAAGAGCGAGTATTATTTCGAAATCGTAAATTTTTAATAAGTTTCGAATGAAAAATGCAGAAGTAAGAAATTCTTTATTAGTATGGCACCTGTTGGACATTTGATTTCCTATTTCATACGGGTGGAAAGGGAATATGTTCCATAGAAAAGGGATATGTTCAATATTACTTATGACATTCCATATTTCTGTTGCCGTTCTTTCTTTTACGCTCGAGGTGTAAGTACTTTTATTAAAAAATTTTGGACCGATAATCCCAGATGCAAGTTGTAGATGATGTTCATCAGTTAGGGCCAAACCAGTCCTTCTGCCGCCTCTATAGCCGAGGTCCCTACCAACCCATAATTGTTTAGGTTTAATGCTGGTATGAGCCAATAAATATAATTCGAGATTGAGTAATCTTAACATCGGTGATTCTTGAGTATCGTGATTCGGACATATATCTTTATATGGGTTGAAAACATTTTCAGATGAGAAGTTTCTAATTGAATTTATGAAACTTTTAATTCTTTCTGATTTATCGTTATCTTTCACTTTAAAGCTCTTCAAAGGTTACTGTATGAGAGACGAAATCGGCTACTATTTTTCCTTTTCTTGATTTTTTCATCTGGCGAAATACTTTATAGCCATCAATAATGGCCTTTTCCCATTGCCAGAGATTGCATTTCTCAACCTCATATCCTTTGACAAATTCTTGAATGAATTTTAATAGGTCGTAATCAAGTCTTTCAACATTCTCAAAAAGAGACTGATTTAAAGCTCTACTAAAAACAAAAGTTGATACACCTTCTTCAATTATAATAGCTCTTGCGCCATCTTGATTTTCATCTGTAGATGAAATGTTTTTTCGTTTTAAGCGCAACAATGCTCTTAACACAGGTGACCAACCTAGATGTACCGCAAAGCAAATGTGAAAAACATCATGGAATCTATAATCATCTTTATCTTTTTTATTGTCTGTTAATCGATCCCCAATGTTGACACCTTGGCATTGCTGTATCACAAATTTTTTCTCACCAAGATCAATTTCTTTAAAAATGAAATTGATTCTATCAGGGAATCGCTCATATTCTTCATGAGACTTATCAAATGGTTCTGGATATACCTCTTTTTGAGGCCATCTGCTTTCGATTTTTTTTAGATTGCAGTTAATCGCTTTTGAAATAACTAATCTTTTAGATAGGCTAAAAATTATGAGCTTACTAAGGAATTTTGAAATTACACTGGATTTATCTTGATGCGTATCAACTTGTCTACCTGAATAAAGAGTTAAAAGTAATGATAAAGAAGTTGCGACTTCTAAAGAACTTTCTAAAATGTCCAGATCAAGATTATGAGTTGCTGACAAAATGTCTAACTCATCAAGACTTTTCAAGGATAATGGATCTAATTCTGAATGTTCATCTTTTATTATTACAAATGAATTTCTAACAATCTCTCTAATATCATACCTCTCTCTATTAATGAGGGATGTGACATACCAAAGTACATCACCTAACTCCTCGTGTAAGTGCTCTTCGAGAGAACCAATTACGAAAAGGTCTCTTTGCTCTTTTTTTATTAAACTGAGTAAATCACCGACTTCACCAACTAAACCTAGTGCAATAAAACCAGAACTTTTAGAAGTCAGTATATCAGTTTCGGCTACTTTGTTTTGGTATTCATCATAAGTAATCATCTGATCATCCATAATCTAAATTTGATAATGTTTAGATATATATGTTGTGGGTTTGATTTGCAATAGATCTACAACTTCAATATAACTGATTGAAATAAAAGTATTTTATTTGATTTCTTGGTGTGTGTGACTATTTTTATAGATTAAGTTAGATTTATGTTTTTCTTTCTGCAAATGAAGGTGAGCTATATGACCGAAACTTTTTTAGTTAGGATTACAGTCTTTTCATCACGCGTTTCTTAATGTGAATTCTTTTTTTTAGCGAGATGAAATTTTCCTGCCGACTCACTTTTTTAATTTTGCAGTAGGATTGAACATTTATCCCGTTGCGCGCTCTCGTAGCCCCGCCACGCCTGCGCACTTCATGCAGCGGTTTTCATGCGCCTGCTTGAGTGGTTCCGCGCCGCGCCGCAGCTGGTCTTTCCCGCCGTTCCGCGGTGCCTGAAACTCATGCGTTTTCATGCAACATAGACATGCACGCTCACTTCGGTGATTAGCGGACACAAAAAAGCCCGGCGCGTAGCCGGGCATCAGTTAGGGGTTGTCTATCTGGCTCAGAAAATTTTGCGCTTGCGCTGGTCGGTTCTGGCCCCTCTGAATGGGTTATCCGGTACAGGTCACTGGCTGCAAGAAAACGCTGCTTGGTTGCAGCGTGAAACTCCTAAGCTCAATAGGACACAAGCGCGCTTTTTGCGTGAAGGTACCTTCTACGGTAACGAGATAGTTTCCAGCACTCGCCGCATGTGTCTGATGAACCTATTTTTGGACAATATCGGCGAGCTGTATGGCGAACCGGCGATTGAGCGTTCCGATGCCCTGATATCAGAGCCAAAAATTAAGGTTAATTATGTGCTGGCCAACCACCGTTTGGCAAAAAGAGCAGCATGACCATTACCAATGAAGAGGGTGACGAAGATCGTGATGCGTTGATTTACGAGCGCCAGGACTTCTGGGAAACCACCTCCAACAAGCAGCTTAACTTCCTGCATCATATCGTTAGCATGCTGAAGCTGGATGACAAGGCAGCAATAGTACTGCCTGATAACGTACTGTTTGAAGGTGGGGCAGGCGAAAAAATCCGCCGGAAATTGCTGGAAGACTGCGATGTGCACACCATACTGCGTCTGCCCTCTGGCATCTTTTACGCTCAAGGTGTGAAGGCGAACGTCGTCTTTTTCGATGCCAAACCTAAAGATGCGCAAATCTATACCAAGGGGTCTGGTTCTACGACCTGCGCATTAACAAGCATTTCACCCTGAAAACTCGCACGCTCAAGCTAAGCGATCTTCAGGATTTTGTGACCTGCTACAACCCGAAAAATCGACATGAACGGCAGGAGACCGAACGCTTTAAGTTCTTCAGTTACGAGGAACTGATGACGCGGGATAAAGCCAGCCTCGATATCTTCTGGCTAAAAGATGACAGCTTAGACAACTTCGATGATCTGCCTCCGCCAGAGGTTTTACAGCACGAGATTATTGAGCATTTAGAAGCCGCGTTAGTCTCTTTTCGTGAAGTGGCTAATGGGTTACAAGCCGAATTTAGAGATAAATAGTTAAATCAGAAATAGCCAGTCATCCGCTTATTATGGGTGACTTGTATTAGTCGCGACTTGCTCTGACCCATGGCCTTAAAAGGTTGAGAGTTACCGGTTTTGATATGGGTGTCGAATCCTTATTGAATCGCCGCAGGTTTAACAGACACCTCAGAGTCATTTAAGATGGCTTAAAGAGAGGTGCCCATGAGCGGTAAGCGTTATCCAGAAGAGTTTAAAATTGAAGCAGTCAAACAGGTTGTTGATCGTGGCCATTCTGTTTCCAGCGGTGCAACACGTCTCGATATCACCACCCACAGCCTTTACGCCTGGATAAAGAAGTACGGTCCGGACTCATCCACTAATAAAGAACAGTCAGATGCTCAGGCCGAGATCCGCCGGCTCCAGAAGGAGCTGAAGCGGGTTACCGACGAACGGGACATATTAAAAAGTCGCGGCGTATTTCGCAAAGCTGTCCGACTGAGGTACGCCTTTATCCGTGACAACAGCAGTTGCTGGCCTGTTCGTCTGCTCTGTCGGGGACTGCATGTTCATCCCAGTGGCTTTTACGCCTGGCTTCAGCAGCCGCATTCTAAGCGCCACCAAGGAGACCTGAGACTGAAGGGACCGATCAAACAGTTCTGGCTGGAGTCAAGTTGCGTTTATGGTTATCGCAAGATCCATCTGGACTTGCGGGATAGCGGGCAACAGTGCGGAGTGAACAGAGTCTGGCGACTAATGAAGCGTGTCGGGATAAAGGCTCAGGTCGATTACAGGAGCCCGCGGGCACGCAAAGGCGAGGCCAGTATCGTGTCGCCCGACAGGCTCCAGCGACAGTTCAATCCGGATGCTCCGGATGAATGTTGGGTAACGGATATAACTTACATCAGGACTCACGAGGGCTGGTTGTATCTGGCCGTGGTTGTTGACCTGTTCTCACGCAAAATTATCGGCTGGTCAATACAACCCCGGGATGACAAAGGACACTGTCCTGAACGCACTGCTGATGGCTGTATGGCGGCGTAATCCGTAAAGAAAGGAGCTAGTTCACTCCGACCAAGGCAGTCAGTACACAAGCCATGAGTGGCAGTCATTCCTGAAATCACATGGCCTGAAAGGGAATATGAGCCGTCGCGGTAACTGTCACGATAACGCGGTTGCAGAAAGCTTTTTCCAGTTACTGAAACGCGAGCGGATAAAGAAAAAGATCTACGGAACGCGGGAACAAGCCCGCAGCGATATTTTCGATTACATTGAAATGTTTTATAACAGTAAGCGTCGGCATGGTTCGAGCAATCAGATGTCACCGACAGAATATGAAAACCAGTATTATCAATGGCTCGGAAGTGTCTAGATTATCCGTGGCGATTCACGTTAAGCGAGAAACGGAATTCGGCGTGCATACTTACATCGAATGCTTGGACAATGGCGGCTGGTCACATTAGCCTCCTTTACCGTAAAATCAATGGTAATGGCAAACTAAGAGACATAATGGGAATACATAGTAAAATATCCACTTACACCTAATTGCTCTTCAGTGAGGGAGGAGTTCCAAGATAAAGCCGCTGCTGTTTCCAGTATTCAATACCGCCTAAAATGCTATCCGCCCTAATCCATGCTCTGGCTATATGGATCTGCAAATGCGGTGCATTTAGTGCGCTGACGATTTGTGAGCTTTCATTTAATAATTGCACGATATACGTAACAACATATTCTCCGGAATCAAAATACCCACCCTTCTGCTGCCTTTCTTTAAACACACTTTTCCTGCCCTTAGGCCAGCGACGCCGCAGAGCGGAAAGCAGGATATTGACGTAATTAAGGTTGGCCAGTACTAAGTCTGATATGCGATCTTCTTCACGGGCAGTACTGCGTTTAGTAAGATAAAAACCAGGGATTGCCGGGCCGAGCGGAGTGTAAAAACTCGGCGGACTGCTCTCGCGATACAGCAAATTCCAGATCTCTATAAAGGGAAAAACTTCTTCGTCATAAAACAAAGTGCCCAAGCGAATGGACTGCATTTGTAACCTTCCATGCAGATACAGAGGTAGCTTAGCATTCCCAAGCCTCATAAAATACCTACGGAAAACGATGCATATCTTTTCGTTGAGACGTCGCAAAGGTTTACTCTGCCAGAGTCGCCATTTTTGCCTCCGCTCAGCGATATCGAGCATACAGCCAAACGCATCGATTTGCTCATCAAGTGAGAGTTTGAGTGGGCCCCTTAACCACCGAGCAAGATAAAATAAAAGCGCTGTTGCAGGCTTGTCTTTAGCCCGGATCAGGCCTGTACGATTCACTTTTCTAACTTTTTCGTGCGGAGATTTTATATAGTTTTGTATCAGTAGCGCCCCGGCAATAAACCCACGGGAGTAGTAAATCTCAGCTTCAAAAGGCACTAATAAATCGTCGTTCTCCAGTCGTCGTTTTAAATAGCGGAGCTGCTCCTCGGCTAGTTGACCAAGACCCATAGAGCTGGCCAGGCGTGTACTGGTAAGGTGCTTTTCTTTCTCAGTCGGAATGTAATATTCAGTTAGCGCAATTCGCCACCAATCATTACCCTCTCCAGTATCGGCCAAAGTCCTACTAGAAATTCCAAGTAAAGAGGTCAATAGTTCTGCCGTTGGCCCGTATTGAATCTTCATACCGCCAAAGGCCCCTTGCCAATAGATCATCGGTTCACGATTTTCCTGATCGCCGGGTCGCCAGAACTCTTGCTTAACTTCCGAGCTGTGGCCAATCCATACCAACCGGGTCGCACGATCTTCATTCCAGCGCTCACGGATCCAGTGATTAACGTCAAAATGGTCGGTACCGCTGTAGCCTGCTACAACCATTAAATCTGCCTGAACGGTTACCTGCTCAAGCAAATTTTTGATTGCCTCCGGTAGTCCGTGTTCTAGATCTGCAAGCGTTGCACCAAGTCCAGAGCAGCCATGCTCTATGGTGCCATGTACCTTGATAATACCCCAGTCTTCGCCGTATTCTCGATGCAGGATATCAAAAGCTTTGGTATCAGGATTGATCACATGCACAGGGATTTGATGACGACCCGCCTGTTCGATACAATCATCAAAATTAGTGGTAATACACCAGCCATGGTGCTTAAGCAGGTAATCGGCAATCAGATGGTGATTCGCATTCGGCGGACGGTTTGAAAATATATGCAACAGTTCCCGTGCTGAACCGCTACGTTCAACGCCTTCAATGGCTGAAGGTTCAAACGCTTTATCAAGTACATGTTCTAAGCGCGGCAGCGGTCGTCCCATCCACTGTTCACATTGGCGAAACACCGTTTTTATTTCGGAAGCCGCAGTGTTATCTAATAAATGGTCGAGCAGTGCTTCAGTTAGAGCATTTCCTCCAGGTAGTTGCGTCGGGGAATCCATCGATATACCTGCACCAACCATCAATACAACCTTGCCTGGGCAGGGCTGCTTGGGCGTAAACCCCTTCCAACCGAACCACCAGTCATCCATCTCCACAGTTTTCCCTCTTGGCTGCTTAGAGGTGTTATTAATGCCTTATTTTTTCTAGTAATTCAAATCGTCAAATAGAGCGTAATGATTTTGCAGTCTTTAAATTTGATAGCTAATGTGACCTGCTCCCCGTTGATTAGTACACCGCGATGTTAGTAATGTCTTCATAAGTCACATGAGGACATCCTCATGAAGACGCGTTTTTCCAACAAACAGATAATCAGCATTCTCCGCGAGGCCGAAGCCGGGGTTTTGGCCTGGGAACTCTGCCGCAAGCATGCTATGTCAGAGGCTACCTTCTATACCTGGCGCAAGAAGTTCGGCGGCATGGAAATCCCCAAAGTAAAGCGGCTCAAGTTACCTGAAGATCAGAACGCCCGACTCAGGAAACTGCTCGCTGAAGCCATGCTGGATAAGGAGGCGCTTCAGGTGGCTCTGGGCCGAAAGTTCTGAAGACAGACCAGAAGCGGGAAGACGTCGCTTTGGTTATCGGCGGATCTGGCAGTTATTGCGTCGTGAGGGCCTTCACGTCAACCACAAGCGGGTATACCGCATCTATCACCTTGACGGCTTGGGTGTAAAGCGCGGGCGACGCCGTATCGGTCTGGCGACTGAGCGGCTCCCGCTTCTTCGTCCGGATGCGCCGAACCTTACATGATCGATGGATTTTGTCATAGATGTACTTGCCAGCGGCCGCCGGATTAAGTGCCTGACCTGCGTGGATGATTTACGAAGAAGTGTCTGACAATCACCGCTGCTTTCATTATTTCAGGCGTTCATATGCATGGTTAAAATTTCGTCGGTTTCGGGCACTTTGCATCAGTATGCAAAAGGAGTAATCTAGCACCAGGTGCTATAGCCAAGGTAACAGGATGTCAGCCTGATGCGCGTATTCAAAACTAAATGGTTCAGCAAGGCAGCGAAATCTCACGCCATTCAAGATAGTGAGTTATGTTGGACTATAGAGGCATTAGTGCAGGGGAAGGCTGACGATCCTGGTAGTGGTGTTTACAAGAAGCGCCTGAACCAGAATCGCGATCGCGCCATTATCCTGGCGAAAGGCGGGGATCACTGGTTTTACACGTTCCTTTATGCCAAACAGAATATGGCAAATATTAATAGTTGCGAACTGGCTGGATTTCGCGAGTTAGCAAAGCACTATGCTGCTCTTAGCGATGAAAAGATCACGGCACTGATTAAAAGTAAAGAACTGGTGGAGATTTGCCATGACTGCAAAAAGTAAATTTAAGAGTCCTGCATTTGAGGCCATCCACAACGCGGCTTCTGGATTATTCAGCGTCGATGCTATCCCGCAGGAAACGATGCGCAACTTTGATAAAGCGTGCCTCAACAATGTGGATGAGCTGCAACCAATCGAGATTAAGGCGTTGCGTGAGAAGCTGAACGTCAGCCAACCTGTTTTTGCCAGCTATCTGAATACTAGTGTCTCAACGGTACAGAAATGGGAAAGTGGTGTAAAACGTCCTAGTGGATTATCGCTGAAACTGCTTACTGTGGTGCAGAAGCATGGGTTGAAGGTGTTGGTTTGAGTTTGTTGTACTGGCTTATTTCCGGGTCAATTTTTTCAAGGAAATAAGCCCCAGCATTGATCTGACAGCCTGCCAACAGCGCCGCCGCGTTGCGAAAAAAATTAAAGCCGAACGTGCAGTCAGTATAGGTAAAAAGCCACGCATAAAAATCATGATTCTTATTTTGTTGCGCACCTTGCTGCTGCTATTTTTATCATTTACCGCCAGCTGAAAATTAATTTTTATATCAAAATGATTTTATAAATAGCTTATTTAAGGCTGTTTTAAGCTGTACTTTCCTTCTCTTTCCTGATGATATATACAGGTATTTATCGCGGCGCGGATGTGCTGCAACACTCCCGCGCCGCTAATCACAATCACTATTGAAAAGGAATAGTAATCATGACTGACACCCATTCTATTGCACAACCGTCTGAACCAGAAGTCTCCCCAGCAAATAACCGTCAATTAACGGTTGGCTACGCGAGTCGCTATCCGGATTACAGCCGGATCCCCGCCATCACCATGAAAGGGCAATGGCTGGAAGCAGTCGGTTTTGCTACTGGGACAGCAGTAGATGTAAAGGTAATGGAAGGTTGTATCGTGCTCACCGCCCGGCAGGAGAGCGAACTGATGCAGTCGCTGCGTCAGGTATGCAAACTGTCGGCGCGGAAACAAAAGCAGGTGCAGGAGTTTATTCAGGTTATATCTGGTAAACAGAAAATCGTCTGAATGAAAATCCGCTCCCGACATCGCATCGGGAGCGGTTAAATGTCATGATGCGATCACATCCACCAACACATCCGTTATTCAACTTTCTATCAGCATTTTTCCATGAGGCCGGAGCCGTTTTTTTGCTCATTAATTCCCTGTAAGCATATTATTTACAATGCTACCTTCTGCACCTTGCGAAGAAAGGCTGGAGGCATGACTGTAAAGAGTGTCACCTGCATTCAGCACTGAATTACCAGAATCAACATAATTTGCAGTGCGCTGGCCAAATAGAAAAACAGGAAATATTAGATATATCACTAACTCATGATTGTATTGAATGTTAGACACAGATCATTTTCGTTTTAAGATGAGGCATTATGATTAATCACTCTCATCCAGAGAGTGATTAAAACAGAAGGAGCCAGGCATGACATTAAATGGAAAATTCACTGTTAATGATGCAGATTTCTCACCCTTACTCATGTATGGAATCGGAACGTTTATGGCGTACTCGGGTAACAGGGAATATCGCAATCGTGCAGGCTGTATTGCAGTTCCAGACAACGGGCCAATACCTGATGGTTTATATCACATCGTTAAGCGCCCACCCGGTGGCTGGAAAGGTATAATCCGGACTGACTTGCAAGATTCCTACTCATGGTTAACATCAACGCCAGTTATCAAGTATGAATGGTTTGCTTTATATCGTGATGATGGAAGGATAGATGACTATACGTGGGTTAATAATGTAGAGCGAGGAAACTTCAGACTACACCCTCTCGGCCCGCTTGGTGTATCTTTAGGCTGCATCACTTTACAACACAGAACTGATTTCATCGTTATCCGGCAAGCATTACTCTCTACTGCACAAGTGAAATTACGTAATGGACTAATGTCTTTTGGAACAATTGAGGTGGTTTTAAATGGAAGCAAAGCGTGTCCCGGTGGGATTTAGAATCCTTATCGCAATGTCCTTGTTCGTCATTACCTTTTTTCTGGCAAGGCCATCAGATCCCTCGACAGAAGGAGAGCGGCAGTTCTGGACAGCGTTAGCAAAGCTATTTAATCAACGTGATATCGAGGGTTTTATAGGGATCTCGTTAATAGTCATCTGTACAGTGGTAACGCTCATCGGTTATCAGATTATAACCAGAGCGATAGAGAAGAAAATTAATAATAAATAAATTTATAACGAGTAAAGTAGTTTATGTCCTCTCGCTTTATCAGAAAATCGTAACAGGGAAAGGTCGTTAATCATGAAGAACAAAATGATGCTAGGTGTCGTATTTCTCTTAACGGGATGCCCTGGGCCTGGTGACCGAATGATGGATCGCGAATCTACAACGGCATTTATCAAAGACAAGCAAGTGTGTGTGGTTTCGCCACTGGAGCCACAAGAAAGGATTACTGCCATTCAAATCAACAGCGATAAAAGCAACTCCTTTCACAAGGTTTTTGATGACAAACCTGTTTATGTTCCAAAAGGTGAGTGCCTTCCTGTGTTCGGATTTAAGTTCACAACGGGAGAGCGTTACTATTTCGCCTATGATATTCAATCTGATAAATCAATGTCGCATTTAGTCACTGCTGACTTTTCTTATCCAAAAGAATAGGGGCATAATGGCCCTTTGATTCTCATAAACGCACGCATGTCATTAGGCCCGGCTTAACGACTTCACATCTGCGGTAGTTAAGGTAGTGACCAATGATGGGACATCACTCTCATTCATAGGGACGAAGCAATGAAAAACCTGTTTAAGTGGCCCGCACTTGTGGCTGCCACCGTCCTTATTCTCATTGGCTTGTTTGTCTGGTTTGTTGCATCGGGCTCTGATGAGGCGACTGTTTATAAAGAAAATGATTTCTTTAACTACCACATGCTGACAGACCCCGATATCGAAAAAGTACCGCGTATAACGGACAACTACTACTTTGAATCGCATCCCGGCGACGGTTATTCACCTTCAAATAGCATCGTATTTAAAGGAGCTTCAGATACTGCATCGCTGCGCACTTATCTCGAAAAGCTGGGATACGAGAAGCAAAAGCGTAGTCTGGGTGAGAAGGAGATATGGGCAAAGCCTGATCAGCTGGATGGTGATCAGTTCTATCTGTACTTTAATCCCACAACCCATCAGGTTGAGCTTACGAAGGTTCTGAATAATTGAGTCGCCTGAACAGGAAATTGTGGTGGCTATGCCGATCTCTGCCGCCGATCATCGCGCTGCTGCTGACAGGATGCGCCCGCTCTGACGCGCTGTGGACGGTCACGCATGACCTCTGCATGAATAACTATCACTACCGTCGCGATCCGGCACCTTGCCAGCAAGTCTATCTGCCGCAGGACAGCACACAGGGCTACAGCATCATCCAGAATCCTCGCCATAAGCTGCACTTTATTCTGGTGCCCACGGTGGCGATGTCCGGCATTGAGAGCATCGCGCTGTCGCGTCCCGGACGTCCCGATTATTTCGGCTACGCCTGGTTAATGCGTTATCATCTGATGGCGGCCTACGGTGCTGAAGTGCCTGAGGATAGGCTCGGCATGGCGCTGAATTCCGCTTATGGCCGCAGCCAGAATCAACTGCATATTCATCTGACCTGCCTGCGGGAGGATGTCTATCGCCAGCTTCAGGCCGAGCGCCCCTTTATTAATAATGACTGGCGACCCTTGCCCGACCGCTTGCTGAACCACACCTATTATGCCCGTCGCGTTATGCAGCCGACGGCGATGGGGATCTATCCTGTCTCCTCCGTGGCACGCCATTTCCGGCTGTCGCCACCGCAGCTAGCGGAATCTGGTGTGGCGCTCATCCCGACGACGTTCTCGGGAGAAAAAGGGTTTATCCTGCTCACCACCCGGCGCGGCTGGGATAAGGGCAATCGGGCGTCCGTTGAGTCGCTACTGGATAAACGCTGCGCTATTCTCTCAGCGTCGCCAGCTGACGTTTCAGCCGCGGAGTAACTAAACCTCACCCCAGCCATCCACCTACAAAGCCCCTTACCGATATAAAGCCGCTTTCACCACCGACCTAAACAGCGCCATTTTCGCCGCGACCACTTCACTCGCCGCTTGCATCGGTTTAACAAACAGCGAATCAGGCTCGTGGCACTCAAGCTTCAGCTCATGTTCCAGCGCCACAAAGAACGTCCTCTTCATATCGCTGGAGATATTTATTTTCCCGACGCCATAACGGATCGATTCCGCGACCTCGCTGTCTTTGTTGCCCGAACCGCCATGCAGCACAGGCGGAGTATTAATTTCCAGAGAGCTCGTTAAAAACTTGTCATCTATACATGATTTTTGAATTATAAAATCGCTATTACCTCAGGTTTAATAGCAATCCATAAACACACGTTAATTACATCTGTTAATTAACTTACTGCCAACATAATCATCCCATTTCTGACAATAAGATTTTTTCCGGCAAAAATTATTCCTAATTTTCATTTCGCAGGTGTAGGATAAACGCACAAAAGATTATAGATAAAAGGATTGTCTATGGCTCTACATGGAAAGTTTGTTATTAATGATGCTGACTACTCACCGTTATCCTTTCCGGGCTTGGGTACGTTCTTAGCAATGCACTATTGATAACGCAAAAAATAGAAATTCCTTGCATGAAGAAGTTAATTTCCTACGGAACGATTGAGGTAATTGCCAATGGCAAAACATGTCCTTAGTCTGTTTGTTAAAATATCGCTGTTTATTGCAGTTATGTTGATCGTGGCTAAAGTAGTTCCCTATGATGGATTAGTTGACTCAATCACAGCATTATTTGATTATCAAAACACCCAGAGGTTTACCCATTTCATTCTGGGCGAACCTGATGTTGAACCCTGGGAATCGTTATAGGTTTATTTTAATATATTAATTAATACATTGAGTGTTCCTGTTATGAGCGCAGTTATCACTTTCTTTAACCGTGTTACGCTTAAAGTAAAGCCAGCTTCGCTTCTCAAGGAATGGATCTTTTCTACATTACGTCGATTAGCAAAAATATTCGCGTTTACTTTTATTTTTTTGGTGCTATTCCGCTGCCTGACTTATCATTCTTTTTTCGAAAATGAGAATAACTTTTCAGATTTTGCCCTGGCTGCATTTATTGGGTTAAACCTGTTATTAACGATTGCCTGTTACTGCTTTATCACGAAGAAAATAACATTCAAAAGGAGTTTATAAAAATGCCTCTGGCTATTGAGTTTGATCGTTCTAAAAACGGGATCATTAAGGCAGCCCAGAACACTATTATCGCCGAAAAAGATCGGCGTCATCAGAGCATCCAGGCTGGTCTGGCTGATGTAGACGCAGGGCGTATAGTGATTCACTCGGACATGGTTGATTTTTACAATCGCTTGAAGAAAACACGTTAAAGTGAAATTTATCAGGTACCTGAAGATCAGTATGAAATCACACCTCTCAAACTCAAAAAAAGACACCGTTCCATCAGTGCCTTTCCCAATCTCAACTCGCAGCCCATCGACCACCAAAACCCCTTACCGATACAGCGCCGCTTTCCCCACCGAACTAAACAACGCCATCTTTGCCGCGACCACTTCACTCGCCGCCTGCATCGGTTTAACAAACAGAGCATTAGGCTCGTGTCCGCCCTGTTTCAGCTCCTGTTCCAGCGCCACGAAGAACGCTTTCTTCATGTCGCTGGAAATATTGATTTTACCCACGCCGTAACGGATCGACTCCGCGACCTCACTGTCTTTATTTCCCGAACCGCCATGCAACACCAGCGGGATATCCACCACCTTACGGATCTGCTGCAGGCGCTCGATATCCAGCTTCGGTTGCTTCCCTTTGGGGTAGAGGCCATGCGAGGTGCCGATAGCGACGGCCAGCGTGTCGGTGCCGGTCTCGCGCACAAAAGTCTCGGCCTGCTGTGGATCGGTATAGAGAATCTCGTTACTGCCGCCTTCGCCGCTGCCTTCTGCCACACCGATGGTGCCCAGCTCCGCTTCCACAGAGACATTAATCGTGTGCGCTATCTCGACAATCTTCTTCGTCAGTGCAATGTTCTGCTCAAAAGGGTGAGATGAGGCGTCAATCATCACCGAGGTAAAACCGGCGTAGATCGCCTTCATCACCTCTTCCAGAGAGCGGCCATGGTCCAGATGGATCACCACCGGCACACGCGCCTGAATCGCCAGCGTCCGCAGATAGCCGATAAATTCCGGGCCGGTAAACGCCATCTCTTCAGGATGGATCTCCAGAATCAGCGGGGAATCCAGTCGCTCGGCAGTCTCAACCACCACGCGGCCAAACTCCGCACTGGCGATGTTAAACGCGCCCACACCAAACTGATGACGCTGGGCAACGCTGAGCAGATCTTTCATGTTGTAAAGCATAGGTTTTATCCTTGTTTTGCAGGAACGGAGATATCTTTTTTCAGGAACAACAGGATCAGCGCCGTCAGTAAACTGCCTGCGGCAATCGCAAACAGATAACCCATGACATTGCTGATCACGTTGGGAATGAAGATGACGAAAATGCCGCCGTGCGGCGCGCGGGAAGCACAGCCCAGCATCATTGACAGGGCGCCCGCTAAACCGGAACCTGCCACAATGGCCGGGATGACGCGCAGCGGATCGGCGACCGCAAAAGGGATAGCGCCTTCGGTAATGAAGGAGAGGCCGAGGATGTAGGTGACTTTGCCAGTCTCACGCTCCTGCTCGGTAAATTTGCGGCGGAAGAGGGTGGTCGCCAGCGCGATGCCCAGCGGCGGCACCATGCCCGCCGCCATACAGGCCGCAATCGGTCCATAAATGCCGCTCGACATCAGGCCGATCGCAAACATGCAGACGGTTTTATTCAGCGGGCCGCCCATATCAAAGGCCACCATCATGCCGAACAGCAGGCCGAGGATGGCTGCGTTGGTGTTACCCAGTGAACTGAGGAAGGCGGTCAGCCAGCCGAGCAGCATTTTAATTGGCTCACCAATCAGCAGCACCATCAGTGCGCCGGTCAGCAGCACGCTCAGCAGCGGCACGATTAAAATAGGTTTTAACCCGGCGACCGCTTTGGGCAGATGAATATGGTTGGTGATGAGTAGCGTGATATATCCGGCCAGAAAGCCGGCAATCAGCGCACCGAGGAAGCCGGAGCCGGTGTGGATCGCCATCATTCCGCCCACCGCGCCTGCCACGATGCCCGCTTTGCCGCTGATGGACTGGCTGATCCCCAGCGCAAGAATCGGTAGCATCAGGGCAAAGGCCGAACCGCCACCGATGTCCGAAAGCATCTTGGCTATCGGGCTGAAATTAGCGTCCCCTGATGTGGCCGCCGTAATCCCGAATGAAAAGCTCAGGGCGATCAGAATACCGCCAGCCACCACAAACGGGATCATCAGGTTTACACCGGTGATCAGGTGCACATAAATCTCTGAGATCCAGGAGCGGGAACCTGACGCCTCGCGCGCGCTGTTAGCCGGTTCAGACGTATTGTTCTGAGGGGCGGAATCGACCAGCCTGGGCGCCAGTTCTCCGTTCACAATGGCGCTGAGTAATCCTTCAGCGTCTTTCGCTGCACGGGTGACGGGGACCTCGATCACGTTTTTGTGCTGGAAGCGCGCCATCTCAACTTTCTTATCTGCGGCGATTAACACCACGTCGGCCTGATGAATATCGTCGTCGCTGAAAATATATTCGCTCTCAATCGCGCCCTGGGTTTCAACTAATACATTCAGGCCCAGTTTTTTAGCCGCTTTTTTTAAATTACTTTCGGCAAGGTAGGTGTGGGCGACACCTGTAGGACAGGCGGTAATGGCAATGATGTTCATAAACGTTCTCCAGTGAAAATTTTATATTTATGTTTTTCGGTCTGAAGGGATGGCTACAACCTGGAATACCTCCTTAATCTTTTATTTCATAAATAGCTTCGGTTTATTCAGGCCCCCGATCGGGATAGCAGTAAATGAAACATCTCTTCGCGGTGTTCCACATTCAGTAATTGTTCGACCACATCTTCATCACCTAGCGCGATGGATATTCTGGCGAGCATTTTGATATGGCCGACATCTTTATCAGACTCTTTCACTGCGAAAAGAATAACCAGCCGGACTTTGGTGCCGTCAATAGTCTCCCAGGGAATATCCTGGCGTAAACGCCCGACGGCAATCCGGGTTTTGGCCACGGCAGCAGATTTGCCATGCGGAATAGCAATGTGATTTTCAAAACCTGTTGAGCCTAATTCCTCACGCAGATACACATCGTTCAGAAACGCAGCTTTATCAGTGACCGCGCCGCTCTGGCAGAGCAGGTCAGTCAGCTGAGAAATAATCTGTTCTTTTGTCTGGCAGTCGACATCGAGAATAATACATTCTTCTTTCAGGACTTCATTAATAGCTACAGCTGTCGTCATGTTGCTTCTCCATTATTAATTAATCGAATTCGATACCAGACACTCCGTTACTCTTGCGATATCTTTCGCTGAAAACAGGGCCGAGACATAGACCACCGGTTTTTCCAGCGGCTCCAGCCGGATGGTGGAGATCACCACGTCACACTCATGTCGTTTCAGGGAATCCGCGATGTTTTTCCCTGGCACGATGTCGATAATCTTCCAGTCGGGAAAGGCGCGGATAATCCGCCCGTAAAGCAGCTGTGAGGTGCCCAGACCGCTGGAGCAGACCAGCAATACCCGCTTGACCTTGATGCTGTTTTCGATGGCGGCCTGAATATGCACGGTCAGGTACGCCACCTCATCGTCACTGATCTCATCCAGGCTGTACTCCTCCGTCAGCTGGCTGATGACCGCTTTGACGGCGGCGAAGACCGTTCCCAGCTCGGTCCGGATATCATGCAGTAGCGGATTTTTAATCCGGATGTGATATCGGAGGCGGTTCAGCATCGGCTTGATATGCGAGGACAGCGAAGCCTGCAGGTTCTGGTCAGTGGTGATTTCGATGTTGATGCGCTGCGCTACGCGGGCAATCAGCGCCTCAGCAAAGCGGGTTTCACGTTCGGATATCAGCGAGTCATCATGCTGTGGCATCTCGCCGCCCGCCTTACCGGAGGAGACCAGATACTGATAGATAGAGTGAGACTCTTCAGCTACCAGTACCGTGTTGTAAGCGGTTTCGATGCGTTCTATCACTGCCAGCGAAACCTGCCAGGCGTGATGGTCGCTGACCCGGCTCATGGTCACCGCGCGGGCATCCGTCCTGTGCATCGGCGAATGACTCCGGTGAATCAGCACCAGGATATGGGTAAACAAATTAATGTAGTAAGGATCGCTAATCGTATACTGCAGTTGCTGTTCAATAAAATTAATTAATTGCAGGGTAAAGTGGACAGCCTGCTGACCAAATTTTTCTGAAAGCTCCTGCAACGTGCTTTCATCCAGACGGCTTTCCATCATGTCCTGACGGTTATAAATCGATTTTAATACCAGCGCTTTCATCGCCATGCGAATATTCTGGTCACTGCCTTTTATGCTGGTGCCGACCCGACTTTTTAATAAGGTTAAATCAAACTGATGTAACCAGGCTTCTAATGTTCTTAAATCATTTACTATCGAAGCCCGGCTGATAAAATATTTGTCTGCCAGTTCACTGATCGATGAACTTCTGGGTGACAGCATTAACAGGTCTGACGCTATTTTCAGCATCCTGAAGTTGCTGCTGAAATCATCCGCTTCTGTTGAGAAAATCCGGCGTGCGGCTATTTCTGACTGTGCGTCAGCAAATTTAATTGTGATGCCTCTCCCACTTTTACCGCTGAGGTTGATTCCCTGGTCAGAGAGTTTTTCATTAATATCAGCGATGTCGCGGCGTAAGGTTCGGGTGGTGATGGCTGTTTTTTCTGAAATAGTGTGCAGGCTCACATAACTGTTATGAGAAATAAGCTGTCGCATAATCGTCAGTTGCCGCTCAGTCAGCGCCTTCATCATCATCAGGGTCCGCTTAATCAGTTATTCACCTTGTCAGTTATCATCTAAGCAAAGGGACTATGCCATGTAAATATTAAAACATGGCCACAACCCGACGGTCAGGCTGACCACCTGAAAGTGAATTTTCGAAATATTTTGAGAGGAGGTTAAAGAATATCAGAACAGGGAAGTGGAAGATGAGTGGGTGCCTGATGGGCAGGGCATGAAATCCGGTGTTAGCTGCCCCACCAGCAGGGGCAGCAAATCTTATGTTTACCTCTCCCGCAGCGCTTCTTTCGCCCGGTTCAGCGGTTTCATCAGATACTCCATGATGGTTTTACTGCCGGTATGGATCTCACCCATTGCGATCATCCCCGGATAAACCGGAAACTTTTTGCCCTTTTTATTCACCAGATAATCCTTATCAGTGCGGATGTAGACGCGATAATAGTACTGGTCGCGATGCACTTCATCCTGAATGGTGTCGGGTGAAATAGAAGCCACTTTGCCCTCCAGACCGCCATAGATGTTGTAGTCATACGCGGTCAGCTTCACCACTGCACGCTGGCCGGGCGTGATAAAGGCGACATCGCGCGGGGCGATCTGCGCTTCAATCATCAACTGCTCATCCAGCGGCACAATCTCCATCAGATTGCCGCGCTGCGGGATCACGCCGCCAACGGTGTTCACCTCGATATCTTTAACGATCCCTCTGACCGGCGTGACAACGACTGTGCGCTTCAGTGAGTCCGCTCGCCCGATGATAATGGAGCGTTGAGATGCCGCTTCGGCGTTGGCTTTTGCCAGCTCTTCACGGGCCTGCACGATATAGTTATTTTCCGCGTCGTTGAGCTTACTTTGCAGGTCGTTAGCCTGACGTTTCAGGCGTAGTACTTCCACGTTACTTGCCGCGCCTTTTGCCACCAGTGATGAGGTCAGCTGCAGCTCGCGGTTAATCAGACTCAGCGCTTCGGTCAGGCCGCTGATGGTTTTGCTGTAGTTCTCACGACGCGAGTGATAAAGCGCCGTCTCAGCAGCCACCAGTGGCGGATCCGCTAATACCTCAGGCGGAAATATCAGCAGCGTGCCTGCGGTCTCAGCCTGCAAGCGGGCCGCCGTCGCCAGCGCAGCACGTAAACGCGACGTGCTCTCCTGCACACCCGAGTCAATCTGGGTGGGATCCAGCAATGCCAGCACCTGACCCGCCTCAACCACATCGCCTTCGTGAACCTTCAGCTCTTTCAGGATCCCGCCCTCCAGTGACTGGATGATCTGCTCGTGTGAACTGGGTACGACTTTGCCGACACCGACGGTGACTTCATCCAGTTCGAAGTTCGAAGCCCAGATAAAGAACAACAGCAGCATGATCAGCACTGACATAATAATCAGACCGCCGGAAGAGACGCGCTGACGGGAACGCTGATGCTTCTTTTTACGGAATAAGGAGAAAATCATGCCTGTGCTCCCTGCGGTTTAACATTGACTTTGCCCTGATGAGGCGCGGTACTGGCTTCGGGCCGGGTAACCAGCATCTCTGCTTTTGAGCCATCCCGCGCGATCCTGCCTTTATCGATCAGCATGATGCGGTCAACCAGCTGCAATACCGCCGGCCGGTGAGTGGCGATAATTAATGTGCGGTTGCCCATCCACGTCATCAGTCGTTCAATCAGATGTTTTTCAGCAGCATCATCCAGCCAGGCGGTAGGTTCATCCAGCAACAACACGCTGGGCTGGCGGAGCAGGGTGCGCGCGAGCAGCAGCTGCTGACGCTGCCCGCCAGATAAGCCTTTGCCGCCTTCCTGTAACAGATAATCCATGCCTTCCGGCAGGCGCTGAATAAAGTCGAGGGCGCCGCTGATCTCCAGGGCCTGAAGCATCTCCTCTTCCGTCGCCAGTGGCATGCCCAGGCGTAAGTTCTCGCGGATCGTGCCGTAGAACAGGGATGCGTTCTGGGTCAGCAGCCCGACGTCACGCCTTACATCCAGCGGGTCAATGGAGGAAAGCCGCACGCCATCCAGCAGCAGGGCACCTTCGCCCGGCTGCAACAGACCTGCCATCAGTTGCAACAGCGTTGATTTACCGGATCCGTTACGCCCCAACAGCGCCACTTTCTCACCCGCTTTAATGGTCAGCTTTTTCACCGTCAGCACCGGTTCAGGGGAGTTCGGGTCGTAGCGATAGATGACGTCAGAGAGAGCATATTCGCCGTTAATGCGCGGGCGATGAATGCGGATGCTGCGTTCTGGCTGATCGACCTCGCTATTAAGCAGGTTCTCCAGTCCTTCACGCGCCACTTTGGCCTGCTGCCAGCGGCCAAATATCATCGCCAGCTGGCCCAGCGGTGCCATCATGCGTGATGCCAGCATCGAGCAGCCAATTAACACGCCGGTAGAGAGGTCACCGCTCATGGCAAAAAAGGCACCCACCAGCACCACGCTGACATAGGCAACGGTCTGGACTTCACTGGTCCAGCTCATCAGCAGGCCGCTGACAAAACGCTGCTTCTGTGAAGATTTACTGATCACCTCATTCAGGTGATTCCACTGGTTCTGAAAGTAGGGCTCTGCGCGCAGCAGCTTGATGTCATCCATGCCCTGTACGGTCTCAACCAGCATAGCGCTGCGCACTGCGGACTCGCGCATGGTCGCTTTGGAGAGCTTCGCCAGCGAACCCTGCGCCAGCAGGCCCGGAATAACAATCAGCGGAATCGCCGCCAGCGGAACCAGTACCAGCCATCCACCCAGTAACCAGAGGATAAACAGAAAGATGATTAAAAAAGGCAGATCGGCAATTGCTGAAATGGTGGTCGAGGTAATCAGCTCACGGATCTGTTCCAGCTCGCGGATCTGAGCAATAAACGATCCGGTCGATTTGGGACGCTGATCGTTACGGATCCGCAGCGCGTGACCAAAGACGCGATCGGAGATGCGCAGATCCGCGCTTTTACCGGCTGCATCAGAGATATGCGTGCGGATAATGCGCATCACAAACACGCAGGTCAGGGCGATCATGACGCCGCCAAACAGTACCCAGAGAGAGGGAACGGACTGGGAAGGGATCACCCGGTCATACACCTGCATGGTGAAGAGCATCGCTGAGAGGCCCAGCACGTTGGAGATCAGCGACGCAAACATGACGTTTACATAGGCTGGCCACTCACGAAGAATGGTCTGCCACAGCCAGTCAGCACGATGTGGCTTAATATAGTCATCCACCCGCGCATCCGGCACGGAAGACTCCGGCTTCGCCAGCAGTACGCGCTGTGCATGCTGCGACAGATCTTCAATACTCAGCGTGGTCTGCAGCTGTTTTTCACCGCTCAGCATCACGCTGACCTGACCCTCTTCGCCCACCGTGGTGATGACGCCGACGCCCCGAGGACCGAAATCGACGATCAACGGCATGCGCCACGGATCGAGCTGATCCGGGTCAAACGCGTCAAAAATCACCAGCAGGCCGAGCTGGCGCGCCATATTTTCAATCAGGGCATCCTGTGAAAGGTGCTGCATGTGCCATTCCGCTTCGCCTTTCACCCGTTCAGGTGAACCATCAAGGCGGTAATGTTTCGCCACCAGCAGCAGCGCGTCGAGCCAGGGGGTGTAAGCCTTTTTAGCCTCAGGCTGTGCTGATGCATTTTCGCTGTCAGATATCGTGTTCATTATCATCTTCTCTTAATTGCTGACAGAATTACGGCGCAATGCGCAGTCCCTGAATGACCTTATTATTTAAATCAAATGCTTCGCGTGCCATACCGGTTACTACCAGATAATTAACGGATGAGGCCCACAGGTCGCAGCGGGCATTAATTAAATCCTGCTGAGCACGGCTTATTTCCTGTTCGGCGTTAAGTAAGTCGAGTACGTTTCGGTTACCTAGTGATAAATATTGCTCACGATAAAGGGAGCGCGTCTCCATAATAGTTTTCATACGACGCGTCAGCAGGCTGATATTTTTTTGTAATCCCGTTACGCTCTGAAAATAATTTCGTTGCTGATCGCTGATCTCCAGTTTTTTACTGGCTATGGTGGTTCTGGCCGCTTCAAGTGCGCGGGCACTGGCACTTTCCTGCGCCACTAATGCACCACCCTGATAAAGCGTGCTGTTAACAGACAGATAAACGTTCTGGTACTGGCTATGGCGCTGATAATCCGCAATATCGCCGATATATTTATTAGTATTGGCTTCAAGCGATAAAGTGGGATAGCGCTGCGCTTTGTAATTACGTAACTCGGCCAGTGCCACGGCGGCATCGGCCTGGGCAACTAAAATAGTCGGGTTACGGTTTAAATCAATCCGGGCATTCTGACGCTCAATCAGCGGCAGCAGCGAGATCGGCGCGGATATTTTCTTTTCGGCAACCGGCTGTCCCAGCAATGATTGCAGATGGTATTTCTGCTGCTGGAGTTTGATTTCCAGATCCAGTTGCTCTGCCTGGGCCGCTTCAACACGCGCCTGCGCCTGAACCGGATCCACCCGTGTGCTGGCTCCGGCATCGGCACGCATTTGCGTCAGCGCCAGGATATCCCGCAGGGCTTTCACCTCTTTCTTCGAGTTATCAAGCAGCTGCGTCGAGCGATAAACTTCATTCAGTGCCAGTGCGGTTTGTTCGATAATGGTATCGATCTGCATCAGAACAGTGGCCTGCTGGCGCAGATATTTCGCGCTGGCCTGATCGACCGCGCTGCCGGTTTTACCAAAGTCGTAAAGCATCTGAGAGAGGCCGACGGTGGCGATATGGCCGCTGCCTTCATCCTGCTGTCGACCGGTTGTGATGCCCGCTTTTACAGAGGGCAGATAGCCCGCTTTTGCAGCATCAATGGTGAACCCTGATGACTCCAGCGTCGCAATGCTGCTGCTGATGGAGGGATGATGATTCACCGCCAGCTGGATAGCCGCCTGCCAGTCAGCCGGAAAGCTTTCAGCCCCGTTCGACGCCGCAGGCTGCATTTCAATTTCTGCCGGATTAATTTGTAATTTGTCTGCCAGCGCAGAGCCGCCTGCAGGTAAGGTTCCGGGATCCGGCGTTTTAGAAAATACGCCCCAGAAACCTGCCGGTGCTTCATTAATGGCTGGCTCGCTGCCTGAGAAAAGTTTTTGATCGGCAGCAAAAGAATATTGGGTAATAAGAATGCAGTGCAAAATGATAATAATTTTTTTCATGATGTTTAGATAATTAAATATATCTCCCTCATAAAAGGTGGCTTAAAGCGCGGGGAAGTAGCAGGCTGGTATAAATAACCCAGCCTGCTTTTAATGCGGATATTAATTATCCGATGGTGATATCGTCTTCAATATATAACTGTACCACGGAGCCATCGGCTGCAGAACTGGTGTAATGGTTATAGTTAACCCCATTTGCCACTATTCCGTCTGCCTGCTCCCAGTTACCATTCAGCGTCACCGTGTCGCCATTTTCCCCTCTGACATATAACGTATTATCGTTATCAGTGACCTTCAGCAGACTTTCTGCACTTACGACCAGATTGTCTTTTCCGGCATCCGTCATCAGGTCGATGGTTTCGATATTGTTGACCCTGGCCGAGATATCACTGAGGTTCAGCGTTCCTGTGCCATGCCAGGCCAGCGTATCGTTACCCTCTGCACCGTTGATAGAGGTGAAATCGGTGTCATAGACTTCGAAAACATCTCCACCGCGGGTACCGGTGAAGGTGATCTCGCCGCCTGCACTGCCATCAACATCAACGCCCAGGTTAAAGCTCAGAGAAGCATTGCTGCCGTCTGACAGGGCATAGGTGAAGGTGTCAGTGTTGCCGCTGTGCGCATACGCATCATCCACCACGTAGCTGTAGTGACCCGCTTCATCGATAACCAGCGTGCCGTAGGCACCTTTGACGCTCACCGCATCGTCAGTGATCGCGGTGGTTTCACCGTTCTGGCTCACCGATACCACGGTCAGATCGGCGGAGACATCCTGGATGGAACCGGCAAGATGCTCTGTCACTTCGTTGAATTGCAGACCCTGCTGAACATAGAGTTTGATTGCCGTGCCATCCAGCGCCGTGCTGGTGTAGAGGGTGTAGGTGATGTTATTCAGCGTTTCCAAGCCGTTAACAGCCCACACGCCCTGCAGTGAAAGGGAGTCATTGCTGCCACCCCTGACATACAGCACATTGCTGGCATCCGTGATTTTCTCAATATCATCGGCACCAATCAGCAGCGCCGTTGCCTGGGCGTTATCCTGCAGATCGATGATTTCGATATTGTTCACTTTGTCCGCAATCTCACTGACATTCAGCTCGCCTGTGCCATTCCAGACCAGCGTATCCTGACCCGACTTCCCGTCCACCGAGGTGAACTGGGTGTCGTGAACGGTGAAGCTGTCATCGCCAACGGTACCGGCAAAGATCAGCGCGCCACCTTCAGAGCCATCCACAGAGACACCCAGCGTGATTACCAGATTTTTGGTGCTTCCATCCGCCAGAACATAGGTGAATGAATCTTCACTGCCGGTCAGTTTGATCACCGAGTCGCTATTCAGTGTGTAGCTATAGCTGCCATCGTTCTTAATCGTCAGCGTGCCGTAAGTACCCGCGATAGTGGTTCCCGCAGCGGCAACCAACGTATAGCTTGCGGCACCGGTCACAATACCCGCCGTTATCGACGTCACTACCAGCGAACTGTCACTGGTGCTGTCGCTGGTAAAGACCGAACCATTGACGCTGGAACTGGTGCTGACTTTATAGTCGGTGGTGCTGACGATGTTCACTGCCACTTTCACGGTGAGCGCGTCATAGCTGGTAGACCACAGGAAGCCAGGATGTCCGGACTGCGTGCTGTCGACCACGATGCGGTAGGTTCCCGCATTCTGACCCTCCAGCGAAACATTCAGCGGACTGCCGGTGGTGATCGCCTGTGTGCCGGTGGTCACGTTGTCCCAGCGCAGCGTCTGCTCGTTGTAAACCTGCAACGACCAGTTCACCGAAACAGTATTGCTGGCATTGATCGACGCCCCGGTCACGCTGACGTTAATCTCCTGCAGATCGCTGATGCTGTTAACCGTGAAGCTCTCACTGGTAAAGCTGCTGGTTGCGGTGTTCATCGTGGTGCTCTGTGCCACGCTGTCGCTGAGCAGGGCAACATCGCCCGTTACGTCGGCCGCATTGTTTTCAGACGCGGTTTCGGTGCTGCTCAGTTTCATGTCGCGATCAACATAGAGATTCACCGTCTGACCATCAGCGGTGGTACCAACGTAATGGACGTAATCCACATTGTTGACCACTTCACTGCCTGACAGCGTCCAGCTACCAGAGAGTGTCAGTGTGTCTGTGATGACACCTTTAACAAACAGCGTGTTATCAGCATCGGTGATGTCCGCTACGTTTTGCGCGGTGACCACCAGATTATTCACTGCGCTGTCATTCACCAGCTCGATCTCTTCGATGTTACTGATTTTCGACTGCAGATCGCTGAGTGTGAGTGTGCCCGTACCGCTCCACACCAGCGTATCCAGACCTTCACCGCCATCAATGTGGGTAAAGCTGGTATCGCTCACGTTAAAGATATCGTCGCTTGCCGTACCGGTTACATCCTGCGCAGCGGTAACGGTATATTTCGTCCCATTCTGGCTATCCGTATAGGTGGTTGAAGAAAGATTAACCCCCTGCTGCACGTAGATATCGACCAGGGTACCGGCAGCAGTGGTGCTGGTGTAGTGCGTGTAAGTGATGCTGTCGACAATCACCGTACCACTGTTGATCCAGGTGCCTTCCAGCGTCACGCTGTCGCCAGCGATTCCCTTGATATAGAGAGCATTACTTTCGCTGGTGACATCTTCCACGCTCTGCGCATCCAGTACCAGGTTGTCACTGCTGGTGGTTGAGGTCAGCATGATTGATTCGATATTGCTGACTTTCGCCGCGACGTCGCTCAAGACCAGCTGGCCATTGCCATGCCATGCCAGTGTATCGTCGCCAGCCGCGCCATCTACCGAGGCGAAGCTGGTGTCATACACATCAAACACATCATTGACTTCAGTGCCGTGGAACACCAGCGCACCGCCATTGCTGCCGTTGACTTCAACACCCAGATGGATCGTAACGGTAGCATTAACCACTTCACCATTGGCCCCTTTCAGCGCATAGGTGAAGACGTCTTCAGAGCCGGCTGGCAGTGTAGTCGTGGCAGGGGTGTAGGTATAAGCACCGTTGTTATAGATCACCAGGGTGCCATACTGACCCGCTATGGAGACGCCACTTTCGGTGACCCAGGTATAACTGTCATCGACCGTTACATCGCTGGTGCTGTCACCGGCCTTGGCATACATCCGTGTATAGATAGAGCTGAGCTTATCAACTGCACCGTCTGTGCCTTCGTCGGTCAGCACGTTGCCGGTTGCGACCTCATTCGCGGTGATAACGTACTCGGTGGGGCTGACTGTCTGAACTGACATATCCAGTTTCACCACGTTTGTTGCGCCAGTTGTTGAAATCGCCACGCGGTAGGTCCCCTCACCCAGGCCGTCCAGCAGCGACGACATCTCCAGGTTCTGGATAACTTCTTCATTGTGCTGTCCGGCTGCTACGACGGCAGTCTGCGTTTTCACCGTGGTCCATGTGCCATCACTATTCTGCATTTGCACGGCATAAGTGATGTTCAATGGTGAGTCAAAGTTGTTGCCGAATAATCCCCACTCGGTGGTTAACGTCAGCGAACCGGTAACCAGGTCGTCACTCCCTGCAAGGGTAAAGGTCGAACTGTAGTTCTCGGTCCCGCCTGCGACCAGCTTAACGTCGGTATTCGTCGCGCTGGATGACTCGTAAGTCACCGTAACGCTAGCATTCGCCTCGTTGCTGGAAGCGATATCCGTCACGGCTGTTGCAGAAGGATCGGTAGCATCCCAGCTCAGATCCAGCGCTTCGTTTGTTGTACCAATCTGTACGTGAATCTGAGCTGATGAGCTCAGACCCGTCGCAGAGTCAGTAATGGTATAGGTAAACGAATCCACCTTACCGATGCTGTCCATGGATGAGATCGGGGTATAGACATAGCTGCCATCAGCGTTGATGACCAGCGTGCCATACTGACCGACCAGCGTGGCGGTTTTGGTGGCTGCATCCAGCGTGACAGAGGTCACGGTGCCATCACTGTTGGTCACGCTCGCCGCGCTCACAGAGGTGTAGGCACTGTGCGGAATACCATCTGCACCATAAACGCTGTCGACGTCTGTTATCACATTGCCGGTTGCGGTGGTGTAGTCGGTCGGTGTGCCCTGTTCCGCCAGCGTATAGACGGTTTTAGAGGCGTCCAGATTAAAGCTTACGCCGACGTTAATACCGCTGGTGGTGTAAACCAGCTGATACTGGCCGGCAGTCAGCCCGGTTAGCGTGATGGTGGACGTCGATGCACCCAGTCCAAACATGCCAAACAGGTTTCCGCTGTTCTCTTCAGACACGGTGACCCAGGTGCTGGTTGACGAGTCATACTTCTGCAACACCAGTGTCGAGTTACTGGCGACGTTAATGAAGGCAGAAGAAGTCGCGGTTACATCAAGATCGATAATGGTGCCGTCTGCGACCACAATCGGATCACTGACGATCTTATTGTTGAACGCGATTAACCCGCCGTCCTGCAGGATGGTTCCCAGATCCTCACTGACATCAACCGGATAGGTAAAGCCTACCGCGGCACCTGAGCTGACATTGTCGGAGGCCGTCAGCGTAATGGCCTGCACATTCAGATCCAGCGTGCCGGATGGATCGCTGCTGTTGCCTGCCGCGTCTGTGACAGTAAAGGTCACTTCATGGCTGCCATCATACAATCCGTCAGTGGCGGTGAAAGTCCAGCTGCCATCTTCGGCGACGGTGGTTTCACCGACAACCTGGCCTTTGTCGTACATTGTGACAGTGGTACCAGGCTCAAGATCGCTGCCGCTGAAGGTGAGTTTGCTGTCGCTCTGGATTTCGGCTGTATCGATAGTTGCACCCACTTCATCCGTGATCACTACCGTAGTAATGTCCACGCCTTCAGGTGCCACAGAGTCCACCACATAGCTGACAGCGTCTGATTTACCGCTGCTGTTACCTGCCGCATCGACTGTTTCAAACGTAAAGCTGTGATCACCATCAGCCAGCGCTTCAGATGGCGTGAATGACCAGCTGCCGTCATCTGCAACCTGCGCTTCACCCAATACCGTATCGTTATCGCGAACGATAACGGTGGTGCCTGCTTCCAGTCCTGAGGCACTGAAGGCCGGCGTGGTGTCACTGATCGCGCTGCCAGCAGCTAACGCATTACCAGCATCATCAGAGACGACAACTGCGGCCAGATCAATGATCTCTGGCGCAACGGTGTCGACCACGACGTTAACAGTGTCTGTACGGGTGTTTCCTTCCGCATCTGTTACGGTCACGATTAATGCATGGTTACCGTCAGCCAGCGCTGTATCAGGCGTAAAGCTCCAGCTTCCGTCCTCAGAAACCACGACACTGCACAGCACGGTTTCACCATCGGCGATGGTGACTGTTACGCCTGGCGTCTGATCCTGGCCGCTAAAGGTCGGTGTGCTGTCGTTAATGGCTTCACCATTCACAATTACATTGCCGGCATCATCGGTCACCACAACACCGGTGTTGATACCTTTAGTTGCGGAGATTGACAGGTCCAGCGCTTCAGATACGCCACTGCTGTTACCGACTGCATCGGTGACTTCGAATGTGAACTGATGTTCACCATCGTCAAGCGAGGTTGAAGGCGTAAAGGACCAGCTGCCATCTTCGCTGACCGTGGTTTCACCCAATACGGTTTCACCATCGCGAATAATCACGGTCGCGCCCGGCTCCAGCGCTGTACCACTGAAGGTTGGCGTGTTATCTGCTGTGATACCGGCTGCGGTGATGGTGGCACCGTCGTTATCGACCATCGTGACCGTAGAGATATCAACCCCTTCCGGCGGTGTGGTATCGACAGTGACGTTGAAGACGCCGCTGGCACTGACGCCCTGTGGATCAGTAACGGTGACCTCGATGGCATGCGCACCGTCAATCAATCCAGCGGTTGGTGTGAAGGTCCAGTTGCCATCTGCGCCTACAGTCACAGTAGTCAGCATGGTATCGCCGTCTGCGATGACAATCGTGGTTCCAGGTTCAAAGTTTTTACCATTGAACGTTGGCGTACTGTCACTGATGGTGTCGCCATCCAGAATAGCGGTCCCGTTATCATCAACGATTTCCATAGACGGCGCGGTTTGCACCACGACATTAATGGTGTCATTGACATGATTACCGTTGGCATCTGTACCGTCGACAACCAGGGTATGCTCGCCGTCGGCCAGCGCGGTATCCGGTGTAAAGGTCCAGTTACCGTCAGCGTCGACAGTGGCGGTGCCGAGTTCGGCGTCGCCATCCGAGACGGTCACGGTGGATCCCGGCTGCATGCCGCCGCCGCTGAGGGTCGGCGTGCTGTCACTGGTGGTTGCGCCGTCGGCTATCGGATTGCCGGCGTCGTCGGTCAGACCCGGTACGGTGGCGCTGGTGTCGACGGTCACGTTCACGATGTCGTTCATGACATTACCGTTAGCGTCGGTACCGTCAACGACCAGGGCGTGCTCGCCGTCTGCCAGCGGTGCGTCCGGCGTGAAGGTCCAGTTGCCGTCCGCATCGACGGTAGCGGTGCCGATTTCAGCGTCGCCGTCCGAGACGGTCACGGTGGAACCCGGCTGCATGCCGCCGCCGCTGAGGGTCGGGGTGCTGTCGCTGGTAATGCTGCCGTCGGCGACCGGATTACCGGCGTCGTCGGTCAGGCCCGGTACGATGGCGCTGGTGTCAACGGTGATATTCACGGTGTCGTTTACCGCATTACCGTTCGCATCGGTGCCGTCGATCACAAGCGCGTGTTCTCCGTCGGCCAGTGCGCTATCTGGCGTAAAGGTCCAGCTGCCGTCCTCGCCCACGGTGGCGGTGCCGAGCTCTGTGTCGCCGTCGGAGACGGTCACGGTGGAGCCCGGCTCCATGCCGCCGCCGCTGAGGGTCGGGGTGCTGTCGCTGGTGGTCGCACCGTCAGCGACCGGATTACCGGCGTCGTCGGTCAGGCCCGGCGCGGTGGCGCTGGTGTCGACGGTCACGTTCACGGTGTCGTTTACCGCGTTACCGTTCGCGTCGGTACCGTCAACGACCAGGGCGTGCTCGCCGTCGGCCAGCGGGGCGTCCGGGGTGAAGCTCCAGCTGCCGTCCTCGCCCACGGTGGCGGTGCCGAGCTCGGTGTCGCCGTCGGAGACGGTTACGGTGGAGCCGGGCTGCATGCCGCCGCCGTTAATGGTCGGGGTGCTGTCGCTGGTGGTCGCACCGTCGGCGACCGGGTTGCCGGCGTCGTCGGTCAGGCCCGGCACGGTGGCGCTGGTGTCGATGATGACCTCTACAGAATTGCTGACATTGTTGCCGTTGGCATCGATACCACCAGTGATAAGCGTGTGTTCGCCATCGTCCAGCGCAGTATCTGGCGTAAACGTCCAGTTGCCGTCGGCGTCCACGGTAGCTTCGCCGATTGGCGTGCTGCCGTCGGTAATGACCACGGTGGAGCCGGGCTGCATGCCGCCGCCGCTGAGGGTCGGGGTGCTGTCGCTGGTGGTCGCACCGTCGGCGACCGGGTTACCGGCGTCGTCGGTCAGGCCCGGTACGGTGGCGCTGGTGTCAACGGTGATATTCACGGTGTCGTTTACCGCATTACCGTTCGCATCGGTGCCGTCGATCACAAGCGCGTGCTCGCCCTCGGCCAGCGCGGTATCCGGTGTAAAGGTCCAGTTGCCGTCCGCGTCCACGGCGGCGGTGCCAAGGTCGCCGTCGCCGTCGGAGATCACCACGGTAGAACCGGGCTCCATGCCGCCGCCGCTGAGGGTCGGGGTGCTGTCACTGGTGGTCGCGCCGTCGGCGACCGGGTTACCGGCATCGTCGGTCATGCCCGGGACGGTCTCGCTGGTGTCGATGATGACGTCGACGGTGCTGCTGCTGGCGTTGCCGTTTGCGTCGGTGCCGTCGATGACGAGTGCGTGCTCGCCGTCGTCCAGCGGGGTTTCAGGCGTGAAGGTCCAGCTGCCGTCCTCGCCCACGGTGGCGGTGCCGAGTTCGCTGTCGCCATCCGAGACGGTCACGGTGGAGCCCGGTTCCATGCCGCCGCCGCTGAGGGTCGGGGTGCTGTCGCTGGTGCTGCTGCCGTCGGCGACCGGGTTACCGGCGTCGTCGGTCATGCCCGGGACGGTGGCGCTGGTGTCAACGGTGATATTCACGGTGTCGTTCACCGCATTACCGTTCGCGTCGGTGCCGTCGATGACGAGGGCGTGCTCGCCGTCGGCCAGCGCGGTATCCGGTGTAAAGGTCCAGCTGCCGTCCGCGTCCACGGTGGCGGTGCCGAGCTCGGTGTCTCCGTCGGAGACGGTTACGGTAGAACCGGGCTGCATGCCGCCGCCGCTGAGGGTCGGCGTGCTGTCGCTGGTGCTGCTGCCGTCAGCGATCGGATTACCGGCGTCGTCGGTCAGGCCCGGCGCGGTGGCGCTGGTGTCGACGGTCACGCTCACGGTGTCGTTTACCGCGTTACCGTTCGCGTCGGTACCGTCAACGACCAGGGCGTGCTCGCCGTCGGCCAGCGCGGTATCCGGTGTAAAGGTCCAGCTGCCGTCCGCGTCCACGGTGGCGGTGCCGAGCTCGGTGTCTCCGTCGGAGACGGTTACGGTGGAGCCGGGCTCCATGCCGCCGCCGCCAATCGTTGGCGTGCTGTCGCTGGTGCTGCTGCCATCGGCCACTGCGTTACCGGCGTCGTCGGTCAGGCCCGGCGCGGTGGCGCTGGTGTCAACGGTGATATTCACGGTGTCGTTCACCGCGTTGCCGTTCGCGTCGGTGCCGTCGATCACGAGCGCGTGCTCGCCGTCGTCCAGCGGGGCATCCGGCGTAAAGGTCCAGCTGCCGTCCTCGCCCACGGTGGCGGTGCCGAGTTCGCTGTCGCCGTCAGAGACGGTCACGGTTGAGCCCGGCTCCATGCCGCCGCCGCTGATCGTCGGGGTGCTGTCGCTGGTGGTCGCACCGTCGGCGACCGGGTTACCGGCGTCGTCGGTCAGGCCCGGCGCGGTGGCGCTGGTGTCGACGGTGACGTTCACGGTGTCGTTCACCGCGTTGCCGTTCGCGTCGGTGCCGTCAATGACCAGAGCATGCTCGCCGTCGTCCAGCGGCGCATCGGGCGTGAAGGTCCAGCTGCCGTCCGCGTCAACGGTGGCGGTGCCGAGCTCGGTGTCGCCGTCGGAGACGGTCACGGTGGAGCCGGGCTGCATGCCGCCGCCGCTGATCGTCGGCGTGCTGTCACTGGTGGTGCTGCCGTCAGCCACCGGATTACCGGCGTCGTCGGTCAGGCCCGGCGCGGTGGCGCTGGTGTCGACGTTCACGTTCACGGTGTCGTTCACCGCGTTACCGTTCGCGTCGGTGCCGTCGATCACGAGCGCGTGCTCGCCGTCGTCCAGCGGGGTTTCAGGCGTGAAGGTCCAGCTGCCGTCGGCGTCCACGGTGGCGGTGCCGAGTTCGCTGTTGCCGTCGGAGATCACCACGGTAGAGCCGGGCTGCATGCCGCCGCCGTTAATGGTAGGGGTGCTGTCGCTGGTGCTTGCGCCGTCGGCGACCGGGTTACCGGCATCGTCGGTCAGGCCCGGCACGGTGGCGCTGGTGTCGACGGTCACGTTCACGGTGTCGTTCACCGCGTTGCCGTTCGCGTCGGTGCCGTCAACGACCAGGGCGTGCTCGCCGTCAGCAAGCGGGGCGTCAGGTGTGAAGGTCCAGTTGCCGTCCGCGTCCACGGTGGCGGTGCCGATTTCAGCATCGCCGTCAGAGACGGTCACGGTAGAGCCGGGCTGCATGCCGCCGCCGCCAATCGTTGGCGTGCTGTCGCTGGTGGTGCTGCCGTCGGCGACCGGGTTACCGGCGTCGTCGGTCATGCCGGGCACGGTTTCGCTGGTATCGATGATGACGTCGACGGTGCTGCTGCTGGCGTTGCCGTTTGCATCGGTGCCGTCAACGACCAGCGCGTGCTCGCCGTCGGCCAGCGGTGCATCGGGTGTGAAGGTCCAGTTGCCGTCCGCGTCAACGGTGGCGGTGCCGAGGTCGGTGTCGCCGTCGGAGACGGTCACGGTGGAGCCGGGCTGCATGCCGCTGCCTCCGATGGTCGGCGTGCTGTCGCTAGTAGCAGATCCGTCCGCCACCGGGTTACCGGCGTCATCGACGAGAGAGGGCGTTGTGGCAGGAATAACGCTGGCAGCACTATTGTCTTCACCGGTTGCTGCAGCGTTGTCTTCATTCGCTGCTACAGAGCTGTTATTTCTTGAACCCCCACTGCCACCAGAGTTTGACGCTGCAGCCACACCAATCAATGCAGCAAGACCACCTAAAACACCTCCCGCTACGTAGACATTGTCCGCTATAAGAGGATCCGTCGAGGTCGAAACAAGTTCATATACGCTATTCGTCGCATCATAGTCATACGCGTAGATTACACCGTCCGAACCAGAGGCTGTCATGACCGGCATTTCTTCTGCGCTGATGTTTTGCAGGATGATGTCATACTGCTCACCCGTGACATCATCCACCAGCTTAAATTTCATCTGGCCATTCGCTTTTGACGCAATGATCTTCTGGGGAGGCTGCCCATCAACACTGTGAACTTCATAGGACGCAGCCTGTGGCATGGACTCCAATGCCAGCGACTTTCCAGGTTGTAAAGCATGTTTAGCAATAACATTGCCCTGCGTGTCTTTAATAATTAATTGTATTTTCATTTTTCACCAATAGTGTTGAAATGAATCTGGCGATTAAAAAACAGCCAGATGCTGCTGTGTTATGTTGATAAAAAAATTTAAAACAGTGAGTTAACCTCCAGATGGCAGTAAGTCATGACCCGATAACGCGGTGTAATAAAAATGAATAAAAATATATTTTTTATTTTAACGGTTAATAATCAGTGTTATTTGGCACTCTGTTTAATAATGCTGACCGGTCTTTTCTAAGCTCTGTAATAGGGTTGATTATCTATTGTCATGGCAAGGTTTTAACCATGTTTCATGGCTAAACACTTGTCCGAATGGATAGATAAGTGTTTATCACTTTCATCACTTCTGTCTGATAGAGAGAGGGATGATTTAGTTAGTTCATCAACGTTAATCTGCATTCTTACAAATAAAATGATGAAAGGGAATTTACACACTTTCATCCACATGCTGTAGAGAAGAAAACTAAATTGAGATGATTGGGTAGAATAAAATTAGTTATTATGGATATTTTATGATTTTAAATTCCGAAAAATAACTAATCAGACATTGCTTGCAGGGATTTTTTGTCAATCTTGTGTAAATGTATTTAATAGGCGGTCATCAGCGAAAAAATGATTTTAGCTTGTTTTTGTTTTTAAAAATTATAAATAATATCAGTCGGTTGTGAAGATTTGTTCAGCCTGATTGCCTGTTTTTTTTATAAAATTAAGCGCAGGAGATACCATTAAATTTAATGTTATTTTAACAAAAAATAATCGTGCGTTATTATATGGCAATAAATAAAGCTCTTTCATATTTAGCATTAAATGCACTTTTCAAAATCAGCTAATTGATAACAGCAATAGATTGCAATTTTATAACTTTTGTTAAAATAAAGATGTATATCTATCAAAGCTTGTAGTGAGTGTTCAACCCGTGCAGGCTATATCTCATGTGAAGTTAATGATGAGTTTTTAAAGCAAAATTTCACTTTTTTAACTAAGCAGCATGAAACCTGTTAACTTTTATTCCTAATCGGGAATGATGCTTATTACAGACGGTAAAAATCGCGCTTACCTCAGTGATAAGTCTGTTGTTGCTCAGGGCATGCACTGTCTAGTCGGAGAAAGTAACGGATAGATAATCTGGCGAGACCTGCCGGGCGGTAGTAACACCCGGCAGATGATGGGGCTAATCAGTCAATCAATGCAGACAGCACTGCTTATATTTTTTGCCGCTGCCGCACGGGCAGGGATCGTTGCGACCAGGCAGTTTCTCAGCTGAGACAGGTTTCTGTGGCACGGGGATGGCTTCCGGCTGGGAAATCCAGTGATCGTGCAGCGCCAGCGCAGCAGGGCGAATCGCCTCAATGCTGGCTTCCATCTCGTCCGGCGTCATGGCGTCAATCTTTTCGAGGTTCTCTTCCACACCGTGCAGGGCGATAGCGTCCAGCGCAGGCTGCAGATCGGCAGGCAGGGCAGACCAGTCAGTCAGCGCGACACCGCGCATATAGCCGAAGCACCACTCTTCCACCACGGTAAACTCCAGACCTTCCATCTCGCGGATGCCAAACAGCGGTTCGAACTGCTCCGGGAATTCAGATAAGCGATCGGCCACATCATTCATATGCTGGAAGCACAGCGACATAAAGCGCGTCATTTCACGCTCGTTGCTCCATTTTGGAATCTGCTTCTCGCCACCCCACAGCGCCACCAGCCACTGGCTGGGTTCGACGGTGACAGGGCCGGAGAGGACAGCAGTCAGCAGGCCATCCAGTTCGGAGACATCAATAATCGACGCTTCGCTGCCATATTTTTCCAGCATATCTTCCAGCCATTGCAGCTCTTTTTCGGACAGTGGGCCTTCTTTCATGCGGTTGCCTCCCGGGCATATCAAATTTCAGCGCGGCGTTAAGCCTCAAAACCGCAGCAGTGTACACCCTTGTGGGCTGCAACACAGCTAACCAGGGCAGTACGCAGTGGCTAAACCGTGTTTAACACCACTTTAACCCCGTTATGCACGCGATAGCCCGCAGTACTTTATGGTACATTTTTGCGCTATATCTGGTCTGCTGCGTATTAAAGAAAATTAACCTGATGATTATTAAATGAAAAATGGATTTTCCGGCAGGCAGGCTGTGGCCGTACACCTCACACGGATGGCTTCTGCCAGCCGGTGGATGAGCAGATTAACAACGCGATGCATACTCGCCGCAATCTTCCTGCTGGCGGGCTGTGGAACCCTGTCGCAAACCTCCGCGCCGGTGGGCGACCGTGTTTATCTGACGCACGCTACCTTTCGCCAAAATGTCGATGACATCGTGCAGCACTACATGCAGCAGAAGCAGGTGCCCGGTATCAGCATTGCGGTGATTCATCACGGCGGTCCGACACGTTATTACCCGTTTGGCGTCACCGATCGGGTGCATCGCTACCCGATCACGCCCGATACCCTGTTTGCGCTGGGATCGCTGAGTAAAGGCGTGACGGCAGAAGTGATCATCCAGCTGGTTGATCAGGGTAAGCTGCGCTGGAGCGATACTCTGGCCGATCTTTTGCCACAGGACGTTCATCTCAGCGCTGACGCGCGGCGCATCACGCTGCTGCAGCTGGTGACGCACACCTCCGGTCTGCCGCGTCAGGATATGGATCTGCCGATGCTGCTGCAGTTCGTTCGTTATCTGGACACGGGCGAGAACTTCTATGGCAATCTCGACAACGACAAACTGCTGAGTTATCTGGCGGATTTCAAAGCATCTGCGGTACGCATGCCGCACTACTCCAATCTCGGCTATGCGCTGCTCGGCTTTATCGTGCGCACCCGTTTTCATCAGGACATTCAGACGCTGGCGTCACAGCTGATCTTTACACCGCTAAAGATGGACCAGAGCAGTTTTGAGCCGGAAACGCTGAAGGGTTATCCGCTGCGTGCGCTGGGTCATGCCGGCGATCAGCCGAAATTTATCCGCCGTGGTACGCTGACGCCCGACTGGCATTTTCACGGCAATATGGTGGCAGCGGCCAGTCTTTACAGTAATGCGCGCGATCTGAGTGCTTATCTGCGCGCGCATCTTGATGCGACCGGTGATACGGCACGGGATCGGGCTTTTGCGGCGGTGAACCGGCCGTGGTATCAGCAGGGGGCGCAGGCGCAGAATATCGCCTGGGTTACCGACACCATCGAAGGGCAGCAAATCACTTATCAGGTGGGCTATATTGGCGGCTACGCCAGTTTTATCGGCTACGATAAACGTCACGGCAATGCGATCGTGGTGCTACAGAACGGCTTTAACTGGAGCAACTATTTAGGCATTGCGTTGTTGGTCGATCTGGCAACTCAGGATAAAGTGGTCTGATCCGTTACCTGGCCTGTGTGCAGTAAAGCGAACCGCGCTGTTTTCCCTGCACATAGCATCAGCACAATGGAACTGAAGTGCGATAAACTTTAGCCTGACTGTCAAAATTCAACGTGGAAATCATTATGCGCAGGACTCAACGTGTACTTTTATCAATGGGATTACTGGTTGGCTCGCTGAGCCTGATCCCCGCTGTACAGGCTGCTGGCGAAGCAACGGACACCGTTCCGCCACCGCCGCAGATCCAGCCCGCTAATCCTGATGCTCAGCCCGCGACGCCAGATACCGGCACCGCTCAGCCGGATGCCGGTGCGGCGCAAAACCAGGCACCGACCAGTTCACAGTCTAATGATGGTATTACGCCGACTACGCCAAACACGCCGTCAACGGTCAATGGTGCGCGCCCTAATTACGATCTCAGCACCATCATCATTGACTACAAACAGTACAACATCGGTGACATCGTGCCAGAGAAGTACACCGATAAAACTTTCACCATCACCGAGTGGCAAAAGCGTAATCTGCCTGCACCGCAGGAAAATACCCACTGGGCGTATATCAACGCCAACTACATTCTGATTACCAATGACACCGGCAAAATCGTCATGGGTAAATCGGGTGATATCTTCTTCCGTGGCTGATTCCGTGGATAAATAAAAACCAGCCGGTCGTGATGACCGGCTTTTTGTTAGCTGAAACGCTCTGCACCAAAGCCTGCCAGCATCGGGTGCTTCTCACCGCTTACGATCTCCTCCGCGAGTAATTCCCCGACAATCAGCGCCAGGGTTGCGCCCGAATGCGTGAACGCGACATAACAGCCGGGGACCTTCTGCAACTGGCCCAGCACCGGATTGCCATCGCCCGGAATCGGCTTCAGGCCAATCTTCCAGCTCTGAACACTGAGCGGCTCGTCACCCCGTAACAGCCTGCTCGCTTCATCTGCCAGCTTTACCACGACCTGCTCATCAATATGGTACTCACCGCCGGGCAGCAGCCGGATATCCTCTTCGTACCAGTCATGATCCAGCGCATAGCGGTTACCCGGATTGGGACGTATGGCGGCGCGGGGCGTGTTCAGCACCGATTTCAACTCATGGCTACCCGGTTCCGTGATAACCAGCATGGAGACCGGCGATCCGTTGGGAATCGTCACGCCAAGCGGTGCAACCACATCTGGTGTCCAGGGACCACAGGCGACCACCACCGCATCTGCCCGCAGTTCACCCTGTTCACTGCGGATGCCACAGGCGCGGCCCTGCTCGGTGAGCACGCTGGCTTTACCGGCATGCTCTATCACTTCACCCCCGCGCGCCCGGAACTGATTCACCAGATAATCGGTCAGGTGCGGCAGGCTGACCCAGCCTTCGCCGGGATTGAATATCGCCTGCGACGGCAGCGCGTCGGGATCGATGGCCGCATCTGCCTGTGCCACGTTGTCAGACGTCATGAGTTGTGAGTCGTAACCGTGGGCTTTCTCATAGGCATGCCGCGCCTGGGTTCCGGCTGCATCGTCTTTAAACCAGCAGACCCCGCCATCAAAACGCAGCCAGTCGAGGTCAGGATGTTGAGCAAACAGGGTGCGATAGCGATCAATGCCCGCCATGCGCAGCGCGTGGTAGGGCAGGGAGCGCTCACCCGCTGAGTTGAGCCACGACAGTGAACGTCCCGATGCGCCGGAACAGAGCGCCGCTTCGGTCACCAGCGTCACTGCCGCACCCCGTTTGGTCAGCTCCAGCGCCGTCGACACACCGATCACGCCACCACCCAGTACCACGACTTTCATTTCAGATTTTACTGCCATTATCAGGTTCCTTACTCAGTTACAGCACTTCAGAGAGAAAACGTTGCAGTCGCGGCGACTGCGGTGCATCAAAAATGGCGCCCGGTGGTCCGGCTTCAACAATCTCGCCTTCATCCATAAACACCACCTGATCTGCCACTTTGCGTGCAAAACCCATTTCATGGGTCACCACGACCATCGTCATGCCGCGACGGCAGAGATCCGCCATCAGCGTCAGGACACCTTTCACCAGTTCGGGATCGAGCGCGGAGGTCGCCTCGTCAAACAGCATCACCTCGGGATCCATCGCCAGCGCGCGGGCAATCGCGACCCGCTGCTGCTGACCGCCGGAGAGATCGCGTGGCCGGTGATCGGCACGTTGGCCCAGGCCCACCTCTTCCAGCCGCTGACGCGCAATCGCCATCGCCTGCGATTTGGGCAGGCCTTTGACCCGCCACGGGGCCAGCGCCACGTTCTCCAGCGCGCTGTGATCGGGGAAGAGGTTAAAATGCTGAAACACCATGCCAATCCGCAGCCGCAGCGCATCAGGCTTGTCGTGCAGCACCGATCGGTCAGCCAGCAGGACATCCCCGGACTGCGGTTCGTGCAGCCGGTTGATGCCGCGCAGCAGTGTCGATTTACCCGAGCCGGATGGCCCGATAATGCAGATGGTGCTGCCTGGCGCGACCCGCAGCGAGACGTTACGCAGCACCTCAATCGGGCCATAGGCCAGCGTCAGATCGCGTAGCTCCAGACTGGCGCCGTGCCAGCTCGCGCCGTTCAGGTTATTCATGGGTGCCTCCGATTCGGGGTTGCGTGACCAGTGAAACGCCGGGCGCTCTGACTTCATCCACTTCTTTTAAGCCGCTTTTCGGTGCCGTCAGGCGACGGCGGCCGGTGCGATAGCGCACATCGACATAGTTGACCATGTGCGTCAGCGGCACCGTGATGATCAGATAGAACAGCCCGGCCAGCATCAGGGGCGAGAGGTTGCCGGTGAGCACCGCCGCATCCTGACCCACGCGAAACAGCTCCCGCTGCTGGGTCATCAGGCCCAGCAGGTAGACCAGCGAGGAATCTTTGATGATGGCGATGAACTGGTTAACGATGGCGGGCAGCACGCGGCGAATCCCCTGTGGGATCACTACCAGTCGCATTGCCCGGCCATAGCTCATCCCCAGCGCCCGGCAGGCCTCCATCTGGCCGCGCTCCACGCTCTGAATACCGGCGCGGAAAATCTCGCCCATATAGGCGCTGGCGATCAGGCTGAGGGCGAAGATCCCCAGCGGATAGGGCGTCGGACCGAACAGCTGATAGCTGAAACGCGCCAGGCCCTGACCAATCAGCAGAATGGTCAGAATCGAAGGCAGCCCGCGAAACAGATCGGTATAGAGCCGGGCCGGCAGACGCAGCCAGCGTGAGGGCGAAATGCCCATCAGCGCCAGCAGCAGCCCAAACAGCGTGCCGAGCAGCGTGGCCGCCAGCGAGATAATCACCGTGTTGACCAGCCCGGTGGTCAGCATCTGCGGCAGCACTTCCATCATGGATGGAAAATCAAAGAAAGTGCGGGAAAGAATTGTGAGCAGGTCCATCGCCGTCTCCATGCAGAGCGGGGCATCCCCCGGTTAATTCAGGACGCGAACGTCCGCCTCTTTATTGCCCGCCAGGCAGATACTGTTTTGGCATCGGCGATCCGGGGAACCACTTCTCGTAAAGTCGTTTCCAGGTGCCATCCTGCATCGCGGCTTTGATGGCACCGTCCAGCGCGGCCTTAAAGGCGGGTTTGCCTTTGGCAATGGCAATGCCAGCCGGTGCATCAAATGAGGGGATGTCGGCGGCAGAGACCAGCTTAAAACGTTCGGCGTAACTTTTGGCCGCCTCGTAGTCCAGGAAGATGGCGTCGAGCGTGCCGTTGTTGAGCGCGGAGACGGCGCTGTTGTTATCCGGGAAGCGCACCAGATCGGTCTGTGGGAAGTGTTCGACGGCATAGCTCTCCTGCAGCGTGCCCTGAACGACGCCGAGCCGGTGTTTTGCCAGGCTGGCGACATCCTTCACGCCGCTGTCAGATCGGGTGAGAACGGTGAGAAATCCCGCCAGATAACCCGTCGAAAAATCGACCGTCTTTTCCCGCGCAGGCGTGATGCCGATAGCCGCCACCGCCGCGTCATACTGACCGTTAGCCACGGCCGGCATGATCGCCGAGAAGTCCTGACCAATAAAATCGACCTTATCGATCCCGATACGGTGGGCGACATCCCGGAAGAACTCGACGTCAAAGCCGGTGAACTGACCGCTGGCATCCGTGAAGGTGTACGGTTTGGAGTCGCCGACGCTGGCGACGCGAAGCTGACCGGGTTCGATCAGCCCATAAGGATTGTTGTCGCTGGCAGCCAGCGTACAGAACGAAAGTGAACAGAGTGCGAGGGCGGTGCCGAGCAGTGTGCCCAGGGTGGTTTGCGATTTCATAGCTCATCCGTTTTTGCAGGTTTAAACATCAGAGACTGTTGAGCCAGCAATTATAATTGAGACCGGTCTCAACGCAGGTGACACCTTAAGACGTGGGCATTGTGAGACCGGTCTCAAGGGGTTACAATGAGTTTAAGCACAGCCTTTTTTCGGCGTCAATATTCCTGTCATCAACCTGTGATTCAAAATAATTATGACAAGTCAGAAACGACAATCGAAAGCGCCTACCGTGGCGGATGTGGCACGTGCAGCAAACGTCTCTAAAGCTCAGGCGGCGCGTGCGCTGGGAGGCTATGGGGCCGTCAGTGATGAGGTGCAGGAGCGGGTCACCAGCGCGGCCTCTGCGCTGGGCTACCGTCCGAATGCCCTGGCCCGCAGCATGAATACCGGGCGTTCTAATACCATCGGTGTGATTGTCGGCGATATCGAAAATCCTCACTTTGGCCTTGCGCTGCGCGGGATGGCCGATGTGGCACGCACGGCGGGTTACCATCTGCTGCTCAGTAACAGCGATGAGAAACTGCAGGCTGAGCAGGATGCAGTGCGGGTGATGCTGGAAAAGCAGGTCGACGGCATTATCGTTGCGCCATGCTGTTCGGAGCACCAGCACAACAGCCATCTGACGCAGATACTGGAAGAGGGCAGAGCGCTGAAATTATTTGATCGCGCAGTGACTGACCTTGATGTGGAAGCGATCTGCTGCGAATTCGCTGACGTCGCTGAACAGGCGACTACCCGATTGCTGGAGGCAGGTCATCGTCATATCGCCTATGTCACCAGCATGGCGCTGACAACCGACTACAGCACGCCGGGCGATTTTGGCCTGACGCCAGTCGCCCAGCGCGTTGGCGGCATGATGCAGGCCTTTGCTGCCGCGGGCGTGGCGTTTGATCCAACGCTGGTGAAAGTGAACGCGCTGGACGAAGCGGAGATTGCCCGTATTGTGGCTGAGCTATGGCAGCGTCCACAGCCGCCTACGGCGCTGGTGGCCTCAGACAGCGTGGTCGCGATGTGGCTGCTGCGGGAAGTCACGCAGCGCGGACTGCGCATCCCTGCCGATCTCTCCTTTGTGATGTATGACAATTTTCCGTGGAGTGAGATTGTCACGCCGCCGCTGACGGTGGTAGCGCAACCGGTGTATGAGATGGGCCGGGAAGCCGCACGACGCCTGATTTCGGAGATACGCGGCGAAGCCGTCGGGCCGATGCCGCGCTTTGATGCCCGCCTGATGATTCGTCAGTCGATTGCTGCGCCGGCCAGCCTGGTCAGCGCGGAATGATTAGGTCATCCGGGCCAGCCGAGCAGGCGACTTAGCTGGCGCATAGCTGCGGTAATTTGCGTGTCGCTGCAATTACCATAGCCAATAACCAGCCCCTGCTTCACCGGTTCGCGCAGACAGAAGGTCGAGAGAGCCGTGGGCGCGTAGCCCGCCTGGAGCAGTGTGCGGGTAATAGTGACGTCATCCCGATGAGGATCGAGTGGCAGCACCAGATGCATACCGCTGTTGCCACCCAGCAACGGAATCGCCTGACCTGCAGCGCGCTGCAGTTCGGTTCGCAGCCATGCCTGTCGCTGACGATAGAGACGACGCATTTTGCCCAGATGTCGGCGATAATCACCACTGAGAATAAAACGCGCCAGCGCCTGTTGTTCCAGCCGGTTTCCGCCGCGCAGGATCTGATGCAGTGCCGGTCGCAGACGCCTGACCAGCGGCGCGGGCAGCACCATAAAACCGATGCGCAGCGCGGGGAATAGCGTCTTGCTGAATGAGCCGAGATAGATAACCGGAGCATTATCGGTCATGCCCTGCATCGCCATTACAGGTTCGCCGTGGTAATGGAAGTCGCCATCATAATCATCTTCAATAATCCAGGCCTGGTGCTGCTGCGCAGCCGCAATCAGCGCCAGACGCCGGGCCGCACTCATGACGACGCCGGTGGGATACTGATGGGTAGGCGTGGTATAAATCAGACGGGGTGGAGCCTGTTTCCAGTGTTCCGGCTCGGGGGCCATTCCCTGGTCATCGGTGCGGATCGGGACAACGTTAAGTTCTCCGGCCTGCAGAGCCGATTTGGCATTACGATAACCCGGTTCTTCAATCCAGCCATAATCGCCCGGATTACTCAGCAGGGCGACGCACAGCGTTAACGCCTGCTGCACACCTTCAGTAATCACAATCTGTCCGGGGTCACAACGTACACCGCGCGTGATACGCAACTGTTGCGCCAGTACGGCACGCAGTTCTGCTTCACCAAAGGGATCGCCATAGCCGAGCAGCGACGGTGGCGGGTGACTCATTACCTGACTCAGCGCCCGGCGCCAGGCCGCCATCGGGAAATGGTTCAGAGCCGGTATGCCGGGTCGCAGCGGCAATGAGCCGGTGTCGATCCACTGGCTTTGGTGAAAAGCTTCAATCCGTTTTGCCAGCGGCCAGCTGGCTAGCGTGTCGTCATCCGCCTGCCCGGCAGGCAAAGCCAGTGAGCTGACGCGGCTGCCCTGTCGATCGCTCATCAGATAGCCCTCAGCCTGCAGCTGGGTCCAGACGTTAAGCACGGTATTCCGCGACACCTGCAGCTCAACTGCCAGTTGCCGCGTAGACGGTAACATCGCGCCAGCGGCAAGCTGCCCTTGCAAAATGCCCTGTTTTATCCGCTGATAAAGTTGCTGCTGCAGCGTGGTCCCGGCGGCGGATATCAATGGTGCCAGCAGCAAAGGGGGGATCTCTGGCTTCATAGTCGGGTCCCGTGGATCTATCATTTTTCCTGATTGTGGTACTTTTTAACCCACCATGATAGTGGCAATCTGTGGATATCATCTGCAGCCGGGAGGCGATATGTCACAACACCTGAATCAATTCGGTCAGCCGGTCGGCCAGCCTTTACCAGACTGGCAACCCCGTCCTTTGCCCCAGCATCAGGTTTTCACCGGCGAGTCATGTCGGCTGGAGCCGTTCAGTGCTGCACGGCATGGTGATGCACTGTATGAGGCCTGGTCACTGGCTGAAGATGGGCGTGACTGGACTTACCTGCCCGTTGGGCCCTTTACCGGGCACAATGCGTGGCAGGACCATGCAGCACAACTTGAAGCCAGCCGCGATCCGCTACATTTCGCCGTCATCGATCTGGCTACGGAGCAGGCGGTGGGCAGCCTTTCATTAATGCGCATCCAGCCTGAACATGGCGTAGTGGAAGTCGGGCATGTCACGTTTTCGCCCCGGCTGAAGCAGACCCGCATGGCGACGGAAGCGCATTTTCTGCTGATGCGTTACGCTTTTGAAACGCTGGGCTATCGCCGCTATGAATGGAAATGTGATAGCTGTAATGGGCCTTCCCGTAAGGCCGCGGCCCGTCTCGGTTTCCGTTATGAGGGGGATTTCCGCCAGGCAATCGTTTACAAAGGCCGTTCTCGTGACACCAGCTGGTTCTCGATTATCGATAGCGAATGGCCGCAGGTGAAAAAGGGCTTTCAGCGATGGCTGGCGGAGGATAACTTTACCGCCGACGGTCAGCAGCGAGAGAAGCTGGAAGCACTACGCGACAGACCCTGATTGGGTAGTGGGCTCACAGTAGAATATCTTTCAGGACCGCTGCCAGCAGCGTGGTGGTCATGAGGATAGATAACCGTTTGATCCAGCGCATATCAGTGCTCAGTGTCACAACGTCATTTCTCAGGCTGTCGACAGCGCCCGTTAATCGGAAATTCATTTCACTGAGCATCGCTTCCATCTTATCCACTTTGATTTCCAGGTGATTAAAACGGATGGCCAGCTTGTCGGTTTTTCTTTCAACATGGCAAAGCCGTTCGTCGATCTGATTAACTTTTATGGTGAGATGCCCAAGCCGCTCGTCGATCTGATTAACTTTTATGGTGAGGTGCCCGAGCCGCTCGTCGATCTGATTAACCTTTGTAGTGAGATGCCCGAGCCGCTCGTCAATCTGATCTACTTTCGTCGTAAGCTTGCCGAGTCGATTGTCCATCTGGTCAACTTTCATCGTAAGCTTGCCGAGCCGATCGTCCATCTGGTCGACTTTGGTCGTAAGTTTGCCGAGTCGATCGTCTGTCTGTTCGGCTTTTGTCTGAAGCTGGCCGATCCGGACGTCAATATGTTTGGCTTTGGTCTGAATCTGACCGAGCTGCTTCCCGACCTGTGCGCCTGGCTGCCTCTGCTGCATATCGGTAAACACCTCCACCATCGCCTCCGCTTGCTGATCGTCGATCCCCGCCTGTTGCAGCGCTTTAAAGGCTTTGTGGGTACTCATCATTGTGATGAGTCTCACGACACCTCCCTGTGTACTTCGGCGATAACCGCATTATGACAGGCAAAAAGCGTATCACCACTCAGTCGGTTATATTTTCGCGCCTTGCCGAAAAATATCAATTAGTACAACAGGTAACGTGCAGAGGAGTGCGGGTTGGCTCGCAACAGGAAGTCGATGACAGGATGAGGCGCCTCTGCGGTAATCCGCAGAGGCGGGAGAAGAAAAAACGGGTCTTAAGGCTGTGGTACGATTTTAATTTCAACCATGCCGATGCCCAGTTTGCGCGGATCCTGACCTGTGATATTGCCGGTGTTACTCAGCTGCGGCTCAGGGGGGGCAATGACCAGTTGATGGCTGGCGCCTGGGTTGTCGAAATGCAGGGTATGCGTCGATACCTCTTCGCCCAGCGACAGCAGTTGCTGCTGATCGCCCACCCGAACCGGGATCGCGCGATGTGCGTTGGGGCCATACGCGCGTGCGGTAATGACCAGATCAAACTTAGCCGGGAGTGCATCGACATAATCGATATGCACTTCTGGCGCGAGATTGGCGTTTGACCAGCGCCCCCAGCTCTCTGGCCGTGAGATGCCGCTGAAGCTTTTAATCGTTTCCGGCGCGCCGGGCACATCAAGCCGGAAGCTGTCGGCGCTATAGCGAATGTTATTATCTTCAATGCGGATCTGCGCCAGGTTCTGCTGGTAACGTGCCTCGCTGACAGCGCCGTCCGGGAACTGCACTTTGCCTTTCCACTGCGGTTTGTCGACATGTGTCACGGTTGGCGTGCCGCCGAGCTGCCCCATCGCCACACAGAGATCGCCGGAAAGAGCCAGCGAAGGCTGCCAGAGTCGCGCCATTTTAAAACAGCGATCCACCCAGAGGAATTTATCGGCTGAAGCGAAATCGGCCAGCTGATAGCGCAGCGGGGCCGAATATTCCCCTTCCGGCATCGGCTCAACATGCTTATCGCTGATGCGGAACAGAATCGGCAGTTTAAAGGTGGTGCCTGAGAAGCTGAAGGTATTCTTCGCCTGATCCACCGTGAAGCTGTCTATCTTCTTCGGGAAGTTCCAGAGCTGGATGATGTCGGGTTTCCAGCTCGCCACCTTACTCTTCATGTCGTCAAACTGGGTGGAGAGCGAAAGAGAAGAAAGGCTGCTGCGGCCCAGGCCAATCGCGTTATCGCCGCCGAGAATATCCAGCAGCGTCGCGCCATTATCCAGCGTGCTGCGCTTCGCCTCCATCAGCTCCGCCTGCGGTTTATCACCCCGGATCACCATGAACAGATTGCGACGTGGCTGTTTGACCAGCCACGGATGCGCCGTGTTGTTCATGGCCAGATGATCGGAGCTCACCACAATCACGGTGTTTTTAAACCACGGCGACGCTTTGATGCGTGTGATCAGCCGCGCCACATGTTCCTGCGAGCAGGCGACCGCGCTGAAGGACTGATTCGGTTTGCCATCAATGCTATAGCTCCTGCGATCGCAGCTGCGTGAGATAAACCCGTCCGGGTGATGCGTATCAACGGTCAGCGTAAACAGTGCGAAAGGTTTACCGGCCTGCGAGAGTTCCTGATACTTCTCAAAGACTTCATCCAGCACCGTATCGTCGTAATAACCCCAGTTATTGCGATAAGCAGGATCGGCAACGCGGCTTTTCAGCTCCTGCGAACCATAAAGATTTTTGGGGTCGAAACCGTGCGATTTCAGGAAGACATCTTTACCGGCAAAACGCAGATCGGCACCCTGAATAAACCAGTTCTGGTAGCCGGAGTTTTTCAGGATGTCGCCCAGACAGACGTTTTGCGGATAGAAGCTGGAGAGCGATGCCGACGCATTACCATCAAACGGCGCAAACAGCGGAATGCCGCACTGTGAGGCGACCATGCCTGCAATGGTGTAGTCGGTGCCGGGTAACTGTTCGGTTTCGCTGAAGTCGATACTCTGCTCTTTCTGCCGGCTCAGCTCAGGCGCCAGGCCAGGAAAGGCGATGGGGTCGAAATAGGTGCGCTCTAAGCTTTCACCATAGATGTAAACCACGTTAAGGCGCGGCTGTTCAATGCGATTACGCGGCACTTTATAGAAGTTGTCGAAGTCAGAGTCCGCCATCTGGGTATGCGACACGATGAGCGTCGCGACCTGGCGAAAGGCCGGGGTGGTCTGCACCGAACCGAGCGCGCAGGCGGCAGCCAGCAGTGACCAACCCATGTGATGGGGACGCTTACGCCGACGCAGAATCCACGACAGCAGGCAGAACAGCAGGAACAGCACAATAATCAGCCCAATCGCGGGCACCACATATTTACTGACACCCGCGCCGGTCAGGCTGTTAGTCAGCGTATAGAGCACCGCATCGTTGATGCCGTCACCGGTAAAATAGTTGCTGGCATAAAGGGTGGCGTTCAGGACAACGAAAAGCACCAGCATGATAAGAACAAGAATAAACCAGAATTTGTTACGCCCGGCTTTACAGGAATAGATTGCAATAGCGGCCAGAAACAGCACGACGGAGACCAATTCGGACAACGGTAAATCCTCTCTCTACAGGGTTGCACGAGGCTTCACGCAACCGGCCACCTTCGGGGGATGGTTTTTCGACAATCTATATTGGCTGTCATCCGGCTGCAACATATCCGGCCCGATTTGTGCGGTGGAGAGCAGATTGGTTCAGAAGTGAGGTTTTCAGGCGTGACGGTGGCTGGCGCACCGTCAGCAGAGCAGAAGTCAGGACGTTTTTCAGAGTTTGCCGGTGAGGTATTGCGCTTCTCCGTCGGCAAAACTCCAGTCACCTTTGTCATTGGTGATAAAGCTGATCATTAAATCGTTGCCCTGCACGCCACAGTGCTCACGCAGCTCACGCGCCAGCTCCGCCATAAAATGTTGCTTCTGTTCACGACTGCGTGGGCTGGTATAAACCCGCACCATCACCAGATTATCGCTGCGGCTGAATCCCAGGCCGGTATCCTGAAACACCATCTGATAGCGCTTGTTTTCCTGAACAATCTGATAACGATCCCGTTCAGGCACCTTAAAGGCTGTCAGCACGGCACGGTGCGCCGCATCCAGCAGTGTACGCAGCTCTGATTCTGAACGACCCTGAATAACATCGAATTGCAGCAGTGGCATGGTGAACTCCTCATCGTGATTAATGAGCCTATGGTGACCCCTTTATCCGGCGGGAAAAAGCGCGTAGCCTGAAATGATTATTCACTATAATGAACAATCGCAATGAAAGAGATGAAAACGGATACGCTGTGGGATCATCTTCACTGGCTGACCGTACTGGCTGAGCAGGGCAGCTTTACCCGCGCGGCGGAGCGGCTGGACGTCAGCAAAGCTGCGATGAGTCAGAAAATCAAAGAGCTGGAGCAGATAGCCGGTGTACTGCTGGTACAGCGTACCACGCGCAGCGTACGACTGACATCAGTGGGTGAGAAGCTGGTGGAGGAGTTGCGCGAGCCTTTTGCCCGCATCGAACAGAGTTTTTTCAGCGTGCGTGATACCGCTGGGCCAGTGCGTGGTCTGGTGCGTATTACCGCGCCGGTAGCGTTTGCCCGGCAGCAGCTGGTGCCGATTATTGGTGAGTTTCTGCGTGACTATCCGCAGCTGCGTCTGCAGCTGGATGTGACCGACCGCATTGTGTCGCTGAGCAGTGAGGGGTTTGATCTGGCCATCCGGCACAGTGACACGCTGCCGGAAACCCATGTGGCGCTGCCGCTGTGTGATACGCAGACAGTGTTGGTGGCCTCACCTGCCTATCTTAACCAACAGGGTATACCGAACACGCCGCAGGATCTGATGCAGCATAACTGCCTTTACTATCCGCGTAGTGTTGAATCACCGCGCTGGCGGTTTGTAACCGCAGCGGATGGTGAAGAGGTGCAGGTGCGGATTCAGGGCTGCTTTGCCACTAACAACAGTGAGTCGATACGTGATGCCGCTCTGCAGGGACTGGGAATCGCGATGCTGCCCGACTTCAGCGCCCGTGAAGCGCTGGCCGCAGGCTCTTTGCAGCAGGTGTTACCTGAGTGGCAGCCGGTGGAGGCCTTTGCCGCCCGCCTGTGGATCGTTCGACCCTGGGCGGCGCAGGTACCCCGTGCGGTCACCACTTTTACGCAGTGGCTACGCGCGCGCTTTGACCGTTGATGGCAATGCCAGCGCAGATGATGGGGTGTGCATCATCTCGCCAATCAGGCTGCTGCGGTTATACAAACCCAGTCGCAGATTGAAGTCGAGATGCAGTCGCTCGTTGCCGGTTAATTTGATAATCGGTGGTGGCGTCTCTGGCCGCTGCTGAAACATCACAGACTGCGCAAACGCGCTGCTGCTGTCGGCATGCAGGCGCTGATAGTACCAGGCGCTGGCTTCACCTTTACGCAGATAAAGATTAGCCCGCCGGTATTCGCGCATCGCGACCTGCTGCGCCAGCGACAGAAGCTGGCGTGACGGATTATCTACATTTTGCACAATCAGCGGAAAATCATCACGCTTCTTAAGCTCATGGAAATAGTTGCGGATACCGACGTTTTTAACCGGTGCCAGCTGTTTCAGCCATTCGCGAATAAAGGCATTCTGCGGCGGCGCGGCAATAAACCAGCTCTCGGTGACCGGCGCAAGCAGGTTCAGCGTTGATTGCTCGCGATAGTAGCCGATGAGATCCATTGGCCGCGCATGGTGAACGCGATGCACCCAGGCAAGATTTTCAAACAGCAGGGTGCTGCAGTCGATGCCAATACCGCCATAGCGGTGAATCAGCTCAAGCCGGATTATTTCACTTTTATGTGCCAGCGTCAGATCGGAAGAGATAAAGCTGAGTTCGGGCAGCCACTGCGACAGAGTGCGCTGCGTGACCAGATAAACCTGGTGGTCGGGGTTGTCCCGCCGGATTTTACTGATATTCAGCGCCATTGACGTCGGCAGCTGATCGTTATGCCAGACCATCCAGACAATCTTTGGAATCTCGGGCAGATCTTTCTGCTGAGCAATCAATGCGACATTATCTTCCTGTCCCGGATCATATTCCGGTGCCTGACAGAGGCTCTGCTGTTTCTTATTCCATAACATCTGGCTACTGAACGATATTCTTTTCCAGTTACGCCAGCGTTTATGCGCTGGACGTTGGCGATGTGAAGTCATGGTACACCTGTTATTTTTATTTTCCCGCTATAGTGCAGGCTCTGCCCGTTGTGCCTGAGGCGTGAACGGGCGGCATTGCATACTGAGTGCAATCCCGATGAGTGCGGGAATTAATGAATAGTTTTCCCTGGTGGCGACGCAGTGCGGGAGCGCGCGATAGTTTCCTCACGGCTTTTTAATTGCACTGCACCTTTTTAATAAAACATTATTTACACATTAGCTATGTCTTTTTTTGACTTTAGGATAATACGGAAATAATCCGGTCACCTTAATGGAATAATAATATCGCCACTGTTAATCAGTTATTTAAATGTGGCGGAACGCATAACTAAGGAATGTCTGAATATTATGCTAAGCCTTTGGCTTCTCTCAGGGCCCGGACCTCAGAAACAGTGAATATTGCGCTTAACGTGTGGCGTAAGCCCGGCTCAACAATTTGCGGAATCGGACAGCCTGAAGAGGATTGTCTACGCTTAAGAAGAACTTACTGAGAAAGGAGCGCGCATGCAGAGTGAATCCTATGGTTTACTGGCGGTTGATAAGAAGGGCAATCGCGTCCTGTTTCTTAACCCGGAAACCTTCGCGGTCGAGCGCGAGCTGAACGCTTTTCCACCGCGGCCGCATGAACTCCTGATGCTGGCACCCTGGGGTAAAGCGTATGTGCCTATCTATGGTGACGGTGTTCATGGCAATAACCCGCATCCGGGTCACAAAGTGGCGATCATTGATTTGCAGCGTCGTGAGATCAGCGGCTTTATCGATCTGTCGCCGTTGCGAGCACCACACAGCGGGCAACTGGGCCGCGATGGCAAAGTCTATCTCTGCTGTGAGCAGAGCGCCGCCGTAGCCGTAATCGATCCGCAGACCGACAAAGTGGAAAAGATCATCCCGATTCCTTCTCACAACGCGCATCGCCTGACGCTGTCACCCAGCGGCCGCAAACTGTTCACCGATAACGAAGAGGATGCGACCATCACCGTCGTGGATCTCTGTGAAGCAGAGGGACGGGTGATTGATACGATTCTGCTGCCGGGCCCGATTGCGGGTATCGCCGCCTCACCAAAACACCCTTATCTGGTCGCCAGCGCAGCAGATGCGCCGTTGCTCTATGTGATCGACCGACAGAGCCACCGTATTCGCCAGCGCATTACGCTGCCGGGTCATCAGCAGCCCTGCCAGGTGGTTCGCTTCAGCGCCGATGGCGAACAGCTGGTGGCGATTGGCGATCAAGAACCGCTGGTAACGCTGTTTGACGACCTGCTGAATCCGCTGGGCGATATCAGCGTGGGAAACATGCCGATGGATGGCTGCTTCACGCCAGACAGGCAACAGCTGCTGATTGCGAATCAGGATGACGGCACGCTGAGTGTGATCGATCTGGCGCAGCGTAAAGTGATTGCCACACCGCGTGTCGGAACGGGCTGTGAGGTGCTGGGCTATTTTCCGATGGGTCAGATAAACGGACGATGATAGATCGCAGAACTCCAGTGGCGGCTGCTGGCATGTTTCTCTGCCTGCCAGCCGCGTTTACGTAATTCTCGCGCAATCATCTTGTTCATGATGCCGTGGCCCAGCAGCAGCACCGTGCCACGCCGTGAGTGCTCGATCAGCTTCTCTGCCGCCGCCGAGGCCCGGCTGCGCGCATGTTGCAGCGACTCCGCTTCACCCGCATAACCGCAGAACCACAACAGCCGCAGTAAGGCCAGCCAGCAGATTGTCGGCAGTTGAAAATCCCCCGTTCGCAGCAGCGGTACGGCGACTTCGCTGTAGAGCGCATCAATCTCATGAGGCTGCAGGCCAAGCTGGCTCAGAGAAGATTGCGCGCGGGGCAGGGGACTGCAGACAATAATTGCGGCCTGACGAGCAATCTTAATACTGCGCGGTGGCGGCCCGTCACTGACTCCGGACTGATCGTAAGCTTCGCACCAGTCTGCCAGTGCCTGCACGCTCTGGCGACCCGCTGCCTGGTGGTCAGGTTTACCGTGTCGCATCAGAATAATGGTCATAACACCTCTGTCAGGCTTTTTTTCAGGGTAACGCATTGTCTGCGCTTGCCGCGATTTTTCAGAATAAAGATGAAGTGTCATCTGCAGGTAATCCGGGTGTGCGACAACAGAACCCGATGAAAGGATTTTAGCCCCGCTTATAACGCTTAATGATTAGAGAAAATGCTAACTTACCGCGCAGAGTGATTTTTTATTGTGCGATATAGTGGAGTTAACTGGCTGAATTTGCGCTGAAAATGTGTGATGACGCAATGTGATAGTGAAGTTTTACTAACAATTTGCGCCGGGATCTCTTGATTTATCTACGCGCGTAGATACACTAGGTCCCCAGTGATTGCTCACGGTGCGATGCACAGTAGGCTCCATTGATTGTTAAGTTACATTCGCTCAGTTTAAGCGACCGGTGAAAAATACATCGGCGAAACGGGGCGAAGAACAAGATTCCAACACCAGGGAATCCTTTAACCTTTCATCATGGTTAGTCAACTGAACGTCGCCACCGGGGGAATTCCGCTTTCATCAGGGAATCGACCCATGGACGGGCGTTTATCAATCTGCATACTCATTCAGGGATAGGGTTATGACGGCACACAATTCCGTTAAGCAGCAGGCATCACTGTCTTCCACCTCAGCCGCCGACGAGCGGTTTAACACTTCTTCAGGCCGCAAAGATTTCTGGCGCGCCACTTTCTCATGCTGGCTCGGAACGGCAATGGAGTACGCGGATTTCGCGCTCTACGGTCTGGCTGCCGGTATCATCTTTGGCGACGTATTCTTTCCGGAATCGACTCCCGCAATGGCACTGCTCTCCAGCTTTGCTACCTGGTCAGTCGGCTTTGTTGCCCGGCCTATCGGCGCACTCTTTTTCGGCTGGCTCGGCGACCGCAAAGGCCGAAAGGTGGTGATGATCTCCACCATCATTCTGATGGGCGCTTCCACCACCTTTATCGGCTTAATACCGAGCTATGCCGCGATTGGTGTCTGGGCTCCGGCTTGTCTGGTGCTGCTGCGCTTTACCCAGGGTTTCGGCGCGGGCGCAGAGTTATCGGGCGGCACGGTGATGCTGGGTGAATATGCGCCCGTTAAGCGTCGTGGGCTGGTTTCATCCGTTATTGCTCTGGGGTCTAACAGCGGTACGTTGCTGGCCTCGCTGGTCTGGCTGCTGGTAGTGCAGATGGATCAGCAGAGCCTGCTGGAGTGGGGCTGGCGTATTCCCTTCCTCAGCAGTGCGCTGATTGCCCTTGTTGCGCTGTGGATTCGACGTCACCTGCGTGAAACGCCAGTGTTTGAGCGCAGGAAAGCGGAAATGGAAGCGGAACGTGCAGGCGTACTGGCCGCGCCAGTCGTGGACTCGCGTCCTTTCTTCCAGCGTACCCGCGCTTTCTGGACCATGATAGGTTTGCGCATCGGCGAAAATGGCCCTTCTTATCTGGCTCAGGGCTTCATGGTGGGTTATGTCGCGAAGGTGCTGATGGTGGATAAGTCCGTACCGACGACGGCGGTGTTCCTTGCCTCACTGCTGGGCTTCCTGATTATTCCGTTTGCGGGCTGGCTCTCTGATCGTTTTGGTCGCCGGATCGTTTATCGCGTCTTCTGCCTGTTACTGATGATCTACGCCTGGCCCGCCTTTACGCTGCTGGACACGCGTGAACCGATGCTGGTGATCCCGGTTATCGTGGTCGGTATGGCGCTGGCGTCACTGGGTATTTATGGGGTGCAGGCGGCATGGGGCGTGGAAATGTTCGGCGTTCAACATCGCTACACCAAAATGGCGGTGGCCAAAGAGCTTGGCTCGATTTTATCCGGCGGCACAGCGCCGCTTATTGCCGCTGCTATGCTCTCTTATACCGGTCACTGGTGGCCGATTGCGGTCTACTTCTCGGCAATGGCCGCCATTGGATTCTTTACCACTTTTGTCGCTCCTGAGACGCGAGGGCGGAATCTCAATCTGCCTGAAGATGCCATCTAGATTTACCTGAAGGTGCCGTCTGCCAGGAGAGAGCGATAAACAGCAGGCCGTGTAAAGCGGCCTGTTTTTTTTATGGAGGAACGTGATGTGCCTAAGTCGTTAACGGGAAAAGTGACCCGCAGTGAAGTTGCGAAAGCGGCAGGCACCTCAGTGGCAGTCGTCAGTTATGTCATCAATAACGGGCCTCGTCCGGTCGCTGAGGCGACCCGTCAGCGGGTACTGGAGGCGATTAAAGCCACCGGTTACCGGCCCAATGCAGCAGCACGCGCGCTGGCCTCCGGCAACACCAAAACGTTTGGGCTGGTGGTGCCCAACATCGGCAATCCCTTCGTGGCGTCAATGGCGCACGTGTTGTTGCAGGAGTCGATGAACCACGGTCACGTCATGCTGCTGGGTGATGCAGGTGATGACCGCAAACGCGAACTGGAGTTAATTCAGGGGCTGCTCAATCGGCAGGTCGATGGTCTGTTTTACAATAGCGTCGATCGCCATCCTTACATCGACCTGATTAAAGCCAGCGGAACGCCACTGGTGATGCTGGAGCGGGTTGAGCCTCAGCCGGGCGTGAACATGCTGCGGGTCAATGAGCGTCAGGCCGCGTGGCAGGTGACGGCACATCTGTTGAGTCACGGTTATCAGCAGGTAGGGATCATCAGCGGCCCGGTCGATATGCTCAACGCACAGGATCGTATTCAGGGCTGGCGCGATGCCATGCACGATCGTGGCCTGCCGATTGATGAGTCGCTGATGTTCCCCGCCAGCTACACCCCACAGGGCGGCTACGAGGCGGCACAAACCATGATCGCCCGCGGCTGTGTGCCTCGTGCGTTGTTTACCAGCAATGAAGGTCAGGCGATTGGCGCGCTTCGCGCCTTTTCCGAACATCACCTTCGCGTGCCGCAGGATGTGGCACTGGTCTGCTTTAACGGGACCAATCACTCGTCGTTTCATGTTCCGACATTAACGACCGTGCGCCAGCCACTGCGTGAGATGGCACGCGCTGCGATTCAGATGCTGAAAGAGGGACAGAGCGAAGCGCAATTAAAGGAGTTTCCACACTATCTTGAAATTGGTGAATCCTGCGGCTGTCAGCCGCAAAGTCAGAGTTAATTTATAAAAATATGAAAAGAATCATTATTGATTGCGATCCCGGCAATGGTATCGCGGGTGCCAACACCGATGATGGGCTGGCGATTGCGCTGGCCTTAGCTTCACCAGCCCTGTCGCTGGAATTGATCACTACCGTAGCGGGTAACACGCCATGTGACGTGGGTGCACGCGTTGCCAAAGATCTGATCGTCCGGCTGGGATTATCTATCCCGGTCGTACAGGGCGCGACGCAGGCGTTACAGGAAGATCCTGCGCCATGGCGCGAGACGCTGGATCATCGGGTCAATCAGCTTGCGCTGGAAAAACTCTGGCAGGATGTGCGTCAGCCAGACGATATTGCGGCGGATGCGTTTGATGCGGCTGACGCTATCGGCAAACTGATTTGCGACAATCCGGGCGAGATTACACTGGTAGCAATTGGTCCGCTGACGAATGTGGCGCTGGCGATGCAGCGCTATCCCGCCATGGCAGAATCGGTGGCGGAAATTGTGATCATGGGCGGCGTCTTCTCGCTGGATGATTACATCAAAGACACCAATTTTGGTCTGGATCCCGAGGCGGCGCATCAGGTGTTGCACAGCGGTGCTGCGGTAACACTGGTGCCGATGGATGTCACCACGCAGACGCTGCTGACCCAGCAGGATCTGACACGTCTCACCGCGGCCGATCATCCGCTGACCGAATTTGTACGCGACACGCTGCGCCCGTGGATCGACTATTCAATGGAAACCCGTCAGCTGGCAGGATGCTGGATCCACGATGCGCTGGTGGTCGCCTGGTTGCTGAATCAGCGAGTCGCCTCGGGTATCGATTACCGGGTTGATATCGAACTACGTCCCGGTGCGACGCGTGGCAAAAGCTGGCGTTATCGTCAGCCGCTTCGGCTCACTGTCGGTGTGCCTGATCACTGCGGTGCATCGGTGCATGTGCTGCATAGCGTCGATAACACGCTGCTGTTGTCGATCATCGAACAGGCATTTAAGCGCCTGACATCCTGAAGTCATGGGCGATTAACTGCGCCCGCTTACTGCGCGTGATTAACTGCCATGATGGGGCGGTGATTATCATCGGCTGATAAAATCTGTCAGGTTGTCAGCAGCATTTGGGCGCAGGCAGAAATGCAGGGTTTGTGAGCCGACGCAAAGCGTTAAATCGCTTCGCACACGTCGATCCAGCGGGCGTTAGTCAGTTCAGCCATCTGCTGTGGCGAGATGCGGACGGCGCTGTGGATAGCGCCAGCGGCGGGCAGGACTTCTTCGAAGCTGCGCAGTGAAATATCACAGTAGACGGTCAGCGGATTCTCCAGACCGAACGGACAGACGCCGCCCACCGGGTGGCCGGTCCAGTTAATCACCTCGTCGACGCTCAGCATCCGCGCTTTCGCGCCCAGCGCCGCTTTCAGCTTGCGATTATCCAGTCGGGCATCGCCGCGTGTCACAATCAGCACCACGTCGTTTTTCACTTTCAGTGACAGGGTCTTGGCAATCTCTCCTGGCGTCACGCCATGGGCGCGTGCAGCCATCCCGACCGTTGCAGTGCTTTCTGCCAGCTCAATAATTTCAATTTCAGGGGCGTGTTCGGCAAAGAACTGGCGCACGGACTCCAGACTCATCTTTCTCTCCAGGCTGATCGAAGGCGTAAAAATTGCCACAAGCCTCAGTGCCTGTAAACGAGATAAACGGAGAATTCGCTGTAATTAAGTCTGTTTAGCTGCCGCTCAGGGTGCAGTTGCCACATTGTTCGACATCAGGGATGCGATAACGCTGGCAGCAGCTGCGACGGACCAGTTCGCCGTTGCGCGGGATCATGGTGCGGTAAAGTGGGTTTTCGCTGCCATCCAGCAGCCGCTGGTTGAAGAACAGCGCCTGCTCCAGTTGCAGGATCAGCGCCTCATCGATCTGGCTTTTCAGCTCACCCAGGAACCACTGGAATGAGTAGCCCATGTTGTTCCAGATGAGTCGGGCGTTGATATCACCATGCTGCGTAATACCTTTGACCACCGGGATCAGATGCTGCTGAATCAGCCGATCAATGCGCTGCAGCGAATTAAGATAGCGCGCTTCTTCATCTTCCTGCACATCGATCCAGAACGTGGCCGGATGGCCATTCTCATGAAATCCGACGCGAATATGCTCAGGCGAGCAGTCCAGCGCACGTGACTCCTGCAATAACGCCATGATGAGCGGAGGCAGCAGAAGGCCAAAATACCACTGTGCCCAGAGTGACAGCACCGGTTTCGCTTCACGAACGGCATCAGGATGATCGCGATAAAGATAATCGCTATAGCGATGGATGAGCGGGGCAAAGGCCTCTGATTCCGACCAGTCGGCAAGCGTCAGCGTTTCGCGCGGAGCAGACTGGCTTAACTTCGTCGATTCAAGCAGATAGCTGCGCTGTTGCTGCAGCCGCTCATGCAGACTTTCCGCCAGCGGGCGGTCATTCTGCCGGAAGATCATCGACTGAGCGCTAAAACGCTGTTCCTGAGCTGAAGCAGTTGCCATGACGACTCGCAGAAAGTGTAGATAGGAAAGCAAATGATAATCGTTATTGATTAACTCTACAAGTCGTGTAAAAAATCGTCGCTGCTGGCGGGAAAACGGCGGGGTTGAGAGCGGCCATCAGGCCAGACAGAGCAACACATCGCTCGCCACTGTTCCGGTCAGCAACGACCGCGTTATGCTTACTCAGGCATGTTCGCTGGAGGTCTGAGGCTGCTGTCGGGGCAAATCTTCCCAGGCGAGAATGGTATTGCGACCCTGATTTTTAGCCACATATAACGCGCTGTCCGCATTGGCGACCGCCAGATCGAACTCATTATCATAAATGGGCGCGATGCCCGCACTGATAGTCACGTGGGTGGAAACGGTCTCATTGAAAAGGTGAGGAATTTCTAAATCCAGCACATACTGGCGAATTCGCTCTGCCAGCTTCATGGCGATCGAACTGTTCACATTGGTCATCAGCACCAGAAACTCTTCGCCGCCGTAGCGGGTGACGACATCGCGCGAACGCACCGCATCACGAATCGCGACAGAGACCCGCGCCAGTGCCTGATCGCCCATCGCATGCCCATAATTATCGTTGTAGGCCTTGAAGTGGTCGATATCCAGCAGCAGCACGTAGTGGCTGCCGGCGTGATTTTCCAGAATATTATCGAGCCGGTTCTTCAGGCCGCGGCGGTTATAGAGTCCGGTCAGCGGATCGAGCATGCTGAGGTCACTGAATGTCTCTTTCTCTTCATAAAGCTGATGCATCAGGCGCAGGGTAAAGTTGTCGGCACGGCGGCGCATCAGATGCTGCAGCGAGAAACCGATCAGAGGCAGGATGATGGTCAGCAGGATCAGCGGCAGATGCTGTCCATTGTCGAGCAGTAATACGGTGAAGACCGGCGGCGCGACGTGCAGACAAAATGCACCCAGATAATCGCTCAGGGCGATAGCACTGATAAATAACACACTGATCAAACTGATAATAAGAAAGCCACCATCAAAATAGAACACCTGATGAAAGCGATAATTAATGTGCCAGGCCCAGAGTATGCCCAGCAAAAGTGCCACAGGATTTAACAGGGGAAGTTTTAGTCTGGGCCATATTAAATAGGTAATTAGCATGATGCCGCTAAACGCAGCCACACAAATTACCGGCAGGGTCGCGTCATTGGTCTCATTGCTCATTACAGGCAGCAGATAAAATAGCGAAACGGCGATATTTAAAAAGAGAAAAAGCATCACTGAAAGCCGGTATTTACTCTGCTTCAGTTCTTCATATGATTGTAATTTCATTATAAATACTCGTGACGGCCCTGAAATACCAAAGCGCAAGCCGGCAAAAAAAGATTCTGCCAGAGAGTGAGCAAATTATTGCTGTTGCTGTTATTAAAAGTGTTATCGGCCGCAATCTAGCATTTTCCAACTGGTCTGTCATCTTCGTTGCCGGACGTGACAAAAACAGGCTGCAAGGCCGTTAAAACTGTCATATGATAATGGGAATGCTTATCATTTGAGGTTTGCGTCATGGGGATAGCGATTATTGCGGCCTGCGGCCTGTGGGGAGTCAGCTGGGCACTGGGTAAAAAACTGGATAGCGCGTGGGGCGTATTGCTGCCCTGCATCGCACTGCCGCTGTTCGCCTTATGGGAACCGAGCTTCAGTCAGTGGCGGATCGTCATGACGGTGGCGCTGCTGCTGACTGTTGTGATGCTGTTTAATCAGCGTCTGCGACACTATCTGCTGTTGCCATCCTGCCTGGCATTAGCGGGTGGCTTGGCGGCTATCTCTGTGAATTTTCATCTGAGTTAATCGAGGCGAAGAGGGTGAAATCGACGTGCCGGGTGAGCTAAAGCGAGCTGAAAACTAAAATGAGCAGGGGATAAAACGGTACTGCAAGGGAAGCAAAAGGGCATTGCGGGGAAAACAGAGGATGACAACGTTGGTGCGAAGAGAGGGACTTGAACCCTCACGTCCGTTAAGACACTAACACCTGAAGCTAGCGCGTCTACCAATTCCGCCACCTTCGCATCGAGTTGTCTGTTCATATCACCGCAATGGTGCGAAGAGAGGGACTTGAACCCTCACGTCCGTTAAGACACTAACACCTGAAGCTAGCGCGTCTACCAATTCCGCCACCTTCGCGCAGTGCTCGCGATATGAAACATGTGATTTTGGTGCGAAGAGAGGGACTTGAACCCTCACGTCCGTTAGGACACTAACACCTGAAGCTAGCGCGTCTACCAATTCCGCCACCTTCGCATACCCGTAACACCCTGAGAATGTTACAACCACGGAGGCGCATTCTAGAGATTTTACTCTTTGCGTCAACAACTATTTCGTCGGGCTGAAACGATCGCTGTAAAAAGCAACGTTTTCAGCCCGGCAACGCCATTAACGCCGGGAAAAGCGCTTAGCGCGTTTTGGCTCCGCGACCGTAAACAGCGCGATAAACTTTAAAACGACCGGTCTGTGCGATGACTTCGTGACTGCCGAAGGCTTCATCCAGCGCCTGCGGGTAGGGCAGGAAGGTGTTCGCCACAATACGCAACTCGCCGCCGGTGTTCAGGTGTTTCACTGCGCCACGGATCAGCGCCTGGGCGGCGTCGAGGCTGGTCTGGGTACCTTCATGGAATGGCGGGTTCGAGATAATCATGTCGAAACGCCCCGTGACGTCAGAGAAGACGTTGCTGGCGAAGACTTCTCCCTCGATGCCATTGGCGGCCAGCGTCAATTTACTCGCTTCAATCGCAGCCGCGTGCACGTCGCACAGCCACAGACGCACTTTAGGCGAACGGGCCGGCAGAGAGGCGGCAATCACGCCTGCGCCACAGCCCATATCCAGCACTTTACCTTTGGTGTGCGGAGTAAAGGTCGAGAGCAGCAGGGCACTACCGCTGTCCAGGCCATCACGGCTGAAGACGCCAGGCAGGGTATGAATCGTCAGACCATCCAGCTGATACTGATGACCAAAGCTGCTGGCATCAAACTCAGGCTGTTTGTCCAGGCGACCGTGGTAGAGACCACAGCGACGCGCGCTGTCGATTTTCTCCAGTTTCACCCACGACTCCACCATGCCTTCGGCACTGCGCACGCCGCTGCGGTTTTCACCGACCACGAATACGTCACAGCCGACCGGCAGCAGAGAGAGCAGGTTCTGCAGCTGGAACTGCACTTCCGGCTTATTCTTGGTCCAGAAGTAGACCAGCGTATCGCAGCCCTGCACATCTTCTGCCTGCGCAACCATGCCGTAACGCGCCTGCTCGCCCATACGGCGGCTCAGGTTTTGCCAGTGATGATATTGCTGGGTGTGAACGCGCGACGAGGCGGTTTCCAGCTGAGCGGGCAGGTCATCCTGCAGATCGCCAGCAAATAAAACATGGCGGGCGGTAAATTCATCACTGTGGCGCAGAATGACTTCGCTGGCCGGGGTTAAAGCAGACATGTAGGGCTCCTGTAAGATCTGAGCGGGGATTATAGTGGTTTGTTGGCGCATGTTCGATGGGTTTGCTAGCATAGCGTCGCATTCAGGCAGCAGAACAGGTAACACCATGACGTCCAGGCGCGACTGGCTTTTACAGCAAATGGGAATTACACAGTACCAGCTGCGCCGCCCGCGCGTGCTTCAGGGCGAAATTGCCGTCACGCTGGCACCGGACACGCAGTTAATTATTGTCGCTGACGCGCCGCCCGGTCTGCATGAACCGCTGATGCGCGACGTGCTGCATGCTCTTAATCTGCAACCCGCTCAGGTGATGACGGTGACGCCGGATCAGCTGCAAATGTTGCCGGAAACGCTGAACTGCGCGGGCTGGCTGCTCGGCGTAGAGAGCGAACAGACTTTTAATGGCGTGGCTTTAACCAGCGCCTCTTTCAATGAACTGATCAGTAACGGCGTCGCCAAACGCGCGCTCTGGCAACAGATGTGTAACCATGACAGCCATCTCTTTACTCACCCCTGACGATCTGGCGCAGGCCTACGCCATTGAGTGTCGTAGTCACGCGTTTCCCTGGAGTGAAAAGACGTTTGCCAGCAATCAGGGCGAGCGCTTTATCAATTTACGTCTCGATGTCGGCGGTAAAATGGCCGCTTTTGCCATTACCCAGGTGGTGCTGGACGAAGCCTCGCTGTTTAACATCGCGGTCGATCCCGCCTTTCAGCGCCGGGGACTGGGCCGCCAGCTGCTGCAGCATCTGATCGATGAACTGATCAAACGCGACGTGCTGACGCTGTGGCTGGAAGTGCGGGCCTCGAACCTGCCCGCCATTGCGCTCTATGAGCAGCTTGGATTCAATCAGGTCAGTCTTCGCCCCAATTATTATCCCACCGCCAGCGGCCGTGAAGATGCCATTCTCATGGCCCTGACGCCGTAGTGGTGTTAAGGAGCTTTAATGTCAGATAACTGGGATTGCATCCTGTTTGATGCGGACGATACCCTTTTTCATTTCGATGCCTATGCCGGTTTACAGCGCCTGTTCGCGGGTTATGACGTGCAGTTCACTGACCAGGATTACAGCGATTATCAGGCGATCAACAAACCGCTGTGGGTCGATTATCAGAACGGCACCATTTCAGCATTACAGCTGCAGACTCAGCGTTTTAACCACTGGAGCGAAAAGCTCAGCGTTGCGCCAGAGATCCTTAACAGCGGCTTTCTCACCGCAATGGGGGAGATCTGCACGCCGCTGCCGGGTGCGGTCAGTCTGATGAATCAACTGCATGGCCGGGTAAAGATGGGCATTATCACCAACGGCTTTACCGCGCTGCAGCAGACGCGTCTGGAGCGCACCGGTTTTCGTGATTACTTCTCGGCGCTGGTGATTTCTGAGCAGGTCGGCGTGCCAAAACCGGCGGCAGAGATCTTTGATTACGCGCTGGATCTGATGGGCAATCCGGATCGTCAGCGGGTGCTGATGGTGGGTGATACGCCAGAATCAGACATTCTGGGCGGCATGAATGCTGGTGTGAAAACCTGCTGGCTCGATCATGGCACCCGGCCGTTGCCGGAACACATCAGACCAACCTGGCAGGTCAAATCGCTGGGTGAGCTGGAAACGTTGTTGATCGGCTGATTGAAGCTGCCTCGCAAATCCGCAACTTTCTCATAAAAAAGGCCCGCACAGCGGGCCTTTTCCATTTTTGACAAACTCAGTCCGGGCCAGCGGTAAGATCGAGTCTGCGAAGGAAACACGGTCAGATCGGAAAGTCGCTTAAACCATCCCTGGCCGCTCGTCCCGCGCCGTCCCTGGCGCGGGACGCTTTCCTCCTCTGCCCGTGTTCCCTGCGCATTCAGCTTATTCATTGCGGTCATACAAACCCGGATTTTGTTTTTTGAGCAGTATAAAAAAGGCCCGCTGTGCGGGCCTTTCTCGTTTTATCTTTACCGCAGCGCAGGCGCGCTACGCTTTCTTCTCGTCGTCCTCATCCCGGTCCTCTTTCACCGGGGTGCTGGCGGTAAGCAGAAACGGCGACTGCTGCCAGCGGGTGCGGCGATGACGCAGCAGAGTGCGGGAGAGAATAATGCCGATCGCCAGCGCCAGCAGCATCATCAGACGCAGAATATTGGTGGTGTTGTCGACCTGATGTGAGTCGGTGACCAGCACGTGAGTATCCAGCGTTACGCGCAGAAAGCCCAGCGGGCCATCGTTTCCGGCCAGCGGCTGCACAATCTGGTGGTTGAAATAGCTGCCCGCGCGCTTGCCGTCGAGCGCCAGCCGGTCACGGACATTGATGTTTTCACCGCTGTGCGCCACCAGGCTGCCGTCGCCGTCATACACGGACGCATCCAGAATACGGCTGTTCGCCGTCATCTGATTAAGAATGGCTTCGATCTGATTCCGGTTATTTTCACTGTTGTCCATCAACGGTTTAAGGCTGAATGCCACCTGGCTGGTCAGCGTATGCGCCAGCTCCTCGACCTGCTCAGAACGCGCCGTCTGATGGCCGAGACTGAACCAGGAGGCGCCCTGCATCAGCACGACCAGCAGCGCCATCGAGATAAGCACGATCACGGTACGATGTAAGCGAAATTTCAGTGCGGTTTTAGCCATTAATCATCCGGGTCATATCACAACAGAAAGCCTGGAGATTATGTTGCCAGAAGCGGCGCAGACAAGGTAGCCTCTTGCGTGGTTTTGTTGTCCCTACAGGAGCTCTGATGCCAAATCGTTTAACCTGGTGCGATCTTCCCGCCGATGTCTCCCTCTGGCCGGGTTTGCCCCTTTCTCTTAGCGGTGATGAAGTGATGCCGCTGGATTATCGCGCTGGCCGCACCGGCTGGCTGCTGTATGGCCGCGGGCTGGATAAGCAACGGCTGACCGATTACCAGCACCAACTGGGTGCGGCGATGGTGATCGTCAGCGCCTGGAACGTCGATGAGTATCAGGTGATTCGCCTGGCGGGATCGCTGACGCCGTTTGCCAGCAAGCTGGCGCACGACGCCGGGCTGGACGTAGCGCCGCTGGGCAAAATCCCGCATCTCAAAACGCCGGGCTTGCTGGTCATGGATATGGACTCCACCGCGATTCAGATCGAATGCATCGACGAGATCGCTAAACTGGCGGGCTGCGGCGAGCAGGTGGCGGAAGTGACGGAGCGCGCAATGCGCGGCGAACTCGACTTCACCGCCAGCCTGCGTCAGCGCGTCGCTACGCTGCAGGACGCGGACGCTAATATTCTCAAACAGGTGCGTGATGCGCTGCCGCTGATGCCAGGCTTAACGACGCTGACGCAGAAACTGCAGGCGCTGGGCTGGCAGGTTGCCATCGCGTCCGGCGGCTTTACCTACTACGCCGACTACCTGCGCGACAAACTGCATCTGTCCGCGGTGGTGGCCAATGAACTCGAAATTCGCGACGGCAAACTGACCGGCAACGTGCTGGGTCCGATTGTCGACGCACAATACAAAGCCGATACCCTGAAGAAGCTGGCGCAGCGTTTTGACATTGCGCCAGAACAGACGGTGGCGATCGGCGATGGAGCCAATGACCTGCTGATGATCAAAGCCTCAGCGCTGGGCATTGCGTTCCATGCTAAACCTAAGGTGAATGCGCAGACTGCGGTCACCATTCGCCATGCCGATTTAATGGGTGTGTTCTGCATCCTCACCGGCAGCCTGATCCACGAAGAGCGTTAACAGAGGTATTGATTTGGCCAAAGCGGCAAAACGCGCATTTGTCTGTAATGAATGCGGCGCAGATTACCCACGCTGGCAGGGGCAATGCAGCGCCTGCCACGCCTGGAACACCATCACCGAGGTGCGCATCGCCGCCTCGCCCGCCGCTGCGCGTAACGAGCGCCTGAGTGGCTATGCCGGCAGCGCGGGCACCAGCCGGGTGCAGAAGCTCTCTGAAATCAGCCTGGAGGCGTTACCGCGCTTCTCGACCAGCTTCAAAGAGTTTGACCGGGTGCTGGGCGGCGGCGTCGTACCGGGCAGCGCTATTCTGATTGGCGGCAGTCCGGGCGCGGGCAAATCCACGCTGCTGCTGCAGGTGATGTGCCGGTTGTCAGAAGGGATGAAAACCCTGTACGTCACCGGTGAAGAGTCACTGCAACAGGTGGCGATGCGCGCCCATCGTCTGGGATTACCCACCGAAAATGTGAATATGCTGTCGGAAACCAGCATTGAGCAGATCTGCCTGATCGCCGAGCAGGAGCAACCGCAACTGATGGTGATCGACTCGATCCAGGTGATGCACATGGCGGAGATCCAGTCATCGCCGGGCAGCGTGGCTCAGGTGCGGGAAACCGCTGCTTACCTGACGCGCTTCGCCAAAACGCGCGGCGTGGCGATCATCATGGTCGGCCACGTCACCAAAGATGGCTCGCTGGCCGGGCCGAAGGTGCTGGAGCACTGCATCGACTGTTCGGTGCTGCTGGATGGCGATGCCGACTCCCGCTTCCGCACCCTGCGTAGCCATAAGAATCGCTTTGGCGCGGTGAATGAGCTGGGTGTATTTGCCATGACCGAGCAGGGCATGCGTGAAGTCAGCAATCCATCCGCTATCTTCCTGTCGCGTGGCGAAGAGGTCACCTCGGGCAGTTCGGTCATGGTGCTGTGGGAGGGAACGCGTCCGCTGCTGGTGGAGATTCAGGCGCTGGTCGATCACTCAATGATGGGCAATCCGCGTCGCGTGGCGGTGGGTCTGGAGCAGAACCGTCTGGCGATTCTGCTGGCCGTTTTACACCGCCACGGCGGATTACAGATGGCGGATCAGGATGTGTTCGTCAATGTGGTCGGCGGCGTTAAAGTCACCGAAACCAGTGCGGATCTGGCGCTGATGCTGTCGATGGTGTCGAGCCTGCGCGATCGCCCATTGCCGCAGGATCTGGTGATCTTCGGCGAAGTGGGACTGGCCGGTGAGATCCGTCCGGTGCCCAGCGGTCAGGAGCGCATCTCTGAAGCAGCGAAGCATGGCTTCAAACGCGCCATTGTACCGGCGGGGAATGCACCGAAAAAACCGATTGCCGGGATGCAGGTTTTCAGCGCGAAGAAGCTGGCCGATGCGCTGGCGATTCTGGACGATCTGTAACGCGCCTGCGGCCAGCCTGCGTCGCGGGCTGGCCGCTCCCACCTTAACCGCATTGATGCAGGAGGCACGACATGTCGTCGTTTGATTATCTGAAAACGGCCATTCGCCAGCAGGGCCATACGCTGCAACAGGTCGCTGATGCCAGCGGCATGACCAAAGGCTATCTGAGCCAGTTGCTCAATGCCAAAATCAAAAGTCCCAGCGCGCAAAAGCTGGAGGCGCTGCACCGCTTTCTGGGCCTGGAGTTTCCGCGCCGCGATAAAACGGTGGGCGTGGTATTTGGTAAGTTTTATCCGCTGCATACCGGCCATATCTATCTGATTCAGCGCGCCTGTAGCCAGGTGGATGAACTGCACATCATCATGGGTTATGACGAGCCGCGCGACCGCGAGCTGTTTGAGAACAGCGCGATGTCACAGCAGCCGACGGTCAGCGATCGCCTGCGCTGGCTGCTGCAGACCTTTAAGTATCAGAAAAATATCCGCATTCACGCCTTTGATGAAGAGGGGATCGAACCCTATCCGCACGGCTGGGATGTCTGGAGTCAAGGCGTCAGCGCGTTTCTCAGTGAGCACGGCATTGCGCCGGACTGCATCTACACCAGCGAAGCGCCCGATGCGGAGATGTACCAGCAGCACCTGGGCATTCAGACCGTGCTGGTCGATCCCAGCCGATCCTTTATGAGCATCAGCGGCGCGCAGATTCGTCAGGATCCGTTCCGCTTCTGGGATTACATTCCCACGGAAGTGAAACCGTTCTTTGTGCGCACCGTGGCGATCCTTGGCGGAGAGTCGAGCGGTAAATCGACGCTGGTGAATAAACTCGCCAACATCTTCAATACCACCAGTGCCTGGGAATATGGCCGCGATTATGTCTTTTCCCATCTGGGCGGTGATGAAATGGCGCTGCAATATTCCGATTACGACAAGATCGCGCTGGGCCAGGCGCAGTACATCGATTTCGCCGTCAAATATGCCAACAAAGTGGCGTTTATCGACACCGACTTTGTCACCACGCAGGCGTTTTGTCTCAAGTATGAAGGGCGTGAACATCCGTTTGTGCAGGCGCTGATCGATGAATATCGTTTTGATCTGGTGATCCTGCTGGAGAACAATGTGCCCTGGGTCGCAGATGGCTTGCGCAGCCTGGGCAGTTCAGTGGATCGACGGGAGTTTCAGTCGATGCTGGTCACGATGCTGCGGGAAAACAACATCGAATTCCTGCACGTGAAGGAAGATGATTATGACACTCGCTTCCTGCGCTGCATTGAACTGGTGAAAGCGATGCTGGGCGAGAAAAACGCCCAGCCGTGACGCATGCATTGGCCCGGTCTGCCGCGTGGCAGCCGGGTCAGGACATTAATAGACCATCACCACTTTGCCACGCATGTGGCCTTCCAGCACGCGCTGGTGGGCGGCAGTTAAGGTCTCAACGCTTAAACCGTGCAGCGTCTCGCTCAGCGTGGTTTGCAGCTTCCCTTCGTCCAGCAATGCTGATACCGCATCCAGAATCTCACCCTGACGCGCCATATCCGGCGTGTTAAACATGCTGCGGGTATACATCAGTTCGAAGTGCAGTGCCGCACTCTTCAGCTTCAGCTGATCCATCGACAGCGGATGTTCGTTTTCCACGATGGTGCAGATATGACCCTGCGGAGCGATCAGCTTCGCCATGGTTTCCCAGTGACCGTCGGTGTCATTCAGGCAGAAGATATAATCGACCTGCTTAATGCCCTGTTTCTCCAGCTCACCAATCATATCTTTGTAGTTGATCACCAGATCGGCACCGCGATCGCGGCACCACTGGGCGGAATCTTCACGCGAGGCGGTCGCAATGATCTTCACTTTGCTGCGCAGCTTCGCCAGCGGGATCGCCAGCGATCCGACACCGCCTGCGCCGCCGACGATCAACAGAGTCTGATCTTCTGATGCTGTTTCAAGATTCAGTCGTTCAAACAGGCCTTCCCAGGCGGTCAGGGCTGTCAGCGGGATCGCCGCCGACTGCGCCCAGTCCAGGCTCTCTGGCTTGTGACCGGTGATGCGTGAGTCAACCAGCTGCTCGGTGCTGTTACTGCCAGGACGGGTCAGGTCGCCCGCATAGAAGACTTCATCGCCAGGCTTAAAGTTGCTGACTGAGCTGCCCACTTCCAGCACGACGCCGCTGGCATCCCAGCCGAGGATGCGTGGCTGCTGTAAGCCATTCTTCTTCGCCCCTTTGTGCACCTTGGTATCGACCGGATTGACGGACGCAGCTTTGACTTCAACGCGCAGGTCATACTCACCTGGCGCTGGGGTTTCAGGGAAAATTTCAGTGAAGTGTTCAGGATTTTCCGGATTAATTGCGATAGCGCGAATAGACATAACGTTTTCCTGTGTAGTTAAGCAAAGAGTCTGGCTCTTTTCTCTGACAGCCTGGCCGGGAGTCGGTGTACATACTCTCCATGGACAGACGGGCTGTAATGATGAAGACAGGCTTTAAGTGTAGAACCTGATTTTAGCGGTGATAAGATGGACAATCTTTCATAGAGTGTTCGTCTGAGGTGAACAATGGCGTTTCGTCAGTGGCAGGATATGGCGCTGTTTGCGCTGGTGGCGGAGTGCGGCAGCTTTACCGGCGCGGCGGAACGCGCGGGTCTGCCCAAATCGAGCGTCAGTCAGCGCATCAGCCAGCTGGAGCAGCGGCTGGGGATCCGGTTACTGAACCGCACCACCCGCCAGCTCAATCTGACCTTTGCCGGTGAGCGTTATCTGCTGCACTGTCAGGAAATGATGCAGGCCAGTGAACGCGCCGATCAGGCGATTGCCAGCCTGCGGGAAAACCCCAGCGGGCGCCTGCGCATCACCAGCCCGGCAGGGATTGGCGCTACGCTGCTGGCGCGCTGTAATGCAGAGTTTTTACGTCTCTATCCGGATGTGACGCTGGATGTCTCGATCTCCGATGAGATGCGCGATCTGGTGCAGGAGGGCTTTGATGTGGCGCTGCGCACCGGTCAGCCGCAGGAATCTTCACTGATTGGCCGCCGGATAGGCAACTGCCCGCGGCTGCTGGTGGCTTCTCAGCACTATCTTAACCAGCACCCGCCGCTGCTGCATCCACAGCAGCTGTCGGCTCACCGCTGTATTGCGCATCGCGCCTGGAATGAATGGGTTTTGCAGCGTGACGATGAGTTCTACCGCTGGCTGCTGCCGCCGGGTCATCTCACCGACAATTTACTCTATGCGCGTGAATCGGCGCTGGGCGATGCGGGCATTACGCTGCTGCCGCACTTTCTGACTGATGGCGCGATGGCGGATCCCCGGCTGGTGCCGGTGCTGCCGGACTGGGAAGTGGAGGGGAATGAGCTATGGCTGGTCTATCCGGGGCGAAAGCTGAACTCACCCGCGCTGGCGCGCTTTATTGAGTTCGCACTGCAGTCCCCGGTGTTCAGGGAGTTTTATCGCTGATACAGCGATAAAAAAGGGCGGCATCGCTGCCGCCCGTTTAGTCAATTACTTCGTCATACGTTTGTACTTGATGCGCTTCGGCTCCAGCGCGTCGGCGCCGAGGGTACGCTTCTTGTACTCTTCATATTCGGTAAAGTTACCTTCGAAGAATTCGATGTTGCCTTCATCCTGGTAATCCAGAATGTGCGTCGCGATACGGTCAAGGAACCAGCGGTCATGCGAGATCACCATCGCACAGCCCGGGAACTCCAGCAGGGCGTTTTCCAGCGCGCGCAGGGTTTCGATGTCCAGGTCGTTGGTTGGTTCATCGAGCAGCAGCATGTTGCCGCCAACCTGCAGCAGTTTTGCGAGGTGCAGACGACCACGCTCACCACCGGAGAGTTCGCCCACGCGTTTGCCCTGATCGACGCCTTTAAAGTTAAAGCGTCCGACATAGGCACGGCTTGGCATCTCGGTGTTACCGATACGCATGATGTCCTGACCGCCGGAGACTTCTTCCCACACGGTTTTGGAATTGTCCATGCTGTCGCGGAACTGATCGACGGAGGCCAGCTTAACGGTCTCACCCAGTACGATGCTGCCGGAATCAGGCTGTTCCTGACCGGACATCATGCGGAACAGCGTTGATTTACCCGCGCCGTTCGGACCGATAATCCCGACAATCGCGCCTTTTGGCACGGAGAACGAGAGATCGTCAATCAGCACACGGTCGCCATAGGACTTACGCAGATTGCTGACTTCCAGCACTTTGTCACCCAGACGGGCACCTGGCGGAATGAACAGTTCGTTGGTTTCGTTACGCTTCTGGTAGTCGGTGTTGTTCAGCTCTTCAAAGCGTGCCAGACGGGCTTTGCCTTTCGACTGCTGGCCTTTAGGTCCTTTGCGAACCCACTCCAGCTCTTTCTCAATCGACTTACGACGAGCGGCTTCAGAAGAGGCTTCCTGCGCCAGACGCGCATCTTTCTGCTCCAGCCAGGAGGAGTAGTTGCCTTCCCACGGAATACCTTCACCGCGGTCAAGTTCCAGAATCCAGCCTGCCACATTATCCAGGAAGTAACGGTCGTGCGTAATCGCGACGACGGTGCCTTCGAAGTCATGCAGGAAGCGCTCCAGCCAGGCGACAGATTCGGCATCCAGGTGGTTCGTTGGTTCGTCCAGCAGCAGCATGTCTGGTTTTTCCAGCAGCAGGCGGCACAGGGCGACGCGGCGACGTTCACCACCGGAAAGGGTGGCGATTTTCGCGTCCCAGTCCGGCAGGCGCAGCGCATCGGCAGCACGTTCCAGCTGGGTATTCAGGTTGTGACCATCGTGTGCCTGGATGATCTCTTCCAGACGGCCCTGTTCAGCGGCCAGCTTGTCGAAATCTGCACCCTCTTCGGCATAGAGCGCGTAGACTTCGTCGAGACGTTTCAGTGCGCCAACCACTTCTGACAGCGCTTCTTCAACCGACTCGCGCACGGTGTGTTCAAGGTTAAGCTGCGGCTCCTGCGGCAGGTAGCCAATCTTGATGCCTGGCTGCGGACGCGCTTCCCCTTCGATGTCTTTATCGATGCCGGCCATGATGCGCAGCAAGGTAGATTTACCCGCACCGTTCAGACCGAGTACGCCGATTTTTGCGCCAGGGAAGAAGCTGAGGGAGATGTTTTTCAGAATATGACGCTTCGGCGGAACCACTTTGCCGACGCGATGCATGCTATAGACGAATTGAGCCACGTTGGTTTGAGCCTCTGGGTCTGTTGGTCGTTGGAATGATGTCGAAGTTTAGCCTTTTTCACCGTCTAATCCCAGCCGGGGGGCGGCGAATAATGCCCTGTAGGACGTGATGCCGGGCAGCATGCGGGATAACTGACTGATTTCCGCGCTCAATCGCTGACGATAGTGCCGGGGCAGGCTTCAGGGCAGGCGCAGCGGTATCGCCTGCTGTACCAGCCAGTTTTGTAACGCCTGATCGGGCGCGCTATCACTCACCAGCAGATCAAAGCGCTGCAGCTCGGCGATGCGTGCAGGCAGCACTTTGCCATATTTACTGCTGTCCGCCACCAGCACCGACTTACGGGCGCGCAGCATGGCGTGATGCTTCATCATCAGTTCATTGGTGTTGTAGCAGGTCGCACCCTGATCTTTGTCGATGCCCGCGGCAGAGATAAAGGCCAGCGTCGGACAGAGATCGTCAAGGATGGTATGCACGCCAATTGGCGTAAACAGCGCATTGTCGGCATGAAATTCACCGCCGCTGAGAATCACATTGCAGGCCGGTTTCTCTTTCAGGGTCAGAAAGGTGTTCATGGCGCAGCAGATGGCGGTAAATGACAGGGTGTCGGGAATGGCATCGACGATATAGGGCAGGGTGGTGCCGCAGTCAAAAAAGACCGTATCGTTCTCGTTGATCAGGCTGGCCGCCGCCTGCGCCAGCCGCTGCTTTCTGGCGGCATTCTGCCCATGCTGATCGCTGACAAAATAGTGGCCGGCATGACTTTTCGGATCGCTGACAATGTAACCGCCCAGCAGGACCACGCTGGAACCCGGCTCGGTTAAATCACGGCGAACCGTCATCTCTGAGACACCTAACAGCTGGGCCGCATCTTTCAGATGCAGTTTGTCGGTGCGTTTAAGCGCCTGCGTCAGCTTGTGAATGCGTTCGTCGCGCCGGGTTTCCATGGTCATCTCTCTGTTACCTATCCTGCAGTGCGGAGAAGGGACGTCATAATCGACGTCGATACGCTACAAACCTCACAGATTTGAATGAGTTGCGTCTCATCCGCCAGGCTGGCAGTTAATCTTACCCGCAATCTGTAAGGGCCGCAAACCTCCGCCATACGGTGATAACGGACCCTCCCTGCAGACGATCACGCCTCTCAGTCGCCACGCTCCATGATGTGATCTTGTTATAATAGTAACACCCTGAATCCCTTCTTATGCCGTCTCCCGGCAATTTCCGCCGCTTCAGGATGTGGTTTTTGTCACATATTTAAACTTTTAGAAAGGTTATTGTTACTTTAATAACATTTTAAATGTGAAAAACATCGGGGAGGTTCGTCATGACAATTGCGGTCATCGGCTCAAACATGGTCGATCTGATTACCTACACCAACAGCCTGCCGAAAGCGGGCGAAACCCTTGAAGCGCCCGACTTTGCCATTGGCTGCGGCGGTAAAGGCGCTAACCAGGCGGTCGCGGCCGCGAAAATGGGCGGCAACGTGATGATGGTCAGCAAGGTCGGCGACGACCTCTTTGCTCCCAACACCGTAGCCAATTTACAGCAGCAGGGCGTGGACACGCGTTTTGTCACCACCGCACCGGGCACCTCCAGCGGCGTGGCACCGATTTTTGTCGATGATAAGTCGCAGAACCGCATTCTGATTATCAAAGGTGCCAACCAGCAGCTTAAACCAGCCGATATCGACGACGCGGCTGAGACACTGAAAGCCTGTGAGCTGATCATCCTGCAGCTGGAGATTCCGCTGGAGACGGTCTATTACGCCATCGATTTTGCCCGCCAGCATCAGATCCGGGTGATCCTCAATCCGGCGCCAGCCGTCGCCACGCTGGATATCCACTACGCCTGCAAATGCGACTTCTTCATGCCGAACGAAACCGAGCTGGAGATCCTCACCGGCCTGCCGGTCAGCACTGATGAAGAGGTGATCCTCGCCGGTCAGTCGCTGCTGAAGCGCGGCCTTAAAAATCTGATCATCACGCTGGGGAGTCGCGGTTCGGTCTGGATGAGCGGCGACGAGGTGCATCGTGTGGCCGCAACGCCGGTTCAGGCGGTCGATACCAGCGGCGCGGGCGATGCCTTTATCGGCTGCTTTGCGTATCTGCTGGTGGAAACCGGCGATGTGGTCACCGCCATGACTCAGGCCTCGGCTTATGCCGCCTGCAGCGTCACCGGGCGCGGCACGCAGTGTGCTTATCCCGACGCCGAGGCTTTCCAGCGTTTTCTCAACCGTAACTGAGGTGCTGCTATGCAACAGAAAATTGTTCAGCAATCTGATGGCTATCTGAATAAAACGCCGCTGTTCCAGTTCATTCTGCTGTCATGCCTCTTTCCGCTCTGGGGTTGTGCGGCGAGTCTCAACGATATCCTGATCACCCAGTTTAAAAGCGTCTTTGCCCTGAGCGACTTTGCCAGTGCGCTGGTGCAGAGCGCCTTTTATGGCGGCTATTTTCTGATTGCGATCCCCGCCTCGCTGGTGATCCGCAAAACCAGTTACAAGATGGCGATCATGATTGGCCTGGCGCTCTACATTGCTGGCTGTATCGCCTTCTATCCTGCTTCGCACATGGCGACCTACACCATGTTCCTGGCAGCGATCTTTGCCATCGCCATTGGCCTGAGTTTTCTGGAAACTGCGGCTAACACCTACAGCTCGATGATTGGTCATCGGGACCACGCCACGCTGCGCCTTAATGTCAGCCAGACCTTCTACCCGATTGGTGCGCTGATGGGGATCGTGCTGGGTAAATATCTGGTGTTCCAGGATGGCGACAGCCTGGAAAGTCAGATGGCGACGATGACGGCAGAGCAGGCGCATGCCTTCCGCCTGACGATGCTGGAACATACGCTGGAGCCCTACAAATATCTGGTCATGGTGCTGGTGGTCGTGATGCTGCTGTTTATGTTCACCCGCTATCCGCGCTGTAAACCAGAGAGTAATGAGAAATCCCGGCCGTCGCTGGGCGAAACCTTCCGCTATCTGGCGGCTAATCGTCACTTCAAACGGGGCATTGTGACCCAGTTCCTCTATGTCGGCATGCAGGTGGCGGTCTGGTCATTTACTATTCGTCTGGCGCTGACGCTGGGGGCGGCCAATGAACGTCACGCTTCGAACTTTATGATCTACAGCTTCGTCTGCTTCTTTATCGGCAAGTTCGTGGCGAACTTCCTGATGACCCGCTTCCGTGCCGAGAAAGTGCTGATCGCCTATTCGGTGCTGGGCGTGCTGACGCTGGCCTGGGTGATGCTGGTGCCGAACTTTACCGCCGTCTACGCCGCCGTGTTTGTCAGCGTGCTGTTTGGCCCCTGCTGGGCAACGATCTATGCCGGTACGCTGGCGACGGTCGATAATAAATATACCGAAGTGGCAGGCGCGTTTATCGTGATGGCGATTGTCGGCGCGGCTTTTGTTCCGGCGCTGCAGGGCCTGGTGTCTGACACGCTGGGGTCAATGCAGCTGGCGTTTGGCGTCTCGCTGCTCTGTTTTGCCTGGGTCGGATTCTACTTCTATGGCGAACTGCGCCATAAAAAACAGCCGGTTGCCGCTGGTCGTCTGGTGGAGGAGTTATCATGAAAACCCGTTTACCCTTAGCGCGTGAGCAGTTTCACGCCACGCCCTGGGTGCTATTAGAGAGCGATGACTTCCGGGTTGAGCTGTTTCGCTATCCGGCGGGCATTGAGGCGGTGCGCATTCATAACCGGCGCGGCAGCGTGACCGTGCTGCCGTTTCTCGGTCAGATGATCTGGGACGTGCAGTTCGACGATCATAACCTGACCATGGGCCACAGTTTTAAACAGCCGCTGCCCGCCAGTTCGATCATCGACACCTATGGCTGTTTTGCGTTTCATTCGGGGCTGCTGGCTAACGGCTGCCCGGCGCCAGAGGACGACCATCCGCTGCACGGTGAAATGGCCTGCGCCCGCATGGATAGCGCCTGGCTGGTGCTGGACGATCAGACGCTGTCGCTGGAAGGGGAGTGTGAATATGTTAAAGGGTTCGGCCATCACTACCTTGCGGCACCTGCCGTCCGCATTCAGGCCGATCGGCCCCGGCTGACGATAGAGATGACGGTGACCAATCTCGCCGGTGCACCGATGCCGTTGCAGTATATGTGTCACCTCAATAGCGCGTGGGTCGATCAGGGACGCTTCCGGCAATCGATCCCCGAAGAGGCATTCCAGCAGCGTCGCTCGATCCCCGCGCACCTTAAACCGACACCGGCCTGGCGCGAGTACACGGATCGCTTATCGCGCGATCCACAAGCGTTACAGCAGCTCGATCAGCCGCAGCTCTGCGATCCGGAGATCGTCTTCTTCGCGGACGATCTGCCGCAGTATGGCGATGAGGTGCAGTTTGAGCTGCACTCGCCGCAGGGCTTTGCGCTGATGACGCGCTTCTCTACCGCGCAGTTCCCGCACGCGACCCGCTGGCTGCTGCACAACCACGATCAGCAGGTGGCGGCCTACATTCTGCCTGCCACCTGCCGGCCAGAGGGCTTTCTTGCCGCGCAGCAGGCTGGCACGCTGATCACTCTGGCCAGCGGTGAACAGCGGCACTTCTCAGTGGAGACCGGTTTACTGTGAGCCGGATTTAAATAGCCACCAGGCCGCGCACACCCTCAGCTTCCATGGTGTCGCCGCGGCCCCGCTGTACGATCTCCCCGCGCGACATCACCAGATAGCTGTCCGCCAGCTCCGCCGCGAAGTCATAGAACTGCTCCACCAGCAGGATCGCCATATCACCGCGCTGCGCCAGTTGGCGGATCACCGCGCCGATCTCTTTGATCACCGAAGGCTGGATCCCTTCGGTCGGCTCGTCGAGGATCAGCAGCTGTGGCCGACAGGCCAGCGCCCGGCCGATCGCCAGTTGCTGCTGCTGACCGCCCGAGAGATCGCCGCCCCGTCGTGACTTCATCGCCAGCAGCACCGGAAAAAGCTGGTAGATCTCCTCCGGCACTTCACGCGCCACTGCTGCCGGAAAGCGCGACAGACCCATCAGCAGGTTCTCTTCCACCGTCAGACGCGGAAAGATTTCCCGCCCCTGTGGCACATAGGCGATACCCGCCTGCACCCGCTGGTGCGGCTTACGACCATTCATTCGCTGCTGCTGCCACTGAATCTCGCCTGACTTCGCCGGAATCAGCCCCATCAGGCACTTCAGCAGCGTGGTTTTCCCCACGCCATTGCGCCCCAGCAGACAGGTGATTTCGCCAATCTTTACCTCAAATGACAGGCCGCGCAGAATGTGACTGCCGCCATAATATTGATTCAGTTCAGTAACCTGTAACATCTCAGCGCCCCAGATAAACGTCGATAACCTGCTCATTAGCCTGAACCTCGCGCAGCGAACCCTCGGCCAGCACCTGTCCCTGATGCAGCACGGTGACATGGTCAGCAATGGTCTCGACAAAGCCCATGTCATGCTCCACCACCATCAGGGAATGTTTGCCCGCCAGGCTGCGGAACAGCTCGGCGGTGTAGTCCGTCTCCGCGTCGGTCATGCCCGCCGCCGGTTCATCCAGCAGCAGCAGATGCGGCTCCTGCACCAGCAGCATGCCGATCTCCAGAAACTGCTTCTGGCCGTGTGACAGCAGACCCGCGCGATGCTGGCGTTCGCCGCCCAGCCGCAGCAGTTTCAGTACCTCATCAATGCGATCGCGCTGTTCGCTGCTGAGGCGAGCGCGCAGGCTGGCCCAGACCGATTTGTCGGCTTTGAGCGCGATCTCCAGATTCTCGAACACGGTTAACGCCTCAAACACCGTGGGCTTCTGGAACTTACGGCCAATGCCGGCACGGGCGATCTCTACCGGTGAAAGACGGGTCAGATCGCTGTCCTGGTCGTAGATCACCCGACCCGCGTCTGGCCGGGTTTTGCCGGTGATCACATCCATCAGCGTGGTTTTACCCGCGCCGTTGGGGCCGATCACGCAGCGCAGCTCACCGATGCCAATCTGCAGCGAAAGATCGTTCAGCGCCCGGAAGCCGTCAAACGACACGCTGATCTTCTCCAGTTGCAGCACCGGATCGCGCTGCGCCCGGTGGCGATCCGCCAGCTGGGGTTGGGTAAACAGGGCATCACTCATTTTTTCCTCCGGCGCAGCAGGCCAATCACGCCGTGCGGCAGAAACAGTGTCATCAGGATAAACATCAGTCCCAGGAAGAAGAGCCAGTATTCGGGGAAGGCGACGGTGAAGAAGCTGCGCGCGCCGTTTACAATCGCCGCGCCCAGCAGCGGGCCAATCAGCGTGCCGCGTCCGCCCAGCGCCACCCAGATCGCCGCTTCTATCGAGTTAGCCGGTGACATCTCCCCCGGATTGATAATGCCGACCTGCGGCACATAGAGCGCCCCGGCCAGGCCGCACAGCACGGCGGAGAGCGTCCAGACAAACAGCTTGAAGCCGCGTGGATCGTAACCACAGAACATCAGGCGGTTTTCGGCGTCCCGCACTGCCGTCAGCACCCGGCCAAACTTGCTGCGCGCCAGGGCGAAGCCGATCACCAGACTCAGCAGCAGCAGCAGCACGGTGGCGATAAACAGTCCGATACGGGTGCCGGTCGCCGTTACCGAAAAGCCGAGCAGGGTGGTAAAGCCCGTAAAGCCGTTGTTGCCGCCAAAACCGGTTTCGTTGCGGAAGAACAGCAGCATTCCGGCATAGGTCAGCGCCTGGGTCATGATGGAGAAGTAGACGCCTTTGATCTTCGAGCGAAAAGCGAAGAAACCAAACACCAGCGCCAGCAGGCCCGGCACCAGCATGCTCAGACAGAGCGCCCAGGCAAAGTATTCGGTGCCGGTCCAGAACCAGGGCAGCTCACGCCAGGAGAGAAAGGACATAAAGGCGGGCAAGCCTTCACCGGCGGCCTGGCGCATCAGGTACATGCCCATGGCATATCCGCCCAGAGCAAAGAACAGGCCGTGACCCAGCGACAGCAGTCCGGCGTAGCCCCACACCAGATCGAGCGCCACCGCGACCACCGCATAGCAGAGGATTTTGCCGACCAGCGTCAGGGTATAGGTAGAGATCGCCAGCGGATGCGTGGCGGGCAGCAGCGCCAGAAACGGCATCACCAGCAACGCCAGGGTGATCGCCAGACCGATGCTGATCGTCAGGCGCAGCGCCGTGCGCACCGCGCGGAGCGTGATGGGTTGCGTCATCAGTCAGTCACCCTTCCTTTAACCGCAAACAGTCCCTGCGGACGTTTCTGAATAAACAGCACGATAATCACCAGAATCAGGATCTTACCCAGCACCGCGCCAATCTGCGGCTCCAGCACTTTGTTCAGAATCCCCAGGCTGAACGCGGCAACCACGGTGCCCGCCAGCTGGCCGACGCCACCCAGCACCACCACCAGGAACGAGTCGATGATGTAGCCCTGACCCAGCTCCGGTCCGACGTTACCGAGCTGCGACAGAGCGACGCCGCCCAGCCCGGCAATGCCGGAGCCGAGGCCAAACGCCAGCATATCGACTCGACCGGTCGGCACGCCGCAGCACTCCGCCATGGCGCGGTTCTGGGTCACGGCGCGCACGTTCATGCCAAGGCGGGTCCGGTTCAGCAGCAGCCAGGTGAGCGCCAGCACAAACACCACAAACAGGATTACCGCGATGCGGTTCCACGGCAGCACCAGATTAGGCAGCAGCTGTAAGCCTCCGGAGAGCCACGATGGGTTCGCCACCTCCAGGTTCTGCGCCCCGAACAGCACCCGCACCAGCTGGATCAGCATCAGGCTGATGCCCCAGGTCGCGAGCAGCGTTTCCAGCGGACGGCCATAGAGATGACGGATGATGGTGCGCTCCAGCACCATGCCAATAGCGGCAGTGACCATAAAGGCGACCGGCAGGGCCAGCAGCGGATACCAGGCTAAGTAGTGCGGGGCAAACTGCTGGAACAGGCTCTGAACCCACCAGGTGGCGTACGCACCAAGCATCAGCATTTCACCGTGCGCCATGTTGATCACGCCGAGCAGGCCATAGGTAATCGCCAGGCCCAGCGCGGCCAGCAGCAGGATAGAACCCAGCGACAGGCCGCTGAAGGCCTGGCCCAGCAGATCGCCCCACATCAGCCGCTTCTGAATCTGTTGCAGGCTCTCCGCTGCGGCTGCCCGCACGGTGGCGTCCGGCTCATTCGCGGGCTGGGTCAGGTGTTGCAGGCTGGCCTGGGTATTGGGATCGCTGGACTCACCCAGCAGTTTCACCGCCCGCAGGCGCACCATCGGTTCCCCATCCGCCAGTTGCAGGTTCGCCAGTGCCAGCGCTAATGCGGCGTGAACGCGGCTATCTTTTTCGGCGGCCAGACGCTGTTCCAGCAGCGGCAGCTGGTCTGCAGAACCGTCATTCTGCAGCTGCTGCGCTGCGCGCAAACGCAGTGTGGCATCGCTGCTCACCAGCTGATGGGCAGCCAGCGCGTTGTTCACCAGCACGCGCAGGCGATTGTTCATAAACAGCTTTTTAAGGTTGCCGGTGGGCTGCGATACAGCGTCCAGCGGCTGCAGCGTCGAACCCTGCTGGCTGAATGGCTGTTTGTTCTGGTCGATGACCACGGTTTCGGCTTTCAGCGCTTCCAGCAGCGGCAGACGATGGCTGTCCGGCGTAGCGGCCCACTGTTGCAGCAGCGTGGCCTGCTGGCTGCGGCTGGCGGCGGCAAAGTCAGCCGCCGGTCCGGCACTGGCAAACAGCGGGACCAGCAGCAGCAGGCTGAAAAAGCAGCGACATAAATTCATAAAAGGAGCCTCGTTTGGCAAGGTCAGTACGGCAGCCTGAAAAGTGGCTGCCGTGCTGCCGCGTCACTGCGGGTGACGCTTTCTCATCAGCAACGCGCGCTTACTGCGCGGTCTTCACCGGGTGATCGGGCTTCTTGTCGTTACCGGCAATGTATGGGCTCCACGGCTGCGCGCGCACTGGCTTATCGGTCTGCCACACCACGCTGAACTGGCCGTTCTCTTCCACTTCGCCAATCATGACCGGCTTATGCAGATGATGGTTGGTCTGATCCATAGTCAGGGTAAAGCCATCCGGCGCTTTGAAGGTCTGACCGGCCATTGCCGCCCGCACTTTATCCACGTCCGTCGTGCCCGCTTTTTCCACCGCCTGCGCCCACATATGAATGCCAACATAGGTCGCTTCCATCGGGTCGTTGGTCACGACGGTAGCCGCGTTTGGCAGGTTGTGTGCTTTGGCGTAAGCGCGGTAATCGGCGACGAATTTCGCGTTGGTCGGATTATCGATCGACTCGAAATAGTTCCAGGCCGCTAACTGACCTACCAGCGGTTTGGTGTCGATACCGCGCAGCTCCTCTTCGCCCACCGAGAAGGCGACCACCGGAATGTCAGTGGCTTTGATGCCCTGGTTAGCCAGCTCTTTGTAGAACGGCACGTTGGAGTCGCCGTTGATGGTCGAGACCACCGCCGTTTTACCGCCTGCCGCGAATTTTTTAATGTTGGAGACAATGGTCTGATAGTCGCTGTAACCAAACGGCGTATAAACCTCTTCGATATCTTTGTCCGCCACGCCTTTGCTGTGCAGGAAGGCGCGCAGGATCTTATTGGTGGTGCGCGGATAGACATAGTCGGTGCCCAGCAGGAAGAAGCGTTTCGCGCTGCCGCCATCTTCGCTCATCAGGTACTCCACCGCCGGAATCGCCTGCTGGTTAGGTGCCGCTCCGGTGTAGAACACGTTGGGTGACATCTCTTCCCCTTCGTACTGCACCGGATAGAACAGCAGGCCGTTCAGTTCTTCAAACACCGGCAGCACCGATTTGCGTGATACCGAGGTCCAGCAGCCAAATACCACCGCCGCTTTATCCTGCGTCAGCAGCTGCCGCGCTTTCTCGGCAAACAGCGGCCAGTTAGAGGCGGGATCGACCACCACCGGCTCCAGCTTTTTCCCCAGCACGCCGCCTCTGGCGTTGATCTCATCAATGGTCATCAGCGCCACATCTTTCAGCGGCGTTTCTGAAATCGCCATGGTGCCGGAGAGCGAATGCATGATCCCCACTTTGATGGTGTCAGCCGCCTGCGCACTCCAGGCGAAACCCAGACTGACAACGGTAGCGGAGATCGCGAAAGCCTTGATCAACGAACGTCTTTTCATCATTTAAACCCCTGAGTGGTTGTTATGTTATTCGGTGAGCTGGAGCCGGGCCTGCTGCAGGCGGTGCAGGGTGATCTTCCTGACCTCCGCCTTACTGACGGCGATATGATCGGTCAGGATGCGTTGCGCCTCGCCTGTCTGCTGCTGAAAAATGGCCTGTAAAATCTGTGCATGTTCCTGATAGGTGGCCCAGACGCGGTCATCGCGGGTAAAGTCGAGTCGGCGAATAATGCGGATCTTCTCCGTGAGTTCGGCGTGAATGCGCGCCATCTCCGGATTGCCCGCTGCCGCGACCAGCGTCATGTGAAACGCCTCGTCATGCTGCGACACTACCAGGCCCTCGGTGAGCGCCTCTGCCTCACACCAGAACTGGTTCAGTTCGCTTAACAGCGCGGCACACTGCGGCGCGGGCAGGGCGCATAGGCGTTTTACCGCCTCGCACTCCAGCACGGTGCGCAGGTCATACAGCGATTCGAACCAGGCAAAATCGAAGTTTTTGATCTGCCAGCCGCTGCGGAACCAGACTTCGACAAAGCCTTCGCGCTCCAGCCGGAACAACGCCTGGCGCACTGGCGTGCGGCTGACCGCCATCCGTCCGGCGATTTCGCTTTCGCTGAAACGATCGCCCGGCATCAGGCGAAAGGCGAAAATATCGGCCTTCAGTGCCTGATAGACCCGTTCGGCCAGCGCTTCCGGACGCGCTTTAGGGGATTGAGGTTGGGTTGTCATTGCCGCTCCTTATTCCAGCCACAGCAGGTTGTCGCCTGGACTCACCGGACGGCCCGACTGGCAGGCAATCCGCGTGACCCGACCGGCCTGCGGCGCGACAATCGCCAGCTCCATCTTCATCGCCTCGACGATAATCAGCGTCTGTCCGGCGCTGACCGCGTCGCCCGGCTGTACCAGCACTTTCCAGATGTTGCCATTGAGATCCGCCTGCACCGCCAGCCCGGCTTCCTCCTCCGCGCTGACGATGGCTTGCGCCTCATCCGCCGCTGGCGCGTTCTGTTCTTCCTGCGCCCAGAGCTGCACTTCCTGTTCAAAGGCAGTGGCCTGGCGCTGGCGGAACGCGGCAATCTCAGTGGCGTGATCGGCGAGGAACTGCTGGTGGGCAGCAAAATCAAACTGCGTCTCTTCAATCCGCAGGCTGGCACGACCTTCCCGGAAATCTTCGCGCAGCTGGTTCAGCTCGATTTCACTCACCGGATAGAAGCGCACCTGATCGAAGAAGCGCAGCAGCCACGGCGCATCGGGCGCGAACTGTGCGTTTTTCAGGAAGGTGTTCCAGATAGGCAGCGTGCGGCCCACCAGCTGATAGCCGCCGGGTGAATCCATGCCGTAGATGCACATGTACATGCCGCCAATCCCGACGGTGCCTTCGGCGGTAAAGGTGCGTGCCGGACTGTATTTAGAACTCAGCAGGCGATGGCGTGGATCGATCGGCACGGCACAGGGCGCGCCGAGGTAGACATCGCCCAGGCCCAGCACCAGATAGCTGGCGTCGAACAGGGTGTCGCGCACCTGCTCGCGGCTGCTTAAGCCGTTAATACGCTGGATGAAGTCCACATTGTTCGGCAGCCATGGCGCGCTGGCACGCACCGTCTCCTGATAGCGGCTGACCGCACCCAGCGTGGCGCTGTCTTCAAATGCCATCGGCATCCACACCACGCGCGACGGGACTTTCAGCGTGCTGACATCGCCCAGCGTCGCTTCCAGCGCCAGCAGCAGCGACATCAGGGCGGACTGGTGAATGATACGGCTGTCGTAGCGCACCTGCAGCGATCGCACGCCTGGCGACAGCTCCTCGACGCCTGGCTCCGCCTGCGCCGTCAGGGCATTCATCAGCAGGTGGACGCGCAGGCGCAGTGCCAGATCCAGCACGTTGTCGCCATACTCAATCAGCACATATTTGTCGCCCGCCTGGCGATAGACCACTTTCGGCGTGCTACCGGTAGCCTCAATGGCGGCCAGAATGGTGGCGGAGCCGTGGGCGGTTTCGGCCAGTGACGGCACGGCAAAGGTCGGTGGATGTTCCGGCCGCAGGGTTTCAATCAGGTGCATCTGCGCTTTTTCCCGCGCCAGCGCATCGTCGGCCGTAATCGGGTGGAAGCGGATGGTGTCGCCAGGTTTGACCTGGCCCACTTTCCACAGTTCGGCTTTGGCGATGGTCACCGGACAGACAAAACCGCCCAGGCTCGGGCCGTCATGTGTCAGGATCACCGGGAAGTCGCCGGTGAAATTGACCGCGCCAATGGCATATTCACAGTCGTGAACGTTGGAGGGGTGCAGGCCCGCTTCGCCGCCGTTGGCGCGGGTCCAGGTCGGTTTCGGGCCAACCAGCCGCACGCCGAGGCGATTGGAGTTGTAGTGTACCTGCCAGTCGCTGGCAAAGAACTCGTCGATGGCGGCCTGGGTGAAGAAGTCCGGTGCGCCGTGCGGGCCGTAGAGCACGCCGATGCGCCATTCGGTGCCGTAGTGCGGAATCAGCGCGGCATCGAGCGGCTGCGGGTCGCTGACGGGGGCAGGCGTGGTGCAGGCTGCCCGTTCAGGCTGTGAGATCGCCAGCATATCGGCCACCCGCAGGGTGCGTCCGGCATGACCGCCAAACTGGCCCAGTGAGAAGGTGCTGCGACTGCCCAGATACTCCGGCACGTCGAAGCCGTTGCGCACCGCCAGATAGCTGCGGCAGCCCTGCCGGGCGCGTCCCAGTGCCAAAGTCTGTCCGGCTTTCACCGTCAGCGGCTGCCAGTAGCTGACCGGTTCACCATCGAGCCGGGCGTCGCAGTCCGCGCCGGTCAGCGCCAGAATGGCATCACAGTGGAAACGCAGCGTCGGCCCCTGCAAAGTAAACTCCAGGCCTGCAGCCGTGTCATGGTTACCGACGATGCGGTTAGCCAGCCGGAACGCGAAGTCATCCATCGGGCCGGATGGCGGCACACCGATATCCCAGTAGCCGAGGCGGCCAGGGTAGTCCTGAACCGAACTGAAGGTGCCGGGCTGCAGTACCTCCACCACGGAGGCGGCAGGGACGACGCTGTCGAGATAGCGCGTCCAGACGTTGCCAGTGCGAAAGGCGTCGCTGGTGGTAATCTGGCGCAGATAGTCGAGGTTAGTGGCGATGCCATGCAACTGCGTGGCATCCAGCGCCTGATGCAGTTTTTCCAGCGCCGCATCGCGGGTGTCGGCATGGACAATCAGCTTGGCGATCATCGGATCGTAGAAGCTGGAGACTTCACTGCCGGTTTCGATGCCGCTGTCGACCCGCACGCCGTCAGGGAAGGTGACGCCGGTAAGCAGGCCAGGGCTGGGCTGAAAGTTCTTCAGCGGATCTTCCGCGTAAAGCCGCACCTCAATGGCCGCGCCCTTGGGTGGCTGCTGCAGACGTGACCAGTCCACCGCATCGCCTGCCGCTACCTGCAACATGCACTCCACCAAATCGAGTCCGGTGACGCATTCTGTGACCGGATGCTCCACCTGCAGACGGGTGTTCACTTCCAGAAAGTAAAAGGCCTGCTGGCTGACGTCGTAGATATACTCCACGGTGCCTGCGCTGCGGTAGTTGACCAGCTCACCCAGCCGTACCGCTGAGGCGAGCAGGGCGTCACGCGTCGCCTGCGACAGCCCGGGTGCAGGCGTCTCTTCCACCACCTTCTGATTGCGGCGCTGCAGGGAGCAGTCGCGTTCCCCCAGTGCCACCACGTTGCCCTTGCCGTCACCAAAAATCTGCACTTCAACGTGGCGGGCGCGATCGATACAGCGCTCCAGAAACACGCCGGCATCACTGAAGAACTGTTCGCCCAGACGGCGTACGCTCTCCCAGGCGCTGGCGAGCGCATCGGCATCGGCGCAGCGCGTCAGGCCAATGCCGCCGCCGCCCGCCGTGCTTTTCAGCATCACCGGATAGCCAATGTCATCGGCAGCTTGTAACGCCTCCTCCAGCGAAGCAAGCAGCGGTGTGCCTGGCGTCATCGGGACACCCGCGCTGGCAGCCAGCTCACGGGCGCGGTGTTTCAGACCGAACTCACCAATCTGCTGCGCGGTGGGGCCGACAAAGGCTATGCCCGCCGCGTCGCAGGCGTCAGCAAACGGCTGGCTTTCAGAAAGAAAACCGTAGCCCGGCCAGATCGCCTGCGCGCCGCTCTGCTGCGCCGCCGCCAGAATTTTGTCGATGCGCAGATAGCTGTCGCTGGCTTTGTCGCCGCCCAGCGCGATAGCGATATCCGCCTGCTTAACGTGCTGCGCATTGCGATCGGCGTCAGAGTAAACTGCGACGCTTTTCACGCCCAGGCGCTTCAGGGTGCGAATGGCGCGGCAGGCAATCTCGCCGCGGTTGGCAATCAGTACGGTGGTGAACATGATCAGTGACTCCCCTGTGAGGCCAGCCAGTTGCGCCAGCCGCCCGTCTCAGTAATTTCCAGCGCGCTCTTCAGCGCCGAGCCTTCGCAGATAAAGCCTTTCACCACCCGGCCATCAGCCAGCGTCAGGCTGCCGATACCCAGCGGTGCGGGGATCTCCGCCACAAACTCGCCAAAACGCGCGACCGGGATATCCCACAGTTCAACGGTGATCGCAGCGCCCTGTTCGTCACGCATCAGGCCGGGCTTTTTGATCGCGCCCTCCAGCAGGGCGAACAGGCGATAGTGTGGCGCGGTCTGCGTCTCTTCGACCCAGACGGCCTTGCGTTCAGTGAGCTGGAAATTAAGCGGCATGCCGGTCAGATGTGCGCCCACGACCGCCAGCCTGACGTGGTCGGGCGAGGCGGGCAGTGAAGTGCGCCGGGCCGGGAAGGGCTGGCCGGTGGCGCCCAGCGGCAGAGCGAGCTGCTGCTGCCAGCGAAGACCAAACTCCGCCAGCGCCCGATCGTGCCAGGCAGGCGCAATCAGCGTGATACCCGCCGGGAGATCGTCGTTGCGGAACGGGCCGGGCAGCGCCAGTGCAGAGAGGTCGGCAAGATTGGTGAAGTTGGTATAGGTGCCGAAATGCGAGTTGTAGAGAATCGGCTCCTGCTTCATCTCCTCCAGGGTGTGGATGGTGGGCGAGGTGGGCACCACCAGCGCGTCGAACTGTGCCAGCGTCTGCTGGATCTGGCGCGTCAGCTCCGCCCGCAGATATTCCGCCTTATAAGCATCGACCGCACTGTATTTCAGGCCGCTGGCGACGATCTCATGCACCACCGGGTCCATCTCCGCCGGACGATCAAGCATCCCGCCCACCGCCGCCGTGCGTTCGGCGACCCAGGCACCGTAATAAAGCTGTTCAGCCAGCTTGCTGAATGGGGTGAAGTCGATGGGGTGCAGCGTTGCGCCGCCCGTCTGTAATGCCTCCAGCGCCTGATCCCAGGCTGCTTCGGCCGCCGCATCATCAAAAAATTCCGGGTTCAAAGGTATAGCAAAATGGGGATGAACGGGCAGGCTGGCCGGGGCGGTGCGCGGATTCACGCGCGAATAGGCGTCACCGGCATCATAGCCTCCCATGATACTGGCGACGCTAAACGCATCTTCTGCCGTCAGCGCAAACACCGAAATAGTGTCGTTGAGGCGACAGGCGGGCACCACGCCACGCGCAGAGAACCAGCCCTTGGTTGGCTTGAGTCCGACTATATTGTTAAAGCCTGCCGGCACGCGACCCGAACCGGCGGTATCGGTGCCCAGCGAAAAGGCAACCAGCCCGCGCGCCAGCACGGATGCCGAACCGGAGCTGGAGCCGCCACTGACATAATCAGCATCAAAGGTGTTGCTGACCGCGCCATAAGGCGAACGGGTGCCCACCAGACCGGTCGCGAACTGATCGAGGTTGGTTTTGCCGATGACGACAGCACCAGCGGCTTTCAGCCGGGCGACGGCGACCGCGTCTTCGCTGGCGGTATAGGCAAAGGCAGGGCAGGCGGCGCTGGTCGGCCAGCCCGCCACATCGATATTGTCTTTAACCGCAAAAGGCACACCAAACAGGGGCAGCGAGCCGGGATCGCGCTGATAATCCGCCAGCAGTGGCGCAATCTGTGCCGCTAACTGATCCGGTGTCGCGAGGTAGATCCAGGCATTATCACGGGTGTCGAGTGCTGCCAGGTGTTCAGTCAGCAGTGAGGTTATCTGTTGCGGAGCCTGCTGATAGCGCTGCTGCCAGGCAGGAAGTGTCAGGCCGATGGTTGAAGTCATATGAAGAATTCCAGCTGGTATACAAGATAGGATTCAACAGAGCAAAGGGTGTGCCACTTTTTTAACGCAATGATTCAACAGTTTAATGCGTGCAGTGATAAGATTTTCTGATGATAATTTGCACAATGGCGGCGCGCACGCTGATCGATGACGGTGCGTTTAGTGTCCGTGTGCGTAAATTTTGTGAAGAACATGGCAAGAGTCCGGTGGCCCGGTTAGCATGAAAGACTGTCTGGCAACTCGCCGGCGCCCAGCAACAGAGGAGATTTACGTGGTGAAGTGGCGTAACTGGATGATAGGGATCTGCCTGGTCGGTTCGGCCAGCAGCGCATGGGCCGATTCGCTGGATCAACAACGGCAACGTTATCAACAAATTAAACAGGCCTGGGACAGCAACCAGATGGCGACCGTGGATCAGCTGTTGCCGACGCTCCAGGATTATCCGCTCTACCCTTATCTGCAATATCGCCTGCTGGCACAGGATCTCGATCAGGAAACCGCCCTGGCCGTGCAGAATTTTATTCGCCAGTATCCGACGCTGCCACCCGCGCGCTCGCTCAGTACCCGCTTTATTAATGTGCTGGCTTACCGTCAGGACTGGCAGGGCGTGCTGAACTTCAGTCCGACCGAACCGAAGCCAGTGCAGGCACGCTGTAACTGGTATTACGCCAAATGGGCCACCGGTCAGCAGCAGGCCGCGTTTGATGGCGCGAAGCAGATCTGGCTGCGCGGCACGGCGCTGCCCGCGGACTGCGATAAGCTCTTCTCGGTATGGCAGGCGTCCGGTCAGGTTTCGCCTATTACCATCCTGGAACGTATCCGGCTGGCGATGAAAGCGGGCAACGACAGCCTGGTGAGTTATCTGGCGAAAACGTTACCTGCCGACTATCAGACCATGTCTGACGCGATACAGTCCCTGCAGCAGGATCCGTTAACGGTCAGCACCTTTGCCAGCGCCGTCGGGCCAACCGACTTCACCCGTCAGGCCACGATTTACGCCTTTACGCGCGTCGCGCGGCAGGACATGGAAAATGCCCGTAGCCTGATTCCGATTCTGGTCCGGGCACAGAAGATGGGGCCGGAAGATGAGCAGGCGCTGAAGGAGATTGTGGTCTGGCGCATGATGGGCAGCGATCTCACCTCTGAGCAGGCGCGCTGGCGCGATGCGGTGGTGATGAACAGTGAGTCGACCGCGCTGGTGGAACGCCGGGTGCGCCTGGCGCTTTCTCTGCATGACAGACGCGGCCTGAATACCTGGATCGCCCGTCTGCCGCTGGAAGCCAAAGAGAAAGATGAGTGGCAATACTGGCAGGCTGACCTGCTGTTTGAAAAAGATCGCAAAGAGGAAGCAGAAGAGATCCTGCGCAAGCTGATGCAGGCACGTGGCTTCTATCCGATGGTGGCCGCCCAGCGGCTCGGTGTTGACTACCCGTTGCAGGTCGATGAAGCGCCGAAGCCTGACAGTGCCACGGTGCAGGGACCGGAGCTGGCCCGCGTACGCGAACTGATGTACTGGGGGCTGGATAATCTGGCACGCAGCGAGTGGAGCAATCTGATTGCCAGCCGCACCCACTCGCAGCAGCAGATGCTGGCGCGTTACGCCAATGAGCAGGACTGGTGGGATCTCAGCGTGCAGGCCACCATCACCGCCAAAATGTGGGACAGTCTGAAAGAGCGCTTCCCGCTGGCATGGCAGAGCGTCTATGAGCGTAACACTGAGGTCAAACAGATCCCGCCAAGCTATGCGATGGCGATTTCGCGCCAGGAGAGCGCCTGGAACCCGAAAGCGCGTTCGCCGGTCGGGGCCAGCGGTCTGATGCAGATTATGCCTGCCACCGCGGCGCATACCGTGAAGATGTACAACATTCCTGGCTACAGCAATACCAGCCAGCTGCTGGATCCGGAAACCAATATCCAGATCGGCACGCAGTATCTGGAATATGTCTATCAGCAGTTTAACCAGAACCGGATCTTCGCCTCTGCGGCCTATAATGCCGGTCCGGGCCGGGTGCGAAGCTGGCAGAAAACCAGTGCAGGCAATCTCGACGCCGTCGCGTTTATTGAGACCATTCCGTTCTCTGAAACGCGCGGCTACGTGAAGAATGTGCTGGCGTATGACGCCTATTATCGTCACTTCATGGGCAAGCCTGACAGGATCCTGTCAGATGCTGAGTGGAATCGCCGTTACTAGCTGTGCTAAGCTTCCGTACTCTTTAGCGAGTACGGAAGCCTCTTCATGACCCATTCTGATTCCCCCTCTACCGATGCGCATCCGCCAGAAGATAGCTGGCAACGCTTTGTCGTGCTGATGCAGCAGGCCTTTGCCGATGGTCATGCATTGCCACTGATGCAACTGATGATGACACCTGATGAGCGGGAAGCATTCGGCACCCGACTGCGGATTATCGAAGAGTTGATGAACGGCCAAATGAGCCAGCGTGAGCTGAAAAATGAGCTCGGCGTCGGCATCGCGACCATTACCCGCGGCTCCAACAGCCTGAAAGAGGCGCCGCCAGAGCTGAAACGCTGGCTGGAAGCGCATCTGGGACGCGTCTGATTACTGCTGATAGAGCGGATGGACGAACGGGCAGAGTGCCAGAATCAGCGCCTGATGATAGACACTGGAGCGACTGAGCAGGCCGTTCGTGAACGCCCCGATAGCACCACCCTGGTGTTTGATATTGTCGATGCCGGTTAACCGCGCCATCTCTTCGCCCAGCTCCCGGCCTTCGCGCAGGCCTGCCAGCACGACTGGCGGCAGGGTAAAACTGGCTGAGCGCGATTCGCCGCGCTGCTTCTGGTTTTCCACGACCATCCAGGCAAATGCGGTGTCATCTTCGATGCCTGCCTCAATCGCCACCCAGAACGCCGCTTCAGGCCGGACCTGGCGGGCATTCATGACGCGCTGACGTGCGCCTGTTCGCGTTTCCAGATGGGTTAACGGTTGTGCTGCTACGCCGCTATCGACCTCGACCCCTTCAATATGGCAGGATCCCTCGCCGAAAACGTCGCTGAAAGCCTGAGCAATCGCGTGAATCTTCGCTGGGTTGGTTGTGGCTGCGACAACATGGTACATAATTGGTTGAACCCTCAGGTGATTAAGAGCCTGGCCCATCAGGCAATTTTACGGGCTGGTCTGAACCTGAGCAGTGCCACGATCCTCGCGTACTCCGTGTACGCCGGGTTATTCCGCACGCTCCGTGTCCAGACTGCCTGCAACAATGACGCCTGATGGGGCAAGCTCTGAGACGATTTTTGTCGCAGTATAACGGAAACTAACATGCTACAGGTCTATCTTGTTCGTCACGGTGAAACGGTATGGAATGCGGAACGCCGCATTCAGGGGCAATCCGACAGTCCGCTGACGGAAAAAGGTGAGCAGCAGGCTTACCAGGTCGGTGAGCGCGTCAAACATCTGGGCATCACGCACGTGATTGCCAGCGATCTGGGGCGTACGCGCCGCACCGCGGAGATTATTGCGGATGCCTGCGGATGCACAGTGACGCTGGATCCGCGGCTGCGTGAGCTGAATATGGGCGTGCTGGAGAAGCGTCCGCTGGATGGCTTAACGGCGGAGGAAGAGCAGTGGCGCGCCACGCTGGTCAACGGCACCGAAGGCGGCCGCATTCCAGAAGGCGAGTCGATGACGGAGATGGCGACCCGCATGCACGCCGCGCTGAATGCCTGCCTTGAACTGCCTGCCGGAAGCCGTCCGCTGCTGGTCAGTCACGGTATGGCGCTGGGATCGCTGGTCAGCACGATTCTCGGTCTGCCCGCGTATGCAGAACGTCGCCTGCGACTGCGTAACTGCTCAATCTCACGTGTCGATTATCAGCAGAGTGCCTGGCTGGCAGAAGGGTGGATTGTGGAGACGGCGGGAGATATTTCCCATCTTGACGCGCCTGCGCTCGACGAGCTGCAACGCTGATGTCGTGAAAGCTGCCGTCCTGAGACGGCAGCCCTGACCTTAGCTGGCGACGGTCTGGCGGCGAATCGGAATCAGGTATTCGCACCGGATCTCAGTCGGTGGCTCGCTACGCTTTTTACCGCCATGAGTATAAAAGCGTTCGATATCCTGTCCCTGACGACGGGTCAGTCCCAGCGTTGGCATGCAGGTGCCGTAAAGCAGCAGGATAAATTCCTGCAGATTGACGCGCGGGCCATTGTAGGTGAACTGCACGTAATCGCCCGCTTCCAGAATAACACTTTGTCCGGAGTGCAGGTTGACTGCGCTGTCAGCAGGCACCGCCGTGGTGTAGAGAATCTCCTGCTCATCATCTTTGTCCTGGCTGGCACGCACCTGATGCAGGCCATACAGCACCGGCGGCACCGTGTCCGTTTCCAGCAGGAACTGCTTCCAGAAGTGAATCCGCATCTCATCGCGATAGCTGGAGATCTGCTCCAGAATACAGGTGTAGTTCTGGGTTTGTCCCACCAGTACCGTTTCCGGCAGGGTAACGAAAGCCGGTTCCGGCTGCGTCTCATCGTCCAGGCGAATCGGGGGACGAATACCGAATGAGTTCCAGTCGGAAGAGCGACGATACCAGGCCGGTGTCTGAGCAAACTGCTTTTTGAATGCGCGAGTAAAAGTTTGCTGTGAATCAAAACGATACTGCAGGGCGATGTCCAGAATCGGGCGACTGGTCAGGCGCAGCGCGACAGCAGCTTTCGACAGACGACGCGCACGGATATAGGCACCTATTGCGTGACCGGTTACGTCCTTGAACATCCTTTGTAAATGCCATTTAGAGTAACCGGCTTTCTGGGCAACATTGTCCAGTGAAAGGGGTTGATCCAGATGGCTCTCCAGCCAGACAAGCAAATCGCGAATGATACCGGCTTGGTCCATAAAACATCCTCATACTCTGGTGGTGCAGCTAAACGCATTCGAAGAATATTAGCACTCATTGCTCAAAAGACGTGGGCCGTTTTCCGGGGAAGGTTGTGCTAAATCAGTACGGGCTTAAACCCGTTTTGGTTTGGTCATTAGTTCGATTAACAGTACATTACATTCTCATCTATTCCATTTGCAATGGTAACTCCATGACAATAACGCGTCTTATGATCGCTGCGCTGACCACGCTCACCTTTTCCAGCCCGCTGCTTGCCGAACAGATTGGCTCTGTTGATACGGTATTCAAGATATTCGGGCCTGACCACAAGATCATTGTTGAAGCATTCGATGACCCGGATGTTAAAAATGTAACCTGTTATATCAGCCGGGCGAAGACCGGCGGTATCAAAGGCGGACTGGGGCTGGCAGAAGATACCTCTGATGCCGCGATTTCCTGTCAGCAGGTGGGGCCGGTCGAACTGAGTGATAAAATTGCGCAGGGCAAAGCGGAGGGCGAAGTGGTCTTCCGCCAGCGCACCTCTTTAATCTTCAAGAAGCTGCAGGTTGTACGCTTCTTCGACAAAAAGCGCAACGCTCTGGTCTATCTGACCTATTCCGATAAAGTGGTCGATGGTTCACCGAAAAATGCGCTCAGCGCCGTGCCGATTATGCCGTGGCACTGATTAAACTGCGGTATTGAGCATAAAAAAAACGCCCGCAGGGGCGTTTTTTATTTATCGCATCTGACAGCGTATTAATCCTGCAGATCGCCACAGAAGCGATAACCTTCACCATGGATGGTGGCGATGATCTCAGGCGTGTCCGGCGTGGATTCGAAATGCTTGCGGATACGACGGATGGTGACATCAACGGTGCGATCGTGCGGCTTAAGGTCGCGGCCGGTCATTTTTTTCAGCAGGTCGGCACGGGTCTGAATTTTGCCTGGATTTTCGCAGAAGTGCAGCATGGCGCGGAACTCACTGCGTGGCAATTTGTAGTGCTCGCCGTTCGGGTTGATCAGTGAGCGGCTGTTAATATCCAGCTCCCAACCGTTAAATTTATAACTCTCTACCTGACGGCGCTCTTCGCCTGGCATCGCCAGGTTCATGGTGCGCGACAGCAGGTTGCGGGCACGAATGGTCAGCTCACGCGGATTAAACGGTTTGGTGATGTAGTCATCAGCGCCAATTTCCAGACCAAGAATTTTATCGACTTCGTTGTCACGGCCGGTCAGGAACATCAGGGCGACATTGGCCTGCTCACGCAGTTCACGGGCCAGCAGCAGGCCGTTTTTACCGGGCAGGTTGATGTCCATAATAACCAGGTTAACGTCATTGTCGGTCAGCACCTGATGCATTTCAGCACCATCAGTCGCCTCGTACACCACATAACCTTCCGCCTCAAAAATGCTCTTGAGGGTATTACGCGTGACCAGTTCGTCTTCAACGATAAGAATGTGCGGGGTCTGCATGTTTAGCTACCTAAAATTTGCCAACAAATTGAAAACAGGGCGTACAGCGGTATGGCGTTCTCCATCATCGAGAGCGGCGGGCCGCGCTGAACCGTTGTACGAAATCATATTTTGATAAGCCATCTATCAACGTCAACAACAGGTTTAGCTCAGCCAGTCAGGATGAAAATTGCATGCCCCGGGCGTTAATGATAATGGCGCATATCCTAACTGTATTAACAGCAACCTAACAGCACCAACTACAACCGATAAGCATAAAAACAACGCTTCGTTGACTTATATCAAATGCAATTGTAGCACGTTAACACTTTTGTGAAAAACTTCTCGCAGATTGCCTGTTTAGCTCACAAAAAGCATCATTTTCGTTACATTTATTACGCTTGTGACCCAAAATGAAACCAGTGAGTAATCACATTCTATCTATTTGAATTTAAATAGATTAATAATGCTTTCTTTAATAAGGCTGCTTTCGGCGATAAAAATATTCAGGACATCACTTTTCACTGGTTTTAACATTGTTAACATCCGATTTTCTTATTACCTTCTGACAACTGAATCATTAATAGCCATGTTAATATGGCGTTATGTAAATGGACCAATGGAATAAATATGCTTTTTCCCCTGATTCTCGTCTCGCCCGCGCGGCCAGAAAATATCGGCGCTGCGGCGCGTGCCATGAAAACCATGGGATTCAGCCAGCTGCGCATCGTTGCCAGCGACGCCTGGCAGGATCCGGCAGCGCGCCGGGTAGCCCATGGCGCGGGTGAGATCCTCGATAATGTTCAGACCTTTGCTACTCTTGCCGAGGCATTAGCGGATATCGATTTTTCGGTCGCGACGACGGCGCGCAGCCGGGCAAAGTTCCGTTACTACGCCACACCCGAACAGGTTGAAACGCAACTGCTGGAAAAGCGTCAGTGGGTCAACAGCATGGCGCTGGTGTTTGGCCGCGAAGATAGCGGGCTGACCAACGAGGAGCTGGAGCAGGTCGATCTGCTCACCGGCATCCCGATGGCAAATGACTATCCCTCACTGAATCTCGGTCAGGCAGTGATGGTTTACTGCTATCAGCTGTCGAAATTGAATCAGGTTGAAGCGCCGGTCGCGTCCGCCGCCGACGGGCAGCAGCTGCAGGCATTGCGTCAGCGTTTCCATCAGCTGCTGGCGCAACTCGACGTCAGTGATGATGAGAAACTCTCAGACTGGATCGATCAGCGGGTGGGTCTGCTGGAACAGCGTGACAGCGCGATGCTGCATCGTCTGCTGCACGATATTGAAAAAAAACTCACAGATAAATCCTCGGCAAAAAGCTGATTTTACAGCAACAGATCGCAGGGAATGTCTGCATTACAAACGATCGAGCAGCGTTTTACGGTTTGACCGGAGGCTGTGCGCAGTGGTGGAAAACTGTCCGCCGGACAAATCGGGTTGACTTAATGTGCGCTTTGCTTTACTTCTGGAAGCAAGACGGACAGACAAAAACAGACAGAAAATAAATCTAAATGCGTAAAATCAGCCTGAACACCACAATTATTACCACCACCATTACCTCAGGTAACGGTGCGGGCTGACGCATACAGGAAAAACAGAAAACAAGCCCGCACCTAAACAGTGCGGGCTTTTTTTTCGGCTTAAATTCAGGAGAGTTAATATTATGCGAGTGCTGAAATTCGGCGGGACCTCGGTAGCGAATGCGGAGCGTTTCCTTCGCGTCGCTGACATTCTGGAAAGCAATGCGCAACAAGGACAGGTTGCAACCGTGCTCTCTGCACCTGCGAAGATCACCAACCATCTGGTGGCGATGATTGAAAAAACCATCAGTGGTCAGGACGCTTTGCCGAATATCAGCGACGCCGAACGCATCTTCAGCGAGCTGCTGCAGGGGCTCGCAGCCGCGCAGCCGGGCTTTGAGTTCGATCGACTGAAAACCCGCGTTGACCTGGAGTTTGCGCAACTGAAGCAGGTACTGCACGGTATCAGCCTGCTGGGCCAGTGCCCGGACAGCGTCAACGCAGCGATTATCTGTCGTGGCGAAAAACTCTCGATTGCAATCATGGAAGCGCTGCTGCAGGCGCGCGGTCATGAGGTCAGCGTGATTGATCCGGTTGAGAAATTGCTGGCGGTCGGCCACTACCTCGAATCCACGGTCGATATCCCTGAGTCAACCCGCCGTATTGAAGCGAGCCAAATCCCGCCGCAGAACATGATCCTGATGGCTGGCTTTACCGCCGGTAACGAGCGCGGCGAGCTGGTAGTGCTGGGCCGCAATGGCTCAGATTATTCAGCGGCTGTACTGGCCGCCTGTCTGCGTGCCGACTGCTGTGAAATCTGGACCGATGTGGATGGCGTCTATACCTGCGATCCGCGTCAGGTCCCGGATGCACGCCTGCTGAAGTCAATGTCCTATCAGGAGGCGATGGAGCTCTCCTATTTCGGTGCCAAAGTGCTGCATCCCCGCACCATCGCGCCTATCGCCCAGTTCCAGATCCCGTGCCTGATCAAAAACACCGCCAATCCGCAGGCGCCCGGCACGCTGATTGGTGCCGAAGGCGAACAGGATGAGAGCCCGGTTAAAGGCATCACCAACCTGAATAACATGGCGATGGTCAACGTCTCCGGTCCCGGCATGAAAGGGATGGTTGGAATGGCGGCCAGAGTTTTTGCGGCGATGTCGCGTACCGGCATCTCGGTGGTGCTGATCACTCAATCCTCTTCCGAATACAGCATCAGTTTCTGCGTGCCGCAGAGCGAGCTGGCGCGGGCGCGTCACGTGCTGGAAGAAGAGTTCTATCTTGAGCTGAAAGATGGCCTGCTGGATCCGCTGGATATCATCGAAAACCTGGCGGTGATTTCAGTGGTGGGCGATGGCATGCGTACCCTGCGTGGCATCTCAGCGAAATTCTTCTCGGCGCTGGCACGCGCCAATATCAATATCGTGGCGATTGCACAGGGCTCCTCTGAGCGCTCCATCTCGGTGGTGGTAAATAATGACGAAGTGATCACCGGCGTGCGCGTGGTGCATCAGATGCTGTTCGCCACCGATCAGGTGATCGAAGTGTTTGTGGTCGGTGTCGGCGGTGTCGGCGGTGCGCTGCTGGATCAGTTACATCGCCAGCAGGCGTGGCTGAAGCAGAAGCATATTGACCTGCGGGTCTGCGGCATTGCGAACTCGCATGCGCTGTTAACAAACGTCCACGGCATCGATTTAAGCAACTGGCAGGCGGCACTCGCCGAAGCGAAAGAGCCGTTCAATCTCGGACGCCTGACCCGTCTGGTGAAAGAGTATCACCTGCTTAATCCGGTCATTGTGGATTGTACCTCCAGCCAGGCCGTTGCCGATCAGTACGCGGATTTCCTCAGCGAGGGCTTCCACGTGGTGACGCCGAACAAAAAGGCCAACACCTCCTCCTGGAATTACTATCAGCAGATGCGCGCCGCCGCCGCCAAATCGCGTCGTAAATTCCTTTATGATACCAACGTCGGGGCCGGGCTGCCGGTGATCGAAAACCTGCAGAACCTGATGAACGCGGGTGATGAACTGCTGCGCTTCTCCGGTATCCTTTCGGGATCGCTGTCGTTCATCTTCGGCAAGCTGGATGAAGGGGTTTCGCTGTCGCAGGCAACGAACATGGCGCGTGAGATGGGCTTTACCGAGCCCGATCCACGTGACGATCTCGCTGGCACTGATGTGGCGCGTAAGCTGCTGATTCTGGCACGCGAAGCAGGCCATCAGCTGGAGCTGAGTGATATTGAGATTGAGCCGCTGCTGCCCGCCAGCCTGGTCGACATTCAGGATGTGGAGCAGTTTATGCAGCGTCTGCCTGAGCTGGATAACGCCTTTGCCGACCGCGTTGCACAGGCGCAGAATGAGGGCAAAGTCCTGCGCTACGTGGGCGTGATTGAAGAGGGCGGTGTCTGCAAAGTGAAGGTCGACGCCGTTGACGGCAACGATCCGCTCTATAAAGTGAAAAATGGCGAGAACGCGCTGGCGTTTTACAGCCGCTACTATCAGCCGATTCCGCTGGTGCTGCGCGGATACGGTGCAGGAAATGATGTCACAGCGGCCGGTGTCTTTGCCGATCTGCTGCGCACGCTGTCATGGAAGTTGGGAGTTTAATCATGGTAAAAATTTACGCACCGGCCTCGATTGGTAACGTCAGCGTCGGGTTCGATGTGCTGGGCGCGGCGGTTTCGCCGGTAGATGGCTCCCTGCTGGGTGACTGCGTCTCCGTTGAAGCGGCAGAGCAGTTTTCACTGACCAACGCCGGACGTTTTGTCAGTAAACTGCCCGCCGATCCTAAAGAGAATATCGTTTATCAGTGCTGGCAGCGTTTCTGCGAGGCGATTGGCAAAGAGATCCCGGTGGCGATGACCCTGGAGAAGAATATGCCCATCGGCTCCGGTCTGGGATCCAGCGCCTGCTCGGTAGTGGCCGGTCTGATGGCAATGAATGAGTTCTGCGGCAAGCCACTCAGCGACAGCACGCTACTGACGCTGATGGGTGAGCTGGAAGGGCGGATCTCCGGCAGCGTACATTATGATAATGTCGCTCCCTGCTTCCTCGGCGGCATTCAGCTGATGCTGCAGGAAAATGACATCATCAGCCAGGCGGTGCCGGGCTTTGACGACTGGCTGTGGGTGATGGCCTATCCGGGCATTAAAGTGTCGACTGCCGAAGCGCGCGCCATTTTACCGGCGCAGTACCGCAAAGAGGACTGTATTAAGCATGGCCGCCTGCTGGCCGGCTTCATTCACGCCTGCCATACGCGTCAGCCGCAGCTGGCAGCTAAACTTATGCAGGATGTGATTGCCGAACCTTACCGGACCCGGCTGCTGCCAGGCTTCGCCGAGGCGCGGCAGGCCGCGAAAGAGATTGGCGCACTGGCGTGCGGTATCTCCGGCTCTGGTCCGACACTTTTCGCCGTTTGCAATCAGATGGAAACGGCACAGCGGATGGCTGACTGGCTGAGCCAGCACTATCTGCAGAATGATGAAGGCTTCGTCCATATCTGCCGTCTCGACACGGCTGGCGCACGACAATTGGGATAACGCATGAAACTCTACAATCTTAAGGATCACAACGAGCAGGTCAGCTTCGCCCAGGCGGTGAAACAGGGTCTGGGATCGCAGCAGGGTCTGTTCTTTCCGCTGGAACTGCCAGAGTTTGAACTGACTGACATCGACGCGATGCTGGAGATGGATTTTGTCAGCCGCAGCAGCAAAATTCTCTCGGCTTTCATTGGCGACGAGATTCCGGCCCATCAGCTGCATGAGCGTGTTAAAGCCGCTTTTGCTTTTCCGGCCCCGGTGAAAGCCGTCAGCGAAGATATCGCCTGTCTGGAACTGTTCCACGGTCCGACGCTGGCGTTTAAAGACTTTGGCGGCCGTTTTATGGCGCAGATGCTGTCGTATGTCTCAGGCTCAGATGAGCAGATCACCATTCTGACCGCCACCTCCGGTGATACCGGTGCGGCCGTGGCGCATGCGTTCTACGGCATGAAGAACGTGCGCGTGGTGATCCTCTACCCGCAGGGCAAAATCAGTCCGCTGCAGGAGAAACTCTTCTGCACCCTGGGTGGCAACATCGAAACCATCGCTATCGACGGCGATTTCGATGCCTGCCAGTCGCTGGTGAAACAGGCATTTGATGATGAAGAGCTGAAAAAGACGATTGGTCTGAACTCGGCAAACTCTATCAACATCAGCCGCCTGCTGGCGCAGATCTGCTACTACTTTGAAGCGGTCGCGCAGCTGCCGCAGGAAAAACGTAATCAGCTGGTGGTCTCCGTGCCAAGCGGCAACTTTGGTGATTTGACCGCCGGTCTGCTGGCGAAATCGCTGGGTCTGCCGATCAAGCGCTTTATCGCCGCCACCAACGCCAATGACACGGTGCCGCGCTTCCTGGGCAACGGCGAATGGCAGCCTAACCTGACGGTCTCTACACTGTCGAATGCGATGGACGTCAGCCAGCCAAACAACTGGCCGCGTGTGGAAGAGCTGTTCCGCCGTAAAACCTGGCGCTTAACCGATCTCGCCTGTGGTGCGGTCTCTGATGAGACCACGCGCGCCGCAATGCGTGAACTGGCTGAGATTGGCTATGTTTCCGAACCACATGCTGCCATCGCCTGGCGTCTGCTGCGCGATCAGCTGCAGGAAGGGGAATATGGTGTGTTCCTGGGTACCGCGCACCCTGCGAAATTCCGCGAAAGCGTGGAAGCGATCCTTGAACAGACACTGACGCTACCGCCAGAGTTAGCGGAGCGTGCCGATCTGCCGCTGCTGTCGCACGAGATGAAGGCGGACTTCGGCTCACTGCGTGCGTTCCTGCTGAAGTAGTGCTGTGAATGGCTTCCCGGTGGCGGGAAGCCCATTTGCAGAGAGTACACTACGCGCGCGGGGTATTACTGCTCCGCGCGCTTAAAGACCAGTTCGCTTTCGCTGCTGCTGGCCGCATCAAAACGATAGCCATCCAGATCAAACGCCTTAAGCTGCTCCGGCTTTGTCAGGCGCTGCTGAATCACATAGCGACTCATCAATCCACGCGCCTTTTTGGCATAGAAGCTAATCACTTTGTAGCTGCCATTCTTCTCGTCTAGGAATACCGGCTTAATCATTTGTGCCTTCAGCGTCTTCGGCTTAACTGCTCTGAAATATTCGTCCGAGGCGAGGTTGATCAGTATTTCATCACCCTGTTCCGCCAGCGCGGCATTCAGCGTTTCAGTAATGAGATCACCCCAGAAGGTGTAGAGATCTTTGCCCGCCGGATTGGCCAGGCGAATCCCCATCTCCAGCCGGTAAGGCTGCATGAGATCGAGCGGACGCAGCACGCCATACAGGCCTGAAAGCATGCGCAGGTGCTGCTGAGCAAAGCTGAAATCCTCATCGCTGAAGGTTTCGGCCTGCAGACCCGTGTAGACATCACCTTTGAACGCCAGGATGGCCTGACGGGCATTCTGTGGGGAAAAATCGGGTTGCCAGCTGTTAAACCGTTCGGCATTGAGGTGTGCCAGTTTGTCGCTGATACCCATTAACGAGGCGATGCTGGCGGGTGACAGCTCGCGCGCAATCTCAATCAGCTGTTGTGATTTTTCTAACAGCGCAGGCTGGGTGAAACGCGTGGTCGCCAGCGGGCTTTCATAATCGAGCGTCTTGGCAGGAGAGATCACCATCAACATTGTTGCTTCCTCGGTTAATGCCTGGTTTAACAGGGCATTGGCTGCTTATCAGGCTCTGCAGTGTACCAAAAAAGCCGCAAAGAATGACGAATCACACCTATTTGTTCGCGCTATCGTAAACGGCATTCCCTGACCTTGCGCCACCGTTGGCGCGTGATATTATCCCAACAGCCTTTTTTCACACTGACAGTTAACTAAGAGAAAAGAACATGACGGACAAACTTACCTCCCTGCGTCAGCTCACCACCGTCGTCGCCGACACCGGTGATATCGCAGCTATGAAGCTGTATCAGCCGCAGGACGCTACCACCAACCCTTCTCTGATTCTTAACGCCGCACAAATCCCTGAATACCGTAAACTGATCGATGAAGCGATCGGCTGGGCGCGTGAGCAGAGCAGCAACAAAGAAGAGCAGCTGCAGCTGGTTTCTGACAAGCTGGCCGTGAACATTGGTCTGGAAATTCTGAAACTGATTCCAGGCCGTATCTCGACTGAAGTCGATGCGCGTCTCTCTTACGACACTGAAGGCAGCATCGCGAAAGCCCGCAGCCTGATCAAACTCTACAACGATGCCGGTATCAGCAATGACCGCATCCTGATCAAACTGGCCTCTACCTGGCAGGGCATCCGTGCTGCAGAGCAGCTGGAAAAAGAGGGGATCAACTGTAACCTGACCCTGCTGTTCTCCTTTGCTCAGGCGCGTGCCTGTGCCGAAGCGGGCGTGTTCCTGATCTCTCCGTTCGTTGGCCGTATCCTCGACTGGTACAAAGCCAACACCGACAAGAAAGAGTATGCCGCGCACGAAGATCCAGGCGTGGTTTCTGTTTCTGAAATCTACAACTACTACAAGCAGCACGGCTATGAAACCGTGGTGATGGGCGCGAGCTTCCGTAACGTTGGTGAAATCATCGAGCTGGCTGGCTGTGACCGTCTGACCATTTCGCCTGCGCTGCTGAAAGAGCTGGCAGAGAGCGAAGGGACCCTGGAGCGTAAACTGAGCTACAGCGGTGAAGTGAAAGCGCGTCCGGCCCGCATGACCGAGTCTGAGTTCCTGTGGCAGCACAACCAGGATCCAATGGCGGTGGCTAAGCTGGCAGAAGGTATCCGCAACTTTGCCGTTGATCAGGGCAAACTTGAGAAGATGCTGGCAGAACTGCTGTAATCTGCTGACCGTGGCGGCGCAGGCTGCCACGGTTTTCTCTTTTCCGACCCTTTCACTTTATATTATCCTTTCTGCTATTCCCCTTTTACTCCACCGCACCGCGGTAAATCACAGCGAAGCTCATCATGAATACATTACGCATTGGCCTGATCTCGGTCTCCGATCGCGCCGCGAACGGCATCTATCAGGATCAGGGGATCCCCGCGCTGGAGAGCTGGCTTGGCAGCGCAATCAGCAGCCCGTTTGAGATTGAGTCCCGGCTGGTGCCCGACGAGCAGCCGATGATTGAGCACGCCATTTGTGAGCTGGTCGATGAACGGTTTTGCCATCTGGTGTTAACCACCGGCGGCACCGGTCCGGCCCGACGCGATGTCACGCCCGATGCCACCTTAGCCGTGGCCGATCGGGAAATGCCCGGCTTTGGTGAGCAGATGCGTCAGATCAGCCTGCAGTTCGTGCCGACCGCGATTCTGTCGCGTCAGGTTGGGGTAATCCGCAAACAGTCGCTTATCCTCAATCTGCCCGGTCAGCCGAAGTCGATCAAAGAGACACTGGAAGGGCTGAAAGATGAGCAGGGCAAGGTAAAAGTTCACGGTATCTTTGCTTCTGTACCTTATTGTTTACAGTTGCTGGAAGGACCTTATGTTGAAACGCATCCTGACGTGGTAGCAGCATTTCGGCCTAAAAGCGCCATCTGTGAGATAAATAACTAAATATCCCGCATTTCAGGCATAAGCTATAGTCCTGCTGGTGTGGCAAAAGATTGACGATATAGTAAGGGTATCTTTACAACCTTGTCTCTTTTGCCTCTGGACTATTATGAATCCGACTCACACGCAGCGTCTGACCGGTAAGGATTACAAAACCCTGGCGCTGGCCGCGCTGGGCGGCGCGCTGGAATTTTACGACTTCATCATCTTTGTCTTCTTCGCCACCGTGATTGGCGAGCTCTTCTTCCCCTCCGATATCCCGGAATGGCTGCGTCAGCTGCAGACGTTTGCCATTTTTGCCGCAGGCTATCTGGCACGCCCGCTGGGTGGCATCGTGATGGCGCATTTTGGCGACAAACTCGGGCGCAAAAAGATGTTCAGCCTGAGTATTCTGCTGATGGCGCTGCCAACCCTGATGATGGGCGCTTTACCCACCTGGCAGACGATTGGCATTGCTGCGCCACTGCTGATGCTGTTGATGCGGATGTTGCAGGGCGCGGCGATTGGCGGTGAAGTGCCTGGCGCGTGGGTGTTTGTCGCTGAGCACGTGCCATACAAACGTATCGGCATCGCCTGTGGCACGCTGACGGCCGGGTTGACCATCGGCATTTTACTGGGCTCGCTGGTGGCGACGCTGATTAATACCTCGATGTCGCAGCAGGCGATTCATGACGGCGGCTGGCGTATTCCGTTCTTCCTCGGTGGCGTATTTGGTCTGATCGCCATGTACCTGCGGCGCTGGCTGCATGAGACGCCGGTCTTTGTTGAGATGCAGCAGCGTAAAGCGCTGGCTGAAACGCTGCCGCTGAAGACCGTGCTGGCGGAGCATAAAAAGTCGATTGTCATCTCCATGCTGCTGACCTGGCTGCTCTCCGCCTGCATTGTGGTCGTGATCCTGATGTCGCCGGTCTGGCTGCAGAAGCAGCTGGGTATCGCGCCCGCGCTGACCCTGCAGGCCAACAGTATCGCTACCGTGATGCTCTGCATCGGCTGCATTGTTGCCGGACTCGCTGTCGATCGTTTTGGTGCCAGTCGTACGTTATGTATCGGCAGCCTGCTGCTGGCACTCTGTAGCTGGCAGTTCTATCACCTGACTGCCCTCTATCCGCAGCAACTCTTTCTGCTCTATGGCGTAGCGGGCCTGAGCGTCGGTATTGTCGGCGTAGTGCCCTTTGTGATGGTGCGCGCCTTCCCGGCAGAGGTGCGTTTTACCGGCCTCTCGTTTTCCTACAACCTTTCCTATGCCATCTTTGGCGGGCTGACCCCGATCTTTGTGTCGCTGCTGATGAATGTCTCCGTGATGGGGCCGTGCTGGTATGTGATGGCACTGGCGCTGGTGGGATTGCTGACCGGTATCTGGTTGCGGCGTGATGTCAGCCATGAGCCGGATTTGCAGCAGGGCGTTAAGACGTTGTAACAGGGAAACGCGGAGCCTGGCTCCGCGTTTTTTTCAGGCGTGAATCAGGCTTAAAGTGCCTTTGCGCCAATCGGCAGAAGAGTGCGGCCAAAGGTTTCGTTCAGCACTTCACCCATTGCCAGATAGCAGGCGCTGGCACCACAGAGGATTCCGACCCAACCCGCAGACACGACCAGCGAAGGCTGGTGCATAAGGTGAGCCACGGCCAGCAGCAGAAACAGCAGGGTGAGGGAGCCGAAGACAAACTGCAGCATCCGCGTACCTTTCAGCGTGCCGATAAACATAAACAGTGTGAAGATGCCCCACAGTGCCAGCCATGCACCCAGGAAGCGTTCGTCAGGCGCTTTCGCCAGACCCATCTGCGGTAACAGCAGGATCGCCACAAAGCTTAACCAGAACATGCCGTAAGAGGTAAAGGCGGTCAGCCCAAAGGTGTTGTTCTTTTTAAATTCCAGCAGACCGGCCAGCACCTGCGCGATCCCGCCATAAAAAATTCCCATCGCTAAAATTGCCACGTCCATGTCAAACAGACCCGCGTTGTGCAGGTTTAGCAAAATGGTTGTCATGCCAAATCCCATTAAGCCCAGCGGGGCAGGATTAGCCAGCGTTGAATTTGCCATAGTTCCCCGGCAGTAAGATGATCGTTAATGAAATAAAAGGACTTCAGCCTGCTCACAGAAAGGAGCAAGGCGACGCATCATATTCAGTGGGTTAATCGTGTTCTTTGATCCCGGCAGGGCCAGAGGTAGAAAAATTTTTTTTGGTTTAGCCCTTGATGCGCATCGAAGCGGCCCCATCTACTTGTCATCGAGCGTTGTGAACGTTGGAAAAAAAGCATGTGCTGGCAGGTTGAATGCAAACAACCCGCCCACATAAAAGGTTCACAACCCAAATTGGCAACGAATTTAAGTGGGAGATGTTTAGATGGGTAAGATTATTGGTATTGACCTGGGTACAACCAACTCTTGTGTTGCGATCATGGATGGCACTAAAGCACGTGTGCTGGAAAATGCCGAGGGCGATCGCACCACGCCTTCAATTATTGCGTATACACAGGATGGCGAAATTCTGGTTGGTCAACCGGCTAAACGTCAGGCAGTGACCAACCCGCAGAATACCCTGTTCGCAATCAAGCGTCTGATCGGTCGTCGTTTCCAGGACGAAGAAGTGCAGCGTGATATTAAAATCATGCCATACAAAATCACCGGCGCTGACAACGGCGACGCCTGGCTGGAAGTGAAAGGCCAGAGAATGGCACCACCGCAGATCTCTGCTGAAGTGCTGAAGAAAATGAAAAAGACCGCCGAAGATTACCTCGGTGAGCCAGTGACCGAAGCGGTTATTACCGTACCGGCCTACTTCAACGATGCGCAGCGTCAGGCGACCAAAGATGCCGGCCGTATCGCGGGTCTGGAAGTCAAACGTATCATTAACGAACCGACTGCTGCAGCACTGGCATACGGTCTGGACAAAGGCCAGGGCAACCGCACCATCGCGGTTTATGACCTGGGTGGCGGTACCTTCGATATCTCAATCATCGAGATCGACGAAGTTGACGGCGAAAAAACCTTTGAAGTTCTGGCAACCAACGGTGATACCCACCTGGGTGGTGAAGACTTCGACAGCCGCCTGATTAATTATCTGGTTGCTGAGTTCAAGAAAGACCAGGGCATCGATCTGCACAACGATCCACTGGCGATGCAGCGTCTGAAAGAAGCGGCAGAGAAAGCGAAAATCGAACTTTCTTCTGCACAGCAGACCGACGTTAACCTGCCATACATCACGGCAGATGCGACTGGTCCTAAGCACCTGAACATCAAAGTGACCCGCTCTAAACTGGAGTCACTGGTTGAAGATCTGGTTGCACGCTCAATCGCGCCACTGAAAGTTGCGCTGCAGGATGCAGGCTTGTCTGTATCAGACATCAACGACGTTATTCTGGTGGGTGGTCAGACCCGTATGCCACTGGTTCAGGCGAAAGTGACCGAATTCTTCGGTAAAGAGCCGCGTAAAGACGTGAACCCGGACGAAGCCGTTGCCGTTGGTGCTGCGGTTCAGGGTGGTGTACTGGGTGGCGACGTGAAAGACGTGCTGCTGCTGGACGTTACCCCGCTGTCACTGGGTATCGAAACCATGGGTGGCGTGATGACTTCGCTGATCAGCAAGAACACCACTATCCCAACCAAGCACAGCCAGGTCTTCTCGACGGCTGAAGATAACCAGTCAGCCGTGACCATTCATGTGCTGCAGGGTGAGCGTAAGCGCGCCAATGACAACAAGTCACTGGGCCAGTTCAACCTCGACGGTATCCAGAATGCGCCACGCGGTATGCCACAGATCGAAGTCACCTTCGACATCGATGCGGATGGTATCCTGCATGTATCGGCGAAAGACAAGAACAGCGGTAAAGAGCAGAAGATCACCATCAAAGCCTCTTCAGGTCTGAGCGATGAAGAGATCCAGAAAATGGTGCGTGATGCAGAAGCGAATGCTGAATCTGACCGTAAGTTCGAAGAGCTGGTACAGACGCGTAACCAGGGTGACCAGATTGCCCACAGCACGCGTAAGCAGCTGGACGAAGCAGGCGACAAACTGTCAGCTGATGACAAAGCGCCAATCGAAGCCGCTCTGGCCGCGCTGGAAACTGCGCTGAAAGGCGAAGACAAAGCGGAAATCGACGCCAAAATGCAGGCGCTGATGGAAGTATCCGGCAAACTGATGGAAGCAGCACAGCAGTCTCAGGCGGGTGCAGCAGATGCCGGTGACGCGTCAGCGAAGAAAGATGACGACGTTGTCGATGCTGAATTCGAAGAAGTGAAAGACAACAAGAAATAATTGCCCCTGACCGGGCGCGACGGTTGGCCTGACAGCCGTTGAAACCAGCACGGGCGTAGGAGATCTCTCCACGCCCGTGCGATCATGTTAAGGGCTAAAAAAACATGGCGAAGAGTGATTACTACGAGATTTTAGGCGTCGCCAAATCCGCGGACGAGCGTGAAATCAAAAAGGCTTACAAACGCCTGGCAATGAAATTCCACCCGGACCGCAATCCCGGTGACAAAGAAGCCGAAGCTAAATTCAAAGAGGTCAAGGAAGCCTACGAAATCCTGACCGATGCGCAGAAGCGTGCGGCCTACGATCAGTATGGTCATGCAGCCTTTGAACAGGGCGGCATGGGTGGCGGTGGATTCGGCGGCGGCGGCTTTGGTGGCGGCGGTGCAGACTTCAGCGATATCTTTGGCGACGTATTCGGTGACATCTTTGGTGGTGGACGCCGTCAGCGCGCCTCCCGTGGCGCCGATTTACGCTACAACATGGAGCTGTCGCTGGAAGAAGCGGTACGCGGCGTGACCAAAGAGATCCGCATTCCAACCCTGGAAGAGTGTGATGTCTGCCACGGCAGCGGTGCGAAAGCGGGAACGCAGCCACAAACCTGTTCAACCTGTCACGGTGCAGGCCAGGTGCAGATGCGCCAGGGCTTCTTCACTGTCCAGCAGGCCTGTCCGACCTGTCATGGTCGCGGCTCGGTGATTAAAGACCCGTGCAACGCCTGTCATGGTCACGGCCGCGTCGAGAAATCGAAAACGCTGTCAGTGAAAATCCCGGCAGGGGTCGACACCGGCGATCGCATTCGTCTGAGTGGCGAAGGCGAAGCGGGCGAGCAGGGCGCACCAGCCGGCGATCTTTACGTTCAGGTATCGGTGAAGAAACACCCGATCTTCGAGCGTGAAGAGAACAATCTCTACTGCGAAGTGCCGATCAACTTTGCGATGGCGGCGCTGGGCGGCGAGATTGAAGTGCCGACACTGGATGGTCGCGTGAAGCTGAAAGTGCCGTCAGAAACCCAGACCGGCAAGCTGTTCCGCATGCGTGGACGTGGCGTCAAATCGGTACGTGGCGGCGCAGTCGGCGACTTGTTATGCCGTGTCGTGGTGGAAACACCGGTCAGCCTGAATGAGAAACAGAAAACGCTGTTGCGTGAACTGGAAGAGAGTTTTGGCGGCCCAAGCGGCGAGCATAACAGCCCGCGCTCCAAGAGCTTCTTCGACGGCGTGAAAAAGTTCTTCGATGACTTAACCCGTTAAGTTCATCCACTCTGAAAGCCAGCGCCTGCAGCTGGCTTTTTTTTTGCGTGCACTTCTCAATTCGCTATTTCCGAATGATTACCGCCAAATAAACTGTTTTTTTCGAGCTGTTGTTACCGCTATTCTTAGGGCCTTTGATTGACCTCTGGATTAAGGACAACGCGTGTGAATATCAGACTAAAAAAAATACTGGAAAGCGACGCTACCGGCGGTGTGGTGCTGATTATTGCGGCTGCGCTGGCGATGATGCTGGCCAATAGCGGAGCGACGCAGCAGGGCTATCGCGATCTGCTGGCGATTCCGGTGGAGTTTCGCTTTGGTGCGCTCGATATCAGCAAAGACCTGCTGCTGTGGATTAACGATGCGCTGATGGCGCTATTTTTCCTGATGGTGGGACTGGAGGTCAAACGCGAACTGGTGATGGGTGCGCTGGCTAAACGTGAACAGGCGCTGTTCCCACTGATTGCGGCGCTGGGTGGCATGATCGCCCCGGCGATCATTTTTCTGCTGTTTAACGGTGCCGATGCCACCACCCGTAGCGGCTGGGCGATCCCGACCGCCACCGATATTGCCTTTGCGCTGGGCATCCTGGCACTGCTGGGAAGCCGCGTGCCGCCTGCTCTGAAAATCTTCCTGATGGCGCTGGCGATTATCGACGATCTCGGGGCTATCGTAATTATCGCGCTGTTCTACACGCATCACCTTTCGATGGCCTCGCTGGGCGTTGCCGCCGCTGCCATTGCCGTGCTGGCGCTGATGAACCTGCTTAACGTTCGCAACACCGGTCTCTATCTGCTGGTGGGGATGGTGCTGTGGGTGGCGGTACTGAAGTCGGGTGTTCATGCGACGCTGGCGGGTGTCGTGGTCGGCTTCCTGATTCCGCTGGCGAAGAAAGAGGGCCACTCTCCGGCGATTCATCTTGAGCATGCGCTGCATCCCTGGGTGCGCTGGGTGATCCTGCCACTGTTTGCCTTTGCCAATGCGGGTGTGTCACTGACGGGCGTTTCGTTCGGCAGCCTCTTCTCGCTGCTGCCGCTGGGCATCATCGCCGGGCTGCTGATTGGTAAGCCCCTGGGCATCACGCTGTTCTGCTGGCTGGCAGACAAAACCCGCATAGCCAGGCTGCCGGAAAATACGCACATTAAAGATATTGCGGCGGTAGGGGTGCTGTGCGGTATTGGCTTTACCATGTCGATATTTATCGCCTCGCTGGCCTATGGCGACATCAGTGCTGAACTGATGACGCTGGCGAAGCTGGGGATTCTGTCAGGCTCGATTCTGTCGGCGGTGCTGGGCTATGTGATCCTTGGCTGGCGTCTGAAGCAGCGTGCGGCGTAGGGCAGCCTATGGCGCACATTAATTACAATCACCTCTATTACTTCTGGCACGCCTGCCGCGCGGGGTCGATTGCGGGTGCTGCAGAGGCCCTCTCGCTGACGCCACAGACCATTACCGGGCAGATTAAGGCGCTTGAAGAGCGCCTGCAGGGCAAGCTGTTCCGGCGTCAGGGGAGGGGGCTGGTGCCGACAGAACTGGGGCAACTGGTGTTCCGCTACGCTGACCGCATGTTTATGCTGGGTCAGGAGATGCTGGATATCGTTAACTACCGCAAAGAGTCCCATCTGCTGCTGGATGTTGGCGTGGCAGATGCGCTCTCTAAGCAACTGGTCAGTAAGGTGCTGGAGACCGCAGTGGCTGCCGGGGAGAAGATTCACCTGCGCTGTTTCGAGTCGACCCACGAGATGCTGCTGGAGCAGCTCAGTCAGCATAAGCTGGATATGATTATCTCTGACTGCTCCATCGATCCGACCCAGCAGGAAGGGCTGTTTTCGGTGAAGCTGGGGGAGTGCCCGATCAGCTTCTGGTCCGCGCAGCCGATCACCGATCTCTCTTTTCCGGCCTGCCTTGAGACGCATCCCCTGCTGATTCCGGGTCGCCGCTCGATGCTGGGGCGCAAAATCCTCAACTGGATTACGACCCAGGGGCTGCAGGTGGAGATTCTCGGTGAGTTTGATGATGCGGCCCTGATGAAGGCGTTTGGTGCGCGGCAGAATGCATTTTTTGTAGCAGCAGCGCTGGACAGGGATCAGCAGGAGGGGAGTTATGAAGTTGGCCGGCTTGATGCGGTGTCAGAGGAGTATCACATCCTCTTCGCGGAGCGAATGATTCAGCATCCGGCCGTGCAGCGTCTCTGTCACGCTGACTTCAGCGGACTCTTTCCCCGCCAGAGTACAGACGAAAAAAAACCGGCGTAAGCCGGCTTTTTCAACAAAGCGATTAACAACGGGCGATTAAGCCAGTTTGTTGATCTGTGCAGTCAGGTTTGATTTATAACGTGCAGCTTTGTTTTTGTGGATCAGACCTTTAGCGGCCTGACGATCCACGAGTGGTTGCATTTCATTGAATGCGTTCTGCGCAGCAGCTTTGTCGCCTGAAGCGATCGCCGCGTATACTTTCTTAACGAAGGTACGCATCATTGAGCGGCGGCTAGCGTTATGCTTGCGGCGTTTCTCAGATGTTACGGCGCGTTTCTTAGCTGATTTGATATTAGCCAAGGTCCAACTCCCAAATGTGTTCTATAGAGACAAATCAAAGGCCGAGGACTATGCCCTTCTAACCTGATTTTGTCAATGGATTTGTGCAAATAAGCGTCGCTCTATGAGCAGCACTCGGTTACGTATTTGATGGCGCAAGATTCTACCAGCTTCCCCTCGCTGAATACAGTATTTCGCGACAAAATTCTTAACATGCGCATCTGCAACAGGAAATGCAGCACCTAAAGCATGAAAGGCGTGCTGACGGGTTAACCTGAGTCGCTTTCAAGGGTATAATCCGCCGATTTCCACCGGTTTGGGCCAGCCATGAAGTTTATCCGCGGTATTCATAATCTTAACGAGCAGCATCGCGGCTGCGTTCTGACCATTGGTAATTTCGATGGCGTACACCGCGGGCATCAGGCGCTGATGTCCCGTCTGTGTGAAGAGGGACGTAAGCGTAATCTGCCGGTCGTGGTCATGGTGTTTGAGCCACAGCCGCTGGAGCTGTTTGCCGGTGATAAAGCCCCGGCACGCCTGACGCGCCTGCGTGAAAAACTGCGCTATATGGCGGAAGCCGGCGTCGATAAAGTGCTGTGTGTGCGGTTTGACCGTCGCTTCGCAGCCCTGTCCGCCCAGCGTTTTATCAGTGACCTGCTGGTCGACAAGCTGGACGTAAAGTACCTCGCAGTAGGCGATGATTTCCGCTTCGGCGCTGGTCGCCAGGGGGATTTCCTGTTATTACAGAAAGCCGGTGCGGAGTATGGTTTTGAGGTCGTGAGCACCGAAACCTTCTGTGACGGCGGGAAGCGAATCAGCAGCACCGCCGTGCGTCAGGCACTGGCCGCAGATGATTTAGCGCTGGCGCAGTCGCTGTTAGGGCATCCTTTCACTATTTCCGGCCGCGTCGTGCACGGTGATGCACTGGGACGCACGCTGGGTTTCCCCACTGCGAACCTTCCTTTACGCCGCAGCGTCTCGCCGGTGAAAGGGGTTTATGCGGTGGAGGTCCAGGGTCTGACGCCTGAGCCACTGCCGGGTGTTGCCAATATCGGCACCCGTCCGACCGTAAAAGGTTTACGCCAGCAGCTTGAAGTTCACCTGCTCGACATCAATATGGATCTCTATGGTCGTCACATTGATGTGGTGCTGAAACAGAAAATACGAAACGAGCAGCGCTTTGCCTCACTGGAGGCGTTGAAAGAACAAATTGCGAACGATGTGGTAACGGCCCGGCAGTTCTTTGGGCTGCTTTAACCTGAGCGAAAAACGGAATCGAGAATCTGATGAGTGACTATAAATCTACCCTGAATTTGCCGGAAACGGGATTCCCGATGCGTGGCGATCTGGCCAAACGCGAACCGGGAATGTTGCAACGCTGGTATGCCGACAACCTGTACGGCATCATCCGCGAAGCCAAAAAAGGGAAAAAAACCTTTATCCTGCATGATGGCCCTCCGTATGCGAACGGCAGCATTCATATTGGTCACTCTGTTAACAAGATTCTGAAAGACATTATCGTCAAGTCGAAAGGCATGGCGGGTTATGACTCGCCGTATGTGCCGGGCTGGGACTGTCACGGTCTGCCAATCGAACACAAAGTTGAGCAGATGATCGGCAAGCCAGGCGAGAAAGTCAGCGCCGCTGAATTCCGTGCCGCGTGCCGCAAATATGCCGCTGAACAGGTTGAAGGCCAGAAGGCAGACTTTATCCGTCTGGGCGTGCTGGGCGACTGGGATCGTCCTTACCTGACCATGGACTTCGGCACCGAAGCCAACATCATCCGTGCGCTGGGTAAAATCATCGGCAACGGCCACCTGCATAAAGGCGCGAAGCCGGTGCACTGGTGCCTGGATTGCCGTTCTGCTCTGGCAGAAGCGGAAGTCGAGTATTACGACAAAACGTCACCGTCAATTGATGTGATGTTCAACGCTATCGATGCCGACGCGGTGCGTCAGGCATTTGGCGTAGCACAGGTCAATGGCCCAATCTCACTGGTGATCTGGACAACGACGCCGTGGACATTACCGGCTAACCGCGCCATCTCTCTGCATCCTGAATTTGAATACCAGCTGATCCAGATCGAGGGACGCGCCCTGATCCTGGCGAAAGAGCTGGTTGAGAGCGTCATGAAACGCGCCGGTGTCAGTGAATGGCAGGTACTGGGCGAATGCAAAGGCGCTGCACTGGAACTGCTGAAATTCCAGCACCCGTTCCTGGCGATTGAGTCGCTGGTGGTGCTGGGCGATCACGTGACGCTGGACGCGGGTACGGGTGCAGTTCACACCGCACCCGGCCACGGTCCGGATGACTACGTCATCGGTCAGAAATATGGCATCGAAACGGCGAATCCGGTCGGACCGGATGGCAGCTACCTGCCAGGCACCTATCCGACGCTGGATGGGATTAACGTCTTCAAAGCTAACGACATGATCGTTGAGCTGCTGAAAGAGAAAGGCGCGCTGCTGCACGTTGAGAAACTGCTGCACAGCTACCCGCACTGCTGGCGCCACAAAACGCCGATCATCTTCCGCGCCACGCCGCAGTGGTTCATCAGCATGGATCAGAAAGGACTGCGTGCGCAGTCGCTGAAAGAGATCAAAGGCGTGCAGTGGATCCCTGACTGGGGCCAGGCGCGTATCGAATCGATGGTGGCGAACCGTCCTGACTGGTGTATCTCCCGTCAGCGTACGTGGGGCGTGCCAATGGCGCTGTTCGTTCATAAAGAGAGTGAAGAGCTGCACCCGGACACGCTGGCGCTGATGGAAAAAGTGGCGCAGCGCGTTGAGCAGGAAGGCATTCAGGCCTGGTGGGATCTCGACCCGCGCGAACTGATGGGCGACGACGCCGATCATTACGTCAAAGTGCCGGATACGCTGGATGTCTGGTTCGACTCCGGTTCTACCAGCTTCTCCGTGGTGGATGCGCGTCCGGAATTTGGCGGACATGCACCTGACCTCTATCTGGAAGGTTCCGATCAGCATCGCGGCTGGTTTATGTCCTCGCTGATGATCTCCACAGCGATGAAGGGCAAAGCGCCTTATCGTCAGGTACTGACACACGGTTTCACCGTGGATGGTCAGGGCCGTAAGATGTCGAAGTCGATCGGCAACACCGTTGCGCCGCAGGATGTGATGAACAAGCTGGGCGCTGATATTCTGCGTCTGTGGGTGGCCTCAACCGACTACTCAGGCGAAATGGCGGTCTCCGATGAGATCCTCAAGCGCTCTGCCGATGCCTACCGTCGTATCCGTAACACCGCACGCTTCCTGCTGGCTAACCTCAGCGGCTTCAACCCGGCCACCGATCTGGTGAAACCGGAAGAGATGGTCGTCGTGGATCGCTGGGCAGTGGGTCGCGCACAGGCAGCACAGGCCGATATCGTTGCCTCTTATGAGAACTACGATTTCCACGAAGTGATCCAGCGTCTGATGCAGTTCTGCTCAATTGAGATGGGCAGCTTCTATCTCGACATCATCAAAGATCGTCAGTACACCGCGAAAGGTGATGGCCTGGCACGTCGCAGCTGCCAGACCGCGCTGTGGCATATCGTCGAAGCGCTGGTGCGCTGGATGGCACCGATCATGTCCTTTACGGCGGATGAGATCTGGGGCTACCTGCCAGGTGAACGCGCGCAGTATGTCTTCACCGAAGAGTGGTATGAGGGTCTGTTTGGCCTGGCGGAAGATGAAGCGCTGAATGACGCCTACTGGGCTGAGCTGCTGAAAGTGCGTGGCGAAGTGAACAAGGTAATCGAGCAGGCGCGTGCGGATAAACGTATCGGTGGCGCACTGGAAGCGACGGTGACGCTGTATGCCGATCCGGAACTGGCGGCTAAGCTGCAGGCGCTGGGCAATGAACTGCGCTTTGTGCTGCTGACCTCTGGCGCACAGGTGGCGGATTACGCCCTGGCGAACGACGAAGCACAGCAGAGTGAAGGGCTGAAAGGTCTGAAAATCGCGCTGCACAAGGCGGAAGGCGAGAAATGTCAGCGCTGCTGGCATTACACTACCGATGTCGGACAGAATCCTGAGCATGCTGAGGTCTGTGGTCGTTGTTACACTAACGTAGCCGGTGACGGCGAACAGCGTGAATTTGCCTGATGCGTAAACCTATTTTATCAACCGGATTGCGCTGGCTGTGGCTGGTGCTGGTGGTGATTGTTGTGGACTTCGCCAGTAAGCAGTGGGTGATGAACAACATGATGCTGCATGAAACCCAGCCGCTGATGCCTTATCTGAATCTGTTCTACGCGCACAACTACGGCGCGGCGTTCAGTTTCCTTGCAGACAAAGGTGGCTGGCAGCGCTGGTTCTTTGCGGGCATCGCACTGGCTATCGTGATCTCACTGATGGTGATGATGTACCGCAATCATGCCAGCCAGAAGATCGCTAACATCGCGTATGCGCTGATTATCGGCGGCGCGATAGGTAATCTGTTCGATCGCTCATACCATGGCTTTGTGGTCGATTTTATCGATTTCTATGTCGGTAACTGGCACTTCGCTACATTTAATATCGCTGACTGCGGCATCTGTATTGGTGCCGCACTGGTGGTGCTGGAGGGCTTTTTCAGCCCCAACGGCAAACAGGCTAAACAGAAAGGGTAAGTGATGACTGAGTCCGTACAGCGCGAAAGCGCGGTGTTGGTGCATTTTACGCTGAAGCTGGAAGATGGCTCGACGGCGGAATCGACCCGTGCAAACGGCAAGCCCGCGCTGTTCCGTCTTGGTGATGGCAGCCTCTCTGCGGCACTTGAGCAGGCACTGCTGGGGCTGAAAGCGGGTGAAACTAAGCAGTTCAACCTCGAGCCGGAAGACGCCTTTGGCGGCGTCAGCCCTGACCTTATTCAGTATTTCTCGCGTCGGGATTTTATCGATGCAGGCGAACCTGAAGTGGGTGCCATCATGCTGTTCAGCGGCATGGGCGGCAGTGAAATGCCAGGCGTGATCCGTGAAGTCTCCGGTGATTCGATCACCGTGGATTTCAACCATCCGCTGGCAGGTCGTCGTATTCAGTTTGATGTAGAGGTGCTGGAAATCGATCCGGCACTGGAGGCGAACGATGCAAATCCTGTTAGCTAATCCGCGCGGCTTCTGCGCTGGCGTTGATCGCGCCATCAGTATTGTTGAGCGTGCGCTGGAGATGTATGGCGCGCCCATCTATGTCCGTCACGAAGTGGTGCATAACCGTTACGTGGTGAACAGCCTGCGTGAGCGCGGTGCTATCTTCATTGAAGAGATCAGCGAAGTGCCGGATGACGCGATTCTGATCTTCTCGGCGCACGGTGTTTCTCAGGCGGTGCGTGCCGAAGCCAAAGCGCGCAATCTGACCATGCTGTTCGACGCCACCTGTCCGCTGGTGACCAAAGTGCACATGGAAGTAGCGCGCGCCAGCCGTAAAGGCGTGGAAGCGATACTGATTGGTCATGCGGGTCATCCGGAAGTTGAAGGCACTATGGGACAGTACAACAACCCTAATGGTGGCATGTATCTGGTGGAGTCACCGGAAGATGTCTTCAGGCTGACCGTCAAAGACGAAAACAATCTGAGCTTCATGACGCAGACCACGCTGTCGGTGGACGACACTTCTGACATCATTGATGCCCTGCGTCAGCGTTTCCCGGCGATCATCGGGCCGCGTAAAGATGATATCTGCTACGCCACCACCAACCGTCAGGAAGCCGTTCGCACGCTGGCGAAAGATGCGGAAGTGGTGCTGGTGGTCGGTTCGAAGAACTCCTCGAACTCTAACCGTCTGGCTGAGCTGGCACAGCGTGCCGGTAAGCTGGCGAAGCTGATCGACTCTGCGGATGATATTCAGGAAGAGTGGGTAAAAGGCGTGGCCTGTATTGGTGTGACCGCAGGTGCCTCAGCCCCCGATATTCTGGTGCAGCAGGTGATCCAGCGACTGCGTGAGCTGGGCGGTGAAGCGGCGATTGAGCTGATTGGCCGTGAAGAGAATATTGTCTTCGAAGTGCCTAAAGAGCTGCGCGTCGAAGTACGTAACGTGCAGTAACGCTTCGATATAACTGATAAAAAGGCCGACTCTGTTCGGCCTTTTTTGTTTTTCTGGCCAGACAGAAAAGGCCGCTGTTTGCCGTCATGATTGCTTTTACTGATAATCACAGGCGGCTGGCATAAAATTCTTATTATCACGGATTAATAGTGGCGTGACTGTTAACTCATCGTTAACCTGATGACGCTTTGGATGCATAGTTTTGTTTTGGGAATGAATAAATATGAACACTATCCGCATTGCTATTGTGGGCGCGCCGGGCCGAATGGGCCGTAATCTGATTCAGGCGACGCAGCAGGCAGAAGGCACAGAACTGGGTGCGGCACTGGCACGCCCGGGTTCATCGCTGACCGGCAGCGACGCTGGTGAATTAGCGGGCATCGGTAAGAATGGCATCCTCATCGCAGACGATTTACGCGCGGTGATAAACGACTTTGATGTGCTAATCGACTTCACCCGCCCGGAGGGCACGCTGGAGTATATGGCGATCTGCCGTGAGCAGGGTAAAGCGATGGTCATTGGCACCACCGGTTTTGATGAGGCAGGCAAAGCGGCCATTCGCGCGGCGGCAGAAGATATCGCCATCGTGTTCGCTGCGAACTTCAGTGTGGGGGTTAACCTGGTGCTGAAGCTGCTGGAGAAGGCCGCTAAAGTGATGGGTGAGTACGCGGACATTGAGATCGTTGAAGCACACCACCGTCATAAAGTGGATGCGCCGTCTGGCACCGCGCTGGCGATGGGAGAGGCGATAGCCGATGCGATGCAGTGGAAACTGGATGAGCATGCAGTCTATACGCGTGAAGGCCACACGGGTGAACGCCAGCCGCAGACCATCGGTTTTGCAACGGTGCGCGCAGGTGACATTGTCGGTGAGCATACAGCGATGTTTGCAGATATTGGCGAGCGGGTAGAGATAACCCACAAGGCTTCGAGTCGTATGACCTTTGCAAATGGTGCAGTTAAGTCAGCTTTATGGCTGAATGATAAAAAATCTGGCCTGTTTGATATGCGGGATGTGCTGGATTTGTCGATGTTGTAAGTGTTGTGAGCCATCGTGATGTGGTTATTTCAATCGGTAATTGATTGATTGAAAAGGGGCAATGTTTTCATTGCCCTTAATTTTATCTGAAAAATACCATTCCGATTTAAAATATTCATCTGATGCTCATTTGTATCTGTTTTCCAGGTTTAGCAGCCCGGTGAAACACCATTTTTGACCATTTGGTCAAAAATAAAGGCCTTTCTGCGCCGGTTTCGTTTTTATGCTGCCTGGCAAACGATTATTCCGCCGGGTTTTCCCCTCTTTTTGCCGCTTATACTCGGTTTTTTCCTCATAAGGCAGATAATCATTAAAAAATACCGCTTCAGGGTAGACAATGACTAGGGCGATCATTAGAATGCGCGCAATTTGCCAAAAATCGACAATTCAGGCGGTTTTTGCATTGATTCAGGCGGCTATTTTGAATTAATATGCAGATATATTGACTGTTTATTCCCTGGAGGATGTTTTGATCAAGTCAGCAATCCTGGTTCTGGAAGACGGAACCCAATTCCACGGTCGGGCCATCGGGGCAACAGGATCGGCAGTGGGAGAAGTCGTTTTCAACACTTCAATGACCGGTTATCAAGAAATCCTCACTGATCCTTCCTATTCCCGCCAAATCGTTACTCTCACTTATCCCCATATCGGTAATGTCGGTGCCAATGCCGCCGATGAAGAATCCAGCCAGATTCACGCGCAAGGCCTGGTTATTCGTGACCTGCCGCTGATTGCCAGCAACTTCCGTAGCGAAGAGGGCTTATCGGCTTACCTGCAGCGCAACAACATCGTGGCGATTGCCGATATCGATACCCGCAAGCTGACGCGCTTGCTGCGTGAGAAAGGGGCGCAGAACGGCTGCATTATTGCTGGCGACAATCCGGATGCTGCGCTGGCGCTGCAAAAAGCCCAGGCGTTCCCGGGACTGAAAGGAATGGATCTGGCGAAAGAGGTCTGCACCACGGAGACTTACAGCTGGCAGCAGGGCAGCTGGACGCTGGACGCGGGTCTGCCAGAGCAGGCTACTGCGGAGTCGCTGCCTTACCATGTGGTGGCTTACGACTACGGCGCTAAGCGCAACATCCTGCGCATGCTGGTCGATCGCGGCTGCCGTCTGACCGTGGTTCCGGCACAGACACCTGCCGAAGAGGTGCTGAAGCTGAACCCGGATGGCATTTTCCTCTCCAACGGTCCTGGCGACCCGGAGCCGTGCGACTACGCCATCAGCGCGATTCAGGCCTTCCTGAAAACCGAGATCCCGGTGTTCGGTATCTGCCTGGGTCATCAGTTGCTGGCGCTGGCCAGCGGGGCTAAGACCGTGAAGATGAAGCTCGGTCACCACGGCGGCAACCATCCGGTGAAAGATCTCGAAAACAATCGCGTCATGATCACCGCCCAGAACCACGGTTTTGCAGTCGATGAGAACAATCTGCCTGCGAACCTGCGTGTCACCCACATTTCGTTGTTCGATAAAACCGTGCAGGGTATTCACCGCACTGACAAGCCCGCATTCAGCTTCCAGGGACACCCGGAAGCCAGCCCTGGACCGGGTGATGCTGCGCCGCTGTTTGACCACTTTATTGAATTGATTGACGCATTCCGTCTGCAAGCGAAGTAATCAGGAGCTAATTCATGCCAAAACGTACAGACCTAAAATCCATCCTGATTCTTGGTGCCGGTCCGATTGTGATCGGCCAGGCCTGCGAATTTGACTATTCCGGTGCGCAGGCGTGTAAAGCGCTGCGTGAAGAGGGCTACCGCGTCATTCTGGTGAACTCTAACCCGGCGACGATTATGACCGACCCGGAAATGGCCGATGCAACCTACATTGAGCCGATTCACTGGGAAGTGGTGCGCAAAATCATCGAAAAAGAGCGCCCGGATGCGGTGCTGCCAACGATGGGTGGCCAGACCGCGCTGAACTGTGCGCTGGAGCTGGAACGCCATGGCGTGCTGGAAGAGTTTGGCGTCACCATGATTGGCGCGACCGCTGATGCGATCGACAAAGCGGAAGATCGTCGTCGCTTCGACGTGGCGATGAAAAGTATCGGTCTGGATACCGCGCGCTCCGGCATTGCGCACACCATGGAAGAAGCGCTGGCCGTGGCGGAAGATGTTGGCTTCCCGTGCATCATCCGCCCCTCCTTTACCATGGGCGGCACCGGTGGCGGCATCGCCTATAACCGCGAAGAGTTTGAAGAGATTTGCGAACGCGGTCTCGACCTCTCACCAACCAATGAGCTGCTGATTGATGAGTCGCTGATTGGCTGGAAAGAGTATGAAATGGAAGTGGTGCGCGATAAGAACGATAACTGCATCATCGTCTGCTCCATTGAAAACTTCGACGCGATGGGCATTCACACCGGTGACTCCATCACGGTCGCACCTGCCCAGACGCTGACCGACAAAGAATATCAGATCATGCGTAACGCCTCGCTGGCGGTACTGCGTGAAATCGGTGTTGAAACCGGCGGCTCCAACGTGCAGTTCTCGGTTAACCCGAAAGATGGTCGCCTGATTGTCATCGAGATGAACCCACGCGTATCGCGCTCCTCGGCGCTGGCCTCAAAAGCAACGGGCTTCCCGATTGCGAAAGTGGCGGCCAAACTGGCGGTGGGCTATACCCTCGATGAGCTGATGAACGATATCACCGGCGGTTTAACACCGGCCTCGTTCGAGCCGTCAATCGACTACGTCGTCACCAAGATCCCGCGTTTCAACTTTGAAAAATTTGCCGGTGCCAACGATCGCCTGACCACGCAGATGAAGTCAGTCGGTGAAGTGATGGCGATTGGCCGCACATTCCAGGAATCGGTGCAGAAAGCGCTGCGCGGTCTGGAAGTGGGCGCTAATGGCTTCGATCCGAAAGTGCACCTGGACGATCCGGAAGCGTTAACCCGCATCCGCCGCGAGCTGAAAGATGCCGGTTCAGACCGCATCTGGTACATCGCAGACGCTTTCCGCGCTGGCATGTCGGTTGATGGCGTGTTCAATCTGACCAACATTGACCGCTGGTTCCTGGTGCAGATTGAAGAGCTGGTGCGGCTTGAAGATCAGGTGGCAAGCGAAGGAGTGAATAGCCTGGATGCCACGTTCCTGCGTACCCTGAAGCGCAAAGGCTTTGCTGATGCGCGGCTGGCGACGCTGGCGGGTGTGGCAGAGAGCGAAATCCGCAAGCTGCGTCAGCAGTTTAACCTGCACCCGGTTTATAAGCGTGTGGATACCTGTGCCGCCGAGTTCGCCACGGATACGGCCTACATGTACTCCACCTATGAGGAGGAGTGTGAAGCCAACCCGAGTCCGGATCGCGAAAAAATCATGATTCTGGGTGGTGGACCAAACCGTATCGGTCAGGGTATCGAATTCGACTACTGTTGCGTTCACGCCGCTCTGGCGCTTCGTGAAGATGGTTACCAGACCATTATGGTCAACTGTAACCCGGAAACGGTTTCGACCGATTATGACACCTCCGACCGCCTCTACTTTGAGCCGGTCACGCTGGAAGACGTGCTGGAGATTGTGCGGATTGAGCAGCCAAAAGGCGTCATCGTCCAGTATGGCGGTCAGACCCCGCTGAAATTGGCGCGTGCGCTGGAAGCCGCAGGCGTGCCGGTTATCGGCACCAGCCCGGACTCGATTGACCGTGCGGAAGACCGTGAACGTTTCCAGCAGGCGGTTGATCGCCTGAAACTGAAGCAACCGGCTAACGCCACGGTAGCGACGCTGGAACAGGCGGTCGAGAAAGCCGCTGGCCTGGGTTATCCGCTGGTGGTGCGTCCTTCTTATGTACTGGGCGGCCGTGCCATGGAGATCGTTTACGACGAGATCGACCTCAGACGCTACTTCCAGACGGCGGTTTCGGTTTCCAACGATGCGCCGGTACTGCTGGATCGCTTCCTGGATGATGCGGTCGAAGTGGATGTGGATGCGATTTGCGACGGTGAGCGGGTGCTGATTGGCGGAATCATGGAACACATTGAGCAGGCAGGTGTTCACTCCGGTGACTCCGCCTGTTCACTGCCGGCCTACACACTGAATCAGGAGATTCAGAACGTGATGCGCCAGCAGGTTGAGAAGCTGGCGTTTGAGCTGAACGTTCGTGGCCTGATGAACGTTCAGTTCGCGGTGAAAGACAATGAAGTCTACCTGATCGAAGTTAACCCACGAGCGGCGCGTACCGTTCCGTTCGTCTCTAAAGCGACCGGCGTACCGCTGGCGAAAGTGGCCGCGCGCGTGATGGCAGGTAAAACACTGGCAGAGCAGGGCGTCACGGAAGAGGTGATTCCGCCTTACTACTCGGTCAAAGAAGTGGTTCTGCCGTTCAACAAGTTCCAGGGCGTTGACCCGATTCTGGGACCAGAAATGCGCTCTACCGGTGAAGTCATGGGCGTGGGCCGCACGTTCGCTGAGGCATTCTCCAAAGCGATGCTGGGCGCCCAGAGCAATATGAAGAAGTCGGGCCGTGCCCTGCTGTCGGTGCGTGAAGGCGACAAGAAACGTATCGTCGACCTGGCCGCGAAGCTGCAGAAGTTTGGTTTCGAACTGGATGCGACCCACGGCACGGCGGTGGTGCTGGGCGAAGCGGGCATTAATCCGCGGCTGGTTAACAAGGTGCATGAAGGTCGTCCGCACATTCAGGACCGTCTGAAGAATGGCGAGTATAGCTATATCGTCAATACCACGGCGGGTCGTCAGGCGATTGAAGATTCGAAGCTGATTCGCCGCAGCGCACTGCAATATAAAGTGCACTACGACACCACGCTGAATGGCGGCTTCGCCACCGCGATGGCGCTGAATGCTGACCCGACGGAACAGGTTATTTCCGTTCAGGAAATGCATGCTCAGATAAAGGCGATGTAAGATAATGTAGTGTGAAAAACGGCTCCTGCAGGAGCCGTTTTTTTTGCCACTTCTCTGGCGATAATCCGAATTTCAGGTTCAGGTAAAGCCAAGTATTTGCGTTAAAGTTACTGATTTGGCTTAATTTTTTAGCTTTAGGTGCGAATGTGGCCAGTTCGCACAAATTTATAAGATAAACACTTCCTGTGCGGATTTTTCGCCAGTACTATGCCTGCCGCTTATCACTGAAGCGTATCAGGACATAAATAAAAAATGAAAATGCGTACTTTTTCTCTGAGTGCAGTGGCTGCACTGATGGTTACTCTTCCTTTCGCCAGTCAGGCGGAAATTACCCTGTTAAAACAGGATCCGCAGGCAGGCGATCCGCTTAGCCGTCTTACCCTGAATGTTGGCGGCAGCATCCGTGCTCAGGTCAATCATCAGACCGGCGTGGGTGACAAATCCTACAAGCGTGACGGTTTCGATGGCGGCACCCGTTTCCGTTTCGGTGCGGATTACTACCTGTTTGATGACGTTAGCTGGATCAGCTACTACGAGCTGGGCGTTAACATCCCGGCAGTGTTCAGCTGGGATCGTCACTATGCCGATGGTGCCAATAACACCACGCGTCGCCAGCTCTACACCGGTCTGAAAAGCAAAACCTGGGGTCAGCTTACCTTTGGTCAGCAGAACAGCGTCTATTACGACACCGTGGGCGCCAAAACCGATATCTGGGATTACGATATGGTCGGCCAGGCACCGGGCAACGGAATCAACGGCGACTACGACGGCTCTTACCGCTCACGTAAACAGCTGAAGTATAAAAACAGCTTCGGCGACGCGGATGTCTACGCTTCTTATCTGTTCGAAGACAACGAGTATCTGCCAGGCAACGGCCTGCGCTATAAGCGCAAAGGCGGCGGCTCACTGGGCGTGGATTACCACATCACAGAGGATCTGAGCTGGGGCACGGCGTGGAACTACACCCGCGCGGCAATGCGTAACCCGAACAACGGCGACAGTCACGATTACGACCAGAACATTTACGGCACCGCACTGAGCTGGACACCAGGCAACTGGACGCTGTCAGCCGGTGGTGGCTGGTATGAAAACTTCATGACCACCAAACGCAAAGATGTCCATAACTACTTTGCCGGCGATGCGTGGGGCATTGAATATTTCGCCGGTTACAAGATCCCGGTGGCGCAGTATGGTCTGAAAGCGGTGCAGCCTTATGTCATGGGTGACCGCATCGAGTATGCGACAGGTCGTGATTACCAGCGCATCGACAACGGTCTGGGTGTGACGCTGTTCCTCGACTACGGTTTCCGTGTTGATTACGAACATGTCTTCACCTCCAGCACTGATAACCTGGGTGATATGAATCTGGTGCGTCTGCGCTACGACTTCTGATAACTCTGACGGCTTCCCCTGGAAGCCGTTTTCTTTTGCGCACGCTTTTTGTGGCAGCCTGAGGCAAATCGCTGGCGTGCTGCAGCAAACTGACGCGATTACGCGGTGAAAAACGCTGCACAGGCCGTGAAAAACGGCGTCCTGAAAAGGTTTACGCAAATAGACCTTTCCCCCTATCGACGAAAGTTTCACCTTTACGTATCATGGCGCCAATTTTTTTCAGTGAGTGGTTAACATGATTAGTCTTATCGCGGCATTAGCAGCAGATCGCATTATTGGGATGGAGAACGCCATGCCGTGGGACCTGCCTGCAGATCTGGCGTGGTTCAAACGCAATACGCTGAAGAAACCGGTCATTATGGGCCGACTGACCTTTGAATCCATCGGGCGCCCGTTACCTGGCCGGCTGAACATCGTGGTCAGCAGTAAGCCAGGCACCACGGAAGGCGTCACCTGGGTTACGTCGCTGGATGAGGCGTTACAGGCAGCCGGTGATGCAGAAGAGATCATGGTGATTGGGGGTGGACGCGTCTACGAGCAGATGCTGAAGCGTGCCGATCGTCTCTATCTGACGCACATTGATGCGGAAGTGGAAGGCGATACGCAGTTCCCGGATTACGAGCCGGATGAGTGGCAGTCCACGTTCAGCGAATTCCACGACGCTGATGAGCAGAACTCCCACAGCTACTGCTTTGAGATCCTCGACCGTCGCCGTTAATTCTCTCTCAGCCCGGCTGTAACCTGGCTGTCATCTCTGTTTATTAGCATTGCTTCTTTTCTGGGAACGTCATAAAGGAAGCAATCAATAATGAAAACCGAACTCTCCGCATTAAGCACTGACCGCCTTCGTGATCCACATCGCCGTAAATTTCTTGCCGGTTCCGGTGCAATAGGGCTGACCGGCTTTCTCAGCGGCGGCCTGACGCTCTCATCCAGCGCACTGGCTCAGACGAAGCCTGTCGGCAGCCCACTGCTGGGCTTTCAGGCGATTGCTGCATCCACGGCCGATGAGGTTGTGGTCGCTCCCGGCTATCGTGCTGACGTGCTGATCTCCTGGGGTGATCCGCTGGTGAATGGCGCGGCCGCGTTTGACCCGCTGGGCAATAACAGCGCAGAAGAGCAGGAAAAGCAGTTCGGTGATAACAACGATGGCATGAGCTTCTTCGCCATTGATGAGCATCGCGGCGTGATGGCGATTAACAATGAGTACGTGAATGAGCCGACGCTGTTTGCCCACGGCGGTAGCAAAGCGACCAGCCTGGAAGATGTGAGGAAGTCACAGGCGGCACACGGCGTCTCCATCGTTGAAGTTAAACGGGGTGAAGACAATCGCTGGCAGGTGGTACGTCCTTCTGACTACAATCGCCGCATTACTGCCAATACACCTATGCGGTTTTCCGGTCCGGCCGCCGGTGATAACGCGCTGAAGACCGCGGCTGATCCCCAGGGAATGCATGTCCTTGGCACCTTTGGTAACTGTGCCAACGGTAAAACGCCGTGGGGCACCTATCTCACCTGTGAAGAGAACTACGACACCTACTTTGGCACTCATCAGGCAGACTTTACCCCGACTCCACAGCAGAAGCGTTACACCCTGAATGCCGCCGAGCCGGAGCGCAACTGGTCTGACTTTGATCCCCGCTTCGATATCGCGAAAAATCCCAACGAATTTAATCGCCACGGCTGGATTGTCGAGATCGATCCCTTTGATCCTCACGCCGTGCCGGTCAAACGCACCGCGCTGGGCCGCTTTAAGCACGAGAACGCGGCTGTGACGGTCGCGAAAACCGGGCAACTGGTGGTTTACATGGGCGACGATGAGCGCGGCGAATATATCTATAAATATGTCTCCGATGACAAGGTCATTCCGGATGATGCCAAAGCCAGTCAGGGACTGCTGGATAAGGGCACGCTCTATGTGGCGCAGTTCAACGGCGATGCGCAGGGCACACCGCTGAAAGGCACCGGGCGCTGGCTGGCGCTGAAGTGGGGCGAAAATGGACTCACCGCTGAGAAAGGCTTTAACAGTCAGGCTGATGTCCTGATCAATGCACGTGCTGCGGCCGATGTGGTGAACGCCACGCGGATGGACCGGCCCGAGTGGATTGCCGTTAATCCGCACGATGGCCGTGCCTACTGCACCCTGACCAACAATAACAAGCGTGGCAATGAGGGCATGCCGGTCAATGCGGCGAATCCGCGGCCCAAAAATATCTACGGTCAGATTATCCGCTGGGATGAAAAGGGTGATGCTACGGCACAGACCTTTGAGTGGGATATCTATGCGTTGTGCGGTAACCCGATAGCGCATCCCGAGGGGATCTATCGCGGCACACCCAACATCACTGCTGAAAACACCTTCAACAGTCCGGATGGTCTGGGCTTTGATGCGCACGGGCGCTTATGGATCCTGACTGACGGCAAGTACAGTAATAAAGAGGATTATCAGGGACAGGGAAATAATCAGATGCTGGTGGGCGATCCTGACAGCGGAGAGATCCGCCGCTTTATGGTCGGTCCCAAATCGTGTGAGCTGACCGGTATTACCTTCACGCCTGACTACAAAACATTGTTCGTGAACGTGCAGCATCCCGGTGAAGAGGGTGACTCGCACTTTCCCAATAACAGTCCACGCCCACGCTCATCGGTGATCATGATCACCCGTGAAGATGGCGGCATTATCGGCGCCTAAAACAGGATGCTGGCCTGACGGGCCAGCATCAAAGTTTACAGTGTGGGCGGTGCCAGGCTGTCGCTGGAGGCCAGTGCTTTTTCGCGATTGGAAGGCTGCACGACATAACGCTGCGTTTCCCAGTGCAGCAGGGTCAGCGTTCCGCCCCAGCAGCAGCCGGTATCCAGACCGATAATACCCTCGGGTGTTCCTTTGCCTTCCAATGATGCCCAGTGACCAAACACGATGGTGTAGTCACGTGCGACCGGTCCCTCAATGTTAAACCAGGGTTTCAGCGGCGGAAGGGCTGACTCAGGGGCATCTTTGCAGATCATGTCCAGCTGGCCGTTGGGGAAGCAGTAACGCATGCGGGTCAGGGCGTTGGTGCTGAAGCGCAGACGCGCCAGGCCGGTCAAATCCTCACTCCAGTTGTTCGGCATATCGCCATACATGGCATCCAGGAACAGCGGATAACTGTCGCTGGCGAGCACCGCTTCAACTTCACGCGCGCACTTTTTCGCGGTCTCAATATCCCACTGCGGCGTGATACCGGCGTGGCCCATCACCAGCTTTTTCTCTTCATCCACCTGCAACAGCGGCTGACGGCGCAGCCAGTTGATCAGCTCATCTGCATCGTCCGCTTCGAGCAGAGGCGTCAGGCGATCTTTAGGCTTGTTACGGCTGATCCCGGCGTAAACCGCCAGCAGATGCAAATCGTGATTGCCCAGCACCAGACGTACCGCGTCACCCAGCGATTTCACGTAGCGCAGGACCTCAAGGGAGCCCGGACCGCGTGCCACCAGGTCGCCGGTCAGCCACAGCGTATCCTGCTCAGGATTGAAATCGACCTGTTGCAGCAACGCACGTAATTCATCGTAGCAACCGTGAACATCGCCAATCAGGTATGTGCTCATAACGTTTTATCCATCAGGAAGGTGCCCGACTTAACGGGCAAAAAGCGTGTAAATCAATGAATGTGGGTCTGAATGGCGAGGCGGAACACCGGGATCTCGACGTGGAAAGTATCACCCTGTTCGTCGACCATCACATAATGTCCCTGCATGGTGCCCATCGGCGTTTCGATCACGGCACCGCTGGTGTACTGAAATTCGTTGCCAGGCGCAATAAACGGCTGTTCACCGACCACGCCTTCACCCTGAACTTCCGTTTCGCGGCCATTACCGTTGGTAATCAGCCAGTAACGTCCCAGCAGTTGCACGGAGGAACGGCCCAGATTGCGTATCGTAATGGTATAGGCGAAGACGTAGCGATCATCATCCGGTGAGGATTGTGAGGCGACGTACTGGCTTTGCACATGGACGGAGACGCGGGCCGTTTCACTCATGACTTACTCCTGCGATTTTCCCTGATGATTCGCCAGCCAGTTCGCCAGCTGACAATATTGCGCGACGGAGACGTTCTCGGCACGCAGGGTCGGGTCTATGGATAACTCTTCCAGTGCCCCGGCAGCCACCATGTGGCTCAGGCTGTTGCGCAGCGTTTTGCGGCGCTGGCCGAATGCTTCCGTGGTAATACGGCTCAGGATACGCACATCGCTGACCGGATGAGGCGGCTCAGCAAACGGCACCAGCCGCACTACGGCCGAGTCCACTTTCGGTGGCGGCGTAAAGGAGTGCGGAGGCACTTCCAGCACCGGGATGACCTGGCAGTAATATTGCGCCATCACCGTCAGACGACCATATGCTTTACTGCCCGGACCGGCAACCAGACGGTTGACCACTTCTTTCTGCAGCATGAAGTGCATATCTTTGATCGAACCAGTATAGCTGAAAAGGTGGAACATCAGCGGGGTCGAAATATTGTACGGCAGGTTACCAAATACCCGCAGTGGCTGGCCTCTCTCCTGAGCCAGCGCGGCGAAGTCGAAGGTCATGGCATCCTGCTGGAAGATAGTCAGTTTCGGGCCAAGAAACGGATGGGTTTCCAGACGCGCAGCGAGGTCGCGGTCCAGCTCTATCACCGTTAATTTATCGAGCCGTTCACCAACCGGCTCGGTTAAGGCACCCAGGCCTGGGCCGATTTCCACCAGCGCTTCGTCGCGCTGTGGATGAATGGCGGAGACAATGCTGTCGATAATGTACTGATCGTTCAGGAAGTTTTGCCCGAAACGTTTACGGGCGTAGTGCCCCTGATGGACGCGATTATTCATTACTGCTCTTGATCATAGTGATGGCGAGGTTAAGCGCCGTGATGAAGCTGCCCGGTTCAGCCTGACCCAGACCGGCGAGTTCTAGCGCGGTGCCGTGGTCAACGGAAGTCCGGATAAAGGGCAGGCCCAGGGTGATATTCACCGCCCGGCCAAACCCCTGAAATTTGAGTACTGGCAGGCCCTGGTCGTGATACATCGCCAGCACCGCATCGGCATACTGCAGATATTTAGGCTGGAAAAGGGTATCTGCAGGCAGTGGGCCGGTCAGATTAATGCCCTGCTGACGCAGTTCGTTGAGTGCCGGCGTGATGGTCTCGATCTCTTCCCGACCCATGTGGCCGCTTTCGCCCGCATGAGGATTAAGACCACAGACGTAAATATGCGGTTCGGCAATCGCAAATTTCTGCTGCAGATCTCGATGCAGAATCGTGATCACTTCATGCAGACAGTCACGGGTGACCGCCGCGGGGACATCTTTCAGCGGCAGATGCGTAGTCGCCAGTGCGACCCGAAGCTCTTCTGTCGCCAGCATCATGACCACCCGATGCCCGCCAGCGCGCTCGGCGAAGAATTCGGTATGGCCGGTAAAGGCGATGCCGGCATCATTGATGACACCTTTGTGTACCGGGCCGGTTATCAGGGCGGAAAATTCACCGTCGAGACAACCGTCACAGGCGCGTGCCAGCGTAGCCAGCACATAGTCGCTGTTGGCGACGCAGAGTTCACCTGGCGTAACCGTCTCTGCCGTTTCAATGGGCATGACAGTCAGCGTACCCGCCTGCTGCGGCTCTGCCGCCGCGTCAGGCTGGTAGGTCCGTAGCGTCAGCGGCAGACCAAGTTGGGCCGCACGCTGCTGCAACAGTGCTGGCGAGGCGCACACCACCAATTCAACCGGCCACGACTGCTGAGCCAGCTGAACGGTGAGATCGGGACCAATCCCGGCGGGTTCGCCGGGCGTGATCACCACACGAAGATTACTGCGCATTGCCATCCAGAATTTTCACGTAGGCGCTGGCGCGTTGTTCCTGCATCCAGGTCTGTGCTTCTTCCGCGAACTTACGGTTAAACAGCATACGGTAAGCGCGCTCTTTCTGAGCCGCATCGGTTTTATCGACCTGACGAGTATCCAGTAACTGAATCAGATGCCAGCCGAAAGAGGAGTGGACCGGCTGACTCGTCTGACCTTTCTTCAGGCGCAGCAGCGCGTCACGAAACGCCGGATCAAAGACTTCCGGGGAGGTCCAGCCGAGATCGCCACCCTGGTTCGCCGAACCCGGGTCATCAGAGTACTGTTTGGCCGCCGCGGCGAAAGTGGTTTTGCCACTGCGGATGTCAGCAGCGATCTGTTCCAGCTGCGCGCGTGCCTGGTCGTCTGTCAGAATCGGCGACGGCTTCAGCAGAATGTGACGTGAATGGACTTCGGTGACAGAGACATTTTTGCTCTCGCCACGCAGGTCGTTCACTTTCAGGATGTGGAAGCCAACACCTGAGCGAACGGGTCCGACGATATCACCTTTTTTCGCGGTCGCCAGCGCCTGCGCAAACAGGGTTGGTAACTCTTCGATTTTACCCCAGCCCATGTTCCCGCCTTTCAGCGCCTGAGAGTCGGCAGAGTAGGTTACGGCCATCTTGCCGAAGTCCGCGCCATTTTTCAGTTCGCCAACCAGCTGTTTCGCCAGCGTTTCCTGCTCATCAACCTGCTGCTGCGTCGGGTTTTCCGGCAGCGGCAGCAGAATATGGCTGACGTTCAGTTCGGTGCCCTGACTGTTCTGAGAGCCGATCTGGTTAGCCAGCGTATCGACTTCCTGCGGCAGAATGGTGACGCGACGACGCACTTCGTTGTTGCGCACTTCAGCAATGGTCATCTCTTTACGGATCTGAGAACGATAAACGCTGTAGTTCATGCCGTCATAAGCCAGACGGCTGCGCAGCTGATCAAGGCTCATGCGGTTCTGCGCAGCGATGTTCTGAATCGCCTGGTCCAGCTGCTCGTCGCTGATCTGGATCCCTGCTTTTTCACCCATCTGCAGAATGATGTTGTCCATGATCTGACGTTCCAGAATCTGATGGCGCAACGTTTTATCATCCGGCAACTGCTGACCTGCCTGCTGGGCCTGAGATTTAACCGTGCCCATCATGCCGTCCACGTCACTCTCAAGAACCACGCCGTTATTGACCACGGCTGCAACTTTATCAACGACTTGTGGTGCTGCGAACGCGGTGTTGGCACTGATTGCCACACCAAGAATCAGCATTCTCCAGTTCTTCATACTTTATCCATTGTTGGTTCCGCACTGCGGGATTGCCTGTCAAACATCACAACATCAGAAAGCGGGCTGGTAAGGGATAATGCCCTGACGCAGCATATCGTTGGTGCCTAAGCCATAGTTAGGACTCAGACCACGCAGCTCAATGTTGAATGAGATTTGGTTGTCATATTTACTGTCGTTGTTTTCCCAACCGTTAATTTTGCGTTCGTAACCGACCCGAATCGCGTAACAGCATGAGCTGTACTGCAGGCCAACCAGCTGCGACGCCGGACGCGTATTGCGGGTATCGTAGTAGTAAGCACCTACCACAGACCATGCATCCGCAATCGGCCAGCTGGCCGTGGTACCCACCTGTGAAATCCCGTTTTTAAAGATAGGGTTTGTCACCAGGCTGCTATCGTTCAGCGCGGTCGCTACATATTCCGGGCTGCTGTAACGGTAGCTCAGCTGTACCATGCGGTCGGCGTCACGACGGTATTCCAGTACGGTATTGCCCTGGGAGACGTTGTCGAGTTTGGTGTCATATTGCAGCCCACCTCTGACGCCCCAGCGATCGCTGATTTTCCAGTATGTATCACCAGCCCAAATCAGGCTGCCGGTATCATCTTCTTTACTGGTTTGATTCACACCAGTACGAGAAGGGGTAAACGAGTAGATTTGACCCACAGAAACGTTAAAACGTTCAACCAGATCGGTATCATAAATACGTGAGGTGACACCGGTAGCCACTTCATTGGCCGACGCGATGCGATCCAGCCCGCTATAAGTACGATCGCGGAACAGACCGGTGTAGTCGGTTTGCAGCAATGTTGAGTCGTAGGGATAGATGTTGCTCTGGTTACGGTACGGGATATACAGGTACTGCACGCGCGGTTCCAGCGTTTGGGTATAGCCCGCAGCCGAATTCATATCGCGGTCAAATACCAGCCGGCCATCCACTTTAAACTGCGGCAGGGTGCGGTTTACAGATTCATCCAGTTCGCCGCTCTTATCACCCCGGAGACCGTTAGCAGCGTTGTTATAGTAATCAACGTCAGTCTGCTGATAGTGGGTCGCCAGGAACTTCGCTTCGGTATCCAGGCTGGCCCAACCATTGGACAGTGGCAGATTCAGCGTTGGCTCAACATGCAAGCGGGTCGCCTCGGGATAGCGGCTGTTGACGTTGGTGAACTTCACCGCCTGCGCATAAACGCGGCCATCAAACGGGCCGATATCGTTCTGATAGAGATTAACGTCCAGCTGCGGCATCGCGCGATAGACATTATTGCTGGTGGTATTGCCAAATACCTGGAAATCTTTGGTGGAGAGCGTGGCGTCCCAGTTGGTGTCCGCATAGCCAACGCTGAATTTCTGCGTGGCGTAGTTGTCGGTCGAGCTGTAGTACTTCGAGTCGAGATCGTTGAAGTAATATTTGTCGCTGACTTTGGTATAGTCCGCGTTGAAACGCCAGTGCTGGTCATAAACACCCGCATGACGCCAGTAGAACAGCCAGCGATCGGAGCTGGCGCTTTCGGCGATGCCACGCTCTGATTTGTCGTTATCGTACTGTTTATCGGAGCCGAGGTAGTCGAACTCCACCAGACCGGCACCCAGCGTGGTCAGATAACGGAATTCATTTTCAAACTTCATGCCGCGCTTACTGATGTAGTGCGGCGTGATGGTCGCATCGGCCTGTGGCGCGATGTTCCAGTAATAGGGCAGAATGAACTCAAAGCCGTTATTACTGCCATATTTTGCGTTCGGGATAAGGAAACCGGACCGGCGGCGATCGCCAATCGGTAACTGCAGATAGGGGCTGTAGAACACCGGAACCGGACCGAGCTTAAAGCGGGCGTTCCAGATCTCCGCCACTTCCTCTTCACGATCCTGGATCACTTCTGAACCGACCACGCTCCAGCTGTTGGAGCCAGGCAGACAGGAGGTAAAGGTACCGTTTTCCAGAATGGTATAGCGGTTATCGCCGCGCAGCTTCATCTGATCGGCGGTACCACGTCCCTGACGATCCACCATCTGGTACTGACCATTCCAGACGTTGGTATCTTTGCTGTTGAGGTTTGACCAGGCTTTCGGACCTTTCAGGATGACCTGGTTGTCATCGTAGTGCACATTACCCAGGGCATCGACGGTACGCACGGGCGCGGTCTGGCCTTCCTGCTGACGCTGATGAAGCTGAACTTCATCCGCCTGCATACGGCTGTTGCCCTGCTCAATGTTTACGTTGCCGGTAAAGACCGCATCATTGGGATAGTTCCCTTTCGCGGCATCGGAGTGAATGGTGACAGGCAGCTGGTTCGTATCACCGTTCACCAGCGGGCGGTTGTAACTCGGCACGCCTAACATACACTGCGACATCAAATCGTCGGCAAAGGCTTGCTGGCTAATGGCTGCGCCGATCAGTGTGGCCAGCAGAGTAGGTATATGTTTTTTCATACGCGGTATCGAGAATTCCATGAAAACTGGCATCATGCCGACAATCGGGTCAGAGACTAACTTACTGCCCGGCGTTGCGCCAGTGTTAATCCTGGTCTGTCAGCGTTGCCGTTAGGCGCTGAGATAAATGACAGGTATGATAATGCAATTTTCAGCCGCAAGCATGGCGAATTGAGGAGTTTATGCGCTACTGGGGAAAAGTTATGGGTCTGGCGGTGGGATTACTTTCTGGCGCAGGCTTTTGGGGTATTGTGATCGGTTTGATCATTGGCCATATGATTGACAAAGTACGCGGCGCACAAGGCAAGGCTTACTTCTCAAATAATCAGACCCGACAGACGCTGTTTTTCAGCACCACCTTTCAGGTGATGGGCCATCTGACCAAGTCAAAAGGGCGCGTCACGGAAGCGGATATTCAGATTGCTTCGCTGTTAATGGAACGGATGCAGCTGCACGGTGACTCCCGCAGTGCAGCCCAGCGCGCGTTCCGCGAAGGCAAGCAGGCGGATTACCCGTTACGCAGCAAATTGCGTGAACTGCGCAGCGCCTGTTTTGGCCGGTTCGATCTGATTCGGATGTTCCTGGAGATCCAGATTCAGGCCGCCTTTGCCGACGGCTCACTGCATCCCAATGAGCGTCAGGTGCTCTATGTGATTGCTGAAGAGCTCGGCATTTCACGGGTCCAGTTCGACCAGTTCCTGCGCATGATGGAAGGTGGCCAGCAGTTTGGCGGCGGTCAGCGCAGTTCTGGCGGTTTCCAGCAGGCACAACGCGGCCCAACGCTGGAAGATGCCTGCAGCGTACTGGGCGTGAAAAGCAGTGATGACGCCACCACGATCAAACGCGCTTACCGTAAACTGATGAGCGAGCATCATCCCGACAAGCTGGTGGCGAAAGGGCTGCCGCCAGAGATGATGGAGATGGCGAAGCAGAAAGCGCAGGAAATTCAGGCGGCGTACGATCTGATTCGCAAAGAGAAAGGCTTTAAATAATCACTGTGTCCCCTGGCCTCTTCTGCAACAGAGGAGGCCAGGGTGACAGGTCGAACATCTCAAAAATCGGCGGGCTGACGAAACGTCATAGCATTACCAAATGCCGGATGGGTAATGGTCAGTGACTCCGCATGCAGCAGCAGACGGGCTGCCATCGCTTTGGCTTCCGGGTGCGCATAGAAGTTATCTCCCAGAATCGGATGGCCCAGCGCCAGCATATGCACCCGCAGCTGGTGTGAACGGCCGGTAATCGGCTTCAGCGACACGCGTGCACTGTTATCCGCACGATACTCCAGCACCTGATACTCCGTCTGCGCGGCTTTGCCGGTCTCGAAGCAGACCATCTGCTTTGGACGATTTGGCCAGTCACAAATCAGCGGCAGATCAACCAGTCCCTCTTCCTTTTCAGGATGTCCCCAGATACAGGCCACGTAGGTTTTGGAAGGCTCCCGTTCGCGGAACTGGCGTTTCAGCTCGCGTTCCGCCGCCTTGGTCAGCGCCACCACCATTACGCCGCTGGTCGCCATATCGAGTCGGTGGACCGACTCGGCCTGCGGGAAATCACGCTGTATCCGCGTCATCACGCTATCTTTGTGCTCATCCAGACGACCGGGTACCGAGAGCAGACCGCTGGGTTTATTTACCACCATGATATGCGCATCCTGATAAAGGATGTGCAGCCAGGGTTCACGCGGTGGATTGTAAGGTTCCATGGGGCTTTCCAAAAATAAGGGGCCATGTGGCCCCTGAGCTTACTGGTGTGTCACCACAATCAGGCGCAGCGCATCGAGACGCCAGTTGGCCTGGTCGAGACTTTCCAGCACCTGTTCGCGGTTGCTTTCCAGCGCCTCAACTTCGTCGTCGCGGATGTTCGGGTTGACGGCTTTCAGCGCGTTAAGACGCGAAAGCTCGGCACCCAGCTTCTCGTTCGCTTCAGCACGTGCCGCATCAATCACCGCACGCGCTTCACTGACGACGCTCTCTTCGGCCTGCGTCAGAATCGCATGCACATCCTGCTGCACCGCATTCACCAGTTTACTGGCGGTGTGACGGTTAACCGCATTCAGCTGACGGTTAAAGCTTTCGAACTCCACTTTGCCCGCCAGGTTAGTACCTTTGGTATCCATCAGCAGACGGATTGGCGTCGGTGGCAGGAAGCGGGTCAGTTGCAGATGCTTCGGTGCCTGCGCTTCAACCACATAGATCAGCTCGACCAGCAGCGTCCCCACCGGCAGCGCCTTGTTCTTCAGCAGTGACAGTGCGCTGCTGCCGGTATCGCCTGACAGGATCAGATCCAGACCGTTACGGATCAGCGGGTGTTCCCAGGTAATGAACTGAGTATCCTCGCGTGACAGTGCCTGATCGCGGTTAAAGGTAATGGTGCAGCCATCTTCCGGCAGGCCAGGAAAATCGGGCACCAGCATGTGGTCGGAAGGGGTCAGCACGATCAGGTTATCGCTGCGATCTTCCTGATTGATGCCGACGATATCAAACAGGTTGAGCGCGAAGTTTACCAGACCGGTGTCGTTATCCTGCTCGCTGATAGCATTGGCCAGCAGCTGCGCCGATTCACCGCCGTTGGAGTTCAGTTCCAGCAGGCGATCGCGACCCTGTTCCAGCTGCGATTTCAGCGCGTCGTGCTGTTTACGGCAGTCAGTGATAAACGCATCGAAGCCTTCATTGTTCTCCGGCGCGGCCAGATAGCCGATCAGCTGTGAATGGACGCTGTCATAGATGGTACGGCCGGTCGGGCAGGTGTGCTCAAACGCGTCCAGCCCTTCGTGATACCAGCGCAGCAGCACCGCCTGTGCGGTCTGCTCCAGCCACGGCACCAGAATCTGAATATCGTGCGCCTGACCGATACGGTCCAGACGACCGATACGCTGCTCCAGCAGGTCCGGGTTAAACGGCAGGTCGAACATCACCAGACGGCTGGCAAACTGGAAGTTACGGCCTTCTGAACCGATCTCGGAGCACAGCAGCACCTGCGCGCCGTTCTCTTCTGAGGCGAACCAGGCGGCAGCACGGTCACGTTCAATGATCGACAGACCTTCGTGGAACACCGCGGCGCGGATGCCTTCACGTTCACGCAGCACCTGCTCCAGCTGCAGCGCGGTGGCGGCTTTGGCGCAGATCACCAGCACTTTCTCTTTACGGTTGCTGGTGAGATAGCCCATCAGCCATTCGACGCGCGGGTCGAAGTTCCACCAGGTCCCGCTGTCGCCCTCAAATTCCTGATAAATCTGCTCCGGGTAGAGCAGGTCGCGCGCCCGCTCCTCGGCGCTTTTGCGCGTACCCATAATGCCGGAGACTTTAATCGCCGTCTGATACTGCGCAGGCAGCGGCAGACGGATCTGATGCAGCTCGCGTTTCGGGAAGCCTTTAACGCCATTACGGGTATTACGGAACAGTACGCGGCTGGTGCCGTGGCGATCCATCAGCATGGAGATCAGCTCCTGGCGCGCCTCCAGCTTGCCATCACGGTCGCTGTTGGCGACCTGCAGCAGCGGCTCAATGTCCTGCTCGCCGACCAGATCGTTGATCCGGTTCATCTCCTCCTGGGAGATCGCGTTGTCCGCCAGCAGCGCCGTGACGGCATCGGCAATCGGGCGGAAATGCTGCTGCTCTTCTACAAAGGCGGCAAAGTCATGGAAACGGTCCGGGTCGAGCAGGCGCAGACGGGCGAAGTGGCTCTCCATACCCAGCTGCTCTGGTGTTGCGGTCAGCAGCAGAACGCCGGCAGTTTTTTCGGCCAGCTTTTCGATAACCTGATATTCGCGGCTTGGCTCGCCTTCTGACCAGGCCAGATGGTGCGCTTCATCCACCACCAGCAGATCCCATTCGGCATCGGCCAGCATCTCAAGGCGCTGTTTGTTACGGCGCACAAAGTCCAGCGAGCAGATAATCAGCTGCTCCGTTTCAAACGGGTTATCGCTGTCGTGCTGCGCTTCGGTATAGCGATCGTCATCAAACAGCGCAAAGCGCAGGTTGAAGCGGCGCAGCATTTCGACCAGCCACTGGTGCTGTAAGGTTTCAGGCACCACGATCAGAACACGCTCAGCACGACCCGCCAGCAGCTGTTGCTGGATGATCATCCCGGCTTCAATAGTTTTACCCAGGCCAACTTCATCGGCCAGCAGCACGCGCGGCGCATGGCGACGGCCGACATCGTGGGCGATATGCAGTTGGTGAGGGATCAGGTTGGTGCGCATACCGCGTAAGCCGCTGATCGGCAGGCGGTACTGCTCGCTCTGGTATTTACGGGCGCGGAAGCGGAGGGCGAAACGATCCATCCGGTCGAGCTGGCCGGCAAACAGGCGATCCTGCGGCTTACTGAATACCAGCTTGCTGTCGAGCATCACTTCGCGCAGCATCACGTCGCTTTCTTCGGTATCCAGCCGGGTACCGATATAGGTCATCAGGTCGTTTTCGTTGCGTACTTCATCGACGCGCATCTGCCAGCCTTCGTGGCTGGTGATGGTATCACCCGGATTAAAGATGACGCGGGTAACCGGCGAATCGTTGCGGGCGTAGAGGCGGTTTTCCCCCGTGGCCGGAAACAGCAGGGTGATCATGCGGGTATCGATCGCCACCACGGTGCCCAGTCCCAGTTCACTTTCCGTATCACTAATCCAGCGCTGACCTAATGTAAAAACCATATATTTTTTGCTCGAATTTTAACGTTTTTAGAGGTGTTCCCGAAGCTCAGGCAATAGCGTTACCGCCAGACAAACGAGGTCTGGAGCGGGAGTAAGAGCGGTGAGTTTCAGGAAGGGCGCTATGGTACTGGATGGCAGGGCGTTCGTCACCTGTCAAAAAAGCCCCAGTTGCCCTGTAATCAGTGTAGCAAAGTCCCCTTCAACAAAGGGCAGAATCCCCTCAGCGACCGGCTGAAGTTGCTTCGTTACATAGTGGTCATAGTCCAGCGGCGTGCTGCGCGCTTCCAGTGGTTCCGGGCCTGCCGTCGCCATAACGTAACGAATACGGCCTCCCTTCTGATACTGCAATGGCCGGTTTAATTTACGATTCTGCTCATCGGCCAGCCTGGCGGCACGCACATGCGGGGGCACGTTTCGTTCATATTCATTCAGCGGCCGCCGCAGACGCTTTTTATAGATCAGCTGATCGTCGAGTTCACCCGCCAGCAGCTGCGCTACTGTGGTGCGGATGTAGTCCTGCCACGGCTCACGGTGAAAAATGCGATGGTAGAGCTGCTGCTGAAACTGTTTGGCCAGCGGCGTCCAGTCGGTTCGCACCGACTCCAGCCCCTTGAAGACCATGCGCTCACCGGCAGCGTCACGAATCAGTCCGGCGTAGCGTTTCTTGCTGCCCTGTTCCGCGCCGCGAATGGTCGGCATCAGGAAGCGGCAGAAGTGGCTTTCATACTCCAGCTCCAGAGCGCTGGTCAGCCCCTGCGTCTGCTGGAGGTGGTCACGCCACCAGTCATTTACTTTCTGCACCAGCTGCTGACCAATCGTGGCAGCATCTTCTTCACTGTGCGCCGACTTCAGCCAGACAAAGGTGGAGTCGGTGTCGCCATAGATAACGTCATAGCCTTCCGCTTCAATCAGCGTGCGGGTCTGCTGCATGATGGCGTGACCGCGCAGGGTAATCGAGGAGGCGAGACGAGGATCAAAGAAGCGGCAGGCGCTGGTGCCCAGCACGCCGTAAAAGGCATTCATGATGATCTTCAGCGCCTGGGACAGCGGCTGATTATTCTGCTTTTTCGCTGCCTCACGACCCAGCCAGATCTGCTCAACAATCGCGGGCAGGCAATGGGTATGCCGTGAGAAACGCGCTTCGCGGAAACCTTCGACTGAATCGGCATCATCCGGATGGGCCAGTCCCTCTACCAGACCCACCGGGTCGATCAGGAAGGTGCGGATAATCGACGGATAGAGGCTTTTGTAATCCAGCACCAGCACCGAGTCATACAGGCCGGGGCGCGAATCCATCACATAGCCGCCCGGGCTGGCTTCCGGGGCGACATCGCCCATGTTCGGGGCGACAAACCCGGCGCGATGCATCCGCGGAATATAAAGATGACCAAAAGCCGCCACCGAACCGCCGTGGCGATCGACGGCCAGGCCATTCACCGCCGCACGCTCCAGCAGAAACGGCATAATTGCGGTTTTGTGAAAAATGCGCGTCACCAGCTCGCAGTCTTTCAGGTTGTAGCGTGCCAGCGCCGGTTTATCGTTGGCAAAGCGCCCGTTGATCTCCTCCATGCGATCCCAGGGATTATCAATCGCTTTTCCTTCACCCAGCAGCTGTTGCGACACCGACTCCAGGCTGAACGACGGAAAATCCCAGAACGCCGATTTCAGGGCGTCGATGCCATCGATAATTAACCGGCCGCTGGCCTGCGCGAAAAAAACGCCGGGCTTGAAGCCGTGTTCACGCCACTCCAGCGCGGCCTGCTGGCGGCCAAGACGCAGCGGTATGCCGTAGCGATCGGCATGCTTCTGCAGCACCCGCAGGTCAAACTGCACCACGTTCCAGCCAATCAGCACGTCCGGGTCATGCTCTGCAAACCACTGGTTCAGCGCTTCAAGCAGCTGCGGGCGGCTGTCGAGATAGATCAGCTCGAAGTCCAGCGCGCTGGCATCACCGTTTGGCGGGCCGAGCATAAAGACCTGGCGCTGACCGCAACCCTCCAGCCCGATGCAGTAAAGCTCGCCATGCTGCGTGGTTTCAATATCCAGTGAGACCCATTTCAGTGGCGGGCGATAGTCGGGGTGGGGTTTGAGCCGCGCATTGACCACGCTGTCGCCGCGCTGCTCGCCGTCAAACCAGACCGGGGCGGTAATAAAACGCTCCATCAGGTAGCGCTCCGGCGGGCGGATATCCGCCTCATAGACCGGGATGCCCTGTTCGCGCAGCCGCTTTTCAATGCGCTGTAGCTGACGGTTCTGCGGACAGTAGAGGCCAAAAACCGGGCGGCGGCGGAAATCTTTCAGCGCCAGCGACTGAATCCGAAACTGACGTTCATCTTTGAGTAATTCGCTGACCTGCGCCTGAAATTCCTCAGGAATAAACGCAACGGACTCCTGTACCGGCAGTACCACGCGCTGTGCGCCAGCATCCGTGGCGAGCCAGAGGATAATTTCGGTGCCTTGCGGGCTGTCGCGCCAGTGGCGGGTGAGCAGAAAACCTGCGCGGGCCATATTCAGATGTTCTCCGGACTCAGCAATTCAGGGATGAGAAAACTGCTTAAGTATATCATGGATATTTATACAGTTCCCGCCGCCGCTTTTGTCAACATTGTCCTACAATTCTTGCCTTGACGCTGTGTGGCTGGCTCTGGACAATCCAGCCTTCTGCTTTTACTTAGGATGATTATGGAAGCCTGGATTCAACAACTGATTACGCAGTCCCTGGAGTGGGCGCTGTTTGCCGTTGCGCTGGTGACGTTTCTGGAGTCGCTGGCGCTGGTCGGGCTGTTGCTGCCAGGTACGGTAATGATGGCCAGTCTGGGTGCGCTGGTGGGCAGTGGCGAGCTTGGTCTCTATCCTGCCTGGGCGGCGGGCTTTGCGGGCTGCCTGATTGGTGACTGGGTCTCTTACGGTATCGGCTGGAAATTCCAGGGGCCGCTGCATCGCTGGAAGTATCTGCAAAAATATAAAGGCCTGCTGGATAAAACCGAGCATGCCCTGCATCAGCACAGCATGTTTACGATTCTGGTCGGGCGCTTTGTGGGGCCGACACGTCCGCTGATTCCGCTGGCGGCCGGTATGCTGGAGCTGCCAGTGCGTAAATTCCTGCCGCCGAACATTATTGGCTGCATCCTCTGGCCGCCGCTCTATCTGCTGCCCGGTATTCTGGCGGGTGTAGCGATCGATGTGCCCAAAGCCGCGCAGGGCGGCAGCTTTAAGTGGCTGTTACTCGGCGTAGCCCTGCTGATCTGGCTGGGCGGCTGGTTATGCTGGCGCTGGTGGCGCAGCGGCAAGAGCCGCGACTGGGCGACCGCCTGGCTGCCGCCTGAGCGTTTACGCTGGGCAGGACCGCTGGGGCTGGTGATCGCCGTTGCGGCGTTTGTGGGTATTCAGTTCCATCCGATGATGCCGGTTTTCCGTCATCTGCTGTGGCAAGTGTTCTTCGCCTGACGCTTAACGACGCGGGATGCCGAGGACTTCTGCCTCCCGCGTCTCGCCCGACAGCAACTGTCGGGTCTCGCCATCCCAGTACACCCGTCCATCCACAATCACCACACTGCGCGGCGCAATCTGCTGTGCATCTTCAAGACTGTGCGACACCATCAGCAGCGTGATGCTGCGCGCTTCGCACACCGAACGCACCAGTTGCAGCATCTCGCCACGCAGCGCCGGATCGAGCGCAGAAAACGGCTCATCCAGCAACAGCACCGGCCGGTCACGCAGCAGACAGCGAGCCAGCGCCACGCGCTGACGCTGTCCGCCTGACAGTTCGCCCGGCAGGCGAGTCAGCAGATCGCCTAATCCCACCTGGTCGGCCAGTACGGTCAGCTGCTGACGCTGCCCAGCGCTGAGTTTTAATCCCGGATGCAGCCCCAGCGCCATGTTCTGCTGTACGCTGAGGTGCGGAAACAGGTTGTTCTCCTGAAACAGCATCGAAACCGGTCGTCTGGCCGGGACGCTGTGGGTGTGCACCTGGCCGTCAATCATCAGAGTGCCCTGTTTCACCGGCAGAAAACCGGCAATCAGGCTCAGCAGGGTGCTTTTACCCGCCCCGCTGGGTCCGAGAATCGCGATGCGCTCGCCGCGCGCGGCAGTCAGGCTGAAGCGCATCGGCAGATGCTGATAAAGGTAAGTGAGGTTATCAAGTGTCAGCATGGCGGCCTGGTAATTTTTCCATTAGCGTGAACAGCAATAAGCAGAGCAGCAGCAGCAGCAGAGCGGTAACCGCGCCATCTGCACCGCGATAGGCGCCAATCTGCTGATAAAGGTAGAACGGCAGTGTGCGGAAGTCGGCACTGCCAAACAGCGCCACCACGCCAAAATCACCAATCGACAGCACGCAGGCAAAGGCCAGCGCCTGAGCCAGCGGACGCTTCAGCGCCCGCAGCTCGATCAGCCGCAGCCGGTTCCAGCCGTGGATATCCAGTGAATCGCAAAGTCTGCCGTAGCGCTCTGCGACATCCCGCATCGGGTTTTCCAGCACTTTCAGCGCATAGGGAATGGCGATTAGCGCATTGGTAAAGATCACCAGCCCGTCGGCCGACTCGGGCAGGCCGATGGTGGCGTTGAACAGCAGGAAAAAGCCGGTGGCGAGCACAATGCCTGGCATTGCCAGAATCAGCATGCCGCTGGTGTCGATCAACTGTGCCGCCGCCGGACGCTGACGCAGACGCAGTTCCCGGCTACTCCACAGCAGCATCATGGTCAGCACCACTGAGAGTAAACCGGCACCCATGGCGATGCGCAGTGAGGTAAAGGTGGCCTGCCACAGTGCAGGCTGTGCCAGCGCGCCACGCAGTCCGCCGTGCAGACCATCGACGATCACAGCCGCCAGCGGAGGCAGTAGCAGGATCAGCGCCAGCCCGATCAGCAGCGCATCCATCAGCTGTGCTGCACGGGAATCCTGCGGATCGCGCCAGCCGTTCAGCTGACTGGTTCCGGCAGGAATCGCCTTGCTGAAGCGCTGACTGAGCAGCACCAGCGTAAGGCAGCAGCCGAGCTGAATCAGCGCCAGCAGCGCCGCACGTCCGGGATCGTAGTCATAACTCAGCGCCTGGAATATCGCCAGCTCAATGGTGGTGGCCTGCGGGCCGCCGCCCAGTGACAGCACGGTGGCAAAGCTGGCGAAACAGAGCATAAAGATCAGCGCGCCGGTTGGCAGTAGCTGACGCCGCAGCCACGGCCACTCCAGCAGACGAAAATGGTGCCAGCCGCGCAGGTCGAGCTGCGCCGCCAGCTGACGCTGTTCCGCCGGGATGCTCTCCAGCGCCTGCAGCATCAGGCGGGTCGCCAGCGGCAGGTTAAAGAAGACGTGCGCCAGCAAGATGCCCGGCAGACCATAGGGTGAGAAGTGATAACCTAGCCCTGCCATCTGGCACAGCTGCGCCAGCCAGCCATTGCTACCGTAAACGGTCAGCAGGCCGAACACCGCGACCAGCACCGGCAGCACCAGCGTCATGGCGCACAGGCGCAGCAGCAGTTGGCGGCCTGGGAAGCTGCGTCGATAGAGCGCCCGCGCCAGTGGTACTGCAGGCAACAGTGACAGCAGGGCGGAGAGCAGCGCCTGAGCGAAAGAGAACGCGATAACGTGATGCAGGTAGTCATCCTGCAGCACGCCGCGTAAGTCCGTGTCCGGTGCGGCGCTCCAGAGTGCACCGAAGGCCAGAAACGCCACGAGTGTCAGTAACACCATGGCGAGGGAACCGGGGATCAGCCAGCGCGGCATCAGCGGCTGACGGCGCGTTGCCACTGGCTAATCCAGCCCGAACGCTGGCTGGCAACCTCTTCCGGCGAGAACTGCAGAGCAGTTGAAGGCACGCTGAGCGCCGTGAAACCGGCAGGCAGAGGCGTGTCGATCACCGGGTACATCCAGTTGCCGGTGGGGATAGTGCGCTGGAAGTCAGGCGAGACCATAAACTTCATAAACTGCTGTGCCAGCGCGGGCTGTTTGCTGCTGGTTAACTGCGCGGCCACTTCAACCTGCAGATAGTGTCCCTCGGCAAAAGACGCGGCAGCATAGTTCTCTTTTTTCTCTTCGATGATGTGGTAAGCCGGTGAGGTGGTGTAACTCAGCACCAGATCGCCTTCGCCCTTCAGGAACAGGCCATAGGCTTCACTCCAGCCTTTAGTGACCGTCACGGTTTTCTGCGCCAGCTTTTGCCACGCCTGCGGGGCCTGATCGCCATAGACCTTCTGCATCCATAGCAGCAGACCTAAGCCGGGCGTGCTGGTGCGGGGATCTTCGTAGATCACCCGCCACTTCTCCGGGCTGTCGACCAGCTCTTTCAGGCTTTTTGGCGGATTTTTCAGCCGGGTTTTGTCATAGATAAAGGCGAAGTAGCCATAATCGAACGGCACGAAGGTGGTGTTGTGCCAGCCATCGGGCAGTTTTAATGTCGAGGTGTCGACCTGACTTTCGGCAAACAGGCCGGTTTTCTGCGCCGCCTGCACCAGATTGTTATCCAGCCCCAGCACCACATCGGCTTTGCTGTTTTTGCCTTCCATGCGGACGCGGTTCAGCAGCGAGACGCCATCTTCCAGCGTGACGAATTTCAGCTCGCAGTCGCACTGGGCTTCAAAGGCTTTTTTCACTGCCGGGCCAGGGCCCCAGTCGGCGGAGAAGGAGTCGTAGGTGTAGACCGTGAGAACTGGCTTAGCCGCCAGAACGGGGGCGGAGAGTAACAGCAGCACCGGCAGAACTTTGTTTAACACTTTGCGCTCCTTCAGGAGAATAGGGGATGAGTCGCAAAGGATCTGAGCACAGAGGCCTCTCAAATCCCTACGTCGGTATTAACCGAATCAGGTTCGACGGGTCTCTCTCAGCGGCTTGCTTGTGGCAGGCCGCACCCCGTTGAGAACGTCACATTCTAGTCATTTCAGCGCCGGGGCGAAAGCGTCACAGCGCTGGTGGCGCGAACCAGGCCGATTTAAAATCAAACCAGCCCAGGGTATTCATCCGTACGCCGCGCATGCTGCGCTGTCCTTCCAGTAGAAGCCAGTGATGAAACAGCGGATGCAGACCGGCTTCTTCGACTAATTGCTTGCTCCATTCGGCCAGCGGCAGTGTTTTCTCACGCCAGCGGGCCGCATCGCCATGCCAGTCGATCGGCAGGCAGTGATGCAGCAGTGGAATCTCATAAAGTTGCGCGAACAGGGAGTAATTCAGCGGCAGGGTAAAGTTCACGCTGCCCAGCCAGATATCACTTTCCGCCTCGCCCTGATACCAGCTTTCGTAGCTGATCTCACGGGTCTCCAGCGTGACGCCATGCGCTGCCAGCAGCGGGCGCAGTGCATTAGCGATACCTTCGTGCTCCACGTGCTGGCTGTACCAGGTCAGCGTCAGGTGCGTTAAGCCGGGCGGTTTTTCCACGGGCGTCAGATCACGGCGATGATGCCAGCGCGGCAGCAGACCATACGCCGGAAACCAGTAGCGCTGATAGCCGACGCCGGCATGATTGAGCAGGGCGATGGGGTTAAACAGGTAGCTGACCCAGCGCCGCACCGCCTCGTTGCGACCCTGCTCTGAACGCTGATCGAACAGCAGATAGTAGCAGCCCTCTTCAAGGCGGCTCTCCTCCTGAACTTCATCGACGCTGTCGCCCTGCAGTCGGACACCGGCATAGACCAGCTCATCGCTGATGTCGGGCAGGACCCAGATAGAGACATCATCAATCAGGGCGCGAAAACCGAAGTAGTCATCAAACGCTTCGATTTTCAGCTGGCTCTCCTGATTGCGGATCACTCGGTAGGGACCGGTGCCAACAGGCTGACGGGCAAAATCACGCAGTGTCGGCCATTCGCGCGGCAGGATCATCGCACTGACGCTGCCCAGCAGCCAGGGTAATCCCTCGTCGGGCTGGCTTAAACAGATATCCAGCGTCCAGGGGGCAGGCGAGTCAATCTGCGCGATATGGGAAAAGAGTGGATGGGCGCGCTGACGCTCCAGCGTGGCGAGCACATCCTCCATCTCCAGTTCTCTGCCGTGATGGAAGCGAATCGCCGGACGCACAAAGAAGCGCCAGTGAAGTGGGGAAGTCTGCTGCCAGTGGTGCGCAATATCGGGCTCGATTTCCCCGTTTTCCTCATTTATCCGCGTCAGGCCGTTAAAAATCTGTCGCGCAATATGCGTTTCCGAGCGCCGCAGCGGCGAACCGGGCAGCAGGTTAAGCAGCGGACGATAGTAGAGCACCCGCAGGATATGCTTGCCCTGGCGGAAACTGCGCCCCAGGTGTGCCCCAATCATCTGCCGCACCTGGTTTTTATCGCCCACCAGCTGGACCAGTTGATCGATGCGATCCTGTTCCAGCAGATCCTCAGCACGCTGCTGCTGCAATGCCAGACCGGTGTAGCAGAAGGTGAGTTGCGATCGCCTGCCGCGCCCGGCTTCCGCCTGCCAGATCAGCCAGCCTGCATCCTGCATCCGGTTGAGCAGATTACGCATATGACGGCGAGAGCAATGCAGCAGGTCAGCCAGTTCGCTGAGGGTAATCTCCTGCGTTTGCCCCTGGCAGCTCTGCCACAGGCGAATGAACTGCTGCTTCAGACGTGATGAGGACATAAAAGAGGAACTCCCGGTGAAAAGCGCTCTGTTTTTTCTGCCCCATTTTAAGAGCAAACTTTGCGCTATGGGAAGAGCGGGAGGCATTCAGCAGTGAATGGCGTTCGACCCTCACTTCGCTGTTCAGTGGAGTGCTTTTCTGAGTAGGGTGCATTTACACCGCCAGCAGATGATCTCTGCTGGCTTTTTTCATGTTGCGCGGTATCGTCTACCCTTCTTTTTCCCGTCTGTTTGTTCTGAAAGGGATTTCGCTATGAAATCGCTGTTAACGCGGCAGCGCCGCATCAATCCGGTTTACCTCGCTTTTATGGTTGCCTCGTTCATGCTGGGCATCGCGGGCGCATTACAGGCACCCACGCTCAGCCTGTTTCTGACGCGCGAGGTGCAGGCGCGGCCCTTCTGGGTCGGGCTGTTTTTCACCATCAATGCGGTGGCCGGTATCGTGGTGAGCATGCTGGTGGCTAAGCGCTCAGACAGCGTTGGCGATCGTCGGCATATCATTCTCTTCTGCTGCCTGATGGCGCTGATGAATGCGCTGCTGTTTGCCTTTACCCGCCACTATCTGACCCTGCTGACGCTGGGTGTACTGCTGTCGGCGCTGGCCAGCGTCTCAATGCCGCAGCTGTTTGCGCTGGCGCGGGAGTATGCCGATCAGTCGTCACGGGAAGCGGTGATGTTCAGTTCGGTGATGCGTGCGCAGCTGTCGCTGGCGTGGGTGATCGGGCCACCGCTCTCGTTCGCGCTGGCGCTGAACTACGGTTTTGTGACGCTGTTTTTGGTGGCCGCTGCGCTGTTTCTGATCTGTATCCTGCTGGTCTGGTTTACGCTGCCATCTGTGCCACGCACGCAGCCGCTGATGCAAGGCGGCGGGCTGCCGATAAGCGGCTGGCGGGATCGGGATGTGCGGTTGCTGTTCATCGCCTCCGTCGTGATGTGGACCTGCAACACCATGTATATCATCGATATGCCGCTCTATATCAGCACCACGCTGGGGCTGCCGGAGAAGCTGGCTGGTTTGCTGATGGGAACGGCGGCCGGGCTGGAGATTCCGGTGATGCTGCTGGCGGGACATTACGCGCGCCGCATCGGCAAGCGGCGGTTAATGCTGATCGCGGTGGCAGCGGGCGTCCTGTTTTACCTGGGGCTGGTGTTGTTCAACTCCCGCACTTCGCTGATGGTATTGCAGCTGTTTAACGCGGTATTTGTCGGGATTATTGCGGGTATCGGGATGTTGTGGTTTCAGGATCTGATGCCAGGACGACCCGGCGCGGCGACCACGATGTTCACTAACTCGATCTCGACCGGCATGATTTTGGCCGGGGTGATTCAGGGAACGCTGAGTGAGCGGCTGGGACATGAGGCCGTTTACTGGCTGGCATTCGGGCTGGCGATTGTGGCGCTGGTGATGTCGGCGCGGGTGCGCGACGTATAAAAGAGAAGGGCGACAGGATGTCGCCCTCACAGTGCTGATAACGTCCGGCTCGGTGGCGGTAAGACCGAGCTGGCGAAGAGAACACGGTCAGATCGGAAAGTCGCTTAAGCCATCCCTGGCCGCTCGGCCCGCGCCGTCCCTGGCGCGGGACGCTTTCCTCTTCTGACCGTGTTCCCAGCGCATCAGGTTTTTTTATTGCTGTCAGATTCACCCTGATTTGGGTTTGTCAGCAGTCTGAGGGCGACCGAATGTCACCCTTTATTAACTCAATCAGCGCAGAAAAGCGGGCTGATTCTGCTCGTACTGCGAAATCGAGGCTTCGTGCTGCAGGGTCAGGCCGATGCTGTCGAGACCATTAATCATGCAGTGGCGGCGGAAGCTGTCGAGTTCAAACGGATAGACTTTGTCGCCTGCGGTAACCGTCTGGGCTTCCAGATCGACCGTGAAGCTGATACCCGGCTGGGCCGCAACGAGTCTGAACAGCTCATCCACTTCCTCTTCGCTTAACTTCACCGGCAGCAGTTGGTTGTTGAAACTGTTGCCGTAAAAAATATCCGCGAAGCTCGGCGCAATCACCACGTGGAAACCGAAATCGGTCAGCGCCCAGGGCGCATGCTCACGTGAAGAGCCACAGCCAAAGTTCTCGCGCGCTAGCAGGATGCTGGTGCCTTTGAACTCAGGCTTGTTCAGCACAAAGCCGGGCGTCGGCACCGTACCAGCGTCATCTTCAAAGCGCCAGTCATGGAACAGATGCTGACCGAAACCGGTACGGGTGACCTTCTGCAAAAACTGCTTGGGAATGATCGCGTCCGTATCGACGTTCGCGGCATCCAGCGGTGCAACAATGCCGGTGTGCTGAGTAAATTTATTCGCCATGACTTAAGCTCCTGTCGTCAGTTCACGGATGTCGGCAAAGTGGCCGGTCACGGCAGCCGCCGCGGCCATCGCCGGGCTGACCAGATGGGTACGTCCACCACGGCCCTGGCGACCTTCAAAGTTACGGTTGCTGGTAGATGCGCAACGCTCGCCCGGATTCAGGCGGTCATTGTTCATCGCCAGGCACATTGAGCAGCCAGGCAGACGCCATTCAAAGCCCGCTTCCAGGAAGATTTTATCCAGACCTTCCGCTTCAGCCTGCGCTTTGACCGGGCCGGAACCCGGCACCACCATCGCGACCACGCCAGGCGCGACTTTGCGGCCTTTGGCGATAGCGGCGGCGGCACGCAGATCTTCAATACGTGAGTTGGTGCAGGAGCCGATAAACACTTTATCAATCGCAACATCGGTCAGTTTAATGCCCGGCTGCAGGTTCATGTAGGCCAGCGCTTTTTCCGCTGAGGCGCGCTCAACCGGATCGGCGAATGAGGCCGGGTTCGGGATCAACTGATCAACGGCAATCACCTGGCCCGGGTTGGTGCCCCAGGTGACCTGCGGTGCAATCTCTTCAGCATGCAGCGTCACTACCGCATCATACTTCGCGCCTTCATCAGATTTCAGGGTGCGCCAGTATTCAACGGCCTGCTCCCATTTCTCGCCCTGTGGGGAGAACTGACGACCTTTCAGGTAGTTGAAAGTAGTGTCATCCGGTGCTACCAGGCCCGCTTTCGCGCCCATCTCAATCGCCATGTTGCACAGGGTCATACGACCTTCCATGCTCAGCGCCTGAATGGCCGGGCCGCAGAATTCAACCACATAACCAGTACCGCCTGCGCTGCCGGTTTTACCGATGATCGCCAGCACGATATCTTTGGCGGTAATGCCGGTGGACGCCTGGCCCAGTACTTCAATCTTCATGGTTTTCGCCCGACCCTGTTTCAGGGTCTGAGTGGCAAATACATGTTCCACTTCAGAGGTGCCGATACCAAAGGCCAGCGAGCCGAACGCGCCGTGGGTGGCGGTGTGCGAGTCGCCGCACACAATGGTCATGCCCGGCAGCGTCATACCCTGCTCAGGACCGATAACGTGGACGATGCCCTGGAATGGGTGATTCAGGTCATACAGCTGTACGCCAAATTCTTCGCAGTTCTTCATCAGCTCCTGCATCTGAATACGCGCCATCTCGCCCGACGCATTGATATCTTTGGTCTGGGTAGAGACGTTGTGATCCATCGTGGCAAAGGTTTTGCCCGGCTGACGGACTTTACGTCCGTGTGCGCGCAGGCCATCAAAGGCCTGTGGCGAGGTCACTTCATGGATCAGGTGACGATCGATGTAGAGTAACGGCGTTTCGTTTGGCGCTTCGTGGACGACATGTGCATCAAATAACTTCTGGTATAAGGTTTTCATTTTTTTATTTTTCCTCGGCGATAAAGCGGGCAATGATGCTGCCCATCTCATCTGTGCTGACCGCAGGGCCATCACCGGCTAAATCTTTGGTGCGGTAACCCTGTTCCAGCGCACGGCTAATGGCACGTTCGATACTGTCGGCAGCGGCATCGGCATTCAGGCTGTAACGCAGCAGCAGCGACAGCGACAGGATCTGGGCGACCGGGTTAGCAATATTCTGACCGGCGATATCCGGCGCTGAACCACCCGCCGGTTCGAACAGGCCAAAGCCCGCTTCATTCAGGCTGGCTGACGGCAGCATGCCCATCGAGCCGGTGATCATGGCGCACTCATCAGAGAGAATGTCACCGAACAGGTTGGAGCAGAGCAGCACGTCAAACTGCGACGGGTCTTTGATCAGCTGCATGGTCGCGTTGTCGATATAGATGTGGCTCAGCTGCACGTCCGGGTACTCTTTTGCCACTTCATTAACAATTTCACGCCACATCACCGAGGTCTGCAGCACGTTGGCTTTATCCACCGAGGTGACTTTGTTGCGACGTTTGCGCGCCGATTCAAACGCGATACGGGCGATGCGCTCAATTTCGAAACGGTGATAGACCTCGGTATCAAAGGCACGCTCTTCCGGGCCGCTGCCTTCGCGTCCTTTCGGCTGACCAAAATAGATGCCGCCGGTCAGTTCACGCACGCAGAGAATGTCAAAGCCCTTTGCGGCGATATCGGCGCGCAGCGGGCAGAAGGCTTCCAGTCCGCTGTAGAGCGCCGCCGGACGCAGGTTACTGAACAGCTTAAAATGCTTGCGCAGCGGCAGCAGCGCACCGCGTTCCGGCTGTGATGCCGGCGGTAAATGCTCCCACTTCGGACCGCCAACGGAGCCAAACAGGATCGCGTCGGCCTGCTCGCAGCCTGCAACCGTAGCCGGTGGCAGAGGTTCGCCGTGCTGATCGATAGCAATGCCGCCGACCGCATATTCCTGGGTGGTAATCTGCATATCAAAGCGCTGACGAATGGCATCCAGCACTTTCATCGCCTGTGCCATCACTTCCGGGCCGATACCGTCACCGGGTAAAACTGCGATATGAGAGGAGGTGGACATGGTTATACGGTTTCCTTCTGATCTTTAAATTTACGCTGCAATTCTTGTTCAACCTGACGGGCACGCCAGATATTGTTCAGGGCGTTGACCATCGCTTTCGCAGAGGACTCGACGATATCGGTCGCCAGACCAATGCCGTGGAATTTGCGGCCGTTGTAGCTCACAACGATATCGACCTGACCCAGCGCGTTCTCGCCGTGGCCTTTCGCGGTCAGCTTGTAGTTGACCAGCTCAGCGTCAAACTGCGTGATGCGGTTAATCGCCTGATAGACCGCATCAACCGGACCGTTACCGGTGGCGGCATCCGATTTAGCGACATCACCGCAGCCCAGATTGACAGAGGCGGTGGCGGTGATGCCGGAACCGGTCTGGACGTTAAATTCGTGCAGCTGGAAATGCTCCGGCTCTTCATTCTGTTTGTTGATGAAGGCCAGCGCTTCCAGGTCGTAATCGAAGACCTGACCTTTTTTGTCGGCCAGCTTCAGGAAGGCGTCATACAGCGTATCCAGATTGTAATCCTGCTCGGCATAGCCCATCTCTTCCATGCGATGTTTTACCGCCGCACGGCCTGAACGCGAGGTCAGGTTCAGCTGGATTTTGTGCAAGCCAATCGACTCTGGCGTCAGGATTTCGTAGTTCTCGCGATTCTTCAGCACGCCATCCTGATGAATACCGGAGGAGTGGGCGAAAGCGTTGGAGCCGACCACTGCTTTATTCGCCGGGATCGGCATGTTGCAGATCTGGCTGACCATCTGGCTGGTGCGGTAAATTTCCTGATGATTGATAGTGGTGTGCACGTTCATGATCTGCTGACGGGTTTTAATCGCCATGATCACCTCTTCCAGCGCACAGTTACCGGCACGTTCACCCAGCCCATTCATCGTGCCTTCAACCTGACGCGCGCCGGCCTGAACAGCAGCCAGGGCGTTACCGGTTGCCATGCCCAGGTCATCGTGGGTATGTACAGAGATAATCGCTTTATCGATGTTAGGAACGCGGTTCATCAGTTCGCTGATGATGTGAGCATATTCGCCTGGCAGGGTGTAGCCAACGGTGTCCGGGATGTTGATAGTGGTCGCACCGGCGTTAATCGTGGCTTCCACCATCCGGCACAGGTCATCAATGGGGGTACGGCCGCCATCTTCACAGGAGAACTCGACGTCACTGGTGTAGTTACGCGCACGCTTTACCATATGCACCGCACGCTCAATCACTTCCGGCAGCGTACTGCGCAGTTTGGTGGCGATGTGCATCGGGGAGGTCGCGATGAAGGTATGAATACGGAAGGCTTCGGCAACGCGCAGTGATTCATATGCCGCGTCGATGTCTTTCTCCACACAGCGCGCCAGTCCGCAGACCCGACTGTTTTTGATGGTGCGCGCAATGGTCTGTACTGATTCAAAGTCGCCTGGTGAGGAGACCGGGAAACCCACTTCCATCACATCCACGCCCATACGCTCCAGCGCTAAGGCAATCTGCAATTTTTCTTTCACACTCAGGCTGGCCTGTAATGCCTGCTCACCATCGCGCAGAGTGGTATCGAAAATAATGACTTGCTGGCTCATCGTATTCATCCTTTTGCTTTTTTCGGGCCTGGCAACGAGCATAAAAAAACCCGCGACAGGCGCGGGTTTTTAACTTTCAGCAGGTTTGAATCAGTGTTTGATTCCGCCCACAAGTCTACCGCGCAAGCTGAGTGCGTTTAGTAGTAGACCGAGAAGGCGAACAGAACGAAACATGGATTCAAACCTTATAAAATGTTGTGCTGTACATATTGGTACTGGAATCGCTCAGGGATGTCAACCTTCAATGCAGGGGTATTATCCGGGACGATGAAGGAAGATATTCTGTTATTTAACGGTCAGGCAGCGTAATGAACAGCGCGTCAGTCACTGCGTAAGCAATCAGCCCCGGAAGGCTGCCTTTTATGGGCTGTTTAAAGATTTATTCTATTGAAAAATAATAATTTTATTGGTTTTCAGCCTGGCAGCACCACAGGATTTATCACCTGTCGGTTAGCATAATCGAATGCGCTTGCGTGATTTACTGGTTAATTACGCCAGAAAAGAAAAGCGTCAGGCGATTGTGGGCTATTGCAGGCGGTAATAAGTTTTCGTTATTTCTTATATCACGCTGAAAATAATTTCTTACTTAGCATTTTCGTCTGCGGTTCTGCGACGTAATTAGTTTAATCCGCGCAGCCAATTCTTATCAGGCAGAGCCTTTACGTCCCGGCCTTTTAATTTACGCGGGTTTGCGGTTTGCCTGCCCGGTTAACTGCGGTTATGGTAATTGACCTACTCTCAGAACAATGAACTCAACAGATTTCTCTGTAACCGGACAGCGGCACATGTTTTCGCTGTCGTGCATAAACATAAGATTTTGATTGGCAAAGCAGGCACCAGGGCAACGTGTTACACACCAACGGGCGTAGTAACCGGGCCGGGTCCTCAAGCCTGGAGGCAGAAGATGGAGATGTTGTCAGGAGCCGAAATGGTCGTCCGTTCGTTAATCGATCAGGGCGTTAAGCAGGTATTCGGTTATCCGGGTGGCGCAGTCTTAGATATCTATGATGCGCTGCAAACCGTCGGGGGTATCGATCACATTCTGGTGCGCCATGAGCAGGGCGCGGTGCATATGGCTGACGGTCTGGCGCGTGCTACTGGTGAAGTTGGCGTGGTGCTGGTTACCTCGGGACCCGGTGCAACCAATGCGATTACCGGTATCGCCACCGCCTATATGGACTCGATTCCGCTGGTGATCCTGTCGGGTCAGGTTCCCTCGTCGCTGATTGGCTATGATGCTTTTCAGGAGTGCGACATGGTCGGCATCTCTCGTCCGGTGGTGAAGCACAGCTTCCTGGTAAAAAGCACCGAAGAGATCCCAACCGTACTGAAAAAGGCGTTCTGGCTGGCCTCCAGCGGACGTCCGGGACCGGTGGTGATCGACCTGCCAAAAGATATTCTGAACCCGGCCAACAAACTGCCTTATCACTGGCCGGATTCGGTAAGCATGCGCTCCTACAACCCGACCATTCAGGGTCACAAAGGGCAGATTAAGCGCGCGCTGACCACCTTGCTGGCCGCGAAGAAGCCGGTGATTTACGCGGGTGGCGGGGCCATCACCGCTGGCTGCGAAGCGGAACTGTTACAGCTGGCCGAAAGCCTGAATATTCCGGTGACAACTTCGCTGATGGGCCTGGGCGCGTTTCCGGGTACCCACCGTCAGTGCGTCGGCATGCTCGGTATGCACGGCACGTACGAAGCCAACATGACGATGCACAATACCGATCTGATTTTTGGTATCGGCGTTCGCTTCGATGATCGCACCACCAACAACCTGGCGAAATATTGTCCCAACGCCACGGTGATGCACATCGATATCGATCCTACCTCTATTTCCAAAACGGTTGCGGCGGATATTCCGATTGTGGGCGATGCGAAACAGGTATTGCAGCAGATGCTGGAGTTGCTTGCGCAAAGCGACACGCCATCGCGTGCTGAGAGCCTGCACGACTGGTGGCAGGCGATCGAAGGCTGGCGCAGTCGTCACTGCCTGGAGTTTGATCGCACCAGCGACAAAATTAAACCACAGGCCGTGATTGAAACCATCAGCCGTCTGACCAAAGGCGATGCGTACGTCACGTCAGATGTGGGCCAGCATCAGATGTTTGCTGCGCTCTATTATCCTTTCGATAAACCGCGCCGCTGGATCAACTCCGGCGGTCTGGGCACCATGGGCTTTGGCCTGCCTGCTGCGCTGGGCGTGAAGATGGCGCTGCCGGAAGAGACCGTCATCTGCGTAACGGGCGATGGCAGTATCCAGATGAACATTCAGGAGCTCTCTACAGCGCTGCAGTACGATCTGCCAGTGCTGGTGCTAAACCTGAATAACCGGGTGCTGGGCATGGTGAAGCAGTGGCAGGATATGATCTATTCCGGTCGTCACTCCCAGTCTTACATGGAGTCGCTGCCTGACTTCGTGCGTCTGGCGGAAGCCTACGGTCATGTCGGCATCGCGATTGAACATCCGGCTGAGCTGGAAGAGAAACTGACGCTGGCGCTGGAAACGCTGGCGAAAGGACGTCTGGTGTTTGTGGATGTCACCGTTGACGGTAGCGAGCACGTTTACCCGATGCAGATTCGCGGTGGCAGCATGGATGAGATGTGGTTAAGCAAAACGGAGAGGACATAATTATGCGTCGCATTTTATCAGTTCTGCTGGAGAACGAATCCGGCGCATTATCCCGTGTCGTCGGTCTGTTTTCGCAGCGCGGCTATAACATTGAAAGCCTGACTGTGGCACCGACCGACGATCCCACGCTGTCGCGGATGACCATTCAGACGGTGGGCGATCAGAAGGTGCTGGAGCAGATTGAAAAGCAGCTGCACAAGCTGGTGGATGTGCTGCGCGTTACCGAACTGGGGCAGGGCGCCTATGTTGAACGTGAAATCATGCTGGTGAAGATTCAGGCCAGCGGTTATGGCCGTGAAGAGGTGAAACGAAACGCCGAGATCTTCCGCGGTCAGATCATTGACGTGACGCCAACGCTGTACACGGTTCAGCTTGCAGGCACCAGTGACAAACTGGACGCTTTCCTGAATACCGTCCGCGATGTTGCCGAAATTATTGAAGTGGCACGCTCCGGGATCGTGGGCGTTTCACGCGGCGATCGCATCATGCGTTAATTACGCTCCGTCATCATCAATCCTCACCTAACCCGGCGAAATGCCGGGTTTTTTTATTTTTTATGCGCCAGGCGGGTTACATTCAGAAAAGCGGTTGCTCCGCGCACTTTTCTGCTGTTAGATGATAGTCATAAGTTATCCATAGCTTAACTGCGGCTATTTTTGCCGTTAAAGCGGATTTGATGGTGGGGTTATCGTGAAACTGGATGAAATTGCGCGTCTGGCAGGCGTATCGCGCACCACGGCCAGTTATGTGATCAATGGTAAAGCGCGGCAGTATCGTGTCAGCGACAAAACCGTTGAAAAAGTCATGGCGGTGGTACGTGAGCATAATTATCACCCTAATGCGGTGGCTGCCGGGCTACGTGCCGGGCGAACGCGCTCCATTGGGTTAGTGATTCCCGATCTGGAAAATACCAGCTATACCCGTATTGCGAACTATCTGGAGCGCCAGGCGCGTCAGCGCGGCTATCAGCTGCTGATCGCCTGTTCTGAAGACCAGCCTGATAACGAGATGCGCTGCATTGAACATCTGTTACAGCGGCAGGTCGATGCGATTATCGTCTCTACCTCATTACCGCCAGAGCATCCCTTTTATCAGCGCTGGATCAACGATCCCCTGCCGATTATCGCGTTAGACCGCGCGCTGGATCGTGAACATTTTACCAGCGTAGTGGGTGCCGATCAGGATGATGCACAGACGCTGGCCGCTGAACTGCGTCAGCTTGAGGTTAAAAATGTGCTGTTCCTTGGCGCGTTACCTGAGCTCTCAGTAAGTTTCCTGCGGGAGATGGGGTTCCGCGATGCCTGGAAAGACGATCCCCGTCCGATTGAATACATCTACTGCAACAGCTTCGAACGCACCGCCGCTGCCGCGCTGTTTGAAAAATACCTTGAAGATCATCCGATGCCGGAGGCGCTGTTTACCACCTCATTTGGTCTGCTGCAGGGTGTCATGGATGTGACGCTGAAACGTGACGGAAGGCTGCCGACCGAGCTGGCCATTGCCACCTTTGGCGACCACGAATTACTGGACTTTCTTGAGTGTCCGGTACTGGCGGTGGGTCAGCGTCATCGTGACGTGGCAGAGCGTGTACTGGAATTAGTTTTAGCCTCGCTGGATGAACCCAGAAAACCGAAACCGGGTTTAACCCGCATTCGTCGTAATTTATACCGTCGCGGACAATTAAGCAGAAAAGTTAAATGAGTAACGGGCAGTATTATGCTGCCCGCCCATTTTATTTCCGTGATGTACTGATTAAATAAACAGGTCGACGTAAAAAAGCGTAAATTCTGCTCATCAAATCTAACAAAGTCGACAGGCTTATTTTTATTATCTGCTTACAACTTCAACAAACTTCCTGCCCCGTCTCGCCTGAAGCTGCTGTGCTTCCTTTCGGAAATCCCCTAAAATGCCGCCGCTGTCTCAGAAACTACGATAAATATTCAGCGCTTCATGTTGTTTCATTTTTAGTCGTTTTTTTGTGGGTCCTTATTTTTATTCAGGTATTCATTGGCTTAATTTTTACTTTCCCTTTTTATTCGTTTATATCGTCGCCAGAGATTAATTTTGCGCTCTGTAAAGAGTGATATTCAACTACCGCTCCGGCTTGACAAGGATTTCATGGGATCCTTAAACTCGTTTCGTGGTAAAAAGTGGGATAAAGTGGCGTAAATGGGTGACCAGGAGGAGAGACTGGCATGTTCCGCGGAGCAACGTTAGTCAATCTCGACAGCAAAGGGCGGCTCGCCGTACCCACGCGATATCGCGATTTGCTGATTGGGGAATCTCAGGGGCAGATGGTCTGTACCATCGACCTCCACCAGCCATGCCTGTTGCTTTATACCCTGCCCGAATGGGAAATCATTGAAAAAAAGCTGGCACGCCTTTCCAGCATGAATCCACTTGAGCGCCGCGTACAGCGTTTGCTGCTGGGACATGCCAGTGAATGTCAGATGGACAATGCAGGCCGCCTGCTGCTGGCAAATACGCTTCGGCAGCACGCAAAATTAACCAAAGAAGTGATGCTGGTTGGACAGTTCAACAAGTTTGAGCTGTGGGATGAACAGACCTGGTATCAACAAGTCAGGGACGATATTGACGCAGAACAGTCGGCTCAGGAGCCTTTATCTGAGCGGTTGCAGGACTTGTCGCTATAGCTATGCAGGAAAATTTCAAACATACCACCGTACTGTTGGATGAGGCGGTTAACGGCCTCAATATCAGGGAAGACGGTATTTACATCGACGGCACTTTTGGCCGTGGTGGCCATTCACGCCTGATTCTTTCGCAACTGGGAGAGAAGGGAAGGCTGATCGCCATCGATCGCGATCCGCAAGCTATCGCCGCTGCCGCTGAGATCACCGACCCGCGTTTTTCAATTATTCATGGCCCTTTTTCCGCGCTGGCAGAGTATGTCGCTGAACGGGATTTAGTCGGGAAAATTGACGGCATTTTACTCGATCTGGGGGTTTCATCACCGCAACTGGATGACGCCGAACGCGGCTTCTCCTTTATGCGTGACGGACCACTGGATATGCGCATGGACCCTTCGCGCGGTCACTCCGCCGCAGAATGGTTACTGCACGCGGAAGAAGCGGATATCGCCTTCGTCCTGAAGACCTACGGTGAAGAGCGATTCTCTAAACGTATTGCCCGGGCCATTGTCGAGCGCAATCGTGAACAGCCGATGACCCGCACCCGGGAGCTGGCTGAAGTGATCTCTGTCGCCATGCCGGTGAAAGATAAGTTTAAGCATCCGGCTACACGCAGCTTCCAGGCCATTCGTATCTGGATTAACAGCGAACTGGAAGAGATCGATATTGCTCTGAAAGGGGCGGTTGAGGTGCTGGCACCACAGGGGCGCCTCTCTGTTATCAGCTTCCATTCACTGGAAGATCGGCTGGTGAAGCGCTTTATGCGCGATCAGAGTCGCGGGCCACAGGTGCCAGCCGGGATACCGATGACTGAACATCAGCTGCGAGCGTTGGGCGGGCGTGAGCTGAAGCTGCTTGGCAAGATGTCACCGGGTGATGCTGAAGTCTCTGAAAATCCACGTGCGCGCAGTTCGGTATTACGTATCGCGGAGAAAACCGACGCATGATCGGTAATGAGCGCCACAGTCTGCCCGCCGTCATCGGCGGGGATTTGCTGCGAAAAGGCAAGATTCCGGTGCTGTTGCTGATCGCTGTGGTGGTGTCTGCCGTGCTGGTGGTCACCACCACCCATAAAACACGACTGCTGACCGCGCAGCGCGAACAGCTGGTGCTGGAGCGTGATGCTCTGGATATCGAGTGGCGCAACCTGATTCTGGAAGAGAATGCGCTGGGCGACCATAGCCGGGTTGAACGCATCGCCACCGAGAAGCTGCAGCTGCAGCACGTTGATCCTTCACAAGAAAATATCGTGGTGCAGAAATAAGGATTTCAGATAGCGAATGAGCGGCACAGGCAGAACGCTGAAGTTAAAGAAACCGGAAGATAAAGCCAGCTTTGTAAGCTGGCGTTTTGCGTTGCTGTGCGGCTGTATTTTACTGGCGCTGGGTGGCTTGCTGTCGCGTGTGGCCTGGCTGCAGGTCATCAATCCCGGCAAGCTGGTGAAAGAGGGCGATTTGCGCTCGCTGCGTGTTCAGGCAGTGCCGACTTCGCGCGGGATGATCAGCGATCGCGCTGGCCGCCCACTGGCTGTCAGTGTACCGGTTAATGCCATCTGGGCTGATCCAAAAGAGCTGCATGCCGGTGGTGGCGTAACGCTCGACAGCCGCTGGAAAGCGCTGTCCGATGCGCTCTCTATTCCGCTTGATCAGCTGGCGGCCCGCGTCAATGCCAACCCTAAAGGCCGCTTTGTCTATCTGGCGCGCCAGGTTAATCCGGCCATCGGTGAATACGTCAAAAAGCTCAAACTTCCCGGTATTCATCTGCGCGAAGAGTCGCGTCGTTACTATCCTGCCGGGCAGGTCACCTCTCATCTGATTGGCTTTACCAATATCGACGGCCAGGGCATCGAAGGCATTGAGAAGAGCTTTGATAAATGGCTGACCGGTGCGCCGGGCGAGCGGACGGTGCGCAAAGATCGCTATGGCCGCGTCATCGAAGATATCTCCTCTGTGGACAGCCGCGCCGCCCATAACCTGACCCTGAGCATTGATGAGCGGTTACAGGCGCTGGTTTACCGTGAACTGAATAACGCCGTTGCTTTTAACAAAGCGGAATCGGGTACGGCGGTGCTGGTGGATGTGAATACCGGTGAAGTGCTGGCGATGGCCAACAGTCCGGCTTACAACCCGAATAATCTCACCAATACGCCAAAAGATCTGATGCGTAACCGCGCGATTACCGACATCTTCGAGCCGGGTTCTACCGTGAAGCCGATGGTGGTGATGACCGCGCTGCAACGCGGCGTGGTCAGAGAGAACAGCGTCCTGAATACCGTGCCGTACCGCGTCAATGGTCATGAGATCAAAGATGTGGCGCGCTACAACGAATTGACCCTGACAGGGGTTTTACAGAAGTCGAGTAACGTCGGTGTTTCACGTCTGGCGTTAGCGATGCCTTCCTCAGCGCTGGTAGAAACTTACGCGCGCTTTGGACTGGGCAAACCGACCAATTTGGGGCTGGTCGGGGAAAGCAGTGGCTTATACCCTAAAAAACAACGGTGGTCTGACATAGAGAGGGCCACCTTCTCTTTCGGCTACGGGCTAATGGTAACGCCGTTACAGTTAGCGCGAGTCTACGCAACGATTGGCAGCTATGGCATTAACCGTCCGCTGTCGATTACCAAAGTGGATCCGCCCGTCGCGGGACAACGCGTTTTCGATGAGTCACTGGTGAAAACCGTGATGCACATGATGGAAAGCGTGGCGCTGCCCGGTGGCGGTGGCGTTAAAGCGGCAATCAAGGGTTATCGCATCGCGATAAAAACCGGTACGGCGAAAAAAGTCGGGCCGGACGGACGCTACGTCAATAAATACATTGCCTATACCGCAGGCGTTGCGCCTGCCAGTCATCCCCGATTCGCGCTGGTGGTGGTGATCAACGATCCCCAGGCTGGCAAGTATTACGGCGGTGCGGTTTCTGCACCTGTGTTTGGTGCCATCATGGGCGGCGTACTGCGCACCATGAACATCGAGCCGGACGCATTACCGACGACCAATGACAGGAATGAGTTGGTGACTAACAGAAGTGAGGAATCAAGTGACAGATCGTAACCTGCGCGACTTACTCGGCCCCTGGGTGCCAGGCGCGCCGGCGCGCCCACTGCGCGACATGACCCTGGATAGCCGCATGGCGGCGTCTGGCGATCTGTTTGTCGCTGTTGCAGGCCATCAGGTTGATGGCCGCCGTTTCATTCCGCAGGCGATTGCGCAGGGCGTCGCCGCCGTGGTGGCTGAAGCTGAAGGTGAAGCGACTGACGGCGAAATCCGTGAAATGCACGGCGTACCGGTCATCTATCTGGCACAGCTGCATCAGCGGCTGTCGGCTTTAGCAGGACGTTTTTATCAGCAGCCGGGCGAGAAGCAGACGCTGATTGGCGTCACTGGCACCAACGGTAAAACCACGACCACCCAGTTGCTGGCGCAGTGGGCGACGCTGCTGGGTGAAACCAGCGCAGTGATGGGCACCGTCGGCAACGGGCTGGTGGGACACTTAGTCGCAGCAGAAAATACTACCGGTTCAGCCGTGGACGTTCAGCATATGCTGCACGAGCTCGCTGAAAAAGGAGCGACCCTGACCGCGATGGAAGTCTCGTCACACGGTCTGGTGCAGCATCGCGTTGCGACGCTGCCGTTTGCCGCGGCGGTCTTCACCAATCTCAGCCGCGATCATCTCGATTACCACGGTGACATGCCGAGCTATGAATCGGCTAAATGGCTGCTGTTTTCTGAGCATCAGGTCGGACAGGCGATTCTTAACGCTGATGATGAAGTCGGCCGTCGCTGGCTGGCGCGCTTACCTGATGCGGTTGCCGTCACCATGGAAGATAACCTTCAATCGGGCTGCCATGGCCGCTGGCTGAAAGCCGATGCGGTGGAGTACCACGACAACGGGGCTCATATCCGTTTCAGCTCCAGCTGGGGCAACGGTGAAATCGACAGCCCGCTGATGGGCGCGTTCAACGTCAGCAATCTGCTGCTGGCGCTGGCGACCCTGCTGTCACTGGATTATCCGCTGGCGACGCTGATAAGCGTTGCACCACGATTACAGCCCGTTAACGGGCGTATGGAAGTGTTCAGCGCTGCAGGAAAACCGACGGTCGTGGTGGATTATGCCCACACGCCGGATGCGCTGGAAAAAGCGCTGGAAGCGGCACGTCTGCATTGCAAAGGAAAACTCTGGTGCCTGTTTGGCTGCGGCGGCGACCGCGACAAAGGCAAGCGCCCGTTAATGGGGGCGATTGCTGAACAATTTGCGGATGTGGTGGTGATTACCGACGACAATCCGCGCAGCGAAGATCCGCAGGCGATAGTAAAAGACATTCTGACCGGTTTGCTGGATCCGGGCCGCGCCCGCGTGGTATCAGGTCGTGCGCAAGCGGTCACTAACGCCATTATGCAGGCACAACCTGACGATATCGTGCTGGTGGCGGGCAAAGGCCATGAAGATTATCAGATCATCGGCAACCGTCGTCTCGACTACTCCGATCGTGCCACGGTAGCGGCACTGCTGGGAGGCGCAGCATGATCCCGGTTTCATTAAAGACCCTGGCGGAAATTACCGGCGGCACGCTGCACGGCAGCGATTTCACCCTGAACGATGTGACCACCGATACCCGCAAAGTGACGGCGGGCAGCCTGTTTGTCGCGCTGGTGGGCGAACGCTTCGATGCACACGACTTCGCTGAAGAGGCGATTGCCAGTGGCGCACAGGCGCTGCTGGTGAGTAAGCATTTACCTGTCGCTGTGCCTCAGGTGGTGGTTGAAGATACCCGTATCGCCTTTGGACGACTGGGTGCCTGGGTTCGTCAGCAGTCGACCGCCCGCGTCGTGGCGCTGACCGGCTCCTCCGGCAAAACTTCGGTCAAAGAGATGACCGCAGCGATTCTGCGTCAGTGTGGCGAAACGCTCTACACCGCAGGCAATCTCAACAACGATTATGGCGTGCCGATGACCCTGCTCCGCCTGACCGCAGAACATCAGTATGCGGTCATCGAGCTGGGTGCTAATCATCAGGGCGAAATCGCCTACACCACTGACCTGGTTAAACCAGAAAGCGCGCTGGTGAATAATCTGGCCGCGGCCCATCTGGAGGGCTTTGGTTCGCTGGCGGGTGTTGCTAAAGCGAAAGGTGAGATCTTTCAGGGCCTGCCGGCTCACGGCATTGCCATTCTCAACGATGAGAGCAACGACTGGCCGAACTGGCAGAGCACGCTGCAGGATAAAACCGTGTGGCGCTTTTCACCGCAGGCGGGCGAGTGTGATTTCTCCGCCCGTGATATCCGCATTGCGCAGGATGGCACCCATTTTGTGATGAACACACCGCGTGGCACGGCTGAGATCGTACTGCCGTTGCCGGGCCGTCATAACATTGCTAACGCCCTTGCGGCGGCGGCACTGGCCCTGTCAGTGGATGCGCCGCTTAGCGCCGTTCAGCAGGGACTGAAAAACCTGCAGTCGGTGCCGGGTCGTCTGTTTCCGGTGCGTCTTTCTGCGCATCAGCTGCTGCTGGATGACAGCTACAACGCTAACGTCGGCTCGATGACCGCCGCCGTCCAGGTCCTGTCAGAGATGCCAGGTTACCAGGTGCTGGTCGCGGGTGATATGGCGGAACTGGGTGAAGAGACTGAAAAATGTCACCGCGAAATCGGTGAAGCGGCACGCGAAGCAGGCCTTGACCGCGTGCTGACCTGTGGAAAATTCAGCCATTTCATTAGTGAAAGCAGTGGCGTTGGTGAACATTTCAGCGATAAGACGGCGCTGACTGAACGTTTGCGAGAATTGTTGTCCCAACACTCAGAAATTACCGTCCTGATAAAAGGTTCACGTAGTGCCGCCATGGAGCAGGTAGTACAGAGCTTAAAGGAGAAAGGAACATGTTAGTTTGGCTGGCCGAGCATCTGGTCGCTTTTTATTCGGGCTTCAACGTCTTTTCCTATCTGACGTTTCGCGCCATTGTCAGCCTGCTGACCGCGTTATTTATCTCGCTCTGGATGGGGCCGCGCCTCATCGCCTGGCTGCAGAAATTACAGATTGGCCAGGTCGTCCGTAACGACGGTCCGGAATCGCACTTCAGTAAGCGCGGGACGCCTACCATGGGCGGCATCATGATTCTGACTTCCATCACCATTTCGGTACTGATGTGGGCCTATCCGTCGAACCCCTATGTCTGGTGCGTGCTGTTCGTGCTGGTCGGCTTTGGCATCATCGGCTTTGTCGATGACTACCGCAAAGTGGTGCGTAAAGACACCAAAGGCCTGATCGCCCGCTGGAAATATTTCTGGATGTCGGTGATTTCGCTGGGTGTGGCGTTCGGACTTTATGCGGCGGGCAAAGATACCCCTGCGACTCAACTGGTCGTGCCGTTTTTCAAAGACATCATGCCGCAGCTTGGCCTGTTTTATGTGCTGCTGGCCTACTTTGTCATTGTCGGAACGGGTAATGCGGTCAATCTGACCGATGGCCTGGATGGGCTGGCGATTATGCCAACCGTCTTTGTCGCTGCGGGCTTCGCGCTGGTTGCCTGGGCAACCGGTAACGTGAAGTTTGCTGAATACCTTCATATTCCCTATCTGCGTCACGCCGGTGAGCTGGTGATTGTCTGTACCGCTATCGTCGGGGCAGGGCTGGGCTTCCTGTGGTTCAACACCTATCCGGCTCAGGTCTTTATGGGCGACGTCGGCTCGCTGGCATTAGGCGGCGCGCTGGGCACCATCGCGGTGTTACTGCGTCAGGAATTTTTACTGGTGATCATGGGCGGCGTATTTGTGGTTGAAACGCTGTCGGTAATCCTTCAGGTGGGATCGTTCAAGTTGCGCGGCCAGCGTATTTTCCGCATGGCGCCGATCCATCACCACTATGAACTTAAGGGCTGGCCGGAACCGCGCGTCATCGTGCGCTTTTGGATTATTTCGCTAATGCTGGTGCTGATTGGCCTGGCCACGCTGAAGGTGCGTTAATCATGGCTGACTATCGGGGTAGAAAAGTCGTCATCATCGGACTGGGCCTTACCGGGCTCTCCTGTGTTGATTTCTTTTTAGCGCAGGGCGTCACGCCTCGCGTGATGGACACCCGTGTCTCGCCGCCGGGGCTGGATAAATTGCCCGGGCAGGTTGAACGCCATCTGGGCGGCATTAACGGTGACTGGCTACTGGCGGCAGATCTGATTGTTGCCAGCCCTGGCGTCGCACTGGCGCATCCGATTCTCAGCGAAGCGGTAGAAGCCGGAATTGAAATCGTCGGTGACATTGAGCTGTTCTGCCGCGAGGCGCAGGCTCCCATCGTGGCAATTACTGGTTCCAACGGCAAAAGCACCGTGACCACGCTGGTAGGTGAGATGGCGAAAGCCGCAGGCTGGCAGGTGGGCGTCGGTGGCAATATTGGTCTGCCCGCGCTGAGTCTGCTGCAATCACCGGCCCAACTTTATGTACTGGAACTCTCCAGTTTCCAGCTTGAGACCACCCACAGTCTGAAAGCGGCTGCGGCAACCGTGCTTAACGTCACCGAAGATCATATGGACCGCTATCCGCTGGGTATGCAGCAGTATCGTGCTGCCAAGCTGCGGGTCTATGAGAATGCGCAGATCTGCATCGTTAACGCTGATGATGCGCTGACGATGCCGGTACGTGGTGCGGATAAGCGCTGTGTCAGCTTTGGTGTCGATTTCGGTGACTACCACCTTAACAAGCAGCAGGGCAGTATCTGGCTGCGGGTGAAAGGTGAGAAAGTCCTGAACACCGCTGAAATGAAGATGGTGGGACAGCATAACTACACCAACGCGCTGGCTGCGCTGGCGCTGGCCGATGCGGTCGGTCTGCCACGCGCCTCCAGCCTCGCGGCCTTAACGCAATTTAACGGTCTGGCGCATCGCTTCCAGCTGGTCCATGAACACCAGGGCGTGCGCTGGATTAATGACTCCAAAGCGACCAACGTCGGCAGCACCGAAGCGGCGCTGAATGGCCTGCAGGTTCAGGGAACGCTGTGGCTGCTGATGGGCGGTGATGGTAAGTCAGCCGATTTTACACCGCTGATCCCGTGGCTTCAGGGCGACAACGTGCGCCTTTACTGCTTTGGCCGTGACGGCGATGCGCTGGCGGCGCTGCGTCCTGCCATCGCTGTGCGCACGGAAACGATGCGACAGGCAATGGAGCAGATCGCGCCACAGGTTAAAGCAGGCGATATGGTTCTGCTGTCGCCAGCCTGCGCCAGCCTTGACCAGTTCCGTAACTTTGAGCAGCGCGGTGAGCAGTTCGCGCAACTGGCGAAGGAGCTGAGCTGATGCGTATTCCTGGTGCCGGACTGGCGGGTTACTTCTCAGGACGCCTGAAAGACTGGGTGATGGGCGCACGCGAAAGTGATGATTCATCGCTGGTGCTCTATGACCGCACACTGTTATGGCTGACGCTGGGCCTGGCGGTAATTGGTTTTGTGATGGTGACGTCGGCGTCTATGCCGGTAGGTCAGCGTCTGAATGACGATCTCTTTTACTTCGCCAAACGTGATGCGTTCTACATCGTGCTGGCTTTGGGTATGGCGCTGGTCACGTTGCGGGTGCCGATGGATTTCTGGCAGCGCTACAGCAACGTGATGCTGATGGTCACGGTGGCGATGCTGCTGATTGTTCTGGTCGTCGGCAGCTCAGTTAACGGTGCCTCGCGCTGGATTGCGCTGGGTCCGCTGCGTATCCAGCCTGCGGAGCTGTCGAAGCTCTCCCTGTTCTGCTATCTGGCCAGCTACCTGGTGCGCAAAGTGGAAGAGGTGCGTAACAACTTCTGGGGCTTCTGTAAGCCGATGGGGGTGATGGTCGTGCTGGCGGTGTTACTGCTGGCGCAGCCGGACCTCGGTACGGTGGTGGTGCTGTTTGTCACCACGCTGGCGATGCTGTTCCTGGCCGGTGCCAAGCTGTGGCAGTTCATGGCCATCATCGGCTCCGGCATTTTTGCGGTGATCCTGCTGATCATTGCAGAACCTTATCGTATGCGCCGTGTGACCTCGTTCTGGAACCCGTGGGAAGATCCGTTTGGTAGTGGCTACCAGCTGACGCAGTCTCTGATGGCATTTGGTCGCGGAGAATTCTGGGGGCAGGGACTCGGTAACTCGGTGCAAAAGCTGGAATATCTGCCGGAAGCGCATACCGACTTTATTTTCGCCATCATCGGGGAAGAACTCGGCTATGTCGGTGTGGTACTGGCACTTTTAATGGTATTCTTCGTCGCTTTTCGTGCGATGTCGATTGGCCGTCGTGCTCTGGAACTGGATCAGCGTTTTTCCGGCTTTTTAGCCTGTTCAATCGGTGTCTGGTTCAGCTTCCAGGCGCTGGTTAACGTCGGGGCTGCCGCCGGTATGTTACCGACCAAAGGCCTGACCTTACCGCTGATCAGTTACGGTGGGTCGAGTCTGATCATTATGTCGACCGCCATCGTCTTTTTATTACGCATAGATTATGAAACGCGCCTGGCGAAAGCGCAGGCGTTTACCCGAGGTGGTCGATGAGCGGTAAGCGATTGATGGTGATGGCAGGCGGAACCGGCGGACATGTCTTTCCCGGTCTGGCTGTCGCCCATCATCTGATGGAACAGGGCTGGCAGGTTCGCTGGTTAGGCACAGCCGACCGTATGGAAGCCGATCTGGTGCCAAAGCACGGCATCGACATCGACTTCATCCGTATCAGCGGATTACGCGGGAAAGGCATGAAAGCACTGCTGCTGGCACCGCTGCGTATCTTCAATGCCTGGCGCCAGGCGCGTCGCCTTATGAAAGCCTGGCAGCCGGATGTTGTGCTGGGCATGGGCGGCTACGTTTCAGGACCAGGCGGCTTAGCGGCCTGGAGCTGCGGGATTCCGGTGGTGCTGCATGAGCAGAACGGGATCGCCGGGCTGACTAACAAATGGCTGGCGAAAATCGCTACCAAAGTACTGCAGGCGTTTCCGGGCGCGTTTCCCGCCGCCGATGTGGTGGGGAATCCGGTTCGTACCGATGTTCTGGCTCTGCCTTTACCCGCGCAACGTCTGGCGGATCGTCATGGCCCGATTCGGGTGCTGGTGATTGGGGGCAGTCAGGGGGCGCGGATTCTGAACCAGACGCTGCCGCAGGTTGCGGCGCTGGTGGGTGATGAGATCACCCTGTGGCATCAGACCGGTAAAGGGGCACAGCCCGAAACAGAGAAAGCCTATCAGCAGGTGGGACAGACGCAGCATAAGGTCACTGAGTTTATTGATGACATGGCTGCCGCCTACGCCTGGGCTGATGTGGTGGTATGTCGCTCCGGCGCATTAACCGTGAGCGAAGTCGCTGCCGCTGGTTTACCGGCGATTTTCGTGCCGTTTCAGCACAAAGATCGCCAGCAGTACTGGAACGCGCTGCCGCTGGAGAAAGCGGGCGCCGCCAGAATTTTTGAGCAGCCGCAATTTACTGCGGAGGCTGTAGCGGATTTGCTACGCCACTGGGACCGCGCAACACTGCTGACGATGGCTGAGCAGGCCCGTCAGGTGGCGATCCCCGATGCGACTGGACGGGTCGCTCAGGAAGTGGCTCGCGCCGCAAAGTAATCATTCCGGTCAGCGTGTCTGACCTGTACCCGAAGTGGGTACAAACTGAAATAGCAGGTAACTGAGAGCGATGAATACACAACAATTGGCAAAACTGCGTTCTATCGTGCCCGAGATGCGTCGCGTCCGGCACATCCACTTTGTCGGCATCGGTGGTGCTGGCATGGGCGGTATTGCCGAAGTGTTAGCAAATGAAGGCTACCATATCAGCGGTTCAGATCTGGCCCCTAACCCGGTGACGCAGAACCTGATCGCCCTGGGCGCCACCATTTATTTTAACCATCGCCCCGAAAACGTGACCGATGCCAGCGTCGTTGTGGTCTCCAGCGCCGTATCGCAGGATAACCCGGAACTGGTAGCAGCTCGTGAACAGCGTATCCCGGTCATCCGTCGTGCGGAAATGCTGGCTGAACTGATGCGTTTCCGTCACGGCATCGCCGTTGCGGGTACGCATGGCAAAACGACCACCACGGCGATGGTGTCGAGTATTTATGCGGAAGCCGGTCTTGATCCGACGTTCGTTAACGGCGGACTGGTTAAAGCAGCAGGTACCCATGCACGTCTGGGTCACAGCCGCTATCTGATTGCTGAAGCGGATGAGAGCGATGCGTCGTTCCTGCATCTGCAGCCGATGGTGGCCATTGTGACCAACATCGAAGCTGACCATATGGACACCTATCAGGGCGATTTTGAGAACCTGAAGCAGACGTTTATTAACTTCCTGCACAACCTGCCGTTTTACGGTCGTGCGGTAATGTGTGTGGATGATGTGGTTATCCGTGACCTGATCCCACGGGTGGGCCGTCATATCACCACCTACGGTTTCAGTGACGATGCGGATCTGCGCATTGAAAACTACGAGCAGAGTGGCGCGCAGGGGCATTTTACCCTGATCCGTCAGGACAAAGCGCCGCTGCAGATTACGCTGAATGCGCCGGGTCGCCATAACGCCCTGAACGCGGCAGCCGCGGTTGCCGTCGCCAGTGAAGAGGGCATTGAAGACAATGCCATCCTGGCTGCGCTGGAGAGTTTCCAGGGCACGGGCCGTCGCTTTGATCTGCTGGGTGAATTCCCGACTGAGCCGGTGAACGGTCAGCCGGGCACCGCCATGCTGGTGGATGATTACGGTCATCACCCAACCGAAGTGGACGCGACGATTAAAGCCGCGCGCGCAGGCTGGCCGGATAAAAAACTGGTGATGGTGTTTCAGCCGCACCGATACAGCCGTACCCGCGATTTGTTTGATGATTTCGCCAACGTGCTGTCGCATGTCGATGTGTTGCTGATGCTGGATGTGTACTCCGCCGGTGAAACCGCGATTCCGGGTGCTGACAGCCGTTCGCTGTGCCGTGCCATTCGTAACCGGGGCAAGGTTGATCCGATTCTGGTGCCGGAACATGACGCGCTGCCGGAAATGCTGGCACCACTGCTGTCAGGCAATGACCTGATCCTGGTGCAGGGCGCCGGTAACGTCGGCAAGGTTGCCCGCAAGCTGGCGGAGACTAAGCTCCAGCCGGAACGCAAAGCGGAGGATCGTCATGGCGGATAAAGTTGCCGTATTAATGGGCGGCACCTCAGCAGAGCGTGAGGTTTCGCTGAACTCGGGTCAGGCCGTCGTCGCCGGACTGCGGGAAATGGGCATCGATGCGCATGGCGTCGACACCCGTGATGTATCGGTGCTGACGCTGAAAGAGCAGGGCTTTGCCAAAGCCTTTATCGCGCTGCATGGCCGGGGCGGAGAAGATGGCACGATGCAGGCGGTGCTGGAGTTCCTGCAACTGCCTTACACCGGCAGCGGCGTAATGGCATCGGCTGTGACCATGGATAAGCTGCGCACCAAACTGCTGTGGCAGGGTCGCGGATTACCCTCAGGCAAATTTGTCTGGCTGACGCGTCAGCAGTTTGATGCCGGGCTGGATGCAGAGAGCAACGCAGCAATTGCGGCGCTGGGTCTGCCACTGTTTGTAAAGCCAGCCTGTGAAGGCTCGAGTGTGGGTATCAGCCGGGTTAACGATCTGAGCGCGCTGCCTGCCGCACTGGACATGGCGTTTAAGCACGACAATGACGTACTGGTCGAGGCGTTTCTCAGCGGCGCGGAGTATACCGTCGCGATTGTGGGCGATCGTATTCTGCCCTCAATTGAAATAAAGAGCGCCAGTGAGTTCTATGACTATGAAGCTAAATACATTTCTGACGATACTCAGTACGTCTGTCCGGCCGATTTGAGCGCTGAACGTGAAGCTGAATTACAGCAGCTGGTGCTGGCGGCCTGGCGTGCACTGGGCTGTCGTGGCTGGGGACGGGTTGATGTGATGACGGATGGGGAAGGGCGCTTTCAGTTGCTGGAAGCCAATACCTCTCCGGGCATGACCAGCCACAGTCTGGTTCCTATGGCAGCGAAACAGGCGGGCATGAGTTTCCCGCAACTGGTTGCCCATATTCTGGAGCTGGCCGACTGATATGTCACAGGCGGCGATGAGAGTTCGAAACCGTGAACCGCAGGAGCGTATTCGCACCGGGCGCAGTAACGGAGCCCGACTGTTCGGCATTGTTTTTCTGCTGATGGTTATCGGGATTATGGTTGCCGGCGGGCTGGTAGTGCTGAAGTGGATGAACGATGCGTCCCGGCTGCCGCTGTCAAAACTGGTGGTGACAGGACAGACGCACTACACCACCCACGACGATATCCGCCAGGCGATTCTGTCGCTGGGTCCGCCTGGCACATTTATGTCTCAGGATGTGGATATCCTTCAGCAGCAGATTGAGCGGCTGCCGTGGATTAAGCAGGTCAGCGTACGTAAGCAGTGGCCGGACGAACTGAAAATCCATCTGGTGGAGTATACGCCGGTGGCGCGCTGGAACGATTTGCATATGGTGGATGCTGAAGGTGTCTCCTTCAGCGTACCCGCCAGTCATGCCGGCAAAGAAACAATGCCGATGTTGTATGGGCCAGAAGGGAGTGAGAAAGAGGTCCTGGCGGGCTATCACAGCATGGATGATGTGCTGAAAGCCCGGAAGTTTACCCTGAAGGTGGCGTCGATGACGGCCCGTCGTTCATGGCAGCTGGTCACCAGCGATGATGTACGTATCGAACTGGGCCGCAGCGACACCATGAAACGACTGAATCGCTTTATTGAGCTCTACCCGGTGCTGCAACAGCAAGGTCAGAACGAGAGCAAACGTATCAGCTACGTGGATTTGCGATACGACTCTGGCGCTTCTGTTGGCTGGACACCGGTCGTGATGGAGCCACAGGACAGTAATCAGCAACAGAACCAGGCACAGGCTAAACAACAATGATCAAGGCAACGGACAGAAAACTGGTAGTTGGACTCGAAATCGGCACTGCAAAGGTTGCCGCCCTGGTTGGGGAAGTTCTGCCCGATGGTATGGTCAACATTATTGGGGTGGGCAGCTGCCCTTCCCGCGGTATGGATAAAGGTGGCGTAAACGACCTTGAGTCGGTGGTGAAATGCGTTCAGCGCGCCATCGATCAGGCTGAGCTGATGGCAGATTGCCAGATCTCCTCCGTCTACCTTGCTTTATCGGGCAAACATATCAGTTGTCAGAACGAAATCGGGATGGTTCCGATTTCGGAAGAGGAAGTGACTCAGGATGATGTAGAGAACGTTGTACATACCGCCAAATCGGTGAGAGTACGTGACGAGCACCGCATCCTGCATGTAATTCCTCAGGAATACGCAATCGATTATCAGGAAGGGATTAAGAATCCGGTCGGGCTGTCCGGCGTGCGCATGCAGGCAAAAGTACACCTGATCACCTGCCACAACGATATGGCGAAGAACATCGTTAAAGCCGTTGAGCGTTGCGGACTGAAAGTGGATCAGCTGATTTTTGCCGGCCTCGCCTCCAGTTTTGCGGTTCTGACTGAAGACGAACGTGAGCTGGGCGTCTGTGTTGTCGATATTGGTGGCGGTACAATGGACATAGCCGTATATACCGGCGGCGCTTTACGGCACACTAAGGTGATTCCGTATGCAGGCAACGTCGTCACCAGCGATATCGCCTATGCGTTTGGTACACCACCAACGGATGCTGAAGCGATTAAAGTGCGCCATGGCTGTGCGCTGGGCTCGATTGTCGGCAAAGATGAGAACGTTGAAGTGCCGAGCGTAGGAGGACGTCCACCGCGCAGCCTGCAACGTCAGACGCTGGCGGAAGTGATTGAGCCGCGTTATACCGAACTTTTGAATCTGGTCAATGACGAGATTCTGCAGTTACAGGAACAACTGCGTCAGCAGGGCGTGAAGCATCATCTGGCCGCAGGCATTGTCCTGACCGGTGGTGCAGCGCAAATCGAAGGACTGGCGGCCTGTGCGCAACGCGTATTCCATACGCAGGTGCGTATCGGACAGCCGCTGAATATTACCGGCCTGACTGACTATGCGCAGGAATCGTACTACTCCACCGCCGTGGGACTGTTGCATTACGGCAAAGAGTCGCACATGAACGGTGATGCAGAGACCGAAAAACGGGTTTCAGTAGGTAACTGGTTCAAGCGTATTAACAGTTGGTTAAAAAAAGAGTTTTAATTTTTGTGAAAGGGGATCATGCTGTTTTCTTTAATGATCTCCAGGCGACAGGCACATAACGGAGAGAAATCATGTTTGAACCTATGGAATTAACCAACGACGCGGTGATTAAAGTCATCGGCGTCGGTGGCGGCGGCGGTAACGCCGTAGAGCACATGGTACGCGAACGTATCGAAGGTGTGGAATTCTTTGCTGTGAATACCGACGCGCAAGCGCTGCGTAAAACAGCGGTCGGCCAGACCATCCAGATCGGTAATAACATTACCAAAGGTCTGGGTGCGGGTGCGAACCCGGAAGTGGGCCGTAACTCTGCAGAAGAAGATCGCGAAGCACTGCGGGCTGCGCTGGAAGGGGCAGACATGGTCTTCATCGCAGCAGGCATGGGCGGCGGTACCGGTACCGGTGCAGCACCTGTGGTTGCTGAAGTGGCCAAGGATCTCGGTATCCTGACGGTGGCGGTTGTCACCAAGCCATTCAACTTCGAAGGCAAAAAACGCATGGCGTTTGCCGAGCAGGGGATCGCTGAACTCTCCAAGCATGTCGATTCACTGATTACCATTCCAAACGACAAGCTGCTGAAAGTGCTGGGTCGTGGCATTTCCCTGCTGGATGCGTTTGGTGCGGCCAATGACGTGCTGAAAGGCGCAGTCCAGGGTATCGCCGAACTGATCACTCGTCCGGGCCTGATGAACGTCGACTTTGCTGACGTGCGTACCGTGATGTCCGAAATGGGCTATGCAATGATGGGTTCAGGCGTGGCGTGCGGTGAAGATCGTGCGGAAGAAGCGGCTGAAATGGCGATCTCCAGCCCACTGCTGGAAGATATCGACCTGTCTGGCGCCCGTGGCGTGCTGGTCAACATTACTGCGGGCTTCGACCTGCGTCTGGATGAGTTCGAAACCGTGGGTAACACTATCCGTGCCTTCGCCTCTGACAACGCGACCGTGGTAATCGGTACGTCGCTGGATCCGGAAATGAACGACGAACTGCGCGTCACTGTCGTGGCAACCGGTATTGGCATGGACAAGCGTCCGGAAATCACGCTGGTCACCAACAAGCCAGCCAGCCAGCCAGTGATGGATCATCGCTATCAGCAGCACGGTATGTCACCACTGCCGCAGGAGCAGAAGCCTGCTGCCAAAGTCGTTAACGACCAGGCTGCGCAGTCGAATAAAGAGCCAGACTATCTTGATATTCCGGCCTTTTTACGTAAGCAGGCCGACTAGGATTAACCCTATAATTGGGATTCTCCGCTCTTTGTGCTAAAGTGTCTGTCCGCTGGTAAAGTATACTGGCGGTCGGAAAGGTGATACTGCGAGATAATGCGATGATCAAACAAAGGACATTAAAACGTATTGTTCAGGCGACTGGCGTCGGTTTACATACCGGCAAAAAAGTCACACTGACATTACGCCCTGCGTCGGCTAACACCGGGGTCATCTATCGTCGCACCGACTTGAATCCACCGGTAGATTTTCCGGCTGATGCAAAATACGTGCGCGACACCATGCTGAGTACCTGCCTGGTGAATGATGAAGGCGTGCGTATTTCAACGGTTGAACACCTTAATGCCGCCCTGGCGGGTCTGGGTATCGATAACATTATTGTTGAAGTCGATGCGCCAGAAATCCCGATCATGGATGGCAGCGCAGCACCGTTTATCTATCTGCTGATGGATGCGGGTATCGAGCAGCTCAACAGCGCGAAGAAATTTGTGCGTGTTAAGCAGACCGTGCGTGTGGAAGAGGGTGACAAATGGGCAGAGATCAAACCGTACAACGGTTTCTCGCTCGATTTCACCATTGACTTCAAACACCCGGCTATCGATTCCAGCTCACAGCGCTATGCGATGAACTTCTCTGCTGACGCCTTTGTTCGTCAAATCAGCCGGGCGCGTACATTTGGCTTTATGCGTGAAATCGAATATCTGCAGTCTAAAGGCCTGTGCCTGGGCGGTAGCTTAGATTGTGCGATAGGTCTGGATGATTTCCGCGTACTGAATGAAGAAGGTCTGCGTTTTGAAGACGAGTTTGTCCGTCACAAAATGCTGGACGCGATTGGCGACTTGTTTATGTGTGGTCATAACATTATTGGCGCATTCACTGCGTTCAAATCGGGCCACGCGCTGAACAACAAGCTGTTGCAGGCGGTTCTTGCGAAGCAGGAAGCCTGGGAATGGGCTACCTTCGAAGACGAAGCTGAACTGCCAGTGGCATTCAAAGCACCGAATCTGGTTCTGGCTTAACTACCCCAGAACGTGAAACGGCTGGTTATGCTGACACCCTCTCCGGTCAGCGGCACCAGCCGTTTTTTTATTGCCTTCCGTAACACACCTGATGACTGCGACCTTGCTCGCAAAGCGTTGTCTGTTCTGCTGAATTGCTGAACAATCACACGCGTTTTCTCACGCCGCCTCTTTAATCCCAGGTGTGGATGCCCCACATTAATGTTACTATCTGTGGCGCTTTTACAGGCCGAAATCCGTTGCGGCTCGCGGCGGGTACACGAAATCAAGAGCGCAACAGAGCATGCGCGATGGAAAGGTTGTGATCGGGATTCTTCTGCGCTGGCGACAATTAGGTAGACGCTACTTCTGGCCCCATCTCCTGTTAGGGATGGTAGCGGCCAGCTTTGGCCTGCCAGCCTGTGCGCAAAGCTCCGAACTCAACGCCTCGTCTGAATCGCCGGCAAGTAGTCTCTTTCTTGGCAATGCCACACGCTTCGATCATTTAATCCGGCTTCAGGAAGCATCCCGACGTCCAAGCTTCAGCGTGGATTACTGGCATCAGCACGCCATCCGCACCGTTATTCGTCACCTCTCTTTCACGCTGGCACCTCAGGTGCAGGCGGAGCAACAGCAGTTACCGCTGGCGGCACAAAAGCTGGCGCTGATCGACTCACTGCATAATTTACTGACATCGCATTCTGCGCTGCACACTGCACCGCAGCAGATATCTGTACCGCCTCTTTTCACGGCCACTACCCGCTCATGGGTAGAATGGCATGCCAGCGTGCATGGCATTCGCGCCGGACCCGCCCGATTGTTCTGCTAATATTTTTGGTTTTATTCACGCTGTTTAGATTTTGCAGTCCGGAATGCGCCGGCTGAATTGAGAATATATTTACTATGTTAAGCAAAATATTGACCAAGGTTTTTGGTAGCAGTAACGATCGTACGCTGCGCCGTATGCGCAAAGTGGTGGACGTCATCAATAAGATGGAGCCCGATTTTGAGAAGCTCTCTGACGATGAACTGAAAGCGAAAACCGATGAGTTCCGCGAGCGCCTGAAAAAAGGCGAATCGCTGGAAAGCCTTATCCCGGAAGCGTTCGCGACCGTACGTGAAGCGAGTAAACGTGTGTTCGGCATGCGTCACTTCGACGTGCAGTTGCTCGGCGGCATGGTGCTGAACGACCGCTGCATCGCTGAAATGCGTACCGGTGAAGGTAAAACCCTGACCGCAACGCTGCCAGCCTATCTGAATGCGCTGTCCGGCAAAGGCGTTCACGTGGTGACCGTCAACGACTATCTGGCACAGCGTGATGCGGAAAATAACCGTCCACTGTTCGAGTTCCTGGGTTTAAGCATCGGTATCAACATGTCAGGCCTGCCGGCGGTGGCGAAGCGTGAAGCTTATGCTGCTGATATTACCTACGGCACCAACAATGAATATGGCTTTGACTATCTGCGCGACAACATGGCTTTCAGCCCGGAAGAGCGCGTACAGCGTAAACTGCACTATGCGCTGGTGGATGAGGTCGACTCCATCCTGATCGATGAAGCGCGTACGCCGCTGATTATCTCTGGTCCGGCAGAAGACAGTTCTGAGCTTTACACCAAAGTGAACAAGATCATCCCTCATCTGGTTCGCCAGGATAAAGAAGATACCGAGACCCATCAGGGTGAAGGTGACTTCTGGGTCGATGAGAAAGCGCGTCAGGCTCACATGTCTGAGCGTGGTCTGGTGAAAGTGGAAGAGCTGCTGGTCAGCCAGGGCATCATGGAAGCGGGCGAGTCTCTCTACTCACCGACCAATATCATGCTGATGCACCATGTCACTGCGGCGCTGCGTGCGCACGCACTCTTTACCCGCGATGTTGATTACATCGTGAAAGATGGCGAAGTGGTGATTGTTGATGAACACACCGGCCGTACCATGCAGGGCCGTCGCTGGTCCGATGGTCTGCATCAGGCGATTGAAGCGAAAGAAGGCGTTGAGATTCAGAACGAGAACCAGACGCTGGCCTCTATCACCTTCCAGAACTACTTCCGTATTTACGAGAAGCTGGCCGGTATGACCGGTACTGCTGATACCGAAGCGTTCGAATTCAGCTCTATTTACAAGCTCGACACCATTGTGGTGCCGACCAACCGTCCGATGGTGCGTAAAGATCTGGCCGACCTGGTCTACATGACCGAGAAAGAGAAGATCGATGCCATTATCGAAGATATCCGTGAGCGCACAGCCAACGGTCAGCCGGTGCTGGTGGGAACCATCTCGATTGAAAAATCAGAAGTGGTTTCTAACGAACTGACCCGTGCCGGTATCAAACATAACGTCCTGAACGCCAAATTCCACGCCCGCGAAGCGGACATCGTGGCGCAGGCTGGTCAGCCGGGTGCGGTCACTATCGCCACCAATATGGCCGGACGTGGTACGGATATTATGCTGGGCGGGAGCTGGCACGCTGAAGTGGAAGAACTGGAAGAGCCAACTGAAGCGCAAATCCAGGAGATTAAAGCGGCATGGCAGATTCGTCATGATGCGGTTCTGGCGTCAGGTGGTCTGCACATTGTCGGTACCGAACGTCACGAATCGCGTCGTATCGATAACCAGCTGCGTGGTCGTGCCGGCCGTCAGGGTGACGCCGGTTCTTCACGCTTCTACCTGTCGATGGAAGATGCGCTGATGCGTATTTTCGCCTCAGACCGCGTCTCCAACATGATGCGTAAACTGGGCATGAAGCCAGGCGAAGCGATTGAGCATCCGTGGGTTACCAAAGCGATTGCCAACGCACAGCGTAAAGTTGAAAGCCGCAACTTCGATATTCGTAAGCAGCTGCTGGAATATGATGATGTGGCAAATGACCAGCGTCGCGCGATTTACAGTCAGCGTAATGAGCTGTTGGATGTCTCGGACGTTAGCGAAACCATCAACAGCATTCGCCACGATGTCTATAAAGCCACCATCGACACCTATATTCCGCCGCAGTCGCTGGAAGAGATGTGGGACGTGCCGGGTCTGGAAGAGCGTCTGCGTGCTGACTTCGATCTGAATCTGCCGATTGCAGAATGGCTGGATAAAGAGCCTGATCTGCACGAAGAAGTGCTGCGTGAGCGCATCATGACCCACGCCACGGAAAGCTACGCAGAGAAAGAGCAGATCGTTGGTGCAGAGATGATGCGCAACTTCGAAAAAGGCGTGATGTTGCAGACGCTGGATTCATTGTGGAAAGAGCATCTGGCTGCAATGGACTATCTGCGTCAGGGTATCCATCTGCGCGGCTATGCGCAGAAAGATCCGAAGCAGGAGTACAAGCGTGAGTCCTTCGCTATGTTTGCCGCAATGCTTGAATCACTGAAGTATGAAGTGATCAGTACGCTGAGCAAAGTGCAGGTGCGCATGCCAGAAGAAGTTGAAGCGATGGAGCAACAGCGTCGTGAAGAAGCTGAACGTCTGGCGCAGCAACAGCAGCTAAGCCATGTAGAAGAAGATCTGCTGGCAGCCGAGCCTGTGGCGGAGCAGAGCGGCGAACGCAAAGTCGGCCGCAACGATCCTTGCCCATGCGGTTCCGGTAAAAAGTACAAGCAGTGTCATGGCCGTATTGCCTGAGACTGAATGCTGATAAAAAAGGAGCCGATGGCTCCTTTTTTTATGGTCTGTGCCAGCGCAGCGAGTGCGCCAGCTCGGAGCTAAAGCGGTTAACTTCCGCTCCGGCATGCTCTAGAATCAGCCTTCATTCACTTATGACGACCGGATAGTTTCCATGAAGCACCTGCAGGTTGCAGTTGGCATCATTCGCAATGCCAATAAACAGATTTTCCTTGCCCAGCGCGCGGCAAGCTCTTACATGGCGAACAAGTGGGAGTTTCCTGGCGGTAAGATTGAAGCGGGCGAAAGCGCCGAACAGGGGCTGATCAGGGAGCTACACGAAGAGACCGGGATTGACGTCACCGAGGCGCGCCCGATTGGTCATGCAGACCACAGCTATGACGATCTGCGCGTAACGCTGCATTTCTTTCTGGTTGAAGGGTGGAAAGGCGAGCCGTGGGGCAAAGAGGGTCAGCCACAGCGTTGGGTTGATCAGCATGCGCTGGTGGCGGAGGAGTTTCCACCCGCGAATCACCAGCTGATTGCGCGTCTGGTCGCGGGCGAACTCTGACTGGATGGGGCAGTGCGCCCCATCTCATCAGCGATCTTCTTCTTCGCTCCAGTTGTCACTGTCGTTCATGTCGTTGCTGCTGGGAATGCGTTTTTCTTCTGCGGCCCATTCTCCTAAATCGATGAGCTGGCAGCGCTTACTGCAAAAAGGGCGCCACGGGCTGAGCTCATCCCAGATCACATCTTTGCCGCACTGCGGACAGGAAACGGTCATCACTTCTTGCTGCATATTTACCTCTAACAACAGGCCAGCTGGAAGTTAAGGCGGGCCGGAACTTCACCGCGCTCACTATCAAGTGGCATAAAACGAATGGCGTAGCGGCTTTTATGTCCGGACACCTGGGGATAGAGCGCATCGTCCAGCGACAACTGTAGTCGCAGCAGATCGGCACCCTCGGCATTATCCTGATAAAAACCATTAAGACTGGTCTGCATATGGAACGCGCCGGACTGGCGGATTAGATCCAATACCATCGCCAGCGCGTGATGCAGCGGCTCCAGCGTCTGCATCCAGGCCTCGACCTGCGCATCGCGAGTTTCCTGCGGCAGATGGAGCCAGATGTGCAGGCCCGGCAAATCAAAGCTGCAGCATCCGCCAGGAATGCTCAGTCGCTGACGCACCAGGGCAATCAGACGATCCTCGCGCAGTTGCTGCCCCATACGCGGTGCATTCATCAACTGCGTTGACTGAATTTTGAGTTTATCGCGCAGAGCATCCACCAGCATCATATCGACGCCAGGCACGTCAGCCCACGCCCGTAATTTTTGCTGCTGGCGCTCAAGCTCTTTCAACAGTTCTGTCCGCATATCGCCGCGCTCAAAAATATCGAGCAACTCGCCAGTCAGGCGAAAAAAGGTCAGCGCATTAACGGTTTTATCCAGTGGTGTCGTTTCATCTAACTGATTAATCAAAAACTCAACCCGTAACCAGGTTCGCATTTTTTCATTCAGTGGGTGTTCAAACAGAACGGGTGTGCTCATGGTATTAATCCTGTTTCGTTGCCGCCAGCCTGAGATAGCGCTGATGGAGTTCGGCAACCTGTGGCAAGGCGTCGTCGGGCTCACCACTGTTATCAATAATGTCATCGGCACAGGCGAGGCGCTGCTGGCGCGTGGCCTGTGCGGCAATAATACGTTTCGCCTGTTCGACGGAAAGGTGGTCACGCTGCTGGGTGCGCGCTAACTGCGTTGCCTCATCAACGTCGACCACCAGTACCCGATCAGCCTGGTGCTGTAACTGGTTTTCCACCAGTAATGGCACCACCCAGAGCACATAAGGTGAGGTGGCCTGGGCGATCAGTTCTCGAGTCCGGGCGTTAATCTGCGGATGCAGCAGGGCGTTTAACCAGCTTTTCTCGTCAGGCTGCTGAAAAATAATGTTGCGAAGCTGTTTACGATCAAGCGTTCCCTGAACCGTCACGATTGACGCGCCATAGCGTGCCTGTATGGCCTGCAAAGCGGGCGTGCCAGGTTCAACAACTTCACGGGCGATCAGGTCAGCATCAATAATGTCCACGCCAGACGCGGCGAATGCCTGGGCAATCGTACTCTTTCCACTGCCGATTCCCCCTGTAAGCGCGACGATATAGGGCATGTTTCTCACCTGACTTCATAATCCGACATAGGTACAGGGTAATGATCTGGCTAAGAAAGGCAAAAATGCGCGACAGATCACACCGATAAAGCACAACTAAATTTAACGGATTGTAGCGTAAATAAAGTGAAATTCGCAGTCTTGTCGCGCAGCCAGAGGCGCGTATCATAACGTCACTGGAGCTGTGCTTACTTCGTGAACGACGATTCATTGCCACTTACCAGGACACTGTTTATGCGTATTGAAGAAGATTTGAAACTGGGCTTTAAAGATGTCTTGATCCGCCCCAAACGTTCAACGCTGCAAAGTCGCTCACAGGTTGAGCTTGAGCGCAGCTTTACCTTCAGACATTCAGGCCTGAGCTGGAGCGGCGTACCGATCATCGCCGCCAACATGGATACCGTCGGCACATTTTCGATGGCCGAGGCGCTGGCCAGCTTCAATATCCTCACTGCCGTCCACAAGCATTACAGCGCAGACGACTGGCGGGCGTTTATTCAGCGCGTGCCTGCGACAGTCCTGAACCATGTGATGGTTTCAACCGGCACCTCAGAAGCCGACCTCACTAAACTGGTCGCGATTATGACGCTGTCTGACGATCTGCAGTTTATCTGCATTGACGTGGCTAACGGCTACTCACAGCATTTTGTCGATTTCCTGCAGCGCGCGCGTGAAATGTTCCCGGCTAAAACCATCTGTGCCGGTAACGTGGTCACGGGCGAAATGGTGGAGGAGCTCATCCTCTCTGGCGCGGATATCGTTAAAGTCGGTATTGGTCCAGGATCGGTCTGCACAACCCGTGTGAAAACCGGTGTAGGCTATCCGCAGCTTTCTGCAGTCATTGAGTGTGCCGATGCGGCGCATGGCTTAAGCGGACAGATTGTCAGTGATGGCGGCTGTTCCGTGCCGGGTGATATCGCCAAAGCCTTTGGCGGCGGCGCTGATTTTGTGATGCTGGGCGGTATGCTGGCGGCACATGATGAGTGTGAAGGGCAGGTCGTCGAAGAGAATGGTGAAAGCTTCATGCTCTTTTACGGCATGAGTTCCGAATCGGCAATGAAGCGTCATGTCGGCGGTGTCGCGCAATACCGTGCCGCAGAAGGTAAAACCGTGAAGCTGCCATTGCGCGGTCCGGTGGCTGACACCGCGCGTGATATCCTGGGTGGACTGCGTTCCGCCTGTACGTACGTCGGGGCTGAGCGCCTTAAAGAGCTGACCAAGCGTACGACCTTTATCCGGGTTAACGAGCAGGAAAACCGCGTTTTCAATCGATAGTCTTTCGGGGCGCACTTTGCGCCCCCTTAATGCATCGCATCACCCAGCCCGAACACCGGCAGATACATCGCAATCACCAGCGTGCCGACAATCCCGCCAATCACCACCATCATAATTGGTTCCAGTGACGCCGCCAGTGTGTCAGCGCGCTCTCGCGTTTCTGCCTCGTGCCATTCCGCCAGGCGGGCCAGCATCAAATCCAGTGCGCCCGCCTCTTCACCCACCCGAATCAACTGACCACATAAGGGCGTGAATAGCGGATGCTGCATCAGCGCCTGATGCAGAGGACTCCCCTGCGCAATATGCTGCTGCAGTCCGGCCATCGCTTCCCGCCAGAGTAATGAAGAGAGCGTGACTTCCACGGCGGCCAGCCCCTGTAACAGGGTTAACCCGGCGCGCTGCGTGAGATTCAGGATGGTATAGATCTGCGTCAGCTGCGTGCCACGCCACAACCCGGAAAGCAGCGGGATGCGCAGGAAAAGCGTCTGTTCACGACGTTGCCAGCCTGGAGAGCGTCGTCGCAGCTGATGCCATCCAGCCAGCATCAGCGAAATACCAAAGGCCAGCACACCGCCCCATTCCTGAAGCGCGGCAGATAACTGCATAACCGCGGCTGTAAACGCGGGCAGGGGCGCGTCAAAGGAGTCATACACCGCAACGAATTCTGGCAGCACGAACAGCAGCATGCCGCAGGTGACCGCTATCGCCACCAGCAGAATGAACAGCGGATAGCGTAACGCCTTTGCCACCTGATGCCATAACTGATGCTGGCGGATCTGCTGCTGAGCCAGCTCACTGCAGCAGACATCCAGCTGCCCCGTCAGTTCGCCCACTTCCATCAGAGCCGGGTAGAGCGGCGGAAAAATCTGCGGCCATTCACGCAAAGCCTGTGAAAAAGGGGCACCGCTGAGTACCCGATGATGCAGGGCGAGCATCAGAGCCCGCCAGCCTGCATGCGGATGCCCCTCAGCCAGCAAAGCCAGACTCTCAGCCAGTGGCAGGCCCGCTTTGAGCAGGGTAGCCAGCTGAAGAATCAGATCGGTTTTGTGCTGCCACGTCCACTCCCTCTGACGCCAGATTTTTTCCCGCTTCCAGCTCACCGGCAGAAGATCGCGCTGTGCCAGCATCTGCAGCAGGTTGTCAGTGTCGACAGCCAGTAGCTGACCACTGAGTAACTGCCCCTGGCTATCGACTGCCTGCCAGCTGAATAAAGCTGCGTTAGCCATCGTCCAGCCCAATCACCCGTTGCATCTCTTCCAGCGAGGTATCGCCCCGGCTTACCGCTTCCAGGCCGGAAACCAGTAAAGTGCGCAATCCCTGCTGTTTGGCCAGACTGAGCAGATTCTCCAGCGGCATCTCGGCTGCAATCGCATTCTGCAGCCTGGCATTGATCGGCAGCAGCTCAAACAGCGCCAGCCGGCCAAAATAGCCGGAGAAGCAGTGGTCACAGCCGGGGGCCCGCCAGGTCTGCAGAGTGCCGGGCCAGAGTTCCGCAGGATAGTGCGCCACCGCCTCAGCGGGCTGACGGCAATGGGGGCAGAGGCGTCGGACCAGACGCTGTGCAACGATCAGTTTCAGCGCTGACCCCAGCAGATAACCGGGAATCCCCATCTGCCGCAGCCGGGTTAGCGTTTCGGCGGTGGAGTTGGTGTGCAGCGTCGATAGCACCAGATGCCCGGTCTGCGCCGCTTTCACCGCAATCTCCGCTGTTTCGGCATCGCGGATCTCGCCCACCATGATCACATCCGGATCCTGCCTCAGCAGCGCCCGCAGCACACGGTTAAAATCGAGACCGTTTTTGGTGTGAATCTGCGTCTGGTTAATGCCGGGCAGTGGGATCTCAATAGGATCTTCAACGCTGCACAGATTTTTTTCCGGTTTATTCAGGGCACTGAGTCCGCTATAAAGCGTAAACGTCTTGCCACTGCCGGTGGGGCCGGTGACCAGGATCAGTCCCTGTGGCTGGGCCAGTGCGGCACAGAACAGACGCAACTGGGCAGCGGGTAAGCCGAGCTTATCCAGAGACAGCGCCGCGCTTTCACTCTGCAACAGCCGGACCACTGCTTTCTCGCCGCCATAGATGGGCAAGGTCGCCAGGCGGAAAGAGGCGGGTTTACCGGCAATCTCCATGCTGAACTGACCATCCTGCGGTAAGCGGCGTTCGGCGATATCCAGCCCGCCAAGGATCTTCAGTCGTGCCAGCAACGCCGCAGGCTGAGTGGAAGGCAGTGAAGAGAGCGGATGCAGTACGCCATCAATGCGCAGTCGCACACGCAGACCCTCGCGGCAGGGTTCGATATGCACATCGGAGGCTCGTCGCTCCAGTGCCTGACGCAGGATAAGCTGTGTCGCTTCAATTGCTGACTCGGTAGGTGTCTCTTCGCGCGCTACCAGCGGTTTATCAGCGTGCTGGAGCTGGTCAAGCCGGGCCTGTGGCCAGCATTCGATCTCAATCTGACACTGGCTGGCAAAGTTGAGCGCTTCAGCCAGTCCGGGCGGCACGCTCTCCGCGACGGCAACGCGCAGCAGACTGGCATCATGATGCAAAACCAGAGCACGATAGCGCTGGCATAATGCCGCAATCGTCTCATCAGGCTTGCTCATCGCTGGCTCCTTTATCCGCAAAGCGGAATTGTTCCCGGCAGTTGTCCTGCAGGCTGGTGTTACTGCTGGTGCAGCTGCGTTGCCAGCTGATGCCGCCCTCTGTGCTGTCCCAGATCGGCAGCATTTCAACGCTCAGACCATTCAGACTCTCCTGGCCAGTCAGCGTAATTACCCCGTTGGTCACGCTCAGTGTTGAGACATAGCGCGATCCTCTGGCTGCCGGAATGCCTGCTTCTCCGGCCTGACATTGTGTTGGGCCACCGCGCTCCATGGCGCAAAGCTCTACCGCGGTTTTATAGGGCACCATCGTTTGCAGCATGTCGGTGAGGGCCGCACGCTGCAGATAGTTTTGATAAGCGGGCAGGCCAATGGCACTTAAGATCGCCACAATACCCACCACAATCATCAGTTCAACCAGCGTAAATCCACGTTGATAATTCATCACATCGTCTCCTGAGTTAAGAAGGCGACAGGGTAAAAATCGGGGGCAGTGAAAGACAGTCAGAGATCGGCGAACTGGAAAACGTAATGTGAAGAGATTTCAGAATTGCAGCGCAGTCGAAACTGCGCCGGAAGCGGGGTCGCAAAATCGCCGTGTCAGGTTACGGCGGGACAGGCTATTTTTGTTTAAAACGCATTGAGAGATCCAGCGCCCGCACATGCTTGGTCAGCGCGCCAACCGAGACATAGTCCACACCGGTCAGGACGATCTGTGGCAGGGTGGTTTCGGTCACGTTGCCGGAGACCTCCAGCAGCGTCCGCCCCTGGTTGAGTTCGACGGCTTCACGCATCGCTTCCAGACTGAAGTTGTCCAGCATCACAATGTCGGCTTCCGCTTCCAGCGCCTGACGTAACTCTTCTAAGGATTCCACCTCTACCTCAACCGGCACATCGGGCTGCAGCCACTGCGCGCGTTCGACTGCCTGAGCAATCGATCCGCTGGCAATAATATGGTTTTCTTTGATCAGATAGGCGTCAGAGAGGCCGAGGCGATGATTGCTGCCTCCGCCGCACAGCACGGCATATTTCAGCGCAGTCCGCAGTCCTGGCAGAGTTTTGCGCGTATCCAGCAGTTGCGTCTGGCTTCCCGCCAGCAGCGCAACATAGCGGCTGACTTCAGTGGCAACGCCCGAGAGCGTCTGTACAAAATTAAGCGCCGTGCGCTCGGCGGTCAGCAGCAGGCGGGCAGGCCCCTCAATTTCAAACAGCAACTGATCTGCTTCGATCTGATCACCATCTTCAACATGCCAGTTCAAAGTCACATGCGAGCCAAGCTGAATGAACACCTCTTCAACCCAGCGTTTACCACAGAAAACACCGGCTTCACGGGTGATGACCTGCGCATGGGCCTGCGTTTCAGCAGGTAACAGCTGCGCGGTAATGTCGCGATCGGCGTCGATTTCACCACCGAGATCCTCTTTTAACGCCAGCGCAACGGCATCCGGGATGTCACTTTCAATGCGTTTAATCAGGGCCTGACGGCGGCTGTCGGGATCATAACCACGGGATGACATAGGCATTTTACTCCAGAAACAGGAAGGACAGAGGCGGTCACAATAGCCTGAACCGGCATCAGGTTCCAGCAACGGATAACATTTTGTTTAGTATCCTTAACAAAGGGCAATTTAATGTCACCGGACCGACACACTAAGAGGCAAGAATCCTTTATTATTCATGCTATTCTCAGCCTGGCGATATAAGGAAAAGCGGTATGAAAATCAAACAGGGCTGGCTGACCGGTGTGCGTCACGTGCCGTCAACGCATTGTAATGAACGCCCTGACAATGAGGCGCCTTCACTGCTGGTGATCCACAATATCAGCCTGCCACCTGGTGAATTTGGCGGCCCCTGGATCGACAGACTGTTTACCGGCACATTACCGCCGGATGCTCATCCCTATTTTGCGGATATTGCCGCCCTGAAAGTGGCAGCACATTGCCTGATTCGTCGTGACGGGGAGATCGTGCAGTATGTCCCCTTTGACAAACGCGCCTGGCATGCAGGCATTTCGCAGTTTGAAGGACGTGAAAACTGCAACGACTTCTCCATCGGTATTGAGCTGGAAGGAACTGACAGCGAGCCGTATAGCGAGGCGCAGTATCGGGCCTTGCAGCAGGTCACGCAGTTACTGCTGCAACACTATCCGGTAACGCCTTCACGTATCACGGGGCATAGCGACATCGCGCCGGTACGCAAAACCGATCCCGGACCTGCTTTTGACTGGGACTACTACAAACAGCTGTTAACGCAGCAAAAATCGTGATTTTTGCGGAGTCAGTATGACGTTGTTTACCTTGTTGTTGGTTTTAGGCTGGGAGCGCCTGTTCAAACTGGGCGAGCACTGGCAGCTCGAACACCGGCTGGAGCCGATTTTTCGCCATCGCCGCCATTACTCCATGATGCGAACCCTGCTGATGACCGTACTGGCGATGGCGCTGACCGCGCTGGTGGTCTGGAGTCTGAAAGGATTACTGTTTGGCGTACTGCAACTGCTGTTCTGGATCGTTGCCGGACTGCTCTGCATCGGTGCCGGCTCAGTACGTCAGCACTACCATAGCTACCTGAAAGCGGCCAGCCATGACGACGACGCGGCACATCAGGCGATGGCGGCTGAGCTGACGCTAATCCATGGTGTGCCGGTGGAGTGCAGCGAACGTGAGTTCCTGCGCGAGCTGCAGAATGCGCTGATCTGGATAAACTTCCGTTTCTATCTCGCCCCGATGTTCTGGCTGGTGGTGGGTGGGCCGTGGGGACCGGTGCTGCTGGTGGGTTACGCGTTTCTGCGTGCCTGGCAGGGCTGGCTGGCAAAGCACGGTACACCGATGGCGCGTGCACAATCGGGCGTGGATGCGATTCTGCATCTGCTCGACTGGATCCCAGTGCGGCTGGCGGGTGTCGCTTACGCGCTGCTGGGCCACGGCGAAAAAGCGCTGCCCGCCTGGTTTGCCTCGCTGACCGATCGTCACCGTTCTCAGTATCACGTGCTGACGACGCTGGCGCAGTTCTCACTGTCGCGCGATCCGCACACCGATAAAGTTGAAACGCCACGGGTGGCCGTGGCGTTAGCAAAACGGACTTCGCTGGTGCTGGTTGTTGCCGTCGCGTTGCTGACGATTTACGGCACGCTGGTGTAATCAGCAGGTGGCACGCCGAAATCGGGCGTGCCATCTTCCCGCCAGCTGAAATATTTCAGTCGGGTATGGCGGTTCGGATCCCAGAGCGGATCGCCCTCAATTTCAGTGTAATTACGCGCGTGGTAAACCAGCACGTCGCGTCCTGCCTCATCCTGAGTAAAGCTATTGTGACCCGGCCCGTACTGGTGGTTGTCCCAGCTGGACACAAACACTGGTCGCGCTGATTTCTGCCAGGCTGCGGCATCAAGCGGGTTGGCATCTGCGGCAATCGACAGGAGCCCCAGACAGTAATTCTCATCGGTGGCGCTGGCGGAGTAGGTCACAAACAGCCGATCGCCGTGACGGATGACCGCCGGACCTTCATTAACGCTGAACCCTGCACACTCCCACTCATATTCCGGCCGGCTCAGCATTACGGGCGTGCCTTTTAACGTCCAGGGATTCAGCAGCTCAGCCAGGTAGAGGTTAGAGTTGCCGGGAATCAGAGGATCTTTCTGCGCCCAGAGATACCAGTTTTTGCCCTGATGCACGAAGTGGGTAGCATCCAGTGAGAAGCTGTCAAACTGACTGAAGACGCGGCGGCAGGGCTGCCATTCGCCCTGCAACGGATCTGCCGCCTCACACACCAGCGCATACATCCGGTGCTGAAACAGTCCTTCTTTGATCTCCCGCGTCGGGGCTGCCGCGAAATAGATGACCCATTGACCGTCAATGTAGTGCAGCTCAGGTGCCCAGATTAATTCGCTGCAGGAACCACTCGCGGGCTTGCGCCAGACCACAACCGGTTCGGCGCTGCGCAGGCCAGCCAGCGTGGTAGCGCGCCGGATCTCCAGCCGGTCATACTCCGGTACCGAGGCCACAAAATAGTAGTGCTGTTCATGGCGCAGGATAAAGGGATCGGCGCGCTGCTCAATAAAAGGATTCGGCAGGATTGCGGTCATTTAACATCTCCGGTTGGCGTGACAACACCGTTACGCAGGCGAACAGTGTGTAACTCATGGAAGTTTTCGCGGCGCAGCGCAAGATCCTGCTGGATGGTAATCATCATTTTGCGGTCAACTTTCATCAGCCGCACCACACCTGCAGTAATCAGATAGCCAACACCCGGAATAACGGTGAACAGCAGCATGATGCCGTTAATCGCTTCCGGTGACTGCTGTTTAGCGCCTGCATTGTAGCCGTAGATCGACAGCAGAAAGCCGACCATCGCACCGGCGACCGCCAGCCCCACCTTAAGGAAGAACAGGTTGCCGGAAAAGCTGATACCGGTAATGCGTTTGCCGGTTTTCCATTCGCCATAGTCATCCACATCGGCCATCAGTGACCAGTGCAGCGGAGAGGGGATCTGATGCAGAATATTCAGCACAAAATAGGCGACCACAACCGTCACGGTAGCGTGGGGATCGATCCAGTAGAAGGCGCTGGAGAAGAGAGCCAGTACGATATTGGTCCAGAAGAAGACTTTGAGTTTGCACCAGCGATCGGTGAGCAGTTTTGCCAGCGTGCTGCCGAACATCATGCCAATCACCCCCAGGCTGATAAACAGCGTGGCAAAGTGCGTTGACTGGCCCATGACCCAGGTCACGTAATACATGGTGGCCGCCATGCGGATAAAGCCAGGACAGACGTTGCAGAAGGTCAGCAGCAGAATGCGCACCCACTGGTCATTCTTCCAGACGTCACGCAGATCTTTCTTCAGGTCATCATTGCTCGGCACGGCCGGGCGAATACGTTCCCGTACCGTGGCAAAGCAGAACAGAAACATCGCCAGACCAATGGTGGCCAGTACCGCCATCGCCATCTGATAGCCACGTGCTTTGTCTTCACCGCCAAACCACTCCGCCATCGGCAGCAGCGACAGCGACAGTATCAGCGTGGCGATGCCGACCATGACAAAACGGTATGACTGACAGGAGACACGCTCACCGGGATCGTTGGTAATCACGCCGCCCAGCGAACAGTAAGGAATGTTAATCGCGGTGTAGGTCAGCGACATCAGGAAGTAGGTGACGAAGGCCCAGATCACCTTATTGTGATAAGTCCAGTCTGGCGTGGTGAACATGAGAACGCTGAAGACCACATAGGGTACGGAAACCCACAGCAGCCAGGGACGAAAACGGCCCCAGCGACTCTGGGTGCGATCGGCGATGGCACCCATAATCGGGTCGGTGACCGCATCCAGCACCCGGACCGAAAGCAGCAGGGTCCCGACCAGCGCCGGAGCCAGCCCGAAAACATCGGTATAGAAGTAGTTCAGGAACAGCATGATGGCACCGCCAATCATGTTGCATCCGGCATCGCCCATGCCATAACCCAGTTTTTCCCGAAACGAGAGGGCTGCACCTTTCATGGTTTTCTCCTGCGCATCCAGTGTGAACAGGAATTATTGTCATCAAATCAGCGAGATGAACGGGAGTAATTCGTCATGAAGATGGACAAAACAGGTGCGGGAAGAGAAGTGTGAACTGGATCGGGGCTGAAGAGGGGCAGGGGAACGCGGGTGACGTACTGCAACCTCCCACAGGAGGTTGCAGTACGCGGTAAGGCATCAGGCCTTTTGCGTCTGGTTCTTGATAAAGTAACCAATACCCAGAATGACCAGCCAGACGGGGATCAGCCAGACAGAGATCGCCATGCCCGGCGTGGTCGCCATCAGCACCAGAATCGCCGCCAGGAAGACCAGGCAAATCCAGTTACCCGCCGGATAGAGCAGCGCTTTGAAGCGGGTGGTGACGCCCTGCTGATCTTTCTTACGACGGAACTTGAGGTGCGCCAGGCTGATCATCGCCCAGTTAATCACCAGCGCGGAGACGACCAGCGACATCAGCAGGCCAAATGCTTCACCCGGCATCAGGTAGTTGATCAGCACGCACAGCGCAGTGGCGACAGCCGAGACCAGAATCGTTAAGACCGGCACACCGCGACGATCGACTTTCAGCAGCGCTTTCGGCGCATTGCCCTGCTGTGCCAGACCAAACAGCATGCGGCTGTTGCAGTAAACGCAGCTGTTATAGACCGACAGGGCCGCCGTCAGGATCACCACGTTCAGCGCATTCGCCACCATGGCATCGCCCAGCTCGTGGAAAATAAAGACGAACGGGCTGACTTCTGACGTGACACGGCTCCACGGCATCAGAGACAGCAGCACCGCCAGTGAACCAATGTAGAAAATCAGGATACGCCACAGCACCTGGTTAGTTGCTTTTGGAATGCTCACTTCCGGGTTGTCAGCCTCTGCAGCGGTGATACCCACCAGCTCCAGTCCGCCGAACGAGAACATGATAATTGCCATGACCGCGACCAGACCGCCGATGCCGTGCGGGAAAAAGCCGCCCTGTTCCCACAGGTTGCGCACGGTCGCCTGCGGACCCGCGTGACTGCTGAACAGCAGCCAGCCACCAAACAGGATCATGCCGATGACCGCGACCACTTTAATAATGGCGAACCAGAACTCCATCTCACCAAACACTTTCACGTTGGTCAGGTTGATGGCGTTGATCATCACGAAGAAGATGGCGGCTGAGGCCCAGGTCGGAAAGTCTGGCCACCAGAACTGGATATATTTACCGACGGCGGTGAGCTCTGCCATAGCAACCAGTACGTAAAGGACCCAGTAGTTCCAGCCCGAGGCGAAGCCGGCAAAGTTTCCCCAGTATTTATACGCGAAGTGGCTAAAGCTGCCGGCCACCGGCTCTTCCACCACCATTTCACCCAGCTGACGCATGATTAAAAAGGCAATAAAACCGGCAATCGCATAGCCCAGAATAACGGCCGGTCCGGCGGATTCAATGACCGATGCGCTGCCCAGAAACAGCCCGGTTCCCACTGCACCACCCAGCGCGATGAGCTGAATATGGCGGTTCTTAAGACCACGTTTCAGCGCTTCGCCTTGCTGTTGTTCCATACAAACCTCGTGATGTTTTTATTCTTCGTTCGCAGCGCAGTCCGCTGTAATGAAGTAGTTACAATAACGTATTGATTATTTTACGGTATCCGGCCTGCTGAATGCTGCCATCTGCTACCCTGGCGACAAGAATAGTGATAAGCGAATCGCTTTGCACCTGCTTTCGCCTTTCGTGCTGAGAGTTGACTGAAAAAACGCCGTCCCGGTCACGTCTGTCCCCCGCAAACTTCTGCCATGAAATGCCGTTAATGACGAATAGCTTTCACTTATGGTTACCGCTGCGCTCAGGCCCTGAGCGGGTGTAAGGTTTGGTAAAAGTGCATTTATTTAACATTTACAGGAACGGGAATTTTTCATTTTTTTAACCGCGAGTTAGCGTCAGCACAGGCTTGCGGGGGAGGTGAATGTCGCAGACACCATATAGACACAAGGTGAATACTTTGTTACTTTACCGGCACCTCTTTGCAATTGGTATTACCAATTTACTCCGGACGATTGGCTTAATAAGAAGGGATGATGGCTTACAGTAAGATTCGCCAACCCAAGCTCTCCGACGCTATCGAGCAACAGCTCGAATCCCTGATTATGGAAGGGACCCTGCGTCCGGGAGAGAAGCTGCTCCCTGAGCGCGAACTCGCTAAACAATTCGATGTCTCACGTCCATCTCTCCGCGAAGCGATCCAGCGCTTAGAAGCCAAAGGATTATTGCTACGCCGACAGGGTGGCGGAACATTCGTACAGGAGCATCTCTGGCAAAGCATGAGCGATCCACTCGTTGAGCTTCTCGCCGACCATCCGGAATCACAGTTTGATCTGCTGGAAACACGTCATGCCTTAGAAGGCATCGCGGCCTATTACGCAGCTCTGCGCGGCACGGAAGAAGACCTGCTGCGCATTCGCGACTGCCATGTGCATATCCAGCAGGCGCAGGACAGCGGCGACTTAGACGCCGAAGCGGACGCAGTGATGCAGTATCAGATCGCTGTCACAGAAGCGGCCCATAATGTTGTGCTTTTACATTTGCTACGCTCAATGGGCCCTATGCTGGAACAAAACGTTCGTCAGAATTTCGAATTGCTCTACTCGCGCCGGGAAATGCTGGCAAAAGTGAGCGGTCACCGCGCCAGAATCTTTGAGGCGATTGTGGCTCGTGAGCCAGAAAAAGCGCGCGAGGCTTCACACCGTCACCTGGCGTTCATAGAGGAAATCTTGCTGGACAGAAGTCGGGAGCAGAGCCGTCGAGAACGCTCCCTGCGTCGTTTACAGCAACGTAAGGAATAACGTGCGACAAAGATCGTACGGACATCAGACGAGGCTGCCTGCATCTGCTTTAACAGGCTCCCGATTATTCAACGTATTAGACACAGATAAGGAACACACCCATGTCAGAACGTTTACACAATGACGTGGATCCGATTGAAACTCGTGACTGGCTACAGGCGATCGAATCGGTCATCCGTGAAGAAGGTGTTGAACGTGCACAGTATCTGATTGATCAGGTACTGGGTGCAGCCCGCAAAGGCGGCGTAAAAGTGGCTGCAGGTTCGTCTGCAATCAGCAACTACATCAACTCTATTGCCGTTGAAGATGAACCCGATTATCCGGGCAACACCTCTCTTGAACGTCGTATCCGTTCCGCAATCCGCTGGAACGCCATTATGTCGGTGCTGCGCGCGTCGAAGAAAGATCTGGAGCTCGGTGGTCACATGTCCTCCTTCCAGTCTTCTGCGACGATTTATGAAGTGTGCTTCAACCACTTCTTCCGCGCCCGCAGTGACAAGGATGGCGGCGATCTGGTCTATTTCCAGGGCCACATCTCTCCAGGCATCTATGCCCGTGCGTTCCTTGAAGGTCGCCTGACTGAAGATCAGATGAACAACTTCCGTCAGGAAGTTGACGGTAAAGGCCTCTCTTCTTATCCGCACCCGAAATTAATGCCGGAATTCTGGCAGTTCCCGACCGTATCAATGGGTCTGGGTCCATTGTCAGCGATCTATCAGGCGAAGTTCCTGAAGTATCTGGAACACCGTGGCCTGAAAGACACCTCTGCTCAGACCGTTTATGCCTTCCTGGGTGACGGCGAGATGGATGAGCCGGAATCTAAAGGTGCGATCACCATCGCCACCCGTGAAAAACTGGATAACCTGGTCTTCATCATCAACTGCAACCTGCAGCGTCTGGATGGTCCGGTAACCGGTAATGGCAAGATCATCAACGAGCTGGAAGGCATCTTTGCCGGTGCTGGCTGGGAAGTGATTAAGGTCATCTGGGGCGGACGCTGGGATGAGCTGCTGCGCAAAGATACCAGCGGCAAGCTGATTCAGCTGATGAACGAAACCGTTGACGGTGACTACCAGACCTTCAAATCCCGTGATGGTGCCTATGTGCGTGAGCACTTCTTCGGCAAGTATCCGGAAACCGCGGCGCTGGTTAAAGATATGTCCGATGATGAAATCTGGGCATTGAACCGTGGCGGCCACGATCCGAAGAAAATCTATGCGGCACTGAAAAAAGCGCAGGACACTAAAGGCAAGCCAGTACTGATCCTGGCGCATACCATCAAAGGTTATGGTATGGGCGACACCGCGGAAGGCAAAAACATTGCTCACCAGGTGAAGAAGATGAACATGGATGGCGTACGCTATATCCGTGATCGCTTCAACGTGCCGGTTGCTGACGATAAAATCGAAGAACTGCCGTACGTCACCTTCGAGAAAGGCTCAGAAGAGCATGCTTATCTGCACGGTCAGCGCGAGAAATTAGGCGGCTACCTGCCAACGCGTCAGCCGAAGTTCACTGAGAAGCTGGAAATGCCAGCACTCGAAGAGTTCAGTGCGCTGCTGGATGAGCAGAACAAAGAGATCTCGACCACCATCGCCTTTGTGCGTGCCCTGAACGTGATGCTGAAGAATAAGTCGATCAAAGATCGTCTGGTTCCGATCCTCGCCGATGAAGCGCGTACCTTTGGTATGGAAGGTCTGTTCCGTCAGATTGGTATCTACAGCCCGAACGGTCAGCAGTACACCCCGCAGGACCGCGAGCAGGTTGCTTACTATAAAGAAGACGAGAAAGGCCAGATTCTGCAGGAAGGGATCAATGAGCTGGGCGCAGGTTCATCCTGGCTGGCTGCGGCGACCTCTTACAGCACCAACAACCTGCCGATGATTCCGTTCTACATCTATTACTCCATGTTCGGCTTCCAGCGTATCGGCGATCTGATGTGGCTGGCGGGCGACCAGCAGGCACGCGGCTTCCTGGTCGGCGGCACCTCCGGTCGTACGACGCTGAACGGCGAAGGTCTGCAGCATGAAGATGGTCACAGCCACATTCAGTCGCTGACTATCCCGAACTGTATCTCTTACGATCCTTCATACGCTTATGAAGTGGCTGTCATCATGCATGACGGTCTGGTGCGTATGTATGGCGAAGCGCAGGAGAATGTTTACTACTACATCACCACGCTGAACGAAAACTACCATATGCCAGCCATGCCGCAGGGCGTGGAAGAAGGTATCCGTAAAGGTATCTACAAGCTGGAAACGGTAGAAGGCAGCAAAGGTAAAGTGCAGCTGCTGGGCTCAGGTTCTATCCTGCGTCACGTGCGTGAAGCCGCGCAGATCCTGGCGAAAGATTACGGTATCGGCTCTGATGTCTACAGCGTGACCTCGTTCACCGAACTGGCGCGTGATGGCCAGGATTGTGAGCGCTGGAACATGCTGCATCCGACTGAAGAAGCGCGTGTACCTTACATCGCTCAGGTGATGAACGACGCACCTGCTGTTGCTTCAACCGACTATATGAAACTGTTTGCTGAACAGGTTCGTAGCTATGTCCCGGCCAGCGATTATCGCGTACTGGGTACTGATGGCTTTGGTCGCTCTGACAGCCGTGAGAACCTGCGTCATCACTTCGAAGTTGATGCATCTTATGTGGTGGTTGCCGCGCTGGGTGAGCTGGCTAAACGCGGCGAGATCGAGAAGAAAGTGGTGGCCGATGCGATCACCAAATTCAATATCGATGCCGATAAAGTTAACCCGCGTCTGGCTTAAGAGGTAATAGAGTAATGGCTATCGAAATTAAGGTACCGGATATCGGGTCTGACGAAGTTGAAGTCACCGAGATTCTGGTGAAAGTTGGCGACAAGGTGGAAGCCGAGCAGTCGCTGATCACCGTGGAAGGCGACAAAGCCTCAATGGAAGTGCCGTCGCCACAGGCTGGCGTAGTGAAAGAGATTAAGATCTCTACCGGTGACAAAGTTGAGACCGGCTCACTGATCATGGTGTTTGATGCTGAAGGTGCTGCTGAAGCAGCACCAGCACCGGCCGCAGAGAAAAAAGCGGACGCGGCGCCAGCGCCAGCCGCTGCTGCGGCCACTGCCAGCAAAGAAGTGGCGGTTCCGGATATCGGCGGTGACGAAGTCGAAGTCACTGAGATTCTGGTTAAGGTTGGCGACAAAGTCGAAGCCGAGCAGTCACTGATTGTGGTGGAAGGTGATAAAGCCTCAATGGAAGTTCCGGCTCCGTTCGCGGGTGTGGTCAAAGAGATCACCATTGCGACCGGCGACAAAGTCAGCACCGGATCAGCCATCATGGTCTTTGAAGCAGAAGGCGCAGCACCGGCCTCTGATGCGAAGCCAGAAGTGAAAGAAGAAGCAGCATCGGCACCCGCTGCTGCTGCAGGCGCAAAAGAGGTCAACGTTCCGGATATCGGCGGTGATGAAGTCGAAGTCACCGAGATCCTGGTCAAAGTTGGCGACAAAGTTGACGCTGAGCAGTCACTGATCGTGGTTGAAGGCGACAAAGCCTCAATGGAAGTCCCTGCGCCGTTTGCAGGTACGGTCAAAGAGCTGAAAGTCGCAACGGGCGATAAAGTCAGCACCGGCTCACTGATCATGGTGTTCGAAGTCGAAGGTGCAGCTCCGGCCGCCCCTGCGGCTGCGAAACAGGAAGCTGCTCCGGCGCCTGCTGCGAAATCTGATGCTAAGCCAGCCGCCGCGGCGCCAGCAGCCAAAGCCGACAGCAAAGGTGAGTTCGCAGAGAACGACGCTTACGTTCACGCAACTCCGGTGATCCGTCGCCTGGCGCGCGAGTTCGGTGTTAACCTGGCGAAAGTCAAAGGCACCGGCCGTAAAGGTCGCATTCTGAAAGAAGACGTGCAGACTTACGTGAAAGACGCCGTGAAACGCGCTGAAGCAGCACCTGCTGCGGCAAGCGGCGGTGGTCTGCCGGGCATGCTGCCATGGCCGAAAGTTGATTTCAGTAAGTTTGGCGAAATCGAAGAAGTCGAACTGGGTCGTATCCAGAAAATTTCTGGCGCGAACCTGAGCCGTAACTGGGTGATGATCCCGCACGTTACGCATTTCGACAAAACCGATATCACCGATCTGGAAGCGTTCCGTAAGCAGCAGAATGCTGAAGCAGAGAAGCGTAAGCTGGATGTGAAGTACACGCCTGTCGTGTTCATCATGAAAGCGGTCGCGGCGGCGCTTGAGCAGATGCCACGCTTCAACAGCTCGCTGTCTGAAGATGCGCAGAAACTGACGCTGAAGAAATATATCAACATCGGTGTGGCGGTTGATACGCCAAATGGCCTGGTCGTTCCGGTCTTCAAAGACGTGAACAAGAAGGGCATCACCGAGCTGTCGCGTGAACTGATGGCGATTTCGAAGAAAGCGCGTGACGGTAAGCTGACAGCGGGCGACATGCAGGGCGGATGTTTCACCATCTCCAGCCTGGGCGGCCTGGGTACCACACACTTCGCGCCGATCGTTAACGCGCCGGAAGTGGCTATCCTGGGTGTCTCTAAATCGGCGATGGAGCCGGTGTGGAATGGTAAAGAGTTTACGCCGCGTCTGATGATGCCGATTTCTCTCTCCTTCGACCACCGCGTGATCGACGGTGCTGATGGTGCGCGATTCATCACCATTATCGGCAATATGTTGTCTGACATTCGTCGTTTAGTTATGTAAATGTGAAGAAGGCCGGCGGATGCCGGCCTTCCTTTAACGATTCGTCGCGCCGCTGTTGGCAGTTTGTTAACAATTCTGTAAACTCTTGCGGTGAAAGTCCCGGTGGAACAAGGGCATTATAAGAACGTCTGACCCGCCGGATATCAATTAAGAGGTCATGATGAGTACAGAGATTAAAACCCAGGTCGTGGTACTTGGGGCAGGTCCTGCAGGTTACTCTGCAGCCTTCCGTTGTGCGGATTTAGGTCTGGAAACCGTACTGGTAGAGCGTTACAGCACCCTCGGTGGTGTTTGTCTGAACGTCGGTTGTATCCCATCTAAAGCGCTGCTGCACGTTGCTAAAGTGATTGAAGAGGCGAAAGCCCTTGAAGAGCACGGCATTGTGTTTGGCCAGCCATCTACTGATATCAACAAGATTCGCAGCTGGAAAGAAAAGGTTATCAACCAGTTGACTGGCGGCCTGTCAGGTATGGCAAAAGGTCGTAAAGTCACCGTGGTGAATGGTCTGGGCAAATTCACCGGTGCTAACACCCTGGTGGTTGAAGGAGAAGGCGGCGCGACCACCATCAACTTCGATAACGCCATCATCGCTGCGGGTTCACGCCCAATCGAACTGCCATTCATTCCACATGAAGATCCACGCGTCTGGGACTCTACCGATGCGCTGGAACTGAAAGAAGTGCCGAAGCGTCTGCTGGTCATGGGCGGCGGCATCATCGGTCTGGAAATGGCGACGGTATATCACGCGCTGGGTTCAGAGATCGATGTGGTTGAGATGTTCGACCAGGTTATCCCGGCTGCGGATAAAGACGTGGTGAAAGTCTTTACCAAAAAAATTAGCAAGAAATTTAACCTGATGCTGGAAACCAAAGTGACCGCCGTTGAAGCAAAAGACGATGGCATTTACGTTTCAATGGAAGGTAAAAAAGCACCAGGCGAAGCGCAGCGTTATGACGCGGTGCTGGTTGCTATCGGTCGTGTGCCGAACGGTAAAGGTCTGGATGCCGGTAAAGCGGGCGTGGAAGTGGACGATCGCGGCTTCATCCGCGTCGACAAACAGATGCGTACCAACGTGCCACACATCTATGCTATCGGCGACATCGTCGGTCAGCCAATGCTGGCGCACAAAGGCGTGCATGAAGGCCACGTAGCGGCTGAAGTGATCTCTGGTCTGAAGCACTACTTCGATCCGAAAGTGATCCCTTCAATTGCCTATACTGAGCCAGAAGTTGCCTGGGTCGGTCTGACCGAGAAAGAAGCGAAAGAGAAGGGCATCAGCTACGAGACCTCCACCTTCCCGTGGGCTGCCTCAGGCCGTGCTATCGCTTCTGATTGTGCAGACGGCATGACCAAGCTGATTTTCGACAAAGAGACGCACCGTATTATCGGTGGCGCGATTGTCGGTACTAACGGCGGCGAGCTGTTAGGCGAAATCGGTCTGGCCATTGAGATGGGTTGTGATGCGGAAGATATTGCGCTGACCATCCACGCTCACCCGACCCTGCATGAGTCAGTGGGTCTGGCTGCAGAAATCTTCGAAGGCAGCATCACCGATCTGCCTAACGCGAAAGCGAAGAAGAAGTAAGTTTCTGCTGCAAAGAGAAAGCTCCCGCTATGGGGGCTTTTTTTTGGTCTGTCATTTTGATCATAAGCGTCAGTAGATTCTGCCATTCATTCCTCTGACAGACACGTTAGGCCGAGGGAAAATCGCCCGGAATCGCACTTCAATATTACTGATATTCAGCCTTTGTGCTGCCGGACTAGCAATGACAGTAAGCCGTTAACCCCTGACGTGCGAGGCGGTGTGTCAAAAAGCCCGGCAGGGGAGGTGGGGCATCAGAACGGCTATATAGATTTAAGAGAAGGCATGTTACCTGCCAGAAATGTGCGGATGGCATTATCGATGACTTCACGCGTCAGCTCTGACTCTGCGACGATAATTTGCAGACCAATACCACTACGATAGCCATGCTGGATGCGATAACCAGGGGTGATTACGGGTGGGGTGTCGCGGAGAATATCTGCCACGCGCTTGTTAATGTAATCATGATATGTCATCCCGCCGAACTGGGGATAAGCAACGCGGGTGCGTTTTACCTGCTTATAGCTGACAATCTTTCCTTTCGCGTCATAGTTGGACACTGTCTCTAAACGGAATTCATCCTCCAGTTGGGTCTGGTCAAGCATTGCAGTGGCTTCATTGAGTACCCGGTTTTCGATGATATCCATGCGAGCGACATCAGCAGTAACGATCTCGGCGTTCCAGTAGATGGTGGGATCTTGATCATCCAGGAAAAGAACATCACTCCAGGTCCAGACCCAGCCCGCCGCAATAGCCTCTGCGTTTTCAGAATCACAATCATCGTAATGTAAACCACCGCAGCGCTCACGCTCGCGATGGATAAGATTTTTGATGTGCTGAACACGCGTGCGACGGTGGCGGCGGGAAAGGGAGGTGAAAGGCTTGAATTTGCGGGTCATGGGTTACTCTGCGCAATTTATGCTGGGAGGAATCCAGCCCCGCAGTTTAGCGAAAGGAAATGATGAGAGCTAGCGAAATAGCGGGGTTATAAGGAGCGAGCGGCCAGAAAGAGCTGCTGTGTGCGTGCCTTTACATTTACGTTCAGCGGCGCACCTCCCACGCTGCCACCCGTTCCATAAACATCTGCGCCAGTTCAGCAATGGCGCTATTGCCGGGCAGTCTCTCTTCATTGATGTACATCACCAGCGTACTACTGCGTCGGCGGCCCTGAAGCAGCGGCAGGGGACGGAGTTCACCGCTCTTTAAGAGGCTGGCGATATTCTGTTCCGGCAGCCAGCCATAGCCTAGCTGGTGCTGGACCGCTTCAATCGCTGCCGACAGGGTAGTGAATGACCAGTTTTCTGCCTGATTGCCACTCACCTCTGACTGCTGCTGTTGCTGGCGATCCAGAATGGTAATGCAGGGCCAGCGCGCCAGTGTGGCAGCATTAAGCGGGGCAGGTTCACTGTGCAGCGGGTGATCGCGATGGGCAACGGCGACGAAATCGACACTCATCAGGCTTTCGCCCGCTAAAGGGGTATCACCGTATTGCGCCACCAGCCAGAGATCGGCCTGTTGTTCAGCCAGCCTGTCTGGTGTTTCGCTGCGGACAATTTCGCTGAACCAGATGCGCACATGTGGATAGCGTTGCTGAAATATATTGAGCACATCAAACAGCAGAGGTTTTGGAAAGGTAGCATCTACCATTAAATCAATACGCGAACGTTCACCTCGTCGCAGGGCACTGGCCTTAGCTTCAAGCGCGCTAAATCCTTCCAGCAGTGGACGCACCTGCGCAAGTAACTGATGTCCTTCAGCACTCAGGACGGCACGGCGTCCCACCTGCTCCAGCAGTTCCATGTCGAGCCGTTGTTGAAGCAGACTCAACTGATAGCTCAATGAGGACTGGCTGCGATTATTCTTCTCCGCTGCCAGCGCAAAACTCCCTTCCTTTACGACGGCGTCGAGCAGATACCACTGTTCCAGCGTTGCTTTGTACATGGTAATCCATCTAAAAATTGAATAATTTAGTGCTAAAAATAGCGTTATTCATCGCTTTTGTAACGCGCAATAATCACCTCAGGGAAAACAAATGAGGAATTAATCATGAGCACTTTTGATAAACATGACCTGTCTGGCATCGTTGGCAAACATCTGGTTTATACCTATGACAACGGCTGGAACTACGAGCTCTACATTAAAAATGCCAGCACCATCGACTATCGCATTCACAGTGGTATGGTCGGCAATCGCTGGGTTAAAAATCAGCATGTTTATGTGGTTCGCCTGGCGCAGGATGTCTATAAAGTCTCCTGGACTGAACCAACCGGCACTGATGTCAGCCTGGCCGTTAATCTGGCGGATAAAATTTTCCACGGCACCATCTTCTTCCCACGCTGGGTTATGAACAATCCGGAAAAAACCGTCTGCTTCCAGAATGATCACCTGGAAGAGATGGCGAAATTCCGCGAAGCGGGTCCGGCTTATCCAACTGAAGTGATTGATGAGTTCGCGACGCTGACCGTGATTCGTGATGTGGGTGAAAACAACGAAAGCGTGATTGACTGCCCGCCTGATCAGCTGCCCGCCAATTTTCCGGAAAACCTGAAAAATTAAGAGTGAACAGAAGAGGTCATCATGACCTCTTCTGCTTAGTTGTTTCTGACGTGTAGCTTCTGATGTGTAACGTATGAGGACGAAAAATGGATTTATCGACGAAGGTTTTTATCAGCAGTGACCAGCACGACGGCTTCGGTGTCAGTTCCACCATTATCATGGGTGAGAAAGAGGCGATGTTAGTCGATGCCCAGTTCACGCTGGCGAATGCGCATCGGTTAGTCGCTGAGATTATCGAAACCGGTCTCGACCTGAAACGTATCTTTATTACCCATCTGCATCCCGATCATTTTCTGGGACTTGAAGTGATTAAATCGGTCTTTCCGGCTGCTGACATTCTCTCTTATAAGCAGGTCGCCGAAGATGTTAATGACGCCTTTGACTTCAAAATTGATTACTGGGGTAAGCAGGTTTTAAAAGAGAACGGTGCCCGCACTAAGTTTGCGATCACCGAACTGGAAGAGGATACGATCTGGCTGGAAGGGCAGGAGATTAAAATCCTGAGCGATCTCAGTGGCGATTGCATCCGGGTGACACCGCTCTGGATCCCCTCGACGAAAACATTGATCGCCTCCGATGTGGTCTTCGCGGATGCACATGTCTGGATTGCCGATATGCGCACGCCGGAACGCATGGCGAAATGGATGGAAAGTCTGGATAAACTCGAAGCGCTGGCGCCGAAAGTCCTGATCCCTGGCCATTCGCGAACGACGCCATCGCTCAGCCCCTCAGCAATAGGCTTTACCCGCACCTATATCAACGATTTCATTAAGACGCTGCACAAGGTCAAAAACAGCGAAGAGCTGGTACAGGAGATGGAGCGAATCTATCCCAACCTGCCGGTGAAAATCTGTCTCGACTACAGTGCGCGGATTCTGAAAGATCACTACGTCTGGCCGGGTGACTGGCCGGTATCACTGCGGGAAATGAAAACCACGCTGTAATCGTCTCAGGTGCCAATGACACCAGGCTTATCTCTGGCCTGGTGTTGCTATCCGCCTGCATTCGCCTCTGCGGTAACCCGGAGGACCGTTCACTTCTATTCCTGCCAGTTATCTATTCCCCTGAATCACCTCACTAAAACTGCGCCAACGCTGACATAACCCTGCCGTTTTTACTCTGAGATGCGGTACGCTGCGGAGTGACCCGATTAGCCAGCTTAGCTGGCTGATGCGGGAGTATAAGCGGGCAGAACGGGCGCAGTGGATTATGTTGTATTTTTGTAAACAGATTAACAAACAGACGAAATCCTGCTATTCTGCCCTCCGCGAAACCGGGCACCTCAACCTGGACGAGAAAGGGAAGTGTGTTCTCCATAAGTGAGCAAGGTGGTCGGAAAGCCCTACATAATGAGAGCGAGGATAACGTCGTGCTAGAAGAATACCGTAAGCACGTTGCCGAGCGTGCTGCCCAGGGAATTGTACCTAAGCCTTTAGAGGCTTCCCAGATGGCCGCGCTGGTTGAACTGCTGAAAAATCCACCTGCGGGTGAAGAAGAATTTCTGACCGATTTATTGGTCAACCGAGTCCCACCTGGCGTCGATGAAGCGGCGTATGTCAAAGCCGGTTTCCTGGCGGCTGTCGCTAAAGGCGAAGCAACCTCTCCTCTGATATCTCCTGAAAAAGCGGTTGAACTGCTCGGCACCATGCAGGGTGGTTATAATATTCATCCGCTGATTGACGCGCTGGACGATAGCAAACTGGCACCCATCGCGGCGAAAGCCCTTTCACACACGCTGCTGATGTTCGACAACTTCTATGATGTCGAAGAAAAAGCGAAAGCGGGTAATGAATACGCGAAGCAGGTGATGCAGTCCTGGGCCGATGCGGAGTGGTATCTGGCACGCCCTGAGCTGGCTGAGAAAATCACCGTTACGGTGTTCAAAGTCACTGGCGAAACCAACACCGACGACCTCTCTCCGGCCCCGGATGCCTGGTCACGTCCTGACATCCCGCTGCACGCCCTGGCGATGCTGAAAAATGCCCGTGAAGGTATTGAGCCGGATGAAGCGGGCAATATCGGCCCGATCAAACAGATCGAAGCACTGAAGACCAAAGGCTTCCCGCTGGCGTATGTCGGTGACGTTGTCGGAACCGGTTCTTCACGTAAATCCGCCACCAACTCGGTGCTGTGGTTTATGGGCGACGACATCCCGAACGTGCCGAATAAAAAAGGCGGCGGCGTGGTGCTGGGCAGCAAAATTGCACCCATCTTCTTCAACACCATGGAAGATGCGGGCGCACTGCCCATTGAAGTGGACGTCAACGACCTGAACATGGGCGATGTCATCGATATCTATCCGTTCAAAGGCGAAGTCCGCAACCACGAAACCAACGACCTGCTGGCCAGCTTCGAACTTAAAACCGAAGTGCTGATTGACGAAGTCCGTGCCGGTGGCCGTATTCCGCTGATCATCGGACGTGGCCTGACCACCAAAGCGCGCGAATCACTGGGTCTGCCGCACAGCACCGTATTCCGTCAGGCGAAAGATGTCGCGGAGAGCACCCGTGGTTTCTCACTGGCGCAGAAAATGGTTGGCCGTGCCTGTGGCGTCGCCGGTATTCGTCCGGGTGCCTATTGTGAACCGAAGATGACCTCGGTTGGCTCGCAGGATACGACCGGTCCGATGACCCGTGATGAGCTGAAAGATCTGGCTTGTCTGGGCTTCTCGACCGATCTGGTGATGCAGTCCTTCTGTCACACCGCTGCGTACCCTAAGCCAGTGGATGTGAACACGCACCATACGCTGCCTGACTTCATCATGAACCGTGGCGGTGTCTCACTGCGTCCGGGCGACGGCATTATCCACAGCTGGCTGAACCGTATGCTGCTGCCGGATACCGTGGGCACCGGTGGTGACTCGCATACCCGTTTCCCTATCGGCATCTCTTTCCCGGCGGGTTCAGGCCTGGTGGCGTTTGCGGCAGCGACGGGCGTCATGCCGCTCGACATGCCGGAATCAGTGCTGGTGCGCTTCAAAGGTAAGATGGAGCCAGGCATTACCCTGCGCGATCTGGTTCACGCCATTCCGCTGTATGCCATCAAACAGGGTCTGCTGACCGTTGAGAAGAAAGGTAAGAAAAACATCTTCTCTGGCCGCATCCTTGAGATTGAAGGTCTGCCGGATCTGAAAGTCGAGCAGGCGTTTGAACTGTCCGATGCGTCAGCCGAGCGTTCCGCTGCGGGCTGTACCATCAAGCTGGATAAAGCGCCGATTATCGAATACCTGAACTCCAACATCGTGCTGCTGAAGTGGATGATCGCAGAAGGCTACGGCGATCGTCGTACGCTGGAACGTCGCGTTGAAAGCATGGAGAAATGGCTGGCCGATCCTCAGCTGCTGGAACCGGACGCCGATGCTGAATATGCCGCCGTAATCGAAATCGATCTGGCTGACATTAAAGAGCCGATCCTGTGTGCGCCAAACGATCCGGACGATGCCCGTCTGCTCTCTGACGTTCAGGGCGAGAAGATCGACGAAGTGTTTATCGGTTCGTGCATGACCAACATTGGTCACTTCCGTGCCGCCGGTAAACTGCTGGATAGCCACAAAGGCCAGCTGCCAACCCGTCTGTGGGTGGCTCCGCCAACCAAGATGGATGCGGCACAGCTGACCGAAGAGGGCTACTACAGCGTATTCGGTAAAAGCGGTGCGCGTATCGAGATCCCGGGCTGTTCACTCTGCATGGGTAACCAGGCACGTGTGGCAGATGGTTCGACGGTGGTTTCTACCTCGACCCGTAACTTCCCGAACCGTCTGGGTACCGGCGCTAACGTCTACCTGGCATCTGCAGAGCTGGCGGCAGTGGCTTCACTGTTAGGCCGTCTGCCAACGCCGGATGAGTATCAGCAATTTATGGCGCAGGTCGATAAAACGGCCAGCGACACCTATCGCTATCTCAACTTCGACCAGCTGGCGCAGTACACCGATAAAGCTGACGGCGTGATTTTCCAGACTGCGGTCTGATTCTTCACCTGGCAGTCATGACTAAGGGGCGATGATTCGCCCCTTTTTTACGTCTGTGCATTGAGGGCGGTTCGATCAAAAGCTGGATTTCGCCAGACAGCCTGTAATAATGCGCGACGTGTCACACTATGCCGCGCAGGCAGCGCTGACACTCATTTAGTGACGCGATGACGTTAAGAGGAACGGGCGATGGAATATGAATTTTTACGCGATGTGACCGGACAGATTAAGGTTCGTATGTCGATGGATCATGAAGCGGTCGGCCACTGGTTCAACGAAGAGGTGAAAAACGATCCAGGATTGCTGGATGAAGTGGAAGCCGCAATCGAAGACGTCAAAGGCAGCGTGCGTCAGTGGCAGCGCATCGGCAGCGAGTACACCATCCTGCTGGATGAGGAAGAGGTGATGATTCGCGCCAATCTGCTGGCACTGGAAGATGACGGGATGGAAGAGGGGATGAACTACTATGACGAAGAGAGCCTCTCCTTCTGCGGCATTGAAGATTTTCAGCTGGTGATCGCGGCTTACCGCCAGTTTGTGAACCAGTACGGTAAACCCGTACGGTAATTTTTACGCTGATACAGGCCGGGCTACCCGAATCGCCCGGCCTGTTCATTAACTCAGCGACGCACCGCCGCATATCACCAGCTGCTGACCGGTGATTGCCGCGGCTGCAGGCGAAAGCAGGAACCCGACCAGTCCGGCGACTTCCTGCGGCTGAATATAGCGGCCTATCGGTGGCAAGCGCGGCGGGGAACTGGCCCGGCCCGGCTGTTGCAGCATCGGCGTTTCGGTGGCACCTGGCGCCACGATATTGGCTGTAATGCCGCGCGGTGCCAGCTCTACCGCCCAGCTGCGCACCATGCCGATCATCGCCGATTTGGTGGCCACATACTGACTACGGCACGCCGCACCGCCTGACGTGCGACTACCCAGCAGCACGATTCTGCCGCCCGCGCTCATCCGGGGCGCAAAATGATTGGCCAGCTGTTCTGCGGCGGCAACATGCAGTTGCCACAGGCGTGTGCTGGCGTTCAGATCCAGCTCCCCGAGCGGCGCGGCCTGCATCATTCCCGCAGCATGGATCACCGCCTGCGGCACCGGCAGTTTGTCCAGTAAAGCCTGCAATGTCGCACTGTCGCTGATATCGATCTGATGGCTCTGCCAGCCCGTGTCTGCCCGGTTTATCGCCGATCGGCTCAGGCCAATCACCTGCCAGCCCTCATCCAGCAGGCGATTCACAATCGCCTGACCGATGCCGGAGCTGGCGCCGGTCACCAGCGCCATCTTTTCAATCACGCGTCACCTCCCTGCACCCAGGACTCCCCGACCCGCACATACTTGATCGCCTGGCGATACCAGGTGTAGGCGATATGCAGTTCGCCATTCACGCCCTGTTTGATGCTGGGATAAGAGAACTCCCGGTTTAACTTCTGCTGAGAGTTATTGGTCATGCAGTAGCCGTCACCCTCGTCCAGATTGCGCTGCAGCGGCCAGCTTTTTCCGCCATCCGTTGAGATCGCCAGCGTCATTGGCGCACGTGGCGCGCCCCAGAAGGCGGTGCGCCCGCTGTGCACCACCGGCTCGGCGGCAACCGCAACGTCACCGTCTTCTTCATCATCTTCAATTTCGTCATACAGCGACAACCGGCGCTCGCTGGCCCCTTCGGCGCTCATTGCATTGAACACCAGCGCCAGATGACCGTTGCGCAGCGTCGTGACCTGAATGGAGGAATTATTGTTGGGCAGCGACAGCGGTTCGGGCGCACTCCAGCTTTCACCCTGATCAAACGAGCGGCTCTGGTAGATATGGTCGGCCCAGCGACTGCGGTAAAGCGCCAGCAGCGAGCCATCATCCAGCAGGGTGACGTTCATGTGAACGCAGCCGGTGCTGTCAGGCACGCTGACGTCGCGCCAGCTCTGGCCTTTATCTTCTGAAATTTTTACCGCGCTGACGTCATAGCTGCCGACCCACTTTTCGCCGGGCTGCGTCAGGCAGTAGAACACCGGCAGTAACCAGTTGCCGTTAGGCAGCACGACAATCGGCTGACGAATAAAGGTGCCGGGCTTATCCAGCAGGGTTTTGATCTCGCCCCAGCTTTTGCCCATATCGTGAGACTGGCGATAGCGCACGATCGCGGTGTCCTGATTGCCCGATTTCTGCGCTGTCCACAGCAGCCACAGCACCTGGTCTGGATCGAGAAACAGCACCGGATTCTGTTCTGAGCGACCCGGATCGTCAGAAAGCTTCTGCGCGTCACTCCAGCGATCGCTGCCTTTTGTCAGCCGGGAACACCAGACTGAGATATCGGCAATCCCTTCCTGCGTGCCACCAAACCAGACGCAAAGCAGATCGCCATCGGGCAGCGGCAGCAGGTTAGCCGCATGGTTTTGCGGGCAGGAGGAGGGCAGCATCGCAATCTGCTGGGCGCTATCCTGCGGGTGCGGCGCAACCAGGCCGGTGCGTTCTGCGGTGACGGTTTCCTGAGTCATATTAGGCTCCACTATTTTGTGCATTGTGTTGAGGCTGAGACTGGCGTGACGGGATACAGCGGTCAATCACCATAATGATGGCCGGCGTAATCAGCGCCACATACATATTGTCGATACCGAACGGGTTACCCATCAGGAACCAGACGGACGTCACCACACAGGCACCAATCAGACCGGCGTTGGCTCCACGCGTGCTCTTAAACCACGGCAGATAGAACGCCATAATCGCCACCACGGTGATCGACAGGCGAATCGCGCGGGTAAAGAACGAGAGCTTCAGCACTTCCGGGAAGAACAGGACAAACAGCAGCGGGAAGAAGCCGATGCCAATCGAGATCCAGCGCGTCACTTTAAATTCGCGCTCCGGCGTCGGATTACGATAAGGCACGTAAAAATCTTTCACCACCAGCGAGGCGATGGCCAGCGCAACGGTGCCGACGCTGACGAAAATCGAGGCCACCAGCGAGGTGGTGACGATACCCGCCAGCCACGGTGACATATCCTGCAGAAACACTGGCAGCGCATAGAGGCTCTTGATATCGGGATGCGCAAACTTCGCCGCCACGCCAATCAGCGCCATCGCCAGACCGATCGGCAGGCAGAAGATGAAGGCGACCCAGGTAGCGCGCTTCGCGGACTTCACATCTTTGGTGGAGGAGATCGCCTGGATCACAAACTGCGTACAGAAGATCGATCCCACGGTCCCGATCAGCCAGGCCACAATGGTACTGGCCCCGACGTGACCGTCCCACGTCCAGTAGAACGCCGGCATTTTCTCGATCATCGGGGCCACGCCGCCGGTCATCTTTAGTGCCACATAGAGAATAATCAGAATCCCGATGTACTTGATGGCGCTGTGCAGCAGCGTAACCCAGGCGACGCCTTTCATGCCGCCAAACGCAAAGTAGAAGGTACTGACCACCGCGGTGATAAAGGCCGCCTGCGTCAGGTCGATCTTCAGCACGGTGGAGATCGCCGCCGCACCGCTGATGTAGTTCCCGACGTTCACCAGCAGCAGCGCATAGATCATAATCAGCGAGATAATGTTCTTGGTTGAGCTGCCATATTTCTCGGCGATGGCACCGGAGATCGTGATTTTTCCGGTGTTGTAGATGCGTTTGACCAGAATCAGGCCAAACAGCGGGAACCCAATCGCCGCGCCAATCACCGACCAGGAGGCGGCGAAGCCATCCTCAAAGGCTGCCTGCGCCGTGCCAATGGTCGATTTTGCCCCGATATACTCTGACATCAGCATAATGCCAACGATAAAGGCGGGCATGGCGCGGGAGCCTTCCATGAAGTCGCCGCTGGTTTTACTGCGCAGCCGCCAGGTCAGCCAGGTGGTGAACAGGATATAGGCGACCACCATGCCGACGATCAGTAAGGTGCTCTCAGTTGAAAATGCTTTCATCATGACCTCGATTGTTCTGGCAGATGGCGACCATCAGGTTCGTTCTCATCTGACCGATAGGGTACAAAGGCGATGGACGTTATTGCAGGTAGTGGTTCACGATTTGACGGATCTGCTGCTGTTCGTCGGCGCTGAACTGCACCGCATAGCGGCTCTCACCCACCTCAAAGCCCTGCAGGCTGACCGCTTTTTTCACGGCGGCCGGTGAGAAACCGATGCTGTACAGCGCGGTGCGCAGGCCGGTGACGTTCTCCTGTGCCTGATGCGAACCGGCAATGTCACCGGTACTGAAGCGCGCCCAGATGGCGTTAATCGCCTCCGGTGCCACGTTTGCCAGCCCGGAAATAGAGGCGGAGCAGCCATCAACGAATCCCTGATGAATCAGCGAGTCCGGGCCGTTCAGCACATCAAAGCCCTCACAGTCGGCGGTGGCCTGCAGAAATCCGCTCAGACTTTCATAGCTGCCTGCGGAGTCTTTAATGCCGATGATGTTCGGGTGCGCGGCCAGCGTACGAACGGTCTCCGGCTGCAGGGTATTGCCGGTACGCGCCGGAATGTTGTAGAGGAACAGCGGCACCGTCAGCGCGTCCGCTACGCGCTGATAGTGGTCGATCAGCTCCTGCTGTTTCAGCGGCACAAACCATGGGGTGATCGCCGAGACGGCATCCACACCCAGGCGGGCAATCTGTTTGCCGAGCCGGATCGTTTCACGGGTCGAAATCTCGCCGATGTGTGCCACCACAGGTGCCCGACCGTTGACTTCATCGACGCAGGCGGTGGTGACGGCAATCTTCTCCTGCTCATTCAGCACAAAGAATTCACCGTTGGTGCCGCCACAAAAGATGCCGTTTCCGGCGTTGATCTGGCGTCTGACCTGCTCACGCTGTCTCACCGGATCAAAGGCACCTTCACGATCAAAGGTGGTGACGATGGCGGTCAGTACGCCGTTGATTTTCTTATTCATGACAATCCTCATTACGCCTGGCAGGAAGGGAACAGCGTCAGATAGACGGCGCGCACATCGTCGGCGGTGACCGCCATCGGCACGTTTTTCATCAGGCGCTGCACGTCGAGTGCCGCTTCCACTAAATAAGGCAGGTGATCCGGGCCGATGCCCAGTGCTTCCAGGCTGGCAGGCAACTGCAGCCGCGCAACCAGCGCGGTGAAGTAGTCGACCAGCGCGTGTGATTTCTCTTCATCGCTTAAACGGACGTCGGCGTCGGGCAGCAGGTCATAGGCCTGAGCGAATTTGCTCACCGCGGCCGGACGGACAAAGCGCATGCAGGGGGCCAGCAGAATGGCGTTAGCAACGCCGTGTGGCAGGTGATATTTGCCGCCAAGCGGATAGGACATCGCATGCACCAGATGCGTCCCGGCATGGGCAATCGATGCGCCGCCATAATAAGAGGCCCAGAGCATCTCCAGCCGTGCCTGCAGATTCTCCGGCTCGCGCAGCGTGGTTTCGAGATTCGCGAACAGCTTCTTCATCCCAATCAGCGCATAGTTGTCGCTGACCGGGTTAGCCACGTTGGCGGTGAAGCACTCGATCAGGTGACACAGGGCATCAATGCCGGTAGACGAGGCGATGTGCGGCGGCATGCTGATGGTGAGTTCCGGCACCAGCGCTACCACATCGGGCAGCATCACCGGTGAAATAATGCCGACTTTGGTCTCTTTCTCCGGGATCGCCAGAATCGCATTCGGCGTCGCTTCAGAACCGGTGCCAGCAGTGGTCGGGATGAGCATTGAACGGGTGCGACGCTGCGGTTTTTCGCCTGCCAGCAGGGCGTCCAGCGACGGTGCTCCGTCGATGCACAGCACCGAGAGCAGCTTCGCCACATCCAGTACGCTGCCACCGCCGATGCCAATCACCATGTCGGCCTGGCGCTGCGAGAGCGTTTCTATAATAGCGGCCACATCAGGCTGGCTCGGCTCGGGCGGCACGCTGTTGACCACGCTGATACGCGGAATCTGATCCCGGAGTTGCCCCATCAGCGCCTGAACCGCCGGAATCGCTTCAATGTTCCGGTCAGTCACCACTACCGCTGTCGTTACGCCACTCAGCAGATAGCGCATGTCGTTTAACGCCTGATAACCGCTAATCACCGTGCTGTTAATGTTCATTTCGTACCCTTTTTTCTTTCATGACTGAGCAGATGATTAATTTTGCTCAGCGCAATGCGATTTCAGTCACTCTCTGTGGCTAATTTTATAAGGCATATCGATTTCGATTAATTTGAACTTGCTCACATATAATCAATCATGATTGAATATAATCAAATGCAGCAGCAATAGCCTGACAGGAGTGAGGATGGGCTCATCAGTATGGAAAACCCCGGTGCTGGTCATCGCCGATGACTTTACCGGTGCCAACGATGCAGGTAGTGGACTGGCACAGGCCGGTGCCCGTGTACATGTGCTGTTCGGCACCGCCGCGCCGCAGCCCGACGAGGCGGCGGATGTGCTGGTAATCAGTACTGACAGCCGGGCGGTCAGCATCAGTCAGGCGGCAGAGCGCGTCACGCAGGTGGTACAGCATTACGCGGCACAGTTTCAGCAGGGCTGGCTGTTCAAAAAGATCGACTCCACGCTGCGTGGCAACGTCGGTGCTGAAACGGTGGCGGCACTGCGCGCCAGCGGCAAAAGGCTGGCGCTGGTGGCACCGGCCGTGCCGCGCCTGGGCCGCACCACACGTGAGGGCAGCGTGTGGGTGAATCAGCGGTTACTGACGGATACCGAATTTGCCAGCGATCCCAAAACCCCGATCCTCAGCGCCCGGATTCTCGATCAGATGCAGATCGACGGTATGGAGATCGATCTCGCCACGCTGCGCAGCGATCGGCTGGATGCCGTGCTGGCGGCTGCGCAGGGCGTGGTGGTGGTAGATGCCGAAACGGAGGCCGACCTGGCGCGACTGATCGCCGCTGCGGCGCGGCTGAGCGAGACGCCCCTGCTGGTGGGCGCTGCCGGATTAAGCGATGCGCTGGGTGCTGCGCTCTCAGTTCGTCCTTCTTGTCCTTCGCGGCCTGTGCTGGCGGTGGTGGGATCGATGAGCCGTCAGGCAGAGCAGCAGATCGCCGCACTGCTTAACCAGCAGGCAGTGGAAATCGTGGATGTTGATATTCGTCAGCTGTTTCAGCAGCCCGCCTGGTGTGGCCGGGATAGCTGGATTGAACAGGCGGCTGCCGCACTGCGTGCCGGTCGCCACACGGTGATCCGTACCTGCCAGCATGAATCCCAGCGACACGCGATCGAGGATCTCTGCCAGCAGCACAGCGTGACGCGCCAGCAGCTGGGTGAGGCGATCTGTCAGCTGCTGGGCGAAATGACCCTGAGTCTGTGCCGGGCACAGCTGCCGCATGCGCTCTATCTGTCGGGCGGCGACGTGGCGATAGCCGTTGCTCAGGCGCTGGGGGCCAGCGGTTTTAAAATTCAGGGTCTGGTGGCGGGCTGTGTGCCGCACGGGGTTCTGCTTAACAGTGAATTTACTCTGCCGGTGATGACCAAAGCGGGTGGCTTTGGTGATGAAAATACCCTGGTAGCAGCCATTGGTTTTATTGAGGAGAAGTCGAGTGAGTAAAATTATTGCGATCACCATGGGCGATCCGGCGGGCATCAGCCCGGAAATCATCATTAAAGCGCTCTCTGAAGGTGAGCTGAATGGCATTCCTGCCGTGGTGATTGGCTGTGCCAGTACGCTGCGCCGCATTATGGCGATGAACATCACGCCACAGGCCGAGCTGCGGGTGCTGGATCGGGTACAGGATGCACGGTTTGCGCCCGGCATTATCAATGTGATCGATGAGCCGCTGGCCGATCCCGACGCGCTGAAACCTGGCGTGGTGCAGAAAGAGGCGGGGGATCTGGCGTGGCGCTGCGTAAAGCGTGCCACCGAACTGGCATTGGCCGGTGAGGTGCATGCCATAGCCACCGCGCCGCTGAACAAAGAGGCGATGCATGCGGCGGGCCATCTCTATCCGGGTCATACCGAACTGCTGGCGCACCTGACTGACACCAAAGATTACGCCATGGTGCTCTACACCGATAAGCTGAAAGTCATTCATGTCACAACCCACATTGCACTGCGTAAGTTCCTCGACACGCTCAATCAGACGCGCATCAAAACGGTAATTGGTATGGCGGACACCTTCCTGCGTCGTGTCGGCTACAGCGCCCCGCGTATCGCCGTGGCAGGTGTTAATCCGCACGCTGGCGAGAACGGGCTGTTTGGCGATGAGGAAATCACCACCGTTGCCCCCGCGATTGAGGCGATGAAAGCGCAGGGGATTGATGTCTCCGGGCCTTGCCCGCCGGACACGGTGTTTCTGCAGTGCCAGGATGGACGCTATGACATGGTGGTGGCGATGTACCATGATCAGGGGCACATCCCGCTTAAACTGCTGGGCTTCTATGATGGCGTGAACATTACCGCAGGCCTGCCGTTTATCCGCACCTCTGCTGACCACGGCACGGCATTTGATATCGCCTGGACAGGTAAAGCGAAGTCTGACAGCATGGCGATCTCGATTAAACTCGCGATGCAGCTCGCATAGGGAAATATGAAGGGACAGAGCCGTCTTGACCAGATTATGGATTACCTGAAAAGCCATAATCTGGTGACTGTTGAGCAACTGGTCAGTGCGATTTCCGCCTCACCCGCCACGATTCGACGTGATTTAATTAAGCTGGATAAAGAGGGCGTGATCAGCCGCAGTCATGGCGGCGTTACCCTGAATCGTTTTATTCCTGCCCAGCCGACCACGCTGGAGAAGATGCAGCGAAACCTGGCCGAGAAGCAGGCGATCGCCGCATGCGCCGCCAGTTTTGTCCGGGCGGGCGATGCGGTGGTGCTGGATGCAGGAACCACCATGCTGGAGCTGGCGCGACAGCTCACCCATCTGCCGCTGCGGGTCATTACGGCCGACCTGCACATTGCACTGTTTCTGTCTGAGTTTAAGCAGATCGAAGTGACGATTATTGGCGGCCGGATCGACGACTCCAGTCAGTCCTGTGTGGGTGAACATGGACGGCGGTTGCTGCGCAGCATCAATCCCGATATTGCGTTTGTCAGCTGTAACTCCTGGAGCCTTGAGCGCGGTATTACCACGCCGACTGAAGAGAAAGCGGGGCTGAAACATGACCTGCTGGCCAATGCGGCGCGTCGGGTTCTGCTGGCGGACAGCAGTAAATATGGCTCCTGGTCGCTGTTCTGCGCGTCACCGGTGGATGATCTGACCGATGTAGTGACCGACAGCCGGTTAGACGAGGATGTCTGCCGCACGCTGCGCGAGCGCGGTATTACGCTGGCGCTGACCTCTGCCTGAACTGAACGCGCCGTGCTTCTCTGACCTCATCGTAAAGCAGGGTGAGAGCAGCACTGCGCGTTTATCTTCTGCAGTCGCCGTTAACGCGCGTAGGCGTCATGCTCTTCGCGCGTCATTGCCGGCGCGTCTACCGTAACCCGCTCAAACCTCAGATTCGTTACGCCCGCTATTTTGCCAAACTCCTGCGCCTGCAGCGTAATATCGCTGAAACTCAGCTGTTCGATTGGGTTTTCCGGCGTGCCTTCAACAAAAAAGGCGCGGGAAAACGCCGCAGGCTGAGTCAGGCTGCTGCTGATATGACTGATACTGATATTCTCAACCCGCGTCAGGCCAGCATCACCCGTGACGCCTGATGCCAGCTTACGCCAGTGTGGCGGCTGTTTGGTGTCGGCGGGCTGTTCGCTGTAGCTGTACTGCGGGAACCAGTTCAGCTGCAGCATAAACGGATAACAGACATCCTCCATCTTCAGATGGCGAACCACGATGTTTTTGATCCAGCCGCCGCGATTCCGGGCGGACTTGATGCGAAAGCCGACGCCGGTTCCAGAAAAGCGGTTATGTTCGATGATGACGTTTTCAATACCACCAGAGGTTTCGCTGCCCAGGGTAATGCCCGAACCTTTCAGCAGGGTGCAGTCGCGAATAATGATATCGCGTGCGGTTCTCCCGAGCTGCTGTGCTTCCGCGCCGCGACCCGATTTCACGCAGATATTGTCGTCATTGCAGGAGACCGTGCAGCCCTCCACACGCACTAACTGGCTGGAATCAATATCAATTCCATCGGTGCTGGGGCCGGTGGCGTTCATAACACGTAGCCTCTGCAGATTCACCTGTTTCGAATAGCAGACGTGCAGGTTCCAGAAGCCGGAATCCTGTGAGGTGAAGTCCTCCAGCGTCACGCATTCGCTCTCGTAAACCACTACGTTACGTGGACGCCTGCAGTCGTAATCCACCACCCAGCGCAGGCCGCGACGGGTATAGTCCGCCAGCATCCCGCTGTTTTCGTCGTCGCCCCAGAATTTATGCCACCAGACGGCACCCTGTCCGTCGAGCGTGCCGCTGCCGCAGACGGTGACGTTGCGGCAGTGATTGATGTTAAGCATCGCCGCGGGCCAGACCATATCAATGCCCGCCACGCGCGTAGGGATGTCCGGGTAGTCCTCCAGCCGCTGGCTGCCGAGCAGTACGGCATCTTTCGCCAGCTCCAGCGTCATCTCACTTTTCAGAAACAGCGCACCGGTCAGAAAGCGGCCCGCCGGGATCAGCACCGTGTCGCCTGCTGATGCGCTATCAATGGCGCGCTGTATCGCCTGAGTGGAAAGTGAGGTGGCGTCCGGGACGGCAGCGAAATCAATAATGTTAATTCTTGCCATTTTTTTGCCTGTAGTGGTTGAGAAATGAGCGTTCAGCGCTGAAAGTAGCACGCTCTGGCAGGCAAATTGTTGCTGGCGATCAGGGAATTACGGCGGTTGCCGTGATGAAAAGTCGGAGGGAGAGGCGGGAAGAGACGCGCAGGTTATGGGGTGTCACGCTGCGCGCCGGATCATCAGAGGGTCTTCAGGCCCACTGAGGGGATATTTCTGCCGTAGTAGATCTCACGCATCTCTTTCCACAGCAGGTCAGTAATACGCTTGTGCTCCTGCGGGCTGAGATCTTCCGGGCGGGTGTTAAACAGGTAGTGTTTCAGGTCGAACTCTTTCAGCAACATCTTGGTATGGAAGATGTTCTCCTGATAGACATTCACATCCACCATGTCATACATCGCTTTCATATCGTCAGACATGAAGTTCTGAATCGAATTGATCTCGTGATCGATAAAGTGCTTCATCCCTTTCACATCACGGGTAAAACCGCGCACCCGGTAATCGACGGTAACGATGTCTGACTCCAGCTGGTGGATCAGGTAGTTCAGCGCCTTGAGCGGTGAGATCACGCCGCAGGTTGAGACTTCTATGTCCGCGCGGAAGGTGCAGAGCCCGCCTTCAGGATGGCTTTCCGGATAGGTATGCACGCAGATATGGCTTTTATCCAGATGCGCCACCACCGAATTGGGCAGCGGGCCGGGATGTTCGGAATTATCGATATCTTTGGGATCGATCGGCTCTTCGCTGACCAGAATCGTGACGCTGGCCCCCTGCGGTTCATAATCCTGGCGCGCAATATTAAGCACGTTAGCCCCGATAATAGAGCAGGTTTCGGTCAGGATTTCCGTCAGACGGTTGGCGTTATATTGTTCATCAATGTAGGCGATATAACCATCGCGTTCAGCTTCAGTATTCGCATAGCAGATATCGTAAATACAAAAACTCAGGCTTTTCGTCAGGTTGTTGAAGCCATGTAGTTTTAGCTTTTGCAATTTTGTTCACCCCCTTAAAAATGCACTGTCAGCACGCGGCCGATAGCGCATTTAACAGATATTGTGGCAGGGCAAAGCTGCCGGTATGGATCGCTGGTGTGTAGTAACGGCAGGTCAGGCCAGCAGCCTCGAAACGCGCCTGCAGGGTGGCGGTATCGAGCTGGCGCAGCGCCGGATTATCGCTCGCCCAGGCAAAGGTCATGATGCCGCCGTAATAGGTCGGAATCGCCGCCTGATAGAAACTGACATCCGCAAAGTAATGGCCCAGTTTGCGATGGCTGTTTACGGCCTCATCCTGCTGCAGGAAGCAGACGCCATTCTGCGCCACGAAGATGCCATTTTCATTAAGGGCCGCTTTGCAGCCGGCATAAAATTCGGAGGTAAACAGACTCTCGCCCGGACCAATCGGATCGGTGCAGTCGGAGATGATGACATCGAATTTTTCCTGCGTCTGATTAACGAAGTTAACCCCGTCATCGATCACCAGCGTAAAGCGCGGATCGTCATAGGCGCCTGCGCTGTGGTTCGGCAGATACTGGCGACAAAAGGTCACCACGCCTGCATCGATTTCCACCATGGTAATCTTTTCGATTTCCGGATGACGTGACACTTCACGCAGCATGGCGCCGTCGCCACCGCCGATGATCAGGACGCTCTTCGCCGCGCCGTGCGCCAGCAGCGGAACGTGGGTCATCATTTCATGATAGATAAATTCGTCGCGTTCGGTGGTCTGCACCACGCCGTCCAGCGCCATTACGCGGCCCATCGCGGCATTTTCGAAAATGATTAAATCCTGATGCGCAGTCTTTTCACGGTACAGTTCTTTATCGACCGTGAAATACTGGCCAAAACCGGCATGAAGGGTTTCATACCACGTTTCATTATGGGCCATGGTGCTCTCCTCTGATGACATCGCCATGAAGATGGGCGGCACATGATAGCTAACACTGACCGTGGTTGCACGGTCAATGTCCGGCAGCAGAGGGCAGAGTAATTACCTGACGTAGGCCAGCAGGCTCAGTGAATCGCGGGCCAGTGACTTGCACTTTTTGTCGTTGGTGATGGCGATGCCGCTGAGATCGCGATAGCTGTCTTCACCCAGCGCTTTCATGTTGTAGTTGCTGTAGTTGCTTAAATCCCAGCGGTTCTGCTGAGCAAAAAAGACCAGCGCTTTGCGAATCTGTGCGTCCGGTAAATCCTGATAGCCACAATCATTTTTCAGATAGACGAAAACCGCCGTGAGATCGGCCAGATCTTCCGCTTCGGATTCGCTCAGGGCAAAACTGGTGGAGGAGAAGCCAAGGAGTCCCGTCAGCAGCAGGATCCTGATACTTTGCTTCATAGTCGTTCTCTTCAATGGATATTACTCATGACGTTAGCACAGTTATTCTCAGGTTTTCGATTAATTTGGCGCTGTGAGCCGCTGCACCACCTTTTTTCATCAGATTCTCACGGCTAACACTTGACCTTCCCATAAGGTCAGGGTTTAGGCTGTGCGCTCTGATGCCACAAGGATGATCACCATGCAACGTCGCCACTTCCTGAAACTCACCGCCGCACTGAGTGCAGCCGGAGCCTTACCGCTCTGGAGCCGTTCGCTGATGGCAGCCACCCGTCCGCTGCTGCCAATTCCGTCACTGCTGGAAGCGGATGCCAGGGGCAGCTACAGCCTTACCGCGATGCAGGGCACCACGCAGTGGAACGGCAAAGCCGTGCCGACCTGGGGCTATAACGGCAGCCTGCTGGGACCGGTGCTGAAGTTGCAGAGTGGCAAACCGGTGACGGTGAATATCCATAACCGGCTCAGCGAAGCGACTACCCTGCACTGGCACGGGCTGGAAATCCCCGGCGCGGTAGATGGCGGTCCGCAGGCCGTGATTGCGCCTGGTGCTTCGCGTCAGGTCTCTTTTACCCCTGACCAGCCCGCTGCCACCTGCTGGTATCATCCGCATTTGCATGGCAAAACCGGGCATCAGGTCGCACAGGGACTCGCGGGACTGATTCTGCTGGAAGATAAGGAGAGCGGCACGCTGCGCCTGCCCACGCAGTGGGGCGTGGATGATGTGCCACTGATTTTCCAGGATAAGCAGCTGACCAAAGATGGGCGCCTTATCGATTATCAGCTCGACGTGATGCGTGCGGCCGTGGGCTGGTTTGGCGACATGATGCTGACCAACGGCGTGCAGTATCCGCAGCATGCGGTGCCGCGTGGCTGGCTTCGTCTGCGTCTGCTGAACGGCTGTAATGCTCGTTCGCTGCACGTTGCCGCCAGTGATAAACGTCCTCTTTATGTGATCGCCAGCGACGGTGGCCTGCTGGCTGAGCCGGTTAAGCTCGACGCACTGCCGATCCTGCCGGGCGAGCGTTTTGAGGTGATGATCGATACTTCTGACGGTAAAGCGTTTGATCTGGTGACGCTGCCGACGGATCAGATGGGCATGACGCTGCCGCCGTTTGACCAGCCGCTGCCGCTGGTACAGATCCTGCCGCTGCAGGTGATGGCCAGCGCCACGCTGCCGGATAAGCTGGCAACGCTGCCTGCGCTACCCGCCACCGACGGACTGACGACACGCTGGCTGCAGCTGATGATGGACCCGCAGCTGGACCAGCAGGGAATGCAGGCATTAATGCAGCGCTACGGCAAGAAAGCGATGGGCAAGGGCGGTCATCATTCGATGCCGGAGAAAACGGCTGACGAGCCGATGCCGCCAATGGAAAACATGGAAGGGATGGATCACAGCATGCACGGCATGGCGCAGCCCGCCGTTTACGATTTCCGTAACGGCAATAAGATTAACGGCCAGGCCTTTGATATGACGAAGCCGTCATTTGCGGTGAAGCTGGGTGATTATGAGAAGTGGACGATTTCAGGGGAAGGTGACGCCATGCTGCATCCGTTCCATATTCACGGCACTCAGTTCCGCATTCTCTCCGAGAACGGCAAACCGCCCGCCCCGCATCGGCAGGGCTGGAAAGATATGGTGAATGTCGACGGCTGGCGCAGTGAAGTGCTGGTGCGCTTCAACTATGTCGCCGCCGCCGAACACGCTTACATGGCCCACTGTCATCTGCTGGAGCATGAAGACACCGGCATGATGCTGGGCTTTACAGTGAGCTGATTACGCCTGATCGAGCGCCAGCCTGATGTCTTCAATCAGGTCACCGGCGTTCTCGATGCCAATCGACAGCCGCACCGTGGCGTCCGTGATACCAATACGCTGACGCACCGCCTGCGGCACGCCGGAGTGGGTGGTGCTGCCAGGATGGCTGGCCAGCGACTCGGTGCCGCCCAGGCTCACCGCCTGTTTAAACAGCGACAGCGCATTGAGAAAACGGAACGCAGCAGGCTGATCGCCGACGATATCAAACGAGAAGGTCGAACCTGCGCCGCTGCACTGTTCGCGATACGTTTTCCCTTCGGCGCTCTCCGCATCCAGATAGGGCAGCCAGTGCAGCTTCGCCACTTTCGGGTGATCGCGCAGAAACGCCGCGACCGCTTCTGCATTGTGAAAGGCTTTCTCCATCCGCAACGATAATGTTTCCAGTGAGCGGCTGAGCATCCAGCTTGAGTGCGGATCCAGCTGCGTACCGATGGCGCTGCGCAGGGCGCGTACTTTCGCCATCAGCGCCTTACTGCCCATCGCCGCGCCCGCAATCAGGTCAGAGTGACCGCCCACATATTTGGTCAGCGAGTAGAGCGAGAGATCCGCGCCCAGCGTCAGCGGCTGCTGGAACAGCGGGCCGAGCAGGGTGTTATCACAGGCGATAATTGGTCGTGAACCCTGCTGCTGGTCAATCTCATCGGCGATGCGCGCCATCAGGCGGATATTGACCAGGCTGTTGGTGGGATTTGCGGGTGTTTCAATCAGGATCACCGCCACCCGGCCCTGGGCCATCGCCTGCTGAGCGGCTTCACGCACTTTGACTTCATCATTCCCGTCGCTGAAACCAACCGCTTTAATATCCAGATTGTGCAGCGTTTTGCTGAGCAGCGTTTCGGTGCCGCCATACAGGGGCTGCGAGTGCAGGATCACCTCGCCCGGACGGGCAAACGTCAGCAGGGCCGTGGAGATGGCGGCCATACCGGAAGAGAAGAGCGAACAGCTCTCCGCCTGCTCATAAACCGCCAGCCGGTCTTCAACAATTTCGCTGTTAGGATGGTTAAAGCGGGAGTAGACCAGCCCACCCGATTTACCTTCCGGCGGCTCACGACGACCTGAGACATAATCAAAGAAGTCCCGTCCCTCTTCGGCGCTGTTAAAAACAAAGGTTGAAGTCAGAAACACCGGCGGCTTCACCGCACCTTCAGAGAGGCGGGGATCATAGCCATAGTTCAGCATCTGGGTTTCAGGGTGCAGCGGCCTGTCGCCGATATGCGTCTTTTTGCTTGATGATGAAGTCATTGTGATCTCCGGCCAGCGGCGCGAGTAGGGTAACGATCTGTTGGATAAAGGCTACCACGCAGCGAATCATGCTGGTAAATGCCAGAATGTTCTAAGGTAATGCGCATTTCAGCCAGCCGCCGGCAGCAGGGAATAATTTTCACGACGTAATCGTTTGCTCAGGAGCCGGCAGAGCCCTCATAGCTGCGTCTGTGGTAGACTTCGGGGCTTTTCTGACGTAACCGGGCTGAACGCAATGAAACACACTGTTGAAGTGATGATCCCTGAAGAGGCAATCGCCACGCGCATCGCTGAACTGGGCAAAGAGATTAACGAGCACTACCGCGACAGCGGCAGCGATATGGTGCTGGTGGGGCTGCTGCGCGGCTCATTCATGTTCATGGCTGATCTCTGTCGCGCCATTGATGTGCCGCATGAAGTCGACTTTATGACGGCATCCAGTTACGGCAGCGGCATGTCCAGCACGCGTGATGTGAAAATCCTGAAAGATCTGGATGAAGACATTCGTGGCAAGGATGTGCTGATCGTCGAAGATATCATCGACTCCGGCAACACCCTGAGCAAAGTGCGTGAGATTCTGCAGCTGCGTCAGCCAAAATCACTGGCGATCTGTACCCTGCTGGATAAGCCAGAGCGCCGTGAAGTTGAAGTCAATGTCGAGTATGTCGGCTTTGCCATTCCGGATGAGTTCGTGGTGGGCTTTGGTATCGACTACGCTCAGCACTATCGCCATCTGCCTTACATCGGCAAAGTGGTGCCGCTGGAATCCTGATACTGCTCTGACCGCACATTCTTCCAAGGCCTGCACCCGATGCCTGGTGTAGGCTATGTCGCGCTTTACGCCGCGATCGGCTCAGGCCTCGCCGTTCATCTGCAGATTAGCAATGCCGTGACGATAGCGCTGTTCAAGGATCTCCCGGCTGTTTGCCGTGACATCCAGGTTACGCAGACAGCCATCCTGAATGCCGTAAACCCAGCCGTGCAGGGAGACATCCTTGCCACGTTTCCAGGCTGACTGCAGGACGGTCGAGTGCCCCAGGTTATAGACTTGTTCAATAACGTTGATTTCGCACAGCTTGTCCAGGCGCTTATCCGGCGGGAGTTCCCCCAGCAACACGCTATGCTTGTACCAGAGGTCGCGGATGTGCAGCAGCCAGTTGTCGATTAACCCCAGCTCCGGGTTATCCATCGCCGCCTGCACGCCGCCGCAGCCGTAGTGGCCGCATACGATAACGTGTTCCACTTCCAGCACTTCGATAGCGTACTGCACCACGGACAGACAGTTCAGATCGGTGTGGATAACCAGATTGGCAACGTTGCGGTGAACGAAGAGCTCGCCCGGTTCCAGTCCGGTCAGGCGCTCGGCAGGGACTCGGCTGTCAGAGCAGCCAATCCACAGGAAGCGCGGTTTTTGTGCCTGGGCGAGCCGCTCAAAAAAGCTGGGATCTTCTTCAACCAGCAGTTTTGACCATTCGCGGTTGTTTCTGATCAGGGTATTGATGTCTGTCATGGCGTTGAGCGACCGGTTACTGCGCAAAGTGCGCGCGCGTACTATATGCCAGGGCCTGATAAATTTAAACGGCATTGCAATGCCATCAAAACAGGGTATGGATGCAGAATGACTTATGCACTGGAACTTTCCCGGCTGACCAAGACCTATCCCGGTGGCGTGCAGGCGCTGAAGGGCATCGATCTTAACGTTGAAGCGGGTGACTTTTATGCACTGCTGGGGCCAAACGGTGCCGGTAAATCGACCACCATCGGGATTATCAGTTCGCTGGTCAATAAATCCGAAGGTAGTGTGCGGGTGTTTGGCTACGATTTAGAAAAAGATGTGGTGAATGCCAAGCGCCAGCTCGGCCTGGTGCCGCAGGAGTTTAACTTCAACCCGTTTGAAACGGTGATGCAGATCGTCGTGAATCAGGCGGGTTACTACGGCGTTGAGCGTCGCGAAGCCAATGAGCGTGCGGAAAAATATCTGAAGCAGCTCGACCTGTGGGGAAAACGCACTGAGCGTGCGCGCATGCTCTCCGGCGGGATGAAGCGCCGTCTGATGATCGCCCGAGCACTGATGCACGAGCCAAAACTGCTGATTCTGGATGAGCCGACGGCTGGCGTGGATATCGAACTGCGTCGCTCAATGTGGGTGTTCCTGAAAGATCTCAATGCCAAAGGCACTACCATCATTCTTACCACCCACTATCTGGAAGAAGCTGAGATGCTGTGCCGTAACATCGGCATCATCCAGAGCGGTGAGTTGGTGGAAAACACCTCGATGAAAGAACTGCTGTCCAAGCTCAAATCAGAAACCTTTATCCTGGATCTGGCACCGCGCAGTCCGCTGCCGAAACTGGAGGGCTTCCAGTACCGGCTGACCGATACCTCAACGCTGGAAGTGGAAGTGCTGCGTGAGCAGGGCCTTAACAGCGTCTTCAGCCAGCTGAGTGCGCAGGGTGTGCAGGTGCTGAGTATGCGCAATAAAGCCAACCGTCTGGAAGAGCTGTTCGTTGGCCTGACGACGCAGGGAAAAACAGGAGCAAAAGCATGACACATTTGTACTGGGTGGCGCTGAAAAGCATCTGGGCCAAAGAGGTTAACCGTTTCGCCCGTATCTGGATCCAGACGCTGGTGCCGCCGGTCATCACCATGACGCTCTATTTCATCATCTTTGGCAACCTGATCGGGTCGCGCATTGGTGAGATGCACGGCTTCAGCTATATGCAGTTTATTGTGCCGGGATTGATCATGATGGCGGTGATCACCAACGCCTACGCCAACGTGGCATCATCGTTCTTCAGTGCCAAGTTCCAGCGCAACATTGAAGAGCTGCTCGTTGCACCCGTGCCGACCCACATTATCATTGCTGGCTATGTAGGCGGCGGTGTGGCGCGTGGCGTCTGCGTCGGCATTCTGGTGACGGCCATCTCGCTGTTCTTTGTGCCGTTTCATGTGCACTCCTGGTCGATGGTGGCGATCACGCTGCTGCTGACCGCGATTCTGTTTTCACTGGCCGGTCTGCTCAACGCCGTCTTTGCGCGCACCTTTGACGATATCAGCCTGATCCCGACCTTTGTGCTGACGCCACTGACCTATCTGGGCGGCGTATTCTATTCGCTGAGTCTGCTGCCGCCGATCTGGCAGGCTGTCTCTAAACTGAACCCAATCGTTTATATGATTAGCGGATTCCGTTATGGCTTCCTGGGCATTAATGATGTGCCGCTGGTCTTTACGCTCTCGGTACTGGTGGCCTTTATTCTGGTGTTCTACTGGCTGGTCTATGCGCTGATTCAGCGCGGACGCGGACTGCGCACCTGACAATACGTTGAATGGTAAGGGCCACGCTGCAATAAGGGCGTGGCTTTTTTTTTGGTGAGTGAAAAACAACCCGAACTACGGTTCTCCCTGGCCTTAAAAACGATGTTAAAATCTGCCTGGTCATTTCTTTTCTGTCTCTGAAGCCGCTCACGGCCTCGCTTTCATCCTTTTTCACAAAAAGTAACCCTAAGTATTATCTGATAATAATAAGTCATCTTTCGCTATCTTAATGATTCTTAACTGTTAAATATTTTTTAAGAATAGGCTTAAAGGTTGGCTGTTGTTTATTTGATTATGAATTATCAAAATACCGCCGGAATAAAGTTATTCCTCTGCTCAGGGATGAACGAGTGGGTTAAGAGTCTTCTCAATAAGCAAAATGGCATCTTAAACAGGGCCAGTTTTTAATCAAAGGCAGGAAAAGATGAATCGTATAACGTGGATCGATAATCTGCGGGGATTGAGTATTCTCGCAATTATTTTTTTGCATAGCACTATTGCCGTACATAATAATGCCGGACATTTTACCGCCTTCAGCAGCCTGTTAAATGAGATGCTGGCACCGGTAAGACTGGGGCTGATGTTCTTTGTTTCGGGTCTGTTTGTCGATGCCGGATTAAGAAAAGGCCTGGGTCCTTTTTTTAATAACAAAGTACGCAGTATTCTCTATCCGTTTGTGGTCTGGGTGGCGGTCTATGGCGGGTTAAAGATCCTGTTCAGCTCAATGGCAAATACGCCGCAGTCACCGATGAATATTATTCTCTCCCACCTGACCGGCGGCGGGGATATGACCTGGTTCCTGCACTCGCTATTTATCTTCTTTATCGTGATTATCTTTGCCCGCCACCTGCCATTCCTGCTGGTGTTTGCTATCTGTATGGCGCTGAGCTGGGCGCTGCCGGCCATCGATCCGGATGGCGTATTTGCCAGCTTCGACAATACGCACATCAACAAATCGCTTTATCTGTTTGTCTTTTTCTACCTGGGCGATTACGTGGTACGTAAGCAGGTGGATATCGCAGAGAAAGTACAGCATGGCCCGACGCTGTTAATCTCAGCGATCAGTTTTGTGCTGCTCTCCTGCCTGAATATCTTTATTCTGGAGCGTCATTCCCAGGCGTTATTATCACCGCTTGCACTCTTATCGGTGCCATTCTTTGTCTGGATTGCGCTGAAGCTGAAATCTGAGCTGGTCTACTACATTGGCGTCAATTCTATCGTCTTCTACCTGTCGCATTATCTGGCGATTCAGTTCTTCAGTAAGATTGTGAAGTTTGAAAGTCCGTCAGCCTGGGTGAATGACCTGAAATTCATTTCGGCGTTTCTGGTGGCGCTGGCGCTGCCATTGACAATATGTCTGATGAGAAAACGCGGCTGGTTTAATTTCCTCTTTACGATGAAAAAGTCATCGAAGCCGATGACAACCAAAGCGGTTTAATTGCAGAAGCAGAAACAAAAAGGGCCGCCCATGTTAATGGCGGCCCTTTTTTATCAGCTGATCGATTAATCAGGCAATTTGTACCGGCAATGCTTTCGCCAGACGCTTCATCTGGTTGTCACCTTCAAAATAGGCGACTTTAGGCTGCCACTGACGCGCGACGGCATCCTCTACCTGCACATAGGAGCAGATAATTAAAATATCGCCTTCGCAGGCGCAGCGGGCAGCCGCACCGTTGACCGAAATAATTTTCGAACCACGCTCAGCCGCGATAGCGTAGGTGGAAAAGCGCTGACCGTTAGTGACGTTATAAATATCGATCGCTTCATATTGCAGAATGCCGGAGGCATCCAGGAAATCCTGATCGATAGCGCAGGAGCCTTCATAATTGAGGTCCGCCTGCGTCACTTTTACGCGGTGCAATTTGCCTTGCAGAACTGTGCGAATCATAGCCAGAAACCTTATCAGAGAAATAAAATAACCTGCAGCGGGCGTACTTACAGCGTCAGGTCAACAGTTTGATTATCAATCAGTCGGGCTTTACCCAGCCAGGCGGCCATCAGCACCACCGCACGCTGGCTGTCCACCGTCAGCGGCTGCAGCGTTTCCGCATCACAGATTGCCAGGCCATCAGGACGCAATCCCTGTGCCAGCAGCGCCTCGCTGGCTGTCTCGATAATCTCTTCAATGTGACGCTCGCCGTTCTCAAGTCGCTGAGCCATCTGATGCATCACCTGGCTCAGCACCGGGGCCAGTTTGCGCTCATCGGATGTCAGGTAGCCGTTGCGTGAACTCAGTGCCAGGCCATCTTTCGCCCGCACGGTTGGCACGCCAACAATCTCAATGTCGAAGCCCATATCAGCCACCATCTTACGAATGATAGCCAGCTGCTGAAAATCCTTTTCACCGAAACAGGCAATATCGGGCTGCACCAGATTAAACAGTTTGCTGACGATGGTTGCCACGCCGCGAAAATGCCCTGGACGCGTTGCCCCTTCCAGCAGGGAAGAGAGCACCGGCACCTCAACAAAGGTCTGATTCTGCGCGCCTTGCGGATAGACTTCAGCCGGTGACGGGGCAAAGACCACGTCAACCTGGTGGCGGTTCAGCTTTTCACAATCTTCCTGCAGCGTGCGCGGGTAGCGCGCTAAATCATCGGCGCGATCGAACTGCATCGGATTGACAAAGATCGAGACAATGACGATGTCGCCGCGCGCCCGGGCTTCATCCACCAGCGTCAGATGGCCTTCATGCAGGTTGCCCATGGTCGGCACCAGCGCAATGCGTTTACCCTGCTGGCGCCAGCGACGGACTTCCTGGCGCAGCATCAGCAGCGTTTCAATGATCAACACGGTGACTCTCCTGAATTACTGGAAACTGTGCTCTGCCGCCGGATAGGTTCCGGCCTCGACTTCGGCGATATAGTGGCGAATCGCCGCGCGAACGTCGCCGGTCTCCGCCAGGAAATTTTTGGCAAATTTGGGAATATGACCGCCGGTTACGCCCAGCGCGTCATGCATCACCAGAATCTGACCATCGGTCACGTTACCGGCACCGATGCCGATCACCGGGATGGTAAGCGCCCCGGTGATCCGCTGCGCCAGCGACACCGGCACGCACTCCAGCACCATCAGCTGTGCGCCTGCCGCTTCCAGCGCCAGGGCATCGGCCAGCAGCTGATCGGCACCGGCCTCATCACGGCCCTGCACTTTATAGCCGCCAAAAATATTCACCGACTGCGGGGTCAGCCCAAGATGACCGCACACCGGCACGGCGCGTTCGGTCAGCATCTGTACGGTCTCTGCCAGCCAGCTGCCGCCTTCCAGTTTCACCATATTGGCACCGGCACGCATCAGCTGTGCGGCACTCTCAAAGGTCTGCTCTGGTGTGGCATAACTCATAAAGGGCAGGTCGGCGAGCAGCAGGGCCTGGGGCGCACCACGGCGCACGGCGGCGGTGTGATAGGCGATGTCGCTGACCGTAACCGGCAGGGTGGAGTCGTGCCCCTGCACCGTCATCCCTAAGGAATCACCAACCAGCAGCACCTGAATGCCTTCATCGGCAAACAGGCGGGCAAAACTGAAATCGTAGGCGGTCAGCGTCGCGAATTTTTTACCGCTGGCTTTCGCCTGACGCAGATGTGAAATCGTGGTGGGTTTCATGGCGCTCTCAACTCAGGAATTCTGATGGGCGCAGTTTACTGGATAGCGTGAAAGAGCGGAATCAGAGATGTGCGTTTGTCTGATCAGTCGTGCCACAGCACGATGTTGCTGCTGCCGAGGGTGGCCAGAACGGTGCTGAGTGCGCGGCCATCGGGCAGGCGGGCATCGGGCGCAATCGCCAGCAGGGGCACCAGCATAAAGGCGCGATTCAGCAGGTCGTAGTGCGGCACAATCAGCCGCTCAGTGTTAATAACTGCGTCGCCAAACAGCATGAGATCGATATCCAGCGTGCGCGGTCCCCAGCGTTCTTCCTTGCGTATCCGGCCATGATCCCGCTCAATCTGCTGGGTATGGTCAAGCAGGGCTTCAGCGCTGAGATCGGTTTCCAGCGCCACGGCGGCATTGAGAAAATCGGGCTGATCGGGCGGGCCATAAGGCGGCGTGCGATAGAATGGCGAGGTCGCGATGCGTTGCGTCTGCGGCAACGCATCCAGTGCTGTCAGCGCTGCATCAACCTGATGCAGCGGATCGGCCAGATTACTGCCTAACGCGAGGTAAACCCGTGTCATGACACGTTTTGATTGTCACGACGTGGCGCGGAAGAGCGGCGGCGCGGACGGCGCGATTTATTGCGCGGCACCGGATCGTCACCCAGATTATTCAGCATGTTTTTCTGATGCGGCGGCGCAGCGACCTGGAATTCACCCCACCACTGACTCAGACGCAGCAGTTCCGGATTGTTTTCCACTTCCGCGCGCAGCGCCAGCAGATCGTATGCGGCGCGGAATTTCGGATGCTCCATCAGTTTCCAGGCGCGTTTACCGTGACGGCGTGACATGCGTAACTGCAGCAACCAGATATCGCGGATCAGCGAGGTAATACGTTTTGGAATCGCCAGCGCACGGCAGGCTTCGTCCAGCGTATCGTTCATCGCCATCGCAAAGGCTTCGAAGTAGGTCAGGCCACTCTCCTGCGCAATGCGTTCGGCCGCCTCAAGCTGCGGATACCAGAACATCGCTGCAAACAGGAACGCCGGATTCACGCGCATGTCGTTATGAATGCGGTTGTCGGTGTTTTTCAGCACCTGTGCTAGCATCCGCTCCATGTGGCTGTCACTGTTTTCCGTGAAGTTGCGCGCCAGCGTCGGGAACAGCGGCTGGAACAGCTGATATTCACACAGCTTCAGATACGTGCTGTAGCCATAACCCGCCTGCAACAGCTTCAGGGACTCTTCAAACAGGCGCGCAGGCGGGATATCACGCAGCAGCGAGGCCAGACGGGGAATCGGCTCGGCGGTTTCCGGCGCAATGCTCATATTGAGCTTGGCGGCAAAGCGCGCGACGCGCAGCATGCGCACCGGATCTTCGCGGTAGCGGGTTTCCGGATCGCCAATCAGGCGAATGATACCCTGTTCGAGATCGCTGATGCCGCCAACGTAGTCGCGCACGCTGAAATCAGCCACGCTGTAGTAGAGGCTGTTGATGGTGAGATCGCGACGCTGGGCATCATCTTCGATAGAGCCGAAGATATTGTCGCGCAGCAGCATGCCGCTCTGGGCGCGCTGCGAACTGTTGCGATCTTCCGCAATCTCTTCAACCTGATGATGACCACGGAAGGTGGCGACTTCGATCACTTCCGGGCCAAACATCACGTGTGCCAGCCGGAAACGGCGACCGACCAGCCGACAGTTGCGGAACAGCTTGCGCATCTGCTCAGGCGTGGCGTTAGTGGTCACGTCGAAATCTTTGGGTTTTTGCCCCAGTAGCAAATCGCGCACGCCACCGCCTACCAGATAGGCTTCATAACCGGCTTTGTTCAGGCGATAGAGCACTTTGAGGGCATTTTCGCTGATGTCTTTACGTGAGATGGTATGGCTTTCACGAGGGATGATGGTCATCAGACGCTCTGGTTCAACCTCTGCTGGGGCTTCCTCTTCATCACGCTTCAGGACTTTCCGGCAAAAATTAGCTACTCGGGTAAAAATGGGACACCTCGACAGTGGCAATTAGGGTGTAGGTAAAATCAGCGGCTAATCATAGCCTGTTGAGAACCGTTTGAGAATGCTGTTGTCTATGCATCCGGTTTCAGGGCGTTCTGTTGCGGCATCAAAGCGATATTCCACTGTGACACCGCGTCAGACAGCAGTTTGTCCTGCGTTAAGTCCTGCCAGCCGCCTGAAACAGGCTGTCCGAGGAAGCGTAATGCCGCTACCAGCAGGGGTCTGGCATCGCCATCGGGCAGCGAAGGCGCATGATTCTGCTTCGATAACTTATTGCCATCGTGATTAAGCGCCAGCGGCAGGTGCAGCCAGGCCGGCACCGGCCAGCCAAACTGCTGATAAAGCGCAATCTGCCGTACCGTCGGCTCAATCAAATCTGCGCCGCGCACCACTTCGGTAATGCCCTGAAAATGGTCATCGACGACCACCGCCAGGTTGTAGGCAAACAGGCCATCGCGACGGTGAATAATAAAATCTTCCTGTGCAAGACGGCTGTCCGCCTCTACGCGCCCGCGTAATCGATCGTCAAAGGCAAAGACCGGCGCATGCTGGCGTAAACGCAGCGCGGCATTCTCTGGTCCGCGTTGCCGTTCACGGCAGTAACCATCATAGAAACCGCCAATCTCCTGAATGCGACGTCGGGGACAGGTGCAGAAATAGCTCTGACGATGCTGCTGCAGCCAGGCCAGTGCGTCACGGTAGGCCTCATGACGTTGCGACTGCCACAGCACCTCGCCATCCCACGTCAAACCGTAGTGTTCCAGCTGATGCAGAATGCGGCTGGCAGCACCCGGCACTTCCCGTGGCGGATCGATATCTTCAATTCTCACCCGCCAGATGCCGTTTTGCGCGCGCGCGCTCAGGTAACTGCTCAGGGCAGCTATCAGCGAGCCAAAATGAAGTTCACCAGAGGGAGAAGGGGCGAAGCGACCAATGCAGGAAGGTGACATAGGGTTCAGAAGTGACCACGCAGCGGACAACACAACGGTTTTTCCACTGCGTGGTAACAGGCTGGACGCGACATTAGCCGGCCATTTGTTTCTCACGAATTTCTGCTAACGTCTTACAGTCGATGCAGAGATCGGCAGTAGGACGTGCTTCGAGACGGCGGATACCAATCTCAACGCCACAGGAATCGCAATAACCGAAGTCGTCGTCTTCGACTTTCTTCAGCGTCTTCTCGATCTTTTTAATCAGTTTACGTTCGCGATCGCGGTTACGCAGCTCCAGGCTGAACTCCTCTTCCTGCGCGGCACGGTCAACCGGGTCCGGGAAGTTAGCGGCTTCATCCTGCATGTGCGATACGGTACGATCGACTTCGTCCCGCAATTGATTACGCCAGGCTTCCAGAATCTTGCGAAAATGGGTCAGCTGCGCGTCGTTCATATACTCTTCGCCAGGCTTAACCTGATAAGGCTCAACGCCAGCGATAGCGAGAATACTCAGGGACGATGTTTTACGGTTTTGACCTTCTTGCATGTTGCTTCTCCTGGATAACACGCACTATACCCTCTGACTTACGTCCCGCAGGGGCGTTACTGCCGGCCTGCATCTGACGTCTGCGGGGTACATCGATCCCCCATTGGGGAAAAAAACAGGCCGCTATAAATAACAGAAGCAGTCAGGGTTGGCAATTCTTCATGAACACACCTTGACAAGCCTGTGAGGAACAGCGTAATTAGCCCTTAGCTCAGAACATTCTTACCACATAAAATTGCAAAAGATATTACAAGGTTACGTTGATTGGCGATTTAAGAAACATTCCCTCTGCCGATAAGTCTGCCTGATACGCTAAAACCTCTACACCTTCCCGTTGCGCCTGAGCCAGTTGTTCTGCATACGCCGCATCAATGTGGCGTGCCGGGGAAACGTCCTCAATCCCCGAGTGCAAAACGGCAAACAATAAAACGGCCCGATGACCCTCTGCCGCCACTGTCGCCAGCTCGCGCAGGTGTTTCTGTCCTCGAATCGTCACCGCATCCGGAAAATAGCCTTTACCTTCATGTAAAAGGGTTACGGATTTCACCTCAATATAGCAGTTGCGCCGTGCCTCTGCTTTGAGCAGGAAATCAATTCTGCTTTTTTCACTGCCATATTTCACTTCCGCCTGTCGATGCGAATAACCGGCCAGCGATGGCAGCTGATGCTGGTCCAGCGCTTCAGCCACCAGCTGGTTCGCGCGCAGGGTATTCACGCAGATCCAGTGGCCCTGTTGCGTTTCGGTCAGCTCCCAGCTGTGAGGGTATTTGCGCGTCATGCTGTCGGACGTGGAATACCAGACTGTATCGCCCGGCGTGGCGCAGCCGGTCATGGCACCGGTGTTGGCGCAATGAATCGTCAGCACTTCGCCTTCTGGCGTCTCGACATCGGCCAGGAAACGTTTGTAACGGGCGATCAGGCGGGCGGATTTAAGGGGCGGAGAGAAGTGCATGCGGATCCTGAGACGTTAATGGCCAGCTGGCCAGCGCGCGGTAGCGGGTGCGGCCCCGGGCATAGTCAGAGGCGAACAGTGAAAAGGTGGAGACGCGAAAACGCCAGTGAAAGCCGCGTGGTGGCAATGCAACCGGCTGGGTGGCCTGGCGTAACAGCGTGATGTGCGGATGAAACGGCTGTGGGCTTTGATAACAGCCATGCCGGGCAGCCTGCGCCCGCAGCAGGCTGGCGAGCTGCAGCAGGCCGCGAGGCGCGCGCTGGCAGCCGAGCCAGACCACGCCGGGACGCGGCCAGTGCCCGGCATCATCCAGGTCGAGATCGAAACCGGGCTGGACGATGCGGGAGGCCAGCGTCTGCAGGCGCTGTGAGGTTTCCGGTGCGACCTCACCCAGAAACGCCAGCGTCAGGTGCAGATTCGCTGCGACCACAGGCGTGCCTGCCTCTGCAGGAAAGGTGTCGGCCCGCCAGCGCACCAGCTGTTGCTGCATTTCGTCAGGCAGGCTGATGGCAAAAAATAAGCGTTGTGTCGCCATGGCGCTCTCCGGCAAATATCACGTGCTACAATGCGCGCCATCTTAGCACAGGCAGAAGCGGAGTTTGCTGTGAGCGATTTACCAGTCAGCGCGGTGCTGCCAGACATCCTGGCGGCGCTGCGTGACGCCTCTCAAATCCTGCTGGCCGCCCCTACCGGCGCGGGCAAATCGACCTGGCTCCCGCTGCAGTTGTTGCAGCAGGCGGCGCTGCCAGGACGCATCATTATGCTGGAGCCACGCCGGCTGGCGGCACGTAATGTGGCGCAGCGGCTGGCAGAGCAGCTCGGCGAACAGCCGGGTGCCACGGTGGGATTCCGGATGCGTGGCGAAAGCTGCGTCGGGCCAGAAACCCGGCTGGAAGTTGTTACCGAAGGGATGCTCACGCGCATGCTTCAGCACGATCCGATGCTGGAGGGCGTGTCGCTGGTGATCCTCGATGAGTTTCACGAGCGCAGCCTGCAGGCCGATCTGGCGCTGGCGCTGCTGCTCGATGTGCAGCAGGGATTACGCGACGACCTTAAAATCATGCTGATGTCCGCCACGCTCGACAATGCCCGGCTGGCGGCGCTGCTGCCGGATGCGCCACTGATTATTTCAGAAGGGCGCAGCTATCCAGTTGAACGGCGTTACGCGTCGCTGAATCAGAACGTACGCTTTGAAGAGGCGGTCGCGCGTGAAGTCGCTCAACTGCTGCGCGATGAAGAGGGTTCACTGCTACTGTTTCTGCCGGGCGTGGCAGAAATTGAACGGGTAAAGCGTGAGCTGGAATCACGCATCAGTGACGATGTGGATCTGACACCACTCTATGGCGCACTGCCGCTGGCGGCGCAGCGACGGGCGATCCTGCCCGCCGCCGCCGGACGTCGCAAAGTGGTGCTCGCCACCAATATCGCCGAGACCAGCCTGACCATTGAGGGGATTCGCCTGGTAGTCGACAGTGCGCTGGAGCGCAGCGCCCTGTTTGACGCTCGCAGCGGCGTGACGCGGCTGCAGACCCAGCGCATCAGCCAGGCCTCAATGATTCAGCGCGCAGGTCGCGCCGGGCGACTGATGCCGGGAATTTGTCTGCATCTGCTGCCGCAGGAGCAGGCGTCACGTGCAGCAGCGCAGAGCGAACCGGAAATCGTGAACAGCGATCTCTCGTCGCTGTGGCTGGACCTGCTGCAGTGGGGCTGTACCGGGCCGCAACAGCTGCAGTGGCTGGATCTGCCGCCCGCCAGAAATCTGGACGCGGCACAACAGCAGCTGACCCGTCTGGGTGCACTGGACAGCAACGGCCTGCTTAACACACTGGGACGGCGTATGGCACAGCTGGGTTGCGATCCGCGACTTGCTGCTATGCTCTGTGCCGCGGGCAATGAGCCGGATGCGGTCGCCAGCGCGGCGCTGCTGGTGGCGATTCTGGAAGATCCTCCGCGCAGCGGCAGTGCCGATCTGAGGGATGCGCTGCATCGGCCTCAGGCTCAATGGCAGCGGCGGGCGCAGCAGTGGCAGCAGCGACTCAAAATTCTTGGCGGACGGATCGATGAAGATCGCTTCGCGGGCCTGCTGGCGGTGGGGTTTGGCGATCGGCTGGCGCGGCGTCGCGATCAGAGCGGTCGCTATCAATTGGCCAACGGGCTGGGGGCCAGACTCGATGAGCAGGATGGCCTGACGCGCAACGAATGGCTGATTGCACCCGCCCTGTTGCAGGGCAGTGCGACGCCGGATGCCCGGATGCTGCTGGCACTGCCGGTCGACATTGAAACGCTGTGCCAGCAGCAGCCCGCACTGATTGAGCGCCGGACTGAAGTGGAATGGGACGAAGAGAAGGGCACGCTGCGTGCGTTCAGACGTGAGCAGATTGGCGCGCTGATCCTGAAGACCCAGCCGATGGCGCGTCCGGAGCCGGACGTGCTGCACGCCGCCATACTGCGCTGGATCGCCGAAAAAGGTCTGTCGGTATTGGGCTGGACGCCGGATGCCGAACAGTTGCGCCTGCGCATCCAGTGTGCGGCACAGTGGCTGCCGGAAGAGAGCTGGCCCGCTATGGACGATCAGACGTTGCTTGAGAGCCTGCCGCAGTGGCTGTTGCCGCAGATGTCAGCGGTACGCGATCTGCGCAGCCTGCAGGCGGTAAACCTGACCACGGCGCTCTTACATTTACTCACATGGTCACAACGTCAGCGGCTGGATAGTGTGCTGCCAACTCATTACACTGTGCCGACCGGAAGCCGGCTGCCGATTCGCTACGATGCGGATAAGCCGCCCGCGCTGGCGGTAAGGATTCAGGAGATGTTTGGCGAAGCGCAGAATCCCACCGTGGCGGAAGGACGTATTCCGCTGGTGCTGGAGCTGCTATCGCCCGCCCAGCGACCGTTGCAGATCACCCGCGATCTGGCGGCGTTCTGGCGCGGTGCCTGGCCGGAGGTCAGGAAAGAGATGAAGGGACGCTATCCGAAACACCTCTGGCCAGAGGATCCGGCCACCGCCTTGCCAACAAGGCGAACCAAAAAAATGTCCCCGCAGGGTTGAGTCCGCTGGATCGAATTCAGAGGGTTCTGCCATGCGGCACGCGAGAAAGCAGTTAGAGTAGCGGCGCTGCCGTAAGCACTGCCTGGAGAAGAAAAGTAATGTCTGGGAACGATCGCGAACCAATAGGGCGCAAAGGTAAACCGTTGCCGCCGCGCAGCAGTGCGGGCCGGGGACGACGCAGGGATATCGAACAGGATATCGATCAGGACGATTTTAATGATGACGAGGAGGAAGCGCCGGTGCCACGTAAAGGTAAAGGTGGAAAACCGCCGCGCGGCAAACGCCGTTGGCTGGGATGGATAATTAAACTGTTCCTGGTGTTTGTGGTGGTTATGGCCGCGTGGGGCATCTACCTCGACTCGGAGATTCGCAGTCGCATTGACGGTAAGGTATGGCAACTGCCCGCCACCGTCTATGGCCGCATGGTCAGCCTGGAACCGGGCATGGCCTACAACAAAAGTGAAATGGTGGCGCTGCTGGAAGGGACTCAGTATCGCGAAGTCTCCCGTATCACCCGCCCCGGCGAGTTTTCGGTGAAGGGCAACACCATTGATCTGCTGCGTCGCCCGTTTGATTTCCCCGACAGTAAAGAGGGGCAGATCCACGCGCGTATGAGCTTCACGAAAGATGAGCTGAGCGAGATTAAAAACCTCGAAACCGGCCGTGATTTTGGCTTTTTCCGCCTCGATCCGCGCCTGATCACCATGCTGCAGTCGCCGAATGGTGAACAGCGACTCTTCGTGCCGCGCACCGGTTTCCCGGATCTGCTGGTCGATACGCTGATCGCCACTGAAGATCGCCATTTCTATGAGCATGATGGTATCAGCCCGTACTCCATTGGTCGCGCTTTCCTGGCGAACATCACGGCAGGAAAAGCGGTGCAGGGCGGCAGTACGCTGACGCAGCAACTGGTGAAGAACCTGTTCCTGACCAATGAGCGTTCGCTGTGGCGTAAAGCGCGTGAAGCCTATATGGCGGTGATCATGGATGCGCGCTACAGCAAAGATCGCATCCTGGAGCTCTACCTGAACGAAGTCTATCTCGGTCAGGCGGGCAGCGATCAGATCCGCGGTTTCCCGCTGGCGAGCCTCTACTACTTTGGCCGTCCGGTAGATGAACTGAGTCTGGATCAGCAGGCGATGCTGGTTGGCATGGTGAAAGGGGCGTCGCTCTATAACCCGTGGCGCAACCCGAAACTGGCGCTGGAACGCCGCAACCTGGTGCTGCGCCTGTTGCAGCAGCAGAAAGTGATCGACCAGGAGCTGTATGACATGCTGTCGGCTCGTCCGCTGGGCGTGCAGCCGAAAGGGGGCGTGATTACGCCGCAGCCTGCCTTTATGCAGATGGTGCGTAACGAGCTTCAGGCCAAACTGGGCGACAAGATTAAAGATCTCTCCGGCGTGAAAATCTTCACCACGCTGGACCCGGTGTCGCAGGATGCAGCTGAAAAAGCGGTGGTTGATGGCATTCCGACGCTGAAAAAACAGCGCGGCCTGAAAGATCTGGAAACCGCGATGGTGGTGGTTGACCGCTTCAGCGGCGAAGTCCGTGCCATGGTCGGCGGTGCCGATCCGCAGTACGCCGGTTACAACCGTGCGCTGCAGGCGCGTCGCTCTATCGGTTCACTGGCAAAACCTGCGACCTACCTCACCGCGCTGAGCCAGCCAAACAGCTACCGCCTGAACAGCTGGATCGCCGATGAGCCGATTGCGCTGAAGCAGCCAAATGGCACCATCTGGAAACCGATGAACGACGATCGTCGCTTCAGCGGCAAAGTGATGCTGGTGGATGCGCTGACCAACTCCATGAACGTGCCGACGGTTAACCTCGGTATGACGCTGGGGCTGGATGCGGTAGTCGATACCTGGAACAAGCTGGGTGTGCCGAAAGAGCAGCTGCATCCGGTTCCGGCGATGCTGCTGGGCGCCCTGAACCTGACGCCGGTTGAAGTGGCGCAGGCGTTCCAGTCGATCGCCAGCGGCGGTAACCGCGCGTCACTGTCTGCGGTGCGTTCAGTGATTGCAGAAGATGGCAGCGTGCTCTATCAGAGCTATCCGCAGGCGCAGCGTGTGGAACCGGCGCAGGCGGCTTATCTGACGCTCTATACCATGCAGCAGGTCGCTGACCACGGTACCGCCCGTGCGCTGGGGGCGCGTTTCCCGAATGCCCATCTGGCCGGGAAAACCGGTACCACTAACGATCTGATCGACAGCTGGTTTGCCGGTATTGATGGTAAAGAAGTGGCGATCACCTGGGTGGGCCGTGATAACAACCAGCCGACCAAACTCTATGGTGCCAGCGGTGCGATGCAGCTTTATCGTCGCTACCTCGACAATCAGGCACCGATGCCGTTGCAGCTGACGCCGCCGGAAGATGTGTCGATGATGAATGTCGATTCGGCCGGTAACTTTGTCTGTGGCACGGGCAGCAGCACCTGGCGTTCTCTGCCGGTGTGGGCGCTGGATCCGAATGCGCTGTGTCAGCAACAGCAGCAGCAGGTTCAGCAGCAGCAACAGCTGTTTGACCAGCAACAGCAGCAACAACAGCCGCAACAGCAACCGGCTCAGCAACCGCAGGAGCAGAAAGACAGCGACGGCGTAGCAGGGTGGATAAAAGATATGTTTGGCAAATAAATCAGTCAGACAGGTTAAAAAGGGCGCTTCGGCGCCCTTTTTTTGTTTGTGATCAATACGGGTAAATGGCCCTGCAAACGGCGTCACTACTGGGATTTCTGCTTGCAGTGTCCGCGGCAGTTCGCATATTATCTAATCCGTTATAATAATCATTATCGTTTCGATTCGCTCGCCTGAGCCTATTTTAAGAGACACCTTTTTATGAATGCGCGAACGACTTTTGCAGACAACACCAAAAAAACATTTTCCCGGCCGCTTCTGGGCGTCATGATCTCACTGAGCCTGAGCTCCTCGCTTTACGCCGCGCAGCCAGAGACCATGGTGGTCTCGGCGGATGGCGGCAGCGGCGTCGAGGCGGAAAGCGCCTGGGGGCCGGCACCGACGGTGGCAGCAAAACACAGCGCCACCGGCACCAAAACCGATACCCCGATTGAAAAAAATCCGCAGTCTGTCTCCGTGGTTACCCGCGAAGAGATGGAAATGCGCAACGTGACCAGTGTGAAAGGGGCGTTTAACTATACGCCTGGCGTGCTGACCGGTAACCGTGGCAGCTCAGATGTGATTGATGCGCTTTCGATTCGCGGCTTCAGCGAAACCAATACCAACCAGTATCTGGATGGCCTGAAACTGCAGGGAGATAACTACTCTGAGTTTGCCATCGACCCCTACTTCCTGGAGCGCGCTGAACTGCTGCGCGGTCCGGTCTCTGTGCTCTATGGTAAAAGCAATCCGGGCGGTGTCGTCTCACTGGTGAGCAAGCGTCCCACCCAGGAAACCCTGCGCGAAGTGCAGTTCCAGATGGGCAATGACAATCTCTTCTCGACCGGCTTTGACTTTGGCGGTGCGCTGGATGATAACGGCGTCTACAGCTATCGCCTGACCGGTCAGGCGCGCAGTCAGGATGCTCAGCAGTCGATGAACAAAGAGAAGCGCTACACCATTGCCCCGTCATTCAGCTGGCGTCCCGACGATCGCACCCGCATTGATCTGCTGACCTATTTCCAGAACGAGCCAGAAACCGGCTATTACGGCTGGCTGCCGCGTCAGGGCACCGTGGTGCCGATCACCCGTGCCGATGGCAGCCAGTACAAACTGCCGACCGACTTCGACGAAGGTGAGCAGAGCAATAAGATTTCGCGCACCACCAAAATGGTGGGCTATAACGCCGAGCACAGCCTCAACGACACCTGGACGCTGCGCCAGAACCTGCGTTACGCCGACCTGCGCACCGATTACCGCAGTATCTATGGCAATGGTTTCAATACAGCAACCCAGGAGATTACCCGTGGTTCAGCGGTCTCCAGCGAGAAGCTGAATCAGTTTGCCGTGGATACTCAGGCACAGGCGAAGTTTGCTACCGGCCAGGTCGATCATACGCTGCTGTTAGGCGTGGACTTCCAGCGTACGCGTAATGATATCGACGCACAGTTTGGCTCGGCCTCCAGCCTGAATGCGGTTAACCCGCAATATGGCGATGATAGCGTGACGCCATATGGCCCTTATCAGCATCTCAACAAGCAGCGTCAGACCGGCCTCTATGCGCAGGATCAGATGGAATGGAACCGCTGGGTGCTGACGCTGGGTGGCCGCTACGACTACGCCATGAACTCCGTTTACGATCGGGTGGCAGACAGTGTTGATCGCCAGAACGATCAGGCCTTTACCTGGCGTGGTGGTCTGAACTATGTGTTTGATAATGGCATCGCGCCTTATTTTAGCTACAGCGAAGCCTTTATTCCGAATGCGGGTTCGACCATTGACGGTCAGGCATTTGATCCGTCACGTGCTAAGCAGTATGAAGCTGGCGTAAAATATGTGCCAAAAGATCGTCCGGTGGTGCTTACCGCTGCGCTTTATCAGCTGAACAAAACCAAAAACCTGACTGCCGATCCGAACAATGTTCTTTTCAGCGTACAGAGCGGTGAAATCCGGTCGCGCGGCGTAGAGCTGGAAGCCAAAGCGGCGCTGAATGCCAACGTCAACCTAACGGCTTCTTACACCTACACCGATGCGGAATACACCGAAGACACCCAGCTTAAAGGCAAAACGCCGGTGCAGGTGCCGAAGCATATGGCTTCACTCTGGAGCGACTACACCTTCCACGAAACCGCCTTATCGGGTGTGACAGTGGGCGCAGGTGTGCGTTATGTCGGCGAGAGCCAGGGGCTTTACAGCACCGGCACGGAGCAGAACCAGAACTTTAAGGTAGCCGGTTACACCACGGTGGATGCGGCGCTCAAGTATGATCTGGGTCGTTTCGGTCTGCCAGGTTCGACGGTAGGCGTCAACGTTAACAATCTGTTCAACCGCGAGTATGTCGCCAGTTGCTATCGTGAATACGCCTGCTACTGGGGTGCGGAACGCCAGATTGTCGGCACCGCGACCTTCAGATTCTGATTTAACCGGGCGCTCCGGCGCCCGTTCACAGGGATAATCATGCCGCATCCGCACGCAGAAGAGGCTACCTTCAAACTGGAGAATGCCAGTTTCGAGGTGCCCGGCCGCACTCTCCTCCAGCCCCTGTCGCTGACTTTTCCACCGGGTAAAATGACCGCGCTGATTGGTCACAACGGCTCGGGCAAATCGACGCTGCTGAAAATGCTGGGCCGTCATCATGCGGCCAGCAGCGGAGAGGTTTTGCTGAATCAGCAGCCGGTCGGGCGATGGAACAGTAAAGCCTTTGCCCGCGAGGTGGCCTATCTGCCGCAGCAATTACCGGCAGCCGAAGGGATGACGGTGCGTGAGCTGGTGGCGATTGGCCGCTATCCCTGGCACGGGGCGCTGGGGCGCTTTGGTCAGGAGGATCGCGATAGGGTGGAGGATGCCATTACGCAGGTCGGGCTAAAGCCCTTTGCCGGTCGGCTGGTGGACAGTCTGTCAGGCGGTGAGCGTCAGCGCGCCTGGCTGGCGATGATGGTGGCGCAGAACAGCCGCTGTCTGCTGCTGGATGAACCGACCTCGGCGCTGGATATTGCCCATCAGGTTGAGGTACTGGCGCTGATCAAAGATCTGAGCCAGCAGCGCGGCCTGACCGTCATTGCGGTGCTGCACGATATCAATATGGCGGCACGCTACTGCGATCATCTGGTGGCGCTGCGTCAGGGCGCGATGATTGCCGAAGGTGACGCCGGAGCGATTATGCAGCCTGAGGTGCTCGGTGCAATTTATGGCATTCCGATGGGCATTTTACCGCACCCGCAGGGCGGCGCGCCGGTTAGTTTTGTCTGTTAAGGAAAGGATGATGCCCGATCTTTATCGCCGCCGACTGTTGCTGGCACTGGCGGCCTCGCCGCTGTTTTGTGCGCTTCCTCTGCGTGCTGCCACGCCGAATCCGGGTCGGATTATTGCACTGGAGTGGTTACCCACCGAACTGCTGATCGCGCTGGGCGTTACTCCCTTTGGCGTGGCCGATCTGCACAACTACAACATCTGGGTAGGTGAGCCGAAGCTGCCTGCAGACGTGATCGACGTCGGTCTGCGCACCGAACCCAATCTTGAGCTGATGGCGCAAATGCAGCCGTCGCTGATCCTCTGCTCCAATGGCTATGGCCCGCCCAAAGAGAAACTGACGCGCATCGCACCCATCATGGGTTTCGACCTTCACAGCGGCGACGGAAAACCCTTCACCGCCGCGCGCGCATCGCTGCGTCAGCTGGCGGCGCGCCTGGGATTAAGCGATCGAGCGGAACAGCATCTGCGTGAGGTCGATGGTCAGCTGGCGGCGGCGCGTGAGCGGCTGGCACCCTATGCCGGACGCACGCTTCTGCTGATGTCGCTGCTCGACAGTCGTCACGCCATTACCTTCGGTAAAAATAGCCTGTTCCTGGAAGTGATGACCCTGCTGGGCCTGAAAAATGGCTGGCAGGGTGAGACTAATTTCTGGGGCAGCGCAGTGATCGGCATCGAACAGCTGGCGCAGGCCGGGGAGGTGGATGTCATCTGTTTCGATCACGATAACGACGTGGAGATGCAGCAGCTGATGCGCAGTCCGCTGTGGCAGGCCATGCCGTTTGTCCGCACCGGACGCTTTCAGCGCGTCCCGGCGGTCTGGTATTACGGTGCAACGCTCTCGGCGCTGCACTTTGTTCGCGTGCTGGAACGCGCGCTGGAGACGCACTAATGCGCCATGCTCTGTTTCCCGCAGGCCTTCTCAGCCTGCTGTTTCTGCTCTCACTCAGCCTGACGCTGGTTAATCTGCATTACGCGCTGCCACAGGCTGAATGGTGGCAGGCACTCTGGTCACCGACGATCGATAGCCTGCCGCAGATGGTGTTTCACTACAGCCTGCTGCCACGTACGGCGCTGGCGCTGCTGGTGGGTGCCGGACTGGGGTTAGCCGGTCTGCTGTTTCAGCAGATCTTGCGCAACCCGCTGGCGGAGCCGACGACGCTGGGCGTCTCTTCCGGCGCGCAACTGGGCATTACCGTCGCGACGCTGTGGCATCTGCCGGGCGGGGCGCTGACACAGCAGTTTGCTGCGCTTAGCGGTGCGCTGCTGGTGGGCGCGCTGGTGTTTGGTGTGGCCTGGGGCAAACGTCTGTCGCCAGTGACGCTGATTCTGGCCGGGCTGGTACTGAGCCTGTACAGCGGCGCGGTAAATCAAATCTTCGCTATCTTCAATCACGATCAGCTGCAGAACATGTTTCTGTGGAGCACCGGCGCGCTGAATCAGATGAGCTGGGAAAACGTGCAGCAGCTCTGGCCGCGCCTGCTGCTGGCGTTTTTGCTGGCGCTGGCGCTGCTGCGTCCGCTGACGCTGATGGGACTGGATGATGGTGTCGCGAAAAACCTGGGTCTGGCGCTCTCTGTGGCGCGGATGGGCGGCCTTGGACTGGCGATTCTGCTCAGTGCGCAGCTGGTCAATGTCGCCGGTATCATCGGCTTTATCGGGCTGTTTGCACCGCTGCTGGCGAAGCTGCTGGGTGGACGACGGCTCCTCACCCGGATGTTGCTGGCACCGCTGACTGGCGCGCTGCTACTGTGGCTGGCAGACAGCTGCGTATTATGGCTCAGCACGCACTGGCGCGATATCCCGACCGGCACGGCTACGGCCCTGCTTGGCGTACCGATTCTGCTGTGGCTGCTGCCGCGACTGCGCACCGGTTCAGTGCCGCCCGCGCTGAATCAGGGTGACAATGTGCCCGCCGAGCGACAGAACCTGCTGCGCTGGGCGTTGATCGGTCTCGCTGTTCTGGCGCTGCTGGGGTGGGGGGCGCTCGCGTTTGGGCGTGATGCGCAGGGCTGGAGCGGGTCCACAGGCGAGATGCTGCAATCACTGCTGCCGTGGCGCGCACCGCGCGTGCTGGCGGCGCTGGTAACCGGTCTGATGCTGGGCGTGGCGGGGAGTCTGATTCAGCGGCTGACCGGCAATCCCATGGCCAGCCCGGAAGTACTGGGCATCAGTTCCGGGGCCGCCTGCGGCGTAGTGGTCATGATGTTCTTTGTGCCAGGCGATGCGATGGCCTGGCTGCTGCCCGCCGGTGCGGTGGGTGCCGCGCTGACGCTGCTGGTGATTATGGCGGTAGCCAGCCGTGGCGGCTTCTCGCCGGAGCGGATGCTGCTGGCGGGTATGGCGCTTAACAGCGCCTTTGTCACCCTGCTGATGCTGCTGCTGGCCAGCGGCGATCCGCGCATGGGCGGGTTGCTGAGCTGGATCTCCGGCTCGACCTATAACATCAGCGGCAGTCAGGCAGTTCAGAGCGCAATCTGCGCGCTGGTGCTGGTGTCGCTGGCTCCGCTGGCGAGCCGCTGGCTGACGCTGCTGCCGCTGGGAAGTGCGACCGCGCGCTCGGCGGGTATGGCATTGACGCCTGCACGGCTGAGTCTGCTGCTGCTGGCGGCAGCACTGACCGCCAGCGCGACGCTGACTATCGGTCCGCTGAGTTTTGTCGGGTTGATGGCTCCGCATATGGCGCGGATGCTGGGATTCCGGCGGGCTTTGCCACAACTGTTGCTATCGGGATTGCTGGGAGGCGGATTGATGATGCTGGCTGACTGGTGCGGGCGAATGCTGGCCTTCCCTGATCAAATCCCTGCCGGACTGATGGCGACGTTTTTAGGTGCGCCGTACTTTATCTGGCTGCTACGGCGTTCAGGTTAAGAGGAAAAAGCAGGCTGGTTTCAGACCGCGGCCAGATCCAAAGTAGGGTGAATCTGACAACAACGAAGAAGCTCAATGCGCAGGGAATGGGGGCAGAGGAGGAAAGCGTCCCGCGCCATGGACGGCGCGGGCCGAGCGAGTCATGGATGACGGCTTTCGCGCCTTTCCGATCTGACCCTGTTTCCTGTGCATGCACCCTCCCACAACAGAGCGGGGCAAACCTCATCAATAACAAAAGACCGGCTGCTGCCGGTCTTTGTCTTTAACGCTGCCGAAATTACAGCTTCGCGAAACAATGACGCGCGGCGTCAACCGTGCGCTGAATGTCCTCTTCGCTGTGCGCCAGCGACATAAAGCCCGCTTCATAAGCTGATGGCGCAAAGTAAACGCCTTCCTCCAGCATCAGATGGAAGAAGGTTTTAAAGCGCTCTACATCGCAGCGGGTCACATCGGCATAACAGGTCACGCTGTCAGCCTCGGTGAAGAACAGGCCAAACATACCGCCAACATGGTTGATCACCAGCGGGATATTTTGCTGTTGGGCTGCCTCGCGCAGACCCTCAGCCAGCTGGCGGGTCAGGGCATTCAGCTTTTCGTGCGTACCAGGCTGCGCGATCTGCGTCAGGCAGGCAAAACCGGCGGCCATCGCGATCGGGTTACCGGAGAGCGTCCCCGCCTGATAGACCGGGCCGGTCGGGGCCAGCGCGGCCATCACGTCGCGACGTCCACCGAATGCGCCAACCGGCATCCCGCCACCGATAATCTTTCCGAGACAGGTCAGGTCAGGACGCACATTGTAGTGAGCCTGTGCGCCGCCCAGCGCCACGCGGAAACCGGTCATCACTTCATCAATAATCAGCAGTGCGCCGAACTCATCACAGAGCGCGCGCAGGCCTGGCAGGAATTCTGGCTGCGGCAGAATGCAGTTCATGTTGCCGGCAACCGGCTCAACGATGATGGCCGCGATGACATCAGGATATTGCTCAAAGGCACTGCGCACTGAGTCGAGGTCGTTAAAGGTGCAGGTCAGGGTGTGTTTAGCGAAATCAGCCGGTACGCCCGGCGAGTTTGGCTGACCCAGCGTCAGGGCACCAGAACCGGCTTTCACCAGCAGATGATCGGCGTGACCGTGATAGCAGCCTTCAAACTTGATAATTTTATCGCGGCCGGTAAAGCCACGCGCCAGACGAATCGCGCTCATGGTCGCTTCGGTGCCGGAGTTGACCATACGCACCATCTCCATGGAAGGCACCAGTTCACACACCAGCTGCGCCATGGTCACTTCCATTTCGGTCGGTGCGCCAAAGCTCAGGCCGCGCTGGGCCGCTTCGATCACGGCATTGCGGATCGCCGCATTGTTATGACCCAGCACCATCGGGCCCCATGAGCCGACATAGTCGATATAGGCTTTGCCATCGGCGTCATAGAGATACGCGCCATCAGCATGTTCAATAAACAGCGGAACGCCGCCCACACCGGTAAATGCGCGTACTGGCGAGTTTACCCCGCCCGGGATCAGGCGTTGTGCCTCGGCAAACAGTTGTTCGGACTTACTCATTTTCGGCTCCAGCGGTTCATAAAAAATATTGCACCATTCTACGGAAGAGGGGCAGCAGACGAAAGGCGGATTCACTCGCCGCGCCCTTAACGGAGGTGAAAGCGGCACAGAGTGCGAAGGGCAGAGCTTGATTGCGCTGAGGTGCTGGCTGATAATAGCGTTATTAAGGTCGTTTTCTGACCTGGGCGTTTACCGGAGTAAAACATGAGTGATGAAGTAGTAGCACTGCCGTTGCAGTTTACCGACGCCGCAGCCACCAAGGTGAAGAACCTGATTGCCGACGAAGAGAACCCGGCGCTGAAACTTCGCGTCTATATTACCGGTGGCGGTTGCAGTGGTTTCCAGTACGGCTTCACCTTTGATGATCAGCTGAATGATGGCGACATGACGATCGAAAAGCAGGGCGTCTCGCTGGTGGTTGACCCGATGAGCCTGCAATATCTGGTGGGCGGTTCAGTGGATTATACCGAAGGTCTGGAAGGCTCACGCTTTATCGTGACCAATCCGAATGCCAAAACCACCTGTGGCTGTGGCTCTTCCTTCAGTATCTGATAACGAAGGCCGTCATCGCGACGGCCTCGTTTACCACTCTATTGTGACCAGCCGGTTACTCTGTTTCACACTTCCCTGCGACTGAATCTGACTATGGGTTACGCGCGGCTGCGCGCTTGCCTGTCTGCCGCAGTTCACCTGCGGCGCGGGCTGACCGTTAGCCATGTTGATTTCACAGCGTGAATAGATGACAAGCCTGGCGCCTATAGAGCCATTAATCGATCCCGCAAATGCAGATCCGGCGAGCGATAGCCCTATGGCCAGCAGCAGTGCTCTGGTCATAGATGGTTCCTGGTGTTTTAAAAAAGCGCTGTGACGCTAAAAGGACGGCAAGCATACGTGGCCGGCTCGTCTCTGGTATTGATTAACGGCAAAAAGTGCAGCAACTTTAATCATTTCGCCGATTTATTCAGCGGGATGCAGAGCCACACAGAGTTGTTGCGCCGCCAGCAGCAGTCGTGGGCCTGGCCGGCTCAGCCAGTCCTCGTTGATGGCAATCACCGGCACAGTGAGCTGTGGCCGCCAGAAGTCACGGATGTTCTCCGCCTGCTGGGCACTGCCCGCTGTTACAACGGCCTGAGGATGGCGCATCAGTACCTGCTCGCGGCTGACCTGTGGCCAGCTGACGCGGCTGTCGGCAAAGATATTCCTGCCACCACATAAGGTAATAATCTCATTCTGCAGCGTGGCTCTGGCGGCGGTAAACAGCGGCTGCTGTCCAAACTGCAAAAAAAGCGGAACCGCAGTCAGGTGAGCATAGCGCTGACGCAGTGCGGCTTCCTGCTGCCGTAACGTCTGGGCAGCTCTGCTTGCCTGTTCCGGGCTGGGACTCCAGCGGCCCAGATCGGCCAGCGCCGTGAACATCTCATCCAGCGTCTGCGGATCAATCCATTTAACCGGTACGCCGAGCTGTTGCAACTGATCGATCTGCCGCTGCGGATTACCGCCACGCCAGGCTAAGACCAGATCCGGTTTGAGCTGCAGAATGCGTTCGGCTTTGATGCCCTGCCAGTTGGCAACCTGCTCAAGCTGTTTTGCCTGCGGCGGATAGTCAGACCATGCACTGACCGCAATCGGCGTAATCCCGGCAGCAAAGGCGAGTTCGGTAAGGTGGGGAGCGAGGGTGATAACACGGGGCGGTGAGGCAAGCAGGCTGCCGCTTAACAGCAGCAGCCAGCAGAAAAGCAGCGTTTTAGCCACGCGCCAGATGCGCCAGCAGGTTCTCCACCAACAGCGAAGATTGCTTCGCCGCTACGCTTAAGAATTCATCAAAGCTGAGGTGAGATTCCTTATCGGCCACGTCGGAAATCGCACGGACCACCACAAACGGTACCTGGAACTGATGACAGACGTGACCGATGGCAGTCGCTTCCATCTCAACGGCAATCGCCTGCGGGAACAGGTTGCGAATGCGCGCCAGCGGTTCGGCACCATTGATAAAGGCATCGCCGCTTACCACCAGACCGCGTACGGCATTCAGATCCAGCTGCTTAATGCAGACTTCTGCCGCTGCGATAAGCTTGCTGTCGGCCACAAACGCGGCCGGACAACCCGCCATCTGACCCGGCTCATAACCAAAAGCGGTGACATCAGCATCGTGATAACGCACTTCGTCTGACACCACGATATCGCCGACGCTGAGCGACGGCGCTAAACCGCCCGCCGAACCGGTGTTGATCACCACATCGGGTTTGCATAGCTGCAGCAGCAGCGTGGTGCCCAGCGCCGCAGAGGTTTTACCAATGCCCGATTTCAGCAGTGCCACCTCAACGCCCTGCAGGGTGCCGGTATAGATTTCACAACCCGCCAGCGACAGCGTTTGACGGTTTTCAATTTTGTCGCGCAGCAGTGTGACTTCCTGCTCCATCGCGCCAATAATGCCTGCTTTCATAGTGAGTTCCGCTAATGTAAAGAATCAAAATTTAGGGCATAGTCTACCATGGCATCCAGGGGATTAATTCACGAAAAAGTCAGGGGTAATTCATGTCGGCGATCAATTTCAGGAAGAAGATCAGCTTCTCGCGCCCTTATACCAGTCGAAAAGATCCGGAAGGCGAATATTACATTACCCGCCATTTTGAGAGTGACCGTGGACGGATTATCAACTCCGCTGCCATCCGGCGACTGCAGCAGAAAACGCAGGTCTTTCCGCTGGAGCGCAATGCCGCCGTCCGTTCCCGACTGACACACTCGCTGGAGGTGCAGCAGACCGGACGCTACATCACCAAAGAGATCCTGCAAACCCTGAAGATGCAGGGCGGGCTGGCGCAGTATGGTCTGGATGAGCTTGAAGGCGCATTTGAAAGCCTGATCGAAATGGCGTGTCTGCTGCATGACGTGGGTAATCCGCCGTTTGGTCATTTTGGTGAGGCAGCCATTAACGACTGGTTTGAAGAGAACCTGGCTGCCGAACTGGTCGATCCGCTGGTGGCAGGCGTTGAAGGGGATGCGCAGCGTAAAGCCTTTGATGAGCTGAATGCCATGATACGCCAGGATCTCTGCCATTTTGAGGGCAACGCGCAGGCTATCCGTATGGTTCACACCCTGCTGCAGCTCAATCTCAGCTACTCTCAGGTCGCCTGTATCCTCAAATATACTGCTCCTGCCTGGTGGCAGGGTGAAAAGCCCGCCGAATTTAGCGTGTTAATGAAGAAACCCGGTTTTTATCTCTCCGAGCAGGATTATATTGCCGACCTGCGTGCTGCCACCAATATGGAAGAACACCACCGCTTTCCGCTCACCTATATAATGGAAGCGGCGGATGATATCTCCTATTGTATTGCCGATTTGGACGACGCTGTAGAAAAAGATATCTTTAATGTTGAGAGTTTGTTTGAATTTCTCAATAAAGCCTGGGGGCCGGTAAAAAATAATGACGCCTTTAGCCGGACTATTGGCGAAGCATGGCGTGAAGCCTGCAGTAAAAAACGCCGCAGCCGCAGCGATCAATTTTTTATGTCATTACGCGTAAATGTTCAGAGCGTGCTGGTCAGTTACGCGGTGAAACGTTTTGTTGATAATCTTCCTGCAATATTCGAGGGAAGTTTTAACCATGCGCTGCTGGAAGATGAGGGTGAAGAGGGCCGTTTACTGCAACTGTTTAAGACCGTTGCGCGCCAGCAGGTGTTTAATCACTCTGAAGTTGAACAGCTGGAGCTGCAGGGTTACCGCGTGATTAAAGGGCTGCTGGAGATCTATCAGCCGCTGATGCGCCTTAATTATGAAGCTTTTACCACGCTGATGAATGAGGATTTTTTACGCCAGCACCCGATTGAAACGCGGCTTTTTCATAAGCTCTCCGGGAAACACCGCAAAGCCTATTTGCACAAGATGCGTAATCTGGTTGTGGAGCATAAATATCAGCGGCTGTTGTGGGAACGTTATTATCGCTTCCGGCTTATTCAGGATTATATTAGCGGCATGACCGATCTCTATGCCTGGGATGAGTACCGGCGGCTGATGGCAGTAGAATAAGCCGCCGATTGTAAAGAGCGCGAATAAATTTTTACCTTTGGCTTAAACTTTTAAAGGAACTTCGCGCTAAAACATTTATCTCACCTTTCGACCACAGCAATGGTCTGAACAGTAATCTTATTGAGAAACGAAAAATGAAAAAAAAGACTTTAGTGTTAAGTGCGCTGGCGTTGAGCCTGAGCATGGCGCTCGCCCCTGTTACTGTTTCTGCTGCGCAAACGGCCTCTTCCGAAAGCCAGCAACTGCCAAGCCTGGCTCCCATGCTGGAGAAGGTGATGCCGTCTGTGGTCAGTATCAGCGTTGAGGGCACCACCACAGTAAAAACCCCACGCATGCCGCAGCAGTTTCAGCAATTCTTTGGCGACAATTCGCCTTTCTGTCAAGACGGTTCCCCGTTCCAGGGTTCACCCATGTGCCAGAACGGTGGCGGTGAAGGTGGTAATGGTGGCGCACCCGTCCCTGATACCCAGCAGGAAAAATTCCGTGCACTGGGATCGGGCGTGATTATCAACGCCGAAAAAGGGTACGTGGTGACCAACAACCACGTGGTGAATAATGCCACCAAAATTCAGGTGCAGCTCAGCGACGGTCGTCGCTATGACGCAAAAGTCATCGGTAAAGATCCCAGCTCTGACATTGCACTGATTCAGTTGCAGGAAGCTAAAAATCTGACCGCCGTGAAAATTGCTGACTCTGACAATCTGCGCGTCGGTGATTACACCGTGGCAATCGGTAACCCGTATGGACTGGGTGAAACCGTGACCTCCGGTATCGTCTCGGCACTGGGACGCAGCGGCCTGAATGTAGAAAATTACGAAAACTTTATCCAGACGGATGCGGCGATTAACCGGGGCAACTCCGGTGGTGCGCTGGTTAACCTCAACGGTGAACTGATTGGAATTAACACCGCTATTCTGGCGCCGGATGGCGGCAATATCGGTATCGGTTTTGCTATTCCGAGCAACATGGTGAAAAACCTGACGGCGCAGATGGTTGAGTTTGGACAGGTTAAACGCGGCGAGCTGGGCGTGCAGGGCACGGAACTGAACTCCGAACTGGCAAAAGCGATGAAAGTCGACGCACAGCGTGGTGCATTTGTCAGCCAGGTACTGCCAGACTCTGCTGCCGCAAAAGCGGGCATCAAAGCGGGTGACGTGATTGTCTCCATGAACGGCAAACCGCTGAGCAGCTTTGCTTCACTGCGTGCAGAAGTGGGTTCACTGCCGGTTGGCACCACCCTGAAACTGGGCCTGCTGCGTGACGGCAAACCGGTCGATGTTTCTGTTCAGTTGCAGCAGAGCAGCCAGGCGAAAGTGCAGTCCGCCACCATCTACAACGGCATTGAAGGGGCTGACCTTAGCAATGTTGAAACCGGTGATAAAGGCGTTCGCGTTGATAATGTGAAAGCGGGCAGTGCCGCAGCGCGTATCGGCCTGAAGAAGGGGGACGTGATTCAGGGCGTTAACCAGCAGCCGGTAACCAACCTCGGCGAGTTGCGCAAAGTCCTTGATACCAGGCCAGCCGTTCTGGCGCTGAATGTGAAGCGCGGCGATAGCAGCATCTACCTGCTGATGCAGTAACGGAACGACCACTGATGAAGAGGCGGACTGCGGTCCGCCTTTTTTATGTCCGGCATTTGCCCTGGCAGAGTGTGATGCTCACCGCAAATTCGGCAAATGACCGCCTGGCTCTGTGCAAATGCACAATGTTCTGCCTGCTTTCCATGCGTATTCTGTTTCTCCCCCTCTTTTTCAGGAGTAATGGATGGCTACCTATCACCTTGATGCCCGGCTGGCACAGGATATCGTGGCGCGCACCATGAAAATTATTGACAGCAATGTCAATGTGATGGATGCGCGGGGCCGCATTATCGGCAGCGGTGACCGGGAACGCATTGGGGAGTTGCACGAAGGTGCGCTGCTGGTGCTTTCACAGGGTCGCGTAGTCGACATTGATGAAGCGGTGGCTAAACATCTTCATGGCGTACGGCCCGGCATTAACCTGCCGCTGCGCATTGATGGTGACATCGTCGGGGTGATTGGCCTGACCGGCGAGCCGCTGGCATTGCGGCACTACGGCGAGCTGGTCTGCATGACCGCAGAGATGATGCTGGAGCAGGCGCGGCTTCTGCATATGCTGGCACAGGACAGCCGTCTACGTGAAGAGCTGGTGCTGAATCTCATCCGCAGCGATACCCTGTCGCCACAGCTGACTGAATGGGCTCAGCGGCTCGGCATCGATCTCAATCAACCGCGTGTGGTGGCCGTTCTGGAGGTGGATAGCGGTCAGCTTGGCGTCGACAGCGCGATGTCAGAGTTACAACAGCTGCAAACGCTGCTGACCACACCGGAGCGCGATAATCTGATCGCCATTGTCTCACTGACCGAAATGGTGGTGCTGAAACCAGCCCTGAACGGGCATGGACGTTACGATCAGGATGATCATCGCCGCCGCGTCGAGCAGTTGCTGCAGCGGATGAAAGAGAGTGGCCATCTCCGGATGCGTATCGCGCTGGGTAACTTCTTTACCGGGCCGGGCAGCATTGCACGCTCTTACCGGACGGCGCGCACCACCATGATGGTAGGCAAACAGCGTATGCCCGAAGTGCGCAGCTATTTTTATCAGGATCTGGTGCTGCCGGTGCTGCTCGACAGCTTGCGAGGCGGCTGGCAGGCCAATGAGCTCGCCCGGCCGCTGGCGAAGCTCAAGAGCATGGATAACAACGGCTTGCTGCGCCGTACGCTAATCGCCTGGTTCACCCATAACGTCCAGCCGAGCGCTACCGCACGTGCACTATTCATTCATCGCAATACGCTGGAGTACCGCCTGAACCGGATTTCTGAACTGACGGGACTGAATCTGGGTCATTTTGACGACAGGCTGTTGCTCTATGTGGCTTTGCAACTGGATGAGCAGGGGTAGGGGCAGGTTTGCGGCATAAAAAAGGCCAGCAAAGCTGGCCTCTCTTGTCTCTTGTCGGACAGGAAATTAACGGCTGTTACGGGTTAATTTTTCCAGGTCCGATTCAATTTCCGAGATCTTGTGGGCGACCACGCTTTCCAGGTGACGCAGGTCATCCAGAATTTTGCGTTTCAGATCCACTTCAACCTGATCGCGCTGGCAAATCTGGTCCAGTTCATCGATGACATAACGCAGATTCGGGCTGATTTCCTGAACTTCTTTGTAGCCCTGCGTCGCGTGATCGGCAACGACAGTTTTGCGCTGGCGCGGATATTTGAATTTAACGCTCTTCGCGAAAAACTCGCCTTTATCTTTGCGGAAGTAGATCTTCAGAATGTCGTTATTGGCTTCCTGACGCAGGCTGTAGCGGTCAATGTCGTCCGGGTTACTGATACCTAAGCTTTTCAGATTGTCATACATAGCGTTGTTTCCATCAAAAGTGAGAAGCGCGCAGACTTGTTCATGACGTCCGTCAACTGTAGACATAAATAAGCGGGATGAACATTGCGCGACAGGATTTAACTGGCGCGGATTATGACCTGGATAAAAACTAAACGCACCAGTTAATTCGCGGCGCGAAGCATGTTATTTGATAATGACTGTAAAGAAAAGATGACGGGCTGGTTTCCAGCCCGTCAGTGAAATCAGTCGATGGTGCGCAGCAGTTCGTTGATACCGGTTTTGCCCAGCGTTTTCGCATCCACTTTCTTCACGATCACGGCACAATAGAGGCTGTAGCTGCCATCTTTGGACGGCAGGTTACCTGAAACCACGACGGAGCCGGCAGGCACACGACCATAATGTACTTCGCCTGTTTCACGGTCATAAATTTTGGTGCTCTGACCGATGTAAACACCCATTGAGATCACTGAGCCTTCTTCAACAATCACGCCTTCAACGATTTCAGAGCGTGCGCCAATGAAGCAGTTGTCTTCGATAATGGTCGGGTTGGCCTGCAGCGGTTCCAGCACGCCACCGATACCCACGCCGCCAGAAAGGTGAACGTTTTTACCAATCTGTGCACAGGAGCCGACGGTCGCCCAGGTGTCTACCATGGTGCCTTCATCCACAAACGCACCGATGTTGACGTAAGAAGGCATCAGCACCGTGTTGCGGGCGATATAGGCACCCTGACGCACAGCCGCAGGCGGCACGACGCGGAAGCCTGCTGCTTTGAAACGCGCTTCATCCCAGCCGGCAAATTTCATCGGCACTTTGTCGTAAAAGCGGGTTTCCGAACCTTCCATCACCTGGTTGTCATTGACGCGGAAAGAGAGCAGCACTGCTTTCTTCAGCCACTGATGCGTTACCCACTCGCCGTCGATCTTCTCAGAAACGCGCAGCTCACCGCTGTCCAGCAGAGAGATCACCTGGTTAATGGCATCACGGGTTTCGCTGTCAACGCTGGCAGGTGTGATGTCAGCGCGACGTTCGAAGGCGGATTCAATAACGCTCTGTAACTGTTGCATATTTTTTTCCTGATCTGTCATGTGCGATGCCGGGCAATAACCCGACACAAGTAAAGAGATTAATGTTTACAAATCGAGTCTGGTCACACTTTATCGTTTGGATTAAGGGCCTCTGTCAACCGTTGTTGCAACGCTTTGCGCATTTCTTCGTCCAGCGCCTGACGTTCACTGTTAGCCAGAATAAACAAATCTTCGACCCGCTCGCCAATGGTGCTGATGCGTGCGCCGTGCAGTGAGACACCGAGATCGGCAAAGACTTCACCCACGCGCGCCAGCAGGCCAGGCTGATCCAGCGCCACCAGTTCAAGGTAGCTGCGACGGTCGGTGTGCGTCGGCAGGAAATTGACCTCGGTATCCACGCTGAAATGCCGCAGTTTGGCCGACGGACGACGGGTTCGTGGCGCCACCCAGTCAGACTGGGTGATCGCCTGCTCCAGCGCCTGAATGATCATCGGATGGCGATCCGGCGACAGCGGGCTGCCATCCGGTTCCAGCACAATAAAGGTATCCATGGCCATGCCGTCGCGGCTGGTAAAGATTTGCGCGTCGTGGACGCTGAGGTTGCGGCGGTCGAGTTCTCCGGCGACGGCGGCAAACAGGTGTGGGCGATCGGGACTCCAGATGAAAATTTCGGTTCCGCCGCGTGTGGCCTGCGGGCTGACCAGCACTAATGGTTTCTTCAGGTCGTGAACCAGTAAGTGGCGGGCATGCCAGGCAATCTGATTAGGCGTATGGCGCAGGAAATAATCTGCGCGGCAGCGATTCCAGATCTGGTGCAGACGCTCTTCATCGATGTTGTCCATCCGCAGCAGCGCCAGCGCCTGCAGGCGATGGTGACGCACCCGCTCACGCAGGTCCGGACTGTTTTCCATGCCGCGTCGCAACTGCTTCTCGGTGGCGAAAAAAAGCTCACGCAGCAGGCTCTGCTTCCAGCTATTCCACAGGCTTTCGTTGGTGGCGCAGATATCGGCGACGGTCAGGCAAACCAGATAGCGCAGCCGGTTCTCATTCTGCATCACCTCAGCGAACTGCTGGATCACCGTCGGGTCCTGAATATCGCGCCGTTGCGCCGTCACTGACATCAGCAGATGATGGCGAACCAGCCAGGCCACCAGCTGCGTTTCACGCGAGTTAAGGCCATGCATTTCAGCGAAATCGAGTGCATCCTGTGCGCCGAGAATAGAGTGATCGCCGCCGCGCCCTTTGGCAATGTCATGCAGCAGTGCGGCCATCAGCAGCAGCTCCTGCTGCGGCAGGCGCGGCCATAACTCTACGCACAGCGGATGCTGCGGCCGGGTGGTTTCATTGGCAAAGCTTTCCAGCTTCTGCAACACGCGGATAGTGTGCTCATCCACTGTGTAGGCGTGGAACAGGTCGAACTGCATCTGCCCGACAATATGGCCCCACAGCGGCGTGTAAGCCCATAACACGCTGTGACGGTGCATCGGCACCAGTGCCCGGCTGACCGCGCCGGGATGACGCAGAATCGACATAAAGGTACGTCGCGCTTCCGGAATCTGGCACAGCGGCTGTTTAAGATGACGACGCGCATGGCGCAGATGACGGAGGGTAGTGGAGTAGATCCCCTTGATGCTGTCGTTACGCACCATGACATAGAACATACGCAGAATTGCCTGCGGTTCGCGGGTAAACAGCGTTTCGTCGCGCAGGTCGATCAAATTGCCACGCAGCTGGAAATCGTCATCGACAGGTCTCGGTTTTTCGCTGGTAGAGAGCGCCAGAATCGCCTCATCAAACAGCTGCAGCAGCATCTGATTCAGTTCGCCGATGCGCCGCGTGACGCGATAGAAATCTTTCATCATCCGCTCGACCGGCTCATTGCCTTCGCCCTGGTAATTCAGGCGCTGCGCCACGCTGAGCTGGCGATCGAACAGCAGGCGATTATCGTAGCGGGGCAGGGAGAGGTGCAGGGCAAAACGGATGCGCCAGAGAAATTCCTGGCATTCGTTGAGTTCGCTGCGTTCCGCGTCGGTGAGGAAACCAAAGCCAACCATCTCATCCAGCGTGGTGGCGCCAAAATGGCGTCGGGCAACCCATTGCAGCGTGTGGATGTCGCGCAGGCCACCCGGGCTGCTCTTGATGTCCGGCTCAAGGTTATAGCTGGTGCCGTGGTAACGCTTGTGGCGTTCCTGCTGTTCTTCGATTTTGGCCGCAAAGAAGGTGGATGAGGGCCAGAAACCATCGCTGAAGATGTTTTTCTGCAGTTCCAGAAACAGCGCCACGTCGCCGGTCAGCATCCGTGATTCAATCAGGTTAGTGGCAACGGTCAGGTCAGACAGCCCCTCCAGCAGACACTCTTCCAAAGTGCGCACGCTATGGCCCACTTCCAGCTTGAGGTCCCACATCAGCGTCAGCAGATCGCTGGTACGCTGTGCAGCCTGTTCATTCAGCGGCTGGCGGCTGAGGATCAGGACATCAATATCAGAGAGCGGATGCAGTTCGGCACGGCCATAGCCGCCCACGGCGACCAGCGCGATAGAGGGCATCGCATCAAAGCCATAGAAGCGCCACAGGCGACGCAGCAGCCGATCGATAAACAGCGTGCGGGCATCTATCAGCGGCTCAACGGCTTCACCGGCATCAAATGCGGCAGCCAGATGCTGCTGAAACTGCTCCAGCCGCGGCTTCAGAATGTCGCGGGTCAACTGGTCGTCACCCCATTCGGCTGGCGAATCGACCAGACCGTTTTTTACCTCTTCCGACAGACTCTCGCTCATGCAGCTCTTCTCTTTTTTAGCCAAAAAAAAGCCGGCTCATCGCCGGCTTGATCTGCGTGAAGAAAATTACCCTTCAGCAACGAGCACGGCAGGGATCGTGTCATCTTTACGCAGGGTTAAAATCTCACAGCCGTTTTCCGTCACCACAATAGTATGCTCATACTGTGCGGACAAGCTGCGATCTTTGGTTTTTACCGTCCAGCCATCTTTCATGGTGCGGATGCGGTAATCACCGGCATTGACCATCGGTTCTACCGTAAAGGTCATGCCCGCCTGCAGTACAACGCCGCTATCATCGGCATCGTAATGCAGCACCTGCGGCTCTTCGTGGAAGCCCTTGCCGATGCCGTGACCGCAATATTCGCGCACAACAGAGAAGTCGTTCGCTTCCACATACTTCTGGATAGCCCGGCCCAGTTCGCGCAGACGAATACCGGGCTTAATCAGACGCAGGGAAAGATAGAGGCTCTCCTGCGTGACGCGGCACAGGCGCTCACCCTGAATGGTCGGTTTACCAACGATAAACATCTTTGAGGTATCGCCGTGGTACTCATCTTTAATCACGGTGACATCAATATTGACGATATCGCCATCTTTTAACGGGCGGTCATCGCTGGGAATGCCGTGGCACACCACTTCGTTGACGGAGATGCAGACCGACTTCGGAAAGCCGTGATAGCCGAGGCAGGCAGAGACCGCCTGTTGCTTTTGAGTAATGTGCTCGTGGCAGATGCGGTCCAACTCACCGGTGGTCACACCCGGTTTCACGTAAGGTTCGATCATCTCCAGCACCTCGGCGGCCAGTCGGCCTGCGACGCGCATTTTTTCGATTTCTTCAGGGGTTTTAATTGAAATTGCCATTAAATTAATCCGCAGTTGTCGAAATTTTCGACAATAATAAGTTCTGTGCTGTCATGTTAGCAGCCAGCAAATGGGCTGCCAAATAGAGAACGCGCTGGCCTCTGTCAGCGATGATTTATTGGCGTCACTGGGCTGGTTGTGATATAAAGCGCGCCGACGATTCTCTGTATGGCCGTTTCGGTCAGCAGGAAACGCATAACTCTCATTATGTGTACTAAAACACACATGTATCGACACATACGCCGGGGTGCCTTGAAAGAGGTCGGTCGTATGGGATACATGGAGGCCCAACCCCAATCAAACTTTAGAGGTTTTATCATGGCAACTGTTTCCATGCGCGACATGCTCCAGGCTGGTGTTCACTTCGGTCACCAGACCCGTTACTGGAACCCAAAAATGAAGCCATTCATCTTTGGTGCACGTAACAAGGTTCACATCATCAACCTGGAAAAAACTGTACCTATGTTCAACGAAGCTCTGGCTGAACTGAACAAGATCTCTTCCCGTAAAGGTAAGATCCTGATCGTAGGTACTAAGCGCGCTGCTGCTGAAGCGGTAAAAGAGTCTGCACTGAGCTGCGACCAGTTCTTCGTAAACCACCGCTGGTTGGGTGGCATGCTGACTAACTGGAAAACCGTGCGTCAGTCAATCAAGCGTCTGAAAGATCTGGAGATTCAGTCTCAGGATGGTACTTTCGACAAACTGACCAAAAAAGAAGCGCTGATGCGTGCGCGTGAGCTGGCCAAGCTGGAAAACAGCCTGGGCGGTATCAAAGACATGGGCGGTCTGCCAGACGCGCTGTTTGTTGTTGATGCTGACCACGAACACATCGCAATCAAAGAAGCAAACAACCTGGGTATCCCGGTATTTGCTATCGTTGATACCAACTCAGATCCAGATGGCGTTGATTTCGTTATCCCAGGTAACGACGATGCGATCCGTGCTGTAAACCTGTACCTGACTGCCGTTGCGACCACCGTTCGCGAAGGCCGCTCTCAGGACCTGGCTGAGCAAGCTGAAGAAGCGTCTTTAGAAAACGCTTAATTAAGGTTTGCTCTGCATAAGAGCCCTTAGCATTCAGATGTGATCTGTAAGGGGCCTATAGTGGCCCCTTTATTTATCTAAGTCTGTTACGCCCCTAACCGGACGGCGGGACAGAGTAAATTTTCCGCAAATAAGTGTCTGCATGTACGTATGTACACAGGCACGAACCGAGGATTCTGGAATGGCTGACATTACCGCTGCATTGGTAAAAGAACTGCGCGAGCGTACTGGCGCTGGCATGATGGATTGCAAAAAAGCGCTGACTGAAGCGAACGGCGACATTGAGCTGGCGATTGAGAACATGCGTAAGTCTGGCGCAATCAAAGCAGCGAAAAAAGCAGGCAACGTTGCTGCTGATGGCGTAATCAAAACCAAAATCGTTGGCGACTACGGTGTGATTCTGGAAGTTAACTGCCAGACTGACTTCGTAGCAAAAGATGGCGGTTTCCAGGCGTTCGCAGACAAAGTTCTGGATGCGGCTGCCGCTGATCGTGTTACTGACGTTGAAGTCCTGAAAGCGCAGTTCGAAGAAGAGCGCGTTGCACTGGTTGCTAAAATCGGTGAGAACATCAACATCCGTCGCGTTGCAATCCTGGAAGGCGCAGAGCTGGGCAGCTACCTGCACGGCGCGCGTATCGGCGTTCTGGTTTCAGCGAAAGGCGCTAACGAAGATCTGATCAAACAGATCGCGATGCACGTTGCAGCGAGCAAGCCTGAATTCGTTAAGCCAGAAGACGTTTCTGCTGACGTGGTAGATAAAGAGTACCAGGTTCAGCTGGACATCGCGATGCAGTCTGGCAAGCCAAAAGAGATCGCAGAGAAGATGGTTGAAGGCCGTATGAAGAAATTCACCGGCGAAGTCTCTCTGACGGGTCAGGCTTTCGTTATCGACCCAAGCAAAACCGTTGGCCAGGCTCTGAAAGAGCAGGGCGCTGACGTGATCAACTTCATCCGCTTCGAAGTGGGTGAAGGCATCGAGAAAGTTGAATCAGACTTCGCTGCAGAAGTTGCAGCAATGTCCAAACAGTCTTAATGCTCTGAAAGAACCGCCAGATGGCGGTTCTTTTTTGTCTGTGAATCGCAACAGACACGTTTTCAGTTTCATCCCAATAGCATTTTCTTTGCGGTAAGCGGATGATCGATCAGAATTTACTTCTCCTTTACACCCAATCTTCCAGGAAGAACTGACCATGGCGACCAACGCAAAACCTGTTTATCAACGTATCCTGCTTAAACTCAGCGGCGAAGCTCTGCAAGGCGCTGAAGGTTTTGGTATCGACGCGAGTGTGCTTGACCGCATGGCACAAGAGGTAAAAGAGCTGGTTGAGCTGGGCATCCAGGTTGGCGTGGTAATTGGCGGAGGGAACCTGTTCCGCGGCGCGAGCCTGCAGCAGGCAGGTATGAACCGCGTCGTAGGTGACCACATGGGTATGCTGGCGACCGTGATGAACGGCCTGGCGATGCGTGATGCACTGCACCGCGCCTATGTGAATGCACGCCTGATGTCAGCGATTCCACTGAATGGCGTCTGTGACAACTACAGCTGGGCAGAAGCGATCAGCCTGCTGCGTAACAACCGCGTCGTCATCTTCTCCGCCGGTACCGGCAATCCGTTCTTTACTACCGACTCTGCGGCGTGTCTGCGCGGCATTGAGATTGAAGCGGACGTGGTACTGAAGGCGACCAAAGTTGACGGCGTTTACTCTGCCGATCCGGTGAAAAGCCCGGACGCGACGCTGTATGATCAACTGACCTATGCCGAAGTCCTGGATAAAGAGCTGAAAGTGATGGATCTGGCGGCCTTTACCCTGGCACGTGACCACAAATTACCTATCCGTGTTTTCAACATGAATAAACCTGGCGCACTGCGTCGCGTAGTGATGGGTGAAAAAGAAGGCACCCTGATTACGCATTAATACCCGAGGCGAGATAAAATAAGGTATATTCTGTCAGCGCGATGAGAACGCATCGCGCACCAGTCAGGATTATCGATGATTATCGATCCCGCTTCCGGTTATGCCGGAACTGGCCAGGTCAAACCGAATCCAAGGGTTTCAACGTGATTAACGACATCAAAAAAGATGCTGACACGCGCATGGAAAAATGCGTTGAAGCATTCAAAACTACCATCAGCAAAGTGCGTACCGGTCGTGCGTCACCTTCGCTGCTCGACGGCATCGTCGTCGAATATTACGGCACGCCGACGCCACTGCGTCAGCTGGCTTCTGTCACTGTGGAAGATTCACGCACGCTGAAAATCAACGTGTTTGATCGTTCACTAAGCCAGGCAGTCGAAAAAGCGATCATGAAGTCCGATCTCGGTCTGAACCCAAGTTCAGCCGGTACTGACATCCGTGTTCCGCTGCCAGCGCTGACAGAAGAGCGTCGTAAAGATCTGATTAAAATCGTGCGCGGCGAAGCCGAGCAGGGCCGTGTGTCGGTACGTAACGTCCGTCGCGATGCCAACGATAAAATCAAAGCGCTGCTGAAAGATAAAGAAATCAGCGAAGACGACGAACGTCGTGCGCAGGACGAAGTGCAAAAAATGACCGATGCGTACATCAAGAAAGTTGATGCTGCACTGTCAGAAAAAGAAACGGAGCTGATGGATTTCTGATTCCATCACTGCCGGACAAAACGCCGTACAGAGAGGTATTCGTATGAATGCGACATCTGGCGGCGTTTTACATTGTGCCTGCGGGCACGCTGACTTCACACGGATAGCCTCATGAAGCGATTAACTCTGCTGGGATCAACCGGCTCGATCGGCACCAGTACGCTAGCGGTGGTTCGCGCCAACCCAGAGCTTTATCAGATTACGGCGCTGGTTGCCGGCCATAACGTGGCGCTGATGGCCGAACAGTGTGCGGCCTTTACGCCACGCTACGCCTGCATGGCAGACGAAACTTCTGCCGCTGCGCTGCGTGAGCGACTGAGAGCAATCAGGGTCAATACTGAAGTGCTCTCCGGCGTTCAGGCAGCCTGTGAGCTGGCCGCGCTGGATGAGGTGGATCAGGTGATGGCGGCCATTGTCGGTGCGTCAGGTTTGCTGCCAACGCTGGCCGCCATTCGCGCCGGTAAAACGGTATTGCTGGCCAACAAAGAATCGCTTGTCACCTGCGGCCGTTTGTTTATGGAGGCGGTGCGTCATCATAACGCGCAGTTACTACCGGTCGACAGCGAACATAACGCCATTTTTCAGAGTTTACCGGCTACCATCCAGCATCAGTTAGGTTACGCTGACCTGCGGGATAATGGCATTGAGTCAATTATCCTTACGGGATCGGGTGGTCCTTTTCGTGACACAGATTTAGCGGATCTCAGCGCCATGTCGCCTGATCAGGCCTGTGCACATCCGAACTGGTCGATGGGGAGAAAAATCTCTGTCGATTCCGCCACCATGATGAATAAAGGTCTTGAGTACATTGAAGCCCGTTGGTTGTTTAATGCCAGCGCAGCGCAGATGGAAGTGATCCTTCACCCACAATCGGTGATTCACTCTATGGTGCGATACTGCGATGGCAGCGTGCTGGCTCAGTTAGGTTCTCCCGATATGCGTACGCCCATTGCCCATAGCATGGCCTGGCCTTCGCGCATCAAAGCAGGCGTGACGCCGCTGGATTTTACCCGCATGTCGGCGCTGAGCTTTGCAGAACCTGATTTTAGTCGCTACCCCAGCCTGAAACTGGCCATTGATGCCTGTGATGCAGGGCAGGCGGCGACCACCACGCTGAATGCAGCCAACGAGGTTGCCGTCGCGGCTTTCCTGAACCACCAGATCCGCTTCACCGACATCGCAGCGCTTAATAGCGCGGTGATGGCGGCACAGGTGTGTCCGGAGCCTGATTCGGTGGACGCTGTCCTTGAAATTGATCGCTCCGCGCGCGCGCTGGCGGCAGAAATGTTGCCGCGCTTCACGTCGTGAAGCCGATCGTTATGAGGCCATTTGTTCGCTTCAGGTGAAAATGGTATAGTCGCTGGCTCGCGTTTCACGGTCTGTCACCGAATTCGGTGTGGCCCGGCACCAAAAGCGTGTCGGGATTTGAATCGGGCGCAATGTATTCAGAAACCACAGCATTTCTGATGAAAGGAATTGGTTAAGCGTTATGTCGTCTAACAATCACAACAACACTGATGACCAGCAGGGAAACGGTCCGCGCCACGTCGCTATCATCATGGATGGCAACGGTCGCTGGGCCAAAAATCAGGGAAAATTGCGTATTTCAGGCCACAAAGCGGGCGTTAAATCGGTGCGCCGCGCCGTCAGCTTTGCGGTCAGCAACAATCTTGAAGCCCTGACGCTTTACGCCTTCAGCAGTGAAAACTGGAGCCGTCCGGCGCAGGAAGTCACCGCGTTAATGGAACTGTTTGTCTGGGCGCTCGACAGCGAAGTGAAAAGCCTGCACAAACACAATGTTCGCTTACGCGTCATTGGCGATACCAGCCGTTTCAGCCCGCGTATTCAGGAACGTATTCGCCGTTCTGAGACGCTGACCGCAAATAATAGTGGCCTGACGCTCAACATTGCTGCCAACTATGGCGGCCGTTGGGATATTATCGAAGGCGTGAAAAAACTGGCTGAGCAGGTGCAGGAAGGATTACTGCGTCCTGACCAGATTACCGAAGAGAGCCTGACGTCGCAGCTCTGTATGCAGGAGCTGGCGCCAGTGGATTTAGTGATAAGGACCGGGGGAGAGCATCGGATTAGCAACTTCCTGCTGTGGCAGATTGCCTATGCTGAATTCTATTTTACCGATGTGCTCTGGCCGGATTTCGATGAACACGTTTTTGAAGGTGCACTGAATGCATTCTCTCTGCGGGAGCGTCGTTTTGGCGGCGCTGCACCAGGCGGCGCCTGAGCAATCTGGGGGTAACCTTTGCTGAAGTCTCGTCTGATTACCGCGTTGATATTAATTCCGCTGGTAATAGCTGCACTGTTCTGGTTACCACCTGTGGGCTTTGCCCTTACAACCATCGTTATCTGCATGCTGGCCGCCTGGGAATGGGGTCAGTTTGCAGGGATGGCATCACGGCAACAGCGCGTCTGGCTGGCTGTACTTTGTGGTCTGCTGCTGGCGCTGATGCAGTTTACGCTGCCGCCTTATCAACACACGGTGCATCTGCCCCAGGTCGCGACATCGCTTTGGGCGTCGCTGGTGTGGTGGGTCGTTGCACTGCTGCTGGTACTCTCCTATCCCGCATCTGCGGCCTTCTGGCGTCATTCGCGCCCGCTCCGCTTACTGTTTGGCGTGTTAACGCTGGTGCCTTTTTTCTGGGGCATGGTGGCGCTGCGGCAGTATCACTACGAAACCGATCACTTCGCCGGTGCCTGGTGGCTGCTGTTTGTGTTGCTGCTGGTGTGGGGTGCGGATTCAGGTGCCTATATGTTTGGCAAGATGTTCGGCAAGCACAAGCTGGCACCGAAGGTCTCGCCAGGTAAAACCTGGGAAGGCTTCCTGGGCGGCCTGGTCTCCTCTGCGCTGATTGCGCTGCTGTTTGCCTCGCTGGCGCCGCTGACGGTCTCTACCGGTACGCTGGTGATTTGCGCGGTTATCGCAACGCTGGCCTCCGTGCTGGGCGACCTCACTGAGAGTATGTTTAAACGTGAAGCGGGTATCAAAGACAGTGGCAATCTGATACCGGGTCACGGCGGCATTCTTGATCGCATTGATAGTCTGACTGCGGCGGTGCCGGTGTTTGCCTGTTTATTGCTGCTGGTGTTCCGCACCCTTTAAGGACAGGCAAAGATGTTGAGCATAATCTGGAGTTTCTTCGCCTTTATCGTTGCGCTGGGCGTGTTGATTACCGTTCATGAGTTTGGCCATTTCTGGGTCGCTCGTCGCTGTGGCGTCAAGGTTGAGCGTTTTTCCATTGGGTTTGGTAAGTCGCTCTGGCAGCGCCGTGACCGCCACGGCACGGAATTTGTCATCGCGCTGATTCCCCTTGGCGGCTACGTGAAAATGCTCGACGAACGTGTCGAAAGCGTGCCAGCCGAGCTGCGTCATCAGGCTTTTAATAATAAAGCCGTCTGGCAACGTGCCTCCATCATTGCGGCAGGTCCTGTCGCTAACTTCCTCTTTGCCATCTTTGCCTACTGGGTTGTGTTTATTCACGGCGTGCCTGGTGTGCGCCCGGTAATCGGTGAAATTTTAAACGGTTCGGTCGCTGCGGAAGCGCAAATTGCGCCCGGCATGGAACTTAAGGCCGTTGACGGTATCGAAACGCCTGACTGGGATGCTGTGCGTATGGCGCTGGTGGGTAAAATCGGCGACAGCAGCACCACGTTAACGGTGGCACGATTTGGCGAGGACGCGACTCAGCAGAAGCAGCTGGATTTGCGTAACTGGCAGTTTGAGCCTGATAAGCAGGATCCGGTCGTCGCGTTAGGCATTCAGCCTCGCGGTCCGCAAATTGAGACCACACTGGCAGAAGTTCAGGCGAATTCGCCAGCCAGTGAAGCCGGTTTGCAAGCAGGCGACAGGATCGTTAAAGTCGATGGTCAGCCATTATCGCAGTGGCAGACGTTTGTTACCCAGGTCCGGGACAATCCCGGCAAAAGCATGGCGCTTGAGGTGGATCGCGGCGGTGAATCAATTGCGCTGACGATGACGCCAGAAGCGAAAGCTGGCACGACAGCGGGCTTTGCGGGTGTGATTCCGCGCATTGTTCCGCTGCCCGAAGAGTACAAGACGGTAAGGCAGTATGGCGCGTTTGCGGCTATCGGTGAGGCCAGTGTAAAAACCTGGCAACTGATGAAGCTCACCGTTTCCATGCTGGGCAAGTTAATAACCGGTGATGTGAAGCTGAACAACCTGAGCGGGCCAATCTCGATTGCGCAGGGTGCAGGGTTGTCAGCGGAGTATGGGTTGATTTACTACCTGATGTTCCTGGCGTTGATTAGCGTCAACCTGGGCATTATCAACCTGTTCCCTTTGCCGGTTTTAGATGGTGGGCACCTGCTGTTCCTGGCGATCGAAAAGATCAAAGGTGGACCGGTGTCCGAGCGAGTTCAGGACTTTAGTTATCGCATCGGCTCAATTCTGCTGGTGCTGTTAATGGGGCTTGCACTTTTCAATGATTTCTCACGTTTGTAACCGCTGGAACGCGAACATTCGAGGGATGTGTTAGGAAAACGCATAACAACGATGGCGATGAAAAAGTTGCTCATAGCGTCGCTGCTGTTTAGCAGCGCCACCGTTTACGGTGCAGACGATTTCGTGGTGAAGGATATTCATTTCGAAGGGCTGCAGCGAGTCGCCGTCGGCGCGGCTCTGCTGAGCATGCCAGTACGGGTTGGCGATACGGTGAATGACGATGATGTCAGAAATACCATTCGCTCGCTGTTCGCTACTGGCAACTTTGAGGATGTTCAAGTCCTGCGAGACGGTACAACGCTGATTGTCCAGGTCAAAGAACGTCCTACCATTGCCAGCATTACCTTCACCGGTAACAAAGCGGTGAAAGAGGATCAGCTCAAACAAAATCTGGAAGCTTCAGGTGTCCGTGTTGGCGAAGCGCTGGACCGTACTACCATCTCTTCTATCGAGAAGGGACTTGAAGACTTCTATTACAGCGTCGGTAAATATACCGCCAACGTGAAAGCCGTGGTCACGCCACTGCCGCGTAACCGCGTTGATCTGAAACTGGTCTTTACGGAAGGTGTCTCTGCCAAAATTCAGCAGATCAACATCGTCGGTAATAAAGCCTTCAGCTCCGATGAACTGATCTCCCGTTTCCAGCTGCGCGATGAAGTGCCATGGTGGAACGTGGTCGGCGATCGTAAATACCAGAAGCAGAAACTGGCGGGTGACCTTGAGACCCTGCGCAGCTTCTATCTGGATCGCGGTTATGCCCGCTTCAACATCGATTCGACTCAGGTCAGCCTGACGCCAGATAAAAAAGGCATCTACATCACGGTGAATATCACCGAAGGTGACCAGTACAAAATCGCTGGTGTGATCGTCAATGGCAGCATGGCGGGCCATTCAGCAGAAATTGAGCATCTGACCAAAATTCCGGCAGGCGAGCTTTATAACGGCGCCAAAGTCACGAAAATGGAAGATGACATCAAGAAACTGCTGGGCCGCTACGGCTATGCCTATCCGCGTGTCGCCACACAGCCTGAAATCAACGACGCCGATAAAACCGTAAAACTGCATATCAACGTCGATGCGGGTAACCGCTACTACGTACGTAACGTCCGTTTCGAAGGCAATGACACCTCTAAAGATTCGGTGTTACGTCGCGAAATGCGTCAGATGGAAGGCGCATGGCTGGGCAGCGATCTGGTTGAACAGGGTAAAGAGCGTCTGAACCGTACCGGTTACTTTGAAACCGTGGATGTGGATACGCAGCGTGTGCCAGGTTCGCCGGACCAGGTTGATGTGGTTTACAAGGTTAAAGAGCGTAACACCGGTACCTTTAACTTCGGCGTCGGCTACGGCACCGAAAGTGGTGTGAGCTTCCAGGTCGGGGTAACGCAGGATAACTGGCTGGGCACCGGTAATACCGTGGGCATCAGCGGCACCAAAAATGACTACCAGACCTATGCTGAATTCTCGCTTACTGACCCTTACTTCACCGTTGATGGTGTGAGTCTGGGTGGTCGTCTGTTCTATAACGACTTCAAAGCGGACAATGCGGATCTTTCTGACTATACCAACCGAAGTTATGGTCTGGATGGCACGCTTGGCTTCCCGGTTAACGAAAACAACACCCTGCGTGTCGGTCTGGGCTATGTCCACAATGACCTGTCAAACATGCAGCCGCAGGTTGCGATGTGGCGTTATCTGGATTCAGTCGGCAAGCCGCAGCAGTTAAATGACAAAGGCGAATTCTCAGCCGATGACTTCACCTTTAACTACGGCTGGACTTACAACACGCTGGACCGCGGCTTCTTCCCGACATCCGGTAACCGTACCAACCTGAACGGTAAGGTAACGATTCCAGGCTCAGATAACAGCTTCTATAAGGCCACGCTGGACACCCAGCAGTATGTGCCGATTAACCAGGATCGTACCTGGGTGCTGCTGGGCCGTGGTCGTGTCGGCTATGGCGATGGTCTCGGCGGCAAAGAGATGCCGTTCTATGAGAACTTCTACGCCGGTGGTTCAAGCACCGTGCGTGGCTTCCAGTCCAACACCATTGGACCGAAAGCGGCTTACTACAATAACAACTCGTCGAACTGCCGCATTGCCGATCCAAATGGAGTCTGTAAGTCTGACGATGCGGTGGGCGGTAACGCCATGGCGATTGCCAGCCTTGAGCTGATTACGCCAACGCCGTTCCTGAGCGAGAAGTATGCTAACTCGGTGCGTACCTCGGTGTTTGTCGATACCGGTACCGCCTGGGATACCCACTGGGAAAATACCGCTAAAACACGTGCTGCGGGTATTCCTGACTACAGCGATCCAAACAATATCCGCGTATCAAGCGGTGTGGCGCTGCAGTGGATGTCACCGCTCGGCCCGCTGGTGTTCTCGTATGCCCAGCCAATTAAGAAAGTCGATGGAGACAAGTCAGAGCAGTTCCAGTTTAACATTGGTAAAACCTGGTAATGTTCTGAGCATGGATGCATAGCTGAAGTCTTGCTGCCGGGCAGCACCTGTTGCTGTTCCGGGGCAAACACTGTGTCGCTGACACAAACGTTGATGGTAAGGAGTTTATAGTGAAAAAGTTGTTGTGTGCCGCAGGTCTGGGTCTTGCTTTAGCGGTCTCCGCTGGTGTTCAGGCTGCTGACAAAATTGCAGTGGTAAACGTGTCCAGCATTTTCCAACAGTTACCGCAACGTGCGACTGTTGCTAAACAGCTGGAAAACGAGTTCAAAGGCCGTGCAACTGAGTTGCAGAGCCAGGAGCGCGATCTGCAAACCAAAATGCAGCGTCTGCAGCGTGACGGTTCTACCATGAAGGCCAGCGAACGCAGCCGTATGGAAAAAGATGTCATGTCACAGCGTGAAGCTTTCTCTTCAAAAGCGCAGGCTTTTGAGCAGGACAATCGCCGTCGTCAGATGGAAGAGCGTAATAAGCTGCTGAGCCGTATTCAGGATGCCGTGAAGAAAGTCGCTGACAGCGATGGTTACGACGTCGTGATCGACGCTAACGCGGTGGCTTATGCATCAAACGCAAAAGACATCACTGCTGACGTGCTGAAACAGGTTAAATAATTCATGTCATCTATTCGACTGGCTGATTTAGCCCAGCAGTTGGATGCAGAATTGCACGGAGATGGCGATATCGTCATCTCCGGCATTGCTTCTATGCAATCCGCCACAACTGGCCAAATCACTTTTCTTGCAAACAGCCGTTACCGCGAGCAACTCGCCCTGATAAAGGCCTCAGCCGTGGTGCTGACGGAAGCGGATCTGGAGTGGTGCAAAACCGCAGCGCTGGTAGTCAAAAATCCCTACCTGACCTATGCGCGTATGGCACAAATACTCGATACCACGCCACAGCCGGCGCAGAATATCGCCCCCAGCGCAGTCATCGATCCCTCAGCGCGACTTGGCAATAACGTTGCCATTGGTGCCAATGCGGTGATCGAAGCGGACGTTGAGCTGGGTGATAACGTAGTCATTGGTGCGGGATGCTTTGTGGGCAAAAAAACCCGTATCGGCAGCGGAACCCGCCTCTGGGCCAACGTCTCTGTGTATCACGAGATCGAAATCGGCCAGGATTGTCTGATTCAGTCAGGTACCGTCATTGGTTCTGATGGTTTCGGCTATGCCAACGATCGCGGTAACTGGGTGAAAATCCCGCAGTTAGGCGCGGTAATTATCGGCGATCGCGTCGAAATAGGTGCCTGCACCACCATCGATCGCGGTGCGCTTGATAACACTCTGATCGGCAATGGTGTTATCATAGACAACCAGTGCCAGATCGCTCACAACGTAGTTATTGGCGACAATACTGCGGTTGCAGGCGGTGTGATCATGGCGGGTAGTTTGAAAATTGGGCGTTACTGTATGATTGGCGGTGCCAGCGTCATTAACGGCCATATGGAAATCTGTGACAAAGTAACGGTGACCGGTATGGGTATGGTCATGCGTCCTATCACAGAGCCTGGTGTCTATTCGTCAGGCATTCCGCTGCAACCCAACAAAACCTGGCGCAAAACTGCAGCGCTGGTGATGAACATCGATGACATGAGCAAACGCTTAAAAGCCATCGAGCGCAAGGTCGGCAAAGACGACTAACCGCCATCCCAAAACTGACCGGCTTTCATAATAAAAATGTTAAGCAGGGAAGCCCGGCGCCACAGAACCTATTTGCGGCCTGCGGAAGATCATTTTGATCTGTGCAGGCCGTGTTATTGATGTCATCAGATTTTTAGGACAGGAAGAGTATTTTGACTACTGAAACTCATACTCTGAAAATTGAAGAGATTTTAGAGCTGCTGCCGCACCGCTATCCGTTTCTGCTGGTAGACCGCGTGCTGGAATTTGAAGAGCACAAATACCTGCGTGCAGTGAAGAACGTTTCTGTTAATGAACCGTTTTTCCAGGGGCATTTCCCTGGTAAACCGATTTTTCCTGGCGTTCTGATCCTGGAAGCGATGGCGCAGGCCACCGGTATTCTGGCGTTTAAAAGCGTAGGTAAACTGGAACCAGGTGAACTCTATTACTTTGCCGGTATCGACAGTGCCCGCTTCAAGCGCCCTGTGGTACCAGGCGACCAGATGATCATGGAAGTCACTTTCGAGAAAACCCGCCGTGGTCTGACCCGCTTTAAAGGCGTGGCGACTGTCGATGGTAAAATCGTTTGTGAAGCGACCATGATGTGTGCCCGCAGCCGGGAGGCATAATTCGTGATTGATCCAACCGCCACTATCCATCCCAGTTCTGTCATTGAAGAGGGCGCTGTTATTGGCGCCCGCGTTCACATTGGCCCGTTTTGCTTTATTGGCGCGAATGTTGAAATCGGTGAAGGAACGGTACTGAAGTCACACGTTGTGGTGAACGGCCACACGCGTATCGGTAAAGATAATCAGATCTATCAGTTTGCCTCTATTGGTGAAGTGAATCAGGATCTGAAATATGCCGGTGAGCCAACACGGGTTGAGATCGGCGATCGCAACCGCATCCGTGAAAGCGTGACGATTCATCGCGGCACCACGCAGGGTGGCCATGTCACCACGGTGGGCAGCGATAATCTGCTGATGGTCAATGTCCATATTGCGCATGACTGCGTGATTGGTAACCGCTGTATCTTCGCCAACAACGCCACCCTGGGTGGTCACGTGACGGTCGATGATTTCGCCATTATTGGCGGCATGACAGCGGTACATCAGTGGTGCATCATCGGTGCTCACGTGATGGTAGGTGGCTGTTCCGGCGTGGCGCAGGATGTGCCGCCTTACGTTATTGCGCAGGGCAACCACGCGACGCCGTTCGGGATCAATATCGAAGGTCTTAAGCGCCGTGGCTTCAGCAAAGAGTCGTTGCACGCGATTCGCAACGCCTACAAGCTGCTCTATCGCAGCGGCAGAACGCTGGAAGAAGTGAAGCCAGAAATCGAAGCCATCGCGCAGCAGCACAGCGAAGTGCAGCCTTTCTACGACTTCTTCACCCGTTCAACCCGTGGATTAATTCGTTAATCCATGTCAGCGCGTCCTTTAACGATTGCCCTGGTCGCCGGAGAAACCTCCGGCGATATTCTTGGTGCAGGTCTCATTCGTGCCCTGAAAGCCCGTCATCCTGATGCACGCTTTGTCGGCGTAGCGGGACCACTGATGCAGGCGGAAGGGTGCGAAGCCTGGTATGAGATGGAAGAGCTGGCGGTGATGGGCATTGTTGAGGTGCTGGGCCGCCTGCGACGTCTGCTGACAATCCGCCGCGATCTCACCCGGCGTTTTACCGAACTCAGACCCGATGTCTTTGTCGGGATTGATGCGCCCGATTTCAATATCACGCTGGAAGGCAACCTTAAACGCACGGGCATTCGCACGATCCACTATGTCAGTCCCTCGGTGTGGGCATGGCGGCAAAAGCGCGTGTTTAAAATTGGTCGTAACACCAATCTGGTGCTGGCCTTCCTGCCGTTTGAAAAAGCTTTCTACGATCGCTATAACGTTCCCTGTCGCTTTATCGGCCACACCATGGCAGATGCCATGCCGCTGCAACCTGATAAGCAGGCTGCGCGCCGTCATCTCGGCATTGCCGATGATGCACTCTGTCTGGCTTTGCTGCCCGGCAGCAGAGGCGCAGAAGTGGAAATGCTCAGCGCTGATTTCCTGAAAACAGCGCAATTGTTGCGTCGTCACTATCCGGCACTGGAAATCGTGGTGCCGCTGGTTAATGCCCGTCGCCGCGAACAGTTTGAAAAAATTAAAGCTGACGTCGCTCCTGAGCTGCCGATGCATCTGCTGGATGGTCAGGGACGTGAAGCGATGATTGCGAGCGATGCCGCACTCCTGGCGTCAGGTACTGCCGCACTGGAGTGCATGCTGGCAAAATGCCCTATGGTCGTCGGTTATCGCATGAAGCCGGCCACGTTCTGGCTGGCGAAACGGCTGGTAAAGACGCCTTATGTCTCTCTGCCGAATCTGCTGGCCGGGCGTGAGCTGGTCAAAGAGCTACTGCAGGATGAGTGTCAGCCAGAAGCCCTGGCCGCGGCGTTAGATCCGCTGCTGCATGCCGGGCCTGAGCGCGAAACCCTGCTGCAGACATTTCATGAATTACATCAACAGATCCGCTGGAACGCCGATGAGCAGGCAGCGGATGCGGTACTGGAGCTGGTGAATGCCTGATTTTATCTATCCTGTCGCCAGACTGATTGCCGGTGTGGACGAAGTGGGGCGTGGTCCGCTGGTCGGCGCGGTGGTCACTGCTGCCGTCATCCTCGACCCGGCTAATCCGATTACCGGTTTGGCTGACTCCAAGAAATTGTCGGAAAAGCGCCGCCTGTCATTGTATGACGAAATCAAAGAGAAGGCGCTGGCCTGGAGTCTGGGACGTGCAGAGCCGGAAGAGATTGATCAGCTCAACATTCTGCACGCCACTATGCTGGCGATGCAGCGCGCCGTTGCTGGCCTGAGTATTCAGCCCGACTATGTGCTGATTGATGGTAATCGTTGTCCGGCGTTGCCAATGCCTTCACAGGCCGTGGTGAAAGGGGATAGCCTGGTGGCCGAAATCAGTGCAGCCTCCATCATCGCCAAAGTGTCGCGCGATCGTGAAATGGCCGAGCTGGATCTGCTGTTCCCGCAGTATGGTTTTGCGCAGCACAAAGGTTATCCGACGGCGCTGCATATGGAAAAACTGACGCAGTATGGCGCCACGCCGCACCACCGTCGCAGTTTTGCGCCTGTACGCAACGCGCTGCTCGACGCTGAAGTACTGGCTGCCCGCCAGATCCTTACGCTTTAATAGCCTGACGCTGTTTTAACCGGAAACTGATATGGCTGAACCCCGTTTTATACATCTGCGTGTCCATAGTGACTATTCGATGGTTGATGGCCTGGCGAAAACCGGGCCGTTGATCAAGAAGGCGGCTGCCCTTGGCATGCCTGCTATCGCGATTACCGACTTCACTAACCTGTGTGGTCTGGTGAAATTTTACGGTGGCGCACACAGCGCAGGGATAAAGCCGGTCATTGGTGCCGATTTTAACGTTGCCAGTGAGCTGATGGGAGATGAGCTGACCCAGCTGACCGTGCTGGCGTCCAGTGATACCGGATACCAGAACCTGACGCTGTTGATCTCCCGCGCTTATCAGCGTGGTTATGGCGTGGACGGACCGATCATCGATCGCGACTGGCTGATTGAACTGCAGGAAGGGTTAATTCTGCTGTCGGGCGGGCGACGTGGCGACGTGGGCCGCAGCCTGTTGCGTGGCAACAATGCCCTGGTTTCGCAGTGTCTGTCGTTTTACCAGCAGCATTTCCCCGATCGCTACTATCTGGAACTGATCCGCACCGGTCGTCAGGACGAAGAGAGCTATCTGCATGCCGCCGTTGAACTGGCGATTGCCGAGGGCATCCCGGTCGTCGCCACCAATGAAGTCTGCTTTATCAACGCAGAAGATTTCGATGCGCACGAAATTCGCGTTGCCATTCACGACGGCTATACGCTGGACGATCCCAAGCGCCCGCGCAACTACAGTCCTCAGCAATATATGCGCAGCGAAGAGGAGATGTGCGAGCTGTTCTCGGATATCCCGGAAGCGCTGGAAAACAGCGTAGAGATTGCTAAGCGTTGTAACGTGACTGTCCGGCTCGGTGAGTACTTCCTGCCGCAGTTCCCGACCGGCGATATGACCACTGAAGATTATCTGGTGGTGAAATCCCGTGAGGGACTGGAAGAACGTCTGGTCTTCCTGTTCCCGGACGAGGCTGAGCGCGCGGAAAAACGCCCGGAATATGATGAGCGTCTGGAAATTGAACTCAACGTTATCAACCAGATGGGATTCCCCGGCTACTTCCTGATCGTAATGGAGTTCATCCAGTGGTCCAAAGATAACGGCGTGCCGGTCGGACCGGGCCGTGGTTCGGGTGCGGGTTCGCTGGTGGCCTATGCGCTGAAAATCACCGATATCGATCCGCTGGAATTTGACCTGCTGTTTGAACGCTTCCTGAACCCGGAACGTGTTTCGATGCCCGACTTTGACGTCGACTTCTGCATGGAGAAACGCGATCAGGTGATTGAACACGTCGCCGATATGTACGGTCGTGAAGCAGTTTCCCAGATTATTACCTTCGGTACCATGGCGGCGAAAGCGGTTATCCGCGATGTGGGTCGCGTGCTGGGGCATCCTTACGGCTTTGTTGACCGTATTTCAAAACTGATCCCGCCCGATCCCGGCATGACGCTGGAAAAAGCGTTTATTGCTGAACCACAACTTCCTGCGATGTATGACGCAGATGAAGAGGTTAAAGCGCTGATCGACATGGCTCGCAAGCTGGAAGGGGTTACGCGTAACGCCGGTAAGCATGCGGGTGGCGTGGTCATTGCGCCAACGAAGATCACCGATTTTGCGCCGCTCTATTGCGATGAGCACGGCCAGTTCCCGGTCACCCAGTTCGATAAAAATGATGTGGAATATGCCGGCCTGGTGAAGTTCGACTTCCTGGGACTGCGAACGCTGACCATCATCGACTGGGCACTGAAGATGATCAACCCGCGCCGGGAAAAAGAGGGACTGGAGCCGATCGATATCGCCGCGATCCCGCTGGATGACAAGAAAAGCTTCGATATGCTGCAGCGCTCGGAAACCACCGCGGTATTCCAGCTTGAATCGCGCGGCATGAAAGATCTGATTAAGCGTCTTAAGCCCGACTGCTTCGAAGATATGATCGCACTGGTGGCGCTGTTCCGCCCTGGTCCTCTGCAGTCCGGCATGGTAGATAACTTCATCGACCGTAAGCATGGCCGTGAAGCGATCTCCTATCCCGATATCCAGTGGCAGCACGAGAGCCTGAAGCCAGTGCTGGAGCCAACGTACGGCATCATCCTCTATCAGGAACAGGTGATGCAGATCGCCCAGGTCCTGTCCGGTTACACTCTGGGCGGTGCAGATATGCTGCGTCGCGCCATGGGTAAAAAGAAACCCGAGGAGATGGCTAAGCAGCGTTCAGTTTTCCGCGACGGTGCCGAAAGCATGGGCATCGACGGCGAACTGTCGATGAAGATCTTCGATCTGGTGGAAAAATTTGCAGGTTATGGCTTTAACAAGTCACACTCTGCGGCCTACGCACTGGTCTCCTATCAGACGCTGTGGCTGAAAGCGCACTATCCGGCTGAGTTTATGGCGGCGGTGATGACCGCCGATATGGATAACACCGAGAAAGTGGTCGGCCTGGTCGATGAGTGCTGGCGGATGGGGCTGAAGGTCCTGCCGCCCGATATTAACTCCGGTCTCTATCCGTTCCACGTTAACGAAGCGGGCGAGATCGTGTACGGCATAGGCGCGATCAAAGGCGTGGGCGAAGGTCCGATCGAAGCGATCATCGACGCCCGTAACGAAGGCGGCTATTTCCGCGAACTGTTTGATCTCTGCGCCCGTACCGACACCAAAAAGATCAACCGTCGGGTGATGGAGAAACTGATCATGTCCGGGGCCTTTGATCGCCTCGGACCGCACCGCGCCGCGCTGATGAGTGCACTCAGCGACGCGCTGAAAGCGGCCGATCAGCACGCGAAAGCGGAAGCGATTGGTCAGGCGGATATGTTTGGCGTGCTGGCAGAAGAGCCAGAGCAGGTGGAGAAATCATACGCCAGCGTCACGCCGTGGCCTGAGCAGGTGCAGCTGGATGGTGAACGGGAAACGCTGGGGTTATACCTGACCGGCCACCCGATTAATCAGTATCTGAAAGAAATTGAGCGTTACGTTGGCGGGGTGCGGCTGAAAGATATGCATCCTACCGATCGGGGTAAAATTACCGTGGCGGCCGGTCTGGTGATCGCCGCGCGGGTAATGGTGACCAAACGCGGCAACCGAATTGGTATCTGTACTCTGGACGATCGCTCCGGTCGTCTTGAGGTGATGTTATTTACCGATGCGTTAGATAAATACCAGCAGTTGCTGGAGAAAGACCGAATCCTGATCGTCAGCGGACAGGTCAGCTTTGATGACTTCAGTGGTGGGCTTAAAATGACCGCGCGTGAAGTCATGGACATCGACGAAGCTCGCGAAAAATACGCGCGCGGACTTGCTATCTCGCTGACGGACAGGCAAATTGATGACCAGCTATTAAACCGACTCCGTCAGTCCCTGGAACCCCATCGATCAGGGACTATTCCGGTGCATCTCTATTATCAGAGAGCCGACGCGCGAGCGAAGCTGCGCTTTGGTGCAGCGTGGCGTATTTCGCCCAGCGATCGTTTACTTAACGATCTGCGCTCGTTGATTGGATCGGAGCAGGTGGAACTGGAGTTTGACTAGAACAGGAACATTATGAGTCTTAATTACCTGGATTTTGAACAGCCAATTGCAGAACTGGAAGCGAAGATTGATTCGCTGACCTCAATTGGTCGTCAGGATGATAAACACGTTAATCTGGATGAAGAAGTTCAGCGTCTGCGTGAGAAAAGCGTTGAGCTGACCCGTAAAATCTTCGCCGATTTGGGCGCATGGCAGATTGCCCAACTGGCACGCCATCCTTTACGTCCTTACACCTTTGACTACGTTCGCAACGCTTTCGACGATTTCGATGAGCTGGCGGGCGACCGTGCTTATGCGGATGACAAAGCGATTGTCGGCGGGATTGCGCGTCTTGATGGACGTCCGGTGATGATCATCGGGCACCAGAAAGGCCGTGAAACTAAAGAGAAGATTCGCCGTAACTTCGGCATGCCTGCACCGGAAGGCTATCGTAAAGCGCTGCGCCTGATGGAGATGGCTGAACGTTTCAAAATGCCAATCATCACCTTCATCGACACACCGGGTGCTTATCCGGGCGTGGGCGCGGAAGAGCGTGGGCAGTCTGAAGCGATTGCCCGCAACCTGCGTGAAATGTCTGGCCTGAAAGTGCCGGTGATCTGTACGGTCATCGGTGAAGGCGGTTCAGGTGGCGCGCTGGCGATTGGCGTGGGTGATAAAGTGAATATGCTGCAGTACAGCACCTATTCAGTGATCTCACCAGAAGGTTGCGCCTCCATTCTGTGGAAAAGCGCTGACAAAGCGCCGCTGGCCGCTGAAGCGATGGGCATTACCGCACATCGTCTGAAAGAGCTGAAGCTGATTGACTCCGTGATCCCTGAGCCGCTGGGTGGCGCGCATCGCCGTCCGGTTGATATGGCGCAGTCACTCAAGCAGCAGCTGCTGGCTGACCTGGCCGACCTCGATGGATTAACCACCGAAGAGCTGCTGGATCGTCGTTATCAGCGTCTGATGAGCTACGGCTACGCCTGATTTTAGCTCATCCATAAAAGCGGACTCCGGTCCGCTTTTTTTATGCCGCCAGTTCAGCCCCCGCACGCGGTCTGACGCCTTTCAGCCTCATCTGATCGTCCCCTTGCTACACCTTCCCTGAGTTAGCGGTTATGCTTGTCCGGTTCCACAACAATCAGGGAGAGGGGCATTGAATATTCTGGCGATCATGGGCGCGCACGGCGTGTTTTATAAAGATGAACCGTTACGCGAACTCGACGCGGCGTTAAATCTGCAAGGCTTCCAGCTGCTTTACCCGAAAAACAGTGACGATCTGCTGAAGCTGATCGAACACAATCCGCGAATCAGCGGCGTGATTTTCGACTGGGACGCGCACAACAGTCCGGAACTGTGCGGCGAGATTAACCAGCTCAACGAATACCTGCCGCTGTATGCCTTTATCAATACCCACTCACAGATGGACATCAGCATCAATGAGATGCGCATGCCACTGCACTTTTTTGAATATGCGCTGAATGCCGCCGACGATATCGCGCTGCATATCCGGCAGTATACCGATGACTATCTTGACCACATCACGCCGCCGCTGACTAAAGCGCTGTTCACCTATGTGAAAGAGGGCAAGTACACCTTCTGCACGCCAGGCCATATGGCGGGCACCGCATTTCAGAAGAGCCTGGTAGGTTGCCTGTTCTACGATTTCTTCGGGGCCAATACGCTGAAGTCGGACATCTCTATTTCAGTGACCGAGCTGGGTTCGCTGCTGGATCACACTGGCCCGCACCTTGAAGCGGAAGAGTACATCGCACGCACGTTTGGCGCCGAGCAGAGTTACATGGTGACCAATGGCACCTCGACCTCGAATAAAATTGTCGGCATGTATGCGGCACCGGCGGGCAGCACCGTATTGATCGATCGCAACTGCCACAAGTCTCTGACTCATCTGCTGATGATGAGCGATCTGATCCCGATCTGGCTGAAGCCGACCCGCAATGCGCTGGGGATTCTCGGCGGTATCCCGAAGCACGAGTTCACCCGCGAGAGCATTACGCAGAAGGTCGCGACCACCGATCGCGCGACCTGGCCGGTGCATGCGGTGATCACCAACTCCACTTACGATGGGCTGCTCTACAACACCCAGTACATCAAAGAGACGCTGGATGTGCCGTCGATTCATTTCGATTCGGCCTGGGTGCCATATACCAATTTCCATCCGATTTATGCCGGTAAAAGCGGCATGAGTGGCGATCGTATTCCGGGCAAGGTCGTATACGAGACGCAGTCGACCCACAAACTGCTGGCGGCGTTCTCGCAGGCCTCCATGATTCACATTAAAGGCGACTACGACGAACAGACGTTTAACGAAGCCTACATGATGCACACCACCACCTCGCCCAATTACGCCATCGTCTCCTCAATTGAAACTGCCGCCGCCATGCTGCGCGGTAACCCCGGTAAGCGGTTAATCAATCGCTCGGTGGAACGCGCCTTGCATTTCCGTCGGGAAATCCAGCGCCTGCGCGAAGAGTCTGACAGCTGGTTCTTCGATATCTGGCAGCCGGAACAGATCGATGAAGCGCAATGCTGGGCGATCCAGCCCGGCGAAGAAGAGTGGCATGGATTTACGCAGGCCGATCGCGATCACATGTACCTCGATCCGATCAAAGTCACTATCCTGACGCCAGGCATGAGTGAGCTGGGTGAAATGGCGGAAGAGGGGATCCCGGCCGCGCTGGTGGCGAAGTTTCTCGATGAGCGCGGCATTGTAGTGGAGAAGACCGGCCCCTATAACCTGCTATTCCTGTTCAGCATCGGCATCGACAAAACCAAAGCGATGAGCGTGCTGCGCGGTCTGACTGAGTTTAAACGCGCCTATGATCTCAATCTGCGCGTGAAAAACATGCTGCCGGATCTCTACGCTGAAGATCCCGACTTCTATCGCAATATGCGCATTCAGACTCTGGCGCAGGGGATCCATCAGCTGATCCGCCATCACGATCTGCCGCGTCTGATGCTGCAGGCATTTGATGTCCTGCCCGAAATGAAGATGACGCCGTATCAGGCGTTTCAGCAGCAGGTGAAGGGCAACATCGAAACGGTGGACCTCAGCGAACTGGTCGGGCGGGTGTCGGCCAACATGATCCTGCCTTATCCGCCGGGCGTTCCTCTGGTAATGCCGGGCGAGATGATTACCGAAAAGAGCCGTGCGGTGCTCGATTTTCTGCTGATGCTGTGTAGCATCGGCCGGCACTACCCGGGATTCGAAACCGATATTCACGGTGCCAGCCTGACGGAAGAGGGCGAGTATCGCGTCCGCGTACTGAAAAACGACCTCGCGTAACCCTTTAAATGACTATCAGTGGCGGGCGGTCTGCGGACAGCCTGCCCCAATCAGGAAATTCACTATGTTGCAGTTAACCGCTATTCACCACATCGCCATCATCGCCTCCGACTATCAGCGCAGCAAAGCGTTCTATTGCGACGTGCTGGGCTTTCGTCTGATGGGCGAAGTTTACCGCGAGGCGCGTGACTCCTGGAAAGGGGATCTGGCCTTACAGGATCGCTATACCATTGAGCTGTTCTCTTTTCCCGCGCCGCCAGCACGCGTCAGTCATCCCGAGGCGTGTGGCCTGCGTCATCTGGCCTTTACCGTGCCCGATGTGGCCGCTGCCGTTGCGACGCTGGCCGATAAAGGCGTTGTCTGCGAGCCGATTCGCATTGATGAACTGACCGGTAAACAATGCACGTTCTTTGCCGATCCGGATGGTTTGCCGCTGGAGCTTTATCAGGCGTAAAATAGCGCGCTCAGCGGGCGACATTCGGTCGCCCGATTATCCGGATTCTGCCATGCCTTTGCCCGCTTTTGACGCCCTGTTGCAACCCGATGCCGCGCTGGTGGTTGCGTTCAGCGGCGGACTTGATTCAACCGTGTTGTTGCATCAGCTTCGTGACTGGCATCTGCAGCATCCCGAATCATGCCTGCGAGCGTTGCATGTGCATCACGGTCTCAGCCCAAATGCCGATGCATGGGCCGCCCATTGCCAGACGATATGCGAACAGTGGCAGCTGAGATGTGACGTGTTGCGCGTGACGGTGGATGGCAGGGAAAATGGGATTGAAGCAGCTGCCCGCACCGCCCGTTATCAGGCGCTGAGCGCCGCGCTCAAGCCGGGCGAGATATTGCTTACCGCGCAGCACCTCGACGATCAGTGTGAAACCTTTCTGCTGGCGCTGAAGCGCGGCAGTGGTCCGGCCGGGCTGGCAGCAATGCCTTTATCGCGCATGCTGGGTACGCATCAGCTGGTGCGTCCGCTGCTGAATCAGTCGCGACAGTCGCTGGAAGCTTATGCCGACGTCCATCAGCTGGTGTGGATAGATGACGAAAGTAATCAGGATCTTCGCTACGATCGTAACTTCCTCCGCCAGCGGCTGCTGCCTGAGCTTAATCAGCGCTGGCCCCATTTTGCTGAGGCAACGGCCCGAAGTGCGGCATTGTGCAGTGAGCAGGAGCAGTTACTGGATGAGCTGCTTGCCGGGCAACTGGCCGAGCTGATCCAGCCTGACGGCAGCCTCTATTTTCCACCTTTAATGAACATGAGCACGCTACGCGCTAACGCGTTATTGCGCCGCTGGATCGCCGGACAGGGTGGAGCGATGCCATCGCGGGATGCGCTGAAGCGTATTCGCGATGAAGTGATGGCGAGCCGGGAAGATGCACAGCCCCGGCTACGCTTCGGCCAGACTGAATTGCGTCGTTTCCGTCAGCAACTCTACTGGCTGCCGTTATTCACGTCACTGCGCGACACCGAGCTGGCATGGCCCGATATCCGCCAGCCGCTGTCATTACCGCAGAACCTCGGTACGCTGCGTGCCAGCATGTCGCAGAGCCTGTTGCGCTATCCTCTGCCGGATGAGCAGATCAGCGTGCGGTTCCATGCGCAGGGTCAGGTCCATCTGGTGGGCCGCAATGGCGGAAGAGAAATGAAAAAGCTATGGCAGGAGTTACAGATACCGCCGTGGCAGCGAGAACGGCTGCCGTTAATTTTTTATAACCAGACGCTGGTCTGTGTGCCGAATCTCTTTGTCACACACGCGGGCGCGGCCAGTGATCAGCAGGGCTGGCAGATAGTCTGGGACAGGGCATCCCGCTCAGGAGAGCAATAACAATGAAGCAATGGCTTATCGTCTGTTTAGTGGCCGCCGTATTACCGGCATGGGCGGCGGGTGATGCGCAGCGCGGCGCAGAAAAAGCGGCCAGTTGCATGGCGTGTCATGGCGCAGCGGGCAAAGCGGCGGTGCCGCTCTACCCAAACCTGGCCGGACAACACGCCCCTTATCTGGAGCATGCGCTGCAGGCGTACAAAAAGGGCGAACGCAGTGGCGGTCAGGCTGAGGTCATGAAGGCGTTTGTGGCGGGATTAAGCGATAGTGATATGGCGGATCTGGCGGCATACTACGGTTCGTTACAGCCCTGACGTTTAACAGGGCGGGAAGGTCCCGCCCGGAATACGTGGATTACTCTGCGCTGACCACGACCGTACCCAGTTCGGGATGGGTAAAGCTGGCGATATGGTCGAGACGTAATTCGCGATGCTCACCGGAAAGATCGATAGCCAGATATTCCACATTCTTGCGTGAGAAGATCTCTTTAGCCTTTGCCTTGAGCTGCTCGCCATCTTTCATTTCCAGCGACAGCATCCATTGGTTCTGACAGGCGAGCTCCAGATTATCGTAATCATCGCAATTGATAGGTTGGTACGCTTCATTTATCAACATAGTCGCTCACCAATAAGTTAGCAGCGGCGTAAGCCGCCTGTTCCCTGACAGAAGAGTTTAGCTCAGTATTTGCGGCAATATCATTAAGCGCCCTTAATGCGCAGCCAATCGCATCCGGTATGTAACCTAAATCCCCGCTGCCGATTTCGGCATATTTCCGGCGAACTAACTCACAATAATTTTGCACGTGGCCCTCCTCAGCAGAGCGTAAATACTCTGGTTAACTGGCGACTATATCATAGCCATTTAGAGGAAAGCAGCCTGCGTAAAGCAGGATCAGTGCGCGAATCACTGCTAAAGTGACAGATTCCGCTGTCTGAGGCGGAATGAATCAGAGCACAAAAGGTTAATTTGATGAACAGGTTATCGGAGGTCAACGTGATTAAGGTGTGGGGAGCGCGCTAATGATTATGCTATCCCGTTCGGTTGAGATTCCGGAGAGTGAGATCGAGCTGACGGCGATTCGTGCCCAGGGGGCGGGCGGACAACATGTCAACAAAGCCAGTACCGCCATTCATCTGCGCTTCGATATTGCGGCCTCTTCACTGCCTGCGTTTTATAAAGAGCGGTTGCTCACCGCCAGCCATCATCTGATTACCGGTGAGGGCGTGGTGGTGATCAAGGCGCAGGAGTATCGTAGTCAGGAAATGAATCGTGAAGCGGCATTGCAGCGTCTGGTCAATCTGATCCAGGAGTTGAGCACTGTCGAAAAAGCCCGGCGCGCCACGCGCCCAACCCGCGCCTCGAAAGAGCGGCGTCTGGAAGGAAAAGCGCGACGCAGTTCGACGAAAGCGATGCGCGGCAGGGTGCAATAAAAAACGCCCCGCAGGCGGGGCGTTTGTTTCCTGGGCAGGCCCGGTCTCAAAGCAACCGGGCAAACTCTTCAGCTATCAGACGCCCCTCAGGAGAGGCATCTGACCGTTCCTTCAAAGCTTACTTATTCAGAGCCTTCAGCAGGAAATCAACGATTTCATCCTGCTTAATCATCTGCTTCTCACCGGCGCGACGTGATTTATATTCAATCTCCTGATTGTCGAGATTGCGGTCGCCGATGACGATGGTGTGTGGCACACCGATCAGTTCCATATCTGCGAACATCACGCCCGGACGCTCTTTACGGTCATCCAGGATAACTTCAACGCCTTTAGCACGCAGGGTGGCATACAGCTCTTCCGCCAGCTCTTTAACGCGGAACGATTTCTGCATATTCATCGGCAGAATCGCCACCTCGAACGGTGCCAGTGCATCTGGCCAGATGATGCCGCGATCGTCATGGTTCTGCTCAATGGCTGCGGCAACCACGCGGGTGATACCGATGCCGTAGCAGCCCATGCTCATCACCTGATTACGGCCATCTTCACCCTGAACGGAGGCTTTCAGCGCGTCAGAATACTTGGTGCCGAGCTGGAAGATGTGACCGACTTCGATGCCGCGTTTAATCTGCAGCGTACCTTTGCCATCCGGGCTTAAATCGCCTTCGACCACGTTACGGATATCCGCCACGCTGGCCAGCGGCAGATCGCGCTCCCAGTTAATGCCGAAATAATGCTTACCATCGACGTTGGCACCGGCGCTGAAGTCGCTCATCTTCGCCACGGTACGGTCAGCAATGATTGGCATCTGCAGACCTACCGGTCCAATGGAACCCGGACCAGCTCCTACAGCAGCACGAATCTCTTCTTCCGTCGCGAACACCAGCGGTGATGCAACGATAGCTGATTTCTCTGCTTTGATCTCATTCAGCTGATGATCGCCGCGAACCAGCAGGGCAACCAGTGCGTGACCGCTCTCTTCAGCACCTTTAACAATCAGCGTTTTCACTGTCTTTTCAACAGGCACACTGAATTGCTCAACCAGCTCCGCGATGGTTTTTGCGTCTGGCGTCTCGACCAGCTGCATCTCCTGCGACGGCGCGGCACGTTCACCGGCGGGGGCGACGGCTTCGGCCAGCTCAATGTTGGCGGCGTAATCAGAATCGGTAGAGAAGATCACATCATCTTCACCGCTCTGCGCCAGCACCTGGAACTCATGTGATGCGCTGCCGCCGATAGAGCCGGTGTCGGCCTGCACGGCACGGAAATCCAGGCCCATACGGCTGAAGATCTGGCTATAGGCGCGATACATCGCATCATACGTTTCCTGCAGCGATTCCTGTGAAACGTGGAATGAGTAAGCATCTTTCATGATGAACTCGCGTGAACGCATCACGCCAAAGCGTGGACGCACTTCATCACGGAATTTGGTCTGAATCTGATACAGGTTGAGCGGCAGTTGCTTATATGAGCTCAGCTCATTGCGGATGAGGTCAGTGACTACTTCTTCATGCGTCGGACCCAGCACGAAAGGACGCTCGTGGCGATCGGCAATACGTAACAGTTCCGGGCCATACTCCTCCCAGCGACCGCTCTCCTGCCACAGGTCGGCGGGCTGCACAACCGGCATTAAAATCTCAACCGCGCCCGCGTTGTTCATCTCTTCGCGCACGATATTTTCGACTTTCTTCAGCACGCGAACACCGGTCGGTAACCAGGTGTACAAGCCAGAAGCCAGTTTGCGGATCATACCGGCGCGCAGCATCAGCTGGTGGCTGATCACTTCAGCGTCGGAAGGCGTCTCTTTCTGAGTAGAGAGCAGATATTGAGTAGTACGCATTGATTACGGTTCCAGTTGATCGGAAAGTCACAGACAGAATTTTGCTGGCGGCTAGTGTACCAGCGAGATCACCGGCTCAAAAGCGGGTTTTAACGCGGGTCGATAGCGATCACTTCAGTACCGACATCGTCAATGCGCCAGCGTACATTAAAATCCATCAGCAAGGCCGCATATTCCCGCTCCTGTGTTTCACCCTGACGGTAAGCGGGACGAGGGTCCTGTGCCAGCACCTCACTGATAAAGCGTGCGAGATTGGGATAGCGCGACTGCTGCTGAAGCTGTTGCTGGGCCAGCGCGGAGAAGCGAACCGGCATATCCGCCGCCGGTGCCGCCTGAGCAAACCCGGCCTGCGCATGAGGCAGCGCTTCGGCAAAGGGCAGATAAGGTTTGATATCCACCACCGGCGTGCCATCGACCAGATCCAGACTGCCAAGCTGCAGGATTACCTGCTGTTTTTCAATCCTGATCCCTTTCAGTTCAACCAGCGACATGCCAATGGGATTGGGACGGAACGTTGAACGTGTCGCAAAAACACCCATGCGCGCATTGCCGCCCAGCCGGGGAGGGCGAACCGTAGGACGCCAGCCGCCTGCCATCGTCTGATGGAAGACAAACAGCAGCCAAAGGTGACTGAAGTCTTCCAGCCCGCGAACGGCTTCCGGCTGATTGTAGGGGGGCAGCAGGTGAAGTTCGCCGCCGCCATCCTGCACCAGACCTGGCTGGCGCGGCACGGCAAACTTCTCTTTCCACGGTGAACGGATTACCCCAATTTGCGCAAAGGCGAATTCACTCATTGATTGCTGACTTTCAGCGCTGAACCCTGGCAGACGGCCTGACGATAGCAGCCCGGCGTGCCGGTAACGATTTCACACTGATGCAGCAGCACCGCATTGGCTTTCATCTGTGAAGCTTTGATCTGCAGACGTTTACGTGCTGTGGCGATGTTGGCCGGGGAGTTCTGATTACTGATCTGGCAATCTTCAGCGGAGACTTCACCCAGATCGCGGAACGGTTTGCTGACCAGATCGGCGGCATCGGTATAAAGCTTAACCGGGGCCGGTCGTACCACGGGTTTGCGGGTCGGTTGGCTGGATTGCTGCGGCCGGGACGGTGCGCTGCTTATCGGGTGATACTCATGAACACACCCTGTCAGCATCAATGCTAACAAGCAGAGCGGTAAAAAACGCATGGCAACATCCTCAGGTTTCAAAAAGTGGCGTTATTGAAACAAGGACGGGAATAAATAACAAGTCGGGCAGGGTACCCAATAACAGAAAGGGCGACATAGCGTCGCCCTTAAGGAGATGAATAGCTGAATTACCAGCCTTTAACCGCGCCGCCGTTAAAGACTTTGTTAGCGGCTTCGTTCACTTCGTCAGACTGGTAAGCCTGAACGAACTTCTTCACGTTTTCCGCATCTTTATTATCTTCGCGGGCAACAATCAGGTTCACGTAAGGTGAATCTTTATCTTCGACGAAAATGCCATCTTTAGCCGGGGTCAGGCCAATCTGGCTGGCGTAAGTGGTATTGATTACGGCCAGTGCGATCTGCTGATCGTCTAATGAGCGCGGCAGCTGTGGTGCTTCCAGCTCAACGATTTTCAGATGCTTAGGATTCTCAGTGATATCCAGTGAGGTTGGCAGCAAGCCCACGCCATCTTTCAGTTTGATCAGCCCCACTTTCTGCAGCAGCAGCAGCGTACGACCCAGGTTGGTCGGGTCATTCGGAATGGCAACCTGTGCGCCATCCTGCAGCTCATCCAGTGACTTGATCTTCTTCGAATAGCCCGCGATTGGGTAGACGAAAGAGTTACCCACTGAAACCAGCTTGTAACCACGATCTTTGATCTGCTGATCCAGATACGGTTTGTGCTGGAAGGCGTTGACGTCGATATCGCCTTTACTCAGCGCTTCATTCGGCAGCACGTAGTCGTTAAACGTGACCAGCTCAACGTCCAGACCATACTTCTCTTTAGCCACTTTCTGTGCGGCTTCAGCAACCTGCTGCTCAGCACCGACAATGACGCCCACTTTAATGTGGTTAGCGTCTTTCTCTTTTTGATCGCATCCTGCCAGCGCAATCGCGCCAATCAGTGCACCCACAGCGGCAATTTTTTTGAATCTGAAAGACATATCCTTTCCTTCTTAATAATGTGAGATTGCTGGCTTACTTATGGGACACTGCACGCACGATGCGGTCGCCACAGAATTGAATGAGATACACCAAAACCACTAACAACACCAATACCGTATTCATCACCGTGGCGTTGTATCCGATATAACCATACTGATAGCCGATCTGACCCAGACCACCCGCACCCACTGCGCCACCCATGGCAGAGTAACCGACCAGCGTAATCAGGGTAATGGTGGCTGCATTCACCAGGCCCGGCATCGCTTCCGGCAGCAGGACCTTACGGACGATCTGCATTGGCGTAGCGCCCATGGCACGTGATGCTTCAATCAGACCGGTAGGCAGTTCCAGCAAGGCATTTTCAACCATACGCGCAATAAACGGTGCAGCGCCAACGGTCAGCGGCACGATGGCTGCCTGCAGTCCGATGGAGGTGCCAACGATAACGCGGGTAAAAGGAATCATCCAGACCAGTAAAATAATGAAAGGAATGGAGCGGAAGATATTCACCAGCGCGGAGAGCACGCGGTACAGCCCCTGATTCTGTAGAATCTGCCCTGGACGGGTGACATAAAGTAAAACGCCGACCGGCAGGCCCAGTACAAAACCGAAAAAGCCTGAGACGAAGGTCATCATCAGCGTTTCCCATACGCCCCGTCCCAGCAACCACATCATCGCTTCAGACATAACCCAGCACCTCTACTTTCACATGATTCTCTTTCAGCCAGGCTATCGCCTCGCGCGTATCGCTTTCTGCGCCGTGCATTTCGGCCAGCATAATGCCGAACTTCACACCACCGGCGTAATCCATCTGGGCACTGATAATGTTGTTATTCACGTTGTAACGGCGGGCCGCTTCGGAAAGCAGCGGCGCATCAACTGATTTACCGGTGAACTCCAGTCGCAGCAGGGGCACGGTGCCTTCAGCGGCCGTGGCTGAAAGACGCTGCTGGTAATCATCCGGAATATCCAGATGCAGAGTCGACTGAATAAACTGCTGTGCTAACGGCGTCTTAGGGTGTGAGAACACTTCACTGACGCTATCTTTCTCGATCAGCTCACCGTGACTGATGACCGCAACCTGATCGCAGATGCGTTTCACCACATCCATCTCATGAGTGATCAGGAGAATCGTCAGTCCAAGCCGGCGGTTGATATCTTTCAGCAATTCCAGAATAGAGCGGGTTGTTGCGGGATCCAGTGCGCTGGTGGCTTCATCACACAGCAGAACCTTAGGATTGCTGGCCAGCGCACGGGCAATCGCGACACGCTGCTTCTGACCGCCCGAGAGATTGGCAGGCCAGGCATCATGTTTATCGGACAATCCCACCAGTTCCAGCAGCTCAGTAACGCGAGCGTTGATCTGGGCGCGGGAGAGATTACCGAGTTCCAGTGGCAGAGAAACGTTGCCCGCGACAGTGCGTGAGTTCATCAGGTTAAAGTGCTGGAAGATCATGCCAATCTGGCGGCGCGCCTGGGTTAACTGACGCTCATTAAGTGCAGTCAGATCGGCTCCGTCGACCAGTACGCGGCCTGAAGTGGGGCGCTCCAGCAGATTCACACAACGAATCAATGTACTTTTACCGGCACCGGAAGCGCCGATAACGCCATAAATCTGTCCGGCAGGCACGTGCAGGCTGACATCCGTTAATGCCGGAATAGTCCGCGAGCCCTGCTGAAACACCTTAGTAATATTTTCTAGTTTAATCATTATGTTATTAATTATCGTGTTGCGTTGTCCGTGGTGTGGGAAGCCTCGTCACTTTTAATCGCTATAAAAGCTGGATGGATGTTAAGGCATCCAGACGTCTGAATCAATGGAAGTGATTCAATCTGACATTCTCCCTTTTATAGCAATCATGCGATACTGATCGGCAATTTTTACAGCAGGAGTTTCTACGTGGCGAATAAAGTCCCCGCTATTTTTCTTGATCGTGATGGCACCCTTAATGTCGACAGTGGCTATGTTCATGAGATCGATGACTTCCAGTTTATTGACGGCACAATTGAAGCGCTGCAGCAACTGAAGGCAATGGGATATGCGCTGGTGGTCGTGACCAATCAGTCTGGCATAGCGCGCGGTATGTTTACCGAAGATACCTTTATGCGTCTGACAGAGTGGATGGACTGGTCGCTGGCCGATCGCGACGTCGACCTTGATGGCATCTATTTCTGTCCTCACCATCCCGAAGCAATAGTAGAAGAGTTCCGTCAGGAATGTGACTGCCGTAAGCCACAGCCAGGCATGCTGCTGACCGCACAGGAAGAGCTGCATATTGATATGGCTGCTTCTTATATGGTGGGCGACAAGCTGGAAGATATGCTGGCAGGAAAGGCTGCCGGTGTTGGCACCAAAGTGCTGGTGCGTAGCGGTAAACCGGTCACGGCTGAAGGTGAAGCTGCAGCAGACTGGGTGATTAATAGCCTCGCAGAGCTGCCAGCACGCATTAAACAGGGCTAAAACGGCGCTTTTGTGCAAATTTCAGACGAACAGCAAAAAAGTCTTAATTTGCACTTGCGCTATCTGAACCGTTCCCTATAATGCGCCTCCACTGACACGGCAAACCGGCAACGGGAAACGGGTCGGGAGGCACAGGAGGCTGCGCCGCCGGAGAAAAACTTCTGAGAAAGAGGTTGACTCTGCAGGAGGAAAGCGTAATATACGCCACCTCGCGACAGGACGCTAACGCACTGTTCGCACTGCTCTTTAACAATTTATCAGA